>Ga0222419_100017_pt1 | contig 422827 bp, 391 predicted proteins | sample 1B20Ametagenome_FD_182474 | JGI IMG/M metagenome (GOLD analysis project Ga0222419, IMG submission 182474) | Enriched microbial communities from leaf-cutter ant dump, University of Wisconsin, Madison, United States - 1B20A (version 2) | ecosystem: Environmental > Terrestrial > Nest > Insects... | reverse complement strand
CCGCAACGCCCGGACCCTGGCCGAGGGCGAGTGCCTCATCGAGGTCGTCGAGCCCGCCGGCGCCGACACCTTCGCCCTCACGAACCTCGGCGGAAAGGAAGCCGTCGCACGCCTGCGCGCCGACGTCACCATCACCCCTGGCCAAACCGCAAACCTCGCATTCAACCTCGACAAAGCCGTCTTCTTCAACTCAAAAACGCAATTGCGCATCGCTTGAGGACGCCATGAACACCGAACCCGATATCGTCATCATCGGCTCAGGGGTCGGCGGCGCGACGATCGCCGCGGGGCTCGCCGGCTCGGGCGCACGCATCGCCATCCTGGAGCGCGGCGAGCGCCTACCCGACACGCCGGAGGCGCGCAGCTACCGCTCGATCTTCGTCGACGGCCATTTCCGGCCGAAGGAGATGTGGCGCGAGGCGGACGGCACGGAATTCAATCCGGGGAACTTCTACTTCGTCGGCGGCAATTCCAAGCTGTTCGGCGCGGTGCTGCTGCGCTACCGCGCCGAGGACTTCACCGAGATGCAACATCTCGGCGGCGTCTCGCCGGCCTGGCCGTTCCCCTATGAGGAACTGGAGCCGTGGTACGGCAAGGCCGAGCGCCTGTTCGAGGTGCGCGGCGCGCTCGGGGACGACCCGACCGAGCCGTTCCACTCGACCCCCTACCCCCACGGGCCGGTTCCCGACGAGCCGGCCATCGCCCGCGCCCGCGCCGAATTGAAGGCGCAGGGGCTGCACCCGGCGAGCCTGCCGCTCGGCGTCGACATCGACACCTGGCTTTCCGGCGGGCGCACGCCCTGGGACGGGTTCCCCAACACCGGCGAGGGCAAGCGGGACGCCGAGACCGCCTCGCTCGCCGCCGCGCTGAAGGACCCGGATATCGAGCTCGTCACCTCTGCCCATGTCGACACGCTGGAGGCCGGGCCGGGCGGGCGGATCGAGACGGTCCACTATACCCACAACGGCGAGCGCAAGCGCCTTTCGCCGAAGCTGGTCATCCTGTCGGCGGGCGCGATCAACTCCGCCGCGATCCTGCTGCGCTCGGGCGACGGCAAGGGGCTCGCCAACCGCTCCGGCCAGGTCGGCCGCAACTTCATGAACCACAATTGCTCCGCCATGCTGGCGATCGACCCCTTCCGGCGCAACGACAGCGTCTACCAGAAGACGCTGATGCTGAACGACTACTACCTGACGGGCGGGCGCGACGGCCTGCCGCTCGGCAACGTCCAGCTTCTCGGCAAGATCAACGGCGATATCCTCAAGGCCAATGCGCCGCGCTACGCGCCGCGCCTGGCGCTCGACTTCATGGCCGGGCACGCGGTCGACTGGTACATGATGACGGAGGACCTGCCGAACCCGGAAAGCCGCGTCATGGTCGACGGCAAGGGCATCATCCTGCAATGGCGCCGCTCGAACATGGAGGCGCTTTCCGGCCTCGAGGAGAAGATGCGCGCCCATTTCAAGGCCGCCGGCTATCCGATCGTGCTGTCCCGGGCCTTCGACAAGCGCACGCCATCGCACCAGTGCGGCACGGTGCGCATGGGCCTCGACCCGGCCGCCTCGCCGCTCGACCCGTTCTGCCGCGCCTGGGACCACCCCAATCTCTACGTCGTCGACGGCGGCTGCCTGCCGACCTCGGCCGCAGTCAACCCGGCGCTCACCATCGCCGCGCAGGCGCTCAGGGTCGCCGACCACCTCGTCTCGACGCAAGTGCATTCATGAGCGCGGGGATCGGCGACCTGCCGGCCGGTCCGCGCCTTCTGAAGGGAGCAACACCATGACCTACGACTACATCATCACCGGCGCGGGCCCGGCCGGCTGCGTGCTGGCGAACCGGCTCTCCGAGGACCCGGCGGTGCGCGTCCTGCTGCTGGAAGCGGGCGGCGGGGACTGGAACCCGCTGTTCCACATGCCGGCGGGCTTTGCCAAGATGACGAAGGGCGTCGCCAGCTGGGGCTGGGAGACCGTGCCGCAGAAGCACATGAAGGGCCGCGTGCTGCGCTACACCCAGGCGAAGGTCATCGGCGGCGGCTCCTCGATCAACGCCCAGCTCTATACCCGCGGCAACGCGGCCGACTACGACCTGTGGGCAGGCGAGGACGGCTGCACGGGCTGGAGCTACCGGGAGGTCCTGCCCTATTTCAAGCGCGCGGAGGACAACCAGCGCTTCGCCGACGACTACCATGCCTACGGCGGGCCGCTCGGCGTCTCCATGCCGGTCTCGGCGCTGCCGATCTGCGACGCCTATATCCGCGCCGGCCAGGAGCTCGGCATTCCCTACAATCACGATTTCAACGGCCGCCGGCAGGCCGGCGTCGGCTTCTACCAGCTCACCCAGCGCAACCGGCGCCGCTCCTCGGCCTCGCTCGCCTATCTCTCGCCGGTCAGGGCCCGCAAGAACCTCACCGTCCGCACCGGCGCGCGCGTCGCGCGCATCGTGCTGGAGGGCACGCGCGCCGTCGGCGTCGAGGTGGTGACGGGCGGGCGCGTCGAGACGATCCGGGCGGAGCGCGAGGTGCTCGTCTCCTCCGGCGCCATCGGCTCGCCCAAGCTGCTCCAGCAATCGGGCATCGGCCCGGCCGACCACCTGCGCGCGGTCGGCGTCGAGGTCAGGCACGACCTGCCGGGCGTCGGCTCGAACATGCAGGACCACCTCGACCTCTTCGTCATCTGCGAATGCACCGGCGACCATACCTATGACGGCGTGGCCAAGCTGCACCGCACGCTCTTGGCCGGCCTGCAATACGTGCTGTTCCGCAGCGGCCCCGTCGCCTCCTCGCTCTTCGAGACGGGAGGGTTCTGGTATGCGGACCCCGAGGCCCGCTCGCCGGACATCCAGTTCCATCTCGGCCTCGGCTCCGGCATCGAGGCGGGCGTCGAGAAGCTGAAGAATGCCGGCGTGACGCTGAACTCGGCCTATCTGCATCCGCGATCGAGGGGCACGGTGCGCCTTTCCTCCGCCGATCCTTCCGCCGCCCCGCTGATCGACCCGAACTATTGGGAGGACCCGCACGACCGGAAGATGTCGATCGAGGGCCTGAAGATCGCCCGCGAGATCATGCAGCAGGCCGCGCTCAGGCCCTTCGTCATGGCCGAGCGGCTGCCGGGGCCGAAGGCGGTCACCGACGAGGACCTCTTCGACTACGGCTGCGCCAATGCCAAGACGGACCATCACCCGGTCGGCACCTGCAGGATGGGCACGGGGCCGGACGCGGTCGTCGGGCTCGACCTGAAGGTCCACGGGCTGGAGGGCCTGCGCGTGTGCGACAGTTCCGTCATGCCGCGCGTTCCCTCCTGCAACACCAATGCGCCGACCATCATGGTGGGCGAGAAGGGCTCGGACATCATCCGCAACCGCGCTCCGTTGCCCGCCGCGATCTTCGAGCATGAGCGGAACGACAGCCGGCCCCGCGCCCGCGTAAGCATCCGCTAGAGCATTTCCGGCCGATGCGACGTCGCTTCGGCGCCGGACAATGCGGGAAAAACAGGAATCGAGAGCATTCCGGCAGGGAGAAACGACGATGACTGAAATCAGGGTGGCGGTTCTGGGCGCCTCGGGCTGGATGGGCAAGGTGCACACGATGGCCTACCAGACCTTCCCGCACTTCTTCGGGACGGACGGCGGGACCGCCCGTGTCGCGATGCTCGTCACGACGAGCCCGCAGGAGGACGAGCTTGCCCGCAAGGTGCCGGGGGCGAAGATCCGCAAGGACTGGCGCGATGCCGTCGCGGACCCCGAGATCGACCTCATCGACATCTGCCTGCCCGACAGCCTTCACTACGAGGTGGCGAAGGCGGCGCTGCTGGCCGGCAAGCATGTCTATTGCGAGAAGCCGCTCGCCGACACCGCGGCGGAGGCGCGCGAGCTTGCCGACCTCGCCCGCGAGAAGGGCGCCATCACCCGCGTCGGCCACGCCTTCCCGTGCAACCCGGTCCATCACCTCGCCAGGGAGATCATCGAGGCCGGTGAGATCGGCGAGATCAGGATGTTCAAGGGCTGCCAGCATGTCGACATGTTCGGCGATCCGATGGCGCCCTTCATGTGGCGCGCGGACGGCAGGCTCGCCCCCACCGGCATCGTCGGCGACACGGGCTCGCATATCTTCAGCTTCATGGAATTCCTGGTCGGGCGCGTCAGCGCGCTGATCGCCGACAACCTGATCGTGACGGCGAAGCGCCCGGTGGTGCAGGGCCATGCCTACGGCGAGCGGGTGACGCTGACGGGGGACGAGGCCTTTGCCGACGTCACCAACCCGGACGCGACGAACCTTCTGTGCCGCTTCGAGAACGGGGCCAGCGGGATCGTCGACTTCAGCCGCGTGGCGACCGGGCGCAAGTTCATGCAGACCTACGAGATCTACGGGACCCGGGGGAGCATCGCCTACACCTATGACGAGGTGAACCGCCTTCGCTTCTATACGAACGACGACCGCACCGGGCGCGCCGGGTTCCGCGAGATCGACGTCGGCCCGGAGAACTCCACCTTCCGCGCCTTCCTGCCGCTGCCGAATTTCGCGCTGGGCTACAACGAGAGCAAGATCATCGAGGTCGCCGAAGTGATCCGGTCGATCGCGGCCGGGACGCCGATGTGGCCGACATTCGAGACCGGCCATCACATCTGCCAGATCGTCGACGCCTGCATGGAATCCGCGCGCCTCAGGCGCTGGGTCGATATTCCGCCTCCCTGACGCCGAGGCCGGGGGCGGCGCCGTCGCCCCCGGCATGCCAACCATTCCGGACGGCGCGGGACCCTTGCCGCGCCCGACCGTCAAACTCCATCCAAGGACGTACCGGCCATGACGATCAAAGTTCCCCAGCCCATCCTCGATGCCCTCACCGACGTCGACATGCCGCGCTTCCTGCCGGAGACGGCACCGTCCGGCACCGCACTCCTGTGCGGCCTGACGGTGCCCGTCTATCGCGCGGGCTGCGTGATCGTCGGCTCCGGCGCGGCGGGCCTGCGCGCCGCCGTCGAGCTGAAGCGGCGGGGCGGCGACATCGCCATCGTCAGCCAGAGCGCCTGGGGCGGCACCTCGGCCTGTTCCGGTTCCGACAAGCAGACGTTGCATACGGCCAACACCGCCGACCAGGGCGACAACTACAGGGCCATGGCCCGCGCGATCCGCGCCGGCGGCGCGATGGACGAGGACACGGCCTATATCGAGGCCGTCGGCTCGCCGCGGATGATGGCCTCGCTGCAATTCCTCGGCCTGCCCCTGCCGCAGAACGCGCTCGGCGCCACGCTGCGCTACCAGACCGACCACGACGAGGTCGGCCGGGCGACGAGCTGCGGCCCGCGCACGTCGCGGCTGATGGTCAAGGTGCTCGCCGAGGAGGCCGTCCGGCTCGCCATTCCCTTCTACAACCACACGACGGCGATCCGCATCCTCACCGAGGGCGAGGGAGCCGGCCGCCGCGTCGCCGGCATCCTCGCCATGCGCGCCGGTGACCGCACGGCGGACAATCCGTTCGGCATCGTCCTCTTCCGATGCGCAAGCGTGGTGCTGGCCGCCGGCGGGCCGGGCGAGCTTTACCGCGACAGCGTCTATCCGAACGCCTGCTTCGGCTCGCTCGGTCTGGCGCTGGAGGCCGGCATCGCGCTGGTCAACCTCACCGAAAGCCAGTTCGGCATCGGCACCCGGCGCGAGGGCTTTCCGTGGAACCTCTCCGGCACCTACGTCCAGGCCATTCCGCATATCTACTCGGTCGATGCCGACGGGACCGAGCACCACTTCCTCGCGGACTATTACCGCACCACGCAGGAAATGGCGTCGAACGTCTTCCGCAAGGGCTACCAGTGGCCGTTCCACGCCACGCGCATGCTCGATTTCGGCTCCAGCCTCGTCGATCTCGCCATCTTCCGGGAATCGGCGGCGGGACGGCGCGTGTTCATGGACTTCAACCGCAATCCCCTGCCCGTGCCGGGCGACGCGGCCTTCTCGCTCGACCGTCTCGACGACGACGTGCGCGCCTATCTCGGCAAGGCCGGGGCCGTGCAGGACCTGCCGATCGAGCGCCTGAAGCACATGAACCCGCTCGCGATCGAGCTTTACCGCCGCTACAAGGTCGACATCGCGGCGGAGCCGCTCGAATTCGCCGTCAACAACCAGCACATGAACGGCGGCATCATGGTCGACATATGGGGCCGCAGCACCCTTGCGGGCTGCTACGCCATCGGCGAGGCGGCGGGCACTCACGGCGTCACCCGCCCGGGCGGTTCGGCGCTGAACGCCGGCCAGGTGTTCGGCACGCGCGTCGCCGAGCATATCGCGGCGAGCGGCAGGGCCAGGCAGGCTCCCGAGGGCGATATCGGCGCGGCGGCGGCGGAAGGGATTGCGGCCGTCCTTGCCGCGCTGCAGCCGGAAAGCCCGCTCACCATCCGCTCCGTCCGGGCCGAGGTGCAGGCGCGCATGAGCGACAAGGCCGGCATGATCTGCGAGGCGGGCGAGGTCGCCGAGGCGCTGGCGCAGGCGCGCGCGCTGAACGCGCAGATCGCCGCGCGCGGCATCGCCTTCGAGCGGCCGGCGGAAGCGGCCCGCGCGCTGCAATGGCGGCATATGGCGCTCGCCTCCGAGGCGGTGCTGGCCGCGCTCGACTCCTTCGTGCGCAACGGCGGCGGCAGCCGCGGCGCCCGGGCTATCTGCGACCCGCAAGGCGAATCGCTGCCGGTCGCGCGCGGCGGGCCGCTCGAAGGCTACCGCTTCCGCAAGGAGCAGGCGCAGCACAAGGACGAGCAGATCGTCGTGCGACTCGGCGAGGACGGCCTCGATATCCTCACACGCCCAAACCGCCGGTTCGACGAAAGCGCGACCTCCTTCTTCGAGCGCGACTGGCCGGACTGGCTGACGGGCCGCATCTACGACCTCGACGACGGCCGGGAAGGCACGGCCTAGCCGTTCAGTCCCGTCATCACGGCGCGTCAGGCGGCAAGCAGTTTCCTGAGCTTGGTCTGCGGGGCCGCAAGCCCGGCCGGGTCGGGATGGCAGCGCGCCGCGATCAGCATTTCGGCAAGGCGGATGTCGCGGGCGACGGCATTGCCCGGCCCGATGCCGCTTGCCGCGATCAGCCGGCCGTCCGCATCGAGATGGAAGAGGATGAAGGCCCCCTCGCCCATCTCGCGCCGCACCGTCGTCATCGCGCCATCGGCAAGGCCGGCGATCTGCAACGTCATGTCGTACTGGTCGGACCAGAACCACGGCACGGCCGAATGCGCCTCCGTGCCGCCGAGCATGTTGCCGGCGGCAAGCCGGCCCTGCTCCTGCGCATTGCGCCAGGATTCGAGGCGGATGCGCCGTCCGCCATAGAGGGGCATCGGACAGGAGGCGCAGTCGCCGGCCGCGAAGATGTCCGGATCGGACGTCCGCAGGAAACCGTCGACGGCAATGCCGTTGTCGAGCGCAAGGCCGGCGGCCTCTGCCAGTTCCGTGTTCGGCACCGCGCCGATCCCGACGACCAGGAGGCTTGCGGAGACGACGCGGCCGTCCTCCAGCAAAATACGCACCTCGCCCGGCAGCTCCTCGACGCGGGCAACCTTCGCGCCGCACAATATCTCCACGCCTTCCGCCGCATGGCGCCCCGCGACGACCTCCGCGATCTCGGCCGGCACGCCCCGCGACAGCACGCGCGGCAGGCCCTCGACGAGCGTGACGGCGGCGCCGAGCGCGCGGGCGCTCGCCGCCAGCTCCAGCCCGACGAAGCCGCCGCCGAGGATGGCGATGTGGCTGCCTTCCACCAGATGCGCGCGGATGCGGACCGCGTCGTCATGGCCGCGCAAAGCCGCGATGCGGCCGCCATGGGAGACGCCCGGCAAGGCACGCGGGCGGGCGCCGGTCGCAAGCAGCATCCTGTCGTAGGCAACGACGGCACCGTCACCCAGCACGACGCGCTTTGCGCCGCGGTCGATTGCGGATACCGCGCGGCCGAGCAGCAGGCCGATGCCGGCCTCGGCATAGCGCTCCGCCTCCGCGACGCGCTTCGGCCCGGCCCCGGCGACCAGCGCCGCCTTGGAGAGCGGCGGGCGCTCGTAGGGCAGATGCGCCTCGCCGCCAATCAGCGTGACCGCGCCGTCGAACCCCTGTTCCCGCAGCGCGAAGGCTGCGCGCGCGCCGCATTCGCCGGCGCCGACGATGACGAAACCCACCATGGCCTGTCCTTTCAAAGACCGATGAAGACCGTGCCGCCCTCGACCTTGACCGGATAGGTCCTGAGGTCGACGCAGACGGGAGCGCCGAGCGCCGCGCCGCTCTTGTAGTCGAAGCGGCCGTTGTGCTTGGGACATTCGATGACGTGATCCATCACGAGCCCGTCGGCCAGGTGGATCTTCTCATGGGTACAGAGCCCGTCCGTCGCGTGGTAGGTGTCTTCGGGGCTGCGGTAGATCGCGAAGGTGCGGCCCGCATGGTCGAAGCGGATGACGTCCTCCTCGTCGATCTCGTCCGCGGCGCAGACTTCGATCCAGGTGTCGCTCATGGTCTTTCCTCCCGTGACGGTTCGTTATTCGGCGGCCTGCGCGGCCGGCTCGGCGTGGAAGTCTTCCCTGTAGGGCCGCGCCGTCGGCGGCAGGTCGCGCTTCACGAAATAATCCTCGTTGCGCAGCTGGCGCAGGAAGGCCGGGATCATCTCCCTGTAGCCGTGCCAGATGGACGGGTTCGGCGCCGGCAGGTCGTGCCGGATCATCGCGTGCAGCCTGGGCAGCGCATGGTAGGGCACCATCGGGAACATGTGGTGCTCCACATGGTAGTTCATGTTCCAGTAGATGAAGCGGCTGACCGGGTTCATGTAGACCGTGCGGCTGTTCAGCCGGTGGTCGACGACATTGTCGGCAAGGCCGCCGTGCTGGAGCAGGCCCGTCAGCACATGATGCCAGGCGCCGTAGAGCCGCGGCAGGCCGATCAGCATGGCCGGAAGGATCGAGCCGAAGGCAAAGCAGGCGGCGATGGTCGCGGCATAGACGGCAAGCCAGATGCGGGCGATGCGGATCGCCTTCGGCTGCTCGGTGTCCGGAACGAAGGTCTTTTCCGCCGCGCTCATGACGCCGGCCGCGTTGCGCAGCATGTCGATACCGGCATGGAAGGCGTCGAGCAGGCCGAAGACATTCAGCACGAGCCGCAGAAGGTCCGGCGGGCGCATGACCGCGATCTCCGGATCGCGCCCGACGATGACCGTGTCGGTGTGGTGGCGCGTATGGCTCCAGCGCCAGGTCACCGGGTTGCGCATGATCATGAAGCAGGCGACCTGGTAGACGGCATTGTTCATCCACATCGTCTTGAAGGCCGTGCCGTGGCCGCATTCGTGCCAGCGCGAATCCGAGGCCGAACCGTAAAGGACGCCGTAGACGAGGAAGAACGGCACCGCCCGCCAGCTTCCCCAGAACCAGACGCCGAGCGCGCCGGAGACGAGGAGACAGCCCAGCCAGATCGCGGTATCGCGGATCGCCGGGCCATCGCTGCGCTGCATCAGCGCCTTCATCTCCTTGCGCGGGATTTCCGTGTGATACCATTCGGCCGCGGCAAGGCCATTGGCAACCGCCGCCTCGGCATCGCGGCCCAGAAGGCTGTAGTCCCTCTTCGTCGGCTTCATCGCTCGTCTCCTCCAAGGCAGGGCATTGCCCCGTCCACTGGAACAGACGGTATCGCCGCTTCTTGCATTCCTCAATGCGGCGATGATAGAATGCATCAAATTACATCATCATCCATCATCAAGGAATGATGAAAAAATCTCACGGAGGCAATATGGCGTCCCGTCCCACGATCTCGGACCTGGCGAAAGCGGCCGGCGTCAGCGTCGCGACCGTCGACCGGGTGCTGAACGGCCGCCACAAGGTCCGCGAGGACACGGCGCGCCGGGTCTACGATGCGGCCAATGCGATCGGCTATCACGCCGTCGGCCTCATCCGGCAGCGCGTGTTCGAGGACCTGCCGCAATACCGGCTGGGCTTCAGCCTCCAGCGCCCCAACCAGACCTTCTACCAGAACTTCGCCCGCGAGATCGAAATCGCCTGCAATGCCTGCACGACCGCGCGGATCGTGCCGCAGATCGATTTCATCACGGCGCAGACGCCCGCGGCGATGACGGAAATGCTGCGCCAGCTCTCCGCCCGCAACCAGGCGCTTGCGGCCGTCGCACCGGACTATCCGGCCACCACGGCGATGGCGGAGACGCTGAAGGCCCGCGGCATTCCCCTGTTCTGCCTGCTTTCCGATTTCGCCATGGACGTCCGGCAGGGCTATATCGGGCTCAACAACATGAAGGTCGGGCGCACGGCGGCATGGATGATCGCCCGGGGCGCCAGGCGTCCGGGAAAGGTCGCGATCTTCGTCGGCAGCCACCGCTTCCATGGCCACGAGCTGCGCGAAATGGGCTTTCGTTCCTTCTTCCGCGAAAAGGCCCGGGATTTCGAGGTGCTGGACACGCTGGTCAACCTTGACACGAGCGAGATCACGCACGAGGCGACGGCGAACCTGCTTGCCCAGCATCCCGACCTCGTCGGCCTCTACGTCGCCGGCGGCGGCATGGAGGGGGCCATCTCCGCGATCCGCGAGGAAGGCCATGCAGGCAAGGTGCAGCTCATCGTCAACGAGCTTACCCCCGAATCCAGGGCCGGCCTTGCCGACGAGGTCGTCACCATGGCCATCAGCACGCCGCTGCCCGCCCTTTGCCGCGAGCTCGTCGCCCTGATGGTCGCCGCCATCGAAAAGGGCGAGAACGCCGTGCCGGGGCAGGCATTCCTGCCCTTCGACATCTTCCTGCCCGAGAATATCTGAAAGCCGGAATGATGGCTTTCCATCATTGCTACAGGCAAATCTTGCACCAATGAAGGCGCCGGTGGCACCTTCGGCATTTGACGGGCATCAAATGCGCCCCGATCCTCATGCGTGCATACGCGGCCGCGACGTCGGCCGCCCCGAAGCCAGGAGGACATCCGTTCCATGCCGACCCCGACTTTCGCGCTCAACCACATGACGGCACCCGGCCTCGGGCCGGATGCCTTCTTCGCGCTCGCCGCCGCCTGCGGCACCCCGGCCGTCGAGATCCGCAACGACCTCGACGGCAACGCCATCCTCGACGGCACGACGCCGGAGCAGGTGAAGGCCCTCGCCGGGCGCCACGGCGTCACGATCGTCTCGATCAACGCCCTCCAGCGCTTCAACGAATGGACGCCGGCCCGTGCCGCGGAAGCCCGGGACCTCATCGGCTATGCCGCGGCCTGCGGCGCCCGCGCGCTGGTGCTCGTGCCGAAGAACGACGGCACCGGCCAGGCCGACGGCGAGCGGCAGGCCAACCTGCGCGAGGCGCTTGCCGCGCTGAAGCCGATGCTGGATGCCGCCGACATCACCGGCCTCGTCGAGCCCCTCGGCTTTGCGATCTGTTCGCTGCGCTCCAAGCGCGAGGCGGCAGAGGCCATCATGGCCGTCGGCGCGGAACGGACATTCCACCTCGTGCACGACACGTTCCACCATCACCTCGCGGGCGAGCCGGAAATCTTCGCCGGCCTGACCGGCCTCGTGCATATTTCCGGCGTGGACGACCCCGGCGTCGCTCTTGCGGACATGCGCGACGGCCACCGCGTCCTGGTCGGCCCCGCGGATCGGCTCGGCAACGTCGCCCAGATCAGGGCGCTCCTTGCGGCCGGCTATGCCGGTCCCCTCTCCTTCGAGCCTTTCTCGCCGGCCGTGCATGCGGCAGCGGACCCCAAGGCATCGGTGCTGGAGAGCATCGCGCATCTGCGCGCATCCATCTGAATTTCCTGCGCATTTTCCGCCGGAGCCGGATCGCCCCGATTTGGTGGGCGGCATGGGCTTGACATGACGGAAGCAAAATGGAATGAATATTCCGTAATCTGAATTTAGCGGACTTTTTATTCTGTTTTGCCCCTTGCATCCCGGGAGGAGAAAGGGGCCGATGCCCGCAAGGGCGACCATTCCGGATAATCGGTGGCGCCGCCGGACGCCACGTTGAGGAGGAGAACGATAATGAAGAAAGTTATTCTGGGCGCCGGACTGGCCCTCATGATGTCCACGGCGGCGCATGCCGAGACGATCGGCGTGTCCATGGCGCTGTTCGACGACAATTTCCTGACCGTCCTGCGCAACGGCATGTCCGACTATGCCAAGACGCTCGACGGCGTCGAGCTGCAGATCGAGGATGCGCAGAACGACGTCGCCAAGCAGCAGAGCCAGATCCAGAACTTCGTCGCATCCGGCGTCAGCGCGATCATCGTCAACCCGGTCGACACCGACGCGACGGCCGCCCTTTCGAAGGTCGCCGCAGATGCCGGCATTCCGCTCATCTACGTCAACCGCGAGCCGTCCAACATCAACGAGCTGCCGGAAAAGCAGGCTTTCGTCGCCTCCAACGAGCAGGAATCCGGCACGCTGGAAACCAAGGAAGTCTGCCGGCTCCTCAACGGCAAGGGCAAGGTCGTCGTCATGATGGGCGAGCTTTCCAACCAGGCCGCCCGCATGCGCACGCAGGACATCAAGGACGTCATCGCGACCGACGAGTGCAAGGGCCTCGAGATCGTCGAGGAGCAGACGGCGAACTGGCAGCGCACGCAGGGCCAGGACCTGATGACCAACTGGCTCTCCGCCGGCCTCGAATTCGACGCCGTCATCTCCAACAACGACGAGATGGCGATCGGCGCGATCCAGGCCCTGAAGGCCGCCGGCCGCTCGATGGACAGCGTCGTCATCGCCGGCATCGACGCGACGCAGGACGCCCTTGCCGCCATGGCGGCGGGCGATCTCGACGTGACGGTCTTCCAGGATGCCGCCGGCCAGGGCAAGGGCGCGGTCGATGCCGCCCTGAAGCTGGCCAAGGGCGAGAAGGTGGACACCAAGGTCTACATCCCCTTCCAGCTCGTCACCCCCGCAAACATCGCCGACTTCCAGACGAAGAACTGATCGGCTCGCACGATCGAGTTCAATCCTCGGCCGAACTGGGACGCGCGCACGCCTGCGTGCGCGCGTCCATCCGTTTCAGGTGCTCCGGAAGGGAGGGAAACGATGGTCAGTCCGACCACCATGGCTGCGGTCCGCGCGAGCGGCGCCATTCCGAATGCTGAATTTCTCCTGTCTGCGGAAGGTATCCGCAAGGAATTCCCCGGCGTCGTCGCGCTCGACGACGTCCAGTTCAAGCTGAAGCGCGGCACGGTGCATGCGCTGATGGGCGAAAACGGTGCCGGCAAGTCCACGCTTATGAAGATCCTTGCCGGCATCTACACACCCGACCAGGGCGAGGTGCTGCTGAAGGGCCAGAAGATCCGGCTCGACTCGCCGCTCGACGCGCTGGAAAACGGCATCGCCATGATCCATCAGGAACTCAACCTGATGCCCTTCATGACGGTTTCGGAAAATATCTGGATCCGCCGCGAGCCGAAGACCCGTCTCGGCTTCGTCGATCACGCCGAGATGAACCGCAAGACGGCCGAACTCTTCAAGCGTCTCAACATCCTGATGGACCCGGAGACACAGGTGCGCGACCTTTCGGTGGCGAACCGCCAGATGGTCGAGATCGCCAAGGCGGTCTCGTACGAATCCGACGTGCTCATCATGGACGAGCCGACCTCCGCGCTCACCGAGCGCGAGGTGGAGCACCTCTTCACGATCATCCGGGACCTGCGCGCCCAGGGCATCGGCATCGTCTACATCACCCACAAGATGAACGAGCTGTTCGAGATCGCCGACGAGTTCTCCGTCTTCCGCGACGGGAAATACATCGGCACCCACGCGTCCGCCGACGTGACCCGCGACGACATCATCCGCATGATGGTGGGCCGCGAGATCACCCAGATGTTCCCGAAGGAAGAGGTGCCGATCGGCGACGTCGTGCTTTCGGTGAAGAACCTCACCCTCAAGGGCGTCTTCCGGGATGTCTCCTTCGACGTGCGGGCGGGCGAGATCCTCGGCGTCGCCGGCCTCGTCGGCTCGGGCCGCTCGAACGTCGCCGAGACGATCTTCGGCGTCACCCCGGCGACCTCCGGCACGATCGCCATCAACGGCACGCAGGTGACGATCGACAGCCCGACGACGGCGATCGGCCACCGCATGGCCTTCCTGACGGAAGACCGCAAGGAAACCGGCTGCTTCCTGATCCTCGACATTCTCGAGAACATGCAGATCGCCGTCCTGCAGGACAAGTTCGTCAGGAAGGGCTTCGTTGCCGAAGGCGAGCTGGCGAAGGTCTGCGAGGAGATGAGCCGGAAGCTCCGCGTGAAAACGCCGAACCTTTCCGAGCGCATCGAGAACCTTTCCGGCGGAAACCAGCAGAAGGTGCTGATCGGCCGCTGGCTGCTGACCAGTCCGCGCATCCTCATCCTCGACGAGCCGACGCGCGGCATCGACGTTGGGGCGAAGGCGGAAATCCACCGCTTCGTCACGGAGCTCGCCCGCGACGGCGTCGCCGTCATCATGATCTCGTCGGAAATGCCGGAGGTCCTGGGCATGAGCGACCGCATCATGGTCATGCACGAGGGGCGCGTCACCGGCTTCCTCGACCGCGAGCAGGCCACCCAATTCAAGGTCATGGAACTGGCCGCCCAGTGATGTTTCGAGCCCGCCGGACGGCGGCAAGGGAGGAAATCATGAGCACGAATTCCGCAGTGCAGGCGCAAGCCGCCTCGCAAAAGACTGCCCGCCGGCTGCCGCCGGAACTCAGCATCTTTCTGGTCCTCGTGGGCATTGCGCTGGTCTACGAGATCCTCGGCTGGATCTTCGTCGGCCAGAGCTTTCTGGCCAATCCGCAACGCCTGACGATCATCATCCTGCAGGTCTCGGTCATCGGCATCATCGCCGTCGGCGTCACCCAGGTCATCATCACCGGGGGCATCGACCTGTCTTCCGGCTCGGTGGTGGGCATGACGGCGATGTTCACGGCATCGCTCGCCCAGGCCTCCACCTGGCCGCGGGCGCTCTATCCCTCCCTCACCGACCTGCCGGTCATCGTGCCCGTCGCGGTCGGCATCGGCGTCGGCCTCTTTGCCGGCTACATAAACGGGCAGCTCATCGCCCGGACGAAGATCCCGCCCTTCATCGCGACGCTCGGCATGATGGTCTCCGCGCGCGGCATTTCCAAGTGGTACACCAAGGGCCAGCCCGTCTCCGGCCTCACCGAACAGTTCAACTTCATCGGCACCGGCATCTGGCCCGTCGTCATCTTCCTCATCGTCGCCCTGATCTTCCACATCGCGCTGCGCTATACCCGCTACGGCAAGTTCACCTATGCGATCGGCGCGAACGTCCAGGCGGCCCGCGTTTCCGGCATCAATGTCGAAGCCCACCTGGTGAAGGTCTATGCCATCGCCGGCGCGCTGGCCGGCCTTGCCGGGGTCGTCACGGCGGCCCGGGCCCAGACCGCGCAGGCCGGCATGGGCGTGATGTACGAACTCGACGCCATCGCCGCGGCCGTCATCGGCGGCACCTCGCTTGCCGGCGGCGTCGGCCGCATCACCGGCACGGTGATCGGCACCGTCATCCTCGGCGTCATGACATCCGGCTTCACCTTCCTGCGCGTCGACGCCTTCTACCAGGAGATCGTCAAGGGCATGATCATCGTCGCCGCCGTCGTCGTCGACGTCTACCGCCAGAAGAAGCGCAAGGCCTGATCGCCGTCGGGCGCCCGCCCGGCCGCCTGAAGCCCCGCCCGGACAGCCGGCAGGCTGCCCTGGCGAAGCCCGTCGTTCAAAGGCTCGCCGGCCTTTCGGGCCTAGATGTCGCCCTCCGGCTCGCCTGCCTCGGCCGGGGCGGCGGCCTCCGCCATTTCCTTCCGGCTGAGAAGCCCCGCATCTTCCAGCGCCTCGATGTCCGGCAGATCGCGCAGCGTCTGCATGCCGAAGGCCGAAAGGAACTGTTTCGTCGTCACATAGGTATAGGGCGCGCCCGGCGTCGGGCTGCGGGGGCCGGAGGCGAGGAAGCCGGCATTGCGGAGGCCGGCGATCGTATCGCGGCTGATCTCCTTGCCGAAAATCCTCGACAGCTCGCCGCGGGTGATCGGCTGGAAATAGGCGATGGCCATCAGCACCATCGCCTCGAAATCGGAAAGCCCCGCCGCGACGGAGCGCGTGGGCGCCTGCGCCGCGCGGATCGCCGGCGCATAGGCCGGGCGGCTGCGGTGCTGCCAGCCGCCGGCGACCGCGACGATCTCGTAAGGCCGGCCGCTGAGTTCTTCCCTGAGGTCGTCGATCAGGAGGTCGATGCTGCAATCCTTGCCGACCACGCGGGCCAGCGCCTCGCGGCCGACCGGCTCCGCGGCGGCGAAGATCACCGCCTCGACGCGCAGCATCCATTCGCGCCAGCGCAGCGCCGCCGGCACGTCCGCCAGCTCCCGGTCGAGGAGAGCCGCATCGCCGGGTTTCGGCTTGCGGGCCCGGCGCACCGTCTCCGGTCCGCTCACGGTCACAGCCCGAAAATCCGGAACGACGACCGGCCGGAGAGCTCGCGCACGGCGCCGAACCCCTCCAGGCGCTCGAACAGCCGCGTCGCGGCCCAGCGCGACAGGTTGCTGCCGGGGGCGGAAGCCTGCACGGCATCGTCCGCAAGCAGCCTTTCGATGACCGCGCCCGCGCCCCTGGTGCGCAGCTTCGGCGCGGCGGCAAGCAGCGTGTCGGCCCGGCGGGCGATTTCGCCGGCAGACCGGATCGCCGCGCCCGCCCCCTCGACGAGGGCGAGGCAGACGGCGCGGGCGAAGGCCGGCTCGCCCGGCCGCACGCGGCCACGCCCCCCGACCGTGCGGAAGGAAGGCCCGTACCGCTCGGCGGTCAACAGCGGCACGGCGCGCTCCCATGACAGCGTCGCGGCGACCAGCATGTCGGCGAGCGCCCAGGCGAGCGGCTCGGCATCCGGGCGGACGGCATGGATCGCCGAGACCAGATGCGCCGCGGCAAAGGGCACAGCGCGGCCCGATTGCAGCGCCTCGTCGGCATGGTCGACGACGCCGGCAAGCCGGTCGTCCCATTCCAGCCCGAGGAGGTCGGCAAGCTCCCTCACGATCTTCCCGGAAAGGCCCGCCCGCACCTCCGCCAGCCTTCTGTAGGCCCGGAACACGCGGCCGGCGGGGCCGGGATCGCCCCCCGCCGCCGTCAGCAGGACGGCATCGCGCAGGGCCGCCTCGTCCTCCGCACGGCCCATCAGCCGGACGGCGACCGCGGCGCATTTCAGAGCCTGCCGCGCGCGCCAGCAACCGGCCCAGGGCGGCGCAGAGCCGACGAGATCGTCGAGCGCCTTCAGGGCGGCGCCGGCGGAAAAGGCGGCGTCGACCTCGCCCGGCTCGCGGCCGCGCGGCAAGGCCCAGCGCGGTATCTGCGGCAGGCGGGGAGCGGGTGCTGGAGAAGAGGCGGCGCGCGAATCCATGCCGGCAGCCTACGGCATTCGTGCGGTTCATGCCATAGAAACGCGCCCCAAGCGCACGGGTTTCAAGGACCGTCCGCGGGCTCCGGCATGCCGGACATGCGGCGCTAGAAGGTGGCCAGGTAGTCCCAGATCAGCTTCAGCGACAGGCCGAGGAGCGTGATCTCCACCAGGCGGAAGAAAAGGCCCTCCGGGATTATCATCGTCAACCGCCGGCCGATGACGGTCCCCACGATCGCCGGCACCGCCAGCCACAGCGCCAGGGGGATGTCGAAATTCTCGAACTGCCGCATCTGCCAGTAGGGAATGATCTTCGCGGCGTTGACGATCGCGAACAGGATCGTCGAGGTCCCGGCGAAGGTCATCTTCGGCAGGCGCTGCGGCAGCACGTACATCTGGAACGTCGGCCCGCCCGAATGGGAAACGAAGCTGGTAAGGCCCGTCAGCACGCCCCAGAACAGGCCGCGACCGAGATCCGCGGGCCTCACGGTCTGGCGAAAGCGCTTTCCGAACCACGCGTTGAAGCAGAACAGGAGACCGACGAGGCCCACGAGCATGCCGATGAAAAGGCTCGACAGCTTGGCGCTGAAGACCCAGCCGATCCCCACGCCGACCAGCGCGGCGGGAATGAGGATGAGGAGATTGCGGCCCGAATATTCCCTCCGGTAAAGGTAGAGGCCGACGAGATCGCTCACGATGAATATCGGCAGCAGCAACGCGGCCGCCGTGATCGGCGGGATGGCGATGGCCAGGATCGGCACGGCCAATGTCCCGACCGAGGGCAGCCCGCCCTTCGACATGCCGACGAAGAGGCAGGCAATTGCTGCAAGGATCAGGAGATCCAACGAATGTTCCATTGCCGCGGTTCTCCCCATCAGGCAAGCGCCGGCAGCGGCCTGCCGGCCGACTCCTTCGCACCGCATAGAACATACGGATATTATCCTTGCGGAACAGTGGGTTCTTGATGCCGGTCCCCACACGGCCGCCGGCTGGCCGGCACGGCCATGGATCAGTTGATCGCCGTGCCGCGCCGCTGGGCTTCGCGGGCGAGGATGTCGCGCGCCGCATGGTCGGCGATCGGAATGTTGCGATCCGCCGATATCTCGCCGGTGGCGATGAGCGCGTGGTAGCGGGCACAGCACACCCGCAGGAACGAGGTGAAATTGCCGAGATCGTGATCGGCATCCATCGCCTCGTGCCAGAGCCGTGTTATCAGCTGCGCGACCGTCATGCCGTCGCGCAGGCCGATTTCGCCGAGCGTGTCCCAGAAATGGTTCTCGATCCGGATCGAGGTCGCGACGCCGTCTATCCGCAGGCTGTGGGTGCGGCTTTGCCACTGGCTGGCATCGGCCTTGATAAAGAGTTCGCACATCGTAACGGCCTTCCTTCCCACGAACCGGAGCGGTCCGGACAATCCTCGAACGGCAGAGCCCGCCATGGGCCCCGCCTGCATCCGGGCCTGCCTTAAAGGATGGCCATGAACTGCCGGAGCCATGCCGGATGCGCGGGCCATGCCGGCGCGGTCACCAGATTGCCATCGGTGACGGCCTCTGTCACGGCGATATCGGCGAACGATCCGCCCGACGCCGTCACCTCGTAGGCGCAGGCCGGATAGGCCGAGCACGTCCGTCCCTTGAGGACGCCCGCCGCCGCGAGCAGCTGCGCACCATGGCAAATCGCGGCGACCGGCTTATCCTCGTCGAAGAAATGCTTCACCTTGGCCAGCACATCCGGATTCATGCGCAGGTATTCGGGGGCCCGCCCGCCCGGGATGACCAGCGCATCGTAGCCCGCCGGGTCGGCGCCGTCGAAATCGGCGGTCAGGGAAAAATTGTGGCCGGGCTTTTCCGAATAGGTCTGGTCGCCTTCGAAATCGTGGATCGCCGTCTTGACCGTGTCGCCGGCCTTCTTGCCGGGGCAGACCGCATCGACGCTGTGGCCGCAGGCCAGAAGCGTCTGGAACGGGACCATGGTTTCGTAGTCCTCGGTGAAATCGCCCGTGATCATGAGAATCTTCGCCATCGTGCATCCTCCTTGCCGTGATGGTTAGGGCGGCAGATTAGGCAGGAGGGCGTTGAAACGGGTGTTATCCCGATACTACGGGTCAATCCCGTTCGACGGTTCCCGCTCCGGCAGAAGGAGCCGGAAATCCCCGCCGGTCGGGTTCTGGAACACGCGCAGGCCGAATTCCGGCAGGATCGCCAGCAGATGGTCGAAGATGTCCGACTGGATGCGCTCGTAGGCGGCCCAGGCCGTCGTGCCGGCGAAACAGTAGATTTCCAGCGGCAGCCCTTCGGGATGCGGCGGAAGCTGGCGCACCATGATCGTCATGCCCTGATGGATGCCCGGATGGTTGCGCAGGTAATCCTCCACATAGGCGCGGAACGTGCCGATATTGGTGACGCGGCGCGTGTTGGCGGGAATGCGGCCGCGCTCGCCGAGCCTGCCGTTCCATTCGGCGATCTCTTCCCGCTTGCTCTTGAGGTAGCCCCCCAGGCGGTCGAGGCGCGAAAGCCTTTCGGCCTCCCCGCCGTCGAGGAAGCGGATGCTGGCTTGGTCGAGAAGGAGCGCGCGCTTGATGCGCCGGCCGCCCGCCTCCTGCATGCCGCGCCAGTTCTTCACCGGCTCGGTCACGAGCTTGCGGATCGGGATGGTGGTCACGGTCTTGTCGAAATTCTGCACCTTGACGGTGTGAAGGGCGATCTCGACGATATCGCCGTCGGCATTCTGGCCGGGCATCTCGATCCAGTCGCCGACGCGCACCATGTCGGTGGACGAAATCTGGATGCCGGCCACCAGCGACAGCAACGTATCCTGGAAGACCAGGATGAGGACGGCGGCCATCGCGCCGAGGCCGGACAGCAGGATCAGCGGCGAGCGGTCGATCAGCGTCGCGATCATGAGAAGCGCGGCGACGACGTAGACCGCGATCTTGACCACCTGGACATAGCCCTTGATGGGCTTCAGCCGCGCCTCGGGCCGGCGGTGGTAGATGGTGTCGACGATGTTGAGGGCCGCGCTGACGGCCATGGCGGCCGTCAGGATCATGAAGGCGCCGGAGACGTTGCGGACGACGACGACGACGAAAGCCGGCAGGCCGGGCACGAGCGCTATGCCCGTCGAGACCACGAGGGCGGGCATGATGTTCGCCAGCCTCTCGACGAGGCCGTGCCGGCGCAGGTCCGGGTCCCGGCCGTAGGCGGTCAGCGACAGCGCGCGGTTGAGCACACGCACCAGCAGCGCCTTCACCACGAAATTGGCGAACAGCGCCATGAAGGCGAGCAGCAGGAGCGCAGCTGCGATCGTGAGGACCGGGTGTATGCCGGTAAAGTTCGAGATCATCGTCTATCCTGGAAATCCGGCGGCCGACGGCGCGCGAAAGCGTTGTCCCTCACGGCACGGCGGGCGGCCGCACACCGGCCTCGCCCTCGGGGCTTTCCTCGAAGGGGCCGGAGCCACGCCCGGTCAGCAGCCAGGACGGGCTGACGCCGAGGATGCCGGCCATCATGGCCAGCCGGTTGGCGCGCGGAACGTCGCGGTCGCGCTCCCACGCATTCCAGCTTGCCGAAAGAACGCCGAGCCGGCGGGCGGCATCGTCGGCGGAAAGGCCGCAGGCCTCGCGGGCGGTCGAGATGCGGCCGCCGAGCGTATCGTCGCAATGGGGTGTGGTATCGTTGCCAAGCATCGTTCAGTCTCCAGTTCATCGGGATCGAGAAAGGCGCGGCCGGACCCGCCGGGGCGGACCGGCCGCGCTGTTTGTTGCGGGCCCCTGCCCTATGGCTGCCCGTTGTAGCGGGCCAGCGCCCGGATGACCTGGCGCGCCCTGACGCGCCCGATCTGGCTGCCCGCATCGTCGAGGACGCCCACCCATTCATGCCGGTCGAAACAGGGCAGCACATCCTCGCAGCGCGCATCGGCCGGCATCGCCACCTCGCAGGGCTCGAACACGCCCTTCTCCATGATGGTGCGGATATGGATCGCCCGCGCCTTGTTCACGTCGCGGACGAACTCCTCGATATGCGCATTGGCCGGGTTGAGCACGATCTCCTCCGGCTTGCCCACCTGCTGGACGGCGCCGTCCTTGAGCACGGCGATCCGGTTGCCGATCTTCAGCGCCTCGTCGAAATCGTGGGTGATGAACAGGATGGTCTTGTTCAGCGAGGATTGCAGTTCGAGAAGCTGCTCCTGCATGCCCGAGCGGATCAGCGGGTCGAGCGCGGAGAAGGCCTCGTCCATCAGGAGGATGTCGGTGTCCATCGCCAGCGCGCGGGCAAGGCCGACGCGCTGCTGCTGGCCGCCGGAAAGCTGGCGCGGCCGCGATTTCTCGTAGCCGGAAAGGCCGACGATCCCGATCCAGTGCGCGGCCTTCTCCAGCCGTTCGGCCCTGTTCATGCCGCGCGTTTCCAGGCCGTAGGCGACATTGTCGATGACGGAGCGATGCGGCAGCAGCCCGAACTTCTGGAACACCATGGCGATGCGGGTGCGCCGGAAATCGCCGAGCTGGGCCATCGTCATGTCGAGCACCTTCTCGCCGTTGACGACGATCTCGCCCGCCGTCGGCTCGATCAGCCGGTTGACGTGGCGGATCAGCGTCGACTTGCCGGAGCCCGAAAGCCCCATGACGACGTAGATCTGCCCCCGCTCGATATCGAGCGAGACATTGTCGAGGCCGACCACATGGCCGGTCTCGGCCTGCACGTCGGCCTTGGACCTGCCCTGCCGCAGCAGCGCCAGCGCCGCCTGCGGATCGGGGCCGAAGATCTTGGTGACGCCCCGCATGACGATGGAAAGATCCTCCGGGCCGGCGGCGGGCGCGGGAGGCGTAAGCTGGATATGGTCTGTCATCAGCGGGCCTCCCCGACACCGATCCGCTCCTGCAGGCGGCGGCCATAGGCCTGGGTGATACGATCGAAGACGATGGCGAGCGCGACGATGCCGAGGCCGGCGAACAGCCCGCGGCTGACCTCCAGCCGGCCGATGCCCTGGAGCACCTGGTAGCCGAGGCCGCCCGCGCCGATCATCGAGGCGATGACGACCATGGCGAGCGCCATCATCGTCGTCTGGTTGATGCCGGCGAGGATGGTGGGCAGGGCGAGCGGAATCTGTACCCCGAACAGGCGCTGCGTCGACGAGGTGCCGAAGGCGCGGCTCGCCTCCATCACCGCCGGGTCCACATTGCGCAGGCCGAGATCCGTCAGCCGTATCAGGGGCGGTGAGGCATATACGATGGTCGCGAGCAGCGCCGGTATCTTGCCCGGCCCGAAGATCATCACCGTCGGGATGAGGTAGACGAAGCTCGGCAGGGTCTGCATGAGGTCGAGCACGGGCGTCACCGTCTGGCGCGCACGCGCGGAGCGCGACATCCACACGCCGACGGGAATGGAAACGACGATCGCCGTCAGGGTCGCTGCGATCATCAGCGCCGTGGTTATCATCGCGTCGCGCCACAGCTGCATCAGGCCGAGGAAGACCAGCCCCAGGAAGACGACCAGCGGCAGCCGCCAGTTGCGCGTCGCCAGGAAGGCAAGGCCCACGAAAAAGCCGATGAACAGCCACCACGGCGTTGCGATGAGCAGCCGCTCGATCCAGTTCAGCAGCACCAGCAATGGATGGGCCGCGGCCTCGAGCTCGCCGCCCCAGTTGCGCACAACCCAGCCTAGCCCGTCGTCCACGGCGCGCCGGAGCGGCCGCGTGTCGATCAGTTCCGGAAACATCCGTCCCCCTTACGATATGCGATTGGAAAGCCTGCCGGAAGAAAATGCGACCGGGCGGACGGCCCGGTCGCTTGCAGGCATGGAAACGACTGCCCCGGCATCAGTCCAGGAAAGCCCGCACCTTCCCGGCAACCGCGTCCGGAACCCACTTCGTCCACACGTCCTGCTCGGTCTTGAGGAAGTTGCGGGCCGTCTCGGCCGCGTCGGCCTTGTTCTCGTCGCCATAGACGAGAAGCGAGCTGATCTGGGCATTGGTCAGGCCGGCCTTGGCGAGGTACGCCGCGACGGCCGGCGCCTCCTTCGGCAGCCAGGAGGCCGCGCCGATGATCGCCGGGGAAGACGGATAGGCGGTGACGCCGGGCGGATCGGTGCAGTCGGTGTCCGTGTTGCAGGCATAGACGTCCGGCTTCGCCGGCCCGAGATCGAGCTGGACCGCATCGTATTTGCCGAGGATCGAGGTCGGCCCCCAGTAGTAGAACAGGATCGGCTCCTCACGGGTGAAGGCGCGTGCGATCGAGGCGTCGAGCGCGCCGCCGGAGCCCGGCGAGAACAGGTTCCACCCCTTGCCGGACATGCCGAAGGCTTCATAAAGCGCCGACGTCGACAGCTCGCATGCCCAGCCGGGAGGGCAGGAATACAGCCGCCCCTTGTCGCCGTTCTCCGGGTCCGGGAAAAGATCGGGCCGGGCGATCACCGCTTCGGCGCTCGTCAGTTCGGGATGCTTCTCCTGCAGGTAGCGCGGGATGAACCAGCCCTCGACCGTGCCGTCGGTGATGGCATCGCCGAGCTTGACGACGATGCCGTCCGCGATACCCTTCTCCCAGGCTTCCTCGACCGTGCTGGTCCACAATTCCGGCGCGATCGCCGGCGCGCCGCGCGAAATCATCGAGGCGGAGGTCGGAACGGTGTCGCCCGTCACGATCTCGACCGAGCAGCCATAGCCGTGCTCCAGGATGATCGCATGGATATGCGCAAGCGCCGCCGCCGATGGCCAGGTCATTTCCGCAATGTCGATCTTCCTCTCGGTCCCGCAAGCGGCAGCGTCTTGCGCATTCGCCGTACCGGGCAACGTGGAAACCATACCGACGGAAAGAAAGGAAATCCCCATAAGGGTGGCGACAGCACCCGATTTTTCAAGCATATTAAGCCCCATGCACAATTAAATACGCATAAAGGCTAGCGACTACATAATATCATGTCAAATCAACGGTATACATCCATCTCATAATAAACTTCCATAAAGCTTACTACGATACAGAATGACGATTTATATATTCAACGATACATAAACATTTCAATCCACACAGCCTGCAATTATGCGGAGAAGCCACTTATATGCTCCATAGTACGAAAAAAATATTTTCTTGGCAGCAAGAGGCTTTGCCGCAACTTACCGGCACCCTTCAAAGGAAATTTTGAAACGAAGAAGAAGATAAAAACCTCACACGCCATAAAGATTGCAATACAATGTATATAAGATACAAACGTCATAATATAATCGAAAAATTTTAAACACATATATCCTTAAAATTCTGAAATATCAGGATATACACAAAATAGCCCGGATAATAACTTCCATTACCCGGAAAAATTCATCGATGCACTACGGCAGCTTGCCGGCCGGGACCGGCGCAAGCGACGCCGGTTCGCCAGGACGACGGATATGATGCGGCCTGTGCTCGCGCAGTGGCACTTGGTTTTCCAGAGACTTCGTCGTCCATTCCGCCTCACAGGCTGCTTTTCGGCGGGCCGCCGGGCAGGCCGAGACGCGTGCCGGCATAGCGCTCACGAAGGGGCCTCCACCACCATTCATTGTCGAGATACCAGCGCACGGTCTTTTCGATGCCGGTGTCGAACGTCTCTTCGGCCCGCCAGCCCAGTTCCGTTTCGAGCTTCCGTGCATCGATCGCATAGCGGGCGTCATGGCCCGGCCGGTCGGCCACATGGGTAATGAGCGCGCCATGGGGTTGTGCGCGCGGGCGCAAGCCGTCCATCAGGCCGCAGATCCGCGTCACCACATCGATATTGCGCCGTTCGTTACGGCCGCCGACATTGTAGGTCTCCCCGACCCGGCCGCGCTCCGCGATGATGTCGAGGGCGCGGGCGTGGTCTTCGACATGGAGCCAGTCCCGTACCTGTGCGCCGTTCCCGTAGACGGGCAACGGCTTGCCCTCCATTGCGTTGAGGATCGTCAACGGAATGAGCTTTTCGGGAAAGTGATAGGGGCCGTAATTGTTGGAGCAATTCGAGACCACCGCCGGCAGGCCATAGGTGCGCTCCCACGCCTTGACGAGATGGTCGGATGCAGCCTTGGAGGCCGAATAAGGGGAACTCGGATCGTAGGCCGTCGTCTCGCTGAACAGGCCTTCCTCGCCGAGCGATCCGTAGACCTCGTCCGTCGAGACATGCAGGAAGCGGAAAGCCCGCCTCCGCTCTTCCTCCAGGCCGCTCCAGTAGGCCCTGGTGCATTCCAGGAGAGTGAAGGTACCGACGATGTTGGTGCCGATGAAGGCCCGCGCCCCGTTGATCGAGCGGTCGACATGGCTTTCGGCCGCAAGATGCATGATCCGGCCGGGCTGGAAATCCGCAAGCGCCTGGGACAGGATTTCCCCGTCGCAGATATCGGCGCGCAGGAAACGGTAGTTGGACGCGCCGTGAACCGCCCGCAGCGAAGTTTCCGTACCGGCATAGGTGAGCTTGTCGACGTTCAGGACCTCATAGCGCTTTTCCAGGACGAGATGCCTGACAACGGCCGATCCGATGAAGCCGGCTCCGCCGGTGACGAGTACGCGCATGAGAGCTTTCCTACCTGTCGGATGCGCCAAGGCGTGTCACGGCCTTCCGGACTCGCACCTTGAAGTTTTGCATGCCTTTGTCACAAAATCTCTGCACACCTTGCGCAACATGCTTTAGAGAATGACCTTTAGCCGAGGGAGAACTTCGAGGGCAAGGACGACGCACAGGGTCGATTGCAACATGGTCCCCTTCCACGTCAAGTTTAACCCGGTTTTCATTGGTAAAGGCCCATGGCGTTCAAAGGCATCATTCTTGCGGGAGGCAGCGGCACGCGCCTCTACCCCCTGACCGTCGCAGTATCGAAGCAGATATTGCCGATCTACGACAAGCCGATGATCTATTATCCCCTCAGCGTGCTCATGCTGGCGGGTATCCGGGAGATACTGATCATCTCCACACCACGCGATCTCCCCTTGTTCCAGGAATTGCTCGGCAACGGCGAGAACTTCGGCATCCAGCTTTCCTATGCCGTCCAGCCCCAGCCAAACGGACTTGCGGAGGCCTTCATTATCGGCCGGGAATTCATTGGCTCGTCCTCCGTCGCCATGGTTCTCGGCGACAATATCTTCTTCGGCGAAGGGCTTTCGGACCTGTGCCGGCAAGCAGCGGCGCGCGAAAGCGGCGCCTCCGTCTTCGCCTACTACGTCAACGACCCGCAGCGCTATGGCGTGGTGGAGTTCGATGCGCATGGCACGGCGCTCTCGATCGAGGAGAAGCCCGCCGTGCCGAAATCGAGCTGGGCCGTAACGGGGCTCTATTTCTACGACAACGATGTCGTCGACATCGCCGCCGCCACCACACCGTCCGCCCGCGGGGAACTGGAGATCACAGCCGTCAACAGCACCTATCTCGAGCGCGGCAAGCTGCATGTAAAGCAACTCGGCCGTGGTTACGCCTGGCTCGACACGGGCACGCTCGACAGCTTCCACGAGGCCTCCGCCTTCGTCAGGACCATCGAGCATCGGCAGGGCATCAAGATCGCGTGCCCGGAGGAAATCGGCGTTGAGATGGGCTGGATGCCGGTCGGCAGGATGCTGCAGCGCGCGGAAGAGATGGGACATAGCGAATATGCCAACTACCTGCGCCGACGCGCCCGGGAACTCGGCACGGCGTAGGTGAAATCCGTCCACTCCGCGACGTGCCCGGCGTCCCTGCCCGACAGGCGATTTCATGCATGCGGCTAGGCGCAGGCTTCGAGTGAGGCGCCTTCGACGGTTTTGATCATGTCGAGGATGGCGGCTGTGTCGGGCATGAGGCAGGCGGCGGTGGCGAGGGCGTCGGCAATCGCCGCCGAGGGGGCGGAGACGGAGACCGACCGCCATGTCGCCGGCACGGGCATTCCCGTTGCCGGATCGATGATATGGCCGTCGCGGCCGGCCTGGTCGAAGGTCGTGCCGAGCGGGGCGGAGGTGGCGAGCGCGCGCTGGCGCAGCGCCACGCGTTCGCCGGTCTCCAGCCGCACCGGCCAGCCGCCGCCCTGCGGCTCACCGCCGAGGGCGCGGAACTCTCCCGTATCGATCAGGATGTCGGTGAGGCCCTCGGCCTCCAGCAGCGTGGCGACCTTGTCGGCGACATAGCCCTGGCCGATCCCGTTGAGGGTGAGCGCCATGCCGGGCTCAAGGGCGATTGCTTCGGCACCGAGCGTCACCTTCTGCCAGCCGGTCTTTTTCAGCACGGCCTTGATGGCTTTCTCCGGCGGCCGTTCGCCGCGGGCCGCCGCTTCCGCCCAGAGCGCCCAGAACGGCTGAATCGTCGGGTCGAACCGGCCGCCGCTTGCCGCATGCATCGCGCCGGCCAGCGACAGGCATTCGAGAAGCTCGAAGGGCGGCTCGGCAAGGTACCCCTCGCGGTTCAGCCGCGAGAGCGCGCTGTCCCGCCGGTAGAGGCTGAGGATATCCTCCAGCCGGTCGATCTCCGCCATGACGCGGGCGGCGATGGCCTCGCCGTCCGGGTGGTCGATGCGGATCGAGGCGCGCGCGCCGAGCGCCTGCCCCGTCCAAAGATGCGCGGTTCCCGTGCCGGCGCGGGCGGCGGCGGGCAGGACGGCGAGAGCGGCGGAAATCGCGATCAGGCGGCGGCGGGTCAGCATCATGGGGTCAATCTCCGGCTTTCTGTGGCAGGGCGCGCAGGCGCTCGAGGTAATCCTCGTCGCCTTCCTTCTGGTCGTCCGCGCCGGTCTCCACCGGCGTCAGCACCATGGCATCGGTAATCTCGGCGAGCGCCAGCACGCGGCCGCCCTCCGCACGGGCGAAGGCCTCTGCCTTTTCCCGGCTGGAGAAGGGCGCGGTCTCCGGCGCGCCCATGCCGCCGCGCCTGTCGGAGCCGACGACATAGAAGGCGGCGTCCGCGGCGATCCAGTTGCCCTTGCCGGGCTGGTCCCAGGTCGCCCCGGCCGCGCCCATGTCGTTGACATAGACGGCGAGGATCGGCGCGACCTGCTCGGGCCCGCGCATATAGGCGATGGCGTCGCGCACCTGGCTGAAGAACAGCGGTGCGGCATTGCCTTCGAGGAAGACTTGCGCCTTGGGGCCGGGATGTTCCAGGAGGTTCATCTGGCAATAGTGGCCGAGGGTTTCCGGCGTCATCTCCTGCGGCACGATGTTCCGCGCCACATCCTCCTTGCAGGCGGAGAGCAGCACGAGCGCGGCAAGGAGCAGTACGGGGCGAAGGCGGGTTCTCATGGCGTCACCTTGCGGAAGGCAGCAACGGCCAGCGCCAGGGCCGCGAGCGGCCAGAGGAAGAGCGAGGCGGCCGACTGCCAGAGCGGGATCGCCCCGGCCGCGCCGCCGATGCCGCCGGCAGCCGCAACGGCCTCGGCCGCCGAGAGATTGAAAACGCGGAAGGCATCGGCCGGATTGGCGAGGAGGGCGACGGGCAGCGCCCCCGTGGTGAAGGCCCCGCCGCCGTCGCTGACGATGAGCGCAAGAAGGGCGAGATCGTAGAGCACCACCGCGACGAGCCAGAGGGCGATGGCGAGCCCCGCCGCGCCGGAGGGCCGGCGCGAGAGCGCCGAGAGCGCATAGCCTGCGCCGAGGAAGGTCGCGCCCAGCAGCACCGAGGACCAGATCAGCCGCCAGAGCGCGCCGAGCCCCTTGATCGCGGCCGGATCGGCCCATACCGCCACCACCGCCGCCGCGCCGTAGCCGAGGCAGGCCGCAAGGCCGAGGATGGCAAGGTGTGCCAGCAGCTTGCCGATGAGGATTTCGAGGCGCGAGACGGGATAGGTGAGCAGCAGCGGCAGCGTGCCGCGCTCCACCTCGCCCGCCACCGCATCGAAGCTCATCAGCAGCGCGAGCAGCGGCACGAGGTAGACGGCGAGCGACGTCAGCGAGGCGACGGTGACCGAGAGCCGGTCGACGTCCACGTCGCCGGTCGGGGCGGCGCCGGCGGCGGCGAGCACCAGCGCGAACAGCACCATCATGCCGGTGGCGATGGAGACCCAGCGGTTGCGGAAGGCGATGCGGAATTCCGAGAGCGCGGTGGCGAGGATGCGGCTCATTGCCCGTCCCTCCGGCTGAAATGGCTGTAGATATCCTCGAGGCTCGGCGGGATCACGTCGATGTCCGCGACCGCCGCGCCATGGGATGCGATGCGGGCGAGGAGCGGCATCTTGTCCTTCTGCGCGCAGGAAAGCCGCAGGAGATCGTCCTCGCCCCGGGCGGCCTCCGGAAAGGCTGCCGCCAGCGCCGGCGCATGGCCGGGCGCGGGGCGGACGGAGAAGGCGACCGGCAGCGCCGCGCGGGCGCGCAGCTCGCCAAGCGTGCCCTCGGCCACCAGCACCCCGCCGGACAGGATGAGGATGCGGTCGGTGCGCGCCTCCACCTCGGTCAGCACGTGGGAGGAGAGGAGGATCGCCGTTCCCTCGGCGGCAAGCCCGTCGAGGAGATCGTAGAAATCGCGCCGGGAGACCGGGTCGAGGCCGGAGGTCGGCTCGTCGAGCACGAGGAGGCGCGGCTTGCCGATCAGCGTCTGGGCAAGGCCCACGCGCTGGCGCATGCCCTTGGAATAGGTGCCGATGCGCCGCCGCGCGGCGTGGGCGAGGCCGACGCGCGCGAGAAGGTCCATGGCCTGGCGCGGGCTTTCGCCGCGCAATGCCAGATAATAGCGAAGCTGCTCCTCGCCGGTCAGGGCCGGGTGGAAGGCGGCGTTTTCCGGAAGGTAGGCGACCTCGGCCCTTGCTGCGGGCGAGCCGGGACGCAGGCCGCAGACGGAAACCTCGCCGCTGTCGAAGGGGATGAGGCCGAGGACGATCTTCATCATCGTCGACTTGCCCGCGCCGTTGTGGCCGAGCAGGGCCGCGCGCTTTCCCGGCTCCAGCGCAAGCGAAACCGCCTTCAGCGCCTCCACCTCGCCGAAGCGCTTAGTGAGCCGTGAGATCGTCAGTGTCGGTGTCATCGTCATTTCCTTCGGCCCAGCGGCCGGCGGCCTCGGCTTCGTAGCCGAGGATTTCGGGCGGGACGGATATGGCAAGGGGGCGCATCAGCGGGGCGCTGTCGCGCACGCCGCCGGGGAGCGTGGCGGGAAAGTCCCGCTGGCTCCAGCGCACGAGCTGCACGGCGGGCGAGCCGATGAGGAGGCTTGCCGCCGGCTGCGACCAGAGGATCTGGTCCATCAGGTCGTTGGGGCGGTAGAAACTGTCGGCGATGCCGTCGCCGTTGAGGTCGAAGGCGGGATGGTCGGACCAGAAATTGCCCCTGCCCTCATGGCTCCATTCCATGTTGCGCGTGCCGACATATTTCACCTGCTCGCGGTTGGCGATGAAGGCGTTGCCGGTGAGCACGTTCTTCTCCGAGCCGGCGGTGAAATGGATGCCGATGCCGCAGCCCTCGAAGCGGTTGTTCCAGATGAGGTTCTTGTGGGCGTTGTAGATGAAGAGGCATTTCTTCGTGCCGCCGCGCACGAGGTTGCCGGTGACGTCGGCATTGTTGGCATAGTTGAGCATCAGCCCGTGCTCGCGGTCGCCGAGGCTGAGATTGTCTCGGATCTTCGTGCGGTCGGAGAACATGATCGCAAAGCCGAGATGGTTGCCGACGGAGACATTGCCGGAAACCTCGGTATTGCGCGTGTACATGAAATGCACGGCGAAGCGCAGGTCGCGCATCACGTTGCCGCGATAGATGCTGTTCGAACTGGCATTGGAGAAGATGCCGTCGCGGCCGTAGCGGATGAGGTTGCCTTCCAGGAGCGTGCCGGGGCTGTTCCAGACATAGATGCCGTTGCCGCGCTCGTTCATGCGGGCGTTTCGCGTGCCGACGATCTCGTTTGCCGTGACGGCGGCGTCGCGGCCGCCATGCACGTCGATGCCGTGCATGTTGCCGGTGACGAGCAGGCCGTCGACACGGGCGCGGTCGGCGCCCTTGACGATCTTCACGCCGGCGTCGAGGTCCTCGTTGATGTGGCCGGAGCCGGTGACGGTGAAGCCGGAAAGCCGCACGTCCGGCGCGGCGATCGTCATCACGCTGCCCTTGCCGAGCCCGTCGACCACGGCCCCGCGCGGGCCGGTGATGGTGAGCGGCCGGTCGATGACGACGGGGCCCGCATAGGTCCCGCCGGATAGCGTCAGCACATCGCCGGGGGCGGCCCCGGCGATGGCGGTAGCGAGGCTGCCCGTCCCGGGCGCGACCGCGCGCTCCGCCGCGGCAAGCGGCGAGGCGAGAAGAAGGCCGATGAGGAGGACGGGCAGGCGCATGGCTCAGGCGTCCTTCGGTTCCACGAACATGCGCCCGCGCATTTCCATGTGCAGGGCATGGCAGAACCACTGGCAATAGTACCAGTAGACGCCCGCATTGGCCGCGACGAAGGTGACGGAGCTCGTCATCTGCGGCCCGACCTCCATGGCAACGCCATGGTTGCCCATGGTGAAGCCGTGCGTCAGGTCGTCGATCTCGTCGAGGTTTGTGACGATCACCGTGACCTCGTCGCCTTCCTTCACCGTGAAGCTCTCCTGGCTGAAGCTTGGCGCAACCGAGGTCATGTAGACGCGCACCTTGTTGCCGTCGCGGATGACGGCGTCGGTCCACTCGTCGATGTTGACGCCGTCGGCCTCGGCCTGCTTGCGCGTCTCGGCCCAGTGCTTGTCCTGGCGATCCCAGACCGACTTGATGTTCGGCAGGATCGACGGTGCGACGGCGATGGCGTCATGCGGCTCGGCGAAGGTCGGGCCGTCGTGCACCAGCTTCATCTTGTCGCCGGAAATGTCGATGAGCTGGTCGTTCTCCGGCTTCAGGGGGCCGACGTTGAGGAAGCGGTCCTTGGAGAACTTGCACAGGCACACCAGCCAGTCGTTGGCCGCATCCAGCGTCTCGCCCATCACGATCTTCAGGTGGCCGGGCTGGTACTGGACGTCGAGCTTGTCCTTGATCGGGTCGATCTTCTCGCCGGCATAGGCGCGGATGGCCTCCTCGATGTTCCACTTGACCACCTGGCTGTCGAGGAAGAGCGAGGTATAGGCGTTGCCGCGCCCGTCGAAGGCGGTGTGGAGCGGGCCGAGGCCGAGTTCCGGTTCGGCGACGACGGCGCTGCGCGGTTCGGCGTTCTCGTAGAAGATGGCATCGAACTTCGTCACGTCGAGCACGGTGACGGTCGGCGAGAGCTTGCCGGCGATGCACAGGTGCTTCTTGTCCGGCGCCATGTTGCAGCCGTGCGGGTTGTTGGCGACCGGGATATAGCGGGTGAAGAGGGACTTGGCCTCCTTGCGACCGTCGAGCACCTTGACGCCGTTGATCTCCTCGTACTTTCCGGCGGCGATCGCCTTCTCGATCTCGGCGAGGTTGAAGACGACGACATGGTCCATCTCGGACTTGGTCATCTCCTCCAGCGACATGCCCATTTCCGAGTTGTAGGAGGTCGAGAAGGCCCACTTGCCCTCGTAGTCGGCATCGCAGTTGTCGAGGTTGCCCGAGACCTGCACCTGCCAGGCGACTTCCCACTTGTCGGCATCGACGGCGGTGAAGATGTTCACGTAGGTCGACACGTCCGTCATGGTCGAGCCGTCGTTGACGAGGGGCGCTTCGTCCTCGCCGTTGCAGAAGACGTAGTTGGAGCGGGGCCACTTCTGCGGACGCAGGCCATGGATGCCCTTGGCGTTCGGGATTTCCAGGATGGCGTCGGTCTTCATCACGTCGCAGCGCACGCGGGCGACGCGCGTATTGGCCTTGTCGTTCATGAAGAGGTAGCGGCCGTCGTACTTGCCCTCGGTGAAGGACATGTGGACGTGGTGCAGGTCGCCGTTGTCGTGGATCTTCTTGCCGTTGGCGGCAAGCTGCTTCTTCGTCTTCTCCGACATGGTCCGCTGGTGGATGCGGATCGATTCATTGGTCTGGCCCCAGCCGGTGGCCGAGCAACGGTTGAACACCGGAACGCGCATCAGCTCGCGCATCGAGGGGATGCCGAGAATGCGCATCTCGCCCGACTGGCCGGAGGACCAGAAGCCGTAGTAGTCGTCCAGCTTGCCGGGGGCGACCGAACCGTCGGCCCCGCCGGCGGCACGGGCCGGGGTGGCAAGGCCGGCGGCGCCGAGGCCGAGGGCGGCCGGCCCCATCGTGCCGGCGAGAACGGCCGTGCCGGCGGTGGCGCTGAACAGCGCGCGGCGGCTCAGCCCCTTGTTTTCGTTCGATTCCATGGATGGCTCCTTGTGGTTAAACCTTGGCGGTTGGTTGCGGATGGGCCGGGGCCCCGCCGGGACTTGCCGCGAGCTTGGCGCGCGACTTCATCTTCTTGATCACGACGGGGCAGACGGTTTCGGACTGGTAGAGCACCTGGCAATGCAGGCAGTTGATGCATTCGTTCGGGTTGATCTCGCCGGTCTTGTGGATCGCCTGCACCGGACACTGGTTGGCGCAGGTCTGGCAGGGGTTTCCGCACTCGTGGTAGCGCTTCAGCCAGTCGAACATGCGCATGCGTGCCGGGATCGCCAGCGCCGCGCCGAGCGGGCAGAGGTAGCGGCAGTAGAACCGCTCGACGAAGAGCCCGGCGACCAGCAGCGCCACGGCATAGGCGACGAACGGCCAGGCGCGGATGAACTTCAGGATGATCGCCGTCTTGAAGGGCTCGATCTCGGCCAGGTGCTCGGCCTGCTCGACGCTGACCAGCGAGACGCCGAAGAGGCCGAGGAAGACCATGTACTTGATCGGCCAGAGCCGCTCGTGCAGGCCCCACGGCAGGGTCCATTGCGGAATGTGCAGCTTGCGCGCGATCTGGTTCGTCAGCTCCTGCAGCGCGCCGAAGGGGCACAGCCAGCCGCAATAGGCGCCGCGTCCCCAGAAGAGCAGCGCGGCGGCGACGGCGAACCACAGGATGAAGGTCAGCGGATCGAGCAGGAAGGCCTGCCAGCTGAAGCCGTTCACCAGGCTGCCGAAGAGCGCCATCAGGTTGACGACGGAAAGCTGCGCATTGGCGTACCAGCCGAGGAAGACCAGCGTGACCGTCAGGAAGACGATGCGGAAGATGTAGAAGCCGCGCGCATTGCGCACCACATAGGTCTGGAAGAAGAACGCCCCCGTCAGCACCACCAGCATGGCGCCCAGCACCGCGATCTTCAGCTTGGAATCCTGCCAGATGCGCTTCCAGAGTTCAGCCTGCGCGCTGCCCTCGGTGCGCTCGGTGGCAACGGTGACCTCCTTGGCCGGCGGGGTAACCGCGGTGAGGTATTTCTGCGGCAGCTGGTAGGCGAGATCGAAGGTGTGGAAGACCTTCTCGATCGGCCCGACCTCGCGATGCGCGAGAAGCTGGATGCGGAAGGGCTTTGCCGGATCGAAGCCGACATTGGCGGGAATGCGGAACAGGTCCATCTCGGAGAAGTCCGGCGCGCCGGCAAGCGCGACGGCGCCGAGGCGGCGATGGTCGCGGTCGCGGAAGCGCACGGAGACGTCGTCCTGGATCAGCACGATGCGGTCGAAGATGCCGCCGCGCACATAGCCCGAGCCCTTGAAGGAATAGAGCCCGCGACCCATCACGGCGACGGCGTTCTCGCCCTCCTTCAGCCAGCCCTTGAGGTTCGCCTCCTCGGCCGGGCCGAGCAGGGCCTTGCCGATGGCGGGAACGGAGACCAGCGCCGCCTGCATGTCGATGAAGGTGGCATCCGGCGCCTCGGTGAGCGCCCTGTCGCGGGCGCGCGCATCCGGATGGTCGGCGAAGGCCTTGTTGACCTGCGCGACGTCGAGCGACAGCCGGCGCAGCGTGCCGTCGCCCTCGGCCTCGATCCAGTCGGCGGGCGCGTCGGCGTCGGGATTGACCGTGAAGCGGGGGCCCTCGCCGTCCTTTTCCGGGGCGAGGCCGCCAAGGCCGAGCGCACGCGCGACCTTCAGCCCCGAGCGGACGATCGAATCGTCGATCACCATCACCGTCACCGTCGCGCCGGAGATGATGTCCACCTCATGCGCCGTGCCGCCGGATTTCGCCTCGGCGGCAAGGTCGAGGCCGGCATAGCCGGCGACCAGCGCCTTCACCTTGGCCTCGGGAATGCCGATGAGGACGATGGGCTCGGAATGCTTGACGAGCCGCACGCCGATGATCTTCGCATCCTTGCCCACCGCCACGAGGGTATGGATGGGCTTGCCGGAATAGCCTGTCGTGCCGACGAAATCCGAGGTGACGAAGACCCATGCCACCGTCTCGCCGCCCTTCAGTACCGGCGCCACCGCCAGGTCCTCGCGGATCGGGCCGAAGCCGTCCGCGCCGGGCACGAGATCGGCCGCCGTGACGGCCGGCAGGTACTGTTGCAGGACCGAGGCCGCGCGCGCGGGCACGGCAAGGCACAGGCTGACACAAAGCAGAAGAAGGAGACGGACGAGTTTCATCGCAAAGGCATTCCCGCAGATCGTTGCGAGACATTTGGATGCCTTGGGCGGAATAGTCGTTGCGTTAGATCAATGCGGGCCGAGGTTGCGGACACACATCGCAGATGCGCGGCGGTTCACGGCCATTCCCGGGGCGGAATCCCGGGCGGCACGCGCTCCTGCGACAATGGACCGCAAGACGCGCTCCACGGCTCTTGTGCCGCAATCCCGCCGCGCGCGGCTTCGGGATACAGGGGACCGGCGTAACGCCGGCCCCGGTCAGAGCGCGAGTTCCCGCCGCAGGGTTTCCAGCCGCTCCATGGCGATGACCCCGTCGCGGATCGCCGGTGCGGGCGTTTCCTTTCCGGCAAGCGCCGGAATGACGTCGGCAAGCAGCGCGTGGTAGCCCTTCGGGTCCTCGTTGGCGGCGGCGGTAAAGTTGGGCTTCCAGGTGAGCGTGTCGACCGCGTCCGAAAGGGTTGCGGCCGGGTCGTCCACCTTGAAGGGCGGATTGCGGTTCCAGCGCACCTCGATGACGTTGTCGACCTCGATGCGCTGGTGGTCGCCCATGATCTCGATGCGTTCGACGGGCGCGCCGCGCGACTGCGCCGTGCCCATGGCGATGGTGCCGATGGCGCCGCATTCGAAGTCGAAGTTCACATGGAAGAGAACCTTGCCGGGAGCCTTCTCCACCTTGCGGGCCGTCAGCTTGGTGACCGGCGAGACGAGGAAGGAGACGAGGTCCATGTAGTGCACGCAATGGTGCAGGAAGAAGCCGGTATAGTCGACATTGCCCGCGAAATAGCCGGGCGCCGTCATGTAGTAACCGGTGATGCCGTAGATATCGCCGAAGCGGCCGGAGCGCAGGATGTTCGCCGCGATCTTGTTGCCGGCCGAATAGCGCTTCATGAAGCCGAGGAGGAGCGGCTTGCCCGCCTTTTCCGAGGCCGCCAGCAATTCGCGCGCGTCGGCGGCGCTGCCCGACGGGGGCTTTTCCATGAAGACGGGAAGCCCGCGCTCCAATGCCGTTTTGCCGAAGCGCAGATGCTGGTCCGGCCCGACGGCCATGCCGACCGCGTCGATATCCGAGCGGCGGATGAGTTCCTCCGCATCGTTCGTCAGGTTCGTCACGCCGAACTGCCGGCCGGCCGAGGCCAGGCGGCTGCCGTCGATGTCGCAGAGCGCGGCGATCTGCACGTCGTGGCGAACGAGCTGCGGAAGCAGCATCTGGGTGGCATGGATGCCGCAGCCGATCCAACCGATCTTGAGTGTCATCGACGATATTCCGTAAGCAGGATGTGGGACTTGATGAATTTGGCGCTTTCGGCGAGGCGTTCGCTCTCGTCCTCGTGCGGCGCGCGCCACTGGGCGAAGGGGACGCCGAAGCGGTCGTCGTCGCGGCGGAAGGGTTCGAGCGAGACGGGACCTTCATAGCCGATCTCGTGCAATGCCCGGAAGACCTCGACCCAATCCGTCGCCCCCGTGCCGGGGAAGCCGCGATGGTTCTCGTTCGCCTGGAAATGCACGACGCGCCTGCCGCCGAGCCGGATGGCCTCGGCGATGGACGCCTCCTCCATATGCATGTGGAAGGTATCGAGCATGAGCTGCACGGCGGGATGATCGACCGCGTCCAGCAGCTCGATCGCCTGCTGCGTGGTGCACAAGACGTCGCTCTCGAAGCGGTTGAGCGGCTCGACCGCGAGCACGACGCCGAGGCTTGCGGCATGCTCGCCCGCTTCCTTGAGGCCGGCGACGCAGCGGGCCTTGCGGGCAAGGCGTTCCTCCTCGGCGACCGGCTGCGGCGGGCGGCCGGCAAAGACCAGCGGATTGCCGGTGAGCGGGCCGCCGACGATGGTGGCGCCGAGCGCGGCCGCGCAGTCGGCGGCATATCTCAGGTAGTCGATGCCGGCCCGGTGCAGGGCGGGATCGTCCGAGGAAAGGTTGCGCTGCAGGTTGACGCGGGCGGCAAGCACCACGCCGAGGCCGGCGGCCTCCAGCGCGCTCCGCGTCTCGGCAAGGTCGAGCTCGCCGGGTTCGGGCACGAGAAGCTCGACGAAGTCGTAGCCGAGCCTTCGCATTTCGCCAAAGAGCGGGAAGTGCCCGGCCGTGAAGGGCCGCGCATATTGCATGGAGATCAACCCGACGGGGTTCATGGTCTGTCCTCTTTCATTCGCAGTCAGCCCTTCACCGCGCCCTGGGTCAGCCCGCCGATCAGGCGGCGCTGCACGAGAAGGAAAAGGATGGTGGCGGGCATCGCGCCCACGACGGCGCCGGCGGCAAGCAGGCCCCATTCGATCTGGTATTCGCCGATCAGCGTCTGGATGGCGACCGTGACCGGCCGCACGTTCTTGCCGCCGAGCGTCAACGCGTAGAGATATTCGTTCCAGGCGGTGATGAAGATGTAGATGCCGGTGGAGATGATGCCGGGCATCGTCAGCGGCAGCACCACCCGGCGCAGCGCCGTCAGCCGCGAGCAGCCGTCGATCATCGCCGCCTCGTCGAGGCTCTTCGGGATCGCGCCGACATAGCTCGTCAGCATCCAGACCGCGAAGGGGATGGCGACCGTCGCATTGGCGAGGATGAGGCCGAAATGCGTGTCGAGGATGCCGGCTTTGCGCATCAGCACGAAGAGCGGCAGGATGAGCAGCACGATCGGGAACATGTTGATGAGCAGGAACTGCAGCATCAGCACCTTGCGGCCGGCAAAGCGGAAACGCGAGAAGGCGTAGGCGGCCGTGACCGCGACGGCAAGGCCGAGCACCACCGTGCCGCAGGCGATGATGAGGCTGTCGAGCATGTTGCCGAGGAACGAGGTCTGGCGCAGCAGCCGCACGTAGTTGTCGAGGCTCCAGCCGGCGGGCGAGACGGAGACGCCCGTGGCGTTCAGCGTTTCGGTCGGCGTCAGCGAGGTCAGCACCATCCAGGCGAACGGGCCCATGGCGAAGAGCACGATCACCAGCACCGGCAGGTCGGTGGTAAGGATGCGGCGGAGCGTGGACGGCTTGTTCATCGTTCGACCTCCCGCATGGTCCGGGCGAGATAGACGGCGACGATCGCGCCGAGGAGGATGGTGAAGGTGACGGCGATGGTCGTGCCGTAGCCGAAATCGAGGTTCTGGCGGGCGCGCACGAAGGCATAGAGCGGCAGCGTATGGGTCGCATAGCCCGGCCCCCCGCCGGTCATGACGAAGATGACGTCCATGGAATTGGCGACCCAGATGACGCGCAGGAGCCCGGCCGTCGCCAGCACCGGCGCGATGCCGGGCAGCGTGATGTGCACGAACTGCCGCCACGGCGAGGCGCCGTCGATGGACGCCGCCTCGTAATGGCTGCGCGGAATGCCCTGGAGGCCGGCGAGGATCATCACCGCGAAGAAGGGAAAGCCCTGCCAGGTGAGCGTGGCGATGATCGCATAGAGCGCGAGCTTCGGATCGGCGAGCCAAGGCACGGCGGACTGCACGACGGAGAGATAGAGCAGGATGTCGTTGAGCACGCCGGTATTGGGATCGTAGATCCAGCGCCACATCAGCGCGATCACCACGCTCGGCAGCGCCCAGGGAATGATGATGAGGGCGCGCGCGAGGCCGCGCCAGGGGAATTCGCGGTTGAGCAGCAGCGCCGTCAGGAGGCCGAGGCCCATCTGCAGCGGCACCGTCAGGCCGATCCAGATGGCCGTGTTGCCGAGCGCAGTCCAGAAGACCGGGTCCGCGAAGAGCTTCACATAGTTGCCGAAGCCGACGAAGCGGCTGGCATTCGGCTTCCACAGGATAAGGTCGTAGAAGCTGGTGACGAGCGCCTGCACCATCGGGAAGAAGACGATGAACACCGTGACGAGAACCGCGGGCGCCAGCAGCATGTAGGGCATCAGCCGGACGCTCCAGGGCGTCGGGATGGTCACGGCGGTCGATGGTGAGGCGGTTGTCGCGGTCATTCGGTCGTTCCCGGCCGTTGGCATTTGAAAATCCCATCCGCCCAGATGTTCGGGCGGGGCGGATGGGAGGGGTGAAGCGGGCGCAGAAACACCCGCCTCGGGGAGGTTACTGCTGCGCGAAGAGCGCCTCGAGCTGCTTCATCATCTCTTCGGAGGTGATCTGGCCGGTCAGCGCCTGCTGCATCGCGGTCTGCCAGGCCGTGTTGACGAATTCCGAGGTCGCCGTGTTCTGCGGCAGGACATGGGCGAAGGGCAGCGACTGGACGGTCGCGTCGACGAAGCGGCGCTCATGCTGCGTCCAGTTGGCCGAGCCGCTCTTGGTGACGGTCATCTGGCCGGTCGCCTTGTTGAACTCGACATTGTTCTCGCCCTCGGCAAGGAAGGAAATCCACTTCCAGGCCGCGTCCTTCACCTCGGACGAGGAGAAGATCGCCAGCGACTCGTCGCCGTAGGACGTCCAGCGGCCGCCGCCGCATTCCGGCACCGGCACGGCCGAGACCTTGTCGCCAAGCGCCTTCACCATGTCGTTCGACGAACCGATATGGTGGATCGTCATGGCCGTGGTGCCGTTCTTGAAGGCGGCGGTGATTTCCTGGAAGCCGTCGTTCGGCGCGGAGGCCGGGATGACCTTGTCCTTCTGGAAGAGGTCGATCACCCACTGGTTGGCGGCGATCGCCTCGGGCGTCGTCAGCCCGCCCGGCTCCAGCTTGGCACCCTGCGAGAGCACGAAGGCGCCCCACTGGTCCCAGCCGCCCTTGCCGCCGCGCAGGCCGAAGCCGTAGGTCGCCGGCGCCTTGGTGAGCTTGATGGCCGCGTCGCGGAATTCCTCGCAGGTCGTCGGCGGCTTCAGGCCCGCCTGCTCGAAAAGGTCGGCGCGGTAGTAGAGGTAGAGCACCACATACTGGATCGGCAGGTAGTATTGCTGGCCGTCCGGCCCCTTGTTCAGCTCCAGAAGGTTGTCGAGCAGGTCCGCCTTGCCCGGCCAGGCGCCGATGCGCTCGCCGAGCGGTTCCAGCGCGCCCATCTCGACAAGGCGCGGCTGGGCGAAGAGCTTCACCATGGCCGCATCCGGCGCGCTGCCGCCGACCAGCGCGGTATAGAGGTTATCGTAGTAGCTGTTCCACGGAACGTTCTCCGCCTCGATCTTGATGTCCGGATTGGCCGCCTCGAACTTGGCGACGAGATCGCCCATCGGGTTTTCCGGATTGTCGAAATGGTACCAGAAGCGGACGGTCTCCGCCGATGCGGTGCTGGCCAGAAGCGCCGTCGCAAGCGCGGCCCCGGCTGCAAGTTTCCTCCAGATTTTCATTGTCTCCTCCTTTGAAAATCGAATTCAGTTCGCGCCGGCCATCCGTCTGGCATCGGCGCCCGCCGCCTGGAGCGCCTCCCGCGCGGCGGCAAGATCGAGCGTGTTCTGCAGGAAGCCGTGCGTGACGCCCGGCACGACCGTCAGCGTTTCGCCGCGCCCGAGCCCCTTGAGGCGCCCGTGCAGCAGGATGCTGTCGGACAGCAGCGGATCGACGCCGGCGGCCATCAGGTGAAGCGGCGGCAGGGCCGCCAGCGCCTCGTCCGGCGCCAGCAGGGGGCAGGCCAGCGGATCGGCCGAGACGTCGCGGTCGCCGACATACCAGCGCCAGTAGCGCTGCATCTTGGCGGTCGTCAGTCCCGGCCCGTTCTCGAAATCGCGATAGGACTGCGTGCGGAAGTCGCCCGCATAGGTTCCGTAGAACAGCAACGCGCCGGCCACGGGCGCACGCCCTTCGGCCCGCTCGTGGAGCATGGCGGCGAGCGCAAGGTTCGCCCCGGCGGAGTCGCCGGCAAGGACGAGGGGTCCGGCCGTCACGCCGAGCGGCGCGGCCGCGGCAAGGGCGAAGCGGATCGTCGCGACGACGTCCATGAGGCCGGCGGGATAGGGATGCTCGGGCGCGAGGCGATAATCGGGCAATATCACCGGCAGGCCGCATTCCAGCGCAAGGACGCGCGCGCAGCGCTCATGCGTTTCCGGGCTGCAGAAGGCAAAGCCGCCGCCATGCACGAAGACGAGCGCGCCGGCGCCGCATCCCGGCGGCACGAGGACCTTGAGGCGCATCCGCGCCGCGCCGATGCTGGGCTGCGCATCAATCCACGCCTCGCCGACGGCGGCCATCTCCGGCATGTCGGCATTCCAGCGCCGGTTGCTCTCCTCGCAGAGCGCCCTGCCCTCGGCCGGCGGCAGGGTCGTCGGGTCGGGCTGCGGCCCGGCCTCTGCGGCCACGCGGGCAAGCAGCCCGGCCATTTCCGGCGAAAGCCGGGCGATGTCCGGCATGATGCTCATTGGGTGGCCTCAGGAAAGACGTCGGGGCCGAGGTCGACGATGGTGGCGATGTGATGGCGAAGCGCCGCGCTCGCCTGCACCACGTCCGCCTTCTCGATCGCCTCGATGATCGTGCCGTGGCGCTGGGCGGTCGCCACCAGGTCGCGCGGCGTGGTGCTGCGCGAGATCTTGAAGCGGTGGTTATGCACGAGGCAGCGATGCAGGATCGGATCGAGCGCGGGAAGCTGCGCATCCTGGAAGATGCGGCGATGAAAATCCCGGTCGAGGGCGGCAAGCTCCAGCTCGTCGCCGGCGGCGGCCGTCTCGAGCATTTCGGCAAAGAGTGCCTTGAGGTCGGAAACGAGCGTGCGGCTCGGCATCTGCAGCGCCCGCAGGATGCCGTTGCATTCGATCTGCTGGCGCACGCGGAACATCTCCACCGCCTCGGCCTCGGTGCATTCGGAAACCTGCGTGCCGCGATGGCCCTGCCGGCGCACCAGCCCCTCTTCCTGCAACTGGAGCAGCGCCTCGCGCACCGTGCCCTGGCTGCAGGAGAAATGCGCCGCAAGGTCCAGTTCCGTCAGCGCCGCGCCGGCCGGAAGGACCCCCAGCATGATGTCACGCTTGAGCGCGTTGAACGCGGCCGCCGACTTTGCCGGCCTTGCCGCGCCTCGCGCATTCGACGGTGCAGAAAAATAGGTCATCGGCCGGCTCGCATGGTTGCCAATCCTGTCTTGTATCATTATTGATATTGATATCGATAATGAAGGTCAAGAGCAGAGTCGACCTTCGGAGGAGAAAGCCGTGACAGCAATCGCCTTGAGGCAGATCCGCAAGAGCTATGGGTCCCTGCGGGTCATCCACGACGTCGACATCGATATCGCCAGCGGCGAATTCCTGGTCCTCGTCGGCCCGTCCGGCTGCGGCAAGTCCACGCTCCTGCGCATGATCGCCGGGCTCGAGGAGATTTCCGGCGGCACGCTCGACATCGGCGGCAGGATCGTCAACGCCCTGCCGCCCTCCGACCGCGACATCGCCATGGTCTTCCAGGACTACGCGCTCTATCCGCACATGAGCGTGCGCGAGAACATGGCCTTCGGCCTGAAGATGCGCGGCACCGGGGCGGCCATCATCGACGGCCGCGTCGCGCAGGCCGCCGACATCCTGAAGATCGAGCCTCTTCTGGAGCGCCGGCCGGCGCAGCTTTCCGGCGGCCAGCGCCAGCGTGTCGCCATGGGCCGCGCCATCGTGCGGGAGCCCTCGGCCTTCCTGTTCGACGAGCCCCTCTCCAATCTCGACGCCGCCTTGCGCGTCGAGATGCGGCTGGAAATCGCCAAGCTGCACAATCGCATGAAGGCAACGACCGTCTATGTCACGCACGACCAGGTCGAGGCCATGACGCTGGCCGACCGCATCGTCGTCCTCAATGCCGGCAGGATCGAGCAGGTCGGCCCGCCGCTCGATCTCTACCACCGCCCGGCAAGCCTCTTCGTCGCGCGTTTCATCGGCAGCCCGACGATGAACACCATGCCGGCCGCAATCGTCGCGACGGACGACGGCAGCGCGATCCGCCTCGACGGGCGCACCCTGCCGCTCGCCGGCGCGGCCATGCCGCAGCTTCCGGCCGGCGAGGCCGTTTTCGGCATCCGGCCGGAAGACCTCGCCGCCTGCAGCCGGGACGAGGCATGGTTCAGCGGTGAACTTGCGGTCGCCGAGCGCCTTGGCAGCCAGACCTACGGCTATGTCGAGACGGGGCAGGCGCGCATGCTCACCGTCGAGTTCCCCCGCAACAGCACCATCAGCGTCGGCCAGCAGATCCATGTCCGCCCGAATATCGACGCGATCCACCTCTTCGACCCCGCGTCCGGCCGGCGCCTGAACTAGGCTCGGCCGGCCCACCGCGGCCGCGGTGCCCGCAGCCATCAACGGGCGGCACGGCCCGATGACGCCGATTTTTGTAGAAATCTGGCGGGACAGCCACTATCTCTTCCTGAAGCGCGTGCTGCGGTGCTGCGGGTCCCCCCCGAAATCCACGGAGACGATGATCACACTCTCACAAGGAGCGCGCACCCATGTCTTCGATCGCCAAGGGCCGCATTCAATCCACCCTCCGCCGGTTTCTCGACAACGAGGCGTCCGGCGGCATTGTCCTGATGGTGGTTGCCGCGCTCGCAATCGCGACGGCGAATTCGCCCGTGGCGAACGCATATTTCCACATCCTGCACGTCCATATCGGGCCGCTCAGCATCCAGCACTGGATCAATGACGCGCTGATGGCCGTCTTCTTCCTTCTGGTCGGCCTGGAAATAAAGCGGGAAATGCTCGACGGCCAGCTGTCGAGCTGGAGACGGCGCATCCTGCCGGGGGCTGCCGCCGCGGGAGGAATGCTCTTCCCGGCGCTATTCTACATCTGCGTCAACCGGAGCGACCCGGCCGCGATCAGGGGATGGGCCATTCCGACGGCGACCGACATCGCCTTTGCGCTCGGCGTCCTGTCGCTGTTCGGGAAGCGGGTTCCAGCCTCGCTGCAGATCTTCCTTGCCGCATTGGCGATCATCGACGATCTCGGGGCCGTCATCGTGATCGCGCTGTTCTACACCGCCGACCTCGACCTGCTCGCGCTTTCCGGCGCGGCCGTCGTCGTCGGCGTTCTCGTCGTCCTCAACCGGACGGGCGTGAAAACCTTGTGGCCCTACCTGGCCTCGGGTGCGGCGCTGTGGGTTCTGGTGTTCTCGTCCGGCGTCCATGCGACGCTGGCGGGCGTCATTCTTGCGCTCGCCATTCCGCTGAAAGCCACGCCCAGCGCCCCCGAGGCCGCCCATGCGCAATCCCCTCTCCACAGGCTGGAGCATCATCTTCACAAGCCCGTCGCGTTCGCCGTCGTGCCGATCTTCGGTTTCGCCAATGCGGGCGTATCGTTTGCCGGGGTGTCCATGTCGGTCTTCACCGAGCCGCTGACCATGGGCGTCGCCGCCGGGCTGCTGCTCGGCAAGCTGGCCGGCGTTCTCGGCACCGTGGCGGTGCTCGTCAACCTCAGGCTCGCCGAATTGCCCGCGCAGGCAAGCTGGGGCCAGATGACCGGGGTGGCCTTCCTGTGCGGCATCGGCTTCACCATGTCCCTGTTCATCGGATTGCTGGCCTTCAACGATCCGAACGCGCAGGATCACGTCAAGATCGGCATCCTGCTGGGATCGGTGGCCTCTGGCCTGATGGGCGCGCTCCTGCTGACGGCATCCGGCCGCCGGGCCGGGCGGAAGACGCCGGCGGATATGCCACGCTAGCGGTCAGGGATGATGAAGCACCGTCATCCCGCCGTCGACCGTCAGGCAGGTCGCGTTCATGAAGGGGCATTCGTCCGAGATCATGAACAGCGCGGCCCTGGCGATCTCCTCCGGCGCGGCGATGCATCCCGCGGGATGGAGCCGCAGCGTCGCAGCCTCGGCCTCCGCAGGATCCGGAAAGCTGTTCCAGTAGTCCACCACCTTCTGCGTGCGTACGTAGCCGGGCGCCAGCGCGTTCACCCGGACGCCCCGCGCCGCGTATTCAAGCCCGAGCGCCTTCGTCATGCCGAGCAGAGCATGCTTTGCGACGGGATAGGGAAAAGTGTGCGGTATGATGGTGAAGGCGTGGGTCGAGGCGATGTTGAGGATGGCGCCGCCGCCATCGCGGATCATGCCGGGCAGAACCGCCCGGCTGCAGTTCCAGGCGCCCTTCAGGTTGATGTCGAAGCAGCGCTGCCAGTCGGCGTCGCTCATCGTCAGCGGCTCGGAGAAAACGTTGACGCCGGCATTGTTGACGAGCGCATTCGGCTGGCCGATCGCCTCGCCCGCCTTCGCGACGGCCGCCTCGATGGCATCGGCGTCGGCGATGTCCGCGGCCATGGCGCCGACGGCACCGCCGGCGGCCCGCAGGCGCTCGGCCTCCGCGCCCAGGAGGTCGTCGTCGCGGTCGATCATGAAGAGGCTCGCCCCTTCCGCAAGGAATATCTCGGCCATGGAAAGCCCGATCCCCTGCGCCGCGCCGGTGACGATGACCCGTTTTCCTTCAAGGCGTCCGGCCATGGCTGTTTTCCCTACCACTCCGCGACGCTGCCGTCCTCGTGGCGCCAGACGGGGTTGCGCCAGCGATGGCCCTCCTTCGCGCGCTCGATGACATAGTGCTCGTCCACCTCCACGCCGAGGCCCGGCCCCTGCGGGATCGACACGAAGCCGTCGGCATAGTGGAACACCTCCTTGTTGGAAATGTAGTCGAGGATGTCGTTGCCCTTGTTGTAGTGGATGCCGAGGCTCTGCTCCTGGATGAAGGCATTGTAGGAGACCGCGTCCACCTGCAGGCAGGCGGCGAGCGCGATGGGGCCGAGCGGGCAATGCGGCGCGAGGGCCACGTCGTAGGCTTCGGCCATGGCCGCGATCTTGCGGCATTCCGTGATGCCGCCGGCATGGGAAAGGTCGGGCTGGAGGATGTCGACATAGCCGTCGGCCAGCACCGACTTGAAGTCCCAGCGCGAATAGAGCCTTTCGCCGAGCGCGATGGGCGTCGAGCAATGGTTGGCGATCTCCTTCAGCGCCTCGCGGTTCTCCGACAGCACCGGCTCCTCGATGAAGAGCAGCTTGAACTGCTCCAGCTCCCTGGCGAGAACCTTGGCCATCGGCCGGTGCACGCGGCCATGGAAATCGACGCCGATGCCGATATAGGGGCCGATCGCCTCGCGGATGGTGGCGATGGTCTCGACGGCCTTTTCAACCTTGTCCCAGGTGTCGACGATCTGCATTTCCTCGCAACCGTTGAGCTTGATCGCCTTGAAGCCGCGGGCAACGACCTCGCGGGCATTGTTGGCGACGTCGGAGGGGCGATCCCCGCCGATCCAGCTATAGACCTTGATACGGTCGCGCACCTGCCCGCCGAGCAGGGCATGGACCGGCTGGCCGTAGGCCTTGCCCTTTATGTCCCAGAGCGCCTGGTCGATGCCGGCGAGCGCCGACATGTGGACGGCGCCGCCGCGATAGAAGCCGGCGCGGTACATGACCTGCCAGTGATCCTCGATCAGCAGCGGGTCCTTGCCGACGAGATAGTCGGACAGCTCGTGCACGGCCGCCTCCACGGTCAGCGCACGGCCCTCGACCACGGGCTCGCCCCAGCCGACGATGCCTTCGTCGGTCTCGATCTTCAGGAACAGCCACCGCGGCGGCACGATATAGGTCGTCAGTTTCGTGATCTTCATGATGGCACTCGTCTGGGGGAAGGAAGGACAGTCACTCGCCGGCAGGCGGATGTTTGCGGATGGCGATCGCGATGTCGCGGGCGGCGATGTCCAGCATGCGGCATGAGCATTCGCGCGCCATCGCCTTGTCGCGCATGCGCAGGGCCTCGACGAGCCGCCTGTGGATGTCCACCGCCTCGTCGCGCGCATCCGCCGCCTCGTTCGAGGCGTGCAGCGAGAATTCGAGCGCGGCCTGGATGATGCTTGCAAGCTGCATGAAGACCTGGTTGTGGCTCGCCTTCAGCAAGCCGGCATGGAAGGCGACATCGGCTCTCGTGAACGCTTCGAGGTCGCCCTCCGCATCCCGCATGTCTTCCCAGGCCCGCTCGATGTCCGCCATTTCCTGCAATGTGGCACGCTCGGCGGCAAGCTCTGCCGCGAACGGCTCTATCGCCCGGCGCGCATCGAGCACGCAGGTCAGAAGATCGAGCTCGAAGATGCGCGGGCCGATCCATTCCAGCACCTGCTGGTCGAGGATATTCCACTCTTCCTTGGGGCAGACGATCGTGCCGACACGGGAGCGCCCGCGCACCAGGCCCTTGGATTCGAGGCTCTTCAGCGTTTCGCGGATAACGGTGCGGCTGACGCCGTAGCGCAGGCAAAGCTCCGCCTCCGTCGGCAGGAAGGCGCCGGCCGGGTAGACATCGGCGCAGATATCGGTGGCGATCGTCCGCGTCACGTTCTTCTGCACGCGCGGGCGGCGCACGCTTCCCTCGCCATCGGGCAAACCCTGTTCCTGCATGACTGCTCTCCACCCCGTTCCGTCAGCGATGCATAGCCGGTTTCATGCGCCATGGCGACGGCCGGATTCACATCCGTCCAGCATCAGTGTCATACACAAATAGACAATTCATCATACAAAGGCAATTGACGAATATGATGAAAACAACTACACCCGAAATACTGCTGGCGCAGTCAATTTGGGAGAGAGACAATGGGCTTTATCAAGACAGCCATCCTGGCTGGCACCGTCGCCGTCATCGCCGCGACCTCCGCCTTCGCTGCCGACGTGAAGATCGGCTTCATCGTGAAGCAGCCGGAAGAGCCGTGGTTCCAGGACGAATGGAAGTTCGCCGACGTCGCCGCCAAGGAGAAGGGCTTCACCCTGGTCAAGATCGGCGCCGAGGACGGCGAGAAGGTCCAGTCGGCCATCGACAATCTCGGCGCACAGGGCGCGCAGGGCTTCATCATCTGCACGCCGGACGTGAAGCTCGGCCCCGGCATCGTCGCCAAGGCCGCCGCCAACGACCTCAAGCTGATGACCGTCGACGACCGCCTGGTCAACGCCGACGGCAGCCCGATCGAGGACGTGCCGCACATGGGCATCTCGGCCACCAAGATCGGCGAGGCCGTCGGCCAGTCGATCGTCGACGAGATCAAGAAGCGCGGCTGGGACATGAAGGACGTCGGCGCGATCCGCGTCTCCTACGACCAGCTTCCAACCGCCGTCGACCGCGTCGAGGGCGCGCTCTCGGTGCTGAAGGCCGCCGGCTTCCCGGAAGCCAACATCTTCGACGCCCCGCAGGCCAAGACCGACACGGAAGCGGCCCTCAACGCCGCGACGGTCGTTCTCAACAAGAATGCCGGCATCAAGAAGTGGGTGGCCGTCGGCCTCAATGATGAAGCCGTGCTCGGCGCCGTGCGCGCCAGCGAAAGCGTCGGTATTCCCGCCGACAGCATGATCGGCGTCGGCATCGGCGGCGCGGATTCGGCGATCAACGAGTTCAAGAAGCCCGCACCGACCGGCTTCTTCGGCACCGTCATCATCTCGCCGAAGCGCCATGGCTACGAGACCGCGCTCAACATGTACGAGTGGGTCGCCAACGGCAAGGAGCCGGAAAAGCTGACACTCACCGCCGGCCAGATCGCGCTGCGCGACAACTACGAGCAGGTTCGCAAGGACCTCGGCATCGAATAATCATCGTCCCGGGATGATTTCGTCCCGGCGGCATCGCCGCCGGGCCTCCTTGCGGAGCGAACCATGCAGGACTTTCTCGAATTCAGGGCGATATCCAAGGGATATCCCGGCGTGCAGGCGCTTGCCGACGTTTCCTTCTCCGTGAAGAAGGGGGCCGTGCACGGCCTGATGGGCGAAAACGGCGCAGGCAAGTCGACCCTCATCCGCGTGCTTTCCGGCGACCAGTCCGCCGATACCGGCGACATCCTCATCGACGGCAGGCCGCAGCGCTACCGCTCCGTGCGCGATGCCTTCGAGGCCGGCGTCATCGTCATCCACCAGGAACTCCAGCTCGTGCCCGAGCTGACGGTCGCCGAGAACCTCTGGCTCGGCCGCTTTCCCGGCAAGGCCGGCGTCATCGACCGCACCCGCCTTGCCGGCGTGGTGAAGGACAAGCTGGCGGAGATCGGCATCGACATCGATCCCGCCGCCAAGGTCGCCTCGCTTTCCATCGGCGAGCGCCAGATGGTCGAGATCGCCAAGGCCGTCATGGCCGACGCACGCGTCATCGCGCTCGACGAACCGACCTCCTCGCTCTCCTCGCGCGAAAGCGAAATCCTCTTTGCCCTGATCGAGCGCCTGCGCGCGCAAGGCAAGGTCATCCTCTACGTCTCGCACCGCCTCGACGAGATCTTCCGCCTGTGCGACAGTCTCACCGTGCTGCGGGACGGCAGGCTTGCGGCCCATCACCCGGAGATCGCCAAGGTCACGCGCGACCGGATCATCGCCGAAATGGTCGGCCGGGAGATTTCCAACATCTGGGGCTTTCGCCCCCGCGAGCGCGGCGCCGTCCGGCTGGAGGTCAAGGACCTTGCCGGGCGCAAGCTGCGCACGCCCATCAGCTTTTCCGTCCGAAAGGGCGAAATCCTCGGCTTCTTCGGCCTTATCGGCGCCGGCCGCAGCGAGATGGCCCGTCTCGTCTACGGGGCCGACAGCCGTTCGCAGGGCACCGTCAGCATCGACGGCACGGCCGTCGCGCCGGACAGTCCCCCGCAATCGATCCGCTCCGGCATCGTGCTCTGCCCGGAGGACCGCAAGTCCGACGGCATCGTGCAGGGCCGCAACATCGAGGAGAACATGGCGATCTCCTCGCGCCGGCATTTCTCCCCCTTCGGCCTTCTCCAGCCGAAGAAGGAGGCCGAGCTTGCCGAGCGCTTCATCGCGAAGCTGCGCGTGCGCACGCCCTCGCGCAAGCAGGACATCGTCAACCTGTCGGGCGGCAACCAGCAGAAGGTCATCCTCGGCCGCTGGCTTTCCGAGCAGGGCGTCAAGGTGCTCATCATCGACGAGCCGACGCGCGGCATCGATGTCGGCGCCAAGTCGGAAATCTACGAAATCCTCTATGAGCTCGCCGGCCAGGGCATGGCCATCGTCGTCATCTCCAGCGAACTGCCGGAGGTGATGGGCATCACCGACCGCATCATTGTCATGTGCGAGGGCAAGGTGGCGGCCGACATCGATCGCGCCGATTTCGACGAGCGCCGCATCCTTGCCGCCGCCCTGCCCGACGTGGCGAATGTCAGCGAACTTTCCAATCAGCAGGTCCAGTCCCGATGACGTCCTTGAAAAAACTCCTCCTCGGCGAGCAGGGCCTCGTCGTCATCTTCGCCCTCGCCTTCGCCGTCGTGGCGCTTACGGTCCCGAACTTCCTGACCGAGCGCAACATGCTCGGCCTGCTGCAGTCGGTCGTCACCATCGGCATCGTCGCCTGCACCATGATGTTCTGCCTCGCCTCGCGCGACTTCGACCTTTCGGTCGGCTCGACGGTCGCCTTCTCCGGCATGATCGCCGTCATGGCCTCGAACGCCTCGGGCTCAATCGTCGTCGGGCTTGTCGCCGCGCTCCTGTGCGGCGGCGCCGTCGGCTTCGTCAACGGCCTCGTCATCGCCCGCTTCCGCATCAATGCGCTCATCACGACGCTCGCCACCATGCAGATCGTGCGCGGCCTCGCGCTGATCGCCTCGGACGGGCGTGCCGTCGGCATCAACGATCCCGGCTTCTACCAGCTCGCTTTGTCGAAATTCCTCGGCATCCCGACGCCGATCTGGGTCATGGCCGTCTTCTTCATCGTCTTCGGCTTCGTGCTGAACCGCACCGTCTTCGGCAAGAACACGCTGGCGATCGGCGGCAACCCGGAGGCCTCACGCCTTGCCGGCGTCGACGTCTCCAGCATGCGCATCTGGATCTTCGCGCTGCAGGGCCTCGTCTGCGCCGTCGCCGGGGTGCTGCTCGCCTCGCGCATCACCTCCGGCCAGCCGAACGCCGCCACCGGCCTCGAGCTCTCGGTCATCTCGGCCTGCGTGCTCGGCGGCGTCTCGCTTGCCGGCGGCCGCGCGGCCATGATGGGCGTCATCGTCGGCGTCCTCATCATGGGTATCGCCGAGAACGTCATGAACCTCCTCAACATCCAGGCCTTCTACCAGTATGTCGTGCGCGGCCTGATCCTGCTGCTCGCCGTACTCCTCGACAACCTGCGCTCGGCCGCCGTCGGCCGTCGCGGCTGACGCCGTGTCGGAGGATGTCTTCCGCCTCGAAAGGAACGGGCTTGCGGTCGACGTGAGCCCGCTCGGCGGCGCCGTCCTCGCCGCGCATTGGCATGGCGTCCCCATCCTTGCGCCGGCCTCCTCGCCGGGCCTTGCCTCGCAGGTCCTCGGCGCGGAAGCCTGCTTTCCGCTCGTGCCCTTCGGCAATCGGATCGAGGGGAGCGCCTTCCGCTTCGGCGGCCGGCGATACGGCCTCCTGCAAAATACCGCCGATCCGCTCGTCCTGCATGGCGACGCCTGGCTCCGGCGGTGGTCGATCCTTCGCCGGGACCATCGGGAGATCACGCTTCGGTACGATCACCAGGCCAGCGACGCATCGCCCTACGCCTATGAGGCGGTGCAGACGATCGCTGCCGGCGACGGCATGCTGAGCCTGTCGCTCTCGGTCGTGAACCGGGCGGCGCAAACGCTTCCCTACGGGTTGGGCTTCCATCCCTATTTTCCGCGAACGCCCCGCACCCGCCTCTTCACCCGCGCCACGGGCTACTGGACGGAGCGGGAAAACCATCTTCCGGGCCATCCCGGCGTCATACCGCCGGATCTCGACTTTGCAGCCGGCGCGCCATTGCCCGCCCGATGGCTGAACAACGCCTTCGACGGCTGGGACGGCCAGGCGCGCATCGCCTTGCCGGAAACCGGCCTCGTCCTCCGGCTCGAGGCGGACAGGAACTTCCGCTTCTTCGTCCTCTATGCCCCGTCCCCGGATGCGGGTTTCTTCTGCCTCGAGCCCATGACCCACCGGCCGAACGCGCACAACGGCCCGCAAGACGGCGGGCTCGTGCCTCTCGCCCCCGGCGAACGGCTTTCAGGCAGGGTGATCCTGCGGCCCGCCCGTCTGGAAGAGCCGCCGCATCGCTGAATACCAGCGGAGGCGCGTCACGCCTCGACGGCAACGTCCCGCAGCGCGCCCGAGCCCCTTGCAGGCCGAAATCACCCTCTCTCCAGTTCACCACGCGCGTCGAGATACCAATCGACGAAGGCCGCCACGCCCGCTTCAAGCGAGGTGCTCGGCGTGTAGCCCGTAAGCGCCATCAAGAGGTCGGGGCTCGCGAAGGTGCGGGGTACGTCGCCTTGCTGCATCGGCAGCATGATGCGCTTGGCGGGCTGGCCGAGCGCCTTCTCCACGGTGTCGACGAAGTCGAGCAGGCTGATCGGCTGGCCACCGCCGATATTGACGACGCGGAACGGCGCCTGGCGCGACAGCGTCTCGACCTTTTCGGAAGCGACGCGATTGCTCTCGGCGGGAATGACGGCGGAAAGACGCACGACGGCCTCGACGAGATCGTCGATATAGGTGAAGTCGCGGCTCATCTTGCCTTCGCCGTAAATCTCGATCGGCTGGCCTTCCAGCATGTTCTTGACGAACTTGAAAAGCGCCATGTCCGGCCGACCCCAAGGGCCATAAACCGTGAAGAAGCGGAAGGCGGTCGTTGGGACCTTGTACAGATGGGCGTAGCTGTGAGCCATCAGCTCCATCGACTTCTTGGTCGCGGCGTAGAAGGTCAGCGGTTCGTCTGCGCGGTCGGTCTCGTGGAAGGGAACGGTCGGGTTGGCACCGTAGATTGAGGAAGTAGAGGCCAGCATCAGATGGCCGACACCGGCATTCTTGGCGATCTCCAGAATGTTCCAGGAGCCGATCAGGTTGGAGTTGAGGTAGGCCTCGGGATTTTCCAGGCTATAGCGCACACCGGCCTGGGCGGCGAGGTGGATCATCACATCGGGCTTGGCAGCCGTGACCGCCCGCTCGAGTGCCGCGCGATCCTCCAGCATCGCCGTGACCGGGCGAAAGGCGGGAAACTGGGCGAGCGCCGCATTGCGCATATGCTTGAGCTTGATGTTGTAATAATGCGTCATGCCATCGAAGCCGGCGACCTCGTGGCCATCCTGCAGGAGCCGGCGCGCAAGATGGAAGCCGATGAAACCGGCCGTTCCGGTGATGAAATACCGCATGCTTTTGCCCTGCTCTTGACTATGCTTTGCTCTTCTTGCCGACCGCGAAGTAACTGAAGCCGTGTTTGGTGACTTCGGCCATCGGATAGATGTTGCGCAGGTCGACCAGCACCGGCTTGTTCACAAGCGTCTTCAGCCGCTTGAAGTCGAGCGCGCGGAACTCGTCCCATTCGGTAACCAGCACCAGCGCATCGGCGGCTTCGGCAATCTCGTAGGGATCGCTGCCGTAAACGACCGGGCCGAGCATGTCTCTCGCCGCATCCATCCCCTCGGGATCATAGGCATGGACGGTCGCACCGCCATCGAGCAGCGCCTGGACGATGGTGATCGAGGGCGCATCGCGCATGTCGTCGGTATTCGGTTTGAAGGTCAGGCCGAGAATGGCGATCTTCTTGCCCCGCACATTGCCGTCGCAGGCGGCGATCACCTTGCGGCCCATGGCGCGCTTGCGGTTGTCGTTGATGGCGACGGTGGTTTCGATCAGCCGCATGGGGCTGTTATGATCCTGCGCGGTCTTGACCAGCGCCAGCGTGTCCTTGGGGAAGCAGGAGCCGCCGTAGCCGGGGCCGGCATGCAGGAACTTGTCGCCGATGCGCTTGTCCATGCCGATCCCCTTGGCGACCTTTTGCACGTCGGCGCCGATCTGCTCGCACAGATCGGCGATCTCGTTGATGAAGGTGATCTTCATCGCCAGAAACGCGTTGGCCGCGTACTTGACCAGCTCGGAGGTGCGGCGCTCGCAGAAATAGAGCGGCGCCTCGTTGAGATACAGCGGGCGATAGACCTCGCGCATGACCTCGATGGCGCGCGGCTCCTCGGTTCCGAGCACGATACGGTCGGGGCGCTTGAAATCGGCGATAGCGGCACCTTCGCGCAGGAATTCCGGGTTGGACACGACTTCGATGTCCTTGTCCGGGAACTCCTCGCGGAAGATCCGCTCGATCTCGTCGCCGGTACCGACGGGAACCGTCGACTTGGTGACGACGACCGTGAAACCCTCGACCGATGCGGCGATCTCACGCGCCGCCGCATAGACATAGCTCAGGTCGGCGTGACCGTCGCCGCGACGCGAGGGGGTGCCGACCGCGATGAAGACGACATCCGCCGAGGCGACCGGGGCTGCAAGGTCTTTGGAGAAATCCAGGCGTCCGGCGCTGCGGTTCTGCGCGATGATCGTGTCGAGTCCGGGCTCGAAGATCGGCACTTCGCCAGCTTCCAGGGCATCGATCTTGGCTGCCGACTTGTCGACACAAGTAACGTGATGGCCGAAATCGGCAAGGCAGGCTCCCGAAACCAGGCCGACATAGCCTGAGCCAATCATCACAATACGCATGGAAGCCTTCCTCAAACACCGATTACAGCCTTGCCTGACGGCACGGCTATGATGGTGTTACAGAGGTAATTTTATAAGTTCAAGACAACCGAGAGGCCGGTTGCGGCCGAACGCGCCGGGCGGGCAGCGGCGCATGCTCGAAAAGCCGGTCGAGTATTAAACAGCCCTCGCTTTCGTCAACCGTACGAGAATAGCTTGATGAATCCCCATCCGATCGATAGGAAAATCCGAATTGGATTTATAGGCGACAAGCCGAAGCACGGGTAGCTATCGACCGATGCCGGGCCATCGTTGAAGCGGACCTTCGAAGCGAAGCAGCTGCCGCTGGAGATTTGGGAGACACTTACCCATCATGCCATTTCACTCGATTATTGTTCCCACATACAACCAGGAAAAGTATATCGGCGCGGCCCTGGAAAGTATTCTTCACCAGACGGATACCGACTGGGAAGCCATCGTGGTGAATGACGGGTCCACCGATTCTACACATGACATCATCGAGTCATATGCAAGGAGAGACAACCGGATCAAATGCATCCACCAGGAAAACGGCGGCGTTGCCCGAGCTTTGAATACGGGAATTCAGAACGCAACGGGCAGCTGGATACACTGGTTGAGTTCAGACGACCTTTTCGAGGCAGGGAAGCTGGCTATCAACCGTGCCTGGATTGCGAAAAATCCGCAGTCCAATTTTTTCTATTCCTATTTTACGCTGTTGAGAGAATCGACCGGCGCTTTGGAGAAGCGCGATCTTTGGGGGCCCATTCCGCAGGACGATTCCCAGATTATCACGCTGTTCTACCGCAATTATATCAGCGGAATTTCTATCTGCGTCAGCCGCAAGGCCTGGGAGGAGGTAGGTTTCTTCGATCCCGGCCTTCGCTATGCGCAAGATTACGACCAGTGGCTTCGCATCCTGCAGAAAAACAAGGCGACATTTATTCCGGAATGGACGGTTATAAGCCGAAACCATGCCGAGCAGGGCTCGGAAACATTCCCGGCCGCCTGTTATTTTGACACCGCCAAGGCCGCCATACGGTTCCTGAACGAACATACCTTTCCCGAGTTGGTACCCTACGCCGACCTGACGCGTGAGGACGTCGCCCTGAAGGTCGTTTCGGACTCCTTGGCCGTCGCGTGCGAGCCGGGCGCTTTCGTCTATTCCATGGGGCCCCATGCGGCCCTCGTCATGCGTATCCTCGAGTGGGTTTTTTCCGATTCCTGCAAGTGGCAAGCCGTTCGAGAATTGACCGAGGACCGTGTCCGCGCGATGGCGTTCGAGCCCGGCGAGGGCAACTGGAACTGGATGTGGAAGCAACTCGCGCTCTCGTTGAGCCGGCCGTCACGACGTTTCGTCTATCAACCCACCCCGCCGGCGGAAGTCGCTCTCGAAGAATGGCAAGCCCGCATCGGGAAGGAAGGAGCGGATGACCGCTCCCTATCCAACTACCTGTCGCGGTTCGACGGGATCGAAGTCGCGGACCGCCGTTCCGCCGTTCTGCATCAGGCCCGTGTCGCCATCCTGACCAGAGGGGATGTCGAGGCGACGACGCCTATCTACATTGCTGCCAAAAGGCTTTCATTCCTCGGCCTGTGTCCTGTCATACTCGCCGTGGCCAGCGCATCGGATATGCCCAACTGGGCCGTTCATGAAGGCGTTCCGGTCATCGCAGCGGCGCGGCTCGACATGGACACGCTGCCCTGGCTTGGCGATGTCGATCTGGCCGTCTACGGTGACGGCATCGAACGCAATGTGTGGCTCGGCTCGGGCATTGCGATCGACCTGCAGGCTGGCCTCGGCCCGGACGAGATCACCGGACGTATCCGTGACGCGCTGGACCGAGGCAAGACAAACGCCCGGCCGGTCGTTTTTCTGGAGCGCGTTCTCGCGGGCGGAGGCGCCGAACGGGTCGTCCGCGACCTCGCCCACAACCTTGACCGCAGGCGCTATCGGCCTGAAATCTGGACGATGTTTGAGGAGCACAGTGCTCCGCCAGCGCTTCGGGACACGCCATTTCGTCGCATCGGTTTGGAGGCAGCCGCCCCTCTCTCCCCCACGACGCCAATTGGGAAACCCCGTCTTCTCATCGCAGTTTTGCGGAAGATCTATCATCGTCTCCTGACCGAGCAGCAGCGCGAAAAGCTTGCGGCGGGACAAACACTCCGCCGCATGTGGCACTCGGCCCGGCATCGCCAGGTCGATCGCCGCAAGCCGCGCTCGCCGGCAAGGGCGAACAATTCCCAGGGGGGGCTTGATCTTATTCCGGCCGTTTCCCACCACCAAACGCAGGCGCAAGCCCTGCAGAGGTCGGCTGTCGGCCTGCCGGCCGATGCGGTGGTGATCGCCGTCATGGAAGAAGCCTGCGTCGCGGCATGGATGGCGCAAAGCGAAGCCTCGTTCCCTTACATAGCTTCCCTCCATACGATGGAGAGCCTGTGCATCGCCGACATCTACAAGGACCCGGTAAGGGTTCGATCGGAGACATGGCTTTTCGGGAATGCATGCCGGCAGGCAAGGAAGGTGACCGTGCCGTCTGCCGGCTGCAAGGACGACCTGGTCGATGTCTTCAAGGTCAGCGGCGCGCTGGTCGATGTTCTGCCGAACCCGGTCGATTGCGCGCGTGTTCGCCGGCAATCGCTCCAGCGCTTGCCGGCGGTCGAGGAGTGGGTGCGCAAATCGACCGGATTTCGGCTTGTCCATGTTGGAAGGCTCGATCCGCAGAAAAATCACGAACTGCTTTTCCAGGCCTGCAAGGAGCTGGTGCAGGCCAAGCGCGACTTCTCGCTTGCCTTGGTGGGAGACGGCTGGCATCGCGCCGCTTTGGAGAAGAGAATCTCCGAGCTCGGCCTTTCAAGCTACGTCACGCTCGCCGGCGAGCAGGAGAACCCTGCCGCCTGGATCGCTGCCGCCGATGCGCTCGCCTTGACATCCCACTTTGAAGCTTTCGGCCTTGTTCTTGTCGAAGCCATGATTTGTGGAACGCCGGTTATCGCGGTGGATTGCCCTGTCGGCCCCCGCGATGTATTAGGTGCCGGAGACTTTGGTATACTCGTCGAGGAGGCTTCGCCAAAGGCTTTCGGGCAGGCTATATCACAACTTATGGACAGCCCAATCCTTGCCCAACAACTCAAAAAGAAGGGTTATGAACGCGCAGTTGCCTTCGACGTCAAGCAGATCGTACCTGTGTGGGAACGCCTGATCGATGCACAAGGCTGATAGAACCATGCAGTTCGTTTCAAATCATATGAAAACCAGAATTCGATCCGGCCTGAGGGCTGCCAGAAAAGGTCTGAGTTCCGCCGGCAAGCTCCTGAAGCCTTCCATCGGGCTGTCGCGCTATTCCACGGACGCTCTTGCCGAAGAGCTTGCGCAGCGCATGTCCGGTCAGCCTGGAAATCCCTGCCACGATATTTTCTATCGTCACGGTTTTCATATGCTGCGCAAGCATTTCTATCTTCCGGTACCCGATGATACCGACAGACTGGACGAATTCTGGGGCAAGGCTTCGGAAATGGTTGGCGTAGATCCGAACGAACCGCTGGCCTTCGAAGTCATGGAAACGATTTGCCCGAAATATCTTCCTGAGTTCCGGGCCCGCTTTCCGATCGACGGGCCTGTCAGCCCCCCCGGCTTCTACTTGATCAACGGCGGCTATATGGCCGTGGACGCTCATGTCCTCTACTGTCTTATCCGGCACTTCAAGCCCAGGCGCATCGTCGAGATCGGCAATGGCAACTCGACCTTGCTGTCCATCGCGGCAGCGGACAAAAACCAGGCGGAAGGGGGACTGAGGCCCAAAGTGACCTCGATCGATCCCTACCCGTGGCCGATGTTCCAGAACGGCTACGAGGGCCTTGATGAGCTTATCGCCGAACGCGTTCAGGACGTGCCTGTTTCTTACTTCGAAGAACTCGAAGAGAACGACATCCTGTTCATCGACTCCAGCCACGTCGTGCGCAGCGGCAACGATGTTCATTACGAATTTCTGGAAATCCTGCCCCGCCTGAAGCCGGGAGTGCTGGTGCATGTGCACGACATCAGCATGCCAAAGCCTTACCCCCAAGTATATTTCCAAAACCAGCTCTACTGGAACGAACAATACCTCTTGCAGGCGTTCCTGACCTATAATGATCGCTTTGAGATCGTCTGGCCGGGCAACTACATGATGATCAATTATCCGGACAGGATGTTGGCGGTTTTCCCGGAGTTCGAGCGTATGCGTCAGGACTACCCGATGTCGGAGCCAAGCGCTTTCTGGATGCGGGTGAAGCCACAGGCCGGGTCGGGAGCAAACGGGTGAGCGCCTGTCCGATATGCAATTCCGGTGTCATGCAGTCATCCGACATTTCGGTCCGGCTGCCCGACGTCCTGGAGCAATGGCAAGCAGCCATTCCGGAACGGCTGAAGCCCGAGGTCTGGGCCGACTACCAGTCGATCGGGGAGGCGCCCGTCACGCTATACCAGTGTGACGCGTGCGGTTTCGGCCAGTTTCAGCCGATCGCGGCGGGCACGGCGAATTTCTATCAGGCGATCGCCGCCGTAGATTACTATAATAACGACAAGTGGGAATTTGACGCCGCCGCGACCGAGATCGAAAAGGCCGGCGCAATGTCGGTCCTGGATGTCGGCTGCGGCTCGGGCCTGTTCCTGGACTACCTCAGGAAGAGAATCCCGGGCGCCTCCCTTTCAGGCTACGAGTTGAACGAGGAGCTGCTGGTCGATCTTGCCCGGCGGGGCTATGGCACCCTGCCCGTCGACCCCGCCGATTTCGTTGCCGAAGATGGCGCGTCGATGCAATTCGACGCGATCTGCATGATGCAGGTCCTCGAGCATGTCGCCGATCCGGTTCTTTTTATAGAGACGTTCCTGCCGCTTTTGCGGCCCGCCGGCCTGCTGGTCATCACGACGCCAAACGCCGAGGGTCCGATAAAGGCGTTCCCGCACGCGTTGACCGAGGTGCCCCCCCATCATACGACGCGCTGGACGGAACGCGCCTTCCGTGCGTTGCTCGAATCCCACGGGCTCGACGTCTCCAGGGTTCTCCTGGAACCGCTCCCCGACTATCTGTGGGACTCGTATCTCCCCGTTGTCTGGGACGAGCCAATCTGGCCATCTCTCATTTTTGATCCGTTGGCCCGGGAGCGAGGCCTTGACGATATCAACCAGCGTGCGGGCTTCGCAGCCGCCGCCATGCGCGCTGCCGGTATACGCTGGATAGAGAATGTGCCGGGCCACACGATCCTTGTCTCTGCCACATCCGCGGGTCCACGATGATGTCGATCATGAAATCTTTCAGAGCCGCGCTCTTCGACGGCTTGGGCATCACGGCCCTCAAGTCGCTCTTGCACAGCATCCAGGGCGACGTCGGTGCCACGAAGCAGATTCTGGCGGAGCAGGATTTGCGTGCCGCCGGATGGCACGCCGCAATTGTGAACCGCCAGTTGAAAATCGAACAATCGGTTCGGGATATCGAAATCTCACTTGGCCGGATCACGAAACAGCTCGACGCGCTGGCGCTCGACGACGATGGGCGACCGCGAAACACCACGCCTGACCCGGGGCGGGAGGCGAAACAGGTCCGGAGCGGCCGCCAAGAACAAAGTTGATCATGGATACGTTTGATACAGATCGCTTTCCCGGCGAGCCGAAAATCCTTTTCATCGGTTTTCCGGAAAGCTCCCACACGCATTCCTGGATCAACCTCCTGGAAGAGGCGCCCTTCAACGTCCGGCTTTTCGCGCTGCCTTCGGCGGAGCCGCCGGATGATTTTGCCGTCAAAACGTATGTCACCTTTCCGGCAGCGAACCAGAGCGGGCACAACCGAAAGCTGGTTTTCCCATCCGCGGACAGCACCTGGATGGGCCTGGCGGTAACGGCGCGCAACGCGCTCGATCGCGGCGTCCTCTCGGCAAGACCGCGCGTCGCCCGCCTGGTGCACGGCGGCGTCAGGCTTGTCGAAAGGATTAGCGGGAACAAGCAGCCTGCCAGTATCGAGGCGGCGCTTGCGGCAGTCATTCGCGAGTGGCAACCGGACATAATTCACACGCTGGGCTTCGATTCCGCGAGTTATCTCTACCTGCGCACCCGCAAGCAGTATGCTCTTGAAGGAATCGGCAGGTGGGTCGCCCAGGCCCGTGGCGGACCGGATCTTGCGCTTCAGCGGTACCAGCCGGAATATCGGGAGATGATCGAAGAGGTGTTGCGCACCTGCGACCACTTCATCGCCGATAACCAGCCGAATTACGATTATGCGCTGACCGCCGGGCTTACCCCCGAGAAGATTTCGAGCCCCGGCATGGGCGTGGTATCCGGCGCCGGCGGCATGGACGTCGATCAACTTCGCGGCATGTGGACGCTTCCTCCCTCGCAGCGCGAGAGGGTGATCCTGTGGCCAAAGGCATACGAGACCTACACGGCAAAGGCGATGCCCGTCTTCGAGGCCATCATCAATGTCTGGGACCGCATCCAGCCCTGCCGCATCGAGATGATCTGGATGGTCCAGCCCGATATCAAGATCTGGTACGAGAAGATGCTGCCCCCGCACATCAAGCTGCATTGTCCAACGGCGGGACGGCTGACACGGGACGAGACGCTCAAGCGGATCGCATCCGCCCGCGTCATGCTCGCCCCTTCGCTCAGCGACGGCATTCCCAACACGATGATGGAGGCGATGGCGCTGGGAGCCGCGCCGCTGGTGTCCCCGCTTGATACCATTGCGCCGGTTGTAAACGCCGAAGAGAACGTGCTATTCGCCCGTAACCTCTATCCGGATGAAATCGGCGAAGCTCTCGTCCGTCTCATGACGGACGATCAGCTTGTCGATCGCATGGCATCGAACAACGTTGTGCGCGTGCGGGAGATGGCGGACAGGCAGAAGGTCAAAGTTCGAGCCCTTTCCTTCTACGAAACGATTGCCGGCATGTCTCGCAATCGTCGCAAAACATCGGAAAACTGATTCATGTCCAATACCTCCGCGACAGCGTTTCTCTTCCAGAGCATCAGGAAGAATCGCCGGCTGCTTCTGGAAATGGCGCGTCGCGACATCTCGGATCGCTATGCCGGCCAGATGCTCGGATCCGTATGGGCGGTCATCCATCCCGTCATGACCGTGCTGGTCTTCATATTCATCTTCGCCGTGGTTTTCAGGGTCAAGATGGATGACACCATGAAGATACCCGGCGATCACACGCTGTATATGATATCCGGGCTCATTCCGTGGCTGGTCGTCGCCGATGTGCTGGGGCGCAGTTCCTCGATCATTTCCCATCAGGCTTCATTGGTGAAACAGGTTGTCTTCCCTGTGGAAATCCTGCCCGTCAAGATGGTGCTCGCGACCTTGCCGACCTTCCTGATCGGCTTCGCCGGCCTGCTGATCTACGCAATGGCGACCGGACGGATATCATTCGGCATTCTGCTTTACCCCGTGGCGGCCATACCGCTTTATCTCTTTCTATTCGGTGTCGCGTTCACATTGTCTGCCATCGGCGTTTTCCTGCGCGACATCAGGGAAGTCGTTCAGATGTATTCGCTGATCGGTGTCTATATCGCCCCCATCTTCTATTTCATGGATTGGGTGCCGGCGAAGCTTAGGCCCCTGCTCTACCTCAACCCTGTGACGCTCTTCATCGAAACGTTCCACGATGCCGCCTATTACGGCGGCGTCAGCAGCTGGCTGGTTTGGGGGCTCGCAACGATGGTAGGGCTTTTCTGCGTGATGATCGGCGCCATGATCTTTGCACGACTGAAACCGCATTTCGGGAGTTACCTGTGAGCGAGAAAAAGGACATCGCTATCCAGGTCAGCGGGCTTGGCAAGATGTATCGCATGTACAACCGTCCATCGGATGTCCTGCGCGAGCTCGTGACCCGCAGGACGCGCCACCGCGAACACTGGGCGCTGAAGGACATCGATTTCGAGGTTCACCGGGGCGAGGTCGTCGGGGTCATCGGGCGAAACGGCGCCGGCAAGACGACCTTGCTGCGCATCATCGCCGGCACGCTCGACCATACGGTCGGCACGGTCGATGTGCGGGGCCGCGTTTCGGCCATTATGGTGCTCGGTACGGGCTTCAACATGGATTTGAGCGGGCGGGAGAACATTCTTTTGGGAGGTCTGTGCCTCGGCATGACCCATCAGGAGATTTCCGCCAAGACCGACGAGATCATCGCCTTCAGCGGCTTGCAGGAATTCATCGAGTCGCCTTGCAAGGAATATTCGAGCGGCATGGTCGCCCGCCTCGCCTTCAGCATCGCCGTCAGCGTCGAGCCCGACATCCTGATCGTGGATGAGGCACTGTCGACGGGCGACATGATCTTCAACGCCAAGAGCTACGCCCGCATGCGCGAGATCGCCCGCAGCGGCGCGACCGTCCTGTTCGTGACCCACAGCCTGCAGCAAATCTACGATCTGTGCGACAAGGCGATCTTGCTGAGCCAGGGCACCGTTGCCGCAACGGGCGCTCCACGCAGCGTCGGCTATCTCTATGAACAGATGGTCCACGAAGAAATGGCGAGCTTGAACGGTTCTGAAGCGCCGCAACTGCAGATCGGGGAAAATGCCTCCGGCGCAAACTGGCGCGCGGAAATCAAGCGTGCCGTCATCATGGACAAGGAAACCGGCGAGCCGACAAACCGTCTCGTCGACGGGCGGGAATATATCCTGAAGATAACAGCTACCGGCAATGCGGATATTGCCTCGCTTTCGGTAGGCTATGACATTCGCACCCAGTCGGGCGTGCAGGTATATGGCTATTCCACATCTGTCGGCGGCATCAAGGAAACCATAAGGAAAAGCGAGACAAAAGACTTTCTTTTCTCAATCCGCGCCGCCTTCAACACCGGATCCTATTTCCTGAATGTCGGTCTGGCTGAAAATATGGGCGATATCGATCAGCCCGACCACTTCACTATGGTGCATTTCATCGGCGACTCCATCGTTATCGAGTCGATCACCGACGCCACATTTCCCGGCCTGGTCAACTTGAACAGCAGCTTTCTTGGCTCGGAATAGGTAGCCGTGTAGCATCTGGGACGAATGGACGTTTCTAAACAGAGCGGTACGGTTGAGAATGCGGTCTATTGTCCGAACAACGTCGTTCGGAAAACGAACCAGCGCCCGACCGACCGGGGAAATCGCGACTAGCATCGCATGCTGAATGACAGGGATTGCGACAATGGGGATTAACGCCGAGCTGGTAAATATGGTTGCGTCCATGCGCCATGCGGGGGTGATGAAGGGCACGTCGGTCATCGAACTTGGCGCCCAGGACGTCTGTGTCATAGATGACGTCGTTGACCGGATTCTCTCGCGTTTTGCGCTACCCCCAATCGTGAAGCCCATCTCCAATGCATCGGAGCTCTATGATTTGCTGGGCTTTCCGTCCTATCGTGCAATCGATGCGAGTGGCGAGCATGGGGCGCTGGTTTTCGATCTCAACGAAGATCTGCGTCGATGCTACAACTTTGCCGATACGTTCGATCTCGTTACCAATCTCGGCACCGCGGAGCACTGCTTTGACCAGCGGACCGTCTTTTCGAACATCCACAATCTATGCAAGACGGGCGGCTTGATGATCCATGCCCTGCCCGCGCAAGGTAACGTGAACCACGCATTCTACAATTATCACCCGCGGTTCTTTGCAGACTTGGCAACTGCAAATTCATATGAAGTCATCGATTTATCTTTTACCGTCGACTATAAACCTGAAATCACCAATTATAATCGAAAAAACTTCCAGAAATGGGATTCTCACGATATCCTTTTCTACGCCTGCTTCAGGAAAACTGACGATAGCGAATTTCGGGTGCCGTTCGACGGGATGTTTTCGGCTAACAACCAGCTTGAAGGATACATGGCATCGAGCGTCGATCCGTTGAAAACGGAATTCTCGCCCTATTTGAAGGGCGGCAATTGGGAAAATACAAAGGGCACGTCCATTGACAAGGCCGGCCGCACCCAGACAACCACTGGCTTTCTGAAGCGCCTCTTGGGTGGATGGAAATAGAATGTGTGGCATAGCCGGAAGTTTTCAGGCCGCAGACCAGTCCGCCGTTCAGGCGATGATCGCGGCAATGCGGCATCGCGGACCTGACGACGCCGGCCTGTTCGCCGATGGGAAGGTGGTGATCGCGCAGGCGCGGCTCGCGATTATCGATACATCGAGTGGCGGACATCAGCCAATGTCATCGGAAGATGGCAGCATCGTCATTGTCTACAATGGCGAAATCTACAATTTCAAAAGCGAGCGGGCGCATCTCGAGGCGCGCGGCTACACATTCCGGACCAGTTCCGACACGGAAGTGGTGCTGAAGCTCTATCAGGAGTTCGGCGAAGACTTCCTGGCGAGGCTGCGCGGGATTTTCGCGCTTGCCATCTATGACCGGCGTGACGGGCGCGACACGCTTCTATTGGCGCGCGACCAGTTCGGCATCAAGCCGCTTCTCTATACCGAAACCGGCGGCGGCCTGGTTTTTGCTTCCGAGTTGAAGGCGCTTCTGGCAAGCGGCAAGGTTCCGCGCACCGTCGATCATCAGGCGTTGCAGCAATTGCTGAGCCTCGGCTCCATCTACCAGCCAGCCACGCTGGTCGCCGGTGTGAAATCTCTTCCGGCAGCACACATGATGCGTATCGATGCCAATGGCATCGTGATAAAACGCTACTGGTCCTACGGACTCGACCGGGTGGCAGGCCTTCGCAACCAACCCTATCAGGAACAGGTCGAGCAATTCGCGGCCCTTATTCGCCGATCCGTGTGCCAACAGATGGTTGCCGATGTGCCGGTCGGCGCCTTCTTGTCGGGCGGAGTGGATTCATCGCTAATCGTCGCGCTCATGGCGCGTGAGGCGGGTGGCCACATCAAGACCTTTTCCGTGGGTTTCGAGGCCGGCGCCAATGCCACCGACGAGAGCCATGAGGCCGCGGAGATCGCCAGGCTGCTGGAAACGGATCATAGCCGGGTCGAGATCGCCGCCGGCGACATGGTCGAGCATCTGCAGAATTTCGTGCGCGGGCTGGACCAACCTTCCGTCGACGGGCTGAACAGCTATTTTGTGTCGCATGCGGCAGCCCAGCATGTCACCGTTTCCCTGTCGGGAACCGGCGGCGACGAGCTTTTTCTCGGCTATCCCTGGTTTGCGAATGTCGAACGAACGATCAAGCAGACCCTCGAAGGTAGCCATGGCCGCGCGAACAGGCTCTTGTCGCGCTTGCCGATGGGACGCGCCATCGCAGCCCGGCTCGCTCCGGGGGAAATAGATGCCGCAACGTTTCACGATATCTTCGCGCGTCAGTACCATTGTTTCGGCTCCGACCTCGCACACGATCTGCTGTCTTCACAGGCGCGCAAGAGCGTTTCGTACCGGACCCTCGGCGAAGAGATCGGTGATTGCGACGAACTCAGGAATGCTGCCTGGCTGGATCGCAGCAGCGTGCTTTGCCTGAACGGCTATACCCGCAATCAGCTCCTGCGCGACATCGATGCCTGCTCGATGGCGCACTCGCTCGAAGTTCGCGTGCCCTTCCTCGATGTGGATGTCGCCGATTTCGCCTTTTCGCTGCCCGCTTCCAGTAAGATCCAAATCTCGGAAGAGACGTTCAACCCCTATGCGAGCTATACCGCGTCCGGGGTCAAGAGGATCGTCTGCGACGTGGCGCGCCGCTACCTGCCGTCCGGATTCTTCGATACCCGGGCAAAGCGCGGATTCGCCCTGCCCTATGGCGACTGGTTGAAAGGCCCGCTGGCAGATGTCCTGAATGATTGCCTTGCGCGCGAGTCGGTTATTAGGGCTGGCTTGTTCAACCCGGATGCCGTAGAGCGCGTTCTCGGTGATTTTCATGCCGGTCGCCGGCCGTGGTCCCACCCGTGGCTTCTTATGATTACCGAGCTCTGGCGCAGAGAGATCCTCTCCCCATAACCGGGGTTGGACGATAAAGAAGCCGGGCAGACGCAGACTCCACATTGAAAGCTAGGACGATCCTCATGGCGATTTTTGATAGGTTTTTCGGTTGGCGCGCGCATATAGAGCGTCAAAATGCCGAGCTGGAAATTCTGACTGCAAAAGTCGCCTATCTCGAGGATCGGCTGCTGAGCTACTACAAAAATCGCTTCGACGTGGTCGATAAACTCGCCGACTATCTTGTCGGAACGGAAATCGAAGGGGACTACCTGGAGTTCGGCGTCTACCTCGGAAAGACATTCGGCTACACCTATCGAACGATGGCGGCATTGTTTCCGAAGATGCGGTTTATCGCCCTGGATTCCTTTGAAGGGCTGCCGGAGCCGAAGGGCATCGACAAGGTCGGAAATTATACGAGCGGCTTTTATGCCGGCCAGTTCGCTTGTGACATCGAGGACTTCAAGCGAACCCTGCGCGATTCCGGCACCGACATGACCCGTGTGTCGATGATCAAGGGCTGGTTCGACGAGAGCCTGAAACCGGGGTCCGGCAAGACCGGCGACGTCGGCAAGGTGGCTGCCGCCTGGATCGATTGCGACCTTTATGAATCCACCGTCCCGGTGCTTGATTTTCTTATCGGCCGGCTTTCTGTCGGTTCAGTCATCCTCTTCGACGACTGGCGGTGCTATCGCAATCTCGCGGATTACGGCCAGCAACGCGCCTGCCGCGAATGGCTGGAGCGCAACCCGCAGATCAAACTCAATCCGTTCGTCGATTTCGGTTTCCACGGACAGGCGTTTACCGTCGCGGCCTGCTGATACCCAGGGAGCAAATCCAGGTGGAGGCGAGCGAACAGTCTGTTCCGGAACATGCGGGCGACCCGAAAGTATCGGTGGTCATTCCGACTTACAACCGCGCCCATTTTATCGGTACGGCGATTGAAAGTGTCCTCGCCCAGACTTTCGCCGACTTCGAACTTATCGTGGTGGACGATGGTTCAACCGACGAGACGTCACAGATTGTCAGTGGCTTTCTCCATGACCCCCGGATCATCTATATCCGTCAGGACAACCGGGGGCGTTCCCACGCGAGAAATCGGGCCCTGGGCCTGGCGCGGGGTTCCTACATCGCCTTTCTCGATTCCGACGATAGCTATCTGCCCGAAAAGCTCGCAGGGCAGGTCGCCTATCTCGATACCAGGCCCGATATCGATATGCTTTACACTTCGGCCATATGCGTGGACGATACGGGCAAGCCTTTGGAGAACCAACCTTACCAGGCCCACGCGGAAGGCGACATCTATCAACTCATCGCCTTTTTCCAGCCGCTGACGATCACGCTGCCCACCGTTATGGTACGGCGGGAAGTCATGGACCGGGTGGGCGGTTTCGATGTCGACATGGAGCGTTTCGAGGATACCGACCTCTGGCGAAGGATTGCAAAATCGCATCGCGTGGGCGCGATGACCGAGGTGACGTGTCTTCTTACCACCCACGCCGATAACTCGCTGGCCAGCCAGGACCCCGAGAAAATCGTCCGCGCCATCAGCTACTATATCACCAAGGTTTTCCGCGAAGATTCCGAAAAGGGCATGCGCACCCTGCGCCTGGGTGCTTCGCGGCTTTGCGAATACTACGGCCGCGCCCTTCTTCAGGCGCCCGCCTGCAGAGGCAAGGGCCTTTCGCTGCTGGCGCGGGCCGCCGCCTATGCGCCGAGCCGGAGTGCGGTTATAGCATTGCGCGCGACCAGGACCATGGCGGGTTCGGTAGTGCGCAGGTGGTCACGTCGGAGTTGAAGAAATGACAAATCCAAGGCCGAAGGTCAGCCTCATCATTCCGGTGTACAACGGCGCTGACTATCTTCACGAGGCGATCCGCAGCGCCCTTGCGCAGACCTATGAGAACCTTGAAATCATCGTCGTTAACGACGGTTCGAACGACGGTGGCGCGACCGATGCGATCGCGCGGGAATATGCCGATTCCATTCGCTACATCGCCAGGGAGAACGGGGGCGTTGCGGCGGCTCTCAATACTGCGATCGCCGCGATGACCGGGGATTATTTCTCATGGCTCAGCCACGACGACCTCTACGCGCCGAACAAAGTCGAGCGGGAGGTGAGCGCACTTTTGTCGATCGACGCCCGGGAGCAGGATAGAGCGATCATCTACAGCGACTATGCCGTCTTCTCCGGTTCTCCGGCGCAGGCCACGGAAGTGCGTCTGGACGGCGTTCGCCCCGAGGCCTTTCGGTATTGGCTGACGGCCAGGAACACGCTTCACGGCTGCACGCTGCTCGTTCCTCGCGACGCCTTCTTGCAGGTGGGAGCATTCGACGAAACGCTGCGCACAACGCAGGATTTCGATCTCTGGTTCCGGCTGGCCGGCACATACCGATTCCACCATCTGCCGGAAGTGCTCGTTTATGCGCGCAGCCACGCCGAGCAGGGAACGGTGAAGATGGCGGGCACGGCTTACCAGGAGGGCAACGCCCTGCTGGTCCGCTTCGTCCAGCAATTGACGCAAGACGATTTCAAGGCTGGCGGACATGACAACAGCCTCGACGCCTACGCCGCTCTGGCGCAAAGCTTCTGGCGCCGCGGGTTCACGATTGCGGCGCGTGCCGCCGGCAAAGCCGCGCTTTCGGTGCGCGGCCAAGTCGGCATTTCAAAGCAGGTTCGCCCCCTGTCAACGCTCGCCCTTGCACCTCTGGAGATGGGCTTCTGGAAGACCGTGCGTCGTGTCCTGAAGCCTCATCACCGCGCGCGCCTACGCAAGGCGGTTTCGTTCCTGAAGGCAAAGCGGCGCGTCAGCGGCCTCGATGCAACCGACCTGAAGAAACGGTTTTCGCAGATCTATCGCGAGAATATTTTTGGTGGCGGCGTCTCACGATCGGGCGAAGGCTCCGACTTGGTCCAGACGGAAATCATCCGCCGCGAAATCCCGCTTCTGCTGAAGCGGCTTGGCGCACGCTCTTTGCTGGACGCTCCTTGCGGCGACTGGCACTGGATGCAGAAGACGACGCTCGGCATCGACAAATATATCGGCGTCGACCTGGTCGAGGAGATGATTGCGCTCAACAACAAGCAATTCGGCAACGATAACGTAAGCTTTATCAGCCTGGATTTGACACGCGACGCGTTGCCCGACGTGGATGTCATCCTGTCGAGAGATTGCCTGGTGCATCTAAGTTCGGAAGATGCCCTGCGGGTCATCGAGAACTTCAAGCGGTCCGGCGCCCGCTACCTGCTGACCACCACCTTCACGGATCGGTCGAAAAATGTCGAGCTGGCAGGCAGGAATGCCTTCTGGCGCCCGCTGAATATGCAACTGGCGCCGTTCGACTTTCCCGAACCCATGGCCTTGATCAACGAGGGTTGCACCGAGGAGCGAGGCAAATACCGGGATAAATGCCTGGGGCTTTGGAAATTGGCCGATATCCATATTTCCCCGCAGCCCAACGACAGCGGGATCCCATGAGCAGGCTTCTACTGCACGCACCCAATATTCACACGGGAGGCGGTCTAAGCCTTCTTCGCGCATTGCTAGACATCCGGCCTTCACCTTTCGCGATCGCCCAGCTCGACGAAAGGGCGCGCTGTCGCTTGACCGTTCCGGGTGAAATGAAAGCGCACTTCGTCGCGAAAAACCTTTGGTCGCGCCTGAGCGCGGAATGGCGGTTGCGTCGTCTCTGCGGGATCGACGATATCGTACTCTGCTTCAGCAACTTGCCACCCCTCTTTCGCATCCGGGGCAAGTCGATCGTTTTCGTACAGAACCGATTGCTGGTGGAACGATATGCTCTCGCCGGGTATCCGTTGTTCGTGCGCGCGCGCATCACCATGGAAAGGCTGTGGCTACACGCACGCCGCGACCAGCCCAGTCGATACGTCGTGCAGTCGCCGTCGATGGCATTGATGTTGCAGCAGTCTACCGGCACCCGCCGGCCCATATCGGTGTTGCCATTCGTCGCCGAAAGCACAGAGACCATAGTACCGGACCCGCACGGGCGGACCGCACGGCGTTTCGACTTCATCTATGCAGCCAGCGGCGATCCGCACAAGAACCACGCGGTACTCCTTGAGGCATGGCGCCTGCTTGCGCGTTCCGGTCTTCGCCCGAGCCTCTGCCTGACCGTCGATCCAATCCGCTACGCCGCATTGGCATCGGCAATCGACGCGGCCGTACGGCAAGACGAACTCGACATCACCAACCTCGGATGGCTTTCCGCTTCCGAGCTCGCCGCCGCCTATTCCGACAGCCGGGCGCTGATTTATCCCTCGCTCATCGAATCCTTCGGCCTCCCGCTGTTGGAGGCCGCCCGGGCAAAACTCCCCATCCTTGCTCCTGAACGGGATTATGTTCGCGACGTGGCGAACCCCGCGGAGACCTTCGATCCGACTTCATCACTATCGATTGCCCGCGCCGTCAAACGGCACCTTAGACAATCGGAAGATATCGGCCGCGTCTTGAGTGTCTCCGACTTCGTGGCGGATATCCTGTCATGAGGATTTTGATCTGGAGTCAATATTTCTGGCCTGAGACGTTCAGGATCAACGATGTTGCAGCCCGGTTGGCCAAGCTCGGCCACGAGGTTTCCGTCCTGACCGGAAAGCCGAACTATCCCGAGGGCGACTTTTATCCCGGTTACGGTTTTGGCGGCGTAACACGGGAAGAATGGCAAGGTGTCGACATCGTTCGCATCCCCCTCGCCAGGCGGGGACGTTCGAAATTCGGCCTCGCACTAAACTACCTGTCGTTCGTTGTCTCAGGGTACCTGCTGGGGCCCAGCGCGCTTTCTGGCCGAACGTTCGATGTGGTTTTCATCTACGCCCCCTCTCCCATATTCCAGGCGCTGCCCGCCCTGTTCTTTTCGCGCCGCAAGAAAGTGCCGAGCGTGCTCTGGATACAGGATATCTGGCCGGAGGTGCTGCTCAACAGGGGGCGGCTGCACAACAGGCTGGTAATAGGGACGGTGAAGCGCATCGTGCGTTTCATCTATGACCATTCGGACGTCTTGCTGATCCAGTCGGAAGCGTTCAGACATTCCGTCAGCCGATTGACCAGCCACCCAGAAAAAATCCGGTATTTTCCGAACCCTGCCGAAGAGTTTGCCGTCGGAACACCTCCTTCTCCACGGGCCGCAGAGCTTGGCGCACGCATGAGGCGTTCCTTCGCTGTGACGTTCACCGGGAATCTCGGCAAGGCACAGGCGCTGGACACGATATTGCGCGCGGCGGAAATTCTGTCGGAACGGACGGATATCGAGCTGCATCTGGTAGGGTCCGGAAGCATGGCCGCATGGGTCGGCGCGGAAGTGCAACGGCGTGGCCTGAAAAACCTTGTCCATTCCGACCGGCTTCCGGCTGCCGACATGCCGGAGATCATGGCTGCCTCGTCAGTCCTGCTGGTCAGCCTCACAGCCGATGCCGTCGGAGAGGCGACGGTCCCCAGCAAGCTGCAAAGTTATCTCGCGGCCGGCAAGCCCGTGATCGCTTGCATGAATGGCGAAGGCGCTCGTGTCGTTGTCAGCGCCAAAGCGGGCCTTACCTGCAAGGCGGAAGACCCGGACGGCCTGGCGAAAGCGATCGTCGCTCTGCACGCGTTGAAAGAGGAAGATCGCCAGCGGCTCGGCGAAAATGGCAGGCACTATTTTCTTGCCAATTTCGATTTGAGTTTTCTGAGCCAAAGGCTCATTAGCGTATTTGAAGCTGTCTTGGATATCGGGAAGGAAACATGACGATGAGGGTTTTGATTCTCGGAGTATCGGGCATGCTTGGCAACGCGATGATGTTGAAGCTTTCCGGGAACCCAAAGCTCGAGGTCTTCGGAACGCTGCGGTCCGCATCGGCACTCAGGCATTTCGACGCCGAGACGGCCGGCCGGATACTGACAGGCGTTGACGTCGAAAATCATGACGTTCTGACCTCGACGCTCGCGCGCGTACGGCCGGATGTCGTCATCAACTGCGTCGGGCTCGTTAAACAACTCGCCGACGCCAACGATCCGCTTGTGGCGCTGCCGATCAACGCCATGCTTCCGCATCGCCTGGTGCGGCTTTGCGCATTGGGGAATGCCCGCCTCGTGCATATCAGCACGGACTGCGTCTTCAACGGCAAGCGCGGCATGTACCTGGAAACCGATGCATCCGACGCGGAAGATCTCTACGGCCGGTCGAAGTATATCGGTGAGGTGGCCGCACCCCATGCCATCACCCTGCGAACATCCATCATCGGCCATGAACTTGCCAGCAACCATGGCCTCGTAGACTGGTTCTTGAGCCAGACCGGATCGGTAAAGGGCTTCGCCCGCGCCATTTTCTCCGGCCTGCCCACCGACGAATTGGCCCAGGTCATTTCCGATTTCGTACTGCCGAAGCCGGAAATATCGGGCGTTTTCCATGTCGCCTCGGCTCCGATTTCAAAGTATGACCTGCTCAAACTGGTTGCCGAAGCCTACGGCAAGGAAATCACCATCGAGCGGGACGATGCTTTTACGATCGACCGATCGCTCATAGCCGACAAATTCGCCGCAGTGACGGGCTATACTGCGAAGAGCTGGCCGCAGCTGGTAAAGAATATGTACGAATTCAATAGGAGACCCTGATGTTCGACAACCGCGTATTGATGATTACGGGCGGAACGGGCTCGTTCGGCAACGCTGTTCTTGAGCGATTCTTGCACACGAACGTGAAGGAAATTCGTATCTTCAGCCGGGATGAAAAGAAACAGGAGGACATGCGGATTGCGATCAACAATCCCAAGCTGAAGTTTCATATCGGCGACGTTCGAACCTACGACAGCGTCCGCGACGCCATGCATGGCGTGGACTACGTCTTCCATGCCGCCGCGCTGAAACAGGTGCCTTCCTGCGAATTCTACCCGATGGAGGCCGTCCGAACCAATGTGCTTGGCGCCGAAAACGTGATGAACGCGGCCCTGGCATGCGGCGTGAAACGCGTCGTCGTGCTCAGCACTGACAAGGCGGTTTATCCGGTCAATGCGATGGGCATCTCGAAGGCGATGATGGAAAAGCTCATGGTCGCCAAATCGCGCATGCGCAACCAAGGCGAAACCGTGTTCTGCGCAACACGCTACGGCAACGTCATGGCGTCTCGAGGTTCTGTCATTCCGCTTTTCATCAGCCAGCTCCAGGACGGCAAGCCGCTGACGGTCACCGACCCCAGCATGACGCGCTTCCTGATGTCGCTGGAAGATTCCGTCGATCTCGTCCTTCATGCGTTCACCAACGGCACACAGGGCGATATCTTCGTGCAAAAGGCGCCCGCTTCCGAGGTGGGCGATCTCGCCCAGGCGCTGAAGGAACTGCTCGGGCGGGAGAACCCGATCAAGGTCATCGGCACCCGGCATGGCGAGAAGCTTTATGAATCCCTTCTCTCACGCGAGGAAATGGCGCGTTGCGAGGACATGGGACGCTACTATCGCATCCCGGCCGACGACCGCGATCTCAACTACAACAAGTATTTCGTCGAGGGCGAAACGAAGGTGTCCGAACTTGGCGACTATACATCGCACAACACGGAACGCCTCGACGTCGAAGGCGTTAAGAGGCTTCTCATGAAACTTCCCCTCGTTCAGGCCGCCATCGATGCTTAAAGTCATGACCATTGTTGGGACGCGACCCGAACTTATCAAGATGTCGCGTGTAATTGCAGAGCTCGACGCGCACACCAATCATGTGCTCGTGCATACGGGTCAGAACTACGATTACGAACTGAACGAGATATTCTTCAACGAGTTGTCGATCCGTAAGCCGGACCACTTTCTTGCCGCAGTAGGCGACACGGCGGCGCAGACCATCGGGCGCGTCATTGAGAAGTCGGATCTCATCATGGAGCAGGAAAAGCCCGATGCGATCATGCTTTACGGCGATACCAATTCCTGTCTGTCCGTCATTGCAGCCAAGCGTCGGAAGATTCCGGTTTTCCACATGGAAGCCGGCAACCGGTGCTTCGATCAAAGAGTGCCCGAAGAGCTCAACCGCAAGGTTGTCGACCACCTCAGCGACATCAACCTCGTGCTGACGGAGCACGCGCGCCGCTATCTGATCGCGGAGGGATTGCCTCCTGAAACGGTCATCAAAAGCGGCTCCCACATGGATGAAGTGCTCGCATACTATAAGCCGAAAATCGATGCGTCGGACGTCTTGCAGCGCCTTGACCTCGAGCCGAGGCAATACTTCATCGTCAGCGCGCACCGGGAGGAAAACGTCGACGATGTCGCAAACCTGCGGGATCTTCTCGATACGTTGAACGCGCTTGCGGAAGAACACCAAGTGCCCGTCATCGTCTCAACCCATCCAAGGACGCAAAAGCGAATCGCCAGCCTGAATATCGGCGTGTTCGACAAGCGGATTCGCTTCCTCAAACCCTTTGGTTTGTTCGACTATATCAGACTGCAGATGGACGCGCGGTGTGTTATCTCGGACAGCGGAACGGTGACCGAGGAGAGTTCCATTCTCGGATTTCCAGCGATCACGATCCGAAATGCACACGAACGGCCTGAAGGCATGGACGCGGGAACCCTGATCATGTCCGGCCTGAAGCGTGATCGCGTTCTCGATGCCGTGAAGGTGGTATTGGCGCAGACCGCAGAAGGCAGGCGTCCGGCGGACGTGGTTTCGGACTATGAAAGCCTGAATGTATCCAAGAAGATAGTCCGTATCGTCTTGAGCTATACGGACTATGTCAACCGCACCGTATGGTCCAAACCCTGAGCCTGGAAGCCGACAAGGGCCATCGAACATACAGTCTTCGGAACGGCTGCATGCGGCTTCCAGGAGGTCTTTGAACATCCTGCAGGGCGGCGGGCTCTTGCCCCCCGCCCTGAATACCGGCGGAGGCGCGTCAAGCTTCGACGGCGACGTCCCGTAGCGGGCGCGAGCAGCAGGCGAGGATGAAGCCTGCGGCGATATCCTCGTTACTGATGCCGCCATTGTGGCGCATGTCCACCTCGCCGTCGCGTTTCAGCACCTTGCAGGTGCCGCAGATGCCGGATTCGCAGGCGGCGGGAATGCGCACGCCCGCCGCGCGCGCCGCCTGCAGCACCGTCTGGCCCGGCTCGCACGGCGCCTTTCTGCCGGAGCCGAGGAAATCGACGGCAACGCCCTCGATACCGTCCCCGGCGGCGCGCTCTTCGGCCTGTTGGCGGACGTTCTGCGCGATCGAGGCCGCGCCAAAACTCTCCTGATGATAATGGCCCATGTCGAAGCCTTCGGCGCGCAGCATGCCGCTGACGGCCTTCATGAACGGCTCCGGCCCGCAGCAATAGACCTCCCGCCGTATGAAATCGGGGGCGAGAAGCGCCATCTTGTGCCGGTCGATGCGGCCCGTCAGCCCCGCCCAGACGAGGCCGGCGGAGCGGCTTTCCGGCAGGAAGCCGAGCGAGAGGTTCGGCATGCGGGCGGCCAGCAGCGCAAGCTCCTCGCGGAAGATGATGTCCTCCGGCCGGCGCGCCGAATTGATGAACACGATGTCGGTTGCCGGCGCGCAGTCGGAGAGAAAGCGCAGCATCGACATGGTGGGCGTGATGCCGGAACCCGCCGAGACGAACAGGAATTTGCGCCCCGGGCGCTGGTTGAGTGTAAAATGCCCGTTCGGCCCGTAGGCGCGCACCCGCGAGCCCGGCCGCAAGTGATCGAACATCCAGCGCGTGCCGATGCTGCCGGGTTGCGCCTTCACCGTCACCGAGATCGCATAGGGGCGCGAGGGCGTGGACGAGATCGTGTAGGTGCGGTGCAGGTCGCCGTCGCGCGTGCGCAATTCCAGCGTGACGAACTGGCCCGGCTGGTAGCGGAACCAGCCGCCGCCCTCCGCCGCGAAGGTGAAGGTCTTCACGTCGGGGGCCTCGTCGTGGACGGCGGTGCAGACCAGCATCTGCCGCGCCGCATTCCACGGCTTCATCTCATCGAGCGGCAGGGCGTCGGGAACCATGCCGATGACCGGGACCATGTTCATCGCAATTCCCCCGCTCAGGCGACCGAGCGCAGCGGCGATGCCGCCGCGCCGCCGAGGCGCTCCTGCATGAAGGCCGAGTACCATTCGACGAACTGCTCGACGCCGCCCTCATGGACCTGCGAATAGGGGCCGGGCTGGTAGGCGGGCGAATGGATGCCGCGCGCGTTCTCCTCGACGATCTGCCGGTCCTGGTCGTTGGTTTCGGTCCAGACATGGAGCAGTTCGTCCAGCCGGTAGTCGATGCCTTCCACCGCATCCTTGTGCACCAGCCATTTGGTGGTGACGGCGGTTTCGGTGGCGCTGAGCGGCAGCACGCGGAAGGTGATCGCATGGTCGCTCAGCACATGGTTCCACGTCGTCGGATAGTGGAACAGCAGCAGCGTGCCGATGCGGTCCATGTTGATATTGTCGGACAGGCGCATCTGCACCGCCTTGCGCCCGGAAACCGTGTAGCTGATCGCATCGCGCAGCAGCGGCATGCGGGCGGCGCGATATTGCCCGCCGCGCTCATCGATCGCGAAGCGGCTGGGCAGGCCGATGGCCTCGCATTTCTGCCAATGCTCGGCAATCTCGGGATCGCTTTCCGCACCGCTTACGCCGGTCAGCGACGGCGCCTCCGGATAGGTCTTGCACAGTTCCGGATGGTTGGCCGCGCAATGGTAGCATTCGCGGTTGTTTTCCCAGACGAGCTTCCAGTTGCCCTTCTCGACGATGGTGCTTTCATGGGCGACCTTGGCGTCGCGCAGGCGGTGCGGCAGGAAATAGGGCTCCATCGCCGTGCGGAAGGGCGAGAAATCCAGCGGCTCGTCGGCAAGGCTGATGAAGATATAGCCGCCCGCCAGTTCGCAGGCGATGCGCTTCAACCCGAAACCGGCCGTCTCGAACGTCTCGCCCATCTGGCGGGCATAGAGCAGGCTGCCGTCCAGATCGTAGGTCCACTGGTGGTAGGGGCAGACCAGCTTGGCCGCCGATCCCCTGTGCTCCAGACAGACCCGCGAGCCGCGATGGCGGCAGGAATTGTGCAGCGCGTTGATCGCGCCGTCGTCGCCGCGCACGATGACGACGGGATATTCGCCGATCTGCACGGTCATGTAGTTGCCGGGATTGGGGATTTCGCAATCGTGGCCGACGAACAGCCAGTCGCGGTACCAGATCTGCTCCAGATCCTGCCTGTAGAAATCGGGGTCGATATAGAAGGGGCGGTCGAGCGTGAAGCCCGGTTTGCGCGCCTGAAGGCGCGAAAGCATGTCGGAACGGATATCCATGGTCGGTCCTCGTCAGGTCAAGGACTGGGCATGGTGGACTGAAGGGAAAACGGGCGCCCGTAAGACCGGGAAAACGCCGGACACACGGACTGCGTTCTCTTGATCGCCCACCGCGATCAGTCGAGTTGATGTTCCAAGGCTGGTTTCCGGGCTTGAGAGCCGTCCTTGCGGACCCCTGCGGCGCCTTCCCGGATTTCTCCAGTGGACCATGCCGCAGTTTCTGCTCTGCTACCGTTGCGGGGGCAGCGCCGGCATTCGACCGGCTTCCCAATTATCCCTCGACCCATGCGGGCCGAAGAGCACCTCAGATGCAGGAATGGAACCACAACGGGCCTACCTGCGCATCGCCGTTTGCGACAGGGCCATGGCGCGTTTCAGATAGGAAGGCACAGATGGCCCGGAGCGCCCCGTTTGCCACCCCGCGAGCATCGCTGCCGATACGGGCCTTTCCTCGGCGGTGCGTCGCCATATTGCCCACAAGAAGCCATCATGACAGGCGTATTACGCCGCCCGGCGTTGTTTCATTTCCCTTGCAGAGGATCGCATTTGATCTATGAGCGGGATGGGGCGGCGCACCGGGCGGCAGCGCCGGCCCCGATCGCACACAGGGCAAGGAGATCGCATGGAGAATATCGGTATCGGCCTGATCCTGCTGCTGGCGGTGGTGGTGAGCGGGACGCTTGCGCGCCTCTCCCCGGTCGCCGTTCCCCTGCCGCTGGTGCAGATCGCGCTCGGCGCGGCGATTGCCGGCGCCACGGGGTCCAGGGTCGAGCTCGAGCCGCATTTCTTCTTCCTGCTGTTCCTGCCGCCGCTTCTCTTCCTCGATGGCTGGCGCATTCCCAAGGAAGGGCTGTTCCGCGACAAGGGGATGATCCTGGAACTGTCGCTCGGCCTCGTGATCTTCACCGTAATCGGGGTCGGCTTCTTCATCCACTGGATGATCCCGTCCATGCCGCTGCCCGTCGCCTTCGCGCTGGCGGCCATCGTCTCGCCCACCGATCCGATCGCGGTCTCGGCCATCACGGCCCGCGTTCCCATCCCGCACCGCCTGATGCACATCCTGGAAGGGGAATCGCTGCTGAACGACGCCTCGGGCCTCGTCTGCATGCGCTTTGCCGTCGCCGCCGTCATCACCGGGGTCTTCTCGCCGATCTCGGCGCTGGGCACGTTCCTGTGGCTGGCGCTCGGCGGCATCGTCATCGGCGCGGGCCTGACCTGGATCGTCATGAAGGCCAAGGACCATCTCTCGCGCAAGCTCGGCGAGGAGCCCGGCTCGCAGATCCTCATCACCCTGCTCATCCCCTTCGGCGCCTATCTTCTGGCGGAGGAGCTGCATTGCTCCGGCATCCTCGCGGCCGTCGCCGCCGGGATCACGATGAGCTATGCCGAGCAGAGCGGACAAGCCCTCGCCGTGACGCGCGTGCGCCGCAACGCCGTGTGGGATACGGTGCAGTTCACCCTGAACGGCATCATCTTCGTGCTGCTCGGCGAACAGTTGCCGAGCATCGTGGCGGGCGCGGCGCAGGTGGTGATCGATACCGGCCATCTCAGGCCGATCTGGCTGGCCGTCTATGTCGTCGCGATCAATCTCGCGCTGGCGCTGCTGCGCCTCGTCTGGGTCTGGGTATCGCTGCGGTTCACGCTCTACCGCGCCGCAAGGCAGGGCCGGACGGTCGCCAAGCCCAACTGGCGGCTGGTGGTGGCGATGTCTGTGGCGGGCGTGCGCGGCGCCATCACGCTCGCCGGCATCCTGACGCTGCCGCTCGTCCTCGACGACGGCACGCCGTTTCCGGCGCGCGACCTCGCCATCTTCCTCGCGGCGGGCGTCATCATCGCCTCGCTCGCCGCCGCCAGCATCGGCCTGCCGTTCCTGCTGCGCGACCTGGAGCTGCCGCCGGAGCCGAGCCACCAGCGCGAAGAGGATGCCGCGCGCATCGCCGCGGCGGAAGCCGCGATCCGGATGATCGAAAGGCTGCAGCACGAGCTCGGCGAAGGAAGGGGCGACGCCGACCTCTATGCCGATGTCGCAAGCCGGCTGATGGAACTCTATCGCCAGAGGATCGACACCCGCTCCAAGACCGGCGACGAGGCCGAGCAGGTCAAGCATCTCGAGGAGATCGAGCGGCGGCTGCGGCTGGCCGGGGTGCGGGCCGAGCGCGACGAGATCTACCGCCTCGGGCGCGCCCGCAAGCTGTCGGACGACCTCGTGCGCAAGCTCGTGCGCGAGGCCGACCTCATGGAAGCGCGCTATGCCGCCGCGGGCTAGAAGCCGGCCACGCGCCGAATGCCCATTACCAAGCTGAAAAGGTTCAGGAACCATCCATGGCAGCACTTCCCGGCTTTCTCGTCACGGTTGCTTCCGCGGCGCTGGCAATCCAGCCCGCGGAGATCCCGAACCTGGCGCCCTTCGGCGTCAGCCGATATGCCCGCCCCTCAGAGCTGAAATGCGAGCCGCTCCGGGAGGGGATGCCGGACGCGACGGGCCAGTATGTGTGCCCGGCCCTGCCGCGGCCGAGCCCCGACTATGCGCAATACATCCTCGCCTTCGTCCACGACGTCGGCGTCTGCAACCTGGTGGCCATCACGCCCTACAACGAGGACGACGACGAGGGCACGTTCACGCGCGGGCTCTTTGCCGGGATCACCGCCAGGATGACGCAGGAGCTCGGGGAACCGGACGAAAGGGTCGATGCCGCCCAGACGCCCGCCGCGGGGAGCGATCGCCTGTTCAAGCGCACCGTGATGGCCGAGGAGCGCCAGGTCTTCAACCAGTGGAACGACCTGCGGGGGCGGTTCGGCGACCTGCAATCGGCCAGTATTGCCCTGGTCGGCGATCAGGACTATGGCCTTGCCATCTACAGCGCCTATCGCTTCGCCGGCAATGACGACTGCATGCGCCGCCTGGAGCAGACGAGCGGCCTGTCGACGGATCGATGACACCGCCGCGGCGCGATGGCGATGCGGCCGGTGCCGGCATCGCAAACGGATGAAAGGGCTCCATATGCGCCGCCGTGAATTCATAGCCGCCTGCTGCTACGCGCTCTGCACGGGGGGAGCGCGCGCTTCCGGCCTGATCGAGCCGCACATGCATTTCACGCCCGCAAGCGGCGCGCGGCAGGTGGCGATAACGCTGGATGCCTGCATGGGTGCGACGGACATGCGCATCCTCGGCCCGCTGATCGAGAACCGGATCCCGGTCACCCTTTTCGCGACACGGCGCTGGCTCGACCGCAACCCGGCGACGATCACGCTGCTGCGGCAGCATCCGAACCTCTTCGCCGTCGAAAATCACGGCGCGCAACATCTGTCCGCGGTCATCGGCACCGCCCGCCCCTACGGCCTCGTGCCGGCCGGCACGGCCAAGGCCGTCGCCGAGGAGGTGCGCGGCGGCGCCGAGGCGATCACCCGCGCCTTCGGCACCACCCCGAAATGGTATCGCGACGCGACCGCGCTCTATAGCCCCGACGCCATGGCGCTGATCGGCACGATGGGCTACCGCATTGCCGGCTTCTCGCTCAACGGCGACTTCGGCGCGAGCGCATCCGCCCGCATGGCGCACAAGCGGATCGCCGGCGCCAAAAGCGGTGACATCGTTATCTCGCACATCAACCAGCCGCACCGCCCGGCGGGCGCCGGCGTCATCTCCGGCATCCTCGCGCTCAAGGACCGCGGCTTCCAGTTCCGGCATCTCGACGACGTCGCGACGATGGCCGTCAGCTAGGATTGCCGTGGACGAACTGGGCCTTGCCGTCGAAGACCGCCTGCCGCGACGCGGCGCGCGGCCCGATATCCCCGCATGAACCGTCCGGCGTTAGGCGGATGCGCGGCTGGCCGCCTCGGCGGGAAGGAATGCGTCCGGCAGGCAGGCTTCGCGCAGCCAGCCGAGCAGGCACTCCTCATCGGCCGGCAGCTCGGCCGCCCTGCCGCCGGCAAAGGCGAGGAACGCGTCCCGCCATTGCGGGGAGACGCCGACCAGGACCGGCAGCCCGCGGTCGCAGGCCTCGATAATCGCCGCGACGAGCCCCCGGCCGACCGCTTCCTGCTTGCCGAACTTGTTGACGACCAGCCCTTTGGCCCCCGGAAGCCTGTCGTGGACGATCATCACCGCGGCTTCCAGCGCCGCCGCGTCCAGCCGACAGCCTGTCGCCCCCGGCCCGAGGTCCAGGCTGACATTGCGCCTTGCGCCGTCGGGCAGGAGGCCGAGCACGATATTGCATTTCTCACGGGCGCCGCCGGGTTCGACCGGCTGGATCGTCCCCGCCAGCGAAATCCCCTCCCGCCCCGCCTGTTCGGCGACGGCGGCGAGCACCGCATTGGTCCTGCTTTCCTCGTCGGAGCATATATAGCGGATGTGCATTTTTACCTCCCGGGCGGTTGAAGATCGGAGCGTGCACGTTCGTCCGGCCGGCCGCAAACCTGCCGTCCGAGCCGGTTTCATGCCGGATTGCCTGACGAACGATATGTTATCGAAAATACATCGCACCTTCGCACCGGGCAAGGCTGCAAGCCCCGCTCACATTCCCCTGATTTCGGTATAGACTTTCACGCCGAATGCGAAAATCGGCAGGCATCGCATGGACGTGGCCGGCCACGACGACCACCCGCTCTCGCAATATGCCTGCCCGCCGGCCACCACCGTCGCGCAGAACGACGACGAGATCGATCGCCTCGCGATCCGGATGGCCGGGGCGGTGCGGGAGATCGTCCTGCCCCCTGCCCGCCCCCGTCACGCTGCTCTATCCGCGCAGCCGCCAGCTCTCGCCGCGCGTGCGGGTCTTCATCGACTGGGTCGCGGCGCTGTTCAGGGCATGAGGACGCCCTTGGAATCAGTTGATCCTGGTGCCCTCGGCGGAGAAGAGGTGGATTTTGTCGGCCCTGGGCGCAAGATGGATCGGCTGGTCGGGCCTGAGGTCCACGCGCCGGTGCAGCACGACCACCCCCGTCTGCGTGCCGATGCGCACCGACAGATGGGTTTCCGCCCCGGTGGGCTCGACGGTCAGGACCGTGGCCGGAATGCCGCTTTCCGAAAGGTCGAGGTCTTCCGGGCGGATGCCGTAGGTGCGCGCCTCGCCGCCGCCCGCCTCGGCCGGCAGCGGCAGGTCCACGCCGCCTTCGACATGGAAGCGGCCATCGCGGATGCCGCCCTCGAAGAGGTTCATGGCCGGCGACCCGATGAAGGTGGCGACGAAGGTGTTGTCGGGACGGTCGTAGAGATCGAGCGGCTTGCCGATCTGCTCGATGCGGCCGGCGCGCATGACGACGATCTTGTCGGCCATGGTCATCGCCTCGATCTGGTCGTGCGTGACGTAGACGATGGTGGTGCCGAGGCGCTGGTGCAACTCCTTGATCTCGCTGCGCATGGTCACGCGCAGCTTCGCATCGAGGTTGGAGAGCGGTTCGTCGAACAGGAACACCTTGGGATGGCGCACGATGGCGCGGCCCATGGCGACACGCTGGCGCTGGCCGCCCGAGAGCTGCTTCGGCAGGCGCTCGAGCAGGGGTTCGAGCGCGAGGATGCCGGCGGCCTCGTTGACCAGCCGGTCGATCGTCGCCCTGTCGCGTCCCTGCAGCTTCAGGGCGAAGCCCATGTTCTCGCGCACCGTCATGTGCGGATAGAGCGCGTAGCTCTGGAACACCATGGCGATGTCGCGCTCTTTCGGAGCGACGTCGTTGACGACCGCCCCGTCGATGCGGATCTCGCCGCCGCTGATGTCCTCCAGCCCGGCCAGCATGCGCAGGAGCGTGGACTTGCCGCAGCCGGACGGGCCGACGAGCGTGACGAATTCGCCGTCCTCGATATCCACGGAAACGCCGTGGATGACGGACGCCGCACCGTAATGTTTCAGAACGCGGTCGATCGCTACCGATGCCATTGTCTATTCCTCCCTCAAAGCTTGAGCTGCCAGATGCTGGCGGCAGAGACGCCGCCGGCGAGCGTTGCCGAACGTGCGGCGGCAAAGCCCGGAATGCGCTTGGTACCCGTCCAGCGGCCGTTGTCGGCGAAGACCTCTATGGAGCCGGCATCGAGGAAGATGCGCAGTTCCGAGGGCCTGGCGCCGGCGGCGAGATAGCGCGGCGGCGTCTTGCCCGTGCCGGCGTCGAAGACGATGGCGAGGCCATCGGCATCGAGCTTCACGCCAAGCGTGACATCCGGATGGTCGAAGGCAAGGTCGAAGGCGGCGCCCGGCGCGGCAAGATCGAGCACGATCTCGACCGCGCCATTGCCGAGCGGCACCGTCCGGCCGGCGGCAAGCGCGGTGCTGTCGATCAGCGCATGGCGCAGGCTCTCGACGGCCGCGACGGGCGGCGTGAGAACGGCGCCCTCCTCGACAAGCACGCGGCGCGGCAGCGTCATGGCCGTCGGAAAATCGTCCTTCCGGGAGAAATCCGTCCAGTTGGCGAGCCAGGCGATGCCGACCGGCTCCCCGCCGTCGACGAAGGCCTGGAAGGCATAGGCATCGGAGCCGAAATCCAGCTCCTGCTCGAAGTCCGGCGCGAACGTCCGCCCGTCGAACCGGCCGACGGTGATGGAGGTGAGGTTGCGCCGGCCGGTCGCCGGATCGCGGCTGGTCAGGAGGCCGAAGACCAGCGCCCAGCGGGTCTGCGGGTCCTCCGCCCTGCCGCCGACCGGCACCATGCAGGGGCACTCCGCCGCCGTCATGCCGAAACCGTCCTCGCGGTGGATGATGCCGAGGAAACGCCATCCGCCGGCGCCCTGCGGATCGTCGGTCTCATAGAGCAGCACGACGCCGCCCGTCCGGTCGCGGCTGCCCAGCAGCATCTTCCAGCGGCCGTCCGGCCCCTTGAACACATAGGGATCGCGGAAGTCGGTGGTGAGGTCCAGGCCGTCCGGGCGCAGCGGCAGCACGACCTCGGACGGGCCGGCGACGATGCCGTCGCGGCTGACGGCCGAAAGCTGGATCTGCTCTTCCGGCTGCCGGTCGCGCACATGCTCGGTGTAGAAGACGCGGATTTCCTCGCCCTCGGGACCGGCCACGGGAATGGCCGAGCCGGAAAAGGCCCCGCCGCGGCCGTCGTCCCTTTCCGAAAGGTGCTCGGCCGGGAAGAGGAACATCGGCAGATGCGTCCAGCGCAGGAAATCCTTCGAGACGGCGTGGCCCCAATGCATCGTGTTCCAGCGCGGCTCGTGGGGATAGTGCTGGTAGAAAAGATGGGCGTTCGCACCGAAGCGGCCGAAGCCGTTCGGATCGTTCATCCAGCCGAAGGGCGGGCGGAAATGGTAGCCGTGCGGCACCTGCGGCGGTGCGGTGCGGGCATCGTGGTGGAGCACGCGGATGCCCTCCTCCAGCACCGTTTCCGGGCGGAAGGCATAGATGACGGAAAGCGCGGTCGCCGCCGCGTCATAGGCAAGCACGGTGCGCCCGCCCGTGCCGAGCGGGACAGCGAAGAAGACGAACTCCTCCGTTCGGCGCGTCGACGGCTCGGCGACGTCGCTGCGCCCGGCGGTGACGGAGAGCCTTGCCTCGCCGCCGGCCGCGCGCGCCTTCAGCCAGAGGTGCAGCACCGTGCCGGCCGGCAGGTCCGCCTCGATCGTCTGGAGCACGGGAGCCGCGGATTTTGCTTGGGAAGTCATGGTCAACCTTTCACGGCGGAGCCGACGAACGAACTTACGAACCAGCGCTGGAAGGCGAGGTAGAGGATGAGGACCGGGATCATCATCAGCACCGAGGCGGCCATGGCGCGGTCCCAGTAGATGCTGTCCTGTCCGAAGAAGGTGGCGATGGCCACCGCGATGGGCCGGGCATAGTCGGTCTGGGTGACGAGCGTGGGCCAGAGATACTGGTTCCAGCTCTCGATGCCCATGAGGATGGAGACCGTGGCGAGCGCCGGCAGGCTGAGCGGCATGTAGATCGACCGGTAGATGCGGAAGGCCGAGGCGCCGTCCATCTCCGCCGCCTCGTAGAGCTCCTTCGGCAATTGCGCGAAGAACTGGTAGAAGAGGAAGACATAGAGCGGGCTCGCCGCCCAGGGCAGGATCTGCACGGCGAACGTATCGGTCAGCCCCGCGCGCGACATCATGACGACGAGCGGCATGATGATGCTTTCCTGCGGAATGACATAGAGCGCCACGACGAGGGCGAGCAGCACCGCCTTGCCGCGCAGCGAGCCCCAGGCCAGAACGAAGCCGGCCATGGAATTGACGACGAGGCCCGACACGACGGTGGCGACGAGGATCACCAGCGAGTTGAAGAGATAGCGGCCGTAGGCGAGCTCGCCGGAGAAATGGGCGATCTCGCGGTAGTTCGACAGCGTCGGATCGCTGACCCAGAAGGCGCGGAAGCTGCCCATGTCGGCGAGGATGCGGAAGCGGTCGTCCTTGAGGCTGGCGATCAGCAGCATGAACAGCGGCGAGATCATCACCAGCGCGATGACGAGGATGCACAGGCTCTGCACGATGCGCAGGCCCCTCTTGCCGTTGCCCCTCGGGATTGCCAGCGGGGCGGGCTGGCTCAAAGCGAGATCAGACATCGAAGCGCCTCAGGAGCTTGCGCTGCAGCAGCGCGATCAGAAGAACGATGACGAAGAGGATGACGGACACGGCCGACGCGTAGCCGAGCTTCTGCTCCTCGAAGCCGGCGCGCACCATGTAGTGGACGACGGTTTCGGTGCTTTCCTTCGGGCCGCCCTGGGTGAGGATCGCCACCTGCGTATAGAGCTTGAACGCCTGGATGGTGGTGATGACCAGCACGAAGACATGGGTGGGGCGAAGGCCCGGCATGGTGACGTGCCAGAAGCGGCGCAGCGCGCTTGCGCCGTCGATGCGGGCGGCATCGTAAAGCTCCTCGGGAATGCCCTGCAGGCCGGCGAGATAGATGATCATCTGGAAGCCGTAGGCCTGCCAGGCCGAGAGCAGCACGATGGAGAACATCGCCCAGTCGGGATCGCCCAGCCAGTCGATCGGCTGGATCGCGCCGCCGGAGAGAAAGCCGACGATCTGGTTGAGCGGGCCGCTCGGATACTGGAACAGCGTGCCCCAGATGACGCAGACCACCACCATCGAGGTGATCGCCGGCAGGAAGAACAGGCCGCGTAGCAGGTTCTGCATCGGCAGCTTCTGGTGCAGCAGCAGCGCCGTGAGGAAGGCGAGGCCGCACTGCACGGGCAGCACCCAGACGGTGAAGCGGGTGACGTTCCACAGCGAGGTCCAGAACAGGGGATCGGTGAAGACCCGCTTGAAATTCAGGAGGCCGACGAAGCGCACCGGCGTCGGGCGCGGCACCAGCGGCTGGTTGGTCATCGCCGTCCAGAAGGACAGGAGGAACGGCGTGATCAGGAAGGTCGCCAGAAGCAGCACGGCAGGGGCGATCATCGCCATTTCCTGCCAGAGCCGCTGCCTGTCGCGGCGCCTTGCCGGACGCCGCAGGGCGGGCATGGAGGTCTGTCGCACGGTCATTGTCTCCTCCTCATCATCGGTCATCCTCGCGGAACGAATGGATTTTCTGTCGGCGTCCGCCGCTTGCCCGCCTTCTGCCCGGCGGGAAGAAGGATCGAGCGCGGCGAGGGGGCGATGCGGCCTGTTCGATGCTTGCCGAGGCCCCCTCGTCCGGCGGCGGTGCGTCCCCGCCTCCCCACCGGGGAGACGGGAAGGATGCGCCTTACTGCTGCTCGTCGAAGGGCGGATAGCCGGCGTTGTCCTCGATGTCCTCGTCGATCTTCTGCGCGGCGGCGGTCAGGGCTTCCTGCGCATCGCCGCCGTTGAAGATCTTGTCGACCGCCTGCATGAAGGCCGAGGTGATCGTCGGATAGGCCGGATGCGGCGGGCGGGCGATGGCTGTCTTCGAGGCCTGCTCGAAGGCGACGGCGAGCGGGCCGCCCTCGGCATAGAGCGGGGATTCGGCGGCAAAGCTCTTCAGGCCCGGATAGGCCGACTGGGTCTTGGCATAGTCGCGGTATTCCTTGTCCTTCAGGAGGAAGCTCAGGAACTTGCCGGCGATGTCGGGATGTTCCGACGTGGCGGAAATGCCCCAGATCCAGGTGCCGTTCGGGCTGACGCCCTTCTCGCCGATCTTCGGCAGCGGCATGACGACGATGTCGTCCTTCATGGAGGCGGCGGCTTCCGCGTAGAACCAGTGGCCGCCCATGGCGAGGGCTGCCGGCTGGCCTTCGGCATAGAACTGGTTGGTGCCCGACGACGTCGGCACGATCCAGCCCTTCTTCACCCAGTCCTGCATCATCGTCAGCGCCTTGACGCAGGCCTCGCCGTCAAGAGTGCCGCCGGCCTTCCAGGTCTTGCGGTCGATCAGGTCGCAGCCGGCGCTTTCCAGCAGCGGACCGTAGGCATAGGTGATCCACTCGGTCTTGATGCCGTAGCCGCGGAAGGTGTCGAGCGGCCACTTCACGCCTTCGAGCTTGGAGAGCTTTTCGAGATAGCCTTCGAATTCCTCGCGGGTCCAGGCGTCGTCGACCGATTTCGGAATGCGGGCGCCGATGGCCTCGAGGTATTTCCTGTTGCCGTAGAGGACGACGGAGGAGTCGGTGAGGCCGATCGCATAGAGGTCCTTGTCGATGGGATAGGTGCCCTGGGCGATGTTCGATTCCGTCATGTCGTCAAGCAGGTCCTTGTCGATGAGCGGCTTGACCGGCTGCAGGTAGCCCGACCAAACGTAGTTGGCCAGGAACGGGGCGTCGAGCTCCATGATGTCCGGCAACTGCTTTGCCATGACGGCGGCGCTGAACTTCTCGTTATAGGCGTCGTGCGGCGCATAGATCATCTCGATGTCGACATCGGGATTGGCGGCCTCGAAACGGGTGGCGACGTCGCCATAGGCCTTCACCCAGCCGGGATCGCCCTGGTGCATGACGTGGATGACTGTCTTGGCTTCGGCGAAACCGGCCGTCACGGCCAGCGCGGCAGAGGCGAAGAGCAGGGAAAGTAAACGATTACCCATTGATGTCGTCATTGGTATTCTCCTCCAGTTGGACTTTATTCGATGTTCAGACGGATGCGCGTTCGACCAGGTGGAACGGCAGTTTGCGCAGATGCGGCGGCTCGGGCTGCTCTGCCAGGAGGATCTCCATGGCAAGGCGGCCCATGGCGCGGTGCGGCAGGGCCATCGTCGTCAGGGGCGGGTCCAGCCGCGAGGCAAGCTCGACCTGGTTGTCGAAGCTCGCCACCGCGATATCGTCGGGTATGCGAAGGCCGGCGCGGGAGAGCGCCACATAGACCTCCATCGCCACGCGGTCGTTGCCGCACAGGATGGCATCCGGCCGCTCGCCGGACGCCAGAAGCGCCTCGATGCGGGCGGCGACGAGGCTCGGCGCGCGGTCGCTGTAGACGACGCGGCGCACGGCCGGAAATACGCCGAGCGGCGCCATGCCCGCCGCCTCCAGCGCCGCACGGAACCCCTTCTCGCGCAACTCGCCGGCCAGAATGCCCGGCAGGTTGATGAAAGCGATGCGGCGGCGGCCGGCGGCGATGAGGTAGCGCACGATTTCCGCAGCGCCCCCCTCCTCGTCCGGCACAAGCGAGGTGACGCGGCCGTCCGCCTCGCGGCAGTTGATCATGACGCCGACCGCGCCGGTGAGCTTGCCCGGCAGGGCGACATCCTTGTGGTACATCGCCGCATAGGCGACCGCGCGGGGCCGGAACTGCTGCACCTCGTCCAGCACCGCGCCGATCGACTGGCCGCTGCTGTGGTTGACCGCAAAGACCGCCATGCCGGCGCTGCGCGCCGCGCCATCGAGGCCGCGGACGATCTCGGTCGCAAAGGGCGAGGTGATCAGGCCGTCGGAAACGACGCCGACCAGCGGCAGCCAGCCCTGGCGCACGCCGCGCGCCGCAAGGTTGGTGACATAGCCGAGCTCTTCCGCGATGGCCTTGATCTTCTGCCGCGTCTCCTCCGCCATGCGGGCGGAACCGCCGTGCAACGCGCCGGAAACCGTCTTCACCGAGACGCCCGCCCGTTCCGCAATGTCGGAAAGCGATACTGCCAAGACCCTTGCCCCTCCTCCTTGGGTGATCGATTACCCAATAGCGGAAGCACATGGGTCCTGTCAAGCGGCTTTCAAGCGCCGCGGCACCGGCGCGACGACGGAAATGATCGCCCGGCAGGAGGCCGGCATCCAGCAGGCCCGCGCCGCAGCGCCCTTCCTTTCGTGCCGGGGCGGCTGTATCCTCGGCGCCGGTCAGTCCTTTTCTCCCCACGGCGCCCAGGCCGGCGCCCGATTGGAAAACCATGCCGGCGCGCGATCTACCCGGATTGCAGGGGCGCTTCCTGCAGGTGATTTTCTCACGCCGCTTCGAGGGAAGCGCCGGATACGGGCTGGCGCTGGTTTCGGTGGCGGTCATTTTCGGCATCCGCTGGCTGCTCCAGGGCGTGCTCGGCAACACCGCCACGTTCATTCTCTTCATTCCCGTCATCCTCGTCGCCGCCATCGCCGGCGGCATGGGGCCCGGCCTTTTCGCCCTGGCGCTTTCACTCGCCGGCGCGTCCTACGTCGCCGGCCCCTCCGGGACGATCTGGATGCAGGTCGCCATCTTCGCGCTCGGCGGGCTGGCCATCACATGGATGGGCGAGATGCTGCATCACGCGCGCCGGGCGATCGACAGAACCGAAAGCGCGCTGAGGGCGCGGGAGGCGCATCTGCGCTCGATCCTCGATACGGTGCCCGACGCAACGGTCGTCATCGACGAACACGGCCAGATCACGTCGTTCAGCGCCGCCGCCGTGCGGCAGTTCGGCTATACGCAGGCCGAGGTGCTCGGCCGGAACGTCAGCAGCCTGATGCCCGAGCCCTATCGCCGCGAGCACGACGGATACATCGCGCGCTACGTCACGACGGGGGAAAAGAGGATCATCGGGATCGACCGCGTCGTCGTGGGCCTTCGCCGCGACGGCTCGACGTTTCCCATGAAGCTCGCGGTCGGGGAGGTCCGCTCGGGCAATGGCCGGTTTTTCACGGGCTTCATTCGCGACCTGACCGAACGCGAGGAGTCCGAGGCGCGCCTGCAGGAACTCCAGAACGAGCTGGCGCGGCTCGCGCGCCTCAACGAACTGGGGGAAATGGCGTCCACGCTCGCGCATGAGCTCAACCAGCCCCTCGCGGCCATCGCGAATTATTCCCAAGGCTGCGTCCGGCTGCTGGACGGCTTGCCGGCGGGGCCGGCCGCGCAGATGCGCGAGGCGCTGGAGGAGACGGCGCAGCAAGCGCTGCGGGCCGGCGCGATCATTCGCCATCTGCGCGAATTCGTCACGCGCGGCGAAACCGAGAAAGCGCCTCACGACGTGCGCAAACTGATCGAGGAAGCAGGAGCGCTCGCGCTCGTGGGCTCGCGCGAATCCGGCATACGGTCGGTTTTCTCCTTCTCGCCTCATACCAAAGAGGTGCTTGTCGACCGCGTCCAGATTCAGCAGGTTCTCATCAACCTGATGCGCAACGCCATGGAGGCCATGCGCGATGGCGAGCGCCGGGAACTCGTCGTGCGCACCCTGCCGGATGGACCCGATCGGGTGGCCGTCGAGGTCGCGGATACGGGACCGGGCATTTCCGATGAGGTCGCGGCCCGCCTGTTCCAGCCTTTCGTGACCAGCAAGGCAAGCGGCATGGGCATAGGATTGTCCATATCCAAGCGTATCGTGGAGGCCCACCGGGGCGAGATATCGGCGCGGCGCAACGAGGACGGCGGGACGACGTTCCGCTTCTCGCTGCCGGTCGCCGGGCAAGGGGCGGAGCATGAAGCCTGACAGCTATGTCGTGCATATCGTCGACGACGAGGAGCCGGTCCGCAAGTCGCTGGCCTTTCTCCTCACCATGTCCGGCTTCACGGTGCGCGTGCATGAATCCGCGACCCGGTTCCTCGCCGCAGCGCCGTCGCTCGGCAAGGCCTGCCTGGTGACGGACCTGCGCATGCCGGACATGTCCGGCGTCGAGCTGCTGGAGAAGCTTGCAGCGATCGGCGCCCTGCCCCCGGCGATCGTCATCACCGGCCACGGCGACGTGCCGATGGCGGTATCGGCCATGAAGGCGGGCGCGGTCGATTTCATCGAAAAGCCGTTCGAGGACCGGACCTTGATCGACGCGATCACCCGCGCCGCCGGACGGCTGGAAGATACGGTCGAACTTTCCGGCGACCCCGGGACGTTGCGGACGCGGCTGGACAGCCTTTCCGATCGGGAGCGCCAGGTTCTCGCCGCGGTGGTGGCGGGCCTGCCCAACAAGGCGATCGCCTACGATCTCGACATCAGCCCGCGCACGGTGGAGGTCCATCGCGCCAACATCATGTCGAAGATGCAGGCGAAAAGCCTGGCCGAGCTCGTCCGCATGGCCATCGCCCTCGAGGCCGCCAAGGCCCGCCGTTAAAACGAGCCGCCGGGGCACCGCTACGCAATTTCCCTTACGGATATGACCGAATTTCGTTTCGCGGGATTTGCGCAATGATCTCCCATCGACTTCAGGGAGATGATCATGACCGTTCATGACGAGATTCTGACATCGTTTCATCGCAGCGCCGCATTCGATCCAACGGTCCGCAAGCAGCCGGGCGGCGACGCGCCGGCCTTCTTTCCCGCCGGCGCCGAGATCTACGCACAGGGCGAACGGTGCGGCAGCCTCTATACGGTGGAGTTCGGCGCCGTTCGCGTCTACCGCCTGCTTGCCGACGGGCGACGCCAGATCTCCGCCTTTCACCTCGCCGGGGAGATGTTCGGGTTCGAGACCGACGCCACCCATCATTTCTTTGCCGAGGCCACATGCGCGGCCGGGATACGGGTGCAGCGCACCACGCTGCTTCACGGCGACCATGCCGGCGCGCTGCTGCCCATGGCCTTGCAGAACCTCGTGCGGGCGCAGGAGCACCTGCTCGTGCTCGGCCGCCAGAACGCGACGGAGCGCGTCGCCGCCTTCCTCCTCGACATGTCGGAGCGCCAGGGCGGCCTGCGGCGGATCGAGCTGCAGATGGCCCGCACCGATATCGGCGACTATCTCGGGCTCAGCGTCGAGACCGTCTCGCGCGTATTCTCCAGGCTCCGCCGGAAGGGCGTCATCGGGCTGCCGAACCTGCGCGGCGTGGAAATCGTCAAGAGGCAGGCGCTGCGCGATCTGGCCGCCTGACCTGCGGCGGCCGAACAATCGTTTCAACTGCCGGCCCCGGGATCGAGACGGGAACGGCCCGACAAGGAGAACCGCGATGATCCTGCCGAACGGTGCGACGGTGGCCGTCGCCGATGGCCACAGACTGCTTCTCTTCAGGAACATCGCCCACGAGCCCGGCATCGAGCTCCTCGCCCTGCCCGCGCCCGGGCTGCCGCAGGGCCATGGCGGCTCCGGCATGCGCCACAGGAGCAGCAGCGCGAATCCCGACAGGGCGCGCCTCCTGGAAGACGACTTCGCGGCCGCGGCCTGCGCCGCGCTCAACCGCGCTGCCATCGCCGGCGAGATCGCCGCGCTGCTCGTCATCGCGGATGCGCGCACCCTCGGGGAAATGCGCCGGCAATTTCACGGGAGCCTGCGGGAACGGCTGCTTGGCGAAATCGCCAAGGACATGACCGGGCGCTCCAGCATGGAGATAGAGGCCGTTATCCGGGCGGCTTGAGCGCCTTCGCACCCGGCCCCTCGCGGACGTCGCGCAATGTGGCAATCGGTTTCCACAGCCCCCTACGACCAGGACCTCGAACTGGCGGTCATGGACCGCGACGGAACGCATACGCTGGTCTTCCCCTGCCGGCGCACCCTGGTCGGATGGGTGAAATCGGGCACGAGGGAACGGGTCGAGGTATCGCCCACCCACTGGCGCCCCTGGGGTGCCGGCGGCAGGCCCGCCGATGGCGGATAGGCGGAACGCAGGTCGTCCCGGCGGCATGGCCGCGCCGGTGCATCGAGGTCCTTGCCGTCAGCCGGCGCGCGCGCCGAGAGCCCGCATCTTCGCGAGCCATCCGGCGCGCGTGGCCTCGCTTGCGCCTGCGACCCGGCCGAACAGCGTTTCCCGGACCGGGCTGATGCCGACGAAGTTGAGGATGTTGCGGCGCATGCCCGCGATGCCGTGGCCCAGATACCAGAACCGATAGAAGGAGGACGGCATGCCCATGGTCACGACGACCCGCGCCGAACGCCCCTTGAGCAGCGTTCGCGCAAGGCTGCCGCCGCCCGTCCCGGGATAAGCGAAGGCGACGCCGGGCCGCATCACCTGCTCCAGAAAGGCTTTCAGCAGCGCCGGCATGGTGCCGAGCCAGAGCGGAAAGACGAAGACGATGTGCTCGGCGCGCCGGATCGCGTCAGCCGCACCCTCCAGCGTGACCGGCAGGGGCCGCTCCTCGAATTCCTCCATCGTGCGCAGCAAGGGGAAGTCCAGCGTCGCAACGTCGATGCACCGCACCTCATGGCCTGCGGCGCGCGCACCGTCGGCATAGCTGGCGGCGAGCATCCTGCAGAGCCGCTTCGGCTCCGGGTCGGGGTGGCCGATGATGATGAGGATACGGCGCGGCATGGCGATCTCCTGACGAGCACCATCAAAGGCCTTTGCCGCGCCGGCGCCTTGATGCGCGTCAAGCGGCGGGACGCTTTCCCCGCCCGCGCGCAAAGAACCAGTGCTTCACCGTTTCCGAAGCCGCCAGATAGGCACCGGTGATCGCGATCAGGCCGCCGACGACCGGCAGCGGCAGGGCGACGAAACCGAACCAGCCCGCGCCCGGCAGATAGGGGATCGCGAAGGCCACCACGGCAACGCCCAGCGTCAGCCAGGAAAGCAGCGCGCTCGCACGACTGCGCCAGAAGGCCCTGCGCGTGCGCACGACGAGCACGATGGCAAGCTCGGTGACGAGGGATTCGACGAACCATCCGGTCTGGAACATCTCGGCAGCCGCCCCGGCGACAAGGAGGAGGAAGGCGAAGGTGATGAAATCGAAGACCGAGCTGACCAGTCCGAACGTCACCATGAAGCGGCGCACGAAGGCGATGTCCCACCGCCGCGGCGTGCGGACCTGGTCGGCATCGACATTGTCGGTGGCGATGGCGAGCGAGGGCACGTCCGATAGGAAATTGTTGAGGAGGATCTGCGGGGCGAGCAGCGGCAGGAAAGGCAGGGCGAGCGAGGCGAAGGCCATCGAGACCATGTTGCCGAAATTCGCGCTGGTGGTGATCGAGATGTATTTCATCGTGTTGGCGAAGGTCCTGCGCCCGTCGTCGACCCCGCGCAGCAGCACGCCGAGATCGCGCTCGAGCAGGATCATGTCGGCGGCCTCGCGCGCCACGTCCACCGCGCCCTCCACCGAGATGCCGACATCGGCCTCGTGAAGGGCCGGCGCGTCGTTGATGCCGTCGCCGAGATAGCCGACGACATGGCCGTGCCTGCGCAGCGCCGCGATGATGCGCTCCTTCTGGTTCGGGTCGATCTCGGCGAAGATGTCGTTCTGCGTGACGCGGCGCACGAGCGCTTCCTTCGTCAGCCGGCTCACCTGCGTCCCGGTGAGGACACGCCGCCGCGGCAGGCCGACGATCTCGGCAAGATGGGCGGCGACATAGCGGTTGTCGCCGGTGATGATCTTCACGCCAATGCCGCGGGCGGCGAGCGCCTTCAGCGTTTCCGCCATGCCCGCCTTCGGCGGATCGAGGAAGAGCAGGAAGCCGGCGAAGGCAAGGCCCGCCTCGTCCTCGCGGCGATAGGCCTCCCGTCGCGCGAAGCGGCGCACGGCGAGCCCGAGGACGCGGTAGCCCTGCCCGCTCCAGCCCCTGACCTTCCCGTCGATCGCCGCGGCCTGCACCGCGTCGAGCGCCACCGGCGCGCCGTCCCTGCCGAGGACGAAGGCGCAGGCTTCAACCACGGTCTGCACCGCGCCCTTGCAGATCATCAGGTCCTCCGGCTCGCCCGCCCGGCGCACGATCACCGAAAGCCGCTTGCGGATGAAGTCGTAGGGGATTTCGTCCGCTTTCGCATAGGCGGCAAGGTCGTCCCGCGCGTTCCTTCCGGCGGCGATGGCCTCGTCGAGCGCGTTCGCCATGCCGGCCTGCAGCGTCGCGTTGAGCAGGGCCCACAGCCGCACCTGCGGCGCCTCGGCACCCGACGCGTCGCGGCAGGCGTCGAGACGGATGACGCCCTCGGTCAGCGTACCGGTCTTGTCGGTGCACAAAAGGTCCATGCTGCCGAGGTTCTCGATGGCGTCGAGACGGCGCACGATGACGCCGTTCGCGGCCATGGTGCGCGCGCCCCGCGCCAGCGTCACGCTGATGATCGCCGGCAAGAGCTCCGGCGTCAGCCCCACGGCGAGCGCCAGCGAGAACAGCAGCGAATCCACCGCCGGCCGGTGCAGCAACAGATTGGCGAAGAAGACGAGGATGACGATGGCCAGCATGATCTCCGTCATCAGATAGCCGAAGCGGCGGATGCCGCGCGCGAAATCCGTCTCGGGCGCGGCATGGGCGACGCTTGCCGCGATCGCGGCGAATTCCGTATTCCCGCCGGTCGTCACCACCGCCATCGTCGCCGTGCCGCTACGCACGGAGGTGCCGGTGAAGGCCATGTTCGTCCGCTGGCCGATGCGGGCCTCCGGCGGGCAGATGCCGGCCGTCTTGACCACCGGAAAGGTCTCGCCGGTCAGCGCCGCCTCGCTGACGTTGAAGTCGCGCGTTTCGAGGAGGATACCGTCGGCCGGCACGAGGTTTCCCGCCGAGAGCCGGACGATGTCGCCGGGCACGATCTCCTCGACGGGAAGCAGGGTCTCCCGCCCGTCGCGCAGCACGAGGGCCTTGCAGGCGATGCGGGCGGTGAGCGCCTGCATGGCGCGGGAGGCACCGTATTCCTGCGTGAAGGAGAGGACGCAGCTTGCCAGCACGATGACGCCGATGATGACGGCCTCGCCGCTCTCCCCGACGATCCCGGACACCACGGCCGCGAAGACGAGGATGAGGACGAGCGGGCTGCGGAACTGCCGCGCGAAGGCGGCCAGCGCCGAGACGTCGCGCCCGGCGCGGATCGTATTGGCGCCGACGCCGCTGAGGCGCGCCTTCGCCGCCTCGCCGGAAAGCCCGCCGATACGGGTATCCAGCCGCGCAAGAAGCGTTTCGGCGGGGATGGACCAGCAGGCCGGCATGGCGTCCACAGCCTGCGGCGAGAGCGTTTCCGGCTGCATTCCCGTGTCTCCGGCCCCGGCGCCCGGTCAGTTCGACATGAAGCGGTCGAGCCGGATCTCGTCGAGCAGCGAGCGGGTCATGCCGCCGAACGCCCATTCCCTCAGGCGGCTGTGCCCATAGGCCCCGGATACGACGAGGTCCGCGTCGTACCTGTCGATGAGTTCGAGCAGGCTTTCGGCCTCGCGGCTGCTTTCCACGGTTTCGCTGCGGGCGGTCACCCCATGGCGGGCCAGGAAGGACACCATGTCGGCGATGCTCTCGCGCGCCCATTGGTCGATGGCAGGGGCGACGGTTGCGACGATGACGTCGTCGGCCGCCCGCAACATCGGCATGGCGTCGCTGACCGCGCGGCGTGCCTCCCGCGTATCCTTCCAGGCGATGACGATCTTCCGCCCCATGCGATGGGCCGTGTCGCTCCCGACGACCAGAAGAGGCCGCCCCAGTTGCAGCACGGCGCTGCCCGTATCGACCCTGCGGGCCGTATTCTTCGCCGCCGCGCCCCCGGTCGCCTGCGTGACGACGATGTCGGCAATTCTCGCCGCCTGCACGAGCGCGTAGGTCGGCCTTTCCGGCGCGGCGCGCCAACCGGTCTCGACGGCACCTGCGACCACCGCCTCGAATTCCCTGCGCCGGTCCCTGAAGCGCTCCTCGTCGTCATCGCGCATCTGCTGCCAGACCTCCGCGGCAAGCGTCGCCCCCTCCGGCCCGGTGACCGGAAGAGCGATGTCGGCCGCGCAAAATCCGATCAGCCTGGCGCTCCAGCGCTGCGCCAGCGCGCTTGCCGCCTTCACGACGGCGACGTTCGGCCCGTCGACATCCAGATTCACGAGAATGGACCTGTAGCTCATCGCATTGCTCCCTCGTCCTGCCTGCCTGAATGGGCACAGGATAGTCTACCCGCAAAAGGCCACCTTGACGCGGATCAAGCGCGGTCTGCGGCCGGCTCTATCCACGTTCCACGCAACCCCGCGACGATCTCCACCGCATCGTCGAGCCTTCCGATGGCCGCCGGCTTGCCGGCAGCGCGGGCAAATTCGATGCCCGCCTCGACCTTCGGCCGCATGGAGCCGGCGGGGAAGTCGCCCGGCGCGAGGTCGCCGACCGTCACGAATCCGAGCGGCCGGGCCGAGGGCAGGCCCCAGTCGGCATAGACCGCATCAACGTCGGTCAGCATCAGCAGGAGGTCCGCACCGAGCTGGCGCGCCAGGAGCGAGGAGGCGAAATCCTTGTCGACGACCGCCTCGATGCCGGCAAGGCTGCCGTCCGCGCGCTCCACGACGGGAATGCCGCCGCCGCCGGCACAGATGACGACGACGCCGCGCGCAACGAGAAAGGAGAGCACCTCGGCCTCGACGATCGAAAGCGGCTTCGGCGAGGCGACCACGCGCCGCCACCTGTCATTGTCCGGGGCGATCCGCCAGCCGCGCTCGGCCGCCAGCCTGCGGGCGGTCGCCTCGTCGTAGACGGGGCCGATGGGCTTGGTCGGCGTCCCGAAGGCGGGATCGCGCGGATCGACCCGCACCTGCGTCAGGAGCGCGGCGAAAAGCCTGTCCCGGACGGCGTTGCCGAGCTCCTGCTGGAGGACGTAGCCGATCATGCCGGCGCTTTCGGCGTCGAGCACGTCGAGCGGGAACGGCGCCTCCGCCGTCGCGGCCGCCTGAAGGGCGAGCAGGCCCACCTGCGGCCCGTTGCCGTGGGTGATCACCAGCGCATGGCCGGCCGCGATCAGCGCGGCGAGCACCGTTGCCGCGCGGCGGATGTTGGCGCGCTGGTTGTCGGCCGTCATCGGCTCGCCCCGCTTCAGGAGCGCATTGCCGCCGAGCGCGACGACGATCCGCATTTCAGGCTCCGATGGTGGCGACGAGGATCGCCTTGATCGTGTGCATGCGGTTCTCCGCCTGGTCGAAGACGACGGACGCGGCGGATTCGAAGACCTCGTCCGTCACCTCCATGCAATCGATGCCGTAGCTGCGCGCGATGTCCTGTCCGACCTCCGTTTCCGTGTCGTGGAAGGCCGGCAGGCAATGCATGAACTTGGCATAGGGGTTTCCGGTGGCCGCCATCAGCTCGCGGGTGACGCGATAGGGCGTCAGCAGCTCGATGCGTTCGCCCCAGGCGCTCTCCTTCTCGCCCATGGAAAGCCAGACGTCGGTGTAGATGAAGTCCGCGCCGTCCACCATGGCCGTCACGTCCTCGTCCAGCCGGAAGCGGCCGCCGCTCGCCTCGGCGAGCGCGCGGACATGGTCGCAGAACGCCGCCTCCGGCCAGAGCGGGCGCGGCGAGGCGATGCGCATGTCCATGCCGACCTTCGCCGCGCCGACGGCAAGCGACATCGCCACATTGTCCCGCCCCTCGCCGACGAAGGCGAGCGTCATGTCCGACAGGTGCTTGTGCGTGAACTCGCGCATCGTCATGAAGTCGGCGAGGACCTGGGTGGGATGCGCCTCGTCGGTGAGCCCGTTATAGACCGGCACGCCGGCATAGGCGGCCAGCACGTCCGCCTGGTGCTGGCTGAAGCCGCGGTACTCGATGGCATCATACATGCGCCCGAGCACGCGCGCCGTGTCCTTCATCGATTCCTTGTGGCCGACATGGCTGCCGGACGGGCCGATATAGGTGACGTGCGCGCCCTGGTCGTAGGCCGCGACCTCGAAGCCGGAGCGGGTTCGCGTCGAATCCTTCTCGAAGATCAGCGCGATGTTCCTGCGCACGAGGCGCGGCACCTCCGTGCCGGCCTGCTTGGCCGTCTTGAGGTCGGCGGCAAGGCGCAGCAGGTAGCGGATCTCCGCGCCGGTGAAATCGTCCAGCGTCAGCACGTTTCGGCCATGCAGGTTGACGGGCATGTCGGGTCTCCTCGGTCAGATCGGGTCGCGGGCGATGGGGCAGGTCATGCAATGGCCGCCGCCGCGCCCGCGGCTGAGCTCGGCGCCTTCCACGGTGATGACCTCCACGCCGGCGCGACGCAGCAGCGTGTTGGTGTAGACGTTGCGGTCGTAGCCGATGACCACGCCCGGCTCGACCGCGACGACGTTGTTGCCGTCGTCCCATTGCTCGCGCTCGGACTCGTAGCTGTCGCCGCCGGTCGACACGACGCGCAGGGTCGCAAGCCCCATCGCCTCCTTCACCACCTCGACGAAGGGTTTTTCCTCCTCGACGACGTCGACGGCGGCCTCGCCCTCGCCCGGGCGCAGCGAGAAGGTGCGCAGCCGGTCGACGACCGGCGGGTACATGGTCGCAAGGTCCCGGTCGCAGAAGGTGAAGACGGTGTCGAGATGCATGAAGGAGCGGTCGCGCGGCATCAGCGCGGCGACGATGCGGGTCGCCGCGCCCGCCGAAAACAGGCTGCGCGCCAGTCCGCCGACCGCCTGCGGCGTCGTGCGCTCGCCCATGCCGACCAGCACGACGCCGCCGCCCACCGGCATGACGTCGCCGCCCTCCAGGCTCACGCCGGGGCCAGGATTGTCGGGCGAGACGAAGGGAAGGCCGGCGTCGCGAAAGCGCGGATGGAAGCGATAGACAGCCTCCACATTCGCCGCCTCCGGCTTGCGCGCGGTCCAGTACATGGCGTTGACGGAGACCGAGCGATAGATCCAGCACGAGCTGTCACGCATGAAGAGCTGGTTCGGCAGCGGCGGCAGCACGAAATCCTGCGGCAACAGCGTCCGGCCGGTCAGCCCCGCCGGCCGGAAGGGCAGCTCGGCGCGGGCGATGCCGCCGACCAGCAGCGACGCGAGTTCACCGGCCGGCATTTCGTCCAGCCAGCCGCGCAGCTCGTCCACCATGTCGTCGCCGACCACCGAAGCATCGACGCGCCGGTCGAGCAGCCAGTCGCGCGCCTGCGGCAGGGCCATGGCCTCGGCCAGCAATTCGCCGAAGAGGTGCACGGTGACGCCCCGCTCGCACAGTGCATCGACGAAGACGTCGTGCTCTTGCCGCGCGCGCTTGACCCACAGCACGTCGTCGAAGAGCAGCGCCCTGCAATTGTCGGGGGTGAGGCGGCGAAGGCTGAGATCGGGCCGGTGCACAATCACCTCGCGCAGCCGGCCGACTTCGGAATGGGCGCCGAGAGCGGCCATGACGGTTCCTTTCGAGGAATGTTTCAAAGGGCGCTGACGGCGCCGGTCCACATGGCGTAGGCGGCATAGAGCCCCACCGCCACCAGCGCGGCCGCAAGGATCGCCTCCACCGGACGGAAGATGCGCTCGCCGTTCTCGCGGCGCGCCCAGACGAAGAAGACGATGCCCGGCGCATAGAGGATGGCGCACATGAAGAGGTAGGAGAGCCCGGCCGCATAGACGAGCCAGAGGCCGTAGGCCGTCGCGACGAGGCCGAGCAGCATGGGGCCGGTGCGGTTCTCGCCCGCGCCGTAGCTTTCGCCGGTCATCGCGAGCTTGGCCGCATAGGCGCCGGAGAAGATGTAGGGCACGAGGATCGCCGCCGAGGCGATGAAGAACAGCGCCTGGTACGTGCTCTGCGCAAACAGCGTGATGACGAGGAAGGCCTGCACCAGGAGGTTGGTGACGAGGAGCGAGGTCGACGGCACGCCGCGCGCATTCTCGCGGCCGAAGAACTTCGGCATGGTCCCGTCCTTGCCGGCGACATGCGGCACCTCGGCGGCAAGCAGCGTCCAGCTCAGGAAGGCGCCGATGACGGAGACGACGAGCGCCAGGTTGATGAGCACGGCGCCCCACGGCCCGACGACGGCTTCCAGCACGCCGGCCATGGAAGGGTTCTTCAGCGCGGCGAGCGCCGGCTGGTTCAGGATGCCGAGCGAGAGCAGCGAGACCAGCGCATAGAGCGCAAGGCAGGTGAAGAAGCCGAGCACGGTGGCCGTGGCGATGTCCTTGCGCCGCTCGGCGCGGGCGGAAAAGACGCTCGCCCCCTCGATGCCGATGAACACCCACAGCGTCACCAGCATGGTGCTCTTCACCTGATTCATGATCGATCCGAGGTCGGCATTGCCGAGGCCGGTGAAATCGGCGTTGAAGACGTCGACCTTGAAGGCGACCGCGACGAGGCCGACGAAGAGGACGATGGGCGCGATCTTGGCGATCGTGACGATCAGGTTGACGATCGCCGCCTGCCGCACGCCGGCCAGGATGAGGATGTGGATCGCCCAGAGGAGGACGGAGGCCCCGAGCACCGCCTGCCAGGTGTTCCCGTCGCCGAAGGCGGGGAAGAAGTAGGAAAGCGCGCTGAAGACGATGACCGCGTAGGAGACGTTGCCCACCCAGGCGCTGATCCAGTAGCCCCAGGCGCTGTTGAAGCCGACGAACGGCCCGAAGCCGGCCTTGGCATAGGCGTAGGGGCCGGCGTCGAGGTCCGGCTTGCGCGTCGCCAGCGACTGGTAGACGAAGACCAGCGCCAGCATGCCGACCGCGGTGACGGCCCAGCCGATCATGACGGCGAGCGGCCCGGCGCCGGCGGCCATGTTCTGCGGCAGGCTGAAAACGCCCGAGCCGACCATCGAGCCGATGACGAGCGCGGTCAGCGCGCCGAGGCGCAGTTTCGTTTGCCTTGTGCCCGAGGCGGAGGTCGTGGGGGCGGAATGAACGTCTGCGGCAGTCATGACGGGTCTCCCGGAGTTCGAAAACGTGGGGAAAGACTGCGCCCCCTGCCCGCTCGCCACCTTGATCGGCGTCAAAGCGCGGCCGGGGCATGAAATTTCCTGCCGGAAGGCTCTGCCGTTGACGGGCATCAAAGCCCGTTCCGGCCGGCCGGTCCATCCTGTCCGCACCTGCAGCCCTCATGAAGGAGAAATGCGATGAAGGCGCTTGTCTACGAAGGACCGGAACGCAAATCCCTCGCGGAACGGCCGCGCCCGAGGATCGAAGCGGCGACGGATGCGATCGTGAAGGTGACGCGCACTACGATCTGCGGCACCGACCTGCACATCCTCAAGGGCGACGTGCCGACCTGCACGCCCGGCCGCATCCTCGGCCACGAGGGCGTCGGCATCGTCGAGGAGACGGGCGCCGGCGTCACGCAGTTCGCCAAGGGCGACCGCGTCCTGATCTCCTGCATCTCCTCCTGCGGCAAGTGCGAATACTGCCGGCGCGGCATGTATTCCCATTGCACGACCGGCGGCTGGATCCTCGGCAACACGATCGACGGCACCCAGGCCGAATATGTCCGCATCCCCCACGCCGACACCAGCCTCTACCCGATCCCGGACGGGGCCGACGAGGAAGCGCTGGTCATGCTGAGCGACATCCTGCCCACCGGCTTCGAATGCGGCGTGCTGAACGGCAAGGTGGAGCCGGGCGGAACCGTCGCCATCGTCGGCGCGGGGCCGATCGGGCTTGCGGCGCTGCTGACGGCGCAGTTCTATTCCCCCGCCGAGATCGTCATGATCGACCTCGACGAGAACCGGCTTGCCGTTGCGAAGCGCTTCGGCGCGACGACGACGATCGGCGCGGGCGGGAAGGATGCCGCGCGGCAGGTGCTGGCGTTGACGGGCGGCAAGGGCGCCGACACCGCGATCGAGGCGGTCGGCATTCCCGCAACCTTCGAGCTTTGCCAGGAGATCGTCGCGCCGGGCGGCGTCATCGCCAATATCGGCGTGCACGGCGTCAAGGCCGACCTGCACCTGGAAAGGCTGTGGTCGCAGAACATCGCCATCACCACGCGGCTGGTGGACACCGTGACGACGCCGATGCTCCTGAAGACCGTGCAGGCGGGCAAGATCGACCCGAAGAAGCTGATCACGCACCGCTTCACTCTCGATCAGATCACTGATGCCTACGAGACCTTCTCCCATGCCGCGGACACGAAGGCCCTGAAGGTGATCATCGAGGCCGACGCCGGGCAGGCGCTTTCCACGGGAGCGGCGGGCGATGCCCAGGCCTCCACGCTCATGACCCACACCGGCCTGATGCTCCGCGTGCGCGCGGTCAAGCCGGAGGACGAACCGCTCCTGGCGGAATTCTTCCGGCATGTGACGCCGGAAGACCTGCGCTTCCGGTTTCTCGGCGGCGTCCGCGACGTAAGCCATGAGCGCCTGCTTGCCATGACGAAGGTTGACCATGTCGCGACGGAGAATTTCCTTGCCTTCGCCGGAGGCGGCGATGCGGTCGTCGCGACCGCGATGGTCGCCTGCGACCCGTCGCTGACGAAGGCCGAAGTGGCGATTTCCGTGCGCGCCGACGACAAGCACAAGGGCGTCGGCTGGGAGATGCTGCGCCATGTCGCCCGCTATGCACGCAGCCGCGGCATCAGGACGCTGGAATCGCTGGAAAGCCGCGAGAACCACGAGGCTATCGAGCTCGAGCGGGAACAGGGGTTCGCCGCGGTCCCCTATCCGCAGGACCCGACCCTGATCCTGATCCGCAAGGATCTTGGCCCGGCCTGACATCGCCGGGACTGTCCCGGACGGCGAAAACCGCCCATGCGGAGGGTCGCATCCGCAGTCGCCGGAGGATCGGTCCTAGCGGAGCGCCCGCAGGGCATTGAGGATCACGGCGACGTCGATCGCCTCCTGGAGTATCGCCCCTTCGAGCGGCGGCAGATGCCCGAACGCCGCCGCGATCATCGCGGCCAGCGAAAGCGTGAGGCCCACCGCCACGCTCTGCAGCGCGATCCGGCGGCTGCGGCGCGCGATCGCGATCGCCCTGGCAAGCGGCGCAAGCTCGTCGACGAGGAGGACGACGCCGGCGGCTTGCGAAGACGAGGCCGTGCCGCGCGCGCCCATGGCGACGCCGATATCGGCCGCGGCGAGCGCAGGCGCGTCGTTGACCCCGTCGCCGACCATCATCACCGGGCCGTTTCCGGCCTCGTTCCGCACGGCATCGACCTTGGCTTGCGGCGTCAGGTCGCCGAGGACGGCATCCATGCCGAGTGCCTTGCCGACGGCCTGCGCGATCTCCGCCCGGTCGCCCGAGGCGAGCACAAGCTTGCGGATGCCGGCGGCACGAAGGTCATCGAGGACGGGCCGCGCGTCGGCGCGGACCCGGTCCTCCAGGACGATCATGCCCGCGAGCGCCCCGTCGATCGCCACGGCGACCGTCATGGAGGCCCGCATCTCGGGCGTGATCAGGCCATGCGGATCGTCGCACCCGCAGGTGCGTTGCACAAAGCCGCTTCCGCCGACGACGACCCGCCGCCCGTCGACACGGCCGTCGATGCCGGTGCCGGGCACCTCCCGCACACCCTCGGGCTGCGAAAGAGACAGGCCCTTTTCGGTTGCGGCGCGGACCAGCGCGGCGGCAACGACATGGCCGGACGCCTGATCGAGGCTTGCGCCGGCCTTCAGCACCGTCTCCGCCGTAAAGGGCGGGACCGTCCTGATATCGACCACCGCGGCCCGGCCGTGGGTGAGCGTCCCGGTCTTGTCGAGAACCGCCGTCTGCACGCGCGCCAGCATTTCGAGCACGCCGCCGCTCTTCACGAGGACGCCGATGCCTGCCGCCTTCGACAGGCCGGAAATGATGGCGACCGGGACCGCCAGGATCAGGGGACACGGGGTCGCGACCATCAGGACGGAGAGCGCCCGGACCGGGTCGGCGGAAAAATACCAGGCGGCGCCCGCAAGGGCGAGGGTCAGAACCAGGAAGCCCAGCGCGAAACGGTCGGCCATGCGGACCATGGGCGCCTTGCCGGCCTGCGCGGCCTCGACCAGCCGCACGATCCCCGCATAGGTGCTTTCCGCGGCCGTCCGGCTTGCGACCAGGTCGAACGCCGCGCCCGCGCAGGTGGAGCCGCTCAGCGCCTCGCCGCCCGGCGGAACCCGCTGCGGCAACGGCTCCCCCGTCAAAGCCGCCATGTCGAGCACCGCGCTCCCGCCCGAGACGATCCCGTCCACCGGCAGCACGTCGCCCTGCCGGACCAGCAGCCGGTCGCCGGGCCGTATCTGCGCGATCGCGATCTCCTCCAGCCCCGAGGCCTCATGGCGCACGGCGCTATGCGAGACGCGGCCCAGCAGGGCCGTCATCTCCCGGCGCGCGCGCCCTTCCGCGAAGGATTCCAGCATCTGGCCGCCGGCATACATCAAGCCGACGACGTTTCCGGCCAAAGGCTCGCCGAAGGCGATGGCTGCGGACATGGAAAGCGCCGCGGCGATATCGAGGCCGACATCGCCCCGGCGAAGGGCGCCGAGAACCTGAACGAGCAGGCCGGCGAGCACCGTCAGCGTCGCGGCCGTCCAGACGAGGCCGGAATACCGGGCCGCCTGCCAGGACATGGCAAGGCCCGTGACGAGACCTCCGGCCGCGACCGCCGCCAGGACCACGCTCGAATGCGTGGGCCCTTTCAGGCGGCGCGAGGCAATGCCCGAGCTGGAACCGTCCGGAACGGGCATTTTGGACATCTACCGCGCCATGAAGACGGGCACGTCGCACTTTTCGAGGATCGACGCTGTGACCCCGCCGAAGACGCGCTCGCGCAGGCGCGAGTGGCCGTACGCTCCCATGACGATCATGTCGCAGCCGAGTTCGAGCGCATGCCGGCGGATAACCTCTTCCGTTTCCCGCTCACCGCCCGCGAGCTGCTCGATGACGACATTCGCGCCGTGGCGGGACAGGAACGCGGCGATTTCGGCGCCGGGCTCCCCGCCGTTCGCGAAATAGGAAGCGTCCGGATCGACAAGGGTGAGATGCACCGTATCGGCCCCCGCCAGCATCCCGATCGCAGCCCTGGCCGCACTGGCCGCCTGCGGGCGCGAGTTCCAGGCGAGGAGAACGTTCTTCGGCTTCAGGCTGGCGCGGCCCGCCTTCGGCATCAGGAGCAGCGGCGTGCCGGAGGTGAACGCGGTGGCTGCAATGGCCGCCTTGCGCAGATCGGCATCCGCGCGGACCCCTTGCCCCGCGACGACCACGTCGGCATACATCGCGCGCATGCCTATATTGCTTTCGATGATAAATCGGTCGTCGTAGATATGGTCGAGGTCGAACGACACCCCGCCTTTCCGGCAGACGTCCTCGGCCACGCGACGAACCTCGATCAGCTCGTCGATCTCTTTCTGGCGTTCATCCAGCCAGGCGGCCGCAACGGGGTAGTCAGCGCCGAACGGCGCTATCGCCGTCCGCAACGCCACGACGGACAGATGCCCCTTCAGTTCTTCCGTCAGGGCGACGGCCTTGCCGATATCCTCCCTGAAATCCATCGTGCCGACGAGCGCGAGTATGGTCCTGAAAGACATTGCGGAATCCTTCCGGCGAATGATTGATCGACCGAAGGACCGTAGCTTCAAGACCGGCCGCCCTGCGATGATCTGCGTCAAGACAGATCGCGCCGCGCCCGCCCGGCTGCGCTTGCCCGGCGACCGCATGTCGATCGGCGATCATCCCGTGAAATTTCTTGACTATTTAATTCATCTTTTATAGCTGAAACGGCGGCGCGGGCTGCCTTGCGGCCGTCGCCCCTCTTTTTCTCGAGCATCTGCCGGCCACTAGCGCGCCACGTCGAACATGAACCAGACTGCCTCGCCGCCCTGCATGCAAAGTGACGTCTATGGCTTCGTCGTCAAGGGCGGGCCCGTGTGGCGGGCCTGGGACGGGATCGTGGCCGACGTATGGGACGTCGAATGCGCCCCTTCCGCCGGCGGGGCCTATGTCGCGCCCTATCCGCGCCTGTTCGTGCTGCTCGACATCAACGAGGGCGGCCGGCTGGACCTGTCGGCGCCGGAGATCGGCTCCGTCGGCCGCCACGAACGGCCCTTTTCCATGTCCTACATTCCCGCGCAGATGCCGGTCGAAAGCCATGCCGTGGGCGTCACGAGCCTGCGCCATCTCGACCTCCACCTGCCGGGGACGGCGCTGATGCGCAAGTTCGGCGGCATGATCGTGCCGGAAAGGCTCGCCGAGGCGCGCCTGAATTTCTACGACGCGCGGCTGGCGGCGCTCGCCGGCATGCTGGCCGAGGAATGCGAAAGCCGGCAGCCCCTCAACGACCGCTATGGCGCCGGCCTGATCGACGCGCTGATCGCCCTCCTGTTTTCCGTGGGCAGCCGCACCCCGAAGGCAAGGCCCAGCCTGTCGCGCAGCCAGCTCGACATGAGCCTCGACTATATCGAGCGGCGCTGCTTCGAGCCGATCCGGCTGCACGGCCTCGCCAGCCTGCTCGGGCTTTCCGAAAGCTATTTCAGCCATGCGTTCAAGGCATCGACGGGCGTGCCGCCGCTGCGCTGGCAGATGGAAACGCGCGTCGGCAAGGTCAAGGAACTCCTCCTGCGGGACGACCTGACCCTGACCGACATTTCCGCGATGACCGGCTTTGCCGACCAGGCGCACCTGACGCGATCCTTCAAGAAGGTGGTGGGCGTCACCCCGTCGCAATGGCGCCGCAGCACGCCGCGCGCCCCCGGCGACGAGCAAGTGTGACAAATCTGCATCATATCCGCTTCGCCACGCCGGAAAGCCAAGATGAGACAATTGCCGGCAGGATCGTGCAAGGCGATGCTCTTAAGTTGATATAGGAGGTCAAGTATTGACGGCGGCGAAGGGGCCGCCACGGAATGGGGATCGACCAATGCTGCGTTTGAAAGCACATCATCTTCTTTTGGCCGGCACGGTTTCCGGCCTCGTCCTGGCGGCGTGCCAGCCGACCTTCGCCCAACAGGCGGCGGAGACCGAGCTGAAGCCTATCGTGGTCGAGGGCGGCCAGGCGGGCGGCGCGGAGGACAACAGCGGCATCGGCAAGGTCAAGGGCGTGGTCGCCAGGAAGTCGCGCACCGGTTCCAAGAGCGCCACCGAGATCAAGGACATCCCGCAGTCCGTGTCGGTCGTCGGCCGCGAGCAGATGGACATGCAGAGCCCGCAGAAGATCGACGAGGCGCTGCGCTACGTGCCGGGCGTCAACCCCTCGACATACGGGACCGATGCCGACACCGACTGGGTCTTCGTGCGCGGGTTCCAGGCGGACCAGGCCGGCATCTTCCTCGACGGCCTGTCCTTCTACCAGACGGGCTTCGGCACCTTCCTGATGGACCCGTTCTTCCTCGAGCGCATCGAGGTGGTGAAGGGCCCGTCGTCGGCGCTCTACGGCGGCGGCAATCCGGGCGGCTTCATCAACTATGTCAGCAAGCATCCCGGCGAGCGCTACCGCACCGTCGAGACGGGCATCAACAGCTTCGGCAACGGCTATATCGCCGCCGACATCGGCGACGCCCTCAGCGATGTGCTTTCCTATCGCGTGAACGGGAAGCTGTCGGGCGGCGGCTGGCAGACGGACCATTCCGAGGACCTGCGCGGCGCCATCGCGCCGAGCTTCAAGTGGCAGCCGGACGAGGCGACGAGCTTCACGCTGCTCGGCTCGCTGTCGCGCACGGACCTCGTCCATACCAGCACCGGCTTCCTGCCCTATGAAGGCACGGTGGTGCCGAACGCGGCCGGCTACAAGATCCCGCGCGACTTCTTCTACGGCGACGAGAACCTGGAACAGTACGACCGCACGCAGGCGATGATCGGCTACGAGTTCTCCCACACCTTCGACAACGACTGGACCGTGCGCCAGAACCTTCGCTACGGCACGGTTTCGCTGCAGGAGGACGGCCTTTACAGCAACGGCACCTTCACCGGAACGTCGCTCGGCCGCTATCGCTGGGCGCACGACACGCAGGTCGACACCTTCACCGTCGACAACCAGCTCGAAGGCACGGTCGAGACGGGCGCGCTCGAACATACCCTCCTGCTTGGCGCGGACTATCGCTGGTACAGGCACGGGGCATCGACGTTCTTCGACGGCGGCGTCGCCCCCATCGACATCCTCAATCCGCTCTATGGCGGCACGTACGGCCCGGCGGCGCTGGGGCCGGAGAGCAAGACGACCCTGAACCAGCTCGGCCTCTATGCGCAGGACCAGATCCGCTTCGGCGGCGGCTGGCTGGCGACGCTGAACGGGCGGTACGACTTCGTTTCCACCGAGCTCGACACGCCGAGCATGAAGCGCGACGACAGCGAGTTCACCGGCAGGGCGGCGCTCGCCTATGAGTTCGACAACGGCCTGACGCCCTATCTGAGCTATTCGACGTCCTTCAGCCCGACGACCTCGACCAATGGCGCAGGCGCGCTGCTGGAGCCGGAAAGCGGGCGCCAGTGGGAAGCCGGGGTCAAGTACGCCCCGGCATGGTTCGACGGCCTCTTCACTGCCGCCGTCTTCGACCTGACCAAGCAGAACGTCGCCGCCCCCGCGCCCACGCTCACCAATCCGAGCTTCATCGCGGCGATCGGCGAGGTGAACGTCAAGGGCGTCGAACTCGGCGCGCAGGCAAACCTTGCCAACGGCTTCAAGCTGATCGGCGGGCTGACCTATCTGGACGCGGAGGTGACGAAGACCACCTCCGCCGCCACGGCGGGCATGACCCCGATCCAGGTGCCGGACCTGACGGCCTCCCTGTGGCTGGACTACACCGTGGAATCCGGCAATCTCGAAGGTCTCAGCGGTGGCGTCGGCGTGCGCTATGTCGGCGAATCCTATGCCGACGCCGCCAACAAGTTCGTCGTGCCCGGCGCCGCCGTGGTCGATGCCGCGCTGCGCTACAAGCGCGACAACTGGTCCGTCGCCCTCAACGTGGCGAACCTGTTCGACAAGGAATACGTGTCGAGCTGCCAGAATGTCGGCTTCTTCGGCTCCTGCGGCTACGGCGCGGGCCGTACCTTCACGCTCAAGGCGCAAGTAAACTGGTGACGCAAACGACGGACCAGGCAGCATCGGGGAACGGAGGCGGCCCGTCCGCCTCCGTCGTCGCGTCCGGCGTGGAGACGGAGGCGCTTTATCGCCTGAGCGGCCTCACCTTCCGGGCCGGCGGGCGTGTCATCGTCCGCCCGGTGGACCTTGCCGTGCCGCCGCGGCAGGTGCTGGCGCTGGTCGGGCCGAACGGATCGGGCAAGAGCACGCTCCTGAAGATGATGGCGCGGCAGCTCCGCCCCTCGGCCGGCACGGCCGAATTGCTCGGGCGTTCCATCGCGCAGATGAGCGACCGCGACTTCGCGCGCAAGGTCGCCTATATGCCGCAGTTCACGCCGCCGGCCGAAGGCATGACGGTGCGCGAGCTGGTCGGGCTCGGGCGCTTTCCCTGGCACGGGGCGCTCGGCCGCTTCAGCGCCGCGGACGCGGCGAAGGTCGCATCCGCGCTGGACCGGACCGACCTTGCCGCCATGGCCGGCCGCATGGTCGACAGCCTGTCCGGCGGCGAGCGCCAGCGCGCCTGGCTCGCCATGATGGTGGCGCAGGACGCCCGCTGCCTGCTGCTCGACGAGCCGACCTCGGCGCTCGACATCGCCCACCAGGTCGAGATGCTGACGCTGGTGCGCAAGCTGAGCCGCGAGGGCGGCGTCGGCGTGGTGATCGTCATCCACGACATCAACATGGCGGCGCGCTTTTGCGACCGCATCGTGGCGCTGCGCGAGGGCGAGGTGGTGGCCGAGGACGCGCCGGCCGGCATTCTCGACACCGCCGTGCTGAAACGCATCTACGGGCTGGAAATGGGCATCCTGCCGACCGCCGGCCTGCCGGTCAGCTACGTGCCGTGATGACACGCATGCTCACCCGCCGCCGCCTGCTTGCCGCCCTCGCCTTCGCCGCGCTGGCTCCGTCCCCGGCACGGGCGGCGCAAAAGACGGCCGCGATCATCGACTGGGGCCATCTGGAAACCTGCCTCGCGCTCGGCATCGTGCCGGCCGCCGCCACGGAGCTCCGGCAGCTCCGCAAGATCGCGGTGGAGCCGGCCCCGCCGCCGCAGGTCGCCGACCTCGGCCTGCGCGGCGCGCCCAATATCGAACTGCTGCGGATGATCGCGCCGGAGGTGATCCTCATCTCGGATTTCTACGCGTACCAGCGGCCGCTGCTGGAGCGCATCGCGCCCGTCGTCAACCTGCCGGTCTACCGGAGCGGCGAGCCGCCCTATGCGCTGGCGGAGCAATCGACGGCCGCCATCGGCGCGCTGTTCGACCGCGCGGCGGAAGCGGAAGCCTATGTGGCGGCCGCACGGGCGGAGATCGATGCCGTCGGCCGCCGTATCCGGCATCTGGCGCGGCATCCCATCTTCGTGATCAGCCTCGGCGATTCCCGGCATTTCCGCGCCTTCGGCGCCGATTCGATGTTCGGCGACGTCATCGCCCGGCTGGGCCTGCGGAACGCCTGGACCGACCCGACCAGCTACAGCGCCGCCGCGCCCGTCGGGCTGGAGGCGCTGGCGCGCGTGCCGGAGGCGTCCATCGCCGTCGTCGGGCCGACGCCGCCGGAGACACACCGCACGCTGTCCGGCAACGCCTTGTGGAACGCCCTGCCCGCAGTGGCGCAAGGCCGGGTCGGGGAACTGGAGCCGGTCAACCATTTCGGCGCCCTGCCGTCCGCCCTGCGCTTTGCCCGCCTGCTGGACCGCGCCTTCGGGAGCCGAACCGATGCCGGCTAGCATGCGCCTCTCCCCGGCCTTCCTCTGGAGCCTCGCCGCGCTCGCCGCCGCCGCGCTGTTCTGCCGCGAGCTGGTCGCCGGCTGGCCGCATGGCAGCGGCGCCGGGAGGCACTTGCAGGAGATCATCCTGATCCACGGCACGGCCCCGCGTGCCGCGACGGCCCTGCTGGCCGGCGCGACGCTCGGCCTGTCGGGCCTGCTGCTGCAACGGGTGCTGCGCAACCCGCTGGCCGAGCCCTCCACGCTCGGGGTCTCGGCGGGCGCACAACTCGCCATGGCGGCCGCGACGATCCACGCGCCGGCCCTGATGGCCTTCTCCGTCGGGCTGGTCGCCTTTGCCGGCGGGGCGGCGACCGTGGCGCTGGTACTGGCGCTGACCTGGCGGCGCGGGCTCGAACCCGTCTCCGTGGTGCTGGCCGGCATGATGACGGCGCTGACCGTCAATGCGGCAAGCGCGGCGCTGATCCTCGCCAACGGCGAATATCTGTTCTCGCTGTTCATCTGGGGCGGCGGCGCGCTGACGCAGCAGAACTGGGGGCCGGCGACGGCGCTGGGCTTCACGCTGCTGGCCGGCCTTGCCGCCTCGGCGCTGCTGCTGCGCCCGCTGGCGCTGCTCGGCCTCGACGACGCGGCGGCGCGCAGCCTGGGCGCCGCCGTCAATGCAGGCCGCTTCGCGGTGATCGGGGTGGCCGTCTGGATGGCGACGACGGTGGCCGCGCAGGTCGGCGTCATCGGCTTCGTCGGACTGGCGGCGCCGGCACTGGCGACGCTGTCGGGCGCGCGCGGCCTGAAGCAGCGCCTCGCGCTCGCGCCGGTCATCGGCGCCATCCTCCTGTGGCTGACCGACGGGCTGGTGCAGGCCCTGGCGGGCCCCGGCGGCGAGCGCGTGCCGACCGGCGCGGCGACGGCGCTCATCGGCGGGCCGCTGCTCATCTGGCTGCTGCCGCGCCTGAAGCTGTTCGAATGGCCGAGCCTTGCAGGTGGCGGCGCGCAGGTCCGACGCGCCGCGCGCCCGGTCCGGCTGCTCGCCGTGCTCGCCACGCTCGCCGGCCTCGTCTTCGCCGCGGCGATCGTCCTCGGACGCGGACCGGAGGGCTGGACACTGGCGACGGGGCAGCTTCTCGCCGACCTTGCCGACCTGCGCATCCCCCGGCTCGTCGCGGCGGCGAGCGCCGGCGCGATGCTGGGCGTTGCCGGCGTCGTCATCCAGCGCATCACCGGCAATCCGCTGGCCGGCCCGGAAATCCTCGGCGTCGGCATGGGAGCCGGGGCCGGCCTTGCCGCCGTGCTGCTCTTCAGCGCCACGGCGGGGCTCGGCTGGCAGATGGGCGGCTCGGTGCTCGGCGCGCTTATCGTGCTGCTCTCGATCCTCGCCCTCGGCGCACGCGGCGGCCTCGGGCCGGAGCGGCTGCTGTTCGCCGGCATCGCCGCCAATGCGCTGTGCAGCGCCGTGCTGACGGCGATCATCGCGCTCGGCAACCAGCAGTCCTACATGCTGCTGCAATGGCTGAGCGGCTCGACCGGCCAGGTCGGCGCCCCGGAAGCGCTGACGGGGCTGGCGGGCCTGTCCATCCTCGCCCCGCCGCTCTTCCTCGCCGCACGCTGGCTCGATCTCTTCCCGCTCGGCCCCTCTCCCGCGCGGGCGCTGGGGCTGGCGGTCGGCCGGGCGCGTTTCCTTCTGGTCGCCTGCGCCGCGCTGCTGACGGCGCTGGCCGCCCTCTTCGTCGGTCCCCTCAGCTTCATCGGCCTCATCGCGCCCCATCTGGCGCGCCTCATCGGCCTTGCCAGGGCATGGCAGCAGCTATCCGGCGCGCTGCTGATCGGCGCCGCGCTGATGGCGCTCTCCGACTGGCTGGCCCGCATGGCCGCCTTCCCCTACCAGTTGCCGATCGGCCTCTTCGCAGCCCTCCTCGGCGGCCCCTACCTGATCTACCTGCTGGCACGGGGACCGGAGCGCCACGGCTGACGGCCGCGCGGCGTCGAGCGTGTCACGCCATTATCACGGCAGCGAACTTGAAGCGTGCAACCACCGGGACTAGCATCCGGCATTCAACGATTTCGAGGGTTGCCAGTGTCTCGTCACCACGAAACGAAGATCGCAGTCGTCCAGAACCTTGCGATGCGAAACGCGATCGCCTTCTCCCCCATCAGCCTGAAGGCGATCCGGGCCGCATTGATCGTCGGCGGCTACACGGAGACCGAAATCCGGACCGCGCTCGACAGCCTGGGCCGCGAGAAGGTCCCCCGATCCCTGCCCCGCCGGCAATTGGCCGGCCCCCCCGGCCGCCGATAGCTCGCCAGGGGGCCTTCGACCGACATCCGCAAAACATGAGAAAATAACTCCAGTAATTTGATGTGGATCAAATTACTCAAGTTTTCTTTCCCGTAAGGTCCGCCCGGAATTTTAAGCGACGGGCGAGGCTGGCGGGGCGATGATGGATGGCGAATTCTCACGGTATTTCGCCAATACAGACGGCACGAACCCGCTGCGCAACGCATTTTCCCGCCGCAGCGCGGTCATGCCGTTCCGGGGAAGGCAGCGCCTCGCCGCCGCCGACATCCAGTCCGCATGGCAAAGGCTGCTGACGGCGCCGGCCGTGCCCGGCAAGCGCCTCGCCTATATCCACGTCCCCTTCTGCGCGAACCATTGCCTCTTCTGCGGCTTCTACCGCAATGCCTACGTTCCCGATACGGGGGCGGCCTATGCCGACCTCCTCGTCGAGGAGATCCGGCGCGATGCCGCGGCGCCCGCCCTGCAAAATAGCCCGGTCCATGCCGTCTATCTCGGCGGCGGCACGCCGACGGCCCTCAGCGCGAAGGAGCTTTCCCGCATCATCGAGACGGTGAGGGCCACCCTTCCGCTCGCCGCCGATTGCGAGATCACCGTCGAGGGGCGCATCATCCATTTCGACGCGGAGAAGATCGACGCCTGCATCGAGGCCGGCGCGAACCGCTTTTCCATCGGCGTCCAGAGCTTCGACACGGCGGTGCGCCGCCGGCAGGGCCGCCGCGCCAGCCGCGAGGAGGCGATCGGCTTCCTGGAGGCCCTGCGCGACCGGGACCGCGCGGCGCTGGTGATCGACCTCCTCTACGGATTGCCCGGCCAGACGCCCGATATCTGGCGGCAGGACCTCGAGACGGCCGCCGCGCTCGGCCCGGACGGGATCGACCTCTACGGCCTCAACCTCATTGCCGGCACGCCGCTCGCAACGGCAATCGCCGCCGGAAAATTCCCCGCCGCGCCCGGCCTTGCCGAGATCGGCGCGTTCTACGCCACGGGCGCGGATTTCCTTCGCCGCCGCAACTGGCGGCAGATCAGCAACAACCACTGGGCCCGCACCACGCGCGAGCGGAACCTTTACAACCTCCTCATCAAGGAAGGGGCCGATTGCCTCGCCTTCGGCGCAGGTGCCGGCGGCTCCATCGGCCGCACCAGCTACGGGGTCGCCAGCGACCTTGCGCACTATACGGAGAGCGTTAACGCCGGCCGCAAGCCCATCGGCCTCCTTGCGACGGCGGATGCCCTCCAGCCGCTGCGCAACCTCGTCACGGCAGGCTTCGAGGCCGGCCGCCTCGACACGGCCGCGCTCGATGCCCTTGCCGGCGAGGGAACGGCGGCCTTCCTTGCGCCCCTCGCCGCCCAGTGGGAGGCGGCCGGCCTCCTGACCTTTTCCGACGGCATCGCCGACCTCACCGTGGCGGGGCGCTTCTGGTACGCCAACCTGATTTCCGCCTTCCACGACATCCTCGAAAACAGGCTTCTGTCCACCGTGGACGCCGCCTGAACGACAGCGCACCTGAAAGGAGCAATCCATGCAGCACCTGAGCCACGCGGAAAAGATCGAGCGGATCCGGCAGGCCATCGCTGAGAAGCCGGACGGCATCCTGGAATCCCTCGCCGCCGAATTCGCAGTGCCCGTCCAGACCGTCATCGAATGCGTTCCCGGCAACGGCGTGACCCGCATCGACGGCAGCCGCTTCGTCGACGTGCTGACCGACATCGCCGAATGGGGCGACATCACCTTCATCGTCCACACGAAGGACGCCGTCGTCGAGGTCTGCGGGCCCATGCCGACAGGCAGGATCGGCCACGGCATGTACAATCTCCAGGGCGGCGCAAGCGGCCTTTCCGGCCACCTGCGCCCGGACAGGTGCACGTCCATCTTCCTCGTCCGCCGCCCCTTCATGGGCATGGAGACGATGTCGGTGCAGTTCTTCAACGCCGAGGGCGAGACGATCTTCAAGATATATGTCGGGCGCGACGAGGCCCGCAGGCTGAAGGCCGACCAGATCGAGCGCTTCGACCGGCTGGCAGCGCTGTTTTCGGAGACCGCCGGCAATGCCTGACATGCGCCCGCTGGTGATCTTCGGCGCAAGCCGGGGCGTCGGGCTGGAACTGGCGCGGCTGGAATGCGCCGCGGGCCGGCGCGTCATCGCGCCGGTGCGCCCGCAATCGGACGTCGCCGCGCTGGACGAGGCCGGCGCGGCCTTCCTGCGCGCCGACGCCCTGTCGCGGCAGGACGTGGCCGGCACCTTCGCCCGCATCGGCGGCGACTTCGACATCGTCTCGACGCTCGGCGGACAGGCGGACGACGGCCGCCGGGCCGACGACGAGGGCAATATCAACGTCATCGATGCGGCCGTGGCGACGGGGCGGGCAAGGCGTTTCGTCCTCGTCACCTCCATCGGCTGCGGGGAGATGGCGCCCTTCCGCTCGGCGCGGGCCATCGCCGCCTTCGGCGCGGCGGTCGACGCCAAGACACTGGCGGAGGGGCGGCTGAGAGCGAGCGGCCTCGACTGGACGATCATCCGGCCCGGCGGCCTCGTCTCCGAGCCCGCCACCGGACGGGGCATCCTTTGCGAGGACCCGCAGATGCACGGCTTCATCCACCGGGCGGACGTCGCGCGGCTGGCGTTCCGGGCGCTGCGCGACGCGGCGACCGTCGGCCATGCCTTCGCCGCCGTCGATGCGGGGCGGATGAACAGCGTGAACGCCCTTTCCCCCTTCCCTCTCGCAGAACAGGATTTTCAGACGTGAACACCGGCACCCTCATGATCATCCTCATGCTGCTTCCGGGCGGCGGCTATTCCGCCAGCTTCGTCAGCACCGACACGCCGCAGGAATGCGCGCAGCGCCTCGCGCGCATCCGCCCCTTCCTGGAGGGCGGGACGGCCGAGCTGAAGGAGGCCGGCTGCTACGCGACCGGCGCCACGTTCGACGACTTCGACCACGATCCGCCGGCCGATGCGCCGCGCCACACCTTCCTCCTCACCCTGACGGGCGACAAGGCCGGCATTCGCAAGCTGGCAAGCGAGGCGGAATGTCGCTCTGCACTGGAGCAGGCGGAGGGATCGGCCGGGCAGGCTTACTACTGCACCACGTCGACCCAGGACATGACGGGCGGCGGGGACTGACCGCCGCGAGAGGCAACCGGGCGCCGGAGGGCGCCTGCGATCTGGAGAGACATTCATGAGAGGGTTTTCAATGGCCGGGGGCTGGCAACATCCGCTGGCGGCGCTGCTGCTGTCCGTTTCGCCGCTGGCGCTGCAGCCTGCGCTGGCCGAGGAGCCGGCAGGCACCTGGCTGGACACGGTCACCGTCGTCGGCACGCGGACGGAAATGGCCGTCAGGAACAATCCGCGCTCGGTCGCGGTGATCACGAAGGAAGACATCGAAAAGCGCCCCGCCGACAGCATCGCCGAACTCCTGCGCGACGTGCCGGGCGTCGACATCGCCGATGAATCGGTGGCCGGCATGAAGCGGCTGCGCATCCGCGGGGAAAGCTCGCGCCGCGTGACCATCCTCGTCGACGGCCAGGAGATCACCGACCACAGCACCTACGGCACGCCGCTTCTGGTCGATCCCGCCACCATCGAGCGGATCGAGGTGGTCAAGGGCCCGTCCTCCGTGCTCTACGGCGCGAAGGCCATCGGCGGCGTCGTCAACATCATCACCAAGAAGGGCGCGGACAAGCCGGTCGAGGTCGAAGGCGGCGGCACCTACTATTCGGGCTCCGGCGGCTGGCAGAGCTGGGCGGCCGTCTCGGGCGGCAAGGACGGCTTCGACTACCGCCTTTCCGCCACGGCCGACCGGCACGGCGACCGGCGCGTGCCGAAGGGCCAGTATTCGGCGACCGGAAAGCTCGACGACACCGCCTTCAACAACAAGAACCTCTATGCCCATCTCGGCTATCGCTTCGGCGAGGCGGACAACCACTACCTCGCCCTGAAATACGAGCAGCACTTCCTCGAGAGCGAGGGATGGCCGGGACCGCCCGGCTCGCTTACCGGGGTCGAGCGCTTCCGGATCGACCTGCCGCAGCGCGACCGCCGCAAGGTCGGCCTCTACTACGACGGCGAGGAGATCGGCGACCTCGTGCGCAAGGTCCATGTCGACCTCTACTACCAGACGATCGACCGGCTCTTCGAGAACCAGGTGGGCGTCAGGACGACCCCGACCCGCACCGTCGACGTCACCTCCACCTCCGACGACCGCATCACCGACTACGGGCTCAACGCCCAGGTCGACCTCGCCCTCCTGGACGGGCACCAGACGATCATCGGCGCGCAGTATCTCTCCGACAACCTGGTGACCGGCAAGACCTCGACCACGACGATGACCGGCTTCGGCCCCTTCCCCGTGACGACGAAATCGTCCTCAAGGGACAAGGCGCATATCGACACGGTCTCCCTCTACGCACAGGACGAATGGAGCCTCACCGACGCGGTGAAGCTGACCACGGGCCTGCGGCTGAACCACACGCGGACGGGGCTCGACGAAACGACGGTCGCCGCGCGCGCCGGCTTCGAGGGGACGGACGACACGCGCCTTCTCTCCTCGCTCGGCCTCACCTTCGAGCCGACCGACAGCCTCGTGCTGCGCGCGGGCTATTCGGAAGGCTACATCTCCCCGACGCTGCTCCAGCTCTTCAGCTCGACCACCGCCGGCGGACAGGGCACGATCTACGGCAACCCCGACCTGACGGCCGAGCTTGCGCGCAATTTCGAGATCGGCGCGCGCTACGAGGATGCCGGCCTGGCGCTCGACGTGGCGGGCTTCTACACGAAGGCGAAGGACTACATCACCACCACGCGCTGCGTGACCGTCACCGCCTATTGCCAGACGACGGGCTCGGCCTCCTCGCCGTCCTCGCTCTATGTCAACGCGGACAGCGCGACAACATACGGCCTGGAATTCCTCGCCGAATACGCGCTTGCCTCCGGCTTCTCGCCCTATGTCGGCGGAAGCTGGGTCCGGCGGGAGCTGGATTTCGCAGGCTACTCGACCTTCGACAGCGACACGCCGGCGCTCTCCGGCCGCATCGGCGTGAAATACGAGGGGGAACTGTGGGAGAAGCCCTTCTGGGCCGACCTCTTCCTGCGCGGCTCCACCGGCAGCCGGCAGACCTATCTCAGCGGAACGAGCCTCGTGACGGAAACGCTGCCGGGCTGGGGCACGCTCAATCTCGCCTTCGGCGGCAACTACGGCGAAGACGAGCGCCTCAGCCTCTCGGTGAGCTTCAACAACATCCTCGACAAGGAATACCGCCCGACCTTCGGGGAACTGCCCGGCGTCCGGCGCAGCGTTGAAGTGAGTGCCCGCGTGAAGTTCTGATCCGGCCGGACATACGACGGCCCCGCCATTGCGGGGCCGTCGCGGACGGCTTCCTACGACGAACCGCCGTCCGCCATGCTGCGGATATAAGCGCTGAACATATCGGCCATCGCATCGGCATAGGCTTCCATCTCGGGGGCGCTTCGCGGCGTTTCGGAAAACTCCTTGCCGACCGTGCTCATCGTCGTCATGACCAGGTCGGCGGCGAGGTCCCGTACGGCATCGGGGCTGCGCGGAAGGACTTCCCGCAGGAAGCCCGCGAAGATCGGATCGCCCGCCTCCTTGGCCTCGCGGGCCTCGGGCGCATCCCGATAGAGCGGGGCCGCGTCGTCGAGCGCGATGCGAACCGTCGCCTCTTCGCATTCGGAACGGATGAAGGCATGGACGAGAGCCCGCAGCCTGCGGAACGGCGGCTGCGCGCGGTCCTCCAGGATGCGCCGGAGAAGGTCGTTGGTCTGCTGCCACTCGTCGCTTTGCAGCCGGAAGAGGATCGCCGCCTTGTTGGGGAAATACTGGTAGAGCGACCCGATGCTGACACCCGCCCTTTCCGCGACGCGGGCGGTGGTGAAACGCTGCGCCCCCTCCTCCGCCAAAACCTGAACAGCAGCCTGAAGGACGGCCTGGACGAGCTCGTTCGAGCGCGCCTGCTTCGGCTGTTTTCGCGAGGAAATACGGGCACTTGGGCGATCGGTCACGGGCACGTCCGGCAATGCGATTAGAAAACGCGACTAATTATTCGTATTTTCAACGCGAACACAAGCCACGGAGCATTTTCCATGACCACCCTGACCACGGAGCCCCTCGCATCGCTCCTCGACCGGCTTTTCGAGGAAGCAGGCGCGGCCTCCAGCCCGGCGATGGCCGCGCTTTCGCACGACGAGCGCGAACGCCTCATGCGCAGCAAGACGGAGTATCTCGACCTTTACGGACGGATGAAGGATCTCTGGCTGCCGGTATCGCGCGAGACGGGCGCGCTGCTCTACATGCTGGCCCGCAGCCGCGGCGCGACGTCCATCGTGGAATTCGGCACGTCCTTCGGCATCTCGACGCTCCACCTTGCCGCCGCCCTGCGCGACAATTGCGGCAACCGGGGCAGCGACCGGGGCGGCAACCGGGGCGGCGGCCGGCTGATCACCACCGAGTTCGAGCCCTCCAAGGTCGCGCGGGCCCGGCAGAACCTTGCCGAGGGCGGCCTGCTCGACCTCGTCGAGATCCGGGAGGGCGACGCGCTGGAGACCCTGCGCACCGGCCTGCCGGCGACAATCGACCTCCTGCTACTCGACGGCGCCAAGTCCCTCTACCGCGACGTCCTGAAACTGGTGGAGGACCGCCTTCAACCCGGCGCGCTGATCGTCGCGGACAATGTCGACTATTGCCCTGACTACCTCGCCCACATCCGCTCGGCCGCATCGGGCTACATCTCCGTGCCCTTCGCGGACGATATCGAGCTTTCCATGCGGGCGGCATGACCGGCCGCACCCGAAATTCGCACAATCAAGATCGGAAACCATCATGCACATATTCGTAACGGGAGCGACCGGCTGGGTCGGCTCGGCCGTCGTGGACGACCTGTTGAACGCCGGCCATCGCGTCACCGGCCTTGCCCGCTCGATGGAGAAGGCCGAGCGCCTTGCCGCCACCGGCGCCGACGTCCTCCTCGGTTCGCTCGAGGACCTCGACATCCTGCGCAAGGCCGCGGCGGCGGCGGACGCCGTCATCCACACCGCGTTCAACCACGATTTCTCGAAGTTCCTCGAAAACGCCGCCGAGGACCAGCGCGTCATCGCGGCGCTCGGCGATGCGCTCGAAGGTTCGGACCGCCCGCTCCTGGTGACCTCCGGCCTTTCCGGCCTGCCGAGGGGCGCCACCGAGGCCGACCGTCCGAACCCCGCCGCGCCGCGAAAGTCCGAAGCCGCCGCAAGGGCGCTTGCCGCGCGCGGCATACGGGCGGCGACCGTGCGCCTTGCCCCGTCGGTCCACGGCATCGGCGATCACGGCTTCGTGCCGATGCTCGCGGACCTTGCGCGCAGGACGGGCGTATCGGCCTATATCGAGGAGGGGGAGAACTGCTGGTCGGGCGTTCACCGGCTCGACGCGGCCCGCCTCTACCGGCTTGCGCTGGAAAAGGGCGCAACGGAGGCCGCCTACCACGCCGTCGCCGACGAGGCGGTTCCCTTCCGGCAGATCGCCGCCGTCATCGGCCGCCGGCTCGGCCTTCCGGTCGAGGCGCGCCCGCGCGAACACTTCGGCTGGTTCGCCATGATGGCGGGCGCGGACATGGCCGCCTCCAGCGCGCGGACCCGGACCCTCCTCGACTGGCAGCCCTCCGGCCCCGGCCTTCTCGAAGAGATCGACCGACCTGCCTATTACGGCGCATAACCGCGCGCCCCTGAAATGCCGGGCGCGTTCTCGCGCCCTGCCGTAAGCGTTCACGTCAACCAACGCGCTCATCGCCAACCGGGAAGCGGCCTCATGCCCTTCCCGCCACGATCCTCATTCGGAGTGCGTATCCATGCCTGCCATCGAACGGCCTGATCCGGCCTATCGCCACGTCGTCGCCCTGACGATCGCCCTTTTCCTCTCCTATCTCACCGTCGCCATGTCGCTGTCGGCCGTGACCATTCACGTCGTGCGGAACCTCGGCCTCGGCAATGGCTATGGCGGCCTTGCCGTCGGCATCGCCTTCCTGTCGACGATCCTGACGCGCGGCTGGGCGGGCGCCCTCGCCGACCGGATCGGCGGCAAGCCGTGCATGCAGCGCGGCCTCCTCGTCTATGCCGCCGCCGGCCTCATCTGCCTTCTGGCAGGCTGGCCCGGACTGCCCGCCATGCTGCGCTATGACGTGCTGATCGCCGGCCGCCTCCTGCTCGGCCTCGGCGAGAGCGTCGCCATGGTCGGCATGATAAGCTGGGCAATCGGCCTGATGGGCCAGGCCCGGTCCGGCAGGGTGATGTCGCTTGTCGGCATGGGCCTTTACGGCGCCTTCGCCGTCGGCGGCCCGCTCGGGCTTGTCCTGCTCGACCGCCTCGGCTTTACCGGCCTGATGATCGCCTGCACGCTCCTGCCGATCGTCGGCATGGTCGCGGTCAACCCGATCCCCGCGGTCGCGCCGCAATCCGGCCACCGCGAACCGTTCTGGCGGATCATCGGCCGGATCTGGCGGCCGGGTGCGGCGGTCGGATTGCAGGGCGTCGGCTTTGCGGCACTGGGCGCGTTCTTCTCGCTCGCCTTCCTCAGCCGCGGCTGGCCCCATGCCGGGCTGGGGCTGACCTTCTTCGGCGCCGGCTTCGTGCTGGTCCGCCTGTTCTTCGGCCATATGCCGGACCGGTTCGGCGGCCTACCCGTCGCGGCGGTCTCGCTGACGGTGGAAGCGGCCGGGCAATACCTGCTCTGGCTCGCGCCGGGGCCCTATGCGGCCCTTGCCGGGGCGTTGCTGACGGGCCTCGGCTGCTCGATGGTGTTTCCCGCCATGGGCTCGCAGGTCGTCAAGCAGGTGCCGGCGCATCTGAGGGGCACGGCGGTCGGCGGTTTCGCCGCGTTCCAGGACCTCGCCTATGGCGCGACCGGGCCGGTCGTGGGACTGCTGGCGGATGCCAGGGGCTATGGTTCGGTCTTCCTCGTCGGCGGGCTTTCCGCCACCATCGGGCTTGTCCTGGTCCTGTCCATGCGCCGGCCGGCAGCGAAAAGGCCCGCCGAAGCCTGACCGCATTTCCCGAACGGCTCGACCTGCCTCACACTCAAGCCCAGTGCGCTGGTGCCGGCGCGTTCGCTCATGCCGGCACCGTCCATCGGTGGCGATCAGGACGGCCAGGACGGCAACGGCCGCGGGAGGGCCTATCCCTTGAGATAGTCGATGACCGCATCGGCGATCATGCCCTTGTGGCGCGTCATCGTCTCCTCTTCGGAAAGGTCGCGGCGGAAGATCATGCCGAACGTATGGCGGTTGGAAACGCGGAAGAAGCAGAAGGCGCTGATCAGCATGTGCACGTCGATGGGGTCCGCCCGGCGCGTGAACACGCCTTCGGCCCGGCCGCGTTCGAGAATGCCGGCAATCGTCTCGATGACGGAGACGTTGAGGTCGCGGATCGCCTCCGAGCGCATCATGTGCGCGGCACGGTGGATATTCTCGATGCTGACCAGCCGCACGAAATCGGGATTGGCCTCGTCATGGTCGAAGGTGGTGGAGATGAGGGTGCGCATCGCCGCCTCCGGGGAGAGGCTCGCCAGCTTCAGATCCTCCTCCAGCGTGCGGATCTTGCGATAGGCGCGCTCCAGCACGGAGAGATAGAGCCCCTCCTTGCCGCCGAAATAATAGTAGATCATGCGCTTGGACGTGCGCGTGCGCTCGGCGATGGCGTCGACGCGCGCGCCGGCAAGGCCGTGCGTGGCGAATTCCTCGGTGGCGACGACGAGGATATCCTCCTTCGTCCGCTCCGGATCGTTCTTTCGGCTTGCCTCGCCCCGTGCCACCGTTCCTCCGCCGCCTTCCGGCGATCGTCCTGATTTCCCGAAGGAACCGTCCCGGAACCCGCCGGCCGCAGGCCGCGCGCATTCCACTCCTCCGCGCAGTCATATTGGGGTTGATGAGGTCTATCAAGACGGGCACTTGACATACGTACTAGTTCGTACATTTTGTGAAACGTCAAAGCGGCCGGGAGGAGGCGGCGATGGCGCCGTGCCCCTAACGCACAAGACGGGACCTGCGCTAGGAACGAACGGGCCGCGGAAGCGGCGATCCGCTTTGGGAGGAGCGCAATGGTTCGCATCATCGATTTCTGTTTCTGGCTGCTGAAGGCCGCCATCGCCGCCCTTCTGGCGGGCATGGTCGTGCTGGTCTTCGGCAATGTCGTCCTGCGCTATGCCTTCAACACCGGCATCACCTATTCGGAAGAGCTGTCGCGCATCTTCTTCCTCTGGCTGACCTTCCTCGGCGCGGTGGTCGCCATGCGCGAGCACGGCCATCTCGGCGTCGATTCGCTGCTGCGCCGCCTGCCGCCGGCCGGCGCGAAGGCCGCCGTCCTTGTCGGCCAGGCGCTGATGCTGTGGGCGACATGGCTGATGATCAGCGGAAGCTGGACGCAGACCCTCATCAACCTGCATGTCTCGGCCCCGGCGACGGGCATTTCCATGGGTGTCTTCTACGGCGCCGGCCTTGCCTTCGGCGTGCCGGCCTTCCTCATCATCCTTGCCGACATGGTGGGCGTCGCGACCGGCCGCATCGACGTCACCACCGCCGAATTCGTCAGGGACAGCGAGGACGAGCTGGCGCTGGAGCACCCGCCGGAAGCCGCCCTCGCCACCCTTTCCGTCCAGCCCACCCCTTCCGTCAAGCCCACCCCTTCCGTCAAACATTGAGGCCGCGCCGATGACCGTATCGATCTTCCTCGGCGCCCTTCTCGTTCCCATGGCGCTCGGCGTGCCGATCGCCTTCGCCCTCATCCTCAGCGGCGTCGCCCTGATGATGTATCTCGGCCTCTTCGACGCGCAGATCGTCGCGCAGAACGTGCTGAACGGCGCCGACAGCTTCCCGCTGATGGCCGTGCCCTTCTTCCTCCTGGCCGGCGAGGTGATGAACACCGGCGGCCTTTCGCGCCGCATCGTCAACCTCGCCATGGCGATGGTCGGGCATATCCGCGGCGGGCTCGGCTTCGTCGCGATCTTCGCGGCCTGCATCCTGTCGAGCCTTTCCGGCTCGGCGGTCGCCGATGCCGCCGCACTCGGCGCCCTGCTCTACCCGATGATGCTGAAATCCGGCCACGATCCGGCGCGCACCGGGGGCCTTCTCGCCTCCGCCTCGATCATCGGCCCGATCATCCCGCCCTCGATCGGCTTCATCCTCTACGGCGTCGTCGGCGGCGTCTCGATCACCAAGCTCTTCCTTGCCGGCATCGTCCCCGGCATCCTGATCGCCGGCGCGCTCTGCCTCACCTGGCTCTTCGTCGCGCGCAAGGAGCAGTTCGCCCTGCCGCCGCGACAGAGCCGGGCGGTGCGCATGAAGGCCTTCGCCGACAGCCTGTGGGCGCTGATGCTGCCGGTCATCATCATCGTCGGCCTGAAGTTCGGCGTGTTCACGCCGACGGAGGCGGGCGTCGTCGCGGCGGTCTATTCGCTGTTCGTGGCGATGGTCGTCTACCGGGAACTGCCGCCGGCAAAGCTGTTCGGCGTCTTCGTCTCGGCGGCGAAGATCACGGCGGTCGTCATGTTCCTCGTCGCCTGCGCCGCCGTCTCGGCCTGGCTCGTCACCGTCGCGGACGTGCCCGGCGAGCTCGTGTCGCTGCTGGAGCCGCTGATGGACAACCAGACGCTGCTGCTGCTCGCCATCATGGCCCTCGTCGTGGTCGTCGGCACGGCCATGGACATGACGCCGACCATCCTCATCATGACGCCGGTGCTGATGCCGGTCATCAAGCAGGCGGGCATCGACCCGGTCTATTTCGGCGTCCTCTTCATCATCAACAATTCCATCGGCCTCATCACGCCGCCCGTCGGCACCGTGCTCAACGTCATCTGCGGCGTCTCCAAGCTGAACATGGAACAGCTCATGAAGGGCGTCATGCCCTTCCTCATCGCCGAACTCGTCGTGCTTTTTCTGCTCGTGCTGTTTCCCCAGCTCGTCACGGTCCCCGTGGCGCTGATGGGGCATTGAGACGGCGGACATTCAACCGGCCAAGCGCGAAGGCGCGGCCAAACCTGGGAGGAAGACATGCTTGAAACACTGAAGAAACTGGCGCTCGGGGCCATCGTGCCGATCGCGCTGCTCGCCGCGCTTCCGGCCTCCGCCGAGATCCGCGAGCACCAGATCAAGTTCGCCGCCGCCAACAACAAGGGCCACCCGCAGGTGACCGGCATGGAGAAGTTCGCCGAGCTGGTGAAGGAAAAGAGCGGCGGCAAGATCGAGGTGAAGCTCTTCCCCGGCGGCGTGCTCGGCGGCGACGTGCAGACCGTCTCGGCGCTGCAGGGCGGCGTCATCGAGATGACCGTGCTGAACGCCGGCATCCTCGCCGGCAACGTCAAAGAGTTCGGCGCCGTCGACCTGCCCTTCCTCTTCAACAGCGGCGAGGAAGCCGACAAGGTGATGGACGGCCCCTTCGGCACGAGCCTGATGGAGCTTCTGCCCGATACCGGCCTCGTGGGCCTTGCCTATTGGGAGCTCGGCTTCCGCAACCTCACCAACAACCGCCATCCGATCACCAAGCTGGACGACATCAAGGGCCTGAAGATCCGCGTGATCCAGTCGCCGATCCCGATCGAGCTGTTCAACAGCCTCGGCGCCAATGCCGTGCCGCTGCCCTATACCGAACTCTACACGGCACTGGAGACCGGCACCGTCGACGGCCAGGAGAACCCGGCCGCCAACATCCTGAACGCCAAGTTCTACGAGGTGCAGAAGTACATGACGGTCACCCGTCACCAGTACAATCCGCAGATCGTGCTCATCAGCAAGAAATTCTGGGACGGCCTCAACGACGAGGAGAAGGCCGTGTTCCAGTCCGCCGCCACCGAGGCGCGCGACTACCAGCGCAAGGTCTCGCGCGAGGTCGACGCCAAGGCGATCGCCGACATCAAGGCGACCGGCATGGAGGTGAACGAGCTTTCGCCCGAGGAAACCCAGAAGCTGCGCGATGCCGTCAAGCCGCTGATCGACAAGTTCGGCGCCGAGATCGGCCCGGACACGGTCTCCGCCCTCTTCAAGGAACTCGACACGATCCGCGGCAAGTAAGCCGCCCTCCCGGCCCGCCACGCCGGCGGGCCGGCCACACCCTAACGGATTGCGAGAGATGATCCAGACGCTGCTCAAACCGATGAAGGCCGGCCTGATCGGCGCGGGCATTCAGGCATCGCTGACCCCGGCCATGCACATGCGCGAGGGCGAGGCGCAGGGCTTCTCCTACGATTACGAGCTGATCGACCTCGCCCGCATCGGCGCGACGCCGGCCGACCTGCCGCGTCTTCTCGCTGAAGCCGAGGCCCGCGGCCTGGCCGGGCTCAACATCACCCATCCCTGCAAGCAGAGCGTCATCCCCTATCTCGACGACCTGTCGCCGCAGGCCCGCGACCTCGGCGCGGTCAACACCGTCGTGCTGCGCGAGGGAAAGCGCTCCGGCCACAATACCGACTGGTGGGGCTTTGCCGAAAGCTTCCGCCGGGGCCTGCCCGATGCCGATCTCTCCTGCGCCCTCCAGCTCGGCGCGGGCGGCGCGGGCGCGGCCACAGCCTATGCCCTCCTGTCGCTCGGCCTGAAAAAACTGCTGGTCTTCGACCGGGAGGCCGAACGCGCCGGGGCTCTCGCGGCCGGCATGGCAGCGCTCTTCCCCGACGCAGAGGTCGAGGCCACCGAAGACCTCGGCCGGGCCATGCGCATCGCCGCCGGCCTCGTCCATGCGACGCCGACCGGCATGGCGAAATATCCCGGCCTGCCGCTGCCGGCCGATCTTCTGGAGCCGCGCCACTGGGTCGCCGAGGTCGTCTATTTCCCGCTCGAAACCGCGCTCCTGCGCGAAGCGGGGCGCCGCGGCTGCCGCACGCTCGACGGCGGCGGCATGGCGGTGTTCCAGGCCGTCGGCGCGTTCCGCCTGTTCACCGGCCGCGAGCCGGACCCCGGCCGCATGCTCGCCCATTTCAACACCCTCGCCCGCTGAGGATTTGACGGAGGACGCCGCGATGAAGACCTCGATAGCAACCGTCTCCCTCAGCGGCGACCTTCGCGACAAGCTCGGCGCCATCGCCAAGGCCGGCTTCGACGGCGTCGAGATCTTCGAGAACGATTTCCTCGTCTTCGACGAGAGCCCGCGCGACCTCGGCCGCATGGTGCGCGACTTCGGGCTGGAGATCACCCTCTTCCAACCCTTCCGCGACTTCGAGGGCATGCCCGAGCCGCTGCGCGCCCGCACCTTCGACCGCGCCGAGCGCAAGTTCGACATCATGCAGGAGATGGGCACCGACCTCGTGCTCGTCTGCTCGAACGTCTCCAGCGCCGCGCTCGGCGGGCTCGACCGGGCCGCCGCCGATTTCCGCGAACTCGGCGAGCGCGCCGCACGGCGCGGCCTCAAGGTCGGCTACGAGGCGCTTGCCTGGGGGCGGCACATCAACGACCACCGCGACGCCTGGGAGATCGTGCGCCGCGCCGACCATCCCGATATCGGCCTCATCCTCGACAGCTTCCACACGCTGGCGCGCAGGATCGACGTCAACTCGATCCGCTCCATCCCGAAGGAGAAGATCTTCATCATCCAGCTTGCCGACGCGCCGAAGATCGACATGGACCTCCTCTACTGGAGCCGGCACTTCCGCAACATGCCGGGCGAAGGCGAATTGCCCGTCGAAGCCTTCATGGCGGCCGTCGCCGAAACGGGTTACGACGGCTACCTTTCGCTCGAAATCTTCAACGACCAGTTCCGCGGCGGCTCGCCCGGCGCGATCGCCGCCGACGGCCACCGTTCCCTCGTCTATCTCGGCGATAAGGTCCGAAGGGCCAATCCCGGTCTTTCCCTCGACGTGCCGGCCATGCCCGAACGCAGCCGCGTGGAGGGCATCGCCTTCATCGAATTCACCGTGGACGAGGCCGAGGCGCCCGATCTCGAGGCCCTCATCGCCACCCTCGGCTTCCGCCGGCAGGCGCGCCACAAGACGAAGAACGTCACGGTCTTCCGGCAGGGCGATATCCGGCTGGTCGTCAATGCCGACGACCGCGGCTTTGCCGGCTCCTCCTATCTCGTGCACGGCACCTGCGCCTATGCGATGGGCCTGATGGTGGAGGATGCCCGGGCCGCGCGGGAACGGGCCGTCGCGCTCGGCGCAGAGGCCTTCGAGCAGCCGCTCGATCCCGGCGAGATCGAGATGCCCGCCGTGCGCGGCGTCGGCGGCGGCGTGCTCTATTTCCTCGACCGCAAGAGCGACCTCGCCCGCATCTGGGACATCGAGTTCGACCCCGTGGAAGACGATCCGGGCACCAGCGATGCAGGCCTGTCGCGCATCGACCATGTGGCCCAGACCATGCCCTACGAGGAGCTGCTGACCTGGCTTCTCTTCTACACCTCGATCTTCGAGGCGGAGAAGACGCCGATGGTCGACATCGTCGATCCTTCCGGCCTCGTGCGCAGCCAGGTGGTGGAGAACGGCGAAGGCTCGCTGCGCATCACCATGAACGGCGCGGAAAACCGCAACACGGTCGCCGGCCGCTTCATCACGGAAACCTTCGGCTCCGGCATCCAGCATCTCGCCTTCACCACGGACGACATCTTCGCGGCGGCGGATGCGCTCGCCGCGAACGGCTTTTCCGCGCTCGACATCTCGCGCAACTACTATGACGACCTCGAAGCCCGCTTCGGCCTCGATCCCGCCCTCACCGAACGCCTCCAGGTGCGGAACATCCTCTACGACCGCGACGAGCACGGCGAGTATTTCCAGCTCTACAGCCCTACCTACCGGGAGGGCTTCTTCTTCGAGATCATCGAGCGCCGGGGCTATCGCGGCTACGGCGCGGCCAACGCGATCTTCCGCATCGCCGCGCTGCGCCGGCACCTGCGCCCGGCCGGCATGCCGCGCATCTGATCCACCCGCCGTTCGGCCCGGTACCGCGCCCTCGGCCCGATTGACGCCGTCAGAGGAAGTCGTCCCGGCGCGGCGTGAACGTGTCGATCAGCAGGCCGGGCGTCAGGGCGACCACGCCATGCACGAGGTTGGGCGCGACGATGAAGCTGCTTCCGGCACCGAGGCGGGTGGTGACGCCGTCCACCGTGACGTCGAAGGTGCCCTCGGCGACATAACTTGCCTGCGTGTGCGGATGCGAATGGAGGGCGCCGACGGCGCCTTCCTCGAAACGGAAGGCGACGAGCATCATTTCCGGCCGCTCGCTCAGCACGGCCCGGCGATTGCCGGGCGCCACCTCGGTCCAGACGGTGTCTTCAGGCAGGGTGTAGTACATGTGTCCTCTCATCTAAGCGCGTCCATCGGCACCTTGTCCATGTCGGTGAAGCTCATGTTATCGCCGGCCATGGCCCAGATGAAGGCATAGCGCCCCGTGCCCGCGCCGGAATGGATCGACCAGCCCGGCGACAGGACCGCCTCGTGGTTCTTCAGGACCACATGGCGCGTCTCGCCCGGCTCGCCCATGAAATGGAAGATGCGGGTCGCCTCCTCCATGCCGAAATAGAGATAGACTTCCATGCGCCGGTCGTGCACATGCGCGGGCATGGTGTTCCAGACGGAGCCCGGCTCGAACATGGTGAGGCCGACGAGGAGCTGGCAGCTCTCGCAGACGTCCGGATGCACATACTGGTTGATGGTGCGCGCGTTGGATTCCTCCGCCGAGCCGAGACGCACCTTCCTCGCCATCTCGCGCGTGATGTGCACGGTCGGGCAGGCGCGGTGCGCGGGGGCGCTGAGGAGATAGAACAGGGCGGGCTCTGCCGGGTCGTCGCTGGCGAAGGCAAGCGCCCCCTCGCCCATGCCGACATAGAGCGCCTCCTGGAAACCGAGCGCATAGTCCCGGCCGCCGACGCCGACCCGGCCCGCGCCGCCGATATTGACGACGGCGGCCTCGCGGCGCTCCAGGAAGCGCTCCGTGCCGGTCTCGGCGACCCGGTCGATCACGAGCGTCTTGCCGGCCGGCGCGATGCCGCCGACCACCATGCGGTCGAGATGGCTGTAGGTGAGGTTCACCTCGCCCGGCCGGAACAGCGCCTCGATGACGAAGCCCTCGCGCAGGCCTTTGGTATTGCGCCTTGCGGCGTCCTCGGGCCCGACGACCTGGCGGACGGATACGGAAATGGTCACGGCATTTGCCTCCTGCTTTCGGTACGGTCAGGTGAGCACGACATAATCGGTGAGCTGGCTGATGGTCGTGTCGGCCTTGGCGACGTCGAAGACCTTCGTGCCGTGGCTCATGATCACGAACCGGTCGCAGACCTGGTAGGCGTGGTAGATATTGTGCGTCACCAATACGCTGGAGACGTTCTCCGCCTTCAGCTTCAGCACCTGGTTCAAAAGCGCCTCGGTCTCGCGCACGGAGAGCGCCGAGGTCGGCTCGTCGAGCAGCAGCACGCGCTTCTTGAAATGGACCGCGCGCGCGATGGCGACGGCCTGCTTCTGCCCGCCGGAAAGATTGCCGACCAGCGTATCCGGCGAATCGATGCCGGAAATGTGCACGGCGTTCTGCAGCACCTCCATGGCGATGTCGCGCATCTCGCGCTGGCGCAGGAAGCCGAAGCGGTCCGTCAGCTCGCGCCCCATGAAGATGTTGCGGGTGATCGAGAGGGAATCCACCAGCGCGGTGTGCTGGTAGATCGTCTCGATGCCGGCCTCGGCCGAATCCGAGCGGCAGGTGAAGGCGGTCTTCCGGCCGTCGACGGTCAGGTAGCCGTCGGTCGGCCTGTGGATGCCGGAGATGAGGTTGACCGTCGTGGACTTGCCGGCGCCGTTGTCGCCGAGCAGGCCCACCACTTCCCCTTCGCCGATATGGAAGCTGAGGTTGCGCAGCGCCGTGAGGGCGCCGAAGCTCTTGGAGATGTTGTGCAGTTCGAGGAGATGAGACATCACGCAAGCCCTCGCCGCTCGACAAGATGGTTGAAGATGGCGGCCAGCACGATCAGCGTCGCGATGAACATGTCGAGATAGAAGCCCGGCGCGCGCAGGAGCAGCAGCACGTCGGTGATGGTGTGGATGAGCAGCACGCCGAGGAAGACGCCGACGATCGAGCCGCGCCCGCCACGCAGGGAAAGCCCGCCGATGACGCAGGCGGCGATCGCCTGCAATTCGAGCCCGGCGCCCTGCCCCGGCTGCACGCTGCCGACGCGGGCCGTCGCCAGGATGCCGGCGACCGCCGCCATGCCGCCGGCAATGGCGAAGGCGATGAGCTTGACGCGGTTCGTATTGATGCCGATGGCCTCCGCCGCGCCGCGATTGCCGCCCGTCGCGAAGACGTGGTTGCCGAAGCGATGGCGGTGCAGCAGGAAATGGAAGCCGACAACGAAGAGCACGATCCAGATGAAGGCGGCATTGATGCCGAGCAGCGTGCCGGAAAACAGGCTGGAGAAGAGCGGCTCGGGGTCGAAGCGCACCTGCACCGCGCCGTTGTAGAGCAGCACCGCGCCGCGCCAGAACAGGAGGCCGCCGAGCGTGACGATGAAGGACGGCAGGCCGAAGCGCAGCGTGATATGGCCGTTGAGGAGCCCGATCAGCACGCCGGCGAGAATGCCGAGCGGCGCGGCGACAAAGGCGCTGAGGCCCGCGCCGACGAGGCTTGCCATCAGCACCGCGGTGAAGGTGTAGACGGAGCCGATGGAAAGGTCGAACTCGCCGGCGATCATCAGCACGCCGGCACCAAGCGCCAGCGAGCCGAGCACCGGAACCGCCTTCATCAGGATCGTCAGGTTCTGCGGGGAGAGATAGCGGAAGTCGTCGGGATAGAGGAGCGCGCCGGCGATGCAGACGATCTGCAACGTCACGAAGACGAGGAAGATCGCCCCCGCGGGCGTGGCCATGATCCGCTTGAGGGCGGATTGTCTTTGGGTCCGCGAGCGGGGCGCGGCACTGTCGGCAAGGATGGGTGTCACGGTCTGGCACTCGATCGTTTGGGGAGCGGGGAACCCGCCGGCCGCACCGGCGGGCCCCTCCTGAAGACGGTTAGCGGTAGCTGCCGATCAGCGGCTTGACCGAGCTGATGCGCGACTTGTCGAGGAAGGCGCCCTGCCCGGTGTCGATGTCGGTCGGCGTCAGGCCGTACTTCTTGGAAAGCGCGATCTGGGCGATCGGATAGTAGCCCTGGAGATAGGGCTGCTGGTCCATGGTCGCGAACATCGCGCCGCTCTCCACCGCATTGACGATCTCGACCGCGAGGTCGAAGCCGCCGAAGGGAATATCCACGCCGGCATCCTTGATGGCGCCCGCGCCGACCGTGGAGGTGACCGAGCCGGTGCCGAACAGGGCCTTGACGTTCGGATTGGCGATGAGGAACTGGGCGATGATGTTCTGCGCCTCGGCGGGATCGAGGCCGGCGCGCACCGTCTCGACCTTGATGCCGGCCTCCGTCATCGCCTTCTCGATGCCGCCGCCGCGGGCGACGGCGAAGCTCGCCTCCGGGATCTCGCGCGGGTTGAAGACGACGTCGCCGGACTTCAGGCCGAATTCCTTGATCATGCGGTTGCCGAGCTCGTAGCCCGAGGCGAACTCGTTCATGCCGACATAGGCCTGGCGGCAATTGCCCTTGGCGCCGTCGAGGTCGTCGTTGTTGAAGCCGATGACGACGATGCCGGCTTTCACGGCCGCGCAGATGCTCTCGTCGAAGGCGTCGGACGAGGAGATGGCGACGGCGATGCCGTCGACGCCGCTCGCCGTCGCGCTCTCGATCAGGTCGTTCTGGCGCACCGGATCGTTGTTGGCATATTGCACGTCGAGGTCGACGCCGAACTGGGCGGCGGCGTCTTGCGCGCCCTTCACCACGGGATTAAAGAACTGGACGCTCGGATCGAGGTAGATGATCATCGTCGCCTTGACGTCGGCGGCGAGCGCCGTCGACGCGAGCATGGTGGCAACGCCTGCGGCAAGAACCGCGGCTTTCAACCTGGTCAATTTCATTTGCGTATCCTCCCTTTGGATGTGCAATGCGGGTCCAAAAGACCCAGATCTCGGCTGGCGGGCTCCGACCAAAGATTTCGCCAGCCGAGATTTTCCTCCTCTCGCTACAAAAGCAGCGGATTATGCGAACCAGGGCGCGGGGCGCCCGAGCGTGACGTGCACGCCCTTGAACTGGGAATATTCGTCGAAGCCGTAGCGGCCGAGCTCGCGGCCGAGGCCGCTCTTCTTGTAGCCGCCGATCGGCAGTTCCGGCGTGCCGTCGATCACGCTGTTGATCCAGCAGCGCCCGGCGCGGATGCGGCGGATGCTCTGCAAGGCGGTCTCCAGATTGGTCGACCAGACGGAGGCCGAAAGGCCGAACTCGGAGGCATTGGCCATCGCGACGGCCTCGTCCGCCGTTTTGAATGTCAGCGTCGAGAGCACCGGCCCGAAAATCTCCTCCCGGGCGATCGACATGTCGGGCGTCACGCCGGCAAAGACCGTCGGCGCATAGTAGAGCCCGGCATCCCTGCCGACTCTCTCCCCGCCGAGCAGCAGTTCCGCACCGGCGGCAACGCCGGCCTCGACATAGGAATGCACCTTCTGCGCATGCGCTTCCGAGATCATCGCGCCGATCTTCGTGCGCTCGTTCAGCGGGTCGCCGAAGGTGACCTTGCGGGAAATGTCGAGAAGGCGCTCCATCAGCGCATCGCGGATGCCTTCCTCGACGAGAAGCCGGCTGCCGGAAATGCAGCACTGGCCGGCATTGTGATAGACGCCGTAGGCGATGCCGTCGGCAGCCGCGTCGAGGTCCGCGTCGGCGAAGACGATCTGCGGGCCCTTGCCGCCCAGCTCCAGCCCGACGCGCTTGACGCTGCGCGCGGCGATCTCGCCGAGCTTCGTGCCGACGCGCACCGAGCCGGTGAAGGCGACCATGTCGACGCCGGGGTCCTCCGCCAGCACCTGGCCGGCCGGATCGCCGTAGCCGGTGACGACGTTGAAGACGCCGTCCGGAATGCCCGCCTCGCGCGCCAGCTCCGCCATGCGGATCGAGGTGCCGGAAGTGAACTCGGACGGCTTCAGCACCACCGTGCAGCCGGCGCCGATGGCCCACGGCACGCGCTCGGAGGCGATGATGAACGGGAAGTTCCAGGGCGTGATGATGCCGACGACGCCGACCGGCTCGCGCAGCACGAGGCCGAGGCGGTCGTCGCCGATATTGTTGTGGCTCTGGCCTTCGAGCGCGCGGGCCTGCCCGGCCGCATAGGACCAGAGGTCGGCGCAGAAGCCGATCTCGCCGCGCGCCTGGGCGATCGGCTTGCCGACCTCCAGGCTTTCGGCCAGCGCCAGCTCTTCCTGATGGGCAAGGATGAGGTCCGCCACCTTGAACATCAGGCGCGAGCGCTCGGCGCCCGACATGCGCGGCCAGGGGCCGGTATCGAAGGCACGGCGCGCGGCGGCGATCGCCATGCGCACGTCGTCGGCCGAAGCTTCCGGCCAGGTGCCCACCACGACGCCGGCATGGCCGGGGCTCACCCGGTCGATGGTCCTGCCCGAGGCCGCATCGACGGACTTGCCATCGACAAGCATCCGGTAGCGGGATTTAATGCCGAGGCGGGGATCACGGGAATCGGGTGCAATGAAATTCGTCAGCAATATCGTCTCCAGGCCGGCCACGCGGTGCCCGCCTCTCCCTGTTGCATCATCCGGTTTTCAGCCGCCGGATTTCTGTTGGCTTGAATTGTATGGTACTGTATGGTGGTTAAAACTGGATGTCAACGCATGACGGCGGCAAAAGAGATGAACCTTGAATCCATGAAGATCGACACCGGCGAGACGGCGGCCGCGCAGGTGGAGCGGGACCTGCGCGAATCCATCATCCGGCTGGAGCTGGCGCCCGGCGTGCGGCTCTCCGAGCAGGAGATCGCCACCCGCATGGGCGTGTCGCGCCAGCCGGTGCGCGAAGCGCTGATCTCGCTCGGCAAGTCGAAGCTGGTGGATATCCGCCCGAACCGCGGCACGGTCGTCGTACGCATCTCGGCGCGGCAGATGATGGAGGCGCGCTTCGTGCGCGAGGCGATCGAAACCGCCGTCGCCCGCCGCGCCAGCGAGAGCTTCGACAGCTGGACGCGGCGCAGGATCGACACGATCCTCGCCCGCCAGAAGGCCGCGATGGAGGCGCAGGACCACAATGCCTTCCGCCGCGAGGACGAGCAGTTCCATATCGCGATCGCCGAGGGGGCCGGCTGCGGCCTCGCCTGGAACGCCATCTCCGACATCAAGGCGCATATGGACCGGGTCTGCAACCTCCAGCTCCGCCATCCCGATTCCATGACGAAGCTGATCACCGAGCACGAGGCGATCATCGCCGCCATCGACACGCGCGACGCCGAGGCCGCCGAGGCCGCCATGCGCAGCCATCTCAGCGGCATCCTCGCCGACCTCCCGCAGATCGAGGCCGGCCATCCGGACCTGTTCGAATAGGCGGGGGCGCTAGAGGGCGCGCCAGCGCCATCCTTCCGGCCGGCCCGGCGCAAGGCCCGCCGCGTAAAGCGCGTCCTCCATGGCGCCGCCCATCGACAGGACCGCTTCGTCGGCATAGCGCCGGCCGACGACCTGCAATCCGACGGGCAGGCCCCCCTCCCCCAGCCCGGCGGGCAGCGACAGGGCCGGGCATTGCGGCAGCAGGTTGAACGGACAGGTCATGTCCAGCCCCTGGAAGCGGCCGTCCGGCAGGTCCGCGACATAGTCGTTGTCGTCCGCTTCGGCCGCAGGCGCCGTGACGGCGCAGGTCGGGCACAGCAGCGCGTCGTAACGGGCAAGGATGGCGGCGAGATCGTGCCACATCGCGGTGCGGAGAAGCTCCACCTTCTTGTAGCCGGCGGCATCGAGCGTCCGGCCGCGCTCGATCAGCTCGACGACGATCGGATCCATGCGCGCGCGATGGCCTTCCAGCGTCTCGCCGAAGAACGCGGCCATGAAGACGCACCAAAGATCGTACCACCGGTCGTTGACGGCCCGCGTCCAGCCGATCTCCACCGGCTCGACGATCGCCCCGGCGGCACGCAACGCCTCGGCCGCCGCAAGGATGCAGCCTTGCACCCCCGGCTCCACACTGTAGTAACCGAGGTCGAGAGAGAGCGCGAAGCGCCGCCCCGCAAGGGGGCCTGCGGCCGCCTTTTCCGTCTCGAAGGAAAGAGGCAGCGAGGAAATATCCGCATCGTCCGGGCCGGCCGTCGCCGCCATGAAGGCCACGGCGTCGCCGACCGAGCGGGCCAACGGGCCGAAATGGGAGATATTGTCGAAGACGCTGGGCAGGATCGTCATGGGAATGCGCCCGAGGCTCGGCTTCAGGCCGACGACGCCGGTGAGCGCGGCGGGGATGCGCACGGAGCCGCCCATGTCCGTGCCCTCGGCGAAGGGCACGACACCCGTGGCGACGGCGACCGCCGAACCGCCGGACGAGCCGCCGCTGGTGCGCGCGGCATTCCAGGGATTGCGCGTGATGCCCCAGCGCGGGCTTGCCGTGAAGCTGGAATGGGCGAATTCCGGCGTCGTCGTCTTGCCGATGAGGATCGCGCCCGCGGCCTCCAGCCGCCTGACGCAGAGGGCGCTTTCGTCCGGGACCCGGTTGCCGCTCGTCCAGGAGCCGAGCGTCGTCAGGTCGCCCTTCGTCGGCGTCAGGTCCTTGGCGGCGAAGGGCACCCCGAGGAGCGCGGGCAGGTCGCCGCCGCGCGCCACGCGCCGGTCGGCCTCCCGCGCCGCCGCGAGCGCCGCCTCCTCGCGCAGCAGCGTGAAGGCGTTCAGCGCCCCGTTCACCGCCTTCGCGCGCCGAAGCGATTCGGCGACGACCTCCTCGGCCGGAAACGCGCCGGAGCGGATGCCGGCGGCGATCCGCCCGGCGGGCAGGTCGAGCGGATGGGCGGGCGCCGGCGCGTGAGAAACAGTCTGCATGGTCGCGGACTCCGTGCTAGGTCTTTGCGAAAGAAAGAGGGGAAGGAACGTGGCGGCAGGTTCGGACGGGGCGGGCGGCTATATCGACCAGTGGAATGCGGGGCTTGCCGAGGCCGTTTCGCTGCTCGGCGAGGCCGGCTTTCCCGCCGCGCTGGAGCGCGCGCTGCACCAGCTCGTCTCCTTCGAGATGATGAACGGCTTTGCCTATTCGCCCGGCGGCAAGGCCTTCGACCTCGACAACGAGCGCATCGTCGGCGACCGCACCACCATCGTCGAGCACTATCTTGCCGGTGCCTATATCCTCGATCCCTTCTACGATGCCGTCCGCGATCCGCCGCCCGGCGGCATGCTCATCATGCGGAAACTGGCGCCCGACCGCTTCGCCGAAACGGAATATTACCGCCGCCATTACCAGGCGACGGGCATTGTCGACGAGATCGGCTTCGTACTGAAGCTCAGGGATGCCGATGCGGTACTGTCGCTTTCGCGCATGGGCGGGGTGCCGGCCTTCTCGCGCCGCGACATCGCCCGCCTCGAAAGTGCAGCGCCCGTCGTGCGCGCGCTTGCCGAGCGGCACTGGCATGCCCGGCTCGATCCGGCCGGCGGCGGGGATGCCGCCGCGACGATCAGCCATCCGCTGCTTTCGAAGCGGGAGCTGGAGATCGTGACCCTCATCCTCAAGGGTCACTCGACCTATTCCATCGCCGCGACGCTCGGCCTTTCGCCCAACACCGTGAAGGTCCACCGCCGCCAGGCCTATGCCAAGCTCACCATTTCCAGCCAGGCGGAGCTGTTCCATCTGTTCCTCAGCCGGCGATGATCATTCGGCGAACTCCATTTCCGGCGGCGCAAGCCGGAAGAAGCGGGTGAGATAGGCAAGATAGACGATGCCGACCGCCAGCCACACGATGCCGAGCAGCTTGGCGTTCCCGTCGAGGTTCCACAGGAGGAAGAGGTCGCAGACCGCCCCGACCGCCGGAACCGCAAGCGCAAGGACCGGCCCGAGCGGGCGGACGACCGCATTGCCCTTGAGATAGAGCGCGATCACCGAGACGTTGACCGCGGTGAAGGCGAGGAACGCGCCGAAGTTGATGAAGGACGTCGAGGTCGTCACGTCGAGCGTCAGCGCCAGCAGGCCGACGATGCCGACGAGCACGAGGTTGAGAACGGGCGTGCGCCATTTCTCATGCAGCTTGCCGAAGATACCGGCCGGCAGAACGCCGTCGCGGCCCATGGCGAAGAGCAGCCGGCCGACGCTCGCCTGCGCGGCAAGGCCGGAGGTGAACTGCGCCACCACGAGCGTTGCCAGGAAGACCGTCACGAAGAGATCGCCGCCGATCATCAGAGCGATTTCCGACGCGGCCGCGTCGACCGAGGCGAATTCGCCGCCCGGATGGGCAAGCTGCGTGATATAGGCCGCGCCCGTGAAGATGAGGCCGCCGATCACCGCGATGATCATGATCGCCCGCGGCATGGTGCGGGTCGGATCGCGCGTTTCCTCCGTCAGCGTCGAGACGGCGTCGAAGCCGAGGAACGAATAGGCCGCGATGGCAGCACCCGCGACGGACGCGCCGAACGGCACCGAGGCGTCGAAGAACGGCCGCACGGAGGCAAGGCCGCCGGCCCCGTTGATGGCGACGACATAGCGGGCGGCAAGCGCCACGAAGACGACCAGCACCGTGAGCTGCACCAGCATGAGCACGATGTTGACCCGGTTGGCGAAGGCGATGCCGATGACGTTCACCGCCGTCGTCAGAACGATGAAGCCGACGATCCACAGCCAGGCCGGCACGGACGGGAAGGCCGAGGTCAGGTAGGCCGCGCCGATCAGCCAGATGACCATCGGCAGGAAGAAATAGTCGAGCAGCACAGCCCAGCCGACGAGGAAGCCCGCGCCGGGATTGAGCGACTTGCGGGCATAGGTATAGGCGGACCCGGCGACCGGGTAGACCTTGGCCATGATGCCGTAGCTCACCGCCGTCAGGAAGATCGCGAGCGCCGCGATGAAATAGGCCATCGCCGTCGTGCCGTCGCTCGCCGACGCAAGGGCGCCGAACGTGCCGAACACGATCATCGGCGTCATATAGGCCAGCCCGAACAGCACCACGGACCACAGGCCAAGAGTCCGGTCGAGTTTGATGGTTTGTGTCATGATCCCCTCCTCCGAATGACGGCGTGAAGGGTCGGGGAAGACGGCCCGCAAGCCAATAACCCCAGGGTATTAGGCCCTTGCCCGCCTGCCGCTCCCGATCCTGTCCCTGCACCGGCCGTGCAACATTAACCGCAGCTGCGGCGTTGATCGGCGACGGACAACATATCTTCGCCAACGATTTCCCACCGGAACGGAACCTGCCTTGCCGACACATCATCCCCTGACGTCCAAGAAGACGCTGCGCCACCGCCGGCCCCTTTGGGCGACATCGCCCCGGATTTCGGTCGTAAGCAGGACGACCGGCAAGGATGACGACTACGACGCCATCATCGTCGGCGCCGGGATCAGCGGCGCGCTCATGGCCCAGGCGCTCGCTCGAACGGATATGAAGGTGATCGTCATCGACCGGCGCGAACCTGTCCGGGGCAGCAGCCTGGCAAGTACGGCGATGATCCAGCACGAGATCGACGTGCCGCTCCACAAGCTCGCACGGATGACGGGTCCCGAGAAGGCACGCAGGGTATGGCAGAGGTCCGCCAAGGCGGTCGACGGGCTGGCGGCATTGGTCGAGGATATCGGCATCGCATGTGATTTCCAGCGCAAACGCACCCTCTACCTTGCGGGAGACGCCTATGGCGCGCGGGCGCTGAGCACCGAGGCGGACGCGCGGGCGGACGCCGGGATTGCGAGCACGCTGGTCAAGGGGAGCGACCTGAAGGAGCGCTTCGGCATCGGCAGGACCGCGGCGATCGACAGCGCGATTTCGGCCTCGTGCGATCCGGCGCAGATGACGGCGGGCATCCTCAACCATGCCCGCAAGGCCGGCGTGGACATCCTCTCCGATACCGAGATCGCCGACTTCAGGGCGATCGGCGACGAGGTCGTCGTCTCGACATCCCATGGCAGGCTTCTGACGGCAAGGCACCTCGTCTTCTGCACCGGATACGAATTTCTCAAATCGATGGAGAACAAGAGCCAATCGGTGATTTCCACCTGGGCGATCGCCAGCAAGCCGAACCTGAAACGGCCCGGCTGGCTCGACGACTATCTCGTCTGGGAAGCCTCGGACCCGTATCTCTATTTCAGAACGACACCCGACGGGCGCGTCGTCGTCGGGGGAGAAGACGAGGAGACGCCGCACGCCTTCGCGGACGAGGCCAAGGCGTCGAGGAAGGCAAGGCGCCTGGCAAAGAAGCTGGCCGACCTGACGGGGATCGACATCGGCAAGCCGGACTTCGTCTGGTCGGCCCCTTTCGGTGTCACGCCGACCGGGCTGCCGATGATCGGCAGGGTTCCCGGACATCGCAACGTCTATGCCGCGATGGGATATGGAGGAAACGGGATCACCTATAGCCAGATCGCCGCCTCGATCGTTTCGGGCGAGATCAGCGGCCACCGCGACCCCGATGCCGAACTGTTTCCATTCGTATGACGGTTAGGCGCACCGCCTCGAAGGCCTATGGCCGCCGGCATCGCTTCAATAGCCGCCGAACACGGCGTTCAACTCAGCGACATTTTCCCCGGAAAGCAGGCGGGTCGGCGCATTGCGCAGCAAGACGAGCAGCTTGGCGGTTTCCTCCAGCTCCTCGGCGGCGTGGACGGCGGAGGCGATGTCCCTGCCGCTGACGACCGGGCCGTGGTTGGCGAGCAGCACGGCGGCATGGCGGCCGCCGAGCGCACGGATCATCTCGCCCATCCGCTCGTCGCCTGGCCTGACGTAAGGCAGCAGCTTCACCGTGCCGACGCGCATGACGACATAGGGCGTCAGCGGCGGGATGCAGTCGTCCGGATCGGTATCGGCCAGGCACGACAGTGCGGTCGCGAAGGTCGAATGCAGATGAACGACGGCGCCCGCCTGCGGCCGCGTCTCGTAGAAGGCCCGGTGCAGGAACACCTCCTTGGAGGGCTTGTCGCCCGATACATGGTTGCCGGCGCGGTCGAGCTTGGAGATGCGGGCCGGATCGAGGAAGCCGAGGCACGAATTCGTCGGCGTCATCAGGATCCCGTCCTCGACCGCGGCGCTGATATTGCCGGCCGAGCCGACCGAGAAGCCGCGGTCGAACAGCGACTTCGACAGGCGGGCGATCTCCTCGCGCAGCGTATTTTCCGTGGTCATCGTCCTGCCAGCCTTTCCAGCGCCTTGGTGAAGAAGTCGGGGGCGCCGAAATTACCGGATTTCAACGCGAGCGCCACGGGCTTTTGTCCGCCGGACAGGAGCACCGGCACGCCGGGATCGATCTCCGCCCCGATGGCGAGCGCGCCGAGGTCGAGCGCCGAGACCACCGCGCCGGACGTCTCGCCGCCGGCAACGACCAGTCGCCGGACGCCGGCCGAAACCAGCCCGCAGGCCGTCTCGGCAAAGAGGGCGTCGAGCGCCGCGGCGACCCGTTCCCGCCCGAACCGCGCCTGCAGGGCCTCCACCTCCTCCGGCGTTCCCGAGGAATAGGCGAGCGGCGCCCTGCCCCGGTTGGCGAGGAGAAAGGCCGCCACGTCCGTGGCGCGCACCGTTCCCGCAACGACACCGGCGACATCGATGGCAAGCGCCGGATGGTCCCGGCGATGGATCTCGACCTGTTGCCGTGTCGCACCCGAGCAGCTTCCGGCAAGGATGGCCTCCGGCCCATCGAGGCCCGCAGCATTCGCGGCCGCGCCGCCGGCAAGGCCGCTCTCGATGAAGTTCGCGGCAAGGCCGATCGCGATGCCCGAGCCGCCGGTGACGAGAGGATGCCCGGCCGCCGCACGGCCGATGGCGACGAGGTCCCCGTCCGTGATCGCATCGACGACGACGAGCGTGCGGCCCTCGGCGCCGTTCTCCCGCAGGGCCGCCTCGATTGCGGCGGGGCCGCGCCGCACGGCCGTGATATCGACATGGCCCACCTCGGCCTGCGTCTGGAGGCGCAGCCAGCGGCGGATATCCGCATCCGTCATCGGGTTCAGCGGATGGTTCTGGAGGCCGGATTCGTTCAGGAGCCGGTCCTTCACGAAGAGGTGGCCCTGGTAGACAGTGCGGCCGGCACCCGGAAAGGCCGGGCAGGCGATGACGCCCTTGACGGCGAGCGCCTTCGCCAACGCTTCGGCGACGGGGCCGATATTGCCGGCCGGCGTGGAATCGAAGGTCGAGCAATACTTGAAGACGATCTGCCGGCAGCCCTGGTCCAGCAGCCAGCGGAGGGCGGCAAGCGACTGCCCGACGGCGAGCGCGGCGTCGACGGACCGGCTCTTCAGCGCGATGACCCCGGCTTCGACGGCCGGATCGGCCGCCTCTTTCGGAATGCCGAGATATTGCACGGTGCGAAGGCCGTCCCCGCCGGCAAGGCCCTTGGCGAGCGCGTTGGCGATGTCGCTCGCCCCGGTAAAATCGTCCGCAATGACGCCTAGCAGCATTGGATGGTCACTCCCGAAAGAAGGTCAGGCCGCGCCGAGAAGGCGCTTCAGCTTGTCGATGGCGGCGCCCGGGCTCGACAGGACGGGAATGTCCGTCGCCGCCCTGACGGCCGGTACCGCGCGCGCGGTGGAGAAATGGGCAAGGGCGATGCAATCGAAGCCTTCGAGCCGGGCGGCGGCCTCCGCGACCAGCCGGTTGTGCGTCCCGGCATCGCCAGCGCGCACCGCATCGATGGCGCCCTCCACGAGGACGCTCTCGAGGATCGCGGCCGGGGCGATCCGCGCCGCCTCCTCCCGGAACTCCCCCTCCATTCCCGCGCGCGCCGGCGGGAAGGTATAGAGCATCGCCGTCCGCCCGCCCATACGGATCGCCGCCTCGAACATCGCCTCGTTCGGCTTCAGGACCGGAATGTCCACGGTGGCCGCCGCCGCCTCGATCGCCCGTCCGAAGGCCGAGCAGGTGAAGAGCACGGCGTCGCTGCCGATCTGCCTGCCATAGTGCGTGAGCGCGATGATCCGCGCGGTCAGCGCCTCGGTGATCTCGGCGCTTCTCGCCCGGTCGGGCGAAAGGCTGTCTTCGAGCAGGTTGACGACGTCCGCATCCGGCCAGGCGTCCGCAAAGGCCAGCCTGATCGGCTCCATGGCGATCGGCGTCGCGTGGATGAGGGTTATCCGGGGCTGTCTCGACATGTCAGTACCCTTGAAAGGGGCGACCGCCGGGAGGAACGGCGGCCACCGGCGGCGGCTCTAGTGCTGGCCTGCCGAGAACACCCAGACGCTTTCCGAAGGAATGCGCGCCCAGACCGTGCCGGTCGAAAGCTGCCGGGCGCCATGGGCCTTGGCGACGAAATCGCCGCGGCTGAGGCGATACTCCCAGCGGTCGCCGAGATAGATGCTGTCGTCGAGGGTCATTTCCAGCCCGCCGGCGTCCGGCCGGTCGCTGACGCTGATCTGCTCGACCCGGATCACCGCCCGCGCATTTCCGGACGCATCGAGGCCCGCCGCCTCGCGCACCGTTCCGTCGAGGCTCCAGTTGTCGCCGCCGATGACGGCGCGGCCGCCGTCGACGGACCGGACCCTGGCATTGACGATGTTGTTCGCCCCGAGGAAATCGGCCGAATAGAAGCTGTTCGGGTTGGAATAGATCTCCTGCGGCCCGCCCTGCTGGACGATCCGGCCGTCCTGCAGGAGGAGGATGTTGTCGGCGGCGGCGAGCGCCTCGCTCTGGTCGTGCGTCACGAGGATGGCGCAGATCTCGAGGTCGAGGATCAGCTTGCGGATCCAGTAGCGCGCCTCCTCGCGCAGCTTCGCGTCGAGGTTGGACAGCGGCTCGTCGAGGAGGAGGACGCGCGGCTCGTAGACGAGCGCGCGGCAGATCGCGACGCGCTGCTGCTGGCCGCCGGAAAGCTGCGAGGGGAAGCGGTCGGCAAGATGGCCGAGGCCCATGCGCTCCAGGATCGCCTGCACGCGCTTTTCGATGTCGGCGGGCGCGACGCCGCGCAGCTTCAGGCCGTAGCCGACATTCTCCTTCACCGTCCGGTGCGGCCAGAGCGCGTAGGACTGGAAGACGAGGCCGATATTGCGCTGCTCGGGCGGCAGCGCGATCTTCCTCGCGCCGTCGAGCACCGTCTTGCCGCCGATGACGATCTCGCCGATTTCCGGCTGTTCGAGGCCGGCGACGCAGCGCAGCAGCGTGGTCTTGCCGCTGCCCGAGGCGCCGAGCAGGGCGACGATGGAGCCGCGCTCGGCCGTGAAGGATGCCCCTTTCAGGATCTGAAGACCGCCCAGCCACTTCTGGACATTGCTGACGACGAGTTCAGTCATGGATTTTTGCTCCCAAACGGAGGGCGAGTGCGAGGCCTGCGCCCGTCAAGACGATGCTAATGAGGGAAAGGGCGGCGATCGTGTTCATGGCGCCGGTCTGAAGAAGCGAGACCATGAGCGAGCCGATGACTTCCGTGCCCGCGCCCATGAGATAGACGCCCGTGGCGTATTCGCGCAGGAAGATGATCATGATCAGCGCCCAGGCGCCGGCAAGGCCGGGCCGGATGATCGGGATCACGACGTCCTTCCAGGTGCGCCCGATGGTGGCGCCCGTAGTGCGGGCGGATTCCTCCAGCTCCGGCGCCACCTGGATGAGCGTGCCCTGGAGAAGCCGGAGGCCGTAGGAGAGGCCGACGACGAGATAGGCGACGAAGAGGCTGACCAGCGTTGGGCGCAGTGGCGTGAGCAGCGGCACGAAGAGGAAGACCCAGAAGAAGGCAAGGCCGACGACAAGGCCCGGAAGGGCACGCGGCAGGAGGACGATATAGTCCAGCACCGTGTTCGACAGGCCCCAGTTGCGGTGCCCCGCAAGGCCGACCATCAGGTAGATGGCGACCGCGGCGGCGCCGCCGACGACGGACAGGAGCACGGTGTTGACGATGCCGCGCACCAGGCTCGGCACGTCGAGCATCCGGTCGAAATTCGTGAAGGTGAGCTGGTCGAGGAGGTTGACGCCCTCGCCCCAGGCATCGACGAAGGCCCGGACCGCGATGCCGCCGATCGGCAGGGCGACCGAGACGAAGAGCCAGAAGCCGATGATGGAAAGCGCGATGACCTGGCCGCTCGTGCCGAGCTTCAGCGTCGCCACCCGCGCCCCCTTGCCGCCCATCGCGGCGTATTTGCGGGCGTTGCGCAGCAGTTTGCGCTGCATCCAGACAAGCGGCAGCGTGATAAGGATGAGCACCACGGCGACGACGGCCATGAGCTGGTAGGTCGGCGTGCCGAACAGCGTGGTGAGCTTGTAGATGTAGGTGGTGAGCACCATGATGCCGTTCGGATCGCCGAGCACCAGCGGAATGCCGAAGGTCTCGAAGCCGAGCAGGATGTTGAGGGCGGCGGCGAAGATGAGCGCCGGCAGCACCATGGGCAGCGTCACGTCGCGCGAGACCTGCCAGATGGAGGCGCCGGTGGTGCGCGCGGCCTCTTCCAGGTCCGACGGCAGGTTGCGCATGGCCGCCGAGACGTAGAGATAGACGTGCGGCACATGGCTGAGGCCGGCGATCAGGATCATGCCGGAGAGGCTATAGATGTTCCACGGCACGAAGCCGACGAGGCCGCGGACGAAGAGCGAGACGAAACCCGTCGGGCCGACCGAGACCGTGTAGCCGAAGGCGAGCACGATGGAGGAGATGAACATCGGCACCAGCACGAGGATTTCGAGCAGGCGCTTGCCCCTGATGTCCGTGCGCGTGATCAGGAAGGCGAGCAGGCCGCCGAGCGGGACCGAAATGGCCACCATGCCGAAGGAGAAGATCGCCGTCGTGCCGAGTGCGCGGTAGAAGTTCTTGTCGGTGAAGACGTATTTGTACGCGTCGAAGCCGAACCTTGCGCGGGGGCTGAAGAACGCTGCCGTCAGGAAGCTCTGGTAGACGATGAGGCCGACGGGGGCGAGCACGGCGAGCGCGAGCAGGCCGATGACGATGCGCCGGTAGGCAGCGGCATTGCCGTGCCGCGGCATCTTTGCCGGATACTTCTTTTCGGCCGCCGCCTTGCTGAGCGCAATGGCAGCCGGTGCTTGGGTGTGGGTAGACATTCTTGCCTCTCGCAAACGGTGGCGGGATCGCGGCGCCGCAGGGACGCCGCGACCGGCTGGACATCAGCGGCCGAGGGCGGCTTTCCAGTCGTCGAGGAACTGGACGCGCTTCATCTGGTCCATGTATTCCAGAACGCCCTCATCGACGGCGATGGGCTTCAGGCCGCCGCCGACGCGCTCGTTCAGCGTCTTGACGTTGAGGCCGGCGGTCACGTCCTCGCGCACGGACGGCAGGCCGCCTTCGGCGAGAAGCGACTGGCCTTCCTTCGACAGCATGAAGTCGACGAAGAGCCTGGCGGCGTTGGGGTGCGGTGCGTCCTTGGTGATCAGCGCGAGGCGCGAGAAGGCCGGCGTATAGTCGCTGGCGAAGTGGACGCCGAGGTTCGGGCTTTCCTTGACCCAGTCCAGCGCATAGGAGCCGATGATGTTGATGGCGATGACGTTCTCGCCCGAGACCACCGTTTCCTTCATGCCGCCGGAGCTGGAATAGATCTTCGCGCCGTCATCGCCCATGGCCTTCGCCAGATCCCAGAAATCGGCGCGGTTGCGGGCATCGTTCGAATGGTGCAGGAAGCCCGAGCCGCTCTTTTCCGGGTCGAAGGTCGCGACCTTGCCCTGGAGCTCGGCCTTGTTGTCCTTCAGGAAGGTGATCATGCCGGCATAGGTCTTCGGCAGCCTGTCTTGCGAAAGGGCCTTGGTGTTGTAGATCACGCCGATCGGCTCGACGGTCGTGGCATAGAGCGTGTTCTTGTAGTTCGCCCAGGCCGGCAGGTTGGCGAGTTCGGGCGAGACATATTCGCTCGCATAGCCGTCCTGAACCAGCGTCATCTGCAGGTCCATGGCCGAACTCCAGACGACGTCGGCCGTGGTCTGGCCGGCGGCGGCTTCCGAGATCACCTGGTTGTAGGCGCCGTTCGTGCCGAGGTCGTTGTAGGCGATGGAAACGCCGTACTTCTTGGTAAAGGCATCCTGCAGCCTCTGCGACTGCGCGGCGTCCGTCGAGGTATAGATGGAAACGGTCCCCTCCTTCCTGGCGGCGGCGACCAGGTCGGCATAGCCGTCCGGATAACCGGCGGGAACCTCCTGCGCGAAGGCCTGAGCCGCGAAGGCCGTCATGATCGCGGCGGTGACCGCAAAGGCCGTCGAGCGGCCGGAAACATGCTTGTTCATCTTCTCATCTCCCAAAATGCGCCCGGCTCCAAAGCTCCTCCGGGCCGTTCCGCGAGGGCTACTCCCGCCCTCGCGCCTCCATGCCTGTACTTTGGCTTTTATTATTCCAAAGTACAAACGACTTGATCAGGCGCTGACGCGCTCGCGGGCGCCGTCGCCGCTGCGGACGGCCTTCGCGACGAGCGAACCGAACGCATCCGTATCGGTGGTGCCGCCGAGGTCGCGGGTGCGCGTGGCGGGGTTGGCCAGGACCTCGTCCACCGCCCGCTCGATCTCCGCCCCGGCCGCCTCGAACCGCGGCAGGCCGCGCTGCTCGCCGAGCCAGCTCAGCATCATCGCCGCCGACAGGATCAGCGACGTCGGGTTGGCGATGTTGCGGTTCTCGATGTCCGGCGCCGAGCCGTGCTGCGCCTGGGCGCAGACGAGGCCGGTCTCGGCATTGGCGTTGATCGAGCCGGCAAGGCCGAGGCTGCCGGAAAGCTCGCTGGCGAGGTCCGACAGGATGTCGGAATAGAAGTTCGTCGCCACGATCACGTCGAAGCGGGACGGGTCGCGCACCAGATGGGCGGCCATCGCGTCGATGATGAATTCGTTCAGCGTGACGTCCGGGAATTCGGCGGCGACCTTGCGCACCTCCTGCAGGAACAGGCCGTCCGTCAGGATGAAGTTGTTGGCCTTGTGAACCGCGGTCACCTTCCTGCCCCGCTTCATGGCGAGCAGGAAAGCCTGGCGCGCGATGCGCTCGCAGGCCGATGCCGTGATCTTGCGCACCGAAAGCGCGATGTCCGGCGTCGGCATGAATTCGCCCGTGCCGGCATACATGTTGCGGTCCGGATAGAAGCCTTCCGTCGCCTCGCGCATGATGACGAGGTCCATCGTCTTGGCGTCGTTGAGGAACGGGCGCGAGCGCGCCGGACGGACATTGGCGTAAAGGTCGAGCTTCACGCGGAAGCCGGCCGAGACGTTCACGCCGCCCTTGTCGCGGGCCGGATAGTCCATGTGGGACTGCGGCCCGAGGATGATGCCGTCGAAGGTGCGGGCCCGCTCGATCGTCTCGTCGCGCAGCGTCGTGCCGAACTTTGCAAGGCTCGTGAAGCCGGTGTCCTCGAAATGGTAGTCGAGGCCCAGACCGAAGGCCGCATCCGCGGCTTCCAGAACCTCCATGGTTGCCGCGGTGATCTCCGGGCCGATCCCGTCACACGGCGTCACGAATATTTTCATCAGATAATCTCCCATGAGGCGGCGAGCGACGTCGCCGCTCTGCGTCACGGGCGGATTATTGGCTTTTTAAATCTGAAAATGCAATCACTATTTTTCGAGATTGTCTTTTTCATGCGCCTGGTGCGACCAGGACCAGGTGACGGGCGACTTCTTGGAGAGCGCTCCGCCGAGGTGGCGGCGCATCGCATAGGAGGCTTCGACGACCTCGCCGCGTTCAAGGAGGTCGAGGATTTCGAGATGTTCCCGGCACTGGCGCACCGTGCGGCTGCGATCGACGCGGGAGCGGTATTCGAGCAGGCGCCGCATGCGGTTCACGCGCACCAGCGAGATGTGGAAGAACGGATTGTTCGCCATCTTGATCAGCTCTTCGTGGAAGAGCGCGCCATTGTGCAGCAGCCGCTCCGCCGGCAGCCGCTCGATATCGGTCTCCAGCATGCGCGTCTGGATCCGGCGCTGCTCGTCGATGATCTTGCGATCGAGCCGGAATTCAGGCTCCAGCATCGCGGCGGGCTCGATCAGCATGCGAAAGCGATAGATCTGCTCGAAGGCCTGCGGCGTCTTGGCCACCGGCAGGAAACGCCAGCCGTAGCCCTGCTTGCGTTCGGCCCAGCCTTCGCGCGCGGCGCGCATGAGCACGTCGTTGACCTGCGACTTGGTCAGCCCATAGCGCTCGCGCAGCGTCTGCTCGGTCACCTCCGCGGGAATGCGGTCGGTCAGCCAGTCCTCGGCAAGGCGCTGGTAGTCGTTGGCGACCTCGAAGGGCTCGGCATCCTCCCGGATCCGCTCGACAATGGTGTCCGGCGCCTCCTTGACGAAGAAGCCGCGGTTTTCCTTCTGCTCGAGAAGCCCCTGCCCGGCCAGCATGTCCATCGCCTCGCGCACGGGAGAGCGCGAGACGCCGAAGCGATCGGCCAGCTGCTGCGTCTTCAGGTGCTCGCCGACACCGAGTTCCCCGGAGGTCACGAGCAACGTGATTTCATTGGCGATGGTCTGTGCCAGTTGGCTGGAACGCATGTCGGTTCATCCCGGATCGTGAGGCTGCTAGGCGCGCGACGATATTTCACGCGGCGGGCGAAGGGAACCTTCCCGCGCCATTTTTGCATATCGATCCAGCAAAAAAGCCAATTACCGGGTCGAAATGGATTGACTTCCGTACAAATGTGGATTTTTAGATTTTAAAAAGCAATATGGAGCGATCGACATGGCCTTGTGCATCCCGACGGAAGACGGAGCATTGAAAGCGGTCGATCTCGAGGCGGATTTCGGCCCCCGATACCGGCGCCTTCCCTGGGCGCTGCGCATCCTTCTCGAAAACGTCTCGCGCAGGGACCCGGCCCGGCTGGAGGCGACGGCAGCCGCGCTGCACGCATGGCTCGAGGCCGGCACCAGCGAGGCGGAAATCGCCTTCCACCCTTCGCGCGTGCTGATGCACGACACGACCTGCGTGCCCGCCCTCGTCGATATCGCGGCCATGCGCGATGCGATTGCCGAGGCGGGGGGCGACCCGTCGAGCCTCAGCCCGGTCCTGCCCGTCGACGTCTCGGTCGACCACAGCGTGGCGGTCGACCGCTATGGCGAACCGGATGCCCGCAGCTTCAACATGCGCCGCGAGATGGACCGCAACAGCGAGCGCTACCGCCTGATGAAATGGGCGACGACGGCGCTGCCGGGCGTGAAGGTCCACCCGCCGGGCACCGGCATCATGCACACGATCAACCTCGAACAGCTCGCGACCGTGATCGCCACGCAGGAGCGCGACGGCGAGAGATGGGCCGTTCCCGACACGCTGATCGGCACCGACAGCCACACGCCGATGATCAACGGCATCGGCGTCCTCGCCTGGGGCGTCGGCGGCCTGGAGGCGGAAAGCGTGTTCTTCGGCTTTCCGGTCACGCTGCGCATTCCCGATGTCGTCGGCGTGCGCCTGACGGGCCGCCTCGCGCCGGGCGTCCTTTCGACCGACCTTGCGCTGGAGGTCACCCACCTCCTGCGCCGCCACGGCATATCCGGGGAGTTCGTCGAATTCTTCGGCGAAGGCGTGTCGACGCTGACCGGGGGAGACCGGGCGGTCGTCGCCAACATGGCGCCGGAATACGGCGCCTCGACCGGCTATTTCCCCATCGACGCGCAGACGATCGCCTATCTTCGCGAGACGGGCCGGACGGAAAGCCATTGCCGCTTCGTCGAGACGGCGGCCCGGCGGATGGGCCTCTGGTTCGATCCGGCCGCAGCGCCGCGCTACAGCCGCGTCGTCGATCTCGATCTTTCCGCCGTCGATCCGCTGATGGCCGGCCCGCGCCGGCCGCAGGACAAGCTGCCGCTGCGCGCGGCCGCGCGCGCGCTCGAAGAGGCCTGCGGCCATGCGTTCCGGGAGAGCGGCACGGCGATCCCCGACGGGGCGATCGCGATTGCCGCCGTCACGAGCTGCACCAACACCTCCGACCGCCGGCTCCTGGCGGCGGCCGGCCTCGTCGCGCGCAAGGCGGCGAAACTGGGCCTGCGCCCGCCGTTCTGGGTGAAGACCTCGCTTGCCCCCGGCTCGCCGTCGGCCGCGCTCTTTCTCGAACGGAGCGGATTGCTGGCGGACCTGGAGGCGGTCGGCTTCGGCATCGTCGGGAACGGCTGCACCACCTGCATCGGCAACTCCGGGCCCCTCCAGCCGGACATGGCCGCGGCGATCGCGCAAGGCACCGTCGCCGCCGCGCTGCTGTCCGGCAACCGCAACTTTCCCGGCCGGGTGCATCCCAGCCTCCAGTTCGGCTTCCTCACCTCGCCGCCGCATGTCGTCGCACTCTCCCTCCTCGGACGTTTCGTGCCCGACCCGATGAATGCGGAAGTCGCTTACGGACCACGGGGGGATGCCGTCCTTCTTCGCGATGTCCTGCCTTCCGCCGACGAGATCGATGCCGTCCTGCGACGCTTTTCCGACCCTGCCGATTTCCGGCGGGCTTTTTCCCAGGCGGCAATGAACACCGCATGGCGGCAGCTCGATGCCCCCGCCTCGCCACGCTTTCCATGGAACGATGCCTCGACCTATCTGCGCTGCCCGCCCTTTGCCTCGACGCCCGCAGCCAGCCGGCTCGGCGCCTATACGGCGCATCCCCTGCTCGTCCTCGGCGACGACATGACGACCGACCATATCTCGCCGGCCGGCCAGATCGGCGCCGACAGCTATGCCGGCCGCCATCTCGTTTCGCGGGGCGATCCGCCCGACGATCTCAATGTCTATGCTGCCCGGCGCGGCAACTGGGAGGCCATGGTGCGCGGCCTTTTCGACAATCGCACGGCCCGCAACCTGCTGATCGAAGGCCGCCCCGCATCCCGCACGATCCATGCGCCGAGCATGCAGGAAGGCCCGCTCTGGGAGATCGCCGAGCGCTATCGGCAGGAAGGCCGTGCGGTCGTCCTCGTCGCCGGCGAACGCTACGGGGCCGGCTCCTCGCGCGACTGGGCCGCGAAGGGCGTGGCGCTGCTCGGCGTGCGCGCCGTCATTGCCCGCAGCTTCGAACGCATCCATCGCACCAACCTCATCGGCATGGGCGTGCTTCCCGTCGTGGTGGATCGCAGCATACCGCTCCGCATCGGCCCGAGGGACAGGATCGAAATCGACGCGAGCGAAATCGCACCGAGGGGCGCTGTCGGCCTCACCATTCGCGGCGGCGATGCAGAACCACGATCCATCGCCGCAAGGGCGGCCGTCGAAACCGAGCGGGAGGTGGAAACCCTGAAAGCGGGAGGCATGATCCAGACGATCCTCTCGCATGACGTCCACCGGCGATGAAAAGGGTGCGGGCCGGCATCGGCATGCCGCCCCCACGGCTCAATCCCGGCTGAACGCGGTGACGATCGAATTGCCGAGGAGCCGGATCTCCGCTTCGAGGAAGGGCGGAACATCGGGCACGGGCCGCGGCGCGCCGCCTTTGTGAAGGGCGCCGATGAACGCCGTCAGCGCCTCATGCACCTGCGCCGCGCCGTCCGGCCCGAACACCTCTTCCGCCAGAGCCGCGTTCTTTCCCGTCGCCGCAGCCGCCTCGATCCGCCAGCCGGCGGCCAGCAGACGGTAGGCAAGGCGCTGGGTGGCGACGACGGCGGGCCAGAGCGGTTCGGCGGCGGCCCGGCTTTCGGCGCCGCTTCCGGCGGCCGCGTCGTAGCTTTGCAGCAGCAGGATTATGTGATGCTGCAGATTGCGCCGGGCGCTGCGCACGCCTGCCGTACCGGCATCGCCCGTCGCAAGATGCTGGGCGACCAGATCGACCGCCCCCCAGGTCCGCAACAGTTCCTGCGAGATGGCCCGGCTCGTTCCCCGTTTCGCCAGAAGCAGAAACGCCGCAACACCGATCACGCAGCCCAGAAAGGTATCTTCCGCGCGGACCCAGACCTGATGGGAGATATCGGCCACCGGATGCCCCCCGGAGGCGATGGTGAGCGCGATCGCCGTGATGAAGACGACCGCGAGCCCATAATTGCGCAGCACCAGCAATTCGATGATGAACTGGAGCACGGCGATCGTCGCGGCAAACCAGAGCCCTTCGGGGTGAAGGTAGAGGACCAGGCCCGCCAGGACCGTGCCGATCAGGGTGCCGCCGACCCGCTGGACGCCACGTTGCAGCATCGTCGCCCGGTCGAGGCCCTGATAGAGCATCAGAACGGCGGCGGCGGTGATCCAGTAGGCATGCTCGATATTCGTCTGCCAGCCGATAAGCCCGCTCACCGCCGAGGCCACGGCCACGCGCAGGCCGATCTCGAATGCCTGCGCGCCCGGCCGCGCGCCCTCCTTCAGGAGCTGCCAGCTGCTGACGCGGCCGAGCGGGATATGGCCGGGATTGGTGATGTCCGCAGGCATCGCCCCCTGCCGGGCGATCGCCCGCACGCGCTCGACATTCGCCTGCACGATCGGCTCGCCCGCCCCGACGGCATTGATCGCCTCGGCGAAGATCATGTGCAGTTCCCGGCCTTCGGCGCGCAGCCGCGACAAGGTTCCGTTCGGGCGAGGCTGCACGGGCTGCTGGCTGACCAGCACCGTCCAGGCGAGATGCAGCGCGACGGCCGCCTGATGGCGTGCCGCATCGCCGCCGGGCGTCGTCGCGGCGGCGAGAAAATCGCCGACGGCACGGGCCGCCGCCTTCAGGGCCAGAACCTCGGGCCCGCGCGGCGCGAGGATCGCCCCCGCCATGTGCAGCACCCAGGCGAAGGCTCCGCCGGCAAGGACGAGCATGCCCACATGCCACCAGGACAGATGCTCCGCCCCCATCGCCGTGCCGGCCGCCACCGCAAGCGTGAAGAGATAGGCCCCCGGCGGAGAGACCTTCAGCGCGCTGCACAGAAACGCGGCGGCGGTGGCGATCAGCGTGACCACCGGGATGGCCAGCCAGGCGGCGCCGCCTGCCACCACGCCGATCATGACGGCAAGCGCGAACGATATCGCGATCGCGCCAAGATGAACGGCGCGGTTCAGGAAGGGCCGGTCGTTCCCGTACACCGCGGTGAAGCCGCCGATCGTCGCCATCAGCCCTGCCGGCAGATCGCCGGCCATCCAGCCGATCGCCGCCGGCACCCCCATCGCCAGGGCGGCGCGCAAGGCAAACGGCCAGCGGCGCGCACCCGGCCGCTTCAGGACAAAGAGCGACGCGAGCTGGAAGGCGAATCCTGTCGGCGGCGCGATATCGGGCTTTCTCGTGGGGTCTGGCATGGCGGTCCCGAGCGCTTCGGCTGGCCGAAGCTATTTTACCGCGCGCCGATTGGCAATCGAAGCATCGGGCGAACCGACCCGGCAACCGCGTCCGCACAGGGCACCGGCATCACTTGCTGCGCAATATCGCAGCAAGTGATGCGATAATGCGCAATCGTTGCCGCGTTCCGGCGCGTTTTCCCGCCTTCACCCCGAATAGGGCTTGCTTCCGCCCACGATTGTGGCGGGATTGCGCATGTCTTCTGTGCGGATCCCCATGAAGGGGGCGCCATTCGGATCGGAACGGGAATGAAAGTACACGTACCGGGCACCGCCAATCTCGACGCCCTTCTGGTCGACTGGATCGATCACCACGGTCGTATCTGCGCGGTCAACGTGATGGAGGCGCACGAGCTCGCCATCACGCTCGAGCCGGGCGAGAGCGTGCCGCTGGAGCGCATCTACAGCAGCACCTCGGCGCAGATGCTGCGCGGCATCGCGCGCGACGGCCAGTCGTTCGCATCCGGGCTCACCGTCTGGGTGAATTCGCCGCAATATAGCGAAGTCCCGATGATCGCCACCGTGGTTTCCGATCCGGGCCGCGGGCTTGCCGTCATCAAGCAGCCGTTGCCGGAAAGCGTTCTCGGCATCGGGCCGGAGCTTGCCGAGCGCGTGGAGATTCTCTCGCAGATGATCGGCGCGGCGACGGAGGCCTGCTGGTGCATCGAGTTCCTCGAGCCCGTCGACACGGCGCTTGCCGAGGACGAGATCGTCGAGCGGATCTTCACGAACCAGAGCCGGTGGCGCGCCTGCAACGAGGCGATGGCGCGGCTCTACCGCGTGCCGGAGGGGCTCGATTTCAACGTCCAGCCGGTCTCGCGCTATTTCCCGGCAACCGACATCAACCGCCGCATGGCGCGCGACCTCGTGCGCTCCGGCTACCGGCTCGACCGGGCCGCCGCCATCGACCGCCGGCACGACGGCAGCGAAATGCTGGTCGAGAACGATTTCCGCGCGGCGATCAAGGACGGCTTTCTCATCCGCCTCTGGGGCACCACGCGCGACATCGGCGCACATCGCCAGCGCGAGCAGCAGCTCGCCGACCGCGCGGACACCATGCAGGACATCCTGAGCGCCGCCCCGGACCCGATCCTCGTGATCTCCGAGGACGGCCTCCTGCTGGCGACCAACCCGGCGGCCGAAACCCTCTGGGGCCGGACCGCCGAACAGGTCCTCGGCCGGCCCTTCCAGCAATTCGTCGAAACCCGCAATGCGCTCGACAAGCTCCGGCAGGCGGCCCTTGCCGGCGAGGAGACCGACGGCGCATGCGATCTTGCCGTGATCGCCGAGGATGCGAGCCGGGACACCTGGCGCTTCCGCGTCGCCTGCATCGAGGGCGAGATGCGCCGCTACGTGCTCACCGCCCGGCGCAAGAGCCGCCGCAAGGCACGCGGCCCCGCACAACAGGAGGCCGCATCGTGAAGTTCTACGCCAACGACATCGCGGCGCCCGGCCAGCGCCGCCTGCGGCCCTCCTTCATCGACGAGCCGCAATTCGGCGCCTTCCTCGACGCCTTTCCCGACGGCGTCGCCCTTCTGGAGACGGACGGCACGATCAAGCTCGTCAACGGCAAGCTCGAACTGCTCCTCAACCTCGCCCGCGGCGACCTCGTCGGCTCGGACCTTGCAAAACATGCCAAGACGGCCGGCCCGCTGGTGCAAAAACTCGCCGGCGCCCTGCGGCAGCTCAAGCGCATCGAGGTTTCCGGCACCCTCAATTCGCAGCGCAACGTCACCGCCTCCATCGGCATCCTGCGCACACCGGACGGCGGGGCCTATGGCGCGCTGCTGACGATGCGCGAGACGGGCCGGCATCATCGCGGCCATGCACGCAGCGACCACTTCCGTTTCGAGGCCGAGCCGCTGCCGGCCACGGGCGGCGCGCTCCTCACCCCGCGCCTCAGCGCCATCGCCCGCCGGGCGGCAACCGCCATCGAGCGCGGCAGCGCCGTGCTCCTGACGGGCGAGACCGGCTCCGGAAAGACCGAGCTTGCCCGCTTCGTCGGCAGCGCCGGCGCCTCCGACGCGCCGCCCTTCGTCCACGTCAATTGCGGCATGCTGACCGATACGCAGTTCGACGCGGAGATGTTCGGCATCGAGCCCGGTTCGGCCCTCGACACCTCCACGCGCGGCAAGCTCGGCTTCGTGGAGGCGGCCGACGGCGGAACGCTCTTCCTCGACCAGGTGACGGACCTTTCGCCGGTCTCGCAGATGAAGCTCGTCGCCTTCCTCGAAAACAATACCTTCAGCCGCCTCGGCTCGATGCAGCGCCGCAAGGCGCGCCTCAGCCTCGTCACCGCCACCAATGCCGACCTGCCGGCGCTCGTGGCAAGCGGCGCCTTCCGCCGGGACCTCTACTACCGCATCGCCGTCGTGACGCTGGACCTGCCGCCGCTGAGAGACCAGCCGGAACTTGTCACCGCGCTGACCGAGCACGTCCTCAGGCGGCTGAATGCCGGGCGCGTGCCGGCCCTCCAGCTCTCCCCGGCCTTCGTCAAGCGGCTCGCCGCCCACGCCTATCCCGGCAATGTGCGGGAACTCACCAATATCCTCGAGCGCGCCGCGGCCGGAGCCGAGGACATCGCGCTCGCCGAGCATTTCGTCGTGGCCCCGGATGCCGCACCCCGTCCTTCTGCGGCTCCTGCGGCCGGCGGCGGGGAGGCCGCACCGCAGAACTTCAGGGACCTGGTGCAGGCCTTCGAAAGCTGGGTCCTGGAAAAATCCATCGCAGAACATGGAAGCAAAAGAAGTGCCGCCAAGGCGCTCGGCATCGATATCGCCACGCTCGTGCGGAAGACGAAACGAACGAGATAACCAACCAAGACATGAAGGGGAACGAACATGTCCATACTGCGCAGATCCACGATTCTCGCCCTTGCCGCCGCAAGTTTCATACCGCAGGTTCTGGCCGCCAGGGCCGGCGAGCTCAACTACCTCACCTGGGAAGGCTACGCGGTCGACGGCTTCATCTCGAAGTTCGAGGCGGCCTCCGGCTGCAAGGTGACGGCCTCCTATGTCGGCTCGAATGACGACTTCGCCGCCAAGCTCGCCGCGGGCGGCGGCGTCTACGACGTCATCACCCCCTCGCTCGACACCGTGCCGATGATGCGCCAGGCCGGTTTCGTTTCGCCGATCGACACGGCGAAGGTGGAAGGCTTCGACGGCATCTATCCGGAATTTTCCAAGGAGAGCGACGTGGTCGCGGACGGGGAAACCTGGGCCGTGCCGCTGATCTGGGGCTCCGTCTCGCTGATCTACCGCCCCGACAAGCTGGCGACCAAGCCGGACTCCATCTCCGTCCTGTTCGACCCCGCCCTCAAGGGCAAGATCTCCATGTGGGACGACAAGTCGGCGCTCTACTGGACGGCGCGCTATCTCGGCTATGACAACATCTTCGACCTGACCGACGAGCAGCTGGAGGCCGTCAAGGCCAAGCTCATCGAGCAGAAGCCGCTCATTCGCAAATACTGGGCCTCGGCCGGCGAGCTGACGGAGCTGATGGCCAACCAGGAGGTCTATGTCTCCAACGCCTGGACGGGCCTGACCAGCAAGGACGTCAACAACCTCAAGAAGGGCTTCGAGGTCGTCGAGTTCACGCCGAAGGAAAAGGCCGAGGGCTGGATGGACTCCATGATGCTGGTGAAGGATTCCCCCAACGAGGAATGCGCCTACAAGTTCATGAGCTTCATGCAGTCGGCCGAAGGCCAGTGCGGCATCGCCGAGGCGACCGGCTATTTCCCGGTCAATCCCAAGGCCGTCCAGGCCTGCATGGATGACGAGATGAAGAAGGACCGGCAGGTCGACAACGTCGAGTTCGTCAAGAGCCTCGTCATGTGGCAGCAGCCGGCCCGCCTCGACAAGTATCTCGAAACCTGGAACGCCGTGAAGGCGGCGCCGTAAGGCCGGACGGAGGGCGCCGCAGCCGCCGCGCCCTCCGCCACGAGACGATCAGCACAACACAGACGGGGACCCGATGACCTCCAACCCGATTGTGACGCTCGACGGCGTCGCGAAACGCTATGGCGCCTTCGTCGCCCTGCACGAAACCGACCTGACGATCGCCGAGGGCGAATTCGTGACGCTGCTCGGCCCGTCGGGCTGCGGCAAGACGACGACGCTGCGCCTGATCGGCGGCTTCGAGCAGGCGAGCGCCGGCCGCATCGCCATTGCCGGCGAGGACGTCACGGAAAGCCCGCCCTACCAGCGGCCGGTCAACACGGTCTTCCAGGACTATGCCCTCTTCCCGCACATGAGCGTGGCGGAGAACATCGGCTACGGCCTCTCGGTGAAATCGGGCCGGGTGGGAAAGGCCGAGCGCGACAGGCGCGTCGGCGACGCGCTGGCCATGGTCGGGCTCTCGGGCATGGCCGGCCGGCGGCCCGGCGCGCTCTCCGGCGGCCAGCGCCAGCGCGTCGCCATGGCGCGCGCCATCGTGCGCCGGCCGCGCGTGCTGCTGCTCGACGAGCCGCTTTCCGCGCTCGACGTGAAGCTGCGCGAGGGCATGCAGGTGGAGCTGAAGCGCCTGCACCGCGAACTCGGCATCACCTTCCTGATGGTCACGCACGACCAGACGGAGGCGCTGGCGCTCTCCGACCGCATCGTCGTCATGAGAGAGGGCCGCATCGCGCAGGTCGGCTCGCCGACCGAACTCTACGACCGGCCCTTGAGCCCCTATGTCGCCGATTTCATCGGCGGGGCGAACCTCGTTGAAGCCGAAGCGCTCGGCGGCGGCGCCTTCCGGCTTGCCGGAGGACAGGTCCTGCACAGCCGGCGCGACGGCGCTGCCGCCGCAAAGGGCGGCGTCCGGCTCGGCCTGCGCCCGGAACATCTCCATGTTGCCGCTGCTGAGACGGAGAACGCGCTTTCCTGCACCGTGCGGGAGCGCCTCTTCCATGGCGACCGGCTGCGCCTCGAACTCGTGGCGGAGGGGATCGAAGGGGCGATCTTCGCGGAGCTGGCGCGCGGCGCCGTGCCCGCGGACCTTGCGTCCGGCGGCCGCGTGTCGATCGGCATCGACCCGGCCGAGGTGCTGGTCTTTACCGGGGGAGGCATGCAATGAGCCTCACCCGCCGCACCTTCCCCGGCTTTGCCGCCCTGTTCTCGCTGCCGCTCGCCTGGGTCCTGCTGCTGATGGTCGTGCCCTATGCGATCATGGTGGCGGTGAGCTTCTGGTCGCGGCAGTTCCCGCTGTTCTACCCAGATTTCCAGTTCGGCAACTACGCGCAGATCGTCGCCGAGCCGCAATATACCACCGTCATCCTGCGGACGCTGAAGATCGCCGCCTGCGTCACCGTCTGCGCGCTGCTGCTCGGCTATCCGCTCGCCTATTTCCTCGTCTTCACCGTCCGCTCGCGCAGGCTGCGCAACCTGCTCTACATGTCGGTGATCGTGCCGCTGTGGGTGTCCTATCTGCTGCGCGCCTATACGTGGAAGATCATCCTCGGCACGGACGGCGCGCTAAACTCGCTCCTGGTCTCCACCGGCATCGTCTCGGCCCCGCTCGACATCTTCCTCTACAACCAGACCGCCATGGTGGTGACGCTCGTTTATATCTTCGTGCCCTTCATGGTCATGCCGCTGTTCACGGTGCTCGACAACATCCCGCGCCGGCTGATCGAGGCCTCGGAAGACCTCGGCGTCGGCCCGTTCATGACCTTCTGGAAGGTGATCTTCCCGCTGTCGCTGGGCGGCGTCGTCGCCGGGGCCACCATGACCTTCTGCCTCTCCTTCGGCGATTTCGTCGCGCCCGTGCTCGTCGGCGGGCCGGACGGGACGATGGTGGCGAACCTGCTCCAGACCCAGTTCGGCGCCGCGCTCAACTGGCCGCTCGGCTCGGCGCTCGCCACGCTCGTGCTCGCCCTCGTCCTTATCCTTCTGCAACTCTCCAGCCGTCTCGACCGGGCCGGCCGGGTCGACCTTTCCTAGGAGGCCGCCATGCTGCGCTTGAGATGGTGGCAGAAGGGCATGGTGGGCGTCAGCCTCGGCGTGCTCGCCTTCCTCTACCTGCCGATCGTCATCCTCGTGATGTTCTCCTTCAACGACAGCAAGGTGACGTCCTTCCCCCTCGCCGGCTTCACGCTGCACTGGTACGAGGCCTTCCTTTCCAACGGGCAGATGCTGCGGGCGCTTGCCAACAGCCTCCAGGTCGCGCTGTTCGCGACCATGCTTTCCGTCGTCATCGGCGTGACGGCCGCCCTTGCGCTCGACCGCTACGATTTCCCCGGAAAGCGGCTCTTCCAGAACGTTATCCTCCTGCCGCTCAGCCTGCCGGGCATCGTCACGGGTATCGCCATGCTGAACTTCTACAAGCAGATCGGCATTCCGCAGAGCCTGACGGCGGTGGTGATCGGCCATGCGACGGCGCTGCTCGGCGTCGTCGTCTCGCAGGTCATGGCCCGGCTCGCCAAGATCAACCGCCGCCAGTTCGAGGCCTCCGCCGATCTCGGCGCAACGCCCTTCGAGACCTTCCGACGCGTGACGCTTCCCGCCATCCGCAGCGCCATGCTCGGCTCGGCGCTGCTGTGCTTCACGCTCTCCTTCGACGAGATCCCCGTCACCTACTTCCTGACGGGCCGGGAAGTGACGCTGCCGATCTACATCTATTCGACGCTCCGACGCGGCATCACGCCGGAAATCAACGCCATCGGCACGGTGATCGTCGCCGTGTCCTTCGTCCTCATCGTCCTCTCGGTCACGCTCCTGCGCGACCGCGACCAGTCCTGATCCATGGAAGGGAGAACAAGCATGGATGCCTCCACCTACACGCACGATTTCTGGCGCAACAAGGCCGGAACGCTGAAATTCCGCACGAAGCACTTCATCGACGGGGCCTATGTCGATTCGGCCGACGGGCGCACCTTCCCGACGATCAACCCCGCGACGGGCGGCACCATCGCCGAGGTGGCGCGCGGCGGGGCGGCCGAGATCGACCGGGCCGTCACTGTTGCCCGCAAGGCGTTCCGCTCCGGCGCCTGGTCGCGCATGGACCCCCGCGCGCGCATGGCGGTGCTGGAGAAATTCTCCGCCCTCGTCGAGGCCCACGCGGAGGAATTCGCCGTGCTCGACAGCCTCGACATGGGCAAGCCGGTGATGGACATGATGAACATCGACATTCCGGGCTCGGTCATGTCGCTGAAGTTCTTCTCCGAGACGATCGACAAGATCGAGGGCGCGGTGACCGCCACCGCGGCGAACGCGCTGCACTATATCCTGCGCCAGCCGCTCGGCGTCGTCGGCCTCATCGTGCCGTGGAACTATCCGCTGATGATGGCCGCCTGGAAGCTCGGCCCGGCGCTTGCCACCGGCAATTCCGTCGTGCTGAAGCCGGCCGAGCAATCGCCGCTCTCGGCCAATCTCCTCGCCGAGCTCTTCATCGAGGCGGGCGGGCCGGCCGGCGTCTTCAACGTGGTGCACGGGCTCGGGGAAGAGGCCGGCAAGGCGCTGGCGCTGCACAACGACGTCGACAAGATCGGCTTCACCGGCTCAACGGAAGTCGGCAAGCTCCTGATGATCTATGCCGGCCAGTCCAACATGAAGCGCATCTCGACGGAATGCGGCGGCAAGACGCCGCAGATCGTGCTCGGCGACTATGACGATCTCGACACCGCCGTCACCTATGCAGTCAACGGCATCTACGGGAACCAGGGCGAGGTCTGCAACGCCGGCTCGCGCATCCTCGTCGAAAAGCGCATCCACGACGATTTCGTCGAGCGTTTCGCCGACCGCACGCGGGAGACCTTCGTGCTCGGCGATCCGCTCGATCCCTCGACGACCATCGGCCCGCTCGTCACCGCCTCGCACCAGAAGCGGGTGCTGGACTATATCGACATCGGCCGGAAGGAAGGGGCCGCGCTGCGCTTCGGCGGCGGCACGCTCGCCGCCTCGCCCGCCGGCGCCTTCGTCGAGCCGACGCTCTTCACCGGCGTCGACAACACGATGCGCATCGCCCGCGAGGAGATCTTCGGCCCGGTCGCCGCGATCATCCCGGTCGACGGGATCGACGACGCCATCGAGATCGCCAACGACACGATCTACGGCCTCGCCGCCTCCGTGTGGACGCGCGACGTCTCCAAGGCGCACCGTTTCGCCCGCGACATCGAGGCGGGCGTCGTCTGGGTCAACTGCTTCGACCACGGCGACATGACCTCGATCTGGGGCGGCTACAAGCAGACCGGCAACGGCCGCGACAAATGCCTGGAAGCGCTGACGCAATACACGCAGACCAAATCGGTCTGGGTGAATCTCGACTGAGCACGCGCCGCCATTTCACGGTCGGGGACGCCGCCGGATGCGGCGTCCCCGACACGCAGTCCCAAAGGATGCCCCCGGAGACGGCGTCGCGCGGCCGGCGGCGGAGAGGACTGTCACGAGACGAGCAGGCCGCATAGCATCGTCGCGCCGAACAGGAACACGGCGCAGGCCCCGGCAAGTTCGAGACCCACGGCGAAACGCTGCCTTCCGCCCGCACCCGGCAAGGCGAACCGCGCAAGGAACCCGCGCGCCAGCACCGACAAGGCGGCGAAGAAGCTGACCGTCAGGGCGGTCCCCGCCGCCATGGCCAGCACGGACATCGTCCCGGCCAGCGCGAGATGGCGGGACAGCGCGAAGACCAGCACGATCAGGGCGCCCGAACAGGGGCGCAGGCCGACCGAGAGGATCGCCTGGAGCTTTTCCTTCCAGGATGTCCCCGGACCGGCCGTCGCCAGACGATCGACGGGGAGGCACCCGCATGCCGCATCGTGCCGGTGTGAGCCCCACCGGCCGAACCAAGCCGGGCTTGCGCTTCCGGCCATCACCTCCTCGCAGGCGAACGATCCCGACAGCCCCTGCGACCTTCCCCACCGATGCGCGAGCAGCCGGCCTTTCGAAACGAGGAGGCTCAGGCCCAGCAGGGTGATCAGTCCGTAGCTTCCCAGTTCCAGCGTGTCGGTGAGCGAGGTGATCTCAGTGGCGGTCGCATCGAACAGCGCCGTCGCGGCAAAGATGATCGCGATCGCCGAGACCGCCTGCAGGGCGCTTGCGAGCAGGGACATCAGCACCGCCTGCCGCAACCGCTCGCCGGTCGCAAGCACGAAGGACGAGATGACGGCCTTTCCGTGCCCCGGCCCCACCGCATGGAAGATTCCGTAGAGAAAGCTCAAGGCCATCAGCCAGAGGCCCGCGTGCCGGTCGCTGGAAAAGGCATCCAGTCCCGATGTCAGCTTCTGGTAGAACAGGGTCTGCAAACGGATTGCGGCCAGATAGAGGGGCGCGGCCGGCCCCGAGATGCCGCCGCCGGCCGGCGAATCGGGCGTGGCGATGCCGAAGGGGCTGGAGGCGGCCAGCGCCGCGCCCGATGCCGCGAGAAGGACGGCGAGCGCCAGCACGGCGCGCAGGCCTCTCATGGGCATTTGACCGTGAAGATGTTGGCAAGCCCCACCGCCGCATCCTCCAGCGCGGGCGGCAGGTCGTGCTGGTCGGCCGGGATGGCCGCCAGCGTGGCCATGATCTGGTCGTCGAGCGGCTTGGGAGGAATATAGGTTCCGCGGCAGCCGGACGCCCCGCCGGCAAGCTTGACCGCGCCCTGTTCCGGAAAGGTGTAGGCGACGAAATATTCCGGGTCGAACACTTCGACCTTCAAATCGTCGCCGATGGGAGCCGGCGTCTTCAGCGGCATGCTGAAACGCAGGGTCAGCCGGCCGCCGGCAAAGCGGTAGGTGTAGTCCCGCGGGGCGGAAAGCTCCAGTTCGGCGCCGTTTCGCGTCACCCAGGTGAAGAAATGGTAGTCGGCCAGCGACTTCATAGAAGTCTCGGCGAGCGGCTTGAGCTCCGACGGCTCCAGCTTGCCGTCGTGATTCCTGTCGAGGCCGGTCACCGCGAAGGACGAGAACGGCTTGTCGAACGTCCATTCGTTCCTCACCGCCGCCAGTTCTTTTGCGCCGTCGATGTCGAGCACCACATGGCCATCGGCGAAAACGTGCGGATGCGCCTCGGCCGGCAAAGCCGGCGCCAGAAGGGAGGCCGCGGCAAAGGCGATGATCCCGGTCTTGCTGATCATGATATAGCCGCCATTTTGCGCTGGTCCGACGGTGGCAGGTGGAGGTCAAATTACGGCGAAACGATGGGCTGCGGCACCCGTATCGATACAAGAGGGGGCCTATCGGTCGAAGCGTTCGCCGATCAGGACAGCTCGATGCCGCCGCCGGCGGCGGCATCAATCGCGAAGGGCCGGCGACGCCTTCTGTCTCCAGCGCTCGAGCGAAGCATCTCCGGCGTCAAGCCATTCGGCTTTCGGCGCCCAGACGGTCCACGCCTGCCTGTGCCGGGACGAAACCGTCGTCAGCAACGGTATGCCCGCCGCAACGGCGCAAGCGAATGCGCGCCAGAGCCCCTGCCGCATCGCCTCCAGCTTGCCGAATTTGCTGAGGATGACGATGTCGGCCTCACCGACCTGAGGAAGCAGCACGTCGCATATCCCTTCCACGCCGCGCGCATCGAGATGGCATGACGTGCCGGAGGGCGCCGCATCGAGCTGGATGGAGAACCGCGCGCCCGTGCCGATATCGCGCAGGAACCCGGCGCTGCAGGCCCCTTCCCCCTCATGGTCCTCGGCAAGCACGCCCGCGACCCGCAAGCCCTGCTTTCGCCAGTTCGCCGCCATTCTTGAAAGCAGCACCTGGGAATCCTGCGCTTCGTTGTTCGCAATGACGGCGATGGCGGATGGCTCGGTCATGGCAGATCCTCGGAACGGAGATATCCGAATCTACCGCGAAACAGCGATCCGCGCGACCGGCGAAAGTGCCGCATCCGCGCGGCGTGGGCGGACAGGGGCGAACGTGCCGTATGGAACGAGGCCTGCGCCGAACATTTCGATTATCCGGGAGGCTCGGCATAATTCGCTACACTCCCTCCTCCCCGTGTTCTAGAAGGCCGACATCCGACAATCCCGCTGGAGACGCCCATGACCCAGGACAGCAAGACCATCACGACCTGGTATGTCGACCCCGATGCGGAGGACCGGATGGCGGATGGCCATGCGCCGATCTGGCGGCATCTCATCGAGATGATCGTCGAGCGCGACCTCACGCACAAAAGCGTGCTCGATTTCGGCTGCAACCAGGGCGGCCTGCTGCGCCATCTCTATGCGATCCGCCCCTTCCGCAAGGCGCTCGGCATCGATATCGCCGCCCAGTCCGTCGCCAAGGCCGAGGCCTTCAAGGGCAACATTCCCGTCCAGCATGCCGTCGGCGGCACGCTCGAAGGGTGGGTCGAGGAATTCGACCTGGCGATCAGCCATGAGGTGATCTACCTCGTTCCCGACATCGACGCCCATGCGCGCGATATCTTCAAGGCGCTGAAGCCGGGCGGCGTCTACTACGCCGTCACGGGCTGCCACACGGACAATCCGCTCTGGCCGAAATGGCGCGATCTCGTCGCGCAGCGCACCAATACGGTCGTGCAGGATCGGTCGATCACCGACTATGCGGCGGCGTTCACGCGGGCGGGCTTTGCGGTTTCCGGCCGCAAGCTGGAATTCGACGGCTTCGTTCCGTTCTACGAGGACGGCTGGATGCCCGACTTCGCCGATGCACTCGACTATTACACGCAGACGAAGATCGTCTTCCGGCTGGTCAAGCCCCTGGACGGAGGAACTTCGTAAGCTCGACGTCGAAATGGGGCGGCTTGTCCGGGGCGACCTCGACGAACCGTCCCTTCACGCGGAAGGTCTTCTCGATCAGGCCGCTTTCGGCAAGCGCCTCCGGCTCGCCGTCGAAGCGCAGCGCGCCGTTTTCCAGAAGCGAGATGCGGTCGCTGACGGCGATCGCCTGGTTGATGTCGTGGATCGCCATGAGGATCGTCACGCCGCGCTCGCGGCTGAGGCGATGGACGAGGTCCAGCACCTCCACCTGATAGCCGATGTCGAGGAAAGACGTCGGCTCGTCCAGAAGCAGGATGGCCGCCTCCTGCGCCAGCGCCGCGGATATCCACACCCGCTGGCGCTCGCCGCCGGAAAGTTCCTGAAGCGTGCGGTCGGCAAGATTGAGAAGGCCGGTGCTTTCCAGCGCCCATTCGATGGCCGCCTCGTCCCTGCGGCCATAGGAACGGAACAGGCCGACATGGGGAAAGCGGCCCTGGCGCACCAGCTGGGCGACCGTCATCTCGTCGGGTGCGACGGGCTGCTGCGGCAGGAAGGCGAGCTTTCGCGCAATGGCCCGCCGCGACATCGAAGCAACCGCGACGCCCTCGATCTCCGCCCTGCCCTCGGCCGGCGCGATCAGGCCGGCCAGCGCCTGCAGCGCGGTGCTCTTGCCCGATCCGTTCGGGCCGATGAGCGCGCGGATCTCGCCCTTGCCCATCGACAGGGAAAAGCCTGACAGCGCCTTGCGGCGACCGTAGAGAACCGACAGGTGCGAGCAGGTAAGCGGCATGGGCGATCTCACAGGGTCCTGCGCAGGAGCGCGAGCATGACGGGAACGCCCATCAGGGCGGTGACGACGCCGATCGGAACCTCGTCGGCGCCGCCGGCAAGGCGCCCGATCAGGTCGCCCAGCGTGACGACGACCGCACCGAGGACGACGGTGAGCGGAAGGACCAGCGGGAAATGCTTTCCTGCGAGGAAGCGCGCCAGATGCGGGACGATGAGGCCGACGAAGACGATGGGGCCGACCACGCCGACGGCGCTGGCCGCAAGGATGCAGGAGACGAGCAGCACGAGCGAGAAATGCCCCTTGTAGGACAGTCCGAAGGAGCGGGCCACGGTGGCGTCGAAGCGCAGGAGGATGAGCGGGCGATAGATCAGCGGAAGCACGGCCAGCCCCGCGACGGTGAAGGGCAGCAGGAAGAGCGCATGGTCCCAGGTGCGGGCATAGAGGCTGCCGGAGAGCCATTCGAGGATGATCTCGATGCGCGCCGAGCCCCATCCCGCGATGAGGCCGATGGCGATGGCGTGCAGCACGGCTCCCACGGCGATGCCGCAGAGCGTGATGCGCAGCGGGCTGAGATCGAGCCGGAAGGCGAGGATGTAGATGATTGCGCCCGCGATCATGCCGCCCAGCATGCCGGCCGGCGGAAGCCAGGCGATGGGCAGCTCGTTGACGGAATAGGAATCCGGATTGGGAATATAGACCGTGAACAGCAGGAAGAGCGTCACCGTCAGGGTCGCGCCCTGCGAGACGCCCATCAGCGAAGGATCGGCAAGCGGATTGCGCGTGATGGTCTGCAAGAGGAGGCCCGCCAGCGCGAACTGTATCCCGGCGAGAATGCCCGTCGCGATACGCGGCAGGCGGATGTCGAGGATGATCGACCGCGCCTCGGGCGAGCCGCTTCCCGTCAGGGCCGACAGGACGTCGCGGGCGGGGATATCGACGATGCCGAGGAAGACGGCGGCGGCGAGGGACAGGGGGACGAGGGCCAGGACGGCGAGCAGCATCCAGCGGCGCGGCCGGACAGGAGCCGTGGCGGTCAAGCTCATGCGCCCTCCCCCTTGAAATCGAGCCGGCCGCGCTGGATCAGATAGACGAAGAGCGGCCCGCCGATGAGCGCGGTGACGATGCCGACGGGCAGCTCCTTCGGGATGGCGACGGTGCGCGCGACGAGGTCCGCCGCCGTCACGATCAGCGCCCCGAGGGCGGCGGTGAGGCCGATTTCGAAGATCGTGCCGCGCGGCTTCATCAGGCGGGCGATATGCGGCGCGGCAAGGCCCACGAAGGCGACGGGGCCGGCGACCGGCGCGACCCCCGCCACCGGGCATATGCCGAGCACCAGGAGGACCGGCTTCCACAGGCCGAGCTGCACGCCCATCGCCGCGGCGGAACGGTCGCCGAGGGAGAACATGGCGACGACGCGGTGGAGCGCCAGCGCGCCGGCCACGCCGGCCAGCACCCAGGGCAGCATCTGGAGAAGGTTCGTCCAGGTCCGGCCGGCGAAGCCGCCGGCCAGCCAGAACAGCAGCGCCGTGGACTGCGGCCCGGCGAAGATGAGGACATAGATGGTGATGGCGCCGAGAAAGAGCGAGACGCTGACACCGCCGAGCGCCAGATGCAAAGGATGGCCGTTGCCGCCACGCGACACCCAGAACGTCACCGAGGCCGCAGCAAGCCCGCCGGCGAGCCCGACGAACGGATAGGCGAGCCCCGAGACGGAGGGGAAGAAGACGAAGCAGGTGACGATGGGCGCGATCGCCCCGGCCGTGACGCCGGTGATGCCGGGATCGGCCAGCGGGTTTCGGGTCAGCGCCTGGAGAAGATAGCCCGACACGGCAAGCCCCGCGCCGGCCGTCGCGGCGGCAAGGCTGCGGGGCAGCCGGAGCGTCCAGACGAGGATCGATTCGATCTTGCCGTCCGGGGCAACAAGCGCCCGCAGGACGGCATCGACCGGGAGCATCCGCGCGCCGGGCATCAGCCCGACCGCGATGACGAGAAGGGTCGCAACGACGATGAGGCCGATGGCTATCGAGGATTTCCGTGCATCCATCGCCGTCGCGGTCGGCCGCTTACTTCTGAAGCTCGGCCGGGATGAGCCTGGCCGCTTCCGCCTTCACGTCGACCTTGGGGAAGACGTCGGGATAGAGGTAGTGCGCCGCCTCGCGCAGGACGATCTCGCGGGCGATGGGTCCGTTGGTCTCCACCCACTGGTCGCCGACATAGAAGACACGGTTGTTCTTGACGGCCGTGAGTTCCTTCCAGATCGGATTGTTCTCGTGCGGCCGGTCCGGGCCGTAATCGTAGATGAAGAGGACTTCCGGATCCTTTTCGAGCATGGTTTCGAGGCTGAGGTCGATGCCGAATTCGCCGCCCGGCGTCATCGGCCCGGCGATGTTCTCGCCGCCGATGGCGTTCACGATCGAGGCGGAGGTGTTCTCGTCGTGGAAGGCGAACGGCACCTCGCCGCCCCACATGATCGCATAGCGGGGATGCTGGTCCTTCGGCGCCTTGGCCGCGATCTCCGCCAGATGCGTGCGGAATTCCTTGTTCAATTCGACGCCGCGCTCGGGCTTGCCGAGGATTGTCGCCAGCGCCTCGATCTCCTTGTCGCTGCCGTCGAGCAGTTCCATGTTCCAGGCGACGTAAGGCGCGATCTTTTCCAGTTGCGGCGCGTTGCCGACGGTGTAGCGGCGGATCGCGACGATGAGGTCCGGCTTCGCTTCCGAAAGAAGCTCGAGGTTCGGCTTGGCGCGCTGGCCGATCTGCACCATGTCGCCGGTGAGCCCGAGCAGGAATTCCGGCGGCCGGCCGGCCACCATGTAGGTGCTGGCCACGGGCTTGATGCCGAGCGCCAGCGCCACGTCGTCGGCGAAGAAGGAGATCGAGGCGATGCGCTGCGGATGGGCGGGAACCGTCACCTCGACGCCGCGGTCGTCGGTCACCTTCTGCGTCGCGTCCCCGGCAAGCGCGGGGCCTGCGGCGGCCGCGAGGCAGGCCGCGAGCAGCCCCGACAGCACGGCGCGCCGGCCCGGCATGGCAAAACTGGAAAACATGGTTCTCTCCTGATCGGTGATGACAACGGGGGCGTGCGGGCCATGGATGCCGTTGCGCAGAATGCATGCCGGAACCGGCATGTCGCCCGGCGCCCCTCGGCCTCGCCGCTTGCGGATATCGGTCTTCAAGACGGGGGTTCCCGGAGCATTCTTGTCGTTCTGGCAGAATGTGGATAAATATACTCAACTTATTTGCAAACGAAAGATTCTCACGCCTGAATGAGAAATCCTCAACCCAATCGCCCCAAGCTACCGCCGCTTGCGACGCTGCCCGCCTTCTCGATTGCAGCGCGTACCGGCAGCCTGACGCTCACGGCGCGCGAGCTGCACCTGACGCCGGGGGCGATCAGCCGGCAGATCAAGGCGCTGGAGGATATGCTCGGCGTGCAGCTCTTCCACCGCGGCCACAACACGATCGCGCTCACCGACGCCGGGCGGCAATACCTCATCCATGTCAACGCCGCCCTCGCCACGCTGGAAAACGGCACGCGCGCCCTCCTGCCGGATCGCGTACGGCTGGTCATCCAGGCGCCGATCACGCTGGCCCGGCGCTGGCTCATTCCGCGGCTCGGCGCCTATCGCCGGGAAAATCCGGATGTCGACCTCAATATCCAGTCGCTGGCACTCGGCGCCGTCGATGTTCCCGATGTTGCGATCCGCTACACGCGGGGAGCGGACGAGGCACGGTTTCCCGCCGCCTTCCTGCTCGACCGCACGGTCGCCGTCTGCTCGCCGCTGCTCATCCGCCGCACGGCCGAGACGATGACGCCGGAAACCCTGCTCGACCTGCCGATCCTGCTCGATACCGCGGACGCCTGGTCGTGGCGGCGCTGGTGCGCGGCGGCGGAGATCGGCTTCCGGCCACGCGGCGGCAGCATCACCTTCGACACCGACGAGGCCTCGATCGAGGCCTGCATAGCCGGCCTCGGCATCGGCCAGGCAAGTCCGGCGCTCATCGAACGGGAGCTGCGCGAGGGCCAGCTCGTCCTGCTCTGCCCCGACCTCGACCCCATCGTCGGGGCCTACGAGATCGCCGGAGAAAAACCCTTCGGCCGGGCGGCGGGATTCGTTCAATGGCTCCGGTCGTTTCGAGAACCATGACGCACGGCGGGACCCGGTTGGCGTGATACAGCACTTCGAGGAAGCCCCGGGTCCGCGCGACAATTCCGGGGCGCGCTCCTGTCGCTACGGGTCCAGATCGGCATGATCGAGGCCGAAATGGTCGAGCACCAGCTGGAGATTTCGACGGTTGGATTTGAAATAGACGTCGAAGACATCTCCGAGCACCGGCACGCTCCCGGCGACCGTGTCGAAGCCCACATTGACCAGCATCTTGAGGAGCTTGTCGTTCGGCACGCCGAGACGACGCGCCTCGTTGACGATGAAGAGGCTGACGGCAGCGGCGCCGAAATCGCCGATGCCGGGGATCAGGCCGAGAACGGAGTCGGCTCCGAACGAGATGCGCATCCCGGGAATCCGGATCGCCGTGTCCATCAGCCGGGCCAGGCCCCGCATCCGCCGGAGGCGTGCCAGCCGGTCAATCGGTATCGTCTGGTTTTTCATGCTTCTTATGTGGTGCCGGCGTGGCGCGTTTCAATTTGCGCGCCGCTGACGTCTCCTTGCCGATGGACGAGCCGGGGTCGGAGGCGCTTGACATCCTACCTACCAGAAGGTAGACAAAACCATGTCCAATCTTCCCACGACCTCCGATGCCATTCTCCACTGTGCCCGCTCACTCATCATCGAGCGTGGGTACAACGGCTTCAGCTATGCCGACATCTCCAAGGTCGTCGGCATTCGCAAGGCGAGCATCCACCACCACTTTCCTGCCAAGATCGATCTGGTGCGCACGCTCGTCGCGCGGTATCGGGAGGACGCCGAGGCTGCGGCCACCGAACTTGGGCGCCGTTTTCCGGACCCTGCCGACCAGCTCGCCGCTTATACGGAATACTGGGCGGCGTGCATCGGCGATGGAACGAGGCCCTTCTGTGTGTGCGCACAGCTCGCGAGCGAGATGCCCGCGCTGCCTGCGGAGGTCGCCCTGGAGGTGCGGGCCTATTTTCGCATGTTCTCGGCCTGGGTTACCTCGCTGATGGAACAGGGTGCGGAAAAAGGATCGCTTACCCTTGCAGGCTCCCCGCAATCGGAGGCCGAGGCATTCATAGCAACGGTGCATGGCGCGATGCTGTCGGCGCGCGCCTATGGAGATCCGGCGGTCTACGCCGCCATAACCCGCCCTCTGATCGAAAGGCTTGCCGCCACGCGACGATAAGCATGGTGTCGCAGGCAAGAAATTTGCCATCAATACCTACCATCTAGTAGGTAGACAAAAGGAGAAACGCCTTGTCCCCTCAAACCATCGACCGTCATTCGGCCCTGTCATCCTCGAGCTGGATCAAGACCTACTACTATATCCGTTTCGGCGTCTCGGCGGCCTGGGTTGCCGCCGCGCTCACCGTCGCGAAAAATGCGCCGCCGATCGCGGCAATTCTGCTGATCGCATATCCGGCGTGGGACGCGATCGCGAACTATCTGGACGCCCGCCGCAGCGGCGGGCTGGCCCGCAACAGGAGCCAGATGCTGAACCTCGTCGTCAGCATCGTGACGACGGCAGCCGTGGCCGTCGCGCTGGGCCGCGGCATGGGCGCCGTGCTCGTCGTCTTCGGCATCTGGGCCGTCCTCGCCGGCGCATTCCAACTCGTCACGGCTGTCCGCCGCTGGAAGTCGTACGGCGCGCAATGGGCGATGATCCTGAGCGGCGCCCAATCCGCTCTCGCCGGCGGCTTCATGGTGAAGATCGCCGGCGGCTCCGATCCGCTCGGCATTGCCGATATCGCGCCCTATGCCGCATTCGGCGCCTTCTACTTCCTCGTCTCGGCGGTCTGGCTGACGGTCGGCGACGCGCGGCGCGGACGGCCGGCCGTATCGGCATGACCGGATCGCGTCGCCCGATACCGCAGGCACATGCTGCCGTTCAGACCCCCGGCAACGGGCAGGCTTCGCCGCCGCCGAAGAGGCGCGAGCGGGTGAGGAAGCGTTTCTCCCGTCCGTTGTCGAGCGAGAACATGCCGCCCCGGCCCGGCACGACGTCGATGATCAGTTGCGTGTGCCGCCAGACATTGAACTGGCTTTCGCTGATATAGACCGGCACGCCGCCGATCTCGCCGAGCTTCACGTCCCGGTCGCCGACGATATAGTCGTCCGCCGGGTAGCACATGGGCGAGGAACCGTCGCAACAGCCGCCCGACTGGTGAAACAGGATGTCCGGATGATCCGCCTGGATTTCCCGGATGAGTTCCAGGGCGGCTTCGGTCGCCACCACGCGCGGCTCGGCCACGACTTCGGACATGACGGTCCTCCTTGAGCAAAATCCCTCCCCCGCAAGCGAGGGAGGGGAGCGCGGCAGCGCGCCGCGCCCGGGAAACCTTCTCCGACAGGGAGGCGGAGAAGGCGGGCGGTCGCTCAGAAGAAGCCGAGCGCCTTGGGAGAGTAGCTGACCAGCATGTTCTTGGTCTGCTGGTAGTGGTCGAGCATCATCTTGTGGTTTTCGCGGCCGATGCCCGACTGCTTGTAGCCGCCGAAGGCCGCATGGGCCGGATAGGCGTGGTAGCAGTTGGTCCACACGCGGCCGGCCTGGATGTCGCGGCCGAAATGGTAGCAGCGGTTGGCGTCACGGCTCCACACGCCCGCCCCCAGGCCGTAGAGCGTGTCGTTGGCGATGGCGAGCGCGTCCGCATCGTCCTTGAAGGTGGTGACCGAGACGACCGGCCCGAAGATCTCTTCCTGGAAGATGCGCATCTTGTTATGGCCGCGGAAGACGGTCGGCTTGACGTAATAGCCCTCCGCAAGCTCGCCGCCGAGGTCGTTGCGCCCGCCGCCCGTCAGCACTTCCGCGCCTTCCTGCCGTCCGATATCGATATAGGAGAGGATCTTCTCCAGTTGCTCGGACGAGGCCTGCGCGCCGATCATCGTCGCCGTGTCGAGCGGGTTGCCCTGCACGATCTTCTCGACGCGCTTGATCGCTTTTTCCATGAAGCGGTCGTAGATCTTCTCATGCACCAGCGCGCGGCTCGGGCATGTGCAGACCTCGCCCTGGTTCAGCGCGAACATCGCAAAACCTTCCAGCGCCTTGTCGAGGTAGTCGTCGTCCTCGTTCATGACGTCGGCGAAGAAGATGTTCGGCGACTTGCCGCCCAGCTCCAGCGTCACCGGAATAAGGTTCTGGCTGGCATATTGCATGATGAGGCGGCCGGTCGTCGTCTCGCCGGTGAAGGCGATCTTGGCGATGCGCGGATTCGAGGCGAGCGGCTTGCCGGCTTCGAGCCCGAAGCCGTTGACGATGTTGAGCACGCCGGCCGGCAGCAGGTCGCCGACAAGTTCGGCCCAGACGAGGATCGAGGACGGCGTCTGCTCGGCGGGCTTCAGCACCACGCAATTGCCGGCGGCAAGCGCGGGCGCCAGCTTCCAGGCGGCCATCAGGATCGGGAAGTTCCACGGGATGATCTGGCCGACCACGCCGAGCGGCTCGTGGAAGTGATAGGCGACGGTCTCGTGGTCGATCTCGCTGATCCCGCCTTCCTGCGCGCGCACGCAGGATGCGAAATAGCGGAAATGGTCGATGGCGAGCGGGATGTCGGCGGCGAGCGTCTCGCGCAGCGGCTTGCCGTTGTCCCAGGTCTCGGCGCGGGCGAGGAGATCGAGATTGTCCTCCATGCGCTGGGCGATCTTCATGAGGATGTTGGAGCGCTCGGTGGTCGAGGTACGGCCCCACCTGTCCTTGGCGGCATGCGCCGCATCCAGGGCCAGCTCGATGTCGGCGGCATCGGAACGGGCGATCTCGCAGAGCTTGCCGCCGGTGATCGGCGTGATGTTGTCGAAGTAGCGGCCGGAGACCGGCTCCCGCCATTCGCCACCGATGAAATTGCCGTATTTCGCCTTGTACGGGTTTTCGACGATCTTCTGGTGCAGCATGTCATTCCTCCCATCAAAGGCCCGGGTCGGGCCGTCGACAGGATGGTGCGGCGCTTTGCCGGCCTGCGGTAGAGGCAGGCAGGCGATAGCCGGCGCGACTGTTTCAGATTTGAGACAGAGCGGCGCAACGGCCTGTGCTGCGGCGCAGCATCAATTCACCGAGAGCTTCTTCATCTTCCGGTACAGCGTCGCGCGGCTGATGCCGAGAAGGTCCGCCGCATGGCTGACATTGCCGCCGGCGCGGGTGAGCACGCGGCGAAGGGCGGCGCGCTCGGCATCGTCGAGCGCCCGTCCCTCCCCTGCCCGATCCTCGCGCAGGAGATCGGAGGCCGCGATCCCCGTCGCGATGCGCCGGTCATCGAGGCCGAGGACCTGTCTTGCCGCCCGGGTGGCGCCGAGGACGAGGTCGTCGCGGTCGACCGCGAGCAGGGCCGGCGCCGTTTTGCCGTCGACGGGCACGAGAAGGATGCGGGCTGCCGAAAAGGCACGGCGGAAGAGACCCGCCTCGATCCGCGCGGCGGCATCGCGCACGGCCTGCGAGAGGATCGACATGGTCATCTCGTTCGCGTCGTCGCGGCAGGTGGAGATATCGATGGCCGCGGCGACGCGGCCGGTATGGTCGCGGATCGGGGCCGTCGTGCAGGAAAGGCCGGTGTTGCACGACAGGAAATGCTGGTCGCGCAGGATCAGCACGGCCCGCTCGTCGGCAAGCGCCGTGCCTATCCCGTTGGTGCCGACGCTGGCCTCGCTCCAGACCGTACCGGACCAGAGGCCGACGCCGCGGAAGTCACGGTCGTCGCCCGCCGCGCCGCGGCGTTCCAGCGCAATGCCGTTCTCGTCCGTCAGAAGCAGGCAGCAGCCGGCCTTGCCGACGGTCGAAAACAGCCGGTCGATCTCGCCCCGCGCCTCCTCGATCAGCGCGCTGGAACGATACCGGGCCTGCCGGAACTCTGCCTCGCTCAGTCGCCAGGGCGCACGGGCCTCTTCCGGGGAAAGACCGTAAAGGGTGAGGCAACGGCGCCAGGAGGCCGCGACCGGCGAACTCGCCGCAGCCGAGGAATGGGCCGCAACGGAATGCACATGATCTGCGTGATCGAAACGCATAGGCATCCGCTTTCCTCCCGAAGGCTTCCGACCAACGCACCAGACTATAATGCAGGGCGCATCGTAGCCTGTCTCCGGATGTCAGTCCAGTTGGGCGGGCTGCGATGAATGCTCGCGGGGCCTGTCGAAGACATCGGGCGCCCGGCACCGGTGACAACGGGCAGCAGGAGCCAGTCAGTCTTGCAAAACCCGCTGGAACCCCTTCGCCCTAAGAACGCCCTGGCCATGCTGCGACAACAGACTATCCCGCAGCCTGCAGGCGGCCTCCGGCGCGCCGCGTCGCAATGCCATCCCGTATTCGACGCGTGGCGAGAGTTTTGGCGGAAGCTCTATGACGCTGAACTTCGGGTCACCTTCATGGAGGCGTGCATTGGATGCGTAGCCGAGGAAGAGATCAACCGCACCGTCATCGATCAGGCCGGCCGCGCTCCGTCCCGGCGGCGAATTGCGGCCGCCGACCAATTGCCGTGCGCGCTGTTTGATGGTCACGCCAAGACCCGGATGCTGCGCCTCGACAAGGTCGAACATCTCGAAGGCATAGTCGCCGGAGGGATCATCGCCCTGCAGAACGGCGTCGGCACGATAGAAACCAGCTTCGTCATGAGCACGATCAAGGCGCGAAGAGCCTGGCTCAAGCAAAGCAACCGCCGGCCGCCCCATCCTCCCCACTATTGGGGGAATGGCCGCCTCGATGGCCAGGCGCCGATATAGCGACGCATGCAATAGAGCAGGGTCGCCTGTTCTTCGTTCTCACGGATATCGATTACGCGCCCAAAGAGAATGCGGTGGGTTGCCTCGTCAACGGCATTGGTGAGTTCGCACTCGAAGCTGACCGAGGCGTCGGCCAGGACTGGCACACCGGTCAGGCCCTCTCCCCACTCTCCAAACGCAAACCGGTCCTCCACCAGCGTCTTTCCGCCGAAGAGGTCCGAAATGTCTTCCTGACCCGGCATCAACGTGTTGACACAGAAATGGCGCGCATCCTCGAAAGCACGAAAACATGAGCTTGCGCGATTGATGCAGACAAGAAGTGTCGCGGGCGTGTCGCTGACGCTGCAGACCGCCGAGGCCGTAAAGCCGGAACGCTTGCCGCCAGACCTGGTGGTGACGACACTGACCGCCGCGCCGAGGCGCGACATGCCGTTGCGAAACGCAGCCTTGTCTACAATATCGAAGCGCTGGTCAATCATGCCCATAAAGGCCTCTCGAGCGTGTTCGGGACTGGCGAAACCGAGCGATGTCAACGTCATCGGCGCGACCATTGGACGAAACCGGCCAGCCCGCCCGAGACGGGCGACAGCATGTGGTCGATGCCGCCGGCAGCCCCGGTGGCAGACAGGTCCCCAGCGTCAGGCCGAGAGTTCTTTCCGAACGATCTCCGCGCCAGCGCTCAAGGCCTCCAGCTTGCGCCTTGCCACGCGGCGAGACAGGGGCGTCATGCCGCAATTGGTGCAGGGGCAAAGTTTGTCGGCATCGACGAACTGAAGTGCCTTTCGCAGGGTAGCGGCAACTTCCTCCGGCGTTTCAATGGTATTGCTTGCCACATCGATGGCCCCGACCATCACTTTCTTACCCCGGACCAGTTCGATGAGATCCATGGGAACATGAGAGTTGTGGCATTCCAGCGAGATCATGCCGATACTGGATTTCTGCAGTTTGGGGAAGGATTCCTCGTATTGCCGCCACTCCGACCCGAGGGTCTTTTTCCAGTCCGTATTGGCCTTGATGCCGTAACCATAGCAGATATGGACGGCAGTTTCGCACTTGAGCCCTTCGATCGCCTTTTCCAGGGTGGCGACGCCCCAGTCATTCACCTCGTCGAAGAAGACGTTGAATGCGGGCTCGTCGAACTGGATGATGTCGACGCCGGCGGCCTCCAGTTCCCTAGCTTCCTGATTGAGGATCTTGGCGAATTCCCAGGCCAGTTTTTCGCGGCTCTTGTAGTGGTTGTCAAAGAGCGTATCGATCATGGTCATCGGACCCGGCAGGGCCCATTTGATGGGCTGCCTGGTCTGCTGGCGCAGGAACCTGGCGTCTTCGACAAAAACCGGCTTCTGGCGCGACACAGCGCCGACGACCGTAGGGACGCTCGCTTCATAGCGATCCCGGATTTTGACGGTCTCGCGCTTTTCAAAATCAACCCCGTCAAGGTGCTCGATGAACGTCGTGACGAAATGTTGGCGCGTTTGCTCGCCATCGCTGACGATATCGATGCCCGCCTGCTGCTGATCGTCCAGCGCCAAACGCAGGGCATCTCTTTTGCCCTCGATCAGCTCCTCGTCCTGCAGCTTCCAGGGCGACCAGAGTTTCTCGGGCTGTGCAAGCCACGAGGGCTTCGGCAAGCTGCCGGCGGTTGACGTGGGCAACAGTTTTTCCATGACAGGCGACCTTGTGTTTCTGGTTCGTCAGCGAACGTGATTGGCAGACCATTGATCGAGAAGGGTCTTGTACGGCTTGATGAAGTGCTCCTCGGCAAACCTTCCCTGCTCAATCGCCAGCCGGCTACGTTCTTCGCGATCATAGACGATCCGGGTCAGCGAATAGTCCTGGTGCTTCAGACTTGGCTGATAAAAAGCCCCTGCCGCGGAGTTCGCGTTGTAAATCTCGGGCCGATAGATCTTCTGGAAAGTCTCCATCGTGCTGATGGTGCCGATGAGCTCGAGATTGGTGTAGTCGGCAAGCAGGTCGCCGAGGAAATAGAACGCAAACGGCGCAGCGCTGTCCGGCGGCATGAAATAGCGAACCTGCAGCCCCATTTTCTGGAAGTACCGGTCGGTCGAGGACAGCTCATTCTGCCGGTATTCGACACCCAGCACAGGATGCCGATTCTCGGTCCGGCGATATGTCTTGCTGCTTGAGGCACTCAGGCATATGACCGGCGGCTTGTCGAAATGCTCTTTGTAGGCAATGGAGTTCAGGAAACATTTGAACAGGTTTCCATGCAGGTCGCCAAAATCCTCCGGTGTGCTGAATTCCGGCCGGCCCTTGTTGTGCTCCAGCAGCAATACGCTGAAGTCATAATCCCGCACGTAAGAAGAGAAATTGTTCCCGACGATGCCGTCGATGCGTTCGTTGTTCTTTCGATCAACGATATTCGTTTTCAGGATTTCAATCAGCGGGAAAGTGTCATTGCTGCCTTCCGCACCAATATTCATCTCGACCGAAACGATTTCGAGTTCGACAGAATAGCGATCACCCTCGGGATTGTCCCAATGCGCCAGGGCATTGAAACGATTGTCAACCATCCTCAAGGCGTTGCGGAGGTTCTCCTGACGGTTCTCCCCTCTGGCCAGATTGGCGAAGTTGGTCGTGATGCGCGTATTGTCCGACGGACGATAATCCTCATCGAAAGGAATTCTCTTGATCGTAAATTCAAAATCTCTGTTCATCGCGACCCGACATCCCAATTTCCGAATTAATGCCCGAGCTTTCTGAATTTCATCTCAGGATACATGGGGCATTACTCTCGCCAACCTCAGCCGGCAGCCTTCACGCCGTCCATACTCAAGGGCATGTGCGCTTTATGCATGGGACATCGATCGAGGAAAAATGGTTTTATCTCATTGAAGCATGAGCCGCGTTCATGATTCGGCGTAGGGCTCGGACGCCTCGAAAGCACGGGAATCGGCGCCTTCGGCCTATAGGACGGTCACTTCCGTTCCATTCCCGTGATGGATGCCTTGACCCCTTCGGCGACATGCGACATTGGTTCGTCATCGTGGTTCTGCGGATGAAAATCCGGAGCTAAGAGGGAATCCGGTGAGGGCGTCGATCAAGGCCCGAGGCCGGAGCTGCCCCCGCAACTGTAAGCGGCGAGCGAACGTCCATTCAAGTCACTGAGGCATGCCTCGGGAAGACGGACGGAAGCGAAGACCCGCAAGCCAGGAGACCTGCCGCGATAGATAACGTCCACGGGCGGGGTGTCCCGGAGTGCCGCTTTCGCGACCGGCATCCCTATGCCATCGTCTCTGCGTCATGCCGCTATCCCGCCGCAACCCGATGGCAGCGCCGATGAAAGAGATCGCGACGATAGAAAACGGCCCGACAACCAGTCTCATCGATATCGTCTTTCCCGGAGACACGAACCATCACGGCACCCTGTTCGGCGGAACGGGGCTTGCCCTCATGGATCGCGTCGCCTTCATCGCGGCGACCCGGTTCGGGCGGGCGCCCTTCGTGACCGCCTCATGCGAACGCATCGATTTCAGGCAGCCCGCCCGTATCGGACATATCGTCGAGTTCACGGCCAGGCCCGTCAAGGCCGGTCGCCGCTCCCTGACGGTCGAGGTCGAAATGATGGCGGAAACCATTGCCGGCCGGCAGCGGCACACAATCGAGATCGGTGAAATCGTCGAGGCGGAAGCACGCGTCGAGCGCGTGGGCCGCAGTTCCATGTCCATCGAGACAAAACTCTGGTCCGAAAACCTCCTGACGGGGGAGAGGCACATTACGGCAACCGGGCACTTCACGATGGTGGCGGTCGACAAGGATCACCGGCCGGTCCCGGTCAGGGATATCGCCCCGGCGGACGTTGTTCCCTTTGAGCACGGGAAGGCATGACCATGCTGGACAGGCAACATCTGTCGATCCTGCGCGAAGTCGACCGCCTGGGCAGCCTGACCGCTGCGGCGGAGCGGCTGAACGTCTCCCAATCCGCTCTCAGCCATACGATCCGGAAGCTGGAAGAGCGCTATGGCGTGGCGATGTGGGAAAAGGACGGCCGCAACGTTCGCCTCACCGAGGCCGGCCGTTACATCGTGACGCTGGCGCAACGCGTTCTACCGCAGATCGAAAGGGCGGAGGATGTCCTGTCCGATTATCGCGACGGCCAGCGAGGCTCGCTCAAGATCGGCATGGAATGCCATCCCTGCCACCAGTGGCTGATGGGGGTCACCAAACCCTATCTCGTGGAATGGCCGGACGTGGGCCTGGAACTGACGACATCGTTCGCTCTCGGCGGCGTTGCCGCGCTGACGGGATACGAAATCGATATCCTGATCACGCCGGATCCGATCGAGGCGCCGGGCATCCAATATCTGCCGGTGTTCGATTACGAACTGGTGCTTGCCGTTCCGGCCGATCATCCGCTGGCGCTGAAACACCATGCCGAGCCTGCGGACCTGGTGGGTGAGACGCTGTTCACCTATCCGGTACCGCCGGAGCGGCTGGATGTGTTCACGCAATTCCTGGCGCCCGCCAACTGCCGACCGCGGCACCACCGCAATGTCGAGACCACGGAAATGATGCTCCAGCTCGTGGCGGCCGGCCGCGGGGTAAGTGCCATTCCCGACTGGCTGGTGCGCCGGGAAGCGGCGGCGCTCGGTGTCCGTCCCGTCCGCATCGGTCCGAGCGGGATCCAGAAAAGCATCCACCTCGGCGTAAGAGATGGCGACGACACTGTCGATTTCATCGCCGGGTTTCTCGCCACGTCGCGCCAGACATCCGCCTGACGCGCCGTCAAGGGATCGCGGCCCCATCTCGCCGCGTCCTTGAAAGCCTCGTTCCGCGAAAGGCCGGCCATTCGGCAACAAATCGCCGGAAACTCGGCACGGTAAATCCCTGCAAGACCAGCCCGGCTTCAATCCAGCCGCCTGCCCTCGCGGTCGAAGAGGTGCAGCTTGTCGCGCGGCAGGTCGAGGCGGACGGTCGCGCCGGGGTTCAGCATGGCGCGGTCGAGCGTGAAGACCTTGAGCGGCACGTCATGCACCGTGACATGCATGATGATGCCGAAGCCGGTCGGCTCGATGAGATCGACCCTCCCCTCCAGCGCGCCGCCTTCCGTGATGACGACATGCTCCGGACGGATGCCGAGGGTCGCCGGTGCGCCGGATTCGATGCCGCCGACCTTGCGGGCCGGCAGCGCCACGCCGTTTGCGAGCGTCACGTCCGCGTGATCGCCGGATACGAGATAGCGCCCCTCGAAGAAATTCATGCCCGGCGAGCCGATGAAGCCGGCGACGAAGAGATTGGCGGGGCGGTCGTAGAGATCGAGCGGCGTGCCGACCTGCTGGACCACCCCGCCATGCATGGCGACGATGCGGTCGGCGAGCGTCATGGCCTCGATCTGGTCATGCGTGACGTAAATGGAGGTGGCGCGAAGGTCGCCGTGCAATTTCTTGATTTCAGCCCGCATCTGTTCGCGCAAACGCGCGTCGAGGTTGGAAAGCGGCTCGTCGAAGAGGAAGGCCTTCGGCTGGCGCACGATGGCGCGGCCCATGGCGACGCGCTGGCGCTGGCCGCCGGAAAGGGCGCGCGGGCGGCGCTCCAGGAGCGGATCGAGCCCGAGCTTGGCGGCCGCACCGCTGACGGCGCTGGCGATCTTCTCCTTGGTGGAGCGGCGAAGGCGCAGGCTGTAGCTCATGTTGTCGGCAACGCTCATATGCGGATAGAGCGCATAGGACTGGAACACCATGGCGATGTCGCGGTCCTTGGGGGCAAGATCGTTGACGCGCTTGCCGTCGATGCGGATGTCGCCGGCCGTCACATCCTCGAGGCCCGCGATCATCCGCAGGAGCGTTGATTTTCCGCAGCCGGACGGGCCGACCAGCACGACGAACTCGCCGTCCCTGATGGCAAGGTCGACGCCGTGCAGCACGGGAAAGGCGCCGAAGCTCTTGCGGATGCCCTCAATATCGATGGAAGCCATGGAAGGTCCTTTCAGCCTTTGACCGCGCCGGCCGTCAGGCCCTGCACGAGATAGCGCTGGATGAGCAGGAAGAAGAGGCAGGCCGGGATGAGCGCGAGAATGCCCGCCGCCATCATCTGCCCGAAATCGACGGAGAATTTCGACACGAAGGTGAGAAGCCCGACCGGGAAGGTCGCCGCGTCGTTGCCGGAGATCAGCATCAGCGCGAAGAGCAGCTCGCTCCAGGCGGCGGTGAAGACGAAGCCGAGCGTCGCGGCGATGCCGGGCAGCGTCAGCGGCAGGATGATCTGGCGGAAGGCGACGAACTGCGTCGCCCCGTCGATCATCGCCGCCTCCTCCAGGTCCTTCGGTATGCCGTCGAAGAAGGACTGCATGAGGAAGGTCGCGAACGGCACGTTGAAGGCGGTGTAGACGATGACGAGGCCGGTCAGGCTGTTGGTGAGGCCGAGCGGCGAGAGCATCTTGAAGATCGGCGCGACCAGCATGACGAGCGGGAACATCTGCGTGATCAGCATCAGCGCGACGATCCAGTATTTCGCCCGGAAGCGGAAGCGCGACAGCGCATAGCCGGCGAGCGAGGCGAGGATCGTCACCGTCACCGCCGTGGAGCCCGCGACGATCAGGCTGTTCTTGAAGAAAGTCGGGAAGGCGCTGTGGGCGATGACGAAGGTGTAGTGCTCCAGCGTCGCGCGCGACGGCCACATGCGCACGCCCTCGCTGTAGAGCAGGTCGTTCGGCGTCACCGATACCTTGAGCAGCCAGAACAGCGGAAAGAGTGCGAAGGCGATATAGGCGAGGATTGCGAGCCGGTGCGCGACGGTGAAGGCGATTTTACGGGTTCGCATGGCGTCAATCCTTGTTGAGCAGCGTCTGGCGCAAAAGCACGATCAGCAGCGAATAGACGAGAAGCAGGACGAGCAGGACCAGCGCGATGGCCGAGGCATAGCCGAAATCCAGCCGCTTGAAGGCCTGGGTGAAGATGTAGCTCGCGACGATCTGCGTGCGGTCCGCCGGCCCGCCATTCGTCATGACGACGATGAGGTCGGCGAAGTTGGAGATCCAGACGGTGCGCAGGAGGATGGTGATGGCGATGGTCGGCGCGAGGAACGGCAGCGTGATCGAGACGAAGCGCTGGACCGGCCCGGCCCCGTCGATGCTCGCGGCCTCGTAGAGATCGCGCGGGATCGCCTGCAGCGCGGCAAGCAGGGTGATCGCGAAGAACGGAATGCCCCACCAGACATTGGCGACGATCGGCCCCCACATGGCAAGCTGCGGATCGGACAGGATGTTGTTCGGCGCGTCGAGGATGCCGAAGGCATACATCCAGTGCGGCAGCGGGCCGATCACCGGGTTGAAGAGCCAGGCCCAGTTGAGGCCGGCAAGGAAGCTCGGCACCGCCCACGGCAGGAAGCAGAGCGCCTGCGCCAGCCCGCGGCCGGCAAAGGGCTTGTCCAGCAGCAGCGCGAGGATCAGCCCGAAGACGAATTGCAGGAAGACCGAGGCGCCCGTCCACCAGAGCGTGTTGCGCAGGGCCCGGAAGAAGGCCTGGTCCTGCCCTAGCGCCCGGAAATGATCGAGCCCGATGAAGCCGCCGGAAAAGGGATTGAGGAGCTGGATATCGCGGAACGCGTAGGAAATGCCGAGCACCAGCGGCACCAGCATCACGGCGACGATCAGGATCAGCGCCGGCGCGCTGTAGAGATAGGGCTCCGCAGCATCGGCGAACCGCTTTCTGAACGGCTTTGTGGCCGGGTGATAGGCAGCATGGGTCATCGTCTCGCTTCCGTCAGGCTTGCGGGGCGTTTCGTGGAAGAAGCCGGACGGAGCCTCGTTCTCCGTCCGGCGGCTCCGGCGCTATTGCTTCGCCAGGAACTTCTGCTGCGCCTTGGTCAGGTAGTCCGCCCACTGGTTGGCGAGGTCTTCCGGCGTGATGTCGCCGAGAAGGGCCTCCTGCGAGGTCTTGATCACCAGCGAATCCTTGAAGAAGGCGAATTCCTCCAGATGCGTCGGCATCACGGTCGGCACGGCATCCTTGTCCTCGAGCTCGGCGAACCAGCCCTTGAACTGCTCGCTCGAATAGAACGGATCCTTCTCAGCCGACTTGTGCACCGGCAGCGCGCCCGTGCGCTTGTTCCACTCGATATTGCCTTCCGGCCCTTCGAGCGTCTCGATCAGCTTCCAGGACAGGTCCTTGTTGGCGCTGGAGGCGAACATCGACCAGCCCGCGAAACCAATGGTCGGGAAGGTCTTGCCGTCCGGGCCCTTCGGCATGGTCATGATGCCGTAGTCTTCCGCCTTCATGCGCTCGGCGATGGCGATCAGCGCATCCGGGTCCTGGTCGAGGAAGGCGCAGGTGCCGGAATAGAAGCCCGCGACGATCTCGTTGAAGCCCCAGTTGACGCTGTCCTTCGGCGCATAGCCGTTCTTGTAGAGGTCGATCAGGAAGGTGAGGCCCTTGACCCAGCCCGGGCTGTTGAAGGTGGAGGTGCCGTCATCGTTGAAGAATTTGTTGTCGCCCGCCATGGACGCGCCGAACATCACCCAGCCGTTGAGGCCGCCCGGCCCGCCGCGCAGGCAATAGCCGTACTTGCCGGGCAGCGCCGAGACCTTCTTGGAGGCTTCCGCGAATTCGTCGAGCGTCTTCGGCGGCTCGGAAACGCCGGCCTCGGCCAGCAGCTTCTTGTTGTAGAACATGGCGCGGAGATAGAAGCCGTAGGGCAGCATGTAGGCCGTGTTCTTGATGTCGCGGCCGAGCTCAAGCGCGCGCGCCGTCAGGCCCGGCGTGTATTCCCACTTTTCGAGATAGGGCTCGAGGCTTTCGAGCATGCCGTTATTGGCATAGAGCGACAGCCAGGTGTCGGGCATTTCCATGACGTCCGGCGTCTCGCCGGCCGAGACCATGGTGGCGAATTTCTGGAACGCCTCGCCCCAGGGCAGCGAGATGATCTCGACCTTGGTGCCGGGATTGGCCGCCTCGAACTTGCCGACGATGGATTTCAGCGTTTCCGTGCGCTCGGGGCTGGTGATCACCTCAACGAGCTTCAGCGTGGTATCGGCAAGCGCGCTCGAGGCCATCAGCGTGGTGAGAAGCGCCGCAGTCAGAAGTCTTTTCATGGTCGTTCCCTCTTTTCGTTTTGATCGATCGTTCGACGTCAGTTTTCGGTCGCGGCCTCCATCGCCGCTTCCAGATCCCTCCACAGGGCCTCGGTTCCCTCCAGGCCGACATGGAGACGCACGGACCGCGCATCGATGCCGAAGGCATGCGCGGAATTCGGTTGGGCCTTCTGCTGCAGAACCACCTCGCCCGGCACGATCAGGCTTTCGTGCCCCCCCCAGGAGACGCCGAGCTTGAAAAGGGTGAGGTGATCGGCGAAGGCGCGGATGTCGATGCCCTCGCGGAAGGTGAAGGAGAAAAGGCCGGACGTGCCGGTGAGCCCCGGCGGCAGGCGGTTGGCGAGCGCCGGATGAAAGACCGTGTCGACGATATCGAGCGCCTGCAGGCGCTTGGCGATCTCCAGCGCGGACGCCTCGTGCGCCTTCATGCGGATCGGCAGGGTGCGCAGGCCCCGCACCAGCAGCCAGGCATCGAAGGGCGAGAGCTTGCCGCCGAGATAGGGATAGGCTTCCGCGCGGATGCGGCCGACCAGCTCCTTCGAGCCGGTGACGACGCCGGCGACGACGTCGCTGTGGCCGCCGAGATATTTCGAGGCGGAATGCAGCACGAGATCGACGCCGAGCGTCAGCGGCCGCTGGAAGACAGGGCTCGCCCAACTGTTGTCGATGACGCTGACAGCGCCGTGGCGTTTCGCAAGCGCGGCAAGCGCGCCGACGTCGTGCGCCTCCATGACCCAGCTCGTCGGGCTTTCGAGATAGAGGAGCTTCGCGCCCGGCAGGGCTTTCGCGACCGCCTCCTCGTCGCGCCCGTCGACATAGGTGACCTCCACCTTCATGCGCTTCAGGTGTGTGCCGAACAGGCGGAAGGCATCCGGGTAGCAATGGCGCACGGCGACGATGCGGTCGCCCGGCTCGACGAAGGAAAGCACGGTGGAGGAAATCGCCGCCATGCCGCTGGCAAAGCCCAGCGCATCCTCTCCGCCTTCGAGCTTCGCCAGCATCTCCTCGAAGGCGCGCACCGTCGGGTTGAGGCCGCGCGTATAGATCGGCCGGACGATCTCGCCGCGATAGGCGGCGACCATCTCGTCATAGCTGGCGAAGGTGAAGAGCGAGGTCTGGACGATGGGCGGCACGACCGCGTCGAAGGCGTTCGCCTCGTCATGGGCGACGGTGAGGGCGGCAAGGTCGAACGGATCGGCTCCGTTGATCATCGGGACATTTCCTTGATGTCTTCCTCGACGACTTCGAGGATTTTCAGGGTTTCGATGCGCGCGGTCTCGGGGTCCCCGGCGGCGATCGCATTGAAGAGCGTGCGGTGGAACGGGAAGGAGCGGCGGGCGAAATCCGGCCGGTCGAACGGCTTTTCCCAGAAGCGCTCGAAGGCGCCGCGCATCTGTTCGAGGAGCTGCTTGAAGAGCGGGTTGTGCGTGGCGTCGTAGATGGCAAGGTGGAAGGCAAGGTCTTCCGGACCGGAGCTGCCCTTGGCGATGTGGACGCGCTCCATCTCGTTCAGCTTCGCCTCGATGACGGCAAGGTCCTCCGGCGTGTGCCGCCGGGCCGCCACCATGTTCGCCTCGCATTCGAGCCCGCGGCGGACCTCCAGCGTCTGGAGCAGCACGTCGCGCAAATGCGCCGCATCGAAGGAGAGCGGCATGTGCACGGTGGCGGTGGTGACCGGTTTCAGGAGATAGGTGCCGCTGCCCTTGCGGCTTTCGATGACGCCGAGCGCCTGGAAATGGCGGATCGCCTCGCGGATGGTCGAGCGGCCGACCGCCAGCGCCGCCATGAGCTCGCGCTCGGCCGGCAGGCGGTCGCCTGCCTGAAGGCTCGCCCGATCGATATAGGAGGCCAAAGCCTCCGTCACCTGCCGCGCCCGGTCGATGGGCGGCAACGGCTCGATCTGCGGCCTGCCGCCTGGTTCTGCCGGCATGACGCCAATCCCCTGTTCCGTGTCAGCTTCTCAAATTGGTCTGACATCTTATCATTATGCCGCGGGTCAGGCCTGTCAAGCCGCATTCGAGAGGTTGAGCGAAGCGTCCCGGAGTGGTTATCAGCGGATAAAGCGGACGTAATTTCCGCTCGGTACCGGCGGAAATTCCCGCGTCGGCGCAACCAAGTTGCGTGTGCAGGCCGGAAAATTGCCGTCGGGCGATCTTTGCCGCGCGTCAGCCCGGCTGCCTGAGGGCGGCACCGCCGCCGAAATGGCGCTCGAATGTAAAAAGCGAGGTCGGCAGTTCCGAACCGCCCTCGAGCGCGAGATCGCTCAGGATTTCGCCGACCACGCTGGTGAACTTGAACCCGTGGCCGGAGCAGGCCGAAGATACCACGACGTTGCGATGCCGGGGGCTGAAGTCGATCAGGAAATCCTCGCTCGGCAGCATCGTGTAGCGGCACGTCGTTGCGCGCAGGCGCGCCGACGCCGCCTTCGGCAGGCGCCTGCGGGCGAAGGCATCCAGCAGGTCCGTGTCGGCCTCGTTGACCGGCGGATTGGGCATGGCCGGATCGATAGGCTCGCGGAAATGGGCATGGCGGCCGATCTTGACGCCGTCGATGCCGATTGCCGGAAACCCGAAATAGGAGCCGCCGTCACCCTCGTCACGCAGGAAGCAGGGCATCCGCTCTGGCCGGGCGACGAAACCGTCTTCCGGCTGATACCAGGCGACGACCTGCCGGATCGGCACGGCATGGGCGGCAAGCTCCGGGACGAGTTCGGCAATCCACGCACCCGTCGCAACGATCACTTTCCGCGCCCGGTATTTTCCGGTCGTCGTGAGGATGCCGACACCGTCCTCGTCCGATTCGATCGCCGTCACCCGCTCGCCGAAATGCAGTTCCGCCCCGTCTTCGGCCGCCAGCTTCAGATAGCCCATGACGGCCGCCTCCGGCCGGATATAGCCGCCCTGGGGGTCGAGCAGCCCGATCTCGCCGTCCTCCAGCGCGAAGGCCGGGTAGCGCCGTGCCATCTCGGCTTTGTCGAGGATTTCATGTGCCAGGCCGTGCAGGTCGCAGGATGCCTTCGTGCCGCTGACGATCTTGCCGTCGGGCCGGCCGATCTGGAGCACGCCGGTGACGGTGAGGATTTCCGCCCTCAACCGCGCCTCCAACGCCCGCCAGTTCTCGTAGGCGCGCCGCAGCAGCGGAACATAGGACGGGTCCTCGAAATAACCGAGCCGGATCAGCCGGCTGTCGCCATGCGAGGAACTGAGGGCATGGGCGGGAAAATGCGCTTCGATGCCAAGAACGCGCGCGCCGCGCGCCGCGGCGAACGAAGCCGCGGCACTTCCCATGGCGCCGAGGCCGATGACGGCAAGGTCGAATTCCGCAGGCATGACGTCTTCTCCGTCTACGTTGCCGGTTTTTCCCCGGCGATCAGGGTCCGCAGCGTTTCGATATCCGCGCCGAGCGGCCGGTCGTCCTCGTAGTGCGCGACATTCTCACGGACCATGGAATAAAGGGCCTGTGTGCCGGCAGCACGTTTCCCCCTGCCTGCCAGGAAATCATGCGCCTGTGCCGCCGCCATTAGCTCGATGGCGAGGATGCGTTCCGCATTGTCGATGATGTCGAGCAGCTTGCTCGCCGCCGCCGTCGGATGCGCGAGGAAATCTTCCTGAAGGCCGGAGGTGATGCCCCCGTCGGTCGCGGCGGGTGCCGCAAGGCGGCGGTTTTCCGCACTGAGCGCCGTTGCGGTATATTGCGCGATCATGAAGCCCGAATGGCTGCCGGCGTCGCTGGCAAGGAAGGGCGGCAGGCCGCTGACCAGCGGATTGACCAGCCGGTCCATGCGCCGCTCGCTCATCGCCGCGATCTGGGCAATCGCGATCGCCAGGCCATCGGCCGCCTGCCCCAATGCCGGCGCGACGGCATGGGCCTGCGAGGAGACGACCGGTTGTTCCGGCGTGCCGGAGACGGCCGGATTGTCGGTGACCGAGGCAAGCTCGCGATCGACGACCGCGCCGCCCTGCTCGAACACGTCCCAGGCCGCGCCGTGCGCATGGGGCACCGCGCGCAGGCTGAGGGCATCCTGCGTGCGCTGGCCGTGTGCCGCGGCGATCAGGCCGCTGCCGGCAAGCCGCGCCCGCAGCGTCGCCCCAACCCGGGCGATCCCGGCGGACGGGCGAAGCGCCAGAACGGCCTCGTCGAAAGCCGCCATCTGGCATCCCGCCGCCTCGAGCGTCAGCGCGGCGATCGCATCGGCCCATTCGAGCAGATGTTCGGCCCGCGAAAGCGCGAGCGCGGAAAGCCCCGTCGCGCAGGCCGTGCCGTTGACAAGGCTCAAGCCTTCCTTGGCCTCCAGCACCAACGGCGCAAGGCCGATGGCGGCGAGCGCCGCGCGCCCGGTCATCCGCTTGCCGCGCACGACGGCATGCCCCTCGCCGATCAGGACGAGGGCGGTATGCGCATTGTGGGTGAGATATCCCGCCGACCCCCTGGAGGGCGCCTCGGGAATGCAATCCTGTGCCAGAAAGGCGGCAAGATGGCTGACGACGACAGGGCGTACGCCCGAATGGCCATGGCTGAAATTGGCGATCTGCGCGGCGATGATCGACCGCACCGCGCGCGGCGGCAGGAGCGGGCCGACGCCGCAGGCATGGCTGAGCACGATATTGCGCGACAGCCGGCTCTGCGAGGCCACGTCGACGACCGTATCGGACAACGCCCCGACGCCCGTATTGACGCCATAGGCGCGAATGCCGGCCGCCACGATGGCATCGACGATCTTGCGCGCATGGGCGATGCGGGCGACGGCGCGCTCGGAAAGAGCAAGCGGTTCCCCCTCCCCGATCCGCGCGACCTCCCGCCAGGACAGCCCGCCGTCCAGAACGACGCTCATTGCTCGCCGCCGAAATGGCCGATGAACTGGCGGAAAGCCGGCGATGCGCCGCTGCCGAACATGTCGTCCGGCGTGCCGCTGCTGTCGACCACGCCCTGGCGCATGAAGACGACGCGGTTGGAGACGTTGCGCGCAAAACTCATCTCGTGCGTGACGACGAGCATGGTCATGCCCTCTTCGGCCAGCGCGCGCATGACGCGCAGCACCTCGCCCACCAGTTCCGGATCGAGCGCCGACGTCGGCTCGTCGAACAGCATGACCTTGGGCTTCATGGCGAGCGCGCGGGCGATGGCCGCGCGCTGCTGCTGGCCGCCCGACAGATGGGCGGGATAGGCATGGCGCTTGTCGGCGATGCCGACCTTTTCGAGCAGCGCTTCCGCCTCGGCGATGCATTCGGCCTTCGGGCGCTTGAGCACATGGACGGGGCCTTCGATGACGTTCTGCAGGATCGTCATATGGGACCAGAGATTGAAGCTCTGGAACACCATGCCGAGCTCGGAGCGGATATGATCCACCTGCTTCTGGCTTTCCGGCCGGCTCTGGCCGTTCTTCTTCACCATGCGGATCTGCTCGCCGTCGACGAAGATCTCGCCGTCGCTCGCCGTCTCCAGGAGGTTGATGCAGCGCAGGAAGGTCGATTTGCCGGAGCCGGAGGCGCCGAGCAGCGAAATCACGTCGCCGTCTTCAGCGTCGAGCGAAATGCCCTTCAGCACTTCGTGACTGCCGAAACTCTTGCGGATATTGCGGACGGAAAGGCGGGTCACACCAGGCATCGGGATCTCCCTCAGGCTTTGACGGCCGACGGCGGGGCCGCGCGGCGATGTTTGGAGAGCGAATGTTCAAGCAGCGCCATGCCCTGCAGGATCAGGAAATTCAGCACGAGATAGATGAGGGCCGCGCAAAGGAAAACCTCCATCGTCCGGTAGGTCTGCGAGATCAGCCGCTGGGCGACCCCGGTGACCTCCCAGACGGTGACGAGGCTGGCGAGCGCGGTCGACTTCATCATCAGCACGATTTCCGTCGAATAGGCCGGAAGCGCATGGCGAAAGGCGATGGGCGCGATGATGCGGCGGACCAGCAGGAAGCCCGACATGCCGATCGCACGGGCCGCCTCGATCTCCTTCGGCGAGACGGCGCGGATGCCGCTTCGGAAGATTTCCGCCGAATAGCCGGCCGTGCAGAGCGCCAGCGACAGGACGGCGCAGACGACGGGCTCGCGCAGGAACGGCCACAGGAACGAATAGCGGATGACGCCGAACTGGCCGAGGCCGTAGAAGACGAGGAACATCTGGATCAAGAGCGGCGAGCCGCGGAAGACGAAGATGTAGCCCTTGGCGAAACCGGACAGGATCCGGTTGCCGGAAACCCGCATCGTGACGATCACCAGCGCCAGGAGGCCGCCGAAGAACACCGAGAGCGAGAACAGGAGAAGCGTCATGGGCACGGCCTTGAGGAGCGTGACCATCGCGGAGGAAAGGAAGGCGATATCCATCAGGCCTGCCCCATGGCTGCGGCCGGCATGCTGCGGTTCGCGCGCCGCTCGGCGCGGTTGAACACCCGGTCCGAAAAACTGGTGAGCAGCAGATAGAGAACACCGCCGACGATGTAGAAGAGGAAATATTGCCGGGTCGAGCCCGCCGCCACCTGGCTGGTGCGCATGAGCTCGGCAAGGCCGGTGACCGAGATCAGCGCCGAATCCTTCAGCGTGAGCTGCCAGACATTGCCGAGGCCGGGAATGGCGTAGCGCAGCACCTGGGGCATGACGACGCGGCGCAGGCGCAGCATGCGGTTCATGCCGATGGCCGAGGCCGCCTCGAGCTCGCCCTTGGCGATGGCGAGATAGGCGCCGCGATAGACCTCGGCCTGGTAGGAGCCGGAAATGATGCCGACCGCAAGCGCGCCGGCCGCAAAGGACGGCAGGCCGAGGAAGCCTTCATAGCCGAGCCACTGGCCGACGGCGGTGACCGCCGACGAGCCGCCGAAATAGATGAGGTAGATGATCAGCAGTTCCGGCACGCCGCGAAACACGGTCGTATAGACATTGCCGAGGCCGACCAGCAGCACGTTGCCCGAGAGCTTGGCGGTCGCGACCAGGGTGCCGAGCACGGCCCCGATCAAAAGCGCGCTCGCCGTCACCGCGAGCGTCATCAGCGTGGCGACCAGAAGCAGCGCGCCCCACCCATTCTGGCCGAAGCCCAGCAGTTCCAAGGTTGCCATGTCCGTTTTCCGTCGATTGCGGCATCAAGACAGATGCGATGGACCCCCGGCAGCGCTGCCGGAGGCTCGATCGCGACGACGTATCGCGCGGCTTACTCCGCCGGGCTGACGTCGACCTTGAACCACTTCATCGACAGGTCCTTCACGGTCCCGTCGGCAAGCGCCGACTTGATGGCCTCGTTGAACTTGTCGCGCAGGTCCGTATCCGCCTTGCGAATGCCGAGGCCTTCGCCCTCGCCCCAGATCGGGCCGACGATTTCCGGGCCCGTGAAGGCAAGCGCGCCGTTGGCGGCAGCAAAGGCGTTGCCGAAATAGACGGCATCGTCGAAGCCGAGGTCGATGCGGCCGTTCTGGAGGTCCAGATCGCGTTCGGCACCCGTCTTGTATTCGCGGATTTCGGAGGTCGCACCGAAATTGTCGTAGATGAATTTCGCATAGACGGTCGCGGCCTGGATGCCGATCGTCTTGCCGGCGAAGGTTTCCTTCAGGGCGTCGATTTCCTTCACGCCGGTCTGGCCGGGCGTCATCTTGACGCTCGCACCGGTTCCGGTGGCGTTGGCGAGCGGGCTGTCGGCCGCCGTCGCGAAGGCTGCCGGGGTGGCGGCATAGGGAATGGTGAAATCGATGATCTGCTTGCGCTCATCGGTGATCGACAGCGCGTCCATGATCACGTCGAACTTGCCGGCGTTCAGCGCCGGGATCATGCCGTCCCAGTCGGAGGCGACCAGCGTGCATTCGATCTTGGCGCGCTCGCAAAGCACCTTGGCAAGCTCGGGCTCGAAGCCGCCGAGCGTGCCGTCCGCATTGGTGAGGTTCCAGGGCGCGTATGCCCCTTCGAGTGTGATCGTCGCTGATTTCCAGTCCTTGGCGAGGACGGGCGTAGAAAGCACGGCGAGAACGGCCGCGCCTGCAAGAAAGACTTTCCGCAGTTCCATGTGGAGGCTCCTCTGAAGCTCGTTGACCATCATTGCTTGCCGATCTTCGCCGGCTTGCCGCCATCGCATTCGCTCTGGGGAGGTTGTATATGGTACCATAGGAGAAAATCTATGTTATGCAAGATGCATATTCGGATTTTCGATGACCGCGCGATGCCAGGAATTCGACGATGAAGCATAGCAATGAAATGCGGGACGAGCTGGCGGCGAACGACACGACGCCGCTCTACGTCAGCGTCAAGCAGATCATTCTCGACAGGATCCATAGCGGGGAATGGCCGCCGAAACATCGCGTTCCCTCGGAGAACGAGCTGGTGGCCGAACTCGGCGTCAGCAAGATGACGGCCAACCGCGCCCTGCGCGAGCTGGCGAGCGAGGGTGAACTGGTTCGCATCCAGGGCGTCGGCTCCTTCGTCGCCGAGCCCAAGGGCGTATCGACCCTGTTCGAGGTCCGCAACATCGCGGAGGAGATCGCGGAGCGGGGCCACACGCACGAGGCAAGGGTGGTGGCGCTGGCGGAGGCGTCAGCGCCCCCGGATGTCGCGGATGCCCTGGGCCTGGAGATCGGCGTGCCCGTCTTCCATTCCCTCATCGTCCACAGCGAGGAAGGGGTGCCGGTGCAGATAGAGGACCGCTACGTGCATCCCGGCGTCGCGCCCGACTATCTCAAACAGGACTTTTCGGCCACCACGCCGAACGCATACCTGTCGGCCATCGCCCCCCTCAGAGGCTCCGAACACGTCGTCGAGGCGACGATCCCGCAGCCCTGGGAATGCAAGCTGTTGATGATCCTGAAAACCGAGCCATGCCTGATGATCCGGCGCCTGACCTGGTCGGACCGCAGCATCGTCTCCACCACCCGCATCATCTATCCGGGGCAGCGATATCGCCTCGAAAGCCGCAGCGGCACCAAGCCCGCACGCTAGTTGTATATGGAACACCCGGCGGCCCCGGGCGATCCCGGAGCTTCAGCGAAAAGCGTGGCCCGAGCAGGCGTCCGAAACCCTGCTCCAGCTCGGGTACGGGCCCTTGAAGGCCGCCCTCAGGCGCGGCCCGTGCCGACCGGACATCGGGAACGGTGGCCGCCGCCACCGTCACCCGGCCGGGCGTCAGGGGTTCCCGTAGGCCCGTCGGACATCGTCCATCATGAGCTCCAGCGAGGTCACGCTGGCCGCGGTCACGTACCAGGCTTCCGGGTCGACGAAGACGACCTTTCCGTTCTTCCAGGCGGACGTCTCGCGCAGGAGCGGGTTTTCGAGGCTCGCCGCATCCAGCACCGCGCGCCGTTCCATAACCGCCGTCCGGTCGATGACGAAGATGATGTCGGGGTTCGTCGCCTGAATGAACTCGCTGGTGACCGGCTGGCCGTGCAGGCCCGTTTCCGCCGCCTCGTTGGCGGGCTTCACGCCGAAGACGTCGAAGACGAAGCCGTAGCGCGAGCGTTTGCTGAAGGCGCTGAAGGCACCGTTGTTATGCATGACGATGAGCGCCCGGTCGCCGCTTGCCCGCGTGACCGCCTGCAATGCCGCAAGCTTCGTGTCGAGTTCGGCGATTTTCCCGCGGGCGACATCCTCCTTCCCGAAGATGCGGGCGAGCGTCATCAGGTGGTCCCTGACGACATCGACATGGCTGGCGCCGCTGTCCCGGTAGTCCACGTCGAAATGGATGACCGGGGCGATGCGGCTCATCTCGCCGTAATGCTCGGCCTGAAGGGAGGTGATCAGGATGAGGTCGGGATGGAGGGCATAGACCCGCTCGAGATTGGGCTTGACGATGAAGCCGAGGTCCGTGACGTCGGGATCGTCACGGTATTTCGAGAGGAAGTGCGGGACATAGTCCTTGGCCGTCCCGGCCACCGGCACGCCGAGCTGGTCGAGGAAATCCAGTTCGTTCATGTCGAGGGCCGCGACCCGTTGCGGCCGGCGCTCGATGACGGCCTTGCCGAGCTTGTGCTCGACGGTGACCGGCGCGAAGGCCGGATCGTCGGCGCCGGCCGGCGCGGCGGCGAAAAGGGTAACCGACAGCGCCAGGATCGTTCCGCTGAGTTTCATGCCTCGGATCATCACGTTTCTCCTTGTGGGGTGAAGTAGTTGCACAGGCAGCCCCGCTGCCGCTGAAGGATCTCGAAATCGAGGTCGTAGAGGTCGCGAAGCCCCTCTTCGGTCACCACCGCCGGAACGGGGCCGGCGGAATGCACCGCCCCGTCCTTCATGGCGACGATATGGTCCGAGTAGTTGGCGGCGAAGTTGATGTCGTGGATGACGGCGATCACCGTCCGGCCGAGCGTGTCGCACAGCATCCGCAGGGCCTGCATGATCTGGACCGCGTGCTTCATGTCGAGATTGTTGAGGGGCTCGTCGAGCAGGAGGCAGCCGGTCTCCTGCGCGATCGTCATGGCGAGGAAGGCCATCTGGCGCTGGCCGCCGCTCAACTCGTCTATCAGGGCCCTGCGCAGCGGCTCCAGCGAAAGGAAGGCGATGGCCCCGTCGACGGCGCGGCGGTCCGCAGCCGTCAGCCGCCCGCGGCTGTAGGGAAACCGCCCGAAGGAGACCAGCTCCTCCACCGTCAGCCGCAGATTGAAATCCGGCCGCTGGCGCAGCGTGGCGACGCGTCTCGCATAGTCGCCGACGGGAATACGGGCGATGTCCGCGCCGTCCATCAGGATCGTGCCCCGCGACGGCTCCAGCAGCCGCGCGATCAGCATGAGCAGCGTCGACTTGCCCGCGCCGTTCGGCCCGATCAGCGAGGTCAGGCGGCCTTTGGGAAACTCGGCATGGACATCCGACAGGACGGTGCGGGAGCCGTAGCGTTTCTGAAGGGCGGTCACGGCGATCATGCGATATCCCGGAAGCGAAGCGTCAGCGCCAGGAACCAGGCGCCGCAGACGAGGTTGATCAGGATGCCAACGGTCGTCCTGTAGTTGAAGACGTGCTCGACGGCGAGCTGCGCGGCGAGGAACATGCCGACGGCGATGGCGCAGCCGAGGGGCAGCGTCAGCCGATGCCGCCCGCTGCGGGCACATGCATAGGCAAGGTTGGCGACGAAGATGCCCATGAAGGCCGTCGGGCCGATCAGGCTGGTGGAGACCGCCACCAGCACGGCGACCAGCGCCAGCAGGAAGCGCACATGCCGGTGATGATCGACGCCGAGCGAAACCGCTTGGTCGCGTCCGAGCGCCAGCACGTCGAGGACCGGCAGGCTTGGCCGGCCCGCAACGCAGACCGCCGCCACGAGGCCGCCGGACCACAGGATCCGGCCCCACTCCACCCGGTCGAAGGAGACGAGCGCGAAGCCCTGGAATATCGCGAACTCGCCCGGGCTGATGCGCAATTGCACGAACTGGGTGAAGGTGCCGATGATCAGGGTCAGCACCAGCCCGATGAGAAGGGGATAGCCGATATCGGCCTGCCGGTCGCTGAACAGCCAGCGATGGACCGCAAGCGAATAGGCCAGCATCAGGAGGATCGAGACGAGGAAGTTGCCGTAGTCCCCGAGCAGGACGAGGCTGGACGTGCCCAGCATCAGCACGAGCAGCGACTGGAGCAGCAGGTAGACGGCCTCGTAGCCCATGACGGCCGGCGTCAGCACGCGGTTTCCGGCAAGGGTCTGGAAGACGATGGAGGAAAGGCCGACCGCGATCCCGCCGATGACCATCGCCGCGAGCTTCGCCAGCCGGCGCGGGATGATGTAGTCGAAATCCAGCCCGGAATCGAACAGCAGGAAGACCGCCGCCATGGCGGCAAGGCCCGTCCAGAACGCCAGCAGGCCGGCCCTTCCGCTCATCGGCCGCTCCTGACGATCAGAAGGAGGAAGAGCAGGCCGCCGACGCCGCCCATGGTGAGGCCGATCGGCACCTCGAAAGGATAGATCAGCAGCCGCCCGAGGATATCGCAGGCAAGCACGAGCGAGGCCCCGCCGAGCGCCACCGAGGGCAGCGTGCGGGCAAGGTTGTCGCCCTGCCGCAGGGCAACGACGTTCGGCACGACGAGGCCGACGAACGGGATGGCCCCGACGGCAACGACCGTCGCCGCGACCGTGGTGGAAACCAGGAGCAGGCCGAGCGTGACCATGGCGCGGTAGCTGATGCCGAGGCTGGTCGCCATGTCGCTGCCCATGCCGAGGACGGTGAAGCGGTGGGCGAAGAGATAGGCCGCGCCCACGACCGGCAGGATCAGCCAGACGATCTCGTAGTTGCCCTGCACGATCTTCGAGAAATCGCCCAGCAGCCATCCCTGCATGCTCTGCAGCATGTTGCGGCCATAGGCGTAGAATTCCGCGAGCGCGCCGAGAACGCTGCCGTACATGAGGCCGATGACGGGAACCAGGATCGTGTTGCGCAGCCGCAGGCGCGCGATGATCGCCACATAGACGAGGCTCGCGGCAAGGCAGAAGGCAAGGGCGAGCGCCATGCGCACCGCCGCGCCGCCCGCCGGGGACACCGAGAGGGAAACGAGGATGCCGAGCTTGGCGGCCTCCAGCCCGCCGGTGGTGGCGGGCTCCACGAAACGGTTGCGCACGACATGCTGCAGGATCACGCCGCAGACGGCCAGCCCCACCCCCGTCAGCACGAGGGCTGCAAGCCGCGGCAGGCGGCTTGCCGTCAGCGTCAGCCACGCGGCGTCGGAAAAGGACGTAAGCTGCACGAGGCTCAGCCGGTTGACCCCCACCGTGAGCGAGACGACGCAGAGCGCGCCGAAAAGAAGCGGCAGGCCCGCGCGGCTCATGGCGACGGCCCGGACGGGGCGACGATCACGTTCCGGCACCGATCCGCCATCCCTTCGCGGCCTGCCGCTGGCGCAGGAAACGCCCGTAGAGCCCGTCCATGGCCTCCAGCGCGCCGGGCGTGCCCGCCTCGGCGACCTGCCCGCCATCCAGCACGACGATGGCGTCGGCCATCCGCACGGTGGAAAGCTGGTGGGCGATCACGATGAGGGTGCGCTTGCCGCGCAGGCGGGAAAGCGTGCCCGCGACGACCTGCTGGTTCTCCGCGTCCAGCGCCGCCGTCGCCTCGTCCACGAGCAGGATCGGGGCATCCTTGATCAGCCCGCGCGCCACGGCGACGCGCTGGCGCTCTCCGCCCGACAGCCGCGCCCCGCCCTCGCCGACGATCGTGTCGAGGCCGTCCGGCAGGCGGGCGGCGATCTCCCCGACACCGGCAAGGCGTGCCGCCTCGCAAATCTCGTCCTCCGTCGCCTCGGGGCGGCCGACGCGGATATTGTCGGCGATGCTGCCCTCGAAAAGCCAGTTCTCCTGGAAAATCTGGCTGATCTGTGCGCAGAGATCCTCCGTGCGCATGTCCCGGATATCGACGCCGCCGACCAGCACCCGGCCGGCAGTAACATCGAAGAAGCGCGCGATCAGGCGCAGCAGCGTCGTCTTGCCGGAACCGGACGCGCCGACCAGCGCCACCATGCTGCCCGGCTCGACCCTGAGGCTCACGCCATCGAGGACATCCGCGTCGTCGGGCCGATAGCGGAAACTGACATCGCGGAGCTCGACCGACGCGTCCTTCGGGCGCTGCGGGGCGGCCGGTTCCGGCAGCGGCCTTTCCGCGAGGATACGGTCGACCGCCTCCAACTGGTTGCGGGCCCCGCGCACCGCCGAACCGTAGGCCGCCACGTCGAGCAGGGGATCAACGAAGCGGATGGCGAGAAGCATCGCGACGATGAGACCGGCCGCTTCCGGCCCGGGCAGCAGCATTGCCGCGACGACCAGGAATGCCGCGAAGACGGCCTGCAGGACCCAGGCGTTCAGGACCGTCGCGAGCGTGGACAGCCAGATGAGCCGCCGGCCTTTGCGGTGCTGGCGGTCGATGGCCTCCTCCAGGAAGCGCAGGCCGCCGCCTTCGCCGTTGAACGCGCGGAGAACGGATTGCGCCTGCGCGAACTCCACCGTTCTCTGGCCGGTCTCCGCAGCGCTCTGCTGATAGGCGGCATCCGCAGCGCAGCCGAGGCGCGCGGAGAAGAAGAAGACGCCGGCCATCAGCGGCAGCGTGGCGAGCGCGATCATCCCCATCGGGACATCGAGCGCAAAGAGCGCGAGCACCAGCACGAGCGGGGTCACCGCGCCGCTAACGAGCGGCGTGACGACATGGGCCGGAAGCTGGGCGATCTCCATCATGCCGTGCGTGACGACATGGGCGAGCCTTGCGGTGTTGTCCGACGAGAACCACCCGACGGGAAGGCTGGCGACATGATCGCCGATCCTCTGCCGCGCGCCGCCGAGAACGGCGATGCCGACGCCGATGCCGGCCGTCTCGACCCGCCGCCGCAAAAGCCAGCACGCCACAACGCCCGTAAGGAGGATCGCGAGCCAGCGCGCCGCCGCACCGCCCTCCCCGCGCAGCAGGTTTCCGAGAGCCGGGGCCACCGCGGCGATGGTCGCGCCGCTGAGCACGCCGTAGAGCACGGCCATCGACAGGTAACGGCGGAACACCGCCGCATCGTCCGCAAGCAGGCGAAGAAGCGTTTTCATCATGGCTGGACCTCCAGGCCTGCCGCCTGCGGGACATCGCGATCGCCATAGGCGCCCGCCCGCCAGAGCCGGGCATAGCATCCGCCGCGCGCCAGGAGGGCGGCATGATCGCCGGTCTCGACGATCCGGCCTCTTTCCATGACGACGATCCGGTCGGCATGCATGATCGTGTCCAGCCGGTGCGCGATGACGAGGAGGGTGCGCCCCCGGGCGAACCGCGAAAGGGCGTCCTGAACGGCAGCCTCGGTTTCGGCATCGGCGGCAGCCGTCGCCTCGTCGAGCACCAGAACCGGAGGATCGAGCAGGATCGCCCGCGCGATGCCGACGCGCTGCTCCTCTCCCCCGGAAAGCCGCGCCTGCCTGCCGACAATCGTGTCGTAGCCGCGCGGCAGCGCCGCGATCCGGTCGTGGATGCCGGCGGCGCGCGCCGCGGCCTCGACCTCCTGCCGGCTCGACGACGGCCGGCCGAGCGCGATGTTGTCGTGCAGGCTCGCATGGATCAGGCGAACATCCTGCAGCACGAAGCCGACCCGCCGGTAGAGGTCGGGCAGCGCCATGCGCCGCAGGTCCGCGCCGCCGAGCGTGATCCGCCCGCCATCCGGGTCGAAGAAGCGCAGGAGCAGCCGGGCGATCGTCGATTTTCCCGCACCCGACGGCCCGACGATCGCCGTCACCGTTCCGGGCTCGAGGGCAAAGCCGATATCGTGGACGGCATCGCCCTTGCCGTCATAAGCATAGCGAACGGCCTCGAACCGGATTTCCGCACCGCCGGGCTCCTCGGCAGCATCCGGGCCGGGCTGTTCGAGCAGCGGCGTTTCGAGCAGCGCCGATATCCTTTCGGCCGCGCCGGTGGCGTTGGCGACGGCGTGTCCCAGGAAGCCGAGGAGCATCATCGGGCCGGAAATACCCGGGGCCACGAGCACGAAGGGCAGCACGTCGACGGCCTCGATCCAGCCCAGGCGGACGAAGAGCGCGCCGGACGCCAGCGCGACCGCCAGCACCGTGACGGGCGCGATGACCGCATTGGCATTGGCGAGCGGCGCGACGAGCGGGCCGGTGAACCGCAGGAAGGCGCGCTGGAAACCGTCGACCGCTTCCCGATAGGCCGCATGCGCCCTGCCCGTGGCGCCGAACGCCTTGACGACCGGGATGCCGTCGATGAACTCGACGACCGCATTGCCGATCCGGTTCTGCCCGGCGATGAAATCCCTGAGGCGTTCCTTGCTGATCGATTTCTTCGCAGCGCCGAAGATCAGGTGGAAGAGCGGAAAAGGCAACAGGGACAGGACGGCGAGCCGCCAGTCCATCGCCAGCAGGTAGACGACCGAGGCCGCCATGGCGCCGACGCAGCGCCCGCGGGTCGTGTAGTAGTGCGCCGTCAGATCGTGCAGGGTCGCGACGTCGTCCTGCAGGGCGTGCCTCACCTTTCCCGAGGCATTGTCGGAAAACCAGCCGAGGGGAACCTGCGAAAGCCTTTCCGCCATCGACCGGCGCAGGCGCACCGTCAACCAGTCGTCGGCAAGGTGGGCGAGAAGCTCGCCTACCGTCATCAGCGCCATGCCGGCAAGAAGGCATGCCAGGCTGACGGCGACGATCTCCCCGATGCCGCCCGAGGCGCCCCCCGCCCCATCGCGGAGGGCGGACTTCGCGATGAGCGCGATCCCGGCCAGCGGCACGAGCACGAGGACCTGCCCGAGCGCCGCAAGGCCGACCGCCACGGCCAACCGGCTCCGGACAGGCCGCAGGAGCCGCTTCACCGGGGAGGCGCTCCGAGGCCCGGCTTCTGTCGTTTCGTCGCTCATCGTTTTCCTGACGTCATGGGGGTATCGCCGCAATGCCCCTGCCGTCGGGGCGATGCGGCGACCTCGTTCTATTGCCCGCTCAGAAGTCGACCGTCGCCGAAAGCAGGTAGGTGCGCGGCGCGCCGAACCCTCCCGCCAGGCTGTTGCCGCCCCAATAGGCTTCGTTGGTGACATTCTGGACGGAGGCGCGCAGCACCAGCGGATTCCCGCCCATGTCCACCGTGTAGCGCGCGCCCAGATCGAGCGTGGTGAAGGCCGGGAGGGACAGCGTGTTGCCGGCGTCCACATGGCGCCTGCCGACATGGTTGACATTGCCCGACAGCGTCAGGCCGGGGACCGAGGCCACGTCGTATTCGGCCCCCATCTTGGCCATCACCGCCGGCACGCCGACCGCCTTCTTGCCGTCCTGGGACCCGTTGAGGGACTTCGTCACCTTCGCATCCAGATACGAGACGCCGCCGAGCAGGCGCAGGCCCGGCCGCACCTCGCCGAAGGCGCTCAGTTCCACGCCGCGATTGCGCTGCTCGCCGTAGGTGCCGAACAGGTTCGTGACGGGATCGGTGTAGGCGTTCGGCTTCTCGATCTGGAACAGGCTGAGGGTCGTGGTGACGTCGCCCAGGTCCCACTTCGCCCCCACCTCGACCTGGCTGGTCTGGTAGGGCGCGAGGACTTCTCCCGCATTGCTGGCGGTCAGGGGCGCCGTCGCGCCCTGGCTCAGGCCCTCGATATAGTTCGCGTAGAACGACAGGCTCTCGTTCGCCTTGAAGAGGACGGCGACCGCGGGCGTGACCCGGCTGGAATCGTAGCTGGAGGTCAGCGCACCCGTGAGGAGATTGCGGTTCGCGCTCTCGACGCTCTGGTAGCGCAGGCCCAGGGTCAGCAGCAGGCGGTCGTCGGCAAAGCTCATCGTATCGGACACGGCAAGGCTGCTGAGGTCCAGGTCCATGGCGGAGGTGTTCCCCATGGCGTTATAGGCCGCCAGGTTCGGTGCGATGCCGAAATCGAGGTTGTAGTAGTTGGTCAGGCCGTGGTTGGCGTAGCGCTGGTCCTTGAAGACGTTGTGCGAGCTGAAGCGCGTCGCCGCCACGTTCCATTCATGACCGATCTCCCCGGTCGTAAAGTTTCCGCGCAGGCCCACCTCGCCGGAATCCTGCTGGCCGTCGCGCGCCGAGCGAAGGGCGGTGATGCCCATGTTGCCCGCATTGTTCAAGAGCGAGTTCTGCGTGATCAGCGCGTCGTATCCCCCGAAGCGCCAGCCCCATGCGGCATAGGCCGTGACGGCATCCGACAGGTCGACTTCACCGCGCAGCACGAAGGTCTCGGTCTCGTTCGTGTTGAACGACCAGGGCGCGGCGAGCGAATGGTCGCCGGTGCGCGGCTCCGGAAGCGCGGTGACGGCGGCCCCGAGACTGGAAAGGCCGAAATAGTTCACGCCGTCCATGTCCTCCTTCAGCCTGTAATAGTCGAAGGAGAAACGCGCATTCTCGCCGCGCCAATCGACGGCGGCCGAGCCCAGCGCCGTGCGGTGGCGCTCGTCGTCGACGGCGGTGTCGCCGCCGCGCAGGACCCCGTTGAGACGAACGCCCCATTCCTTCTCCTGCCCGAAGCGTCGCCCGAGGTCGACATGGGTGCCGAAGAGGCCGTCGGAGGCGTAGGTGGTCGTCACGCGCGTCAGCGGATCGTCGCCGGCCCGCTTCGGGACCAGCGCGACGCTGCCGCCGACGCTGCCGCCCGGCGGCATGCCGTAAAGGAACGCGGAGGGCCCTTTCAGCACCTCGACCCGTTCGACGAATTCCGACGAGCCGCGCATGTTGGGCGCCATGCCGATGAGGCCGGCAAACGTGGCATCGTCCACCGAGCCGGAGAAGCCGCGGATATAATATGTCTCGTAGATATTGCGCTTGTTGGGAACGAAGACGGATGGATCGGTCGCACCGATGACGGCGCCGATATCCTGTGCTTCCCGGTTTTGGATGTAGTCCTCGGTATAGGAGATCGTGGTGAACGGGGTCTCCATGAAGTCCTTGTTGCCGAGGACGCCGACCTTGCTGCCCACAGCGACCTGCCCGCCCGCATAGGCGGCCGGGACGTCGCCCGCCCCGGTGACGGTGATCGTCTCGAGCGTGGTGGTGCCGTCCGCGCCCGGGGACGATTGCGCGGTCTCCTCCGGCTTTGCGGTCCGCGCCGTCTTGCGCGCGCCCTGCGCCATGGCGGGCACGCCGGCAAGGGCGGCGGCCGCGGTGCCTGCCAGCAGGATTTTCAGAAGAGAACGACCCGTTCCACGCGCCTGCCGGGAGGCAGACCCAAGCCTTGTATTGCGCTGAATATTCATGTACCCGACCCCCATTCAAATTAGTTTACGCCCACTAAACTAATTGCGGCGGCCGGTCAATATTATTGAGAAAAAGAGTCAACTTTTCCAAAGCCGGCATTGCAACATGCAGATTTTCCTCACGAAAGCGCCGGGCGCGTTATACTGGACGAGCATGATCGCGGCCTCGCCCGCGGCAGAAAGGTGAAGATGAAGTCCGACACCCCCGCTCCCCGCGGACGTCCCCCGGTCCTGACGCGCACACGCATTGCGGACGCGGGCATTGCCATCGGCCTGCCGAAGCTCACGATGGTCGCCATCGCGGCGGAGCTCGGCGTCAGCCAGATGGCGCTCTACAAGCATGTCGCCGGCCTCGATGCGCTGAAGACGCTGATCGCGGAGGAAATCTTCCTGCGCTGGCCGCTGCCCGCGCCCCGCGGCGGCGACCGCTCGAACCTCAAGGCCTATATGGCGCCGTTCAGCGCCTCGATGTGGAAGCTCGTCGAGGCCCATCCGGGCATCGCTCCCTACATGCTCCGGCGCGACATGGTCACCCCGGCCATGATGGCCAAGATAACCGCGCACCAGCAGCGCCTGGCCGACGCCTACGGCCTGACCTTCGATCAATCGAACTGGCTGCTGTTCACCGTGGCCTATCACTGTGTCGCCGTCGCAGACACCGTCCTGCCGAAACCGGATCCCGGGGCGGATGGCGACACGACGGTCAACGGCATCCCGGAACCCGACTACACCAAGGGCATCCGCGCCCTCATCCTCGGCGCCCTCGCCATGCTGGACGATATCTGACACGGAGAGCGCCGATGAACGCCGTCAGCGCCGTTTTCCCCGTCGCCGCGGCCGCCTCGATCCGCCAGCCGGCGGCAGGCAGACGATAGGCGAGGCGCTGGGTGGCGGCGACGGCCGGCCTAAACATGTGTGATTCACTCAAGTTTTGACTCTTGTTTGCGCTAGCGCAAAGAGCGTGGCTTGCCGGATGTGCGATTTGCCCTCCGGTACAAGCGGCAAGCGGGGGTTATCATGATGCGCATCGTTGGACCGAGGGTTCTGACGGCATGCCTTCTGGCGGGAACGGCGACGGGGGCCTGGGCGCAGTCCGCGACGCCGGGATCGACCACGATCCTCGATCCGATCGTCGTCGAGGGCAGCGGCAGGTGGAGCGACACGGCCGAAAGGGCGCGCGAACGGCTCGCGGCCATTCCCGGCGGCGTGACGGCGATCGGCCCCGAAGAGAAGACGGCGCGGGCGGTACCGACGCTCTCGGAGGCGCTGGCCTCGGTCCCGGGCGTCGTCGTACAGCGCTTCTTCGGCGGCAACGACCAGCCGCGCGTGCAGATCCGCGGCTCGGGCCTGCAGCAGAATCCGGTCGAGCGCGGCATCCTCGTGCTGAAGGACGGCCTGCCGATCAACCGGGCGGACGGCTCCTATATCGTCGGCCTCGCCAATCCCGGCCAGGCGAGCCTGATCGAGGTCTACCGCGGCTATACTGCCAACCGGCTCGGCGCGAGCGTGCTCGGCGGGGCGATCAACTTCGCTTCGCCGGTGGAGGCGGGAACGAGCATATCGGCCGGAGGCGGCAGCTTCGGCACGGCGGAGGCATCAGCACGGACGGGCTTCGACGACGAGCGCTTCGCAGGCAGCGTCTTCGTCGACAGCAGCCGGCGCGACGGCTTCCGACGGCACAACGAATCCCGCCGTACCAGCGTCGGCGGCACGGTCGAGGCGGAGATTTCCGATGTCGTCACGACGCGCGCCTTCATCGGCTATACCGATCTCGGCTTCGACGTCTCCGGCCCCCTGACGCTGGGCGCGCTGGAGGCGGATCCGACGCAGATCTCGCTCGGCCCGCCGACCAGTCTCGGCCCCAATGTCGAACGCGACAGGCCGCGCCGCGAGGCAAGCCAGTTCCTCGTCGGCTCGCGCACCTCGATCACGCTGGACGACCATCTCTTCGATATCGGTCTCGGCTACACCTATACGAAGGACATGTTCCGCTTCCCCGTGTCGAGCGGCGTGCGCCGCACGGAGGGCGGCGACCTCACCGGGCTTTTCCGCTACGCCTACCAGCCGGATGCGGACGCCCTGCTGCCGCTCTTCGAGACGACCGCGCAATATTCGCTCGGCTCGGCGGATCGGACCTACAGCATCAATCGCGCCGGCGCCGACGGGCCGGCCTTTTCGAAGAACGACCTCGACGCCTCGACCCTGTCGCTGACCACCGGCTTCAACGTGCCGGTCGGCGATGCGGTGACGCTGTCTCCCTCGCTCTCCTACACCCATGCGACACGCGGAAACGATGACCTGTGGCGCGCGGCGACCCGTCCGCGTCTGAGCTTCACGCCCGGCGGGCCAGTCCTGTCGAGCCTTTCCGCCACCGATACGAGCTATGACCGCAGCTACAGCGGCTGGTCGCCGGCGCTGGCGGCAAGCTGGCGACCTGACGAGAGCAATATGCTGTTCGCCGCCATCAGCCGGAGCTTCGAGCCGCCGACCCATGACGACCTGCTCGGCACGACGGGCGGCACGCCCAACGCCTCGCCAACCGGCTTCTCCACGCCCGACCTCGATGCCCAGACGGCAACCACCGTCGAGCTCGGCTGGCGGGGCGGCTATGATACGTGGAACGTCGACGCCGTCGCCTATTATTCCTGGGTAGACAACGAGCTTCTCAGCCTGCGCGACAGCAGCGGCTCGCTGCTGGCCGCCTTCAATGCCGACCGGACGATCCACGCCGGATTGGAGCTCGGCGTCTCGGGCGAGATCGCCCAGCGGCTCACGGGCCGGCTTGCCTATACCTATCAGGACTTCCGCTTCGACGACGATCCGGTGCGCGGCGACAACCGCCTTGCCGGCGCGCCTCGCCATGTCGTGCACCTCGCGCTGCAATATGCGGTGACGGAGGATTGGGATATCGGCGCGGCGCTGCAATGGGTTCCGGCAAAGACGCCCGTGGACAACATGAACACGCTCCATGCCGATCCCTATGCGGTCCTCGACCTGAAGACGGAATACCGCATCAACGACACCTTCAGCCTCTACGGGGCCGTCACCAACGTCTTCGACAAGACCTATGCCTCCTCGACCCTGATCCTCGATCAGGCGAGCCCCGGGCAGGCGGTCTATCTGCCCGGCGACGGCCGCGGCTTCTATGCCGGCATCAAGGCGCGCTTCTGACGAAAGGATGATGGACATGACCCTTCTCACCCGCCGCGAGGCCCTTGCCGGCCTTGCCGCCGTAACCACCGCGACCCTTGCCGTGCCCTCCGTCCTGCGGGCAGAGACGGCGCTGACGCTCTACGGCCCGCCCGCGGCGCCTTCCGCCGTGCTCGCCCATGCGGTCGAGGCCGGCTTCCTGAAGGAGGTCGCGCCCGGCGCGACCTTCCGCGCCTGGAAGACGCCGGACGAGATGCGCGCCGCCGTCGCCTCAGGTTCGATGGGCGCGGTGGTGATGCCGAGCTACGCGGCGGCCAACCTGCACAACCGGGGCCTCGGCCTCGGGCTCCTCAATGTGCTGACCACCGGCCTCCTCTATGTCGTTTCGAAGGACGAGACGCTGAAGACGGTCGCCGGCCTCAAGGGCAGGACGCTGGCCGTACCGTTCAAGAACGACATGCCGGATTTCGTGATGGCACGGCTTCTCAAGCAGGCTGGCCTCGGCGAAGGCGGGGTCGCGATCGAATACACCGCCTCGCCGCCCGAGGCCGTGCAGCTTCTGCTGACAGGCCGCGTCGACGCCGCTCTCCTCAGCGAGCCCGCGGCGACCGGCGTTGCCATCAAGGCGAAGTCGCTGTTCATGACGGTCCATCGCGCCATCGACGTTCAGGCCGAATGGCAGGCGGTCGCCGGTACGCCGGATATCCCCCAGGCTGGCCTCGCGCTCACCTCCGAGGTACGGCAGGCGCTGGGCGCGGGCGGGCTCGCCGGCCTGCAGAAGGGGATCGAGGCCGCCCTTGCCGATGCGCTCGCAGATCCGAAGGTCGCCGCCGAGACGGTCGCCGACGCCCTCGGCTTCCCGGCGGAGATCATCGCGGCCTCTTTCCCGACCAGCCGGCTCTGCGCGATCCCGGCCAGCGGCGCCCGCAAGACGCTGGAAGGCTTCTACGGCGTGCTGGCCGAGGCCAATCCGGCGATCATCGGCGGCAGGCTGCCCGGCGACGGGTTCTATCTGGTGTGAGCCATGCACATGCTGCTTGCCGGCCTCGGCTGGACGGGTCGCTATCTCTGGGCCGGCTGGGCGGGTCTTGCCGGCATCTTCTGCTTCCTCGCCGCCTGGCAGGCGGGCCATGAGATCTACGGCTCCTTCATCCTGCCTTCGCCGATAGAAACCGGAGCCGCCATCGGCACGCTGTTTTCCCGACCGGATTTCTGGGCGGTCATCGGCGAGAGCGCGGCGCGGGCGCTGACGGGCTTTTCGCTCGCCGCCGTCATCGGCACGGCAACGGGGGTCGCCGCCGGCTATTCCTTCGCCGCCATGCGGCTGATGAAGCCGCTGGTGACGGTGATGCTCGGCGTGCCGCCGATCGGCTGGATCGTGCTGGCGCTGATCTGGTTCGGCTCCTCCGGCGGCACGGCGGTGATGACCGTCGTTATCGCATCGGCTCCGCTCTCCTTCGCCGGCGCGCTGGAAGGGGTCGCCAAACGCGACCGGCATCTCGACGTCATGGCGCAGTCCTTCGGCGCCTCGTGGCTCTACCGCCTGCGCACGATCACCCTGCCGCATGTGCTGTCCTACCTGTTTCCCGCCTGGACGACGACGGCCGGCAGCGCCTGGAAGGTGACGGTAATGGCGGAGCTTCTCTCCAATTCCGGCGGCATCGGCGGCGAGCTCGCGACCGCGCGCGCCCTCTTCGACATCCCGCTCGTCACCGCATGGCTGGCGATCACCGTCGTGCTGGCGCTCGCCACCGACTACGGCCTGCTGCATGTGGTGCGCGAGGCCGCCGAGCGCTGGCGCAGCGCCGGCCTGCCCTGGGGCGTGAAGCGATGAACGACACCGCGCTCACCTTCCTCCACGTCGGCCATGCCTTTCTCGGCCGCAGCCTGTTCGAGGATTTCGACCTCTCCATCGGCAAGGGCGAGGCGGTGGCGCTGCTCGGGCCTTCCGGCAGCGGCAAGACGACGCTGCTGCAGATCGCGGCCGGCATCATCGAACCGGTCCGGGGCCGGGTGACACGGGGATATGCCCGGCAGGCCGTGGTGTTCCAGGAGCCGCGCCTGCTGCCGTGGATGACGCTGACGGACAATATCGCCTACGGCCTCGCCGCCCGGGGCGAAAGCAAGGCCTCACGCCGCGCGGCGGCCGAGCGCCTGGCGCTCGCCGTCGGCCTCGAGGCGGCGGATTTCGAAAAATATCCCTCCGAGCTATCCGGCGGCATGCGCCAGCGGGCGAACGTGGCGCGCGCGCTTGCCGTCGATCCCGACATGCTGTTCCTCGACGAACCGTTCAGCGCCACCGATGTCGGCCTGCGCCGCCACCTGCAGGACCTGCTGATCGCCGCCGCGCGCGAAAGGGGCTTTTCCGTGCTGCTGGTCACGCACGATCTCGCCGAGGCCGTGCGCATCGCCGACCGCATCGTCGTGCTCTCCTCCCGCGACGGTCATATCGCGGCAAGCCGCGCGATCGCCGGCCGGCCGGGCGAGCGTTCCGAGCGGGCGATCTTCGACCAGGTGGAGGCGTGGTCGGAGGATCCGCTGTTCGACGAGCTGTTCTCGGCGGCGGAGCGGCGGCGATGAGTACGCGACCGATCCTCACCGAGGCCCTCAGGCTGTTCTTTCCGCTCGCCGCCGTCCACGGCGCGCTGCTTCCCTTCTTCTGGGTGGTCCTCGGCGGCTACGGCCTGTCCTTCGCCCTCGACATCCCGCCCTCGCAATGGCACGCGCATGAGATGATCTTCGGCACCTACGGCATGGCGCTCGCCGGCTTCCTGAGCTCTGCCGTCCCGGAATGGACCGACACGCGGCCGCCGCAGGGCCGGACGCTGCTCGTGCTCGCAGCCCTCTGGCTCCCCGCCCGGCTGGTCGGCGCGCTGGGGGCGGATGCGCTGAGCCCGCTCGCCGGCCTTTTCGACATCGCCTTCCTTATGGCCCTCGCGCTCCTGATCGCTCGGGCGATGCTGGAACGGCGCACGACGAAGCACCTCGCCTTCCTGTTCTGGCTCTCCTGCTTCATCGCGGCGGAGGCGGGTATCCGTTTCGCATGGTTCACCGGCGACATCGCCCTTGCCGCCCGCCTGCTGGAAGCCGCCCTCTGCATCTTCATCGTGCTGTTTTCGCTCTCCGCCTCGCGTATCAACGTGGTGGTGATCAACCTCGCGCTCGACCCCAGCGGCGAGACGACGCCCTACCGGCCGCATCCCGGGCGGCGCCATGCGGCGGCCGCGATGGCGGTGCTCTACATGGTGACTGCCCTCGCCTTGCCGGAAAGCGACATTCCCGCCTGGCTGGCGCTGGCGGCGGGCGCGGCCTTCCTCGACCGGTTGGCGGAATGGTTCATCGGCCGGCCGGCCCTACGCACGGAGGTGGCGATGCTGGCGCTCGGCAACGCCTTTGCCGGCGCGGGCTTCCTCGCGCTCGGCGCGACGCGGCTCGGCCTCGACCTCCCGCCCTTCGCCGGCCTGCACATGCTGTCGATGGGCGCGCTCGGCTCGGCGATCATGGCGGTGTTCATCATCGCCGGCCTGCGCCACACCGGCCGCGACCTGAAGCACCTGCCCTGGCAGGCGCATGGCGCGGCACTCATGATGGCGGCCGCCGCTTTCGTGCGCATCCTTCCCGAGTTCGACTTCGCCTCCAGCCTTGCCCCCGCCCATCATGGCGCAAGCGCCGTGCTCTGGGCCGCGAGCCTCGGCCTCTGGCTGCACGGCTTCCTGCCGATGCTGGCCGCGCCGGCCATCGGCGGGGACGGCTGCAGGTAACGCATCCGGACCGACGGTCCCGGCCGTCGATGGTGGCCGGCTCGCCTCTGTCCTCGCAGCGATGGAAGCGACGCCGATCATGGAGAACCGGCGAGCGCAAGCTGGTGCGGCCGCTCCGGTTCGACTTGCCAAGCGGAAATAATATGATAATCGGAGACAAGTTTTAACGTGAGCAGTGGGGGCACCCTGTATCATGGGGTTTGGAGCGGGGTCCATCGCCGAACTGTATGTGCATGAATATGCGCGGCTCAAGCGGATCGTTTCGCGGATACTCAACCGGCCGGAGGCGGCCGAGGACGTCATCCAGGACACGTTCGTCAAACTCTCCGACCGCGCGCTCACCGTCTCCGACAGGGGGCTCGTCGTGCGGGCGGCGCAGAACATGGCGCGTGACTACAACCGCAACGACAGAATCCGGGCGGCCCTTCCCGAAAACCTGCGCAACGGTCATCTCGTCGGCGCCCCGGCCTCTCCCGAACAGGAGGCGGTGGCGCGTGACGGGCTGCAGGCGCTTCTCGAGGCCATCCGTTCGCTGCCGCGCCGCCGGGCGCAGATCTTCCTCCTCGCCAAGCTGGACGGCATGCCTTATGCGCGCATTGCCGAAGAACTTGGGGTTTCGCTCAGCACCGTCGAGAAGGAGATGGCGGCGGCCATCGCTTTTTGCCACAAATGGCAGCGCGATCACGATTTTCTTTAAGGGTTCGCGGCTCTACAAACGTCCTGTGATTGAAGAACGGGCACGAGCAGGCGATGGACAGGTCGCAAACCAGTGACGACGGCAAACTGAGCGACGAGGCCATCCGCCAGGCGGCGGACTGGTTCGCGCGCCTGCGCGCCTCCGGTCCCACGGACGAGGTGCGCCGGGAGTTTCGCGACTGGCTTGCCGAGGACCCGGAGCACCACCGCGCTTTCGCCGCGACGAAGGCGCTCTGGTATCGAATGGACGATCCCGCAAGGCTTGCCGGCGCCGGCCTGTGGTACAGGCAGGGCCTCGGTCGACCTGCCCGGCGGCGCAAGCGGCTTGCCTCGCTCGCCACGGCCGCCGTCCTTTTCGGGCTCCTCTGTTCGGCGGCACTCTGGCGTGACGCGGGCCTGATCGACCGGGCAATGGCGGACTACGCGACCCACCCCGGCGAACAGCGCGAGATCCGCCTTGCCGACGGATCTCTTGCCTTTCTCGATGGCGACAGCGCGCTCGATGTGGACATGACGGGCGCCGGCAGGCAGGTTCGCCTTCTTCGCGGCCGCGTCTGGTTCGATGTCAAGCATGATCCCGCCCGACCCTTCACCGTTCATTCTGGCATCGTGGATACCCGCGTCCTCGGCACCGCCTTTGCGGTGCACAGCGGGGTCCGCTCGATCGACGTCACCGTCGAGCGCGGCCATGTCGCGGTCTCGCTCGACGATGGGGAGGCCGTGAACCTTGAAGCCGGCGAGCAGGTTTCCGTCACCCTCGGGCATCTCGCTGAAAAGTCGGCCGCCGACGTCGAAAGCCGGCTTGCCTGGCGGCGCGGCCTGCTCGTGCTCAACCATACCCCTCTTGCCGATGTCGCCGAGGCCCTGTCCCGCATGACGACCGGCCGCGTCGTCCTGCGCGAGAGCGAGGCCAATGCCGGCATCTTCCTCACCGGCGTCTTCAGGCTCGACAACCCGGATGCCGTCGTATCGGCGCTGCGCTCCGCGGGTGTCAATGCCGTGCATATCGCCGGGCTTGCGACGGTGATCTACTGAGCCCTTCTTAAAATTTCGCCCGATCTTTACGGGTCGCCCGACCTCCAGTCGTTCAGCCATCGAGACAGGCTGCAACGGATCGCAGGGGATAGGCGAAATGCGCAAATACAATCATCCGCTTCTGAAAGGGAGCGCGTCGCTTCTGGTCGTAACGATTATGCTCGCCGGAGCGCCCGTATTCGCGCAGCAGCCCGGCGCCGCGGGCGGCTACAACGTGTCCATACCGGCAAAGCCGCTTCTGGCGGCGCTGGCCGATTTCACCGCGGCCACCGGCATCCAGATCGTGCGGCCGGGCGGTGCGCCCATCGCCGGCAACTCCGCACCCGTCAGCGGCACGCTGTCCCCCGAGGTCGCGATCGATCGGCTCCTTTCCGGCACGGGCCTTTCCTGGCGCCTCGTCGACCGCCGGACCATCGCGCTCTACCGCCCCGGCGAAGCCGTTCCGGTCCAGGCCGTGGCTGACGGCTCGACCGCGCTTGAAACGGTCACGGTGGAAGGCGACCAGGCATGGGGCCCGGTCGGTGGGCTCGTCGCTACGCAGACCGGCGCGGCGACCAAGACCGGCGCGGACGTGCTGACGCTCGCCCAGTCCGTCACGACCGTCTCGCGCGAACAGGTGGAAAAGCAGGGCGCACGCACCGTCGAGGAGGCACTGAACTATTCCTCCGGCATCAACACCCAGATAGCCGGCCTCAACAACAGCCAGGACATCCTTTCCATCCGCGGCTTTTCCGGCGAGAACCAGTATCTCGACGGTCTCTCCATCCCGATGGGCACGCTGACGGGCGCGCGCATCGAGCCCTACGGCCTCGAACGCCTCGACCTCGTGCGCGGTCCTTCCTCCAGCCTCTACGGCGAGATGCCGCCCGGCGGCATCGTCAGCATGACGAGCAAGCGCCCGACCGGCGAGCCGTTCCGCGAGGTGCGCCTGCAATACGGCAACAACGGACAGGCCAGCGCCGCTTTCGATCTCTCCGGGCCGGTCGATCCGGATCGGACGCTGCTCTATCGCCTGACGGGATTGACCAGCCTCGACGGTACGCAGGTGGATTTCGAGGACAGGAAGCGGATCTTTGTCGCACCGGCATTCACCTGGAAGCCGGACGAGGATACGTCCTTCACGCTGCTCGGCCAGTATCAGAAGGACCGCGGCCTGCAGGCTTTCCAGGTCCTGCCGGTCTACGGCACGCTCTGGGACAATCCGGGCTTCGGCAGCATTTCTCCCGATCTTTATCATGGCGAACCGAGCTTCGACCGCTATATCCACGAGCAATGGTCGGTCGGCTATGCCCTCGAGCACCGTTTCGACGAAACCTTCACGATCCGCCAGAACCTGCAAAGCCGCCGTCACAAGGTGGATTCCCACGCCGTCAGCTCGGCGACGCTCGATCCCGGCACCTCGCTCGGCTATGACCGCTGGCTCTCCGCCGAAACACAGGATGACAGCGTCTTCGCCGTCGACACCAGCCTGGAGGCGAAGTTCGACACTGGACCGTTCTCCCACACCGCCCTTCTCGGCATCGATTACCGGCGCTCGACGGGCGACTATACGTTCGCAACCGATGGCGCCGCCGCCGGCCTGACGCTCGATTTCTACAATCCCGTCTACAGCGGCAGCAGCGCCCTGGCCGTGCCGCTCGACCTGTGGAGCCACGACTGGCAGCAGCAGCGGCAGATCGGGGTCTATGCGCAGGACCAGATCCAGTTCGGCGGCTGGACCCTCGTGGCCAGCGGCCGCCAGGACTGGGCGGATGGACGATCACGCGACGAGATGACCGGCATCGATGGAACGCCGACGCGAAATTCGCGCTTCACCGGCCGCCTCGGCCTCAGTTACCTCTTCGACAACGGCATCGCGCCCTATGCCTCCGTCTCCTCATCCTTCAACCCCTTGAGCGGCAGCACCTTCGACGGCGCGCCCTTCGAGCCGACAACAGCGCTGCAATACGAGGCCGGCATCAAATACCGGCCGGAAGCCTTCGATGCCCTCTTCTCCGCCTCGGTCTTCGAGATCACACAGCAGAACATCCTGACGCCCGATCCCGATGCCGTCCATATCGCTGCCATGCCCTGGGCGAAGGTGCAGCTCGGCGAAGGCCGGGTACGCGGGCTGGAACTGGAGGCACGCGGCGAGCTCGGCCACGGTTTCTCGCTGATCGGCGCCTATACCTACCTCCAGTCCGAGATCACCAGGGGCACCGGCGCCGACACCACCATCGGCAACGACCTGCCGACGACGCCGCGCCACCAGGCGGCGCTGTGGCTGGACTACACGGCGCAGGACGGCGCATTCGAAGGCGTCTCCATCGGCGGAGGCCTGCGCTACAAGGGTGCGAACTACGGCGATGCGGACAATGTCTTCAAGGCGCCGGGCGTCCTGCTGGCCGACGCAGCCATCCGCTACGACTTCAAGGCGCTCTCGCCGGACTATGAGGGCCTGACCTTCGCCCTCAACGCCTCGAACCTGTTCGACAAGGTTTACGTGGCCAATTGCCAGAGCGAAATCTCCTGCTCGTTCGGCTCGCGCCGCAGCGTGGTCGCCACGCTGAACTATCAATGGTGAACCGGACGATGGAAGACGGGGATCTCGCCGCGTCGGTGGAGGCGCTGGTCGCCGCGAAGATCGGCAACACGCAGCCCGGCTGCGTGGTTGGCCTTTATCGAGGGAGGGAGCTCGTGCATGCCGCGGGCTTCGGACTGGCGGAGCTTTCCACCGGCGCGGCGCTCGGCGCGGAAAGCCTCTTCAACATCGCCTCGACCTCCAAGCAGTTCACCGCCTTCGCGCTGCTGCTTCTCGCAGAAGACGGCGCGGTCGGGCTGGAGGACCCGGTGCGGCGCTACATTCCCGAGCTTCCGAGCTATGCGGACGCGGTGCGCCTGCGCCATCTCCTGCATCATACGGCAGGCCTGCGCGACTATGTGGCGCTCTGGCGGCTGAACGGCCGGGCCTTCAGCGACCGGGTGGAGAAGGGTGAGACGCTGGCGCTTATCGCCGCCCAGGAGGCGCCGAATGCACCGGCCGGCACAGACTACAGCTACAACAATACCGGCTATTTCCTGCTGTCGCTCGTCGTGGAGCGGGCAAGCGGGCGCTCGCTTGCCGAGTTCTCCCGCGCCCGCATCTTCGCGCCGCTCGGTATGGCCTCGACCGTCATCGTCGACCGCTATCCCGCCGATCTGCAAAACCTCGCCATCGGCTACAGCCGGGATGAGGACGGCGGCTTCGGCCTCGACGTCTCGCGCTGGGAGCCGACGGGCGACGGGCAGGTCCACACAACCATATGCGACCTCCAGCGCTGGCACGACAATTTTGCCCTCGCCACGGTGGGCGGCAAGTCCGCACTCGCCGCGCTGCGCATGCCGGGCCGGCTCGACGACGGACGGCCCCTTCCCTATGCTGGCGGGCTGGAGATCGGTCGCTTCGGCGCCCATCCCGCGGAACGCCACAGCGGCGGCTGGGCCGGCTACCGCAGCGAGTTCCTGCGGCTTGCCGATTGCGACCTCTCCGTCGCCGTGCTCGCCAATCGCTCCGACATCGACCCATCGGCCATCGCCGACGCCGCCGCGCGCCTTGCGCTCGACGAACGAGCCCCGGAAAGCCCCACCGAGCGGGCGCATGCCGGCCTCAGGCCCGGCTTCTATCGCAATATCCGCTTTACCGACCATGTCGCGGTCGATGCCCTCGACAATGGCCTCGTTCTCGACGATGGCTGGGAGGCGCAGCCGCTTTACATCGAAAGCGGACGGATCGTCGCCGTCGAGGACGGCCATCTCACGCTGTCGGGCAACGATGCCGAACTGACGATCGACAGCGGCGACGGCTGGGAAACCTACCGACCTTGCGAAAGATGGAGCCCGGATACAGCCGCCCTTGCAAACCTTGCCGGCCACTACAGCAACGGGGAAACCGGCCTTGCCTACGAGATTGTCCTCACGGACGGCAGGCTGACGGCCGCCGGGCCGCTCGGCCCCCTGGCACTGACGCCGCAAGGGCCGCTGACCTTCTCGACGGATGGCCGCCCGGCCTTCCGTTTCGAGGATGGGGACCTCATCGTCGATATTGGCCAGCGGGTACGGCATGTGCGCTTTTCGAGGCAGGGCTGATGCATCGCCTGCTTCTCGTTCTGGCGCTGCTCGTCCTTCCACGCGTCGCCTGCGCCGCTCCAATTTCCCTCGTCGATGCGGCAGGCCGCACGGTCGAGCTTGCCGGCCCCGCCCGCCGCGTCGTGCTGGCCGATGCGCTCGATATCCTGACCCTATCCTTCCTGCTCGACGATCCGCTCGCCCCCGTTGCCGGCTGGGCGGGTGCCGACCGGCTGGACGAGAACCTTGCCGCGCGCCTGCATCAGGGCTTCCCCTCCGCCGCGGCTGTGAAATCCGTCGGTCTCTCGGCCTCGGAACTCTCCGCCGAGGCAATCATCGCCGCTGCACCCGACCTGCTGATCGCCGGCGGCGGCACGACGCCCACCGACCCGGTGCTCGCCCGCATCGCCGAGGCGGGCATCGCCACCCTCTTCATCTATCCGCCGCCCGGCCGCATGGGCGAGCAGGGGGCGGACGTCGAGCGCGCCATCTCGCTGCTCGGCGCGGCATTCGGGACCGGGGAGCGGGCGGAACGCTTCATCACCTTCCACAGGGCGCGGATCGACCGCATTCGGGATCGCCTGCGCACGGTCGCAGACCGTCCGTCCGTCCTCGTCGAGGCGCATGCCGGCTCGCAGGATTGCTGCTGGTCGCCGGGTGCGGAGACCGACTATGTGGAATTTGCCGGCGGGCGCAATCTCGGCGCCGGCCTGTCGGGCATCGAGGCCGGCCGGCTCAGCCTGGAATATATCATCGCGGCCGATCCCGACGTCGTCATCGGCACGGGCGGCATCCACATGCGCCCGGAGGGCGGGCTGGTTCTCGGCGCGGGCGTTTCCGCCGGGGAAGCGGCGCAATCCTTCGCCCGTATCCGGGCGCGGCCCGGCTTCGACACGCTGACCGCCGTGCGCACGGGGCGGGTCTACGGCATCTGGCACCAGTTGCTCGGCACGCCCTTCGATCTCGTCGCGCTGGAGGCCATGGCGCGCTGGATTCACCCGTCCCTTTTCGCCGACCTCGATCCGGCGGCGACGCTTCGCGCGATCGATGGCTTCACCGCGCTGCCGCTTTCCGGCACGTTTCTGATCGAGCCCGCGTCGTGAATGGGCTCGTTGCCGCTCACCGCCGCATACGCCGGCGCCGCTCGCTGCTGGTCGCGATCATGGTGGTGCTGCTCTGTCTCGGCCTTTGCCTCGACCTTGCCACCGGCCCTGCCGGGGTGCCCGTCCGCGAGGCTCTGGCAAGCCTCCTGCGCCTTGGCGACGTGCCCCTCTCGACGGACGTGATCGTCTGGCGGGTGCGCCTGCCCATGGCGACGATGGCGGTTCTGGTCGGGGCCGCGCTCGGACTTGCCGGCGTCGAGATGCAGGCAGTGCTCGACAATTCACTCGCCGAACCCTTTACGCTCGGCGTCTCGGCCGCGGCAGCGCTGGGAGCCGCCCTTGTCATCGTTCTCGGCCTCGGCCTTCCCGGCCTCGCCGGCGCCTGGCTGGTGCCGGCCAACGCCTTCTTCTTCTCACTCGGCGCGCTCTTCCTGTTGCAGATGGCGCTGCGCCTGCCGGGCGCCGATACGCAGACGCTGGTGCTATTCGGCGTGGCGCTCGGCTTTTGCGCCGGCACGGCGCTATCCCTGCTCCAGTTCGCCGCCTCGCCCGATGCCCTGCAGCAGCTCGCCTTCTGGAGCATGGGCAGCCTGTCGCGCAGCGACTGGCCGGGCGTCGGCGCCCTCTCCGCCCTGCTCCTGGCCGTCCTGCCCTTTTCCCTGCGCAGCCGCTGGGCGATGACCATGCTGCTTCTCGGAGAGGAGCGGGCGCGCGGGGCGGGCATCGACGTCAATCGCCTGCGCCGCCGCGCATTGCTGCGTATAGGCCTTCTGGCCGCCGGCGCCGTCTCCTTCGTCGGCATCATCGGCTTCGTCGGCCTTGCCGCTCCGCATATGGCGCGCCTTGCGGTGGGTGAGGATCATCGCCATCTCGTGCCGGCGAGCCTGCTTACGGGCGCGCTGCTGATGTCCTTTGCCTCCGTCGTCTCGAAGGTGCTGGTGCCCGGCATTCTCCTGCCGGTCGGCATCGTCACGGCGCTGATCGGTCTGCCACTCTTCATCGCCCTGATCGCGCGGCGGGGCCGAAGCGCATGAGCGGCGAACTTCTGGTCGAAAACGTACGCATCGTCTACGGCCGCCAGCCGGCGATCGACGGCGTCGACCTGCCGCCGCTCCGTCCGGGCGAGCTGGTCGCACTGGCGGGACCGAACGGCGCCGGGAAGACGACGCTGATGAAGGCGATCGGCGGGCTGGCCCACCATGAGGGACGGGTGACGCTTGCCGGCCGGCCGCTCTCTGCACTCGGCGCCCGCGAGCGTGCCGCCCTTGTCGGCTACATGCCGCAGGTCCTGCCGGCGACGGTCTCGCTCACCGTGCTTGAAAGCGTGATCCTCACGCTCGACGGCGCGCCCCACCGACAGGAAGCACCTGCCGATGTCCGTGCCGCCGCCCTTCTGGAGCGGCTCGGTCTTGCCGGCATTGCGCTGAAGCCGCTTCGGGCGCTTTCCGGTGGCGAGCGGCAGATGGCGGCGTTCGCGCAGGCCGTCGCCTGCGATCCCCCGCTTCTTCTTCTCGACGAGCCGGTGAGCGCGCTCGATCCCGCACGGCAATTCCTCGTCATGGCCATGGCCCGCCGGGCGGCCGCGGAAGGCCGCATCGTGCTCGTGGTGCTGCACGACCTTGCGCTCGCCTGCCAATGGGCCGACCGGATCATCCTGCTGCGCGAAGGCCGCCTCCACGCCTGCGCCTCCCCCGACCAGGCGGTGACACCGCAAGCGCTGCGCGCGGTCTACTGTGTCGACGCCCGCGTGGAACGCTGCTCGCGCGGCCGTGTGCAGATCATGGTGGACGGCATATCGGCGACGCGTACTTCCTGGACCATGTCGGGGGGACCGGATCTTGATATCGACGGCACTCTCGATGTCGAGGCCGGCGGAACGGTCGTTTGATCCCACGGTTTGATGGTGTTTTGGTTCAACCAGGCTTCAATCCCATGCGCGCTGCATGCCAGGACGCCTCGGCTCGTGATGATATGCCCAGTTTGCGGTAGATGGACTTGAGATGGGTCGCCACGGTCGCCTCGGCCATGCCGAGCTGGCTGGCGACATCGACGTTGCGCAGACCGCGGCTGATGAAGGCAAGCACCTCCTTTTCGCGCGCCGTCAACTCGCCATCTTCATTGGCGGCCGGGCCGGTGTGCCGAAAATGCTCCATGAGGCGCTGCGCGATCGATGGTGAAAGCGCGGGGATGCCCTCGGCGAGCTGGGAGAGCTGCCGGGATATGCGCTCGGCCGGCTGCTCCTTGAGGAGATAGCCATTCGCGCCGACCGACAGGGCGGCCACGATATTGGCGTCGTCGCCCATGACGGTGGTGATGACGCAGAGTGCCTCCGGACGGCTGCTTCTGAGTTCACGCAGGACGTCGATGCCGGACCCGTCGGGAAGGCCGAGGTCGATCAAGGCGACGTCCGGGTCGACACACCTGATTTCGGCGAGCGCGGCCCGCACGCTGTCGGCATAGACAATCTCGCAGCCCGGAAAGGCTTCGGTCGCGATCACCGCCAGCCAACGACTGGTTTCAACGACGTCCTCCACGATCAGCACTATGGACATGGGGGCAACCTCGTCAGGACGAAAACACAACACTGAGCCGCGTGCCGGGATCGGCCTGGCCGATTTCGAAGCTGCCGCCGAGCGCACTGATGCGGGTACGGATACTGGCGAGGCCGTTGCCTTTACCGTCATCGCCATTCTCGATCCCGCGGCCGTCATCGGAGACGTCAACCGACACATGCCCGCTGCGACAAGCGATGGTGATCGACACCGCCGTCGCGCTGGCGTGCCGGATGACGTTGCTCACCGCCTCGCGAACGATGGAGCATAAGGTCTGCGCGATGGCCGGCGGCATGGCCGTATAATGGTCGTCGGCCGTTTCCCATTCCAGGACAATTCCTGCATCTTCGAGCCGCTCGGCGGTTTCGATACGAAGTTCGGCCAGCGTCTCGTCCAGAGGCCGTGTCGCGCCGAAGGCGTTGTTGATGATGATGCGGAAATCGGTCAGGGCGTCGCGGATCAATGCGTTCTTGCGCGCCTCGCCGGTGCTGTGGAGGGCGCTGAGCATCTTGGCCCCGATATTGTCGTGCATGTCGCGCGAAATGCGCGCGCGCTCCTCCGCGACGCCTTCCTCGCGCGCCTGCCGGCTGCGGATGGCGTGGTCCAGCATCATGCACAACTCGCGCGCCAGCTTCTGGTCGTCGCGGGAGAACAGCTTGCGCCCGGCATGGGCGTAGACAAGCGTGACCGGCCTGACGTCGCCGAAGCCGGGCAGCGCCAGCGTCAGGCCATCATTGCGGATTGCCGGGTCGCTGGGAATACTGTCCTCAGCGACACCCTCGATGCGGAGAGGGTTGAAGGCGCGCGCGAGCAGGACGGTCCAGCGCGCGTTCTGGTCAGCACCGGGGGGCGACAGGGCTACGTCCACGGTCTGCTGGAACAGGGCACCGTGGTCGATGGTGCGCTGAACAATACGTCGATGAAGGGCGTCACGCAGTGGCAGATAGAGTAGAGCCACCGCCACCAGCGACAGGCCGAGGGCGGGAATGCGATCGAGCGACAGCACGAAAATCAGGAAGGCGTCGAGCAGGACGAGCAGCAGTGCGCCGGCGACATAGAACAGGACGCCGAAGGCCCAGCCTTCGAGCTCGAACAGCCGGTAACGCGCGACGCCGATGGCGACGCCGCCATAAACGATGATGAACAGAAGAAAGGCGGGCGCCTGGGCGAGCGCGGGCTCAAGGCCAAGCACATTGGGCAGTATAATGAGCGAAGTGAAGCTCCCGGTGCCCAGAGCGACGGAGAGAGCGAACCAACGCATTGCCGCTCGTGTTACCGGGTCATCCCGCGTCATGCGGTATTGCAGCACGGCAGCCGGAAAGAAGAGGAGCATGAGGATCAGCACCGGCAGGTGAAAGCCGAAGGGTGGGCCGTCGAAGGCGATCCAGGCAGTATCGGCAATCCACAAAGCACCGAACAAAACCGCCAGCGCGATCAGGACAGCAGGTGGGACGAGGCGATGCGGATAGGCGTAGAACAGCGCCAACATGGAGACGGCGAATGTCAGGGCCCCGAAATGGTCGGTTGCCGCGAGCCATCGGAACAGAGTCGGATCGAGCGCCAGTTCGCGCGTGCTGTAGATAGCGGCCGGGAAGATCATGATGAGGAGGCCGACACCGCCTATCGCCATGAGCCAGCCGCTCAGGTCGCGCATGCGCAGGCTCCAGACCCAGGCGCCGATGAGAAAACCGGCCACGCCGGCGAACATCTGCGTCCAGAAGGCGAGCGGCAAGGACGTGAACGGTCGCCTTGGCGCGGGTGTGATCGTCTCGGTGGCCATGCCGCCGGGACGAAGCCCGAGCGAGACGGTCTGCTCCAGAAGCCGTTCGCGCAACTGCCCCTGCCGCACCAGCATGCGTTCGTAGCTGGCATAGGTATCGAGCGTGTCGGGTTCCTCGACAAGATCGTTCAGCTCCAGAACGATCTTGTCCACCGAGTAGAGGATCTGGCCGGGACGGATGGCGGCTGCTGGGCCGTTCGCAGCCACATTGGCAATGCGGATCGCTGTGCCCGAGGAATATCGCTCAAGGCGAAGGCCGAGCCAAGGCTGGTTCATGGCGACATAGACAACGGCAAGCGCCAGCGCGGCGGCACAAGCGGTCGCGAGGCTCGTGACGATTGTGGGTGTCGTCGCCTTGGATAATGCCGCCGTCGCCGATCCTCCCCTTTCCCTTCCTGCAATCTAGCCCGATTTCCCGAAGGTTACAGCTACCCTGAACAGGGGATGGCGGGATGATGCCGCTTGCCGCCTTATCGTAGGGGGAACCCGGCGCGGGAGCGCGGTCGGGCTGTTTTCGACGAGGGGCGCATGCGTTATCGAATCCGAACCACAAGGCTGCTCGCCTGCACCGCAATCGGCGTGTCGACGGCGGCACTGGCGGCCACAGCGGCGGAACTGCTGCCGGTGACGCCGCCCGACGACAAGGGCGTGATCGTCGGCGGCGTCTCCGCCGACGGTTCGGTGGTCGTCGGCACCCTCAATCCTTGGTCGGCCACGTCTCGCAGCGGGTTCGTGTGGACGCAGCCCGACGGCATGCGCCTGATCGGCGATGCCACTCTCGGCGGTACATATACCCAGAGGTTCACGGCAACGGGCGTGTCGAATGACGGCGGCGTCATCGTCGGTCAAGCGTCGGTCGACATGTTCGCCGGAGGCGAGACTGGTTGGTGGTCGCGCGCCTATATGTGGACGGACGCGGGCGGGTTCGCCGATCTCGGCGTCCTCGATGGCCATGCCACGTCGAACGCGTTGGGTGTTTCCGGCGACGGGCAGGCCGTCGTCGGCCTGTCATACGATCTTTACGGCATAGCCCGCGGCTTTCGCTGGACGCAGGCCGAAGGCATGGTCGATATCGGTGAATTCTCCGCCGGATATCCCTTCATGGCCGCCAGCTACGATGGTTCGGTCGTAGCCGGCAACACGGCGAGCGGATACCTGTCGCGCGCCTCGGTCTGGAGGAAAGCGAGCGGTCAGATCGAAAGCCTGCCCCTGCTCAACGGCGGCACACAATCCATCGCGCGAGACATTTCCGACGACGGGCGGGTCATCGTCGGCCAGGCCCACAACGGCGCGAGCGGCAAGATGCACGCCGTGCGCTGGGTGGACACCGCTCCCCAGGACCTGACGACGCCGGGCTCGGGCCTCGGCGACAATTATTCCTTCGCCTTCGGCGTTTCCGGCAATGGCGAAGTGGTCGTCGGCGAGACGCAGATCGACAATACCACCACGCAGCGCGGCTTCCGCTGGACGGAGGGCGACGGGATGCAGACCGTCGAGGACTGGCTGCGCGATAGCGGGGCAACAATCGTCACCGACATCACCTATGCCGCCCGCGCGACCAATTGCAACGGCAGCGTCGTGGTGGGTGAAACCGGCGCCGCGACCGGCCAGAACCAGATGTTCATCGCGCGCGGCAGCGGCACCGGATCCGCGACCTGCGACGGCACAACGGGAGGCGGTGATACTGGCGGCGGCGACACAGGCGGTGGCGATACCGGGGGCGGAGACACTGGAGGAAGCGACACTGGTGGCAGCGACACCGGGGGCGGAGATACTGCCGGCAGCGACACCAGCGGTGATGATACCGGGGGTGGAGGCGCTGGCGGCGTCGGCCTGATCATTGTGGACGAATACAACGCCAGCCTGGCCGATACCGGCGCGGCCAATGCGGCCATGCTCGGTAATGTCAATCTGCTCCTCAACGGCGCCGGGAGCCGCCCGCTCGACCGGCGCGCCGACCCCGGCAAGGCGATTGCCTGGATCGGCGGCGATTGGGGCCGCATCGACGTTAGCGGCGATGATGGCGGCATCGGCGTCGGCGAGATAGGCGTCGGCTACAATTTCGGCGCCGTGCAGGTCAATGCGGCGGCCGGCTACACGCGCTTCGACCAGTCCCTTGCCTTCGGCGGCAGCGCCGCTCTTTCCGCGGGCTATGTGAAGGTGGAGGCCCTTTCCCAGCTCTATGCCACGGACAATGGCGGGCTTTGGGGCGCCCTGACTGCCTCCGGCATGTGGGGCAACGCCGACTTCACCCGGAACTATATGAACGGGGGCGTGGTCGACTCTTCGGTCGGCTCGACGGATGCGTCCGGCTACGGGGTTCGCGGCCGCCTGCAATGGGAAAACGCCATTCAGTATTTCTCACCTTATGCCGACCTCTCGTATTCGCGGGGATGCTTCGACGCCTATCGCGAGACCGGCGGCGGTTTCCCGGCCGCGTTCAACAAGCTCTGCGACGCCTCGACCGAACTGCGCTACGGCTTCGACGTCACCTATCCCGTCACCGGTGCGCTCCGGCTGATCGGCACGCTGGAGGGGGTGCATCGCTTCGAGCACAAGAGCGCCAACGTGACCGGTCAGGCGATCGGCCTCTATGCGTTCGATCTCGGCAGCGTCACCTATCAGCAGGATTGGCTGCGCGCCGGAGCAGGCTTCGAGGCCGACATCGGCGCGTCGACGCTTTCGCTCACGGGCAATGCGACAACACAGTCGAACGGTCCAAAAGCGTGGATCGCCGCCAACTGGCGCATGACGTTCTAGGTAGGATTAAGACGCCATGAGCCGACTTTCATTGCGGTCGCGGCGGCGCTAGCCCCCGGCCTCCGGAGCGATCCGGGGCTTCCTTCTTCCTGTTGCTCAACCGCGCCACTACGGTCGGAACAGCAATGACCAGGATCAGCGGCGAGCCGGTGAAGCCGGTTCTAATTGGAGCTGATGCCGGCGTCTGCATCTCTCGAAAACACCCAGGCCGTCGTCTCCGATTTCAGCGCCCTCGGCGCGATGAACAGCTCCATGTTTTGCCGCGACAGATCCCAATGATCGAAGACGAGGTTCACCATGGCCGTTTCGTTCCGCTCGGCGAGCGCCGTGATCATCTCGTCGTGATGCGCGCAGGATTTCGCGAGGTTGACAGCCATGTCGTCGGTGGAGGGCCGGAAGAAAGTATGGCCGATGCGGGCGTGATCGATAAGAAGGCGGTTGAGGGTCGGCTTCAGGAAGACGCTTCCGGCCATTTCGCCGATCAGTTCATGAAAGCGGTTGTTCTCGACGACCATCTTCTCCGCATCGTTCTGTGCGATCGCAGTCCGGAACCGTTCCTGACAGGCCTTGAGAGCCTCGAACTGGCTTGCCCGCCAGTTCTGCACCGCAAGGCGTCCGATAGCCTCGTAAATCATCGGCGCGACGAGGAAGAAATCGCGAAGCGTGGCATGGTTCATGGGCACGACGCGCGCGCCGCGGTTCTCGCGGATATCGACGTAGCCCTCAACGGCGAGTTGACGCAGCACGTCACGCACGGGTGTGCGGGAAATCCCATATTCTTCGCTGAGCCTGACCTCGTCGAGATCCTGGTCGGGCTCCAGTTCGAGTGTCAGGATCTGTCGCCGCAGCGTTTCGTGGAGCGCAGATTTGCCCTTCATATTCCATCGCCTTCAATTGTTTCGCGCCGCATGGCTCTCTCGCCCGGGACGGAAACACAAATAATTATCAATGTACACAATGACCAGATCGGCGGCGCGCTTCCCTTCCGGGGTTTCGTCGCCTGTCCGATGCCGGCCATCTCGACGCTCCTCTACCGGATCTGAAACCCGCATGCCAACGGATCGCGGTCGTCGACGAAGATCGTGTTGTGGCCGATGATCCTTGCCCAGCCGGAAACGCTCGGACGAATGCCGGCAAAGGGGCCGACACGCTCCTCGGCCTCGATCCGGCCCTCGAAAACCGTGCCGATCAGGCTTTCCTGGCGGAAACGGTCGCCGACCTTCAGCCGGCCCTTGCCGTGAAGCTGCGCCAGGCGCGCCGAGGTGCCGGTACCGCCCGGCGAGCGGTCGATGGCCTTGTCGCCGTAGAACACCGCGCCGCGCCCGTCCGCCTCGGCGCCCTTCGGCCCGTCGCACCAGAGCGCGTGATGCACGCCCCGGATACGGCCGTCCTCGGGATGGACGGGATCGCAGAGCGGCGCAAGCGCATCGCGCAGCTTTCGGCTGAGATCGACGATATCGCCGGCGGAAAGGCCGTCGAGCCCGGCCCAGGCCGCCTGCGGCTCGACCACGGCATAGTAGTTGCCGCCATAGGAGACATCGACGGTGAGGCGTCCGAGGCCGGGCACCTCCACCTCGATATCGGCGGCATGGAGATAGCTCGGCACGTTGAACATCCGCACGGATTCGACGTAGAGGCCGGGCTTGTCGTATTCGATGTCGACGCGGCCCGCCGGGGTCTCCAGCGACAGCCGGCCGGGCACGCGGGGCGTGACCAGCCCCTCCTCGATGGCGGCCGTCACCGTGCCGATGGTGCCGGCCCCGCACATGGGCAGGCAGCCGCTCACCTCGATGAACAGCACCGCGACGTCGCAATCGTCCCGGAAGGGCGGATAGAGGATCGAGCCGGACATGATGTCATGGCCGCGCGGCTCGAACATCAGGGCCTTGCGGACCCAGTCGTGGTCGCGCACGAAGATGTCGCGCCGGTCGGCCATCGGCAGATGCGGCAGGAGGGGGCCGCCGCCGGCCACGAGCCGGACCGGGTTGCCGCAGGTGTGGGCATCGATGCAGAAGAAGCTGTGGCGCATGTCACGCTCCGCCCGCAGCCGGCGGGCGATGCAGCGCGCCGCGCGAAAGCCTGTCGAGAAGGATGGCGACGGCGACGATGGCAAGGCCCGCGCGAAGGCCGAGGCCCATTTCCATGCGGGTCAGCCCGCGCGTCACCTCCGCCCCGAGCCCGCCCGCCCCGACGAGGCCCGCCAGCACCACCATGGCCAGCGACAGCAGGATGCACTGGTTGAGGCCCACCAGCAGCGTCGGCATGGCGGAGGGTATCTCGATCTTGAACAGGATGGCGCGCGGCGGCGCGCCGATGGCCTTGCCGAGCTCGACGAGGTCCTTCGGGAGCTGGTTGAAGGCGAGCGTCGTCAGGCGCAGCATGGGCGGGATGCCGTAGACGATGGTGGCGATGATCGCCGGCACCCGGCCGAGGCTGAAGATCATCACCGCTGGAATGAGATAGACCCACGGCGGCACCGTCTGCATGATGTCCAGCACCGGCCTCAGCGCCGCCTCGACCCTCTTGCGGCGCGCGGCGAGGATGCCGAGCGGGAAGGCGATGGCAACGGAGATCAGCACCGCAACCGTGACGAGCGCGATGGTCTGCATCGATGCCGTCCAGAGGCCGGAAAGAAGGCAGAAGGCGAGCGCCGCGGCCGTCACCACGCCGAGCCGGATACCGACGAAGAAGCCGGCGAGCAGCGCGGCGATTACGATCACCGCATAGGCCGGCAAGGCCAGCAGCGCGAACTCGATGCCGCCGAGGACCGCCTCGATCACCCGCGTGACGAGGCTGAAGAAGGGGTGGAAGTTGGCATTCAGCCAATCCACCGCCGGCGCGAGATAGGCGCCCGGCGAGAATTGCAGCGTCTCGAGGTTCATGCCGGCCTCCCTTTTTTGCCCGCCGCCGCGCTCTGGGTGAGGCGGTCGAGAACCATCGTCAGGATCACGATGGCGATGGCGGCGTTGATCGATGTGGCGATGTCGAGCGTGCGCACCGCGCCGTAGATCGTCTCGCCGAGCCCGCCCGAGCCGACGATGCCGGCGATGACCACCATGCCGAAGGCCATCATCAGGCTCTGGTTGACGCCGGCCATGATGGACGGCAGGGCGAAGGGCAGGCGAATCTTGGTGAACATCTGCCAGGGCGTGAGGCCGCTCGCCGCGCCGAGCTCGAGGAACTCCCTGGGCGTCCTGCGGATGCCGAGCGCCGTCAGGCGCACGGCCGGCGGCATGGCGACGACGAAGGTGGCGACGAGCGCGGTGGCCGGCCCGAAGCCCATCAGGGCGATGGCCGGCAGGAGGTAGATATAGGGCGGCAGCGTCTGGATGAGGTCCAGCACCGGCTCCAGCACGCGGTCGAGCGCGCGCAGGAAGCCGGCGGCGATGCCGATCGGAATGCCGACGGCAAGTGCCAGCACCGTCGCAGCCAGCACCAGTGCGAGCGTCGCCATGGTCTCGGTCCAAAGTCCCATCAGCGCGCAGAAGGCGAGTGCCAACCCGACCGCAAGGCCGAACCAGCGGTTCGCCAGCCACCAGCCGAGAAGCCCCGCCAGCACGGCCACGCCATAGAAGGGCACGAGTTCCAGCAGCCAGAGGATCGCGCCGTAGGTGCCCTCCAGCACGGCGCGCAGGAAATCGAACAGGCCCTCGCCGTTGTCGCCGATCCAGAACAGCGCGTCGTCGACGGCGGTGTCGAAGGCGGCAGGAAGTTCCGACATGTCCATGACGACACCCTCCCCTCAGGCCGCGACACCGCGCAGCAGATCGCGGGTCGTAACGACGCCGACGACGGCCCCGTTCTCGACGACCGCGATCGCGTCGCGATCCGATTGCATGGTGAGTTCGATCAGCGCGCTGATATCGGCCTCCGGCGTCGCCTGCGGCAGCCCTGCCACGTCACCGGGATAGCCGGCGGCCGGCTGCATGATGGAATGTGCCCTGACGAGATGGATACGGGAGATGCCGGCGACGAACTCGGCGACATAGTCGTCGGCCGGTTTCGTGACGATCTCCTCGGCATTGCCGACCTGCACGATGACACCATCCTTCATGATGGCGATGCGGTCGCCGATGCGGATGGCTTCCTCAAGATCGTGGGTGATGAAGACTGCGGACTTGCCGAGCGATTTGGTCAGCTCACGGAATTCATCCTGCAACTGGCGACGGATCAACGGGTCGAGTGCGCTGAACGGCTCGTCCATCAGGATGATCTCGGGATCGGCGGCAATCGCCCGGGCAAGGCCGACACGCTGCTGCATGCCGCCCGACAGTTCCGAGGGAAAGCGCTCCGTCCAGTCCGCAAGGCCGACCTTTTCGAGCGCGGCGCGGGCGACCTTGTTACGCTCCTCCCGCGCAACACCCCTGACCTCCAGACCGAAGGCCGCATTTTCAAGCACCGTGCGATAGGGCAGCAGCGCGACGCTCTGGAACACCATGCCGATGTTGCGCGCCCGCATGTCGCGAAGCTGGGCCGCGTCGAGCCTGGCGATATCCTTGCCCTTGACGATTACCTGGCCGAGGCTCGGCTCGATCAGGCGGTTGAGCAGGCGGATGAGCGTCGACTTGCCGGAGCCCGACAGGCCCATGATGCAGAAGATCTCGCCGCGGCGCACCTGGAGATCGGCGCCGGAAACGCCGACCACGCAGTTGAATTCCTTCAGGACGTCCGTTTTCGACAGCCCGCGCCTTTCCACGGCCTCGATGGCGGCTGCGGCACGGTTGCCGAAAATCTTCCAGACCGACCGGCAGTCGACCAGAACCTCGTTCGCCTCGATATGCGCATTGTCCATGACGTCCCCCGATCAGCCGCTTCGGCTCTTTTGGTTGGAACGGGCCGCGCGCTGCCGCAGGCGGCCCGCGATATCGCTTATTCGTCCTTGATGTTTTCCCAGCGCTTCAGGAGATCGGCGTGCGCAGCCGTCCAGTCGGCCACGGCCTGATCCATGGTCTTGCCGTCGCTGACCGCGCCGTTGATCGCGGTGATGTCGGCAAGCGGCACGTAGACGCTGGCGATCACTTCACGCGCATGGGGGTTCTCCGCGGAAAAGCCCTTCTGGCCGATCCAGTAATAGCTCTGCGCCGGCGGGAAGACGCCCTTCGGGTCCTTGAGGAACTTCACGTCGTACTTCTGCATCATCCAGGACGGCTCCCAGATCGTGACGGCGACCCATTCCTGCCGGTCGATCGCCGACTTCAGGGCGGCGGTCATCGCCGCACTCGAGCCTTCGACGAGCTGCAGGTTCAGCCCGTATTCCTTCACCGCGTTTGCGGCATCGCGCATCAGGCCCGAGCCCGGCTCGATGCCGACGATCTTGCCGCCGAACTTGTCGGCATTGTCGTTGAGCTCTTCCAGCGAGTCGATCGTCACGTATTTCGGCACGGCGACGGCCTGGTAGAGGCCGTGCGAGACGGGCGAGATCTTTTCCAGCCGCTTCTTGTTCTTGTCCCAATAGTCCTGCGCGACATAGTCGGTCTGCGAAGCGAGGATTTGCACGTCACCCTTGGCGAGCGCCGCATAGGCAATGCCCCATTCGGCGAATTCGACGACCTTGACCGTGTAGCCCTTGTCTTCCAGCACCTTCTTGGTGATGCCGGTGATCGGCGTGAGGTCTTCCCACGACAGCGTCCCCACCGTGATCGTCTTTTCCTCGGCGCGGGCGGATACCATGCTCAGGCCGACCATGGCGGCCGCGCAAAGCGCTTTCCATACGAATTTCATCTTCACTCTCTCCTGTTTGGGTTCCCTTTATTGCGCGCTGTCAGCCCTCGCGGCCGGCGCGCAATTCCTGCAAGCGGATCACCGAATTGATGCCGAGCCAGGCGAAGGGCTGCGGCGGCAGCCGAGAGGGCCGCGGGTGATCCCTGTATTGGTCGAGCTCGTGCGAGCGGGCGCCGGCGGCCAGCTCCGCCGCCATCATGCCGGCAAGCGTGCTCTTCACCGTGCCGAGCCCGTTCTCGCAGCAGGCGGAATAAAGCCCCTCCTCGATCTCGCCGAAGGCAGGCACATGGTTGAGGCTGAGGCACAGGCGACCGGCCCAGCTATGCTCGAAAGGCAGGCCCGCAAGGTCCGGAAAGCGGGCGTCGAGCGAGCGCCGGTGCTCCTGCGCCATCTTCACGAGGCGGCGCATCGAGATGGCGACGGTGGTGTCGTAGGTGTAGCGCGTGCGGATGACGATGCGCGACTGGCCGCCGGAGGTGATCTTGCGCACGGTCGCGCCCATGGCGTCGGCCGGCAGGAGCGCCCAACGGTCGTGCCCCGAAGCCTTTCGTCCGAAACCTTCGGCGGAGAACGGCGCGGTCATCGAAGCATAGGCGAAGATGTGCATCAGCCGCCCGCCAAAATGGCCGAAATCCTCTATATGGCCGTTGACGCCGAGAATGACCCTAGGCGCGGTGACCGCGCCGCCGGGCGTCGTCGCCGTCCAGGCGCCGTCCGCGCGTTTCAGCGACGTGACCGGCGACCGCTCGAAAAGATCGATGTGGCGGGCAAGGCCGGCGGCGAAGGCGCGCACATAGTCCGCCGGCTGGATCAGCACCGCGCCGGGCGTGTAAAGGCCGCCTCGGTAGTAATCCGACCCGGTGATCTCGCGCAGCTCGGCGGCGTCGAGGAAGGCGTGCGGCTCGCCCGCGCCCTTCAGCGAAGCCCCGAAGCTCGCATTGAGCCTCATTCCGCGGGCGGTCGCCGCCGCGTTGATCTTGCCGGCCGGATCGAAGGTTTCCCGCGACATGCCGTATTCTTCGGCGGCCGCCCTGGCAAAACCGATGGCGAGACGGTTCTGCGCCATTTCCAGCCGGGTCGCATCCACCCCGCCGCTCGAATATTCGCTCGAGGAGAGATTATGCGGCACGTCGATCATGAAGCCGGAATTGCGTCCCGCCGGCCCCTTGCCGACCTCGCTCGCCTCCGTGAGGACGATCTTGTCGTGCGGGCGAAGCTCTAGAAGGCGGCGGGCTGCGGAAAGACCCGCAAAGCCCGCCCCGACGATCAGCCAGTCCGCCGTCACGTTGCCTTCAAGGCTCCGTGCCGGGAACGAGCGCTGACTGATCGCCTCCCAGCCCGAGACGCCATTTTCCACCGGCAATCGTCTGACGGCGCCCGCACTCATCGGACCGTCTCGTCCACCGAGCGTTCCGAGACGTCGATCCAGATCGTCTTCAGCTCGCAATAATTGTCATGGGCGAAGATGGATTTATCGCGTCCGCCGAAGCCGGACTCCTTGTAGCCGCCGAAGGGCGTGGAGGCGTCCCCCTCGCCGAAGCAGTTGACGGTGACGAGGCCGGCGCGGACGTCGCGGGAAAGCCGGATCGCATTGCGCAGGCTTCCCGTATAGATCGACGCCGTGAGGCCGTAATTGGTGTCGTTGGCGAGCGCGACGGCTTCGGCAAGGGTCTCGAAGGTCGTCACCGACAGGATCGGACCGAAGATCTCCTCCTGGAACAGCCGGCTCTTCGGCGTCACGCCGTCGATCACCGTCGGCTCGATGAAGGCGCCCTCATAGGTCTTGCCACCCTGCGCAATTGCGAGCTTTTCCGTCTTCACGTCGTCGAGGAAGGATTTCACTTTCTCGAAGTGGCTCTTGCTGACGAGCGCGCCGATGCGGTTTTCCGGGTCGAGCGGGTCGCCGGTCTTCCATTCGCGCATGTAAGCGCCGATGCGCTGCATCAGGTCGTCCTTGATGCTGGAATGGACGATCAGGCGGGAGGTCGCCGAGCAATTCTCGCCCATGTTCCAGAAGGCGCCGTTGACGACCTGCTCGGCGACGAGGTCGAGATCCTCGGCATCGGCAAGCACGAGCGCGGGGTTCTTGCCGCCGCATTCGAGCACGACCTTCTTCAGATTGGAATCGGCCGCATAGCGCAGGAACCGCCGGCCGGTCGGCGTGGAGCCGGTGAAGGCCACCATGTCGACGTCCATGTGCAACCCGATCGGTTCGCCGACATCCTTGCCGCTGCCGGGGACGACCGAGAACACGCCGGCCGGGATGCCGGCTTCATGCGCAAGCTCGGCGACGCGCAGCGTCGTCAGCGTGGTTTCCGCGGCCGGCTTGACGATGACCGAGCAGCCGGCGGCGAGAGCCGGACCGATCTTCCAGGCCAGCATCAGCAGCGGGAAATTCCACGGCAGAACGCAGCCGACGACGCCGATGGGCTCGCGCACCACCATGGCAAGCGCATTCGCCCCGACATTGTTGGTGTTGTCGTAGAGCTTGTCGATCAGCTCGGCATGCCAGCGGATGGTATGGATGGTATCGGGAACGTCGACGGTCTGGCACTCGCGCACCGGCTTGCCGCTGTCGATGCTCTCCATGACGGCAAGTTCGTGGCGATTGTCCTCCAGCAGCCGGGCGAGCCGGAGCAGCACCGCCTTGCGCTCGCCGGGCGGCATCAGCCGCCAGCGCCCGTCATCGAAGGCCTGCCTTGCCCTGGCAACGGCGAAATCAACGTCGGAGGCGTCGCAGGCCGCGATCTCGGCAAGCACGTCGCCCGTCGCCGGATTGGTCGTCTTGAAGGTCTTGCCCGATTTCGCCGGCACGAAGGCACCGTCGATGAAGGCGTTGGTGGGCAGCGTGAGGCCGGCGGCTATGGCCTTGTATTCGGCGGCGGTCAGAGGTTCATGCATTGTTGGCTCCCGACGTGATCTGGTCGACCGTGCGCTTCAGGGTGGAAACGACAGTCTGGAGGGTTCGCTTTTCTTCGGAATTCATCGGGCGCAGCGGCGCGCGGACCGGGCCGGTCCTGAGGCCGACGATCTCGCAGCCGTGCTTGATCGACTGGACGAACTTGCCGCCCTCCAGGAAATCCATCAGCGGCAGCATGGCCGTCATGATCGCCCGGCCCTTGTCGAAATTCTTCTCCAGCACGCAGGCCTCGTAGAGCGCCACATGCTCGCGCGGCAGGAAATTCGAGCCGGCGCAGACCCAGCTCCGCGCGCCCCAGGCGAAGAATTCCAGCGCCTGGTCGTCCCAGCCGCAGGAGAGGCCGATATGCGGGAACTTGCGGGCGAGCAGATGCAGGTTGCCCATGTCGCCGGAGCTTTCCTTGATGGCGACGACGTTCCGCGACCGGCCGACGCGGGCGAAATACTCCTCGCCCATCACCACGCCCATGCGGGCCGGATAGTTGTAGAGCATGATCGGCAGGTTCGCCGCCCGATCCACCGTCAGCGCATGGACGGCGTTTTCCTTCTCGGTCGGCAGGGCATAGGGCGGCGACGACACGAGGATAGCGTCCGCGCCGATCTCCTTCGCCGCCCTGGCGTAATCGACCGAATCCTCGGTACGGATCGCACCCGTGCCGATGACGAGCGGCAGGCGCGTGCCGATGACCTCTTTCGCATAGGCGCCAAGGTCGTAGCGCTCCTGCGCGCTCTGGGCATAGTATTCGCCCGTCGAGCCGCCGACGATGATGCCGTGCACCTTTGCTTCGATCAGGTATTCCAGCACGGCGGCGAACGCCTTCTTGTCTATCTGCCCGTCCGGGCCGAGCGGCGTCACCGCTGGCGTGTAGATGCCTTCGAATTTCAAGACGATCTCTCCATGGTTGCGCCGGGCACGCCGAAGCGGGCGTCGGCCTTCATCTCTCTCGGCGCGACGAACAGCTCCGTGTTCTCGCGCGACAATTCCCAATGCTCGAAGACCAGGTCGACGACCGCGTCCTCGTCCCTCGCGGCGATGGCCGCGATGAAGCCGTCATGATGGTCCACGGCCATCCGCAGGCGCCCGCGCATGTCGTCGTTCAGCGGGCGGAAGAAGGTGTGGCCGATGCGGGCATGATCGATCAGCAGGCGCCCGAGGCTCGGCTGCAGATAGACACTGCCGGACATCTTGCCGATGATCTCGTGGAAGCGCGTGTTTTCCAGCACCATCCCACAGGTATCGCCGGCCACGCTCGCCGCCCGGAAGCGTTCCTGCGTCTGCCTCAGATCGTCGAGCTGGCGCGGCTTGAAATGCTGCACGGCCAGCCGCCCGATCGCCGCATAGATCATCGGCGCACCGAGGAAGAAATGGCGGAGCGTGTGATGGTTCATCGAAATGACGCGCGCACGCCGGTTCTCCTGGATATCGAGATATCCGTCCCCGGCCAGGCGCTGGATCACCTCCCGCACCGGCGTGCGCGACAGACCGTAGCGCTCCCCCAGCAGCTTCTCGTCGAGGCTCTCGTCGGGGTCCAGCTCCATGGTCAGGATCTGCCGCTTCAAGTCCTCGTAAAGGCCCTGCTTGCCACCCCTCACCGGTCCCTCCCCGGACAGCGGTTTCGATGGCGGGAAACTGGCACACGGATAAACCGGAGTCAATCAAATTGTATAATTTCATTATACATATGAAACACCAACAGGATACAATACCGAAGGCTACACAAGCCAATGACGGCAATATTCCACGAAACCAATGGGTTGGCATGGCCGACAGCTGCTTTATCCAATCCCCTGGATGCGTGATCGCCACTAGAGAGCCATACCGGCCCCCTCCTTCGAAAAAGGCGACGGCCGGCGACCGGCGCCGTCATTGATCTCAACAGAGCTGCGGCGTGAATGGCCGATCCCGGGTCAGTTCCCTGTGGCAATCAACACCTCAGACAACTGCGCGTTTGCAGGGTTGGAATGTCAGTGGAAAGCAGTCGCCTAAAACCTGCTCCAGCGCGCCCAAACCAAGCGAGGACGGAGCGATACGAGATTTTGCACACCCGTCTTATGGTCAGCGGGCAAGAAAATCGCTTAGCGCCGCGTCAATGAAGGTGGCGTCGGCAGGGTTCTGGTCCGGGCTATTGACTGCAGCGGCACATTTCAAGGCCTGCCGGGAGCGCCGGCAGCCAGCTCAGATTGGCGCGCTGGAAACGGGATCGTCCAGCGATTTCAACGCTATGCCTACGGCAAACGTGGCGCCGATATCGTCCGGCTCGCGGCCTCGCCCCTCCGGGCAGGACGGAGGGTCGTTCGAGGAGCGCCGCGGGCTGTCAGCAGGTGAATCCATGAGCGCAGCCATATCGCGGTCGCGCACTTCATGCCAAAGAACTAGGGATAAACCGCACGGTATGTCTCTATCAAATAACGATGGATAAGGTTGCATTATCGGTCATTATGCTCTTTATATAGAAGATGGCCCAATGTCGCTCGCATTTGACCGCCGGACGGCCCGTTTTTGGCGTCCCTCGGCGTCGAAATTCGCGTTCATTGGGCGGATTGGTTGTGCGCTTGATCAGTGGACAGCAGCGATCCGGTACCTCGCACGCTATCCCGACCGGCATCGACGGCGGTCGCCGCAACTGACCGGGCGCTCGCAGGCGCCCTCTTCCGAAAAATCGCCGATTTCGGCCAGAGAAGCCCGTGCAGCGGCTTTTTGCGTCGGACGATAACAACTCATACTGGTCATCGAAACACGCTCCATGGCCCTCTGTGTGACCTGAATTTTTCGTGCTTTCTGTCCGTCTCTGGCGGCGACCGCAGGTCACCCCTTCCTGGAAAGCGCTGCATCGATTAGCCTTGCACGAGTCCCGTCGCGTTTGCGCTGCGGTAGGCGTTGTGCGGCGGTCCACCTTGGGTCCGCCAGGATCTGGTTGGCTAAACGCTCATATTCAGCCGAACTGCGCGGCAATGGACCGGTGGCCATTCCATGGGGCGGCGGTGGCGTGGGGCGCATCCGCCGCGATGCTGCGCGACGCGTCAGACGAATGGCGACTTGCGAGTTTGTAGCGACCCCATCCGGGTTGGCACCGAATACATCATTCAGAGCAAGCAGAGTAACGAAGCGCCAGCCTACCGGCAACTGGCCGAGCGGCGCCGCCGCGCCGACGGCATGGCGAACCTCGTAGGGGCATCGCCAGCCTGCTTCGTTTAACCAGAGCGCCAAAGCCGGCCGCGCCGCCGCCGGCTGATCGAGTGGTGCCCAGAGCGTCGCCAGCGCCTGCCCGAGCCGTTCACGCCCGCGACTGTCGCCGTCCACGCTTTGTGCAACCAGCTGCTGGATCGATAGCGCCGTTTCGATCAGAGCCACATCCCGCGGCGGGCCGCCCTCCCCTCCCCTATCGATAAGAAGCGCTTCGCACCGGCTGCAGACCGCGCGTGCATGCCCTTCTCGCAGGCGGAACGCAACGGAGAGACGGTGACCACATCCGAGGCAGCGATCGCGAAGAAGATGGCCATGCTTGGGGCAGATGCAGTGCTCGGCGAGCACCCAGTCAGCCCGTAGCCACGAATCGCGATCGGCTGTGTAATCGGCCGCTAAACAGGCAAGGCAGACGGCTGGGGACCCGATCGTTGCTGAAGGCGCCCATTCCGGCCCTCTGCTCACGTACCAGGAATTTGGGCGTTGCGGATGCCGCCGGCTCAAGGATAATCGGAGCAGCCGCCCTGGGTCGACACCGCAGCTCCGGGCCCATTGTCGAACTTGTTCGGAGGCCGGCAGCCGATCATCGACGGACTGAATTGGCGAAAGACTCTCCCCACCATCGGTCATCCAGCCGGCGAGTGCTTGATGCGTAAGACCGTAGCGACAGGCTACTCGTGCAAGCCACGACGATAGCAGTTCGCCACGATAGGGTCGCGGTGCCACGGGTAGACGGCGGGCCGTCATGCACCCACCTGTTGCGGCCTGCGAGACGCGCGTCGTTCGACGGACTGCGTCATCGAAACGAGGGGCAGAACCAGATTGTCGTCGAAGCTCGTCAGGTCGAGCCGCTCCTTCCCCGAACGGATAGCTTCCTCGGCTGCCGTTTCGATCAGCCGGAGAATCCGCGCGGTGACACCACTGGTAAGCACATGGATTCGCTCGCGTACCGCGTCGCTTTCGAGATCGGAGGAAGCGCGCAATGGCAGGATGCGAGTCAGGCTCTTCAACAGAGCCGCAAAGACGTGATCGTTCTTCCATGGCTTGAGATGAAACGCTTCGAAGCGCTCGGCAAGCTGTGCGTCGGTCAGCAATGCCTGCCGCGCCAGATCGGTCCCGGCGCAGACAAGCGGCACCTTTAGGTCGTTGGCGAGAAACCGCAGTGCGTTCAGAAAAATCCGCTGCTGCCGATAGGTGCCAGCCAGCATGCCGTTGACCTCATCGAGCACAATCATCCTGGCGCCGACGGTGCGCAGCAACGAGCGGCAGATATCTTTCTCGCGCGCAAGGGTGCCGCCAATGAGCGCGGGAGCCTCAAGGCTTGCCAGTAATTCCCGATAAAGATCCCGCTCGACCGGCTCCGAGGGCACCTGCGCTACGACGACAGGCCTCTTGGTTACGCCGGTTGCCTGGCAGAACGTGGCCGGATGCGAACGCTGGAATTTGCGAATGATCTTGGTCTTGCCCATGCCAGTGTCGCCATAGACCAGAAGGCAAGGCATGCGGTCCCGCGGCGGATAGGCGAGCAACGCGTTCAGACGGGCAATTGCGGCTTCAGCCTGATCGAAGCCGATCCAGCGGTCTGCCTTGATCCAGGCAATGCGCTCATCGTCGGACAGCGCGGCGTAGCGGCGGTAGCGGTCGTCAAGATGTTCGTAGGTCCCCTCCTCTCTCACGACCACTCCTCGACGGGAAAGATCGGCACCTTACTCCAATCGATCGGCCGGTCGTCATCAGCTTGCAGCGGCTCGGCGGCAGCAGGCGATCTGTTTGGCGTGACAGCATCAAGCGCGCGGCTGCGTTTCTCCGCCAGCTGACGCGCTGCTTTGGTGCGCCGGACCGCGTCATCAACCAACGCGCGCTGCGCCTCGATCGTCTCGAAGATCAGTTGCTCGTCGACAAGCGCCAGGCCGCGCTCACGCAAAGCTGCCCGGGCACGCCGGTGCTCGCCGAGCGTGATCGGCGGGCGCCGCAAATCGGCAAAGCGGATCGGCCATTGCGCACCGTTGGGACCCCGCACGAAAATCGTCGAGAGGTCTCGCGGATCGTAGGAAACACGCAGCGACCGATCAAGCCGGCCAGCCCAGATGCTCAGCACGTCATCCCAATAACGGAAACCGAACAGGTGAATGCCGTCTCGTCGCACCAGCCGGTCGACGCTCGGCAGGAAATCGATCATGAAGCCAGCAAGATCCTGGGGCTGCCGGACAGGCCGGACACGCCTCGCCACAGCTTCACACCACGCCGAAAGCGGCGGAATCCCCAAGGCCCCATGCCGATCGGCGTGATAACGGGTAATCTCGAGTGCTAACCAGCGCTCCAGTTCATCCAGCGTCATCGCCGCCCTCGCGGCCGAATCGTAGTCGCCCCGCTCGTCGATGTCGCTGAAGGTCGTGCCCGGCAGAAGATGAATGGCGCCCATCATGGTGCCGATCAGCCGTTCGATATGGCCGCCATAGTGCGGTGTGGCGGCCGGGCGGTGGATGAGCTCTATGCCATACTCTTGGGCGCCGCGCTTCAGCGTGCGGGAACGGAATTCCTTGGCGTTGTCGAGATGGATCGCATCGGGAAACCCGGAGACCGGCCACTCGGCGCTGATGCCCAGCCCGGCAAGCCATGCCTCTTTTGGCTGCACGCAATGCTGGATCGCGAGCGCGACGGAAATCGTCGACGGTGCCTCGAGCGTCAGGTAGAAACCCGCGATCATGCGGCTTGCGACGTCGATGGCGAGCGTCAGCCACGGCCTCTGGAGCGGCTTTCTATATTGACGATCGACGACGATGATATCAGCCAGCGTATGGTCGATCTGGACAACGCCGAAAACGCACTCGGCCTCGTATTGCCCGGGAACAGGCCGGAAGCGGTCACGGGCTGCTTTCGGGCCATGCCTCGCCCCGGTAAGTTCGGCTGGCTCCAGGGCAGCAACGCGCGCCTTCACGGCGTGCCAGGACGGCGCCCGCACGCCACGCACGCGGCAAAGCCTGCGAATCTCCTTGAGCAACTGGTTGATGCTCGGCTTCTGACGCGTCTTGTAGAAATCCCGTACCGCCTCGGCAATCACGGCTTCGGTCTCGTCCGGAAGCCGCCGACTGCCGCGTCGCGTTCCTGCCGGCTGCGGCAGCAGTGAACTCGTAACCGGATCCTCGCGATACGCCCTGAGCAGTTCATACAGCCGGGTGCGCCGAAGTCCGAGCTCACGGCATGCGCGGAGGAAATCAGAACGGCTGGGGTGCGCGAGAGACACCAGCCTTCGGATCACAGTCTCTCTTGCAACTGCCTCGCTCCAGACAGCGTCATCGACAATATTCCTGTCAGGCACATGAACCACAGCTACCTCGCTGCAAAGTTCGTCCGGCTGAATACTACGAAAATTCCGCTGATTCGGCTAGAATCCGTCCATAAACCTCGGTCCTGATTCGGACATATCAGTCAGTTACTGTCCGTTGATTAAATGCGGAGGACATCCCAGATCGGCGACCAAATGCCCGAAACTTCCCCTCAGGAGCCTTCCGCGTCGTCTGTCGGAACGCACGCGGAAACGGCGGCGCTGCGGGCGCCGGAGCAAAAGTTCCTTCCCGGCCCTCTGCAGGAGCTTGCCGATCGTGCCCGCGGCTATGTCGAGGCGGCGAGCTCGGCCAATACGCGGCGGGCCTATGCGGCGGACTGGAAGCATTTTTGCGCCTGGTGCCGGCGGCAGGGATTTCCCGCGTTTCCCGCCGCGCCGCAGGTCGTCGGGCTCTACATCACGGCTTGCGCCTCGGGCACGGCCGAACGCGGCGGCAAGCCGAATGCCGTTTCCACCATCGAGCGGCGGCTGTCGGCGATCGGCTGGAACTGCGCCCAGCGCGGCCAGCCCCTCGACCGCAAGGACCGCGCCGTCGCCACGGTCCTTGCCGGTATCCGCAACCACCATGCGGCTCCGCCCCGGCAAAAGGAAGCGATCCTGCCGGAAGACCTGATCGCCATGCTGGAAACGCTCGAGCGCGGCACCCTTCGCGGCCTGCGCGACCGGGCCATGCTGCTCCTCGGCTTCGCGGGGGGCCTGCGCCGTTCGGAGATCACCGGCCTCGACCTCGGCCGCGACCAGAGCGAGGACGGGCGCGGCTGGATAGACATCTTCGACCAGGGCGTGCTCCTGACGCTGCGCGGCAAGACCGGGTGGCGCGAGGTGGAGATCGGCCGCGGCTCGTCGGATGCCACCTGCCCCGTCGCCGCACTCGAAACCTGGATCCGCCTTGCCCGGCTCGCCAGGGGGCCCCTCTTCCGCCGCGTCACCGGTAGGGGCAAGGACGTCGGCGCCGACCGGCTCCACGATCAGGAAGTGGCGCGCCTCGTCAAGAAGACGGCCCTTGCCGCCGGCGTGCGCGGCGACCTTCCCGAAGCCGAACGCGGCCAGAAATTCGCCGGCCATTCGCTGCGCGCCGGCCTCGCCTCCTCGGCCGAGGTCGACGAGCGCCATGTCCAGAAGCAGCTCGGTCACGCCTCGGCGGAAATGACCCGCCGCTACCAGCGCCGGCGCGACAGGTTCCGCGTCAACCTCACGAAGGCGGCCGGGCTGTAGGGCCGCACCGGAGCGCATGGTTCCCTCGCCGTCCGACCGTTCACCGCACCGACCTCTTCCCGCAAGAGACGGCACGCCCCCGCCGCGCCCTTCCGCATCTCCCGAAGGCCGCTGCATGATCGCTATCCGGCATTTCCGATCCCCGTTCCGTTGGCGTTTGCCCGCAGCAGGGCCATCAGCATCGGGCCGAGCGAGAATTCGCCGCGCGCGGCCTTGCGCGTCAGGTCCCGTAGATAGCCGCCCGGCGAGCTGATGTGCCCTGCCCTCTCGAGAATGCAGGCGATGGCGACCGCCGCGTTTTCAGGCCCCATGACCTCGCAGGCTTCCTGATAGGCCGACGGACTGACCCCCAGCATGGAGCGGACCACCACGGCCGCCGTCATCAGGTCCCGCCAGTTCGAAACCACTCCGTCCGGGCCGTACATCGCAATGTCCGGGCAAGCCCTCAACACCATACCGAGGGGAAACGCCTTCAGCGGCTCATGCCGGCGTCTGTTGGTGGAAACCGGCGGCGCGCCCTGCTCCGGTTCGGAGCTTGGTTCAAGTTCATGGATGGAGTCGGGTTTTGAATTCTGTTTGTGCTGACGGCATTCGGCATCATTGCCGTCGCTTTTTTCTGAAATAAGCTGCGCTTCCAGCAGGTTGGCGACTTCCGCCTCCAGCAGGGCCATCTCGTCGAGGCAATCCGCCAGGTCCGGCAGGGTCTTTGCCGTGCGCAGGCGGGCAACGGCGGCAAGGTAGTGCGTCTCGACCATGCCCCAGTCGCCGGCAGCCCCCTCCTCCATCGCGGCGGAGATCAGCTTGCGGATATTGCGGCGGGTGATGGTGATCCGCTCGCGGACGATCTTCAGGCGGCGGCGCTCCTCGGCAACCTCCTGGGCCATCTGCGCGAGCTCTTCCGCCCGGGCGAGCAGCGGGGCGAGGTTGAAGCCGTAGGCCGTCTCGATCGCCCCGTCCCTGCCCTTGCGCGCATAGCGCTTGCCGTTCGGGCTGTCCTGGCGGTGGATGAGCCCGGCCTGCACGAGAAGCGCCAGGTTTTCACGGAGCGTCGTGCCGGCAATGCCGTTCGCCCGCGTCGAAAGCTGCGCGTTGGACGGAAAGACGATAAGGTTTCCGCCTTCCTTCAGCTCCACCTCGGGATGGAAGGAGAGAAGCGCGTTGAGGACGGCAAGCGCGCGGTCGCGCAGGCCGAGCCGCGTGCGCGCGTCGCAGGCGTCCCGGTAGATCTTCCACTTGTCCGCGGATTTCCCGCTCCTGATATTGGCCGTCTCGAACTGGCCTTTCACCAGTGCAAGCGTCATCGGCCGCCGCCCGAAAGGCGTCGTCACATGTCCAGTCTGCATTTTTCTTCACCTTCCAGAAGGCAAAAGAAATCCGCTCACCAAATTCGGTGCCAAAGACTCTTGACTGTGATTCGTGGAAATGCGATTCTCGGAGTGCTTAGTTCTGAGAGAGGCTTCCACGACGGGTAACCGCTTTGGGGGCCTTTTTCTTTTGCTGTTCAGTCTCCCTTGTTTTCCTCGTCCAGGAACTGCGCATAGAGCGCATCCAGATTGCGCGACAGAAAATCGCCGAAACGGGCGGCGTTCTTCGCCTTCATCGAGAGCGAGAAGACCTTCCCGCTGTTCTTGATCTCCGCCACGACGGCCTTGTCCTGCGGCGCCCACTTCGCCCTGGCGGCGAGGGGCTCCGTCTTCCGGACGGCCCGCGCGGACGTGTTGAGCGCGCCATAGAGCGACAGGAAGCGCTCGTCCGAGGCGAGCGCGGCAAAGTCGGGCGCCCCGACGATATCGCGCACCTTGCCGAGGCCGGACGGCTTGCCGACGAGCAGCGACAGCTCCACCCAGCGCTCGCGCCCGATGCCCGGCGTCTCGCCGATCGCGCGGATGATGTCGGCTGGGATGCGCTCGGTCACCGACATCATCTTGGAGACGGCAGCCGCATTGGCGGCGAGCGCCGCCGAGATAACCTCGCGGTCGTAGCCGAGATCGTCGAGCCGACGGGCGAAAAGCGCCCGCTCGATGAAGGTCAGGTTGGCGCGGGCGGAATTCTCCTGTCCCTGCGCGATGACGTGCGTGCGGTCGTCGATGGTCTTGACGACCGCCCTCACCTTGCGGCCGAGCTCACGGGCGGCCCTGAGGCGGCGATGGCCGAAGACAACCTGATAGCGCCCGGCAAGGCTTGCATGCGGACGCACGAGAATGGGCGTGTCCTGGCCGCGCGCGCGGATCGCCTCGACCAGCTCGCGGAAGTCGTCGTTGTCCTCCGCCAGCCGGTCCTGCACGAAGGAATCCTCGATAAGCTCAGGGTCGAACTCGACGACCGCCTCCCCTTCCAGGAAGCGGTCCGCCTGCTTGGCAAGCTCGTCCAGCGAGCGCACGAGCGACTTGCCGGCCCCGCGCATCGGATAGGAGGACGGGCCTGCCGTGTCGTCCGTCAGAGTGGCCAAGCCCTCGAGAAGATTCTTCCGCGCCATTCCTTCAGTCTCCGATAGGCGTCAGCCTATTGTTTTTCCTTCATTAAACGCCGTTTTTGTCAGCCGACAAATCAGCGTCCCCATGCCTGGTGGATGAGATCGGCGATTTCGCCGTTCACGGCCTCCAGCGATTCCAGCGCGCGGTCGTAGGTGCCGCGGTTCATGGAGGCGCGCTCGACCTCGTACAGCGTCTGCTTGGTGATGCCGGCGTCGGAAACGGCGGTCGACTTCACCATCTGGTGCTTCAGCATGAATTCGTGGAACATGGTCGACATGAAGCCGACCATCTGCGCCTGCGGCACGTCGGTCGGCTCGTAGCGCGTGATGAGATAGCGGTACCAGGAGAGATTGACCTCCGCGCCCGCCGAGCGGATCGGCTTCAGGATGCCGCCGAGCATGAGCAGGAACTGGCCCATCGACATGACGTCCAGCATCTGCGGATGAATGGTGATGAGCACGCTCGTGGCGGCCGTCAGCGCCGTCAGCGTCAGGTAGCCGAGCTGCGGCGGGCAGTCGATCACCACCACGTCGTAGCGATCGTCCACCTCGGCGAGCGCCCGCGAGATGCGCGTGAAGAACGTGCGCCCCTCGTTGGACGACTTGTCGGACATGGCGAGCGGCGTATCGTACTCGTATTCCTGGAGGTCGAGATTGGCCGGGACGATGTCCAGCCCCGGGAAATTGGTCGGCCGGATGATGTCGGAGAGCGGCTTGCGCTCTCCGTCATAGCGGATGGCGTCGTAGATCGAGGCCACCTGGTCCAATTCCGGCTGGAAGCCGTGCAGCGAAGAGAGCGAGGCCTGCGGGTCGAGGTCGACGGCAAGGACCCGGTGGCCGGTCAGGGCGAGGTATTGCGCCAGATGCGCCGCCGTCGTCGTCTTGCCCGAGCCGCCCTTGAAGTTGACGACGGCAAGGACCTGCAGCTTCTCGCCGTTCCGGCGATGGGGAACGTACATGCGGCTTTCCGAGCGGCCGTGCGCGTCGAGATACTGGCGCAGTTCCAGCATCTGCTCAGCGGTATAGGAGCGGCGCCCGGAGGAAGAGGTCTGCGGGGAGGGGCCCTTCCCGTCGAGATGCAGCTTCTTCAGCGTGCTCTGCGAAACGCCGACATAGGCGGCGACCTCCGCCAGCGAGAACGACCGCAGGGTCTTCTTCGCATTGGGCGGGAATCGCTGCACACTGAGCAGATGTAGCTTCTTCGAGATCAGATCGCCCTGTTCGAGGATCTGGTCTTCGAAGTTCATCGGAGCCTGCAGCGAAGCGCTCGGATTAGCGTTCATGAACGGTCATTCTTTCAGATAACGATTTTCGGCCGTGAAAAGCCCAATAAGCGTGATTATGAGCGATTCTCTAGGGGGGGCAAGAGATTTAGGATCGGGTCTCCACCGCTCTTTGCCTTCCTTGCGCGTTTCCGTCCGGCTAACGCCTTGCCTGCGCTTCCCTTTCCCGCCGGCGGCATGAGGAAGCCCGGCGGCGGACCGTCACGGTTCCGGGGGCATTTCATCCCCGCCGGGAGGGCGCAAGATCGCCCCCTGCCCCGAATCGCCGGCCGGCGGGAATCGGGCCGCCAGCCGGAAAACGGGTGGAAAGGCTTGCATTCGCCGGCAAGATGGCATGCCCTGCGACAAACGCCGATGCATCGTTTCGGACGGATGGATTCCATGCCTCTTCAGAACCGCGTGACACCCTTCGGCGATATCCTCGCCATAGCGCAACGGGGCCTGTTCACCGGCAATCGCGGCATCATCCACGATCCGGCGACCAGGACGCTTCTTTCGCGTCGTTGGACGAGCAAGGCATGGATCGTCTGCAGCTGCGACTACAAGGAGACGCGGCGCACGGTGATGGGCGGGCGGAGCTGGACCGAGCTGTTCTTCCTCGACGAGGCCGTCGCGCTCGCCGCCGGCCACCGCCCCTGTTTCTTCTGCCGGAGGGGAGCGGCGTTTCGTTTCCGCGCCTGCTGGGCGGAGGGACGGAACGAGGCGCCGCCCCGCGCCGGCGCGATGGATGCGGTCCTCCACCGCGAGCGCCTCGACGGTACGCGCAAGCGTCTCCACCCCGTTCCCGCGCCGTTGCCGATGCTTCCCGACGGTGCGGTCGTCGCCCTCGGGCAGGATGCGTTCACGCTCCATGCCGGCCGCGCCTGGCGCTGGACGGAGGAGGGCTATGCTGCACCGCGCCGGCTGGAGAGGGCCGACCGGCTGGTGACGCCGCCGGCCACCCTGCAGGTCCTTCAGGCCGGCTACCGGCCCGCCCTGCACCCGTCCATCGCGGGGGAGGGCCTATGAGCGGCTATAGGCGCCGCCCGCCCCGCTGATCGCGGCGAGAAAGCTTGCAAGGCCCGCCGAGCGCAGCGGCAGGTAGGGCTTGGCCTGCTGGCGGCAAAGCCGCTTCACGAGGCCGACCGCCGCATGGCTGATGTGATCGACGGGGAAGAGCACCGTCGTCGCCTGCCCGACGAGCGCCGGCAGCAGGGTCGTGCTGTCCTCCATGCCGCCGTCGTGCAGGAGAAGATCGACATTGCGGCTTTCGGCATAGGCGCGCAGATGGTCGAAGAGGTTGCGCCGCCCGCCGACATAGAGGATCGGGCCGGCCGGGGAGGGCGGCGCAGGCTCCCTGCCCGCCTGGAGCTGCGCGGCGACCGCCGCCTCCAGCGCCTCGTTCTCCCGCAGGACCGAATGGGACAGGTCCTGCAATTGCTCCAGCTCGCGTTGCAGGGCGCGGCATCGCGCTTCCGTTTCGGTCAGGCGGCGCACCAGCGCGTCGGCCCGGGCCGCGCCCGCCTTTTCCTCTACGGAAAGGCCGCCCTCCTCCGCCCGGCGGGCCGAGAGCGCGCTCGCCCGCGCCTGCATGACGCTCGCCTCGAGCTGGCCGATGCGCTGCTGCAGCTCGATCCGCCCGGCCGCGGCGGCCTTCAGCCGGGCCTGCTGGCGCCGGCTCTTGTCCTTCTCCTGCGCGAGATCCCGTTCCAGCCGCGTCAGCCGGGCGAGATCGAGCCGGCTTGCGCTTCCCACGAGGTGGGACAGCATGTGGACCTCGCCGAAGATTTCGCGCGCGAAGGCCGGGGAGCTTGCCGGATGGCTCATCAGCGCCCAATAGGGGCCGGCGATATCGCCGCGATCGAAGCACTCCCGCCACATCGCGCGAAGCGCCTCTTCGTCCGCCTGGCGGGCGATACGCCGGATACTCGTCTCATGGCGTCTGTCGAGGGTCTTGTTGAGCAGCCGGGCGGCCTGGTCGCGCTGGCCGGCAAGGCGGACGCCCCGCCCGTGCAGGACATGGTCCGTCGCCGTGCGCGCATCCTCCTGCCCGGCCCGGATCAGCAACTGGCGCAATTCGCCGGCGGTCAGGCAGGTGCCGATGATCGAGCAATGGAACATCGCCGGTATATCCCAGATCCGCAGCCGCTGCATGCCGGACTTTGCCGAACCGTCCCCGGACGGCGGCTGGAAGGGCAGGGGCACAGCGAAGGCGGAAGACCGGGGAAGAGCAAGACGGGGAAGGGTCGGCATGGCTGGTCCATTCGTTATATTTTTATAAACATAACGAATGGCACGGGTGCTTCACAAGCAAAATCCGCGCGGCCGACGGGATGGAGAAGGCCGCCGGGGCGCGGCTATGTCAGGAAAGCGCCGTCGGCGTCACGATGCGGCGGCGGGGGCCGCCTCGTGCGCCCTCTGCCGGTCGGCATAGACACGGGCAAGCCAGGCGCAGATCATGAGCTGGATCTGGTGGAAGAGCATCAGCGGCAGCACGATCACGCCGATCGGCTGGCCGGCGAAGATGACGCTGGCCATCGGCACGCCGCTCGCAAGGCTCTTCTTCGAGCCGCAGAAGACAGCGGTGATGCGGTCCTCCCGGCTGAAGCCGAGCAGGCGGCCGGCAAGGCCGGTGATCGCCAGCACCACGGCGAGCAGCAGGCAGTCGACGAGGACGATGAGGGCGAGGTCCCGTGCGGCCAGCCGATGCCAGATGCCTTCCGTCACCGCCTCGGAGAAGGCGAGGTAAACCACCATGAGGATGGAGCCGCGGTCGAAGGGCGTCAGAAGCTTCTTGCGCGCGCGCACCCAGTTGCCGATGAACGGCTGGAGCGCCTGGCCGAGAACGAAGGGCAGGAAGAGCTGCAGCATGATCTTCCAGATCATGTCGAAGGAGATGCCCGCCTGTCCGCCCGTCGAGAAGAAGAGCGCCATCAGCGCAGGCGTCAGGAAGATGCCGAGAATGTTCGACGTGGAGGCCGCGCAGATGGCGGCCGGCACGTTGCCGCCGGCAATGGAGGTGAAGGCGATGGACGACTGCACCGTCGAGGGCAGCACGCACAGGAAGAGCAGGCCCATATAGATGGGCGGATCGATGAGCCAGGGCGACAGCAGGCCGAGCGCAAGGCCGAGCAGGGGGAACAGGCCGAAGGTGGCAAGGAGGATGAAAAGCTGCAGGCGCCAGTGCAGGAAGCCCGCGATCACCACGTCGGTGGAAAGCCGCGCACCATGCAGGAAGAACAGGAGGGCGATGGCAAGGTTGGTCGCAACCGCGAACCACTCCGCCGGCACGCCGGAGATCGGCAGCAGGGAGGCAAGGACCACGGTTCCCAGGAGAAGCAGGGTGAAGGTATCGGGCAGCAGGCGTTTCATGGGGCTCGGCGGAAAAAGAATATCGACAGGATTTCCAGTCTAGCTATCCTGCTTCGCGATGCAAAGAATAACACTTATCGAGTATCGCGATATGCTTGACCTCGTGCAATTGCGCAGCTTCGTCATGGTGGCGCAGACGAAGAGCTTCACGCTCTCGGCCGAACGGCTCAATCTCGGCCAGTCGACCGTCAGCCAGCACGTCCAGCGGCTGGAGCGCGCCCTGAAGCGCCGGCTCATCGACCGCGACACCCACGCCGTGCGGCTGACCGCCGACGGCGAGGCGCTGCTGCCGCATGCCCGCCAGCTTCTCGCGCTGGAGCGGCAGGCCGCGGCGCGCTTCGAAGGGGAGGGGCCTCGGGGCACGTTCCGGCTCGGCATTTCGGAAGACCTCGTCAGCGGCCAGCTGCCGGGCCTGCTGGAAGACTTCATGGCCGATTATCCCTCCGTCGACCTGCAGCTTTCCGTGGCGCTCTCCAAGACGCTGGCCGAGATGCAGGATCGCGGCGAGCTCGACCTCGTCATGGCCAAGCGCCGCATCGGCGAGCAGCGCGGGCAGGTCGTCGTGCGCGAGCCGCTCGTCTGGCTGGCGAGCGATCCACAGGCCATGCTCGCCAAGCCGGCCCTGCCGCTGATCGTCTTTCCGCCGCCGAGCCTGACCCGCCTCCTGCTGATGGAGGCGCTGGAGCGCAGCGGAACGCCCTGGCGCATCGTCTGCTCCTGCCAGAGCCTCAGCGGGCTGACTGCGGCCGCCCGCGCGGGCATGGGCGTTCTCGTCCAGCCGCGCAGCCTCGCCCCGGCCGGCCTGCGGGAAATCCCGCCGCCGGCCCTGCCGCCGCTGGAGGACGTGGAATTCATCCTCGTCACCGCGCTTTCGGCCGATCAGGCCACCGCCTCGGCCTTCGCCCGCAAGGTGCGCGAGCGCTTTGGCAAGGGCTTTGCCGGTACCGCGGGGGCAGGGGACATCGCCTGAGGGCAGGGGCAGGCTTGACATGCATCAAGGGTGACGCCCCTCATGCGCGCTACACCCGTGCCGTCCCTCCCATCCTTCCGGTCCCCGCCGTGGTCTCGCTGTCCTTCGTCCTTTCCGCAACGCTCCTTCTCCTGACGCCGGGGCCGACCAATACGCTTCTGGCCGGCTGCGGCGCCTCGTTCGGCGGACGGCGGGCGGCGCTCCTGCCGCTTGCGGAGGCGCTGGGCTATATCCTTGCCGTTTCCCTCTTCGTGGCGTTCGCCGATGCGGTGCGCGGCAATGCCACGGCCTTCGCCGCCATCAGGATATTGGCCGCCGCCTGGCTGCTCTATTCGGCCGTCAGGCTCTGGAGCGCGCCGTTCAGGGCCGATGCGCAATCGGTGCGCGACGCCTTCGTCCGCGTCTTCCTGACCACGCTGGTCAATCCCAAGGCCATGCTCGTCGGAACGGTGCTCATTCCCGCCGGGGCCGTCGCCATACCGGCCTGGGTCGCCACCTATGCGATCCTCTCCACCGCCGCCGGCTTCGGCTGGGTCGTGTTCGGCGCCTGCCTGCCGCTCGGCCTCCGCCGCCACGCCTACAGGGCCGCCTCCGTCGTGCTCGGCGGATTCTCGCTGGCGGCGGTCGCAAGCGTCCTATCCGGCTGAGCCTGGATACAAAAACGCCGCGCGATCCTGCAACCGCGCGGCGCTTCAATCCCGGAAAGACCGCTTCAGAGCAGGCCGGCGGCCGTCATCAGTTCCACGACCTTCTTGCTGTCGAGCGTCGAGGCCTCGACCTTCGGCGCGTCGAGCTCCTTCAGCGGCACCAGCTTGGGGTTGGATTCGCCGGCCACGGCATATTCGAAGGAATCGCCGTCCTTGAGGATGGACTGCCCGCCCTTGCCGGTGACCCACTTGAGGAAGGCCTGCGCCTCCTTCGGGTGCTTGGTGCTCTTGAGCACCGCGCCGCCGGAAATGCTGACGAAGGCGCCCGGATCCTGGTTCTTGAAATAGTGCAGCGCGACGTTGCTGCTGTTCTCGCCGGTCTTCGCCTGATCGCCGAACCAGTAGTAGTGATAGATCACCGCGCCTTCGATCTCGCCGGCATTGACCGCCTTCATGGCGACGCTGTTGCCCTTGTAGGGCGTCGCGCCGGCTTTCAGCGCCGCAAGCCAGGATGCCGTCGTCTCCTCGCCCTTGAGCTGGAGCAGGGCGCCGACGATCGCCTGGAAGTCCGCGCCGGCGGGCGCCGCACCCCAGCGGCCCTTCCAGGCGGGATCGGCAAGGTCGAGCAGCGATTTCGGCAGCTTGTCCTCGGTCAGCTTCGTCTTGTCGTAGGCAAAGACCGTCGAGCGGGCGGCAATGCCCGTCCACATGCCGTCGGCCGGGCGGTATTCGGCCGGGACCTGGTCGAGCGTTTCCTTGTCGACCGGCGCGAAGCGCCCGGCATTGTCGAGCAGGACCATGGCCGGGGAATTTTCCGTCAGGAACACGTCGGCGGGCGTCAGGTCGCCTTCCTGGAGGAGAAGGTTGGCGATCTGCATGTCACTGCCCTTGCGCACCGTGACCTTGATGCCCGTCTCCTTGGTGAACGCCTCGATCCAGGCATTGCCGAGCCCTTCGTGCTGGGCGTTATAGACGACGATCCCCTCGGAATCCTCGGCCGCCGCGCCCGAGACGGCCACCATCAGCAACGACAGCGCCGTCAGCGCGGTCCGGATCGATCTGTTCATACTGCTCTCCTTTTCAAGACGGATACCGGCGCGTTCCCGCCGGCGCCGCGATACTGCCACAAAAACATGAAAATAAAAGTCAACTTATTGCGAGAAGCCGGCCCCGGAAAATCGCGTGGGCATCGTTACCCGCCGGCCCGGCGCATCACAAACCATTGCGTTTCAGTCAAGAAATCCTTAGGGCAGGGGGCTGGCGTCGCACAAGACGGCAAATGGTCTTCTTCTCAGGCATAAGGGCATGGGCCTGTTGCAGGATAACACGGCAGAGGCACTCGATACGGCATGGCCGGCCGTGCGCGGGCGGCAGGGCGCCCGCGTGCCGCATGCGCCCATGGTGGTGCTGGCCGCGCTGGTGGCGCTGTTCAGCCTCGTTCCCCTCGGCTTCATCGGCTGGGTGACCTACGATGTCGGCTGGGAGACGGTGAAAACCCTCGTCTTCCGCCCCCGCGTCGGCGAACTGGTCCTCAACACCGTCTATCTCGAACTGATCGCCATTCCGCTGTCCATCGCCGTCGCGGTCGCCACCGCCTTCCTGACGGAGCGCTCGGACATTCCCTTCGCCCGCCTGTGGGCGTGGCTGGCGGTCACGCCGCTCGCCGTGCCCGCCTTCGTGCACAGCTATGCCTGGGTCAGCCTGATCCCGAGCATGCACGGGCTTGCAAGCGGCGTCTTCGTCGCGGTACTCGCCTATTATCCGTTCCTCTATCTCCCCGTCGCCGCCACGCTGCGCCGTCTCGACCCGGCGGTGGAGGATGCCGCCGCCTCGCTCGGCCTTGCGCCCGCCGCCGTGTTCTTCCGCGTGGTGCTGCCGCAACTGCGCATCCCCCTTTGCGGCGGCTCGCTGCTGATCGGCCTGCATCTCCTCTCCGAATACGGCCTCTTCGCCATGATCCGGTTCGACACGCTGGCGACGGCGATCGTCGACCAGTTCCAGTCCTCCTACAACAGCCCGGCCGCCAACATGATCGGCGGCGTGCTGGTCGCCTGCTGCCTCTTCCTGCTGGCGCTCGAAGTGCTGCTGCGCGGCAACGAGCGCTATGCGCGCGTCGGCTCCGGCACGGCGCGGCCGGCCGACCGGCAGAAGCTCGGCCGCGTGCGCCTGCCCGCCCTGCTGCTGCCCGCGGCGATGGCGGCGCTGACGCTCGGCGTGCCGCTGGTCACGCTCGGCCGCTGGCTCTGGCTGGGGGGCATCGGCATCTGGGACGGCGCGGTGACGGGCGCGGTCGTGCAGACCCTCGTACTCGCCCTTGCCGGCGGGATACTGACGACCATCGCCGCCGTGCCGATGGCCTGGCTGTCCGTGCGCGCGCCGGGGCGTCTGCAAAGGCTGCTCGAAGCCTGCCACTACTATGTCGGCTCGCTGCCGGGCGTCGTGGTGGCGCTGGCGCTGGTGTCGATCACCGTGCGCTTCCTGCTGCCGCTCTACCAGACCTTCGCCATGCTGCTCGCCGGCTACGTCCTCATGTTCCTGCCGCGCGCGCTGGTCGGCCTTCGCGCCAGCATCGCGCAGGCGCCCGTCGAGCTGGAGTGCGCGGCGATGGCGCTCGGGCGCACGCCCGGGCAGGCCCTGCGGCAGGTCACCCTGCGGCTCGCCGCACCGGGCGCGGCGGCCGGCGTTGCGCTCGTGGCGCTCGGCATCACCAACGAGCTGACGGCGACGCTGATGCTCGCACCGAACGGCGTGGAGACGCTGGCCACCCGCTTCTGGTCGCTGACCAGCGAGATCGACTACGTCGCGGCCGCGCCCTATGCGGTGATGATGGTGGCGCTCTCCCTGCCGCTCACCCTTCTCCTCCACGCCCAATCGAAACGGACGGCCGGTCAATGACGCTGCTCGACCTCGAAGACATCTCCAAGCGCTACGGCTCGGTGCAGGCGCTCGACAGCGTCAGCTTCGCCGTCAGCGCGGGCAGCCGCGCGGCGGTGGTCGGCCCCTCGGGCTCCGGCAAGACGACGCTGCTGCGCATCATTGCCGGCTTCGAATTTCCCGACAGCGGCCGCGTGCGCTTCGACGGCGCATTGCTCGCCGACGGCCCGCAGGGCGTGCCCGCATACCGGCGCGGCATCGGCATCGTCTCGCAGGACGGCGCGCTCTTTCCCCATCTCAGCGTTGCCGACAACATCGCCTTCGGCTTCGGGCGCGGCGCGCCGGACCGGGAAAAACGCATCGCCGATCTTCTCGAAATGGTGGAGCTGGAAGGCGCCATGGCCGCGCGCCGGCCGCACCAGCTTTCCGGCGGGCAGCAGCAGCGCGTGGCGCTTGCCCGCGCGCTCGGCCGCCGGCCGCGCCTGATGCTGCTGGACGAGCCCTTTTCGGCGCTCGACACGGGCCTTCGGGAAAACATGCGCAAGGCGGTCTCGCGCGTGCTGCAGGCGGCCGGCATCACGGCGATCCTCGTCACCCACGACCAGTCGGAAGCGCTTTCCTTCGCCGACAAGGTGGCGGTGCTGCGCGAGGGCCGGCTGGTGCAGGCCGGTTCGCCCCAGACGCTTTACCATCATCCGCGCGACCGCGAGACGGCGCTGTTCCTCGGCGATGCGGTGCTGCTGCCGGCCTTCGTGCGTGACGGCGTTGCCGATTGCGCGCTGGGCCGCGTGGCGGTGGAGGGGGATCATGCCGGCAAGGTGGAGATCATGCTGCGGCCCGAGCAGATCCGCGTTGTCGCCGACAGCGCCTTACCGCAGAACGGCGGGCGCGTGGTCGACGTGCAGTTCGGCGGCGCCGTCTGCACCGTGGCGGTGGCGCTCGCCGACGTCGCCCTGCCGCCGATCCTCATCAAGACGTCAAGCGTCGCCCTGCCTGCGCCGGGCGACCTGGTGCGCCTCGACGTTGCGGGCAGGGCGCATGTCTTTGCCTGACGGCAGCCCTCAGGCGGCCGCGCCCGGCAGGTAGGGCATGACCTCGACCGCGCCGCGATAGATCATGTCGAGCGCGACATAGAGGATGATCGCAAGGCCGACATAGGCGATCCAGCGGTGCTTGTTGAGCAGGCGCGCGATGAAGTTGGCCGCAATGCCCATCAGCGCGATGGAGAGCGCAAGGCCGAGGATCAGCACGCTCGGATGCTCGCGCGCGGCGCCCGCGACGGCGAGCACGTTGTCGAGCGACATGGAGACGTCGGCGACGACGATCTGGGTGGCCGCCTGGAAGAAGGTCTTCTTCGGCGCGTTCTCGACGTCGGCACCCGTCTCGTCCTCATGGCCTGTGGCCCGCAGCTCGCGCCACATCTTCCAGCACACCCACAAGAGCAACAGGCCGCCGGCGAGCAGGAGGCCGATGATGGCCAGGAGATGCACGGCGACCGTGGCGAAGAGGATGCGCAGCACGGTGGCCGCGATGATGCCGACGAAGATCGCCTTCTTGCGCTGCGCGGGATCGAGCCCCGCGGCGGCCAGGCCGATGACCACCGCATTGTCCCCCGCAAGGACCAGGTCGATCGCAATCACCTGCAGGAGCGCCGTCAGGCCGGCCGCTGTCAGAATTTCCATGATGTCCCACCTTCGCTATGCTGTCTGCCGGTGCCGCGCGCCGCGGCCCGATATCATCTCCGCCGGAATGGCCGTCGGGCGCGGCGATCCGCCGCCACCCCGGCCTTTCCGACCAGTACAGCGTCCGCTTTGCCTTTTGCAAGGCCGCGCTGCACTTCTTCAGGCGGTTCGGCGGAATCCTTCGCTGGCGGAAAGCAGCCCCCGCGTATAGTCCTGCGTCACCCGGCGCGCGGCAAGGTCCGCGGCGGTCAGCTGCTCGACCGCCCGCCCGTTCTGCATGACCATCAGCCGGTCGCACATATGGGTGACGACGGCAAGGTCGTGGCTGACCATGACGAAGGTGAGCCCGCGCGCCGCGCGCAGCTGTTCGAGCAGGTTCAGGACCTCCGCCTGCACCGAGGCGTCGAGCGCCGAGGTCGGCTCGTCGAGCAGCAGGATGGACGGCTCGAGGATCAGCGCGCGGGCGATCGCCACGCGCTGGCGCTGGCCGCCGGAAAGCTGGTGCGAATAGCGGAAACGGAAGCCCGCGCCGAGGCCCACCTCGTCGAGCGCGCGCACGATGCGGCTTTCCGTGTCTCCGAAGCCGTGGATGGCGAGCGGTTCCAGCAGCAGCCGGTCAACCGTCTGGCGCGGATGCAGCGAGCCGTAGGGGTCCTGGAACACCATCTGCACCGTGCGGTAGAAGGCCTTGTCGCGCCTGTCGCCGAGCACCTTGCCGTCGACCGCGATGGTGCCGCCGGCAACGGGCGCAAGGCCCGCAACGGCGCGCAGCAGGGTCGACTTGCCCGAGCCGGATTCGCCGACGAGGCCGAAGGATTCGCCCGGCGCGACGGAGAGGCTGACATCCTCCACCGCGACGAAATCGTCGAAGGCGACGCGAAGGCCGTCGATGGCGAGAGCCGGCGTCATTCTTTCCACTCCGCTTTGCGCTCCAGAACGGGCAGGGGATGCCGGTCCGCGCCGATCTCGGGCATGCAGTTGAGAAGGCCCCGCGTATAGGGATGCTTAGCCTCGGCGAGCCGGGCGGCCGGCAGTTCCTCGACGATGCGGCCGGCATACATGACGATGACGCGGTCGCAGAAGGAGGAGACGAGGCGAAGGTCGTGCGAGATGAAGACGAGGCCCATGCCGCGCTCGGCCACCAGCCGGTTGAGGATGCCGAGCACTTCGAGCTGCACGGTCACATCCAGCGCCGAGGTCGGCTCGTCGGCGATCAGCAGCTCGGGGCCGGCGACCAGCATCATGGCGATCATTGCGCGCTGGCCCATGCCGCCGGAGACCTCGTGCGGGTAGAGGTCGAAGACGCGCTCGGGATCGCGGATCTGCACGGCGGCGAGCATGTCGAGCGCGCGTTTGCGGGCCTCCGCCCTGCTCACCGGCTCATGCGCACGCAAGGTCTCGACGATCTGCCGGCCGATGGTCATGACCGGGTTCAGCGAATATTTCGGGTCCTGCAGCACCATGGCGATGCGCTTGCCGCGCAGCGCCCGCCGCTCGGCCTTCGATGCCGTGAGAAGGTCGATGCCGTTGAAATCGAGCCGCTTGGCCGCGATCACGCCGTGCTCGGGCGTCAGGCCCATGATGGCGCGGCCGGTCTGCGACTTGCCGGAGCCGCTCTCGCCGACGATGCCGAGGCGTTCGCGGCCGAGCGTGAAGGAGACGCCGCGCACCGCTTCCACCACGCCGGTGCGGGTGGGGAAGGAGACGCGCAGGTCCTCGACGGTCAGAAGCGCGCTCACTGGCCGCTTCCCCGCGGATCGAGCGCATCGCGCAGCCCGTCGCCGAGCAGGTTGAAGCCGAGGCTGACGATGAGGATGGCAAAGCCCGGCATGGCGGCGACCCACCACTGGTCGAGGATGAAGCGGCGGCCGGAGGCGATCATCGCGCCCCATTCGGGCAGCGGCGGCTGCGCGCCGAGGCCGAGGAAGCCGAGGCCGGCGGCCGTGAGGATGATGCCGGCCATGTCGAGCGTCACGCGCACGATGAGCGAGGAGATGCAGAGCGGCATGATGTGGCGCAGCACGATGCGCCACGGAGAGGCGCCCATCAGCCGTACGGCGAGAATGTAGTCGGAATTGCGCACGGTCAGCGTCTCGGCCCGCGCGATGCGCGCATAGGGCGGCCAGGAGGTGATGGCGATGGCGATGATGGCATTGCCGATGCCGGGGCCGAGCGCGGCGACGAAGGCAAGCGCCAGCACGAGCTTGGGGAAGGCGAGGAAGATGTCGGTGATGCGCATCAGCACCGCATCCACCCAGCCGCCCGCATAGCCGGCGACCGTGCCGACGAGAAGGCCGATCGGCGCGGCGATGACCGCCACCAGCACGACCACCTGGAGCGTGAGGCGCGAGCCGTAGATGAGGCGCGAGAGGATGTCGCGGCCCTGGTCGTCCGTGCCGAGCCAATGGCCCCGTCCCGGCGTCATCAGGCGCGCATTGGCAAGGTCGCCGACATAGGGCGAATGGGGTGCCAGAAGGGGCGCGAAGACGGCAAGGACGATCAGCCCGAGGATGATCGCAAGGCCGACGACGGCGAGCCGGTTGGCGGTGAAGCGCCGCCAGGCGACATAGGCGCGGCCGAGCCGGGCCTGCAGGCGCGATTGCGGCCGGTCGGTCAGGAGCCATTCGCGGCGGGTCATGGTGGCCTCGCTCATCGTGTCCTCGTCCTCGGGTCGAGCATGCGGTAGAGCACGTCGGAAAGCAGGTTGATGGCGATGAAGACGGAACCGATGACGATGGTGCCGCCGAGCACCGCGTTCATGTCGGCGTTTTGCAGGGAATTGGTGATGTAGAGGCCGAGGCCCGGCCAGGCGAAGACGGTCTCCGTCAGCACCGAGCCCTCCAGCAGGCCCGCATAGGAAAGCGCGATCACCGTGACGAGCGGCACGGCGGCATTGCGCAGCGCATGGCCCCAGATGATGCGGGTTTCCGAAAGTCCTTTCGCGCGCGCCGCCACGATATATTCCTGTCCCAGCTCGTTCAGCATGAAGGAACGCGTCATACGGCTGACATAGGCCATGGAGAAATAGCCGAGCAGCGAGGCCGGCAGGATGATGTGCGAGAAGACGTCGCGGAAGACGGCCCAGTCGCGCGCGAGGATCGCATCGAGGAGATAGAAGCCGGTGATCGGCGTGAAGGTATATTCGAACACCACGTCGAGGCGGCCGGGACCGGAGGTCCAGCCGAGCCGGGCATAGAAGACGAGAAGGGCGAGAAGCCCGAGCCAGAAGATCGGCACCGAATAGCCGATGAGGCCGACGATGCGCACCACCTGGTCGGCGATGCTGCCGCGCCTGACGGCCGCCAGCACGCCGAGCGGAATGCCGATCACCGCGCCGATGACCGTGCCGACCGTCGCAAGCTCCATGGTCGCCGGGAAGACGCGGCGGATATCGGTCATCACCGGGTTCGTGGTGAGGACGGACGTGCCGAAATTGCCTTGCAGCACGCCTTTCAGGTAGAGCCAGAACTGCTGGTAGTAGGGCAGGTCCAGCCCCATCTCCAGCCGCACGCGCTCGACGACGCGGGCCGGCGCGCGATCGCCGACGATCGCCAGCACCGGATCGATCGGCACGACGCGGCCGATGAAGAAGGTGACGGCGATGAGGCCGAGATAGGTGGTGGCGACGACCAGCAGGAAGCCGGCCACCGCCTTCAGCCTCGCCCGGGCGCGCCGGTTCGCGCGCCCTGCCGGCCTTTGCGTTTCACTCATGCTCAAGGAGCGGATCCTTCCGGCTCAGTCCTTGGAGATGGGCGCGAGCGGGTTCGAATCGAAGCTCGGCCCCAGCTTGTAGCCCTTGACGTTGCCGCGCACGCCCGCCACCTCGATCTGCTGGTAGAGCATGACGAAGGGGCTGGTTTCGAGCGCTTCCTGCTGGAGCTTCTTGTAAAGCTCGGCGCGCTTGTCGGAATCGCGCTCGAGGAGGGCGGCCTTGACCTGCTCCGTCAGCTCCGGAATGGCCCAGGCATTGCGCCAGGCGAGCGTCTTGAGCGAGGCGTCGTCGCCGTTGTCCGGGTTCGAGGTGAAGGCTTCCGCGTTCGAGTTCGGGTCCCAGTAGTCCATGCCCCATTGGCCGATATAGAGGTCGTGGTTGCGGGCGCGGTACTTGGTGAGCGTCTGCTTGCCGTCGCCGGGGATGATCTCGATCTTCACGCCGGCCTGCGCGGCCGTCTGCTGGAAGGATTCGGCAATGCCGGTCACGGGCTGCGTGTTGCGCACGTCGAAGGTCACGGAGAAGCCGTCCTTGAGGCCCGCCTTTTCCAGCAGTTCCTTCGCCTTGGCGACGTCGAACTTGTAGGGGGCCTCGTCCAGCGCGCCGAGCACGCCCTTGGCCTGGTAGGTCTGGCGGATCTCGCCGACGCCCTTGAGCAGGGTGGAGCCGATCGCGTCGTAGTCGACGAGATACTTGAAGGCCTCGCGCACCTCGGGCTTGGCGAGGTTCTCGTTCTTCTGGTTGAGGCTGATGTAGTAGACCGTGCCCTTGGCCGCGCTGGTGGTGGTGAGGTCCGGGTTCTTGGTGACGGCCTCCAGGTCGCCCGGCTCCAGGTTGCGGGCGACGTCGACGTCGCCGGCTTCCAGCATCAGGCGCTGGGTCGCGCTTTCCTTGACGTGGCGGTAGATAACGCGGGCGAGCGCCGGCTTGTCGCCGTAGTAGTTCTCGTTGCGCTCCATGACGACGATCTCGTTGGCGCGCCAGTCGCGAATGGTGAACGGGCCGGAGCCGGCATAGTGGGTCTTCATCCACGCATAGCCGAAATCGGTGTCGTACTTGTATTCGTCGTTCGGCGTGGTGGCCTCGGCGTGCTCCATCACCAGCTTCTTGTCGAGCACGGCGCCGACCGTGGCGGTGAGGCAGTTGAGCACGAAGCTCGGCGCATAGGCCTTGTCGACGGTGAAGACGAAGGTGCCCTCATCCACGGCCTTGGCCTTTTCCGCGACGTTGTCGCCCGTCAGGCCGAACTGGGTGAGGATGAAGGCGGGGCTCTTGTCGAGCTTGACGACGCGCTCGAAGGACCAGGCGACGTCCTCGGCGGTGATCGGGTTGCCGGAGGCGAACTTGATGCCGGGCTTCAGCTTGAACGTATAGGTCAGGCCGTCGTCGGAGACGGTCCAGCTGTCGGCGATGCCGCCCTTGACCTTGGTGGTATCGGCGATGTCGAGGCGCACCAGCATGTCGTAGGCATTGCCGATGAACTCGGCCGGCGACAGCTCGAAGGATTCGGCCGGGTCCAGCGTGATCGTGTCGTCGATGGCCCAGGCCTCGACCAGCGTGTCGGCCGGCGTTTCCGCGAAGGCCGGCGCCATGCCGCCGGAAACCAGCAGCAGCGAGAAGGCAGCCCCCGCCAGCAGCGGACGCATGCGCATGGTGATGTTTTCGCTTTTCATGGACGTTCCCCGTTTCATCGTGATTGTTCTCTTTCGAAATTCAATCACGAGAGTGCGGGTAAAGACAATCCCTCTTTGAATTCATCCCCTTCGCAAGCAAAGCCGCATATAGAGGCCTGTTTCAGGCGCGGCCCCGGCCGGCGAGCCAGAAACAGGCCTGCGCCAGGAGCCCCGCGCCGAGAAGGACGGCGCCGGCCGCCAGCATCGGGTTGCCGCCGAGCCCGCCGAGCGCCGTGCAGGCCGCGCCGATCGCCATCTGCGCCGCGCCGTAGAGGCCGGAGGCGGAACCGGCCGCCTGCGGATTGACGCCGAGCGCCTCGGTCAGCGCGGCAGGGGAGGCGAGGCCCGCGCCGAAGCTGAAGAACAGCATGGGCACGACCGCGAAGGCCGCGTTCGGCGGACCGGCGAGCGCGGCGGCGAAGAAGAGGGCGGCCGCCACGCAGCTGACGATATTGCCCAGAACCATCACCCGCGTCGTCGGCATGCGGCTGACGGCGCGACTGGCGGCAAGGCTGCCGAACCAGATGCCGGCGACGTTGATGGCGAGATAGGCGCCCACCTCGTAGGTCGGCCGGTGCAGCTGGTCGACGAAGATGAAGGGCGCCGCGCCGATATAGGCATAGAGCGCGGTCGTGGCGCAGCCGCCGCCGATCGTATAGCCGAGGAAGGGGCGGGAGCGCAGCAGCTCCAGATAGTTGCGGGCGACCTGCCGCGCGTCGTTGCCCGGCCGTGCCGGCCCGTCCTTCAGCAGGCGATGGATCAGCAGGAGATTGGCAAGGCCGAGCACGGTGAGCGCCACGAAGATGGAGCGCCAGCCCGTCGTTTCGGCAAGTGCGCTGCCGAGCAGCGGCGCAAGGCCGGGACCGGCCATCGTCATCAGGTTCATCAGCGAGAGCTTGCGCGCGGCCTCGGCGCCCGAGGCCCCGTCCCGCACGATCGCCCGGCCGAGCACGAGGCCCGCGCAGCCGCCGAGCGCCTGGAACAGGCGGGCGACGATGAGGATGCCGATGGTCGGCGCGAAGAAGCAGGCCGCGCTTGCCGCCGTATAGAGCACCATGCCGGTGATCAGCACCGGGCGGCGGCCGTAGCGGTCGGAAATCGGGCCGTAGACGAGCTGGCCGACGGCAAGGCCGGCGATATAGGTGCTGAGCGTGAGCTGCGTGGCGTGCGTCGTCGCGCCGAGGGCCCTTGCGGCAAGGGGAAGGGCCGGCACGAAGATGTGCATGGCCAGTGTCCCGCTGAGGGTGATGAGGGCGAGCAGCCAGAGCGGCGTGCGGCCCGGCATGGTGTCGGCCCCCGGCCCGGCATGGCTTGAAATCACGGTCATGGCTTCCTGTCGCTTTCGGTTGCCGCCATCAGGCGGCGGCATATCTGCGCGAGAACGCGCCGGGTCGTCGCGATATCTTCCGCGGGCGCGCCCTCCAGCACCTCGCGCTCGACGTCCTCGGAGACGCTTTCCACCTGCCGCACCAGCGCCAGCCCGGCAGGGGTGATGCTGATCGCCTTGGCGCGGCGGTCCTCCGCATCCGGCCGCTGCGCGATGAGCCCCGCTGCATCGAGATTGGCGAGGATGCGGACCATGGAGGACGTATCGAGGGTGAGCGTGGCGGCGAGATCCTTCTGCCGCATGGGCTTTCCCGCCTGGGCGAGCCGCAGGAGCGGCAGCCACGTCGCCTCCGTCAGCCCGAAGGCCTGGAGGCGCGCATCCACCGCGCGCCGCCATTGCCGGGCGGCAAGGGCGACGAGCGCGCCGAGGCGGCCGTTCGCACGGGATTCATCGAAGGAGGAGGTCACGGGAGCGGGTTCTATTTAGTTTGTATGCAAACCAAATAGATGACATGCAAACCAATAGCAAGACCGAATCCGCGAAAAGTCGGATCGACGGAGAGAAAGGGGAGGGGGCTCAGCCCGCCAGCACGCGGTACGTTCCGTAGAGAACGACGAGCAAGGCCGCGACGGCGCCGAGGATGAGGCCGAGGCGCTTTTCGACGAAGGCCTGGATCGCCACGCCGTAGCGGCGCAGCAGGAAGGCGAGCAGGTAGAAGCGCAGGCCCCTTGCGACGACGGCCGAGAGCACGAAATGCGAGAGCTTCACATGCACGACGCCGGCGAGGATCGTCACCACCTTGATCGGCGGCAGGTGCGCAAGGCCGGAGGTGACGAGCAGCAGGTTCAGCTGCTCCTCGCCGACATGGGACTTCAGCTGCTCGAACGTGTCCAGCTTGCCGTAGAAGGCGAGGATCGGCTTGGCGATGCTTTCATAGGCGTAGAAGCCGAGCATCCAGCCGGCGATGCCGCCCGCCACCGAGGCGGCCGTCGCGACGAAGGCATAGCGGTAGACCCGGTCCGGCCGGGCAAGCGCCATCGGCAGGAAGAGCACGTCCGCCGGAACGAGGAAGACGGAGCTTTCGACGAAGGCGATCAGCGCAAGCCAGGCTTCGGCCGCCTTGCGGCCTGCCAGCGAGAGCGTCCAGGCATAGAGTTTTCGGAGCATGAAGTCTGCGCCCTGAGGAAAGCCGGATGGCGGCAGGCCCGGGCGGGCGCCGCCCGGGTGAGGTATATCGTTCGCCGTCCGAACTCAACCCTTCTTCGCCATGTCGCGCCGGAGCTCCGCCATGGCGCGGCGCATGCCGTGCAGCTGGTCCATCAGGTGCAGGATCACGTCGATGCCCGCATCGTTCGCGCCGATCCCCGATTGCAGCTCGCCGATCAGCCGCGCCCGCGCCACGTCGATCTCCCGGAAGCGCGGGCCGGACGGGGTATCCTCCGGCACAAGCCATTCCTGCTCCATCCACAGTTCCAGAACCTGCACCCGAAGGCCGGAGATCTTCAAGAACGCCTGCTTGTCCATCGCCATGCTCAGCCCTCCTCGCGCGGGTCGAATGCCTTGCCCTTCGCCCAGCCGGATACGAACGCCTCGAGCTCGGGATCGGGCGGGCTCGGCAGCACCACCTTCAGCTTGACGAACTGGTCGCCGGACCCGCCGCCACGCTTCGGAGCACCCTTGCCCTTCAGACGCAGCACCGTGCCCGTGTTCGACCCCTTCGGCACCGCCATGGTCACCGCGCCCGTCGCCGTCGGAACGCGGATGCGCCCGCCCAGCACCGCCTCGCTCAGCGAAACGGCAAGCTCGATCGCGATGTCGTCGCCCTCCCGCGTGAAGCGCGGATCGGGCAGCACCTCCACCTCGATCAGCGCATCGCCCGGCCCGCCGCTGCCCCTGCCCGGCGCGCCCTTGCCCTTCAGCCGCAGCGTCTGGCCGCTGACGAGGCCCGGCGGGATCTTCACGTCCAGCGTGCCGCCGTCCGGCAGCGTGATGCGCTTGCTGGCCCCGGCGATCGATTCGGAAAAGGCGATCGCCAGCCGGTAGTGCATGTCCTCGCCGCGCCGGTTGGCCTGCGCCCGCTGGCTGCGCCGCAGGAGGTCGGCGAAGACGTCGTCGTTGTCCATGAAGTCGGAAAAGCCGGACGTATTGGCATAGGCATGGCCGCTGTCGGCCCCGGCATAGTCGCGGTAGTAGTTCTGGCGCGGCGGCCGCTCGGCGCCCGACGCGTCGATCTCGCCCGCATCGAAGCGCTTGCGCTTGTCGGCATCGCCGAGAAGGTCGTAGGCCGCCGCCACCTCCTTGAACTTCTCCTCCGCGCTCTTGTCGCCCGGATTGAGATCGGGGTGCAGCTTCTTGGCGAGCTTGCGGTAGGCGCTCTGGATCTCGGACGCCGACGCGCTCGCGGAAACGCCAAGGACCTCATAGGGATTTTTCACGCGCGGGCTCCGGTCGGTGTGGAAAACTCGCCATTATATGAGGACGAGGCCCGCCTTCGGCAACCGGCAAGACGTCAAGCGTTCGCCTCCCGCGCCGCCTGCAGCCGCATCAGGATATCGATGAGGCGAGGGGCCATCTCGCGGATCTCGGTGAGGTGGATAGCGGTCAGGCGTTCGAGCACGTCGTCGGCCTTGTCGGTCAGCTCCAGCGTCTGGCGGCGGCGGTCGGCCGGGTCGGTGCGGCGGCGCACATAGCCGGCCGCGACCAGCCGTCCGACCAGCTCCGTCGCCGAATGGGGGGCGATCAGCAGGCGCTCGGCGAGCTTGCCGACCGTCATGGCCTCACTCTCCCGGTAGCCGCGGATCGCCAGCAGCGCCTGATGCTGCTGGGGCGGCAATCCCTCGCCATGGGCTGCCGACGTGCTGAAATCCATGAACCGCCGCAGCGTGTAGCGCAGATTGGACAGGCCCTCGTAGTCGGCGTCGCTCAGTCTCTCTGTCGGCATTCCCATTCCCGCTTTCCGTGATGCGTGCAACCAGCCTTACCCCATTGCGCCGCAAACGTGTAGGCCGGCCGGCCGCCTTCGCATCGGCACGGTGCCTGTTGATTTATATCGCAGTACGATATATTGGCGGCCTCCACCAGAACGCAAGCGACAGGACGCAGCATGCCGCAACAGAAAATTCCTCCCCGGCCGCACGATTTCACCGGGGGCCTTGCCCGGCGCGAGGCCGGAGACTTCACGACGGACAGGCGCGTCCTCGCGCTGATCGGCATGGCCGTGATCATCGGTACGGCCGGCGCCTTCTCCGCCCGGCTGCTGCTGGATCTCATCGCGCTCGTGACCAACCTTGCCTGGTTCGGCCATTTCAGCATCGGCCCGGCCACGCCCGGCGAAGCGCCCCGCTCGCTGTGGATGGTCGCCACGCCCGCCATCGGCGGCCTGCTGATCGGCCTCATGGCCCGCTACGGGTCGGAAAAGATTCGCGGCCACGGCATTCCCGAGGCCATCGAGGCGATCCTGATCGGCGGCAGCCGCATGTCGCCGAAGGTCGCGGTGCTGAAGCCGCTCTCCTCGGCGATCTCCATCGGCACCGGCGGCCCCTACGGCGCGGAAGGCCCGATCATCATGACGGGCGGGGCCATCGGCTCGCTGTTCGCCCAGTATTTCCACCTCAGCTCCGCCGAGCGCAAGACGCTGCTCGTCGCGGGCGCCGCCGCCGGCATGACGGCGATCTTCAGCTCGCCGATCGCCGCCGTGACGCTCGCCGTCGAGCTGCTGCTCTTCGAATGGAAGCCGCGCAGCTTCATCCCGGTCGCCGTCGCCGCCTGCGTGTCGGCCTGCTGGCGTCCCTTCCTGTTCGGCAGCGGCGCGCTGTTCCCCAAGCAGTTCCATATGGACCTGCCCTGGTGGGTCATCGGCCTGTGCGCGCTGATGGGCATCGTCGCCGGCCTGCAGTCCGGTCTCTTCACCGCGCTGCTCTACAAGATCGAGGACACCTTCGAGGCGCTGCCCATCCACTGGATGTGGTGGCCGGCCATCGGCGGCGCCATCGTCGGCCTCGGCGGCCTGATCGAGCCGCGCGTGCTGGGCGTCGGCTACGACATCATCGACGGCCTCCTCAACAGCCGGCTCCTGCCGCAGACGGTGCTGACGATCCTCGTGGTCAAGGCTTCCGTCTGGCTCGTCTCGCTCTCCTCCGGCACATCGGGGGGCGTGCTCGCGCCGCTCCTCATCTTCGGCGGCGCGCTCGGCTGGCTGATCGGCCTTGCGCTGCCCGGCGATCCCGGCTTCTGGGCGCTGCTCGGCATGGCCGCCATGATGGGCGGCACGATGCGCGCGCCGCTGACCGGCACCTTCTTCGCGATGGAGCTGACCGGCGACGTCTCGATCCTGATGCCGCTGCTGGCGGCGACCGTCTCGGCCTATGCCGTGACGGTGCTCCTGCTGCGCCGCTCGATCCTGACGGAGAAGATCGCCCGCCGCGGCCAGCACATCACCCGCGAATACGGCATCGATCCGTTCGAATACACGCGGGCGCGCGACATCATGATCGGAAAGGTCGACACGCTGCCGGCCGACATGACGGTCGAGGCGGCCTCCGCCTTCTTCGCCGAGACGGAGCGCACCCACCGCGTCTATCCGGTCGTCGATGCCAACGGGCTGGTCAAGGGCCTCGTCTCGCGCGGAGACGCGCTGCGCTGGCAGCAGCACCCGACGCCGGGCAAGCAAACCCTCGACGACCACGTCTCCGACACTTCGGTGCCCGTCGCCCATCCCGACGATTCGATCGGCTATGTCGCGGACCTGATGCTGGCCGCCGATGTCGGCCGCATCCCGATCGTCGACCCCGAGACGGGGCGCCTGCAGGGCCTGCTGGCGCGCAAGGACCTCCTGCGCCTTCGCCATGCGGCCAATGCGCAGGAAAACGAGCGCAAGCCCTATCTCGGGCCGAAGAAGTCGGAAACGGGCAAGGCCGGCTGAAGCCGGCGGCGCTGCCGCGGCGGGCCTTCCGCCGCGGCCTTCAGCGCCTAGGCGCGGGGACCTTGCGAGGAGGCCGGCCCGGAAGGCTCCGTGTTGAACGCCGAATCCACCAGGCTCATCCACTGGCGCGCATTGTCGAAGAGCAGCGCGAAATCGTAGCGCCACTCGAGGAGAAGAAGCTGCCAGGCATTGCTGTCGAGGCTGGCCAGCCGCTCGTCGAGCTTGCCCCTCAGCGCCGCCATCTGCCCCGAGGGCGGCGCGGCGGCGGCCTCCGTTCCGTGCGCTTGCGGGCGCGCGGCAAGCTGGAGTTGGCGGTCCAGTTCAAGAAGCTCGGCTTTCAGGCTTTCCAGGTTTTCGGACATGGCTTCGGGTCTCCATCCAATCCGATAATTATATCGTATCACGATATAATTTCAAGCCGGCTGGCAGGCACCGGAACAGGACCGCATTGCAAGCGATTGTGCTTTGCACCATATTCCCGCCCACCAAGCAGCTCGCAGGGAAACCTTCCATGACATCGTCGAACGCCGCGGCCGGCGAAAAACCCGAACTGCGCAAGTTCCTTGTGCTGCTCCTCGGCTCGATCGGGGTCGTCTACGGCGACATCGGCACGAGCCCGCTCTATGCCTTCCGCGAGGCGCTGCGGCCGTTCGTGGCCGACGGGGTCGTGCGGCAGGATGTCGTCATCGGCCTCATCTCGCTGATGGTCTGGACGCTGACCGTCATCGTCACCTTCAAATACGTGCTGTTCCTGCTGCGCGCGGACAATGACGGCGAAGGCGGCACGCTCTCGCTGCTCGCCCTCCTCATGAAGAAATCGGGCAGCTACCTGCCGGTCCTCTTCTTCGCGGGCGTCATCGGCGCGGCGCTCTTCATCGGCGATGCGATGATCACGCCGGCGCTCTCCGTCATGTCGGCGCTGGAAGGCCTCAACCTCGTGACGCCCGCCTTTTCCGGCTATGTCCTGCCCATGTCGGCGGCGATCATGGCCGGCCTGTTCTTCGTCCAGTCGAAGGGCACGGCCGCCGTCTCCCGCTTCTTCGGGCCGATCACCGTGCTCTGGTTCCTCGCCATGGCCTGGGGCGGCCTCATCCATCTCGGCGACGACCTGACGATCCTCGATGCCCTCAACCCGCTGAACGCGCTGTGGTTCATCACCCATGCCGGCAGCGTCGGGCTCATCGTGCTGGGCGCCGTCTTCCTCACCGTCACCGGCGCCGAGGCGCTTTACGCCGACCTCGGCCATTTCGGCCGCAAGCCGATCCAGACCGCCTGGTTCGTCCTCGTCTTCCCGGCGCTCGCCCTCAACTATCTCGGCCAGGGCGCGCTGATCCTCACCCATCCCGAAGCGGTCGCCAATCCGTTCTTCCTGCTCTATCCCGGCTGGGCGCTCCTGTCCATCGTCATCCTCGCCACCATGGCGACCATCATCGCCAGCCAGGCCGTGATCACCGGCGCCTTCTCGCTCGCCCGCCAGGCCGTGCATCTCGGCTTCCTGCCGCGCCTGATGATCAAGTTCACCTCCGAGACCAATACCGGCCAGATCTACGTGCCGGCGGTCAACGGCGTCCTCTTCATCGGCGTCCTCGTCCTCATCTTCGCCTTCCGCAGCTCCGAATCGCTCGCCACCGCCTACGGCATCTCCGTCACCGGCGCGATGGTGGTCACGACCCTGATGGCGCACCAGTTCCTGCGCCAGATCTGGCGCTACTCCACCGTCGCGGCCACGCTCCTGCTCCTGCCGCTCCTCCTGATCGAGGCCGTGTTCCTGGCGGCCAACCTCCTGAAGATCCACGACGGCGGCTGGGTGCCGGTGGCGCTGGCGCTCTCCATCATGATCGTCATGTGGACCTGGACGCGCGGCACCAAGTACCTCAAGGACAAGATGGCGCAGAACGACGTACCGCTCACCGACTTCATCACCGCGCTCGACAGGAAATCCGCCCATGCCCCGGCCATCGTGCCCGGCACGGCCGTGTTCCTGACGAGCGTGCCCGACCGCGCGCCGGCCGTTCTCCTCCACAACATCAAGCACAACCACGTCCTGCACGAGCGGAACGTCATCCTCACCGTCTGGACGCAGGACAAGCCCTACGTGCCGGAGGAGGACCGCATCAGCATGCACAAGCTGAGCGAGCGCTTCCTGCGCATCGATCTCGCCTTCGGCTTCATGGAGGAGCCGAACATCACCAAGGCCCTCAGCCTCTGCCGCAAGAAGGGCTTCAAGTTCGAGATCATGCAGACCTCGTTCTATCTCGGCCGGCGCAACCTCGTGCGCTCGCCGACCGTCGGCCTGCCGGCCTGGCAGGAGCGGCTCTACATCGCGCTCGCCGATTTCGGCATCGACCCGTCCGACTATTTCCGCCTGCCGGCCAACCGCGTGGTGGAACTCGGCGAGCAGGTCGCCATCTGACGGGACATGTCGCACTTGAAAATAGAATGTACCCGGCGACAGATAAAAGTCGCATAAGACTTGTTATGGAACACGTCTATCCATAAGGGCGGACGGCCTGCCTGCGACGCTATTGCACTTTCACCCCGCCGTGCCTTGCGCTAAAAGTGGCATCCGAAATACTTCTTATTGCCGTGCGGCCCGTGGCGGGCCGAGGGGACGCTCCATGCGGATGACGCTTCATACAGATTATGCCCTGCGCATGCTGATCTATGTCGCATCGCGCCGGGACGGCGTGTGCACCGTCAACGACGTCGCGGAAGCCTACCGGCTCTCACGCAACCACCTCCTGAAGGTGGCCCAGACGCTGCGCGGCCTCGGCTTCATCGAGACGACCCGTGGGCGCAGCGGCGGCATCCGTCTCGCCAAGGCACCGGGCGAGATCGGCCTCGGCGCGCTGGTACGGGCGACGGAAGAGGAATTTTCCCTCACCGAATGCATGCAGGCCCAGGGCCGCGCCTGCGCGATCTCGCCGGCCTGCCGGCTCAAGGGCATGCTGCACGAGGCGCTCGCCGCCTTCCTGGGGGTACTCGACAAATACACGCTCGAAGATATCGTGCGCAACAGGGCCGCGCTCGGCCCCCTGCTCGGCCTCGACACCGCGGCGGCGTAAGACGGAAGGAAAACAGATGGTCACGGGATTGACGGTTTCGGAGCGCCACATGGCCCTCCTCGTGCTCGGCGCGCTGGCGCTCGTCGGGCTTGCCATGGCGGTCGGCGGACGCGGCGATCCGCTCGCCGTGCACGGCTTCATCGTGCTTGCCTTCAGCCTCGGCCTCGGCTTCGTCGTGCTTTCGGCGCTCTTTGCGCCCGAGCCGGCGGAAAGCCGGCTCTCGGAATATTACGACGACCCGACGCGGGTGGGCATCATCCTGTCGCTCGCCTGGGCGGTCGCCGGCATGTTCGTCGGCGTGTGGGTGGCCGCGCTCCTCGCCTGGCCGGAGCTGACCTTCGTTGATTCGGCCTGGGCAAGCTTCGGCCGGCTGCGGCCCGTGCACACCAGCGGCGTCATCTTCGGCTTCGGCGGCAACGCGCTGATCGCCACCTCCTTCCACGTCCTCCAGCGCACCTCGCGCGCCCGCCTGCCCGACCAGTTCAGCCCGTGGTTCGTGCTGATCGGCTACAACCTCTTCTGTCTGATCGCCGCGAGCGGCTATCTCATCGGCGTCACCCAGTCGAAGGAATATGCCGAGCCGGAATGGTATGCCGACATCTGGCTGGTCATCGTCTGGGTCGTCTATTTCCTGCTCTACATCCGCACGCTCCAGCGCCGCAAGGAACCGCATATCTACGTGGCCAACTGGTACTACATGGCCTTCATCCTGGTCGTGGCGGTGCTGCACATCGTCAACAACCTCGCCGTGCCCGTCTCCTTCGGCGAGGCGAAGAGCTACTCGCTGTTCTCCGGCGTGCAGGATGCCATGACGCAATGGTGGTACGGCCATAACGCCGTCGCCTTCTTCCTCACCTCCGGCTTCCTCGGCATGATGTACTACTACCTGCCCAAGCGCGCGGGCCGGCCGATCTTCTCCTACCGGCTCTCCATCATCTCCTTCTGGGGCATCACCTTCATGTATATGTGGGCCGGCGCGCACCACCTGCACTACACGGCGCTGCCGCAATGGGTGCAGACGCTCGGCATGACCTTCTCCCTCGTGCTGCTCGTGCCCTCCTGGGCATCGGCCGGCAACGCGCTCGCAACGCTCAACGGCGCCTGGCACAAGGTGCGCGACGACGCCACGCTGCGCTTCATGATGGTCGCGGCCGTCTTCTACGGCCTCTCCACCTTCGAGGGCTCGTTCATGGCGATCCGCGCGGTCAACTCGCTTTCGCACTACACCGACTGGACGGTCGGCCATGTCCATGCCGGCGCGCTCGGCTGGGTGGCGATGATCACCTTCGGCTCGCTCTACGCCCTCGTGCCGTGGATGTGGAAGACGGAGCGCATGTATTCGCCGAGGCTGATCGAGCTGCATTTCTGGCTCGCGCTGGCCGGCACCGTCGTCTACGTCTTCGCCATGTGGAATTCGGGCATCATCCAGGGCCTGATGTGGCGCACCTATAACGACAGCGGCACGCTCGCCTATTCCTTCATCGACAGTCTGGTTGCCATGCATCCCTATTATATCGCCCGCGCCTTCGGGGGCCTCCTGTTCCTGACCGGCGCCGTCGTGTGCTGCATCAACGTCGCCATGACGATCCGCATGGCGCGCAATGCCCGCAAGGCGGAAGCCGGCGGCGACGTGCCGCTCTACGGCCAGGCCGGCGCCGCGCAGGCAGGAGAATGATCATGAAGGAATTCTTCCACCGCAAGATCGAGCGCAACGCCATCGGCTTCGTGCTCGCCATCGTCGGCGTCGCCTCCATCGGCGGCCTCGTCGAGATCGCACCGCTCTTCACCATCCACGAGACGGTGGAGGAGGCGCCCGACATGCGGCTCTATACGCCGCTGGAGCTGGCCGGGCGCAACATCTACATCCGCGAGGGCTGTTATGCCTGCCATTCGCAGATGATCCGCACGCTGCGCGACGAGGTGGAGCGCTACGGCCCCTATTCGCTCGCCGTGGAATCGAAATACGACCACCCGATGCTGTGGGGCTCCAAGCGCACGGGGCCGGACCTTGCCCGCCTCGGCGGCAAGTATTCCGACGCCTGGCACGTCGCGCACCTCATGAACCCGCGCGACGTCGTGCCCGAATCGGTCATGCCGCGCTACGGCTGGCTGAAGCGCAACGTGCTGAGGATCGACGACCTCGGCAGGCACCTTGCCGCCCAGCGCGACGTCGGCGTGCCCTATACGGATGCGATGATCGAGAACGCCGTGGCCGACGCCCGCGGACAGGCCAATCCCGACGGCCCGGAAGCCGGCGGCGTTGCCGAGCGTTACGGCGAGGCGACCAACGTGCGCGCCTTCGACGGCAACCCGGGCACCCTGACGGAGATGGACGCGCTCGTCGCCTATCTCCAGATCGTCGGCCAGCTCACGCAGGCCGCCCATCAGGAAACGGCGGCGAAGGAGGAATGACCATGGGCATCGACCACGAAAGCGTCGTCGCCGTCTCCAAGAGCTGGGGGCTGTTCTACCTGCTCGCCATGGCGGCAGGGGTCCTCGTCTACACGCTCTGGCCCGGCAACAGGAAGCGTTTCACCCACGCCAAGACGAGCATTCTCGACACGAACGACCGGCCGGGGGAATAGGGCATGGCTACCGAACGACACGATCCCGCCACCGGGCGGCTGACCACCGGGCACGAATGGAACGGCATCGAGGAACTGGAGACGCCCATTCCGCGCATCGTCTTCTTCTTCCTCGCCGTCACCACGCTCTTCGCCATCGTCTACTGGATCCTCATGCCGGCCTGGCCGGTCGGCATCACCTATACCAAGGGTCTGCTCGGCATCGACCAGCGCGCCGTGGTGACGAAGCAGGTGGAGGACGCCGCGACCGCACGCGCCGCCTGGACCGGCCGCATCGCGGAAGCCAGCCTTGCCGACATCGCCGCCGATCCGGAGCTGATGCATCATGTGCGCGAGACCGGCCGCACGCTCTTCATCGACAATTGCGCCGCCTGCCACGGCGTGCGCGGCACCGGCGGGCCGGGCTTCCCCAACCTTGCCGCCAAGGCATGGCTGTGGGGCGGCGATCCGGACACGATCGAGGAGACGATCCGCATCGGCATCAACGGCACGAGCCCCGACACCCGCGTCTCCGAGATGATGGCCTTCGGCCGCGACGGCATGCTTGAAGCCGACCAGGTGCGCGCGGTGGCCGCCTATGTGCGCTCGCTCTCCAACCTGCCGATGAGCGAGGCCGACAAGGCGCGCATCGAGACGGGCAAGGGGATCTTCGCCGAGAATTGCGTGGCCTGCCACGGCGAGGATGCGCGCGGCAGCACGGATGCCGGCGCGCCGAACCTCACCGACGCCACCTGGATCTACGGCAGCGACGCGCAGACCGTGTTCACCACGATCTATTCCGGCCGGCAGGGCCATATGCCGAGCTGGGAGGCCCGCCTTTCGCCCGTCGATACCAAGATGCTGGCGCTCTATGTCGGCACGCTCGGGGAGGAAAGCCCATGAGTGCCGGCGCAAGCCCCGGGGCGCCACGCATCAACTGGCGATGGACGTCGCTTGCCATCGTCGTCGCCGGCACCCTGCTGTTCATCGGCGCCAATGCGCATCTCATCCATGTCGCGCTGCGCTCGCAGCCCGACTGCGTGCAGCACCTGAAGAGCGAAGGCACGGGCGGAACGTTCCGCGCCGCGCAATCGTCCTGCTGAAAGGAGGAACATCCCATGGCCACGAGCGAAAAGATCGCTGACGCCCCGCTGCCGCTCGCCGAGCAGCGCCGCCGCCACCTGCCGGCCGGTGCGGCCCTCGGCTGGCTTGCCGCCGGCTGGCGCGACCTCTGGCGCACCCCGCTGCCGAGCCTCTTCTACGGCTTTGCCGTCTTCTTCCTGTCGGTCGCGGTCGTCTGGTGCCTCTTCCGCATGGAGCTGGACTATATCCTTTTCCCGGCGCTCGCCGGCTTCATGGTGGTCGGCCCGCTGGTGGCCATCGGCCTCTACCGCAAGAGCCAGGACCTGGAGGCGGGCATCCAGCCGAGCCTCTCGCGCATGATCCTCGTCAAGGCGCAGTCGGGCGCGCAGGTCTGGTTTACCGGAGCGATCCTGTGCCTCCTGATGCTGGTCTGGATGCGCGCGGCCGTCATCATCTATGCGCTCTTCGTCGGCCTTCGCCCCTTCCCCGGCCTCGACAACATCGTCGCCATGCTCACCTCGACGCCGGAAGGGCTCGGCATGCTCGTCGTCGGCACGGCCGTCGGCGGGCTCTTCGCCGCCTTCTCCTTCGCCATCAGCACCTTCGCCATCCCCATGCTGCTGGCGGAGAAGACCGACGCCTTCACCGCTATGGGCACCAGCATCTCGCTGGTCTTCCGCAACCTGCCGGTCATGCTCGCCTGGGGCGCCATCGTGCTCGTCCTCACCCTCATCGGCCTTGCGACGGGGCTTGTCGGCCTCATCGTGATCTTCCCGCTGCTCGGCCACGGCACCTGGCACAGCTACAGGGCGATCCGATGAGGGGAAGGCCCGCACCCGCCCGCACCGTGGTCATCGACGGCAAGCTCCTGCCGGAGGTGCTCGACGAGGCGATGGTCCATGCCGTCGTGCACGGCTTCTACGACGAGATCCGCAAGGACGACCTGCTCGGCCCGATCTTCAACGGCATCATCGCGCCGGAAGACTGGCCGGTGCATCTCGCCAAGATGTGCGACTTCTGGTCGGCCACGCTGCTGCGCACCGACCGCTACGACGGCCGGCCGCTGCCGCCGCATCTTGCGATCCCGGAGCTCGGGCAGGAGCATTTCCATCGCTGGCTCTCGCTGTTCCGCACGACGGTGGAGCGGCTGTGCCCGCCGGAGGTCGCCGATCTCTTCCTCGACCGGGCGCTGCGCATCGCCCATTCCTTCCGCCTTGCCATCGCCTTCCATCGCGGCGACGACACGACCAACATCGTGCCGATCTCGCGGGAGGCGCTGTCATGAGCGGGGACGGGCCGCTGACGCTCACCCGCGACGCCGAGGGCGAATTCCTCCTGCCGGCGGAGCTGCTGGCCGGCCGTTTCGGCTGGCCGACGCAGACATTGCGCGACTACATGCGCCGCGGCCTCGTCGCCTCGCGGGTCGAGCGCGGCGAGGGTGAGGACGAGGGCCGCTGGCGGCTTTCCGTGCGCTGCGGCAACCGCCGCTGGCGGGCGGTCGTCGAGGCCGACGGAACCGTCGGCGCCCAGCAGGTCGACGTCCTTTCCGCGCAGGCGCCCCGCTGAGGCCTATCCCGAACGCCCCTCCGTACTGACGAAATGCCCCGGATGGAAGGCGACGCGCACCGTCGTGATGGGGCCAAGGTCGTTCCAGGTCGTGCGGTGCAGGACCAGCAGGGCCTGGCCATGGCGCGTCCCGAGCAGCCGCGCATCCCGCCGGTCGGCGTTTTCCGCCGAGAAGGCGACGTCGGCATGCAGGTACGGCGTGTTGAGCACCAGCCATTCGTTGGCGTTGAACCGGCCGAGGTCCACCGTGTCCAGCCCCGGCACGGCCTGCGGGTTGAGCCAGCGGTCCTCGATCTGGAAGGGCCGCCCGTTGCCGTAGTGCACGGCTCGCATGTGAACCAGCACCTCGCCTTCCGGCAGGTTGAGCCGCGCGGCGATCTCCGCCGGGATGGGGCTGCGCCGGTGGGCGACCACGCGATGGCTGTAGGCCATGCCCGCCTGCTCGACCTGCTCGCGCACGACCGGAATGGCGAAGACCGCCTTGTGGTTGATGGCGACGCGCGTTCCCGCGCGGCGACGGCGATCCAGGAAACCCTCGTCCGCCAGCATCTGCAGGGCCTTGTTGACGGTCGCGCGCGCGGCGTCGAACTCGATGGCGAGGTCCGCCTCGTCGGGGATACGGTCCCCATGCCGCCATTGACGCCCGACGATGCGCCGCCGCACCTCCGCGGCGATGGCCTGCGCCTTGGCGGCCGCCGAACCTGATCGCTTGCCGGTCATCCGCCCTGCCTCCCTGCCGGTCGATGCTCCCGATGGATTCACCCATAGCATAAAAATATGTCTAGACATATGAAGTGTTATGTTTATACATATTAGCGTGGATCGGCTGGGAGGACGCATCACATGCAGGCATCGTGCGACAAGGCATCCGCGCCTCTTGCCGGCATCAAGGTGCTGGATCTTTCCCGCGTGCTGGCAGGCCCCTACTGCACCGCGCTGCTCGCCGACCTCGGCGCCGAGGTCATCAAGCTGGAGCCGCCGGCCGGCGACGACTATCGCCATATCGGCCCGTTCCGCGACGGCGAAAGCGCCCTCTTCACCCTGAACAACCGCGGCAAGAAAAGCCTCGTGCTCGACCTCAAGAATCCCGGCGACCAGGCGATCGCGCAGGCCATCGCCACGCGCGTCGACGTGGTCGTCGAGAATTTCCGCCCCGGCGTCGCCGCCCGCCTGGGCCTTGGCGCCGAGGCCCTGCGCGCCGCGAATGCACGGCTCGTCTATTGCTCCATTTCCGGTTTCGGGCAGCAAGGCCCGTTCAAGGACCTGCCGGCCTACGATCTCGTGGTGCAGGCCATGTCCGGCCTGATGGCCGGCACGGGCGAGGAAGGCGGCGCGCCGCTGAAGACCGGCGAAAGCATTGCCGACCTCATCGCCGGGCTTTTCGCAAGCTGGTCCATCATGGCCGCCCTGGTGCAGCGTGACCGCACGGGACAGGGCGCGACGCTGGACGTCGCCATGTACGACGCCCTCTTCTCCATGCTGACCACCAGCCATGCGCTGCATTTCTATGCCGGCGCGCTGCCGCAGCGGGTCGGCAACCGCCATCCGCTCTCCACCCCCTTCGGCTGTTTTGCGACGACGGACGGCCAGGTGGTCATCGCCGTCCTCAGCGGCAGGCAGTTCGCCGCCCTTGCCGCGCTGATCGGCGCCCCGCAGGCGGCAGGCGACCCGCGCTTCGCCAGCGACGAGAGCCGCACGGCGCACGAGCCGGAGCTGAAGGCGCTGATCGAGACCTGGTCGCGCGGCTTGACGACCGAAGAGGCCGTGGCTGCCCTTTCCGGCGCGGGCCTGCCGGCAGCGCCCATCTGGGATATCGCGCAGGCCGCCGACAACGAACACGCTACCGCCCGCGGCCTCGTCAGCCACCTGCCGCATCCGGTGCTCGGCATGGCTCCGACGGTCGGCCAGCCGGTGCTTTTCGATGGCAGGAAACCCGCCGCCACGGCATCCGCCCCGCGTCTCGGCGGCGATATCGCGGCGATCCTGAAAGAATTCGGACTGGAGAAAGCCCGATGAGCGACGACTGGCACATGCTTTCCGAGGAAGAGACGCTGTTCTGCGACGTGCTGACCCGCGTGTGCGCCGAGCAGATCGCCCCCCTCGCCCACGAGACGGACGAGACCTCCGCCTTCGTCCACCGCCAGCTGAAGGTCCTCGGCGAGGTCGGCATGATGGGCGCGAACCTGCCGGAAGAATATGACGGCAGCGGCATTTCCGCGCCGGCCTTCCTGCGCGCGGTCGCCATCGTCGCCGGCGCCTGCGGCTCCACCGCCTCCGCGCTGACGGCCCATTACCTTGCGACCGATTCCATCCTCATCGGCGGCAACGAGGCGCAGAAGCGAAAATGGCTGCCGGAGGCGGCCAGCGGCGCCGCGCTCGGCGCCTTCGCGCTCACCGAGCCGGGCGCCGGCTCCGACCCCGCCGACATGAAGACCCGCGCGCGCCGCACCGAGGCCGGCTGGCACGTCAAGGGCACGAAATGCTTCATCTCGAACGGCGGGGTGGCGGATTTCATCGTGCTCTACGCCGTCACCGACCCGGAAAAGGCCCATCGCGGCATCTCCGCCTTCATCCTGCCCAAGGGCACGCCCGGCCTCGAGGCCGGCCCCGCGGAAAAGACCATGGGCCTCAAGGGCGGCCACGTCTTCACCCTCAACATCGACTGCCACCTGCCGGAAGACGCCCTTCTCGGCGAGGAAGGCCGCGGCTTCCGCACCGCCATGCAGGTGCTCGACAATGGCCGCATCGAGGTCGCCGCCCAGTGCCTCGGCCTTGCCGAGGCGGCGATGACATCCGCCATCGCCTATACGAAGGAGCGCGTGATCGGCGGCCAGCCGCTCAGCGAGCGGCAGGGCATCCGCTGGATGATCGCCGACATGGGCGTCGCCTACCGCTCCGCCCTGCTGCTCTCGCAGGATGCCGCGCGCCAGCGCCAGAAGGCCCATGACGAGGGCGGGCGCTTCACGCTCGCCTCCTCCATGGCCAAGCTTGCGGCCTCGGAGGCCGCGGCCAAGGTGGCCGATACCGCGCTGCAGCTTCACGGCGGCTACGGCTATACCCGCGACTTCCCCATCGAGCGGATCAACCGCGATCTGCGCATCATGCGGATTTACGAGGGATCAAGTGAAATCCAGCGCATTATCATCGCCGGCAATATGCTAGCGTGACGCCAACGATGCGCCGGGCACGCATTCGATACCAACCAACCACAGCCTAACCAGGAGGATGAAATGACCCTTTCGAAAACCTTGAAATCCATGCTGTTCGGCGTCGCTGCCCTTGCGCTCGCCGGCCCGGCCCTTGCCGACCAGCTCGCCGACATCAAGGCCGCCGGCAAGATCGTCACGGCGACCGACATGCACTATGCCCCCTTCGACATGCTGGTCGACGGCACCTATGACGGCATGACGAAGGACCTCTTCGACGGCGTCAGCAAGGAACTCGGCGTCGAGCCGGTCTACCAGGACATTCCGTGGACGGCCGAACTGCCGGGCCTCGAAGTCAAGAAGTTCGACATCGTCATCGCGCCGGTCACGATCACGCCGGAGCGCCTCGAGCGCTACGCCTTCTCGCTGCCGATCGCCGACGCGACCGTCTCGCTGGTCAAGGCCGCCGGCAACAACGACCTGAACAAGCCCGAGGACATCAAGGGCAAGACCGTCGGCGTCCAGCAGGGCACCGCGCAGTTCCGCCAGCTCGAAGCCTACGGCAAGGAACTGGGCGGCGTGACCGTCAAGGAATACGGCACGACCGACGAAGCCTATGCCGACCTTGCAGCCGGCCGTCTCGACGCCGTTGCCGGTTCGCTGCCGAACCTCACCTACCTCGTGAAGAACCGTCCGGAGAGCTTCGCCCTGTTCGAGCCGGCCTCCTTCGGCCAGCCGACCTACTTCGCCTGGGTCGCCCGCAAGGACGCCGACAGCGACAGCTTCGTCAAGGCCGTCAACGACGCCCTCCTGAAGATGACCGACGACGGCCGCATCAAGGCCATCCAGGAAAAGTGGCTCGGCGCCTACACCGAGCTGCCGCGCGAAGTGCCGACCAAGTGATCGAAACGGTGGGCGGGGCCTTGCGCCCCGCCCACCTTCCGGCGCGGCCGCAGGACGTTGCGGTTCGCGGCCCGGAAAGATAGAGCGTTTGCGCGCCCGGAAGGACCGGAGGCGCGCTGCACCACCGCGAGGAACGCATGTTCTCCATCTCCGTCTTCCTGGAAAGTTTCGGCCCGTTGTTCTGGGCGGCGCGCTACACGCTGCTGATCTCGGTGCTGGGCATCGGGCTCGGGCTCGTGATCGGAACGCTTATCTGCGCGGCGCGGCTGTCGCCCTATATCTGGCTGCGGCGCTTCGCCATGCTCTGGGTCAGCTTCCTGCGCGGCGTGCCGCTTCTCGTCCAGCTCCTCGTCTTCTACTACACCCTGCCGGTGATCGGCCTCGACGTGCCGGCCATGGTGGCGGCGGTCGTGACCGTCGGCATCTGCGCCAGCGCCTATATCTCGGAGATCTGGCGCGGCGCCATCGCCGCCCTGCCGAAGGGCCAGGCCGAGGCCGCCGTCGCCATCGGCATGACCCCACAGGACGTGTGGATCCGGGTGATCCTGCCGCAGGCCTTCAACCTGTCGCTCCCCGCCCTCATCAACGAACTGATCCTCCTCGTGAAGGCCTCCTCGCTGGTCTCCGTGGTGGGCATCCTCGAAATCACCCGCGCCAGCCAGGCGCAGGCGGCGACCACCTTCCGGCCGCTCGAAGTCTATATCGCGGCCGCCTGCATCTACCTCCTGATCAACCTGTGCCTTGCCGTGCTCGGCCGCTATCTCGAACACAGGACGGCTATCTGATGGACTGGAGCATCCTGCAACAATACGGCCCCGGCCTTCTCAGCGGCTTCGGCAACACCATCCTGTGCTGGCTGCTGGGCACGGTCTTCGGCATGGCTCTCGGCCTTGTCCTCGCCCTTGCGCAGCGCTACGGCACGCGCTGGCTGAACCGCGTCATCCAGGTCTATATCGAGATCATCCGCGGCACGCCCTTCCTCGTACAGCTCTTCGTGCTCTACTACGGCGGCCCGCTGGTCGGCATCCGGCTCGATGCGCTGCCGGCAGGCCTCGTCGGCCTCACCGTCTACGGCAGCCCCTATTTCGCGGAAATCTTCCGCTCGGGCTTCCGCGCCGTGCCGCACGGCCAGATCGAGGCCGCCCGCGCCATCGGCATGACCGAGGCTTCCATCGTGCGCCGCATCCTGCTGCCGCTCGGCCTCGTCTCCTCGCTGCCGGCGCTGGTGAATTTCTCCATCATCCTCACCAAGGAAACGGTCATCCTGTCCATCATCACCGTTCCCGAACTGATGTACCAGGTCCAGCGCATGTCGACCGAGACCTTCCGCTACCTCGAGGCCAACCTTGTCCTCGCGCTGTTCTTCTGGGCGCTCGTCGAGGCCATTTCGAACACCGGCCGCTGGCTCGAGGCGCGCATCACCAAACACCTCGTCGAAAGGACCTGAGATGGTTGCCGCATCCTCCGTCGAAATCCGCAAGGTCAACAAGCACTACGGCACCTTCCATGCGCTGAAGGACATCGACCTCGTCATTCCGCCGGGCAAGGTGACGTGCCTCATCGGCCCGTCCGGCTCCGGCAAGTCCACGCTGCTGCGCTGCGTCAACTTCCTGGAGGAATACGATTCCGGCGAGGTGCGGATCGACGGCACGATGATCGGCTACGATGCGCCGGGCAGGAAGATGCCCGGCCGGAAGCTGCGCGAGATGCGCCGCTCGATCGGCATGGTGTTCCAGCAGTTCAACCTGTGGCCGCACATGACCGCCCGCGAGAACGTCGCCGAAGGGCTGATCCGCGTGCGGGGTCTGTCGAAGAGCGAGGCGCACCAGCGCGCCGCCGACGCGCTCGCCAAGGTGGGCCTTGCCGACAAGATGGCGAACCACCCCTCGCGCCTTTCGGGCGGCCAGCAGCAGCGCGTCGCCATCGCCCGCGCCATCGCCATGGAGCCGCGGCTGATGCTGTTCGACGAGCCGACCTCGGCGCTCGACCCGGAGCTGGTCGGCGAGGTGCTGAACGTCATGAAGACGCTGGCGAGCGAAGGCATGACCATGGTGGTCGTCACCCACGAGATGGGCTTTGCCGCCCATGTCGCCGACCAGGTCGTCTTCATGGAAAAGGGCGAGCTCGTCGGCGTCGACAGCCCCGACCGCATCCTGCACCATCCGGAAGATGCCCGCATCCAGTCGTTCCTGCGCACCTATCACGAGCGCAACAGCTTCTAGGAGCGCCCTTGCGGCGGGCGTCCGACGACGATATTCCCGCAACGCGGAATTTTTAGGAATTCCATTTCTGTCAAAATCCGGCGGCGCGGGGCAAACCAGTGCCCGCCGCCTGTGACGCAGGGTCGCCCCCCGACGTCTTCGCATTGCGAAGCGGCGATGCTATCCCGTCGGGCGACCCGACTGAAAGCGTGAGCTGAAAATGACACTTCCAACCGCCGCGGACGAGGCCGCCTCGAAGGACGAGGCGCAATCCGCCCCCATGGTGCTCTTCGAGGGCGTGACCAAGCGTTTCGGCGAGGGCGACAATGCCTTCGTCGCACTCGACGGCGTCGACATGGCCGTCGGCCGCGGCGCCATCACCGGCATCATCGGCCGCTCGGGCGCCGGCAAGTCCACCCTTATCCGCCTCGTCAACGGGCTGGAGAAGGCGACGTCCGGCCGGGTCGTGGTCGACGGAACAGAGGTCGGCGGGCTGGACGAGACGGGCCTTCGCACCCTTCGCCGCGAAGTCGGCATGATCTTCCAGCACTTCAACCTGCTCTCCTCGCGCACCGCCTTCGACAATATCGCCCTGCCGCTGGAGATCGCCGGGCTCGACCGGGCTGCGATCCGCGCCAGGGTCGGCCCCCTCCTCAACCTCGTCGGCCTCGGCGACAAGGCAGAGCGCTATCCGTCCGAGCTTTCCGGCGGCCAGAAGCAGCGCGTCGGCATCGCCCGCGCCCTCGCCACCTCGCCGAAGCTGCTGCTGTCGGACGAGGCGACCTCGGCGCTCGACCCGGAGACCACGCAGTCGATCCTCGCGCTGCTCAAGGAGATCAATGCCGAGCTCGGCCTCACCGTGCTCCTCATCACCCACGAGATGGAGGTGGTGAAGACCATCGCCTCCCATGTCGCCGTCATCGACAGGGGCCGCATCGTCGAGCAGGGGCCGACCTTCGGCATCTTCACCGCCCCGCAGCACGAGACGACGCGCATCCTCCTGTCCTCCGCCCTCGGCACCACCCTGCCGGAATGGCTGCGCTCGGGCATCAAGCCCGCTCCGTCCGCCGGCGACCGCATCCTCGTGCGCCTCACCTTCTTCGGCGCGACGGCCTTCGAACCGCTGACGGCGCGGCTCGTCACGGAGATCGGCGGCAACGTCAACATCCTTGCCGGCGCCATCGAGGAGATCGCGGGCGAGCCCTTCGGCACGCTGGTCGTCGCCTATCCGGCGACGCCCGAGGTCATCGCGCGCGCTGAGCGCTTCTATGCCGAAACCGGCCTTGCCACGGAGGTGCTCGGCTATGTCGCCTGAAATGCTCGTCGCGCTTTTGTGGAAATCGCTGCTCCAGACGCTCCAGATGGTGGCGGCCTCCGGCCTCCTCGGCTCGCTGATCGGCCTGCCCATCGGCATCTTCCTCGCCACCAGCGGCAAGGGCGAGCTCTTCCCCGCCCCGGCGCTCAACCGGGCGGTCGGGCTTGTCGTCAACGCCGCCCGCTCGACGCCCTTCATCATCCTCGTCGTCGCGATCATTCCCTTCACGCGGCTCCTCACCGGCACGTCGATCGGCACCACGGCCGCCATCGTGCCGCTGACCATCGCCACCGTCCCCTTCTTCGCGCGCCTCGTGGAGGCTGCGATCCGCGAGATCGACAAGGGGCTGATCGAGGCCGCCCGCGCCATGGGCGCAACGCCCATGCAGATCGTCTTCAAGGTGCTGCTCGCAGAGGCAAGGCCGGCCATCCTGCTCGCCTTCACCATGACCATCGTTAGCCTCATCGGCTATTCGGCCATGGTCGGCGCGGTCGGCGGCGGCGGTCTCGGCGACCTCGGCATCCGCTACGGCTACCAGCGCTTCATGCCGGACGTCATGCTGGCGGTGGTCGTCGTCCTCATCGTCCTCGTCCAGCTCGTCCAGAGCGCGGGCGATGCCCTTGCCCGCAGCTTCGACAAGCGCAACCGCAAGGGCTGATTTTCCTCCTCCCTCCCAAGCCATGTAATATCAAGGAGATAGACATGTTGAAGTTCCTCGCCACCGCGGCACTCGCCGCCCTCATCGGCGTTCCGGCGCTTGCCGAAGACATCAAGGTCGGCGTCACGCCCGGCGAACACGCCGAGATCATGGAGAAGGTCAAGGACATCGCCGCCAAGAAGGGCCTCAATATCGAGATCCTGGAATTCTCCGACTATGTCGTGCCGAACCAGGCGCTGGCAGACGGCGACCTCAACGCCAATTCCTTCCAGCACCAGCCCTATCTCGACAACCAGATCGCCGACCGCGGCTTCGACCTCGTTGCCGTCGGCAAGACGATCACCACGCCGATGGGCGTCTATTCCAAGAAGGTCAAGAGCCTCGGCGAGCTTGCCGACGGGGCGACCGTCGCCATCCCGAACGACCCGACGAACGGCGGCCGCGCCCTCCTCGTCCTCGCCAAGGAAGGTCTTATCAAGGTCAATCCGGATGCCGGCCTGAAGGCGGGCCCGGCCGATATCATCGAGAACCCGAAGAACATCCAGATCTCCGAGCTCGACGCCGCCCAGCTTCCCCGCTCGCTGGACGACGTGGACGCCGCCGTCATCAACACCAACTACGCGCTGGAAGCCGGCCTCAACCCGACGAAGGATTCCATCGCCATCGAAGGCAGCGAGTCGCCCTATGCCAACGTGATCGTCGTGCGCAGCGTCGACAAGGACGCTCCCTGGGTCAAGACGCTTGTTGAGGCCTACCACGACGACAGCATCAAGGCCTTCATCGACGACCACTACAAGGGCGCGATCATCGCGTCCTGGTAACAGGCAGGCCATCGCCTCGCCCAAAAAAGCAACGCCCTGCCGAACGGCAGGGCGTTGTCGTTTCCAGAGTAGGCAGGCCTTACTTTTCGGCGTGCGCCGGGTCCTTGACCGCCTCGATGGTCTCGAACTCGGTGTTGTAGAGCTCGCCGTCCACGCGCTCGACCTTGCGCATGTAGATGTTCTGCACGATATCGCGCGTCTCGGGGTCGATGGAGATCGGCCCGCGCGGGCTGTCGAGCTTCATGCCCTTGGCCGCCTCGACGAAGGCGTCGCCCGAAGCGTCGCCGCCGGTCTTGTCGAGTGTCTTGTAGATGAGGTCCAGCGCGTCATAGGCGGCGACGGCCACCATGTTCGGCCGCATGCCGTCGTTCTCCCTCTTGAAGGCCTCGACGAAGGCCTTGTTCTCCGGCGAATCGTGGCTGGCCGAATAGGGCCCGCCGGTGATGACGCCGATGGCCGGATCGCCCATGTTGTTGACGAGGTCGTCGTCGGTGACGTCCGCCGCGGCGATCACCTTGATGCCCGACTTGTCGAGGCCGCGCTCTACGAACTGCTTCATGAAGGCCGCGCCCGCGCCGGTCGGCACGAAGACGAAGAGCGCTTCCGGCTTCTCGTCGGCCGCGCGCTGCAGGAAGGGCGCGAAGTCCGGGTTGGCGAGCGGCACCTTCAGTTGCGCGGTGACCGTGCCGCCGTTCGCCTCCAGCGCCTTCTTGAACCAGACCTCGGCATCGGCGCCGGGGCCGTAGTCGGAGACGATCGAGACGAATTTCTTCGTGCCGTTCTTGGCCGCCCATTCGCCGATGATGTTCGCCATCTGCGGAATGGTCCAGGAGGTGCGCAGCATGTAGGGCGAGGCGTCCATGATCGCCGACGTCGCCGCCACCATCACCACCTGCGGGACCTTGGCGCGCTTGGAAAGCTGGGCGACGGAGAGTGCCGTCGGCGTGTTGCCGAAGCCGGTCAGCACGGAGACGTGGTCCTTCGTCACCAGTTCCTGCGCGAGGCGCAGCGCATTGTCGGGCGTCGAGGCGTCGTCCTTGACGATGAACTCGACCTGCTTGCCGCCGGCCGTCTCGCCGTGGGTCGCCACGAACGTCTTCATCGCGGCGCTGATCTGCCGGCCGTTCGACTGGAAGCCGCCGGTCAGCGGAATGACGACGCCCACCTTGACGGCGTCCGCCGCAAGGCCGGCGCCGGTTGCCGCGATGAGCGCGATGGCGGCGATGCCGCCCATTGCAAAAGCCTTCAAACGCATTCTTCTCCTCCTGTGGTTTGAAATATCCGTCATGGCGAGCTCCTCAGTCCTCTCCTCCGATACCGAGGAAGCGGCCGAGCACGGCCGTATCCGCCGCCAGCGCCGCGCTGGCGCCCGTATAGGCGACCGTTCCCCTGTCGAGGATCACGGCCCGGTCGGTAATGGCGAGGATCTGGCGGGCGTGCTGCTCGACGACGATGGCCGCCATGCCCTCGTCGCGCACGATCCGGCGGATCGCCGCCAGCAGCTCCTCGACGATGATCGGCGCCAGCCCCTCGGTCGGCTCGTCCAGCAGCAGCACCTTCGGGTTGAGCACGAGGGCGCGGGCGATCGCGAGCATCTGCTGCTCGCCGCCGGAAAGCTGGTTGCCGAAATTGCGCCGCCGCTCCTCGAGGCGCGGGAAGAGGCCGTAGACGGCCTCCAGCGTCCAGCGCCCCGGCCTTGCGACGGCGGTGATGTTCTCTTCCACCGTGAGCGAGCGGAAGATGCCGCGCTCCTGCGGCACCCAGCCGATGCCCACCTCCACGCGGCGCTCCGGCGAAAGGCGCGTCATATCCTGCCCGCCCAGAAGGATGCGCCCGCCCTGCTGGCGCGTCAGGCCGATGACGGTGTTGAGCGTCGTGGTCTTGCCGACGCCGTTGCGGCCGAGCAGCGCCATGGCCTCGCCCTCGCAAAGGCCGAGGCTCACCTGTTGCAGCACCGTGGCGCGGCCGTAGCCGGCCGAGACCTGTTCCAGCACGAGAAGTTCAGCCATGCTGCCCGCCTCCGAGATAGACGTCCTTGACGCGGGGATCGTGCGCGATCTCCTCCACCGTGCCTTCGGCGAAGAGCCCGCCGGACACGAGGACCGAGATGCGGTTCGCGAAGGTGAAGACGAGGTCCATGTCGTGCTCGATCAAGAGGATCGCGACGTCGGACGGCAGCGCGGCAAGGCGCGACAGCACCTCCTGCCGGTCCGCCTCCGGCACGCCGGCCGCCGGCTCGTCGAGCAACAGCACGCGCGGCTTCAGCGCGATGGCGAGCGCGATCTCCAGAAGCCGCTGCTTGCCGTAGGGCAGGTCCGAGCAGGTCTCCTCCGCCACGCTCTCCAGCCCGAAGTCGCGCAGGAGGCCGGCGATCTCCGCATCCATCCCCCTCACCCGGCCGATCGGCCGCAAGGGGTTCCAGCCCTCGCCACACCGCTCGGCGACGACGAGCGCAAGGCTCTCGATGACCGTGAGCCCGCCGAAGAGCTGGTTGATCTGGAAGGTGCGCACGAGGCCGCGCTGCACGCGCGCTTCCCGCTTCATGCCGGTGATCGCCTTGCCGTCCAGCAATATCTCGCCGGAGGTCGGCGAAAGAACGCCGGTCAGGAGGTTGATGAAGGTCGTCTTGCCGGCGCCGTTCGGGCCGATCAGGGCGTGGCGCGCGCCGCGCTCCAGGCGGAAGCTCACGTCGGTCGTCGCCTGCAGGGCGCCGAACATACGGTTGAGGTAGCGCGTTTCGAGAAGGGCGGTCATGGCTTTTCCTCCGCGACGCGGCGGCCGGCGGCCTTGCCGGCGAAAGGACGGGCAAGGCGGGCGGAGACGGCCCGGACCAGCGCGCGCGGCCGCTCGCGGCCGATCAGCACGAAGGCGACGAGCAGGAGGCCGATCCAGAACTGCCAGTATTGCGGGGTGAGGTTCGACAGGACGTCCTGGATGAGCTTGTAGACGAAGGCGCCGACCAGGCCGCCATAGAGATAGCCCGTGCCGCCGATGGTGAGGATCATCAGCCCGTCCGCGGACTTCTGGAACGACAGGGCATCCAGCGAGACGAACATCTGCGTCTCGGTGAAGAGCGCACCGGCAATGCCGGCATAGGCGCCGCTCAGCGTATAGATGGCGATCAGCCGCGCATTGACCGGAATGCCGACCGCCGAGGCGCGCAGCGGATTGTCGCGGATCGCCCTGAGCGAATAGCCGAAGGGCGAGGCCAGCACGATGCGGGCGACGACGATGAGCACGAAGAGGACGCCGAGGCTGTAGGCATAGGCCGTGCGGCCGAAGATATCGAACTCGAAGAGCCCGAAGAGCGGCGCGGTCTCCACGCCCTGCAACCCGTCCGCCCCGCCGGTCAGCCAGTCCGCCTGGTTGGCGATCTCCATGAAGACGGCGGCGACGCCGAGCGTCACCATCAGCCGCGTCAGGTCCGCCCCGCGCAGCAGCAGGAAGCCGGTGAGGAAGGCGACCGCCGCCCCGGCAAGGCCGCCGACGAGGAGGCCGCTCAGGGGCTCGCCGGTGACGTGGGCCGAAAACAGGCCCGCCGCATAGGCCCCGACGCCGTACATGGCCGACTGGCCGAGCGAGACGATGCCCGCATAGCCGAGGATGAGATCGAGCGAGAGGGCGAGGATCGCGAAATTGACGATCTCGGCGAGAAGGAGATGCTGTTCCGGCAGGAAGAACCAGGCGGCGACCGCCAGCAGCCACAGGGCGATTTCAAGGAGGCCCCAGCGGTTGGCGCGCCGGAGGGCGGTGCCCACGCGGGCGGCGGACGGGGAATGCATGTCGGGAGCCATCAGTTCGCCCTCGCGAAAAGGCCCTGCGGCTTCAGCACGAGCACGGCGACCAGCACGATGTAGATGACGAAGCCGCCGATGGAGGGCACGTAGTATTTGCCGAGCACGTCGGCGAGGCCGAGCAGGATGGAGGCGGCAAGCGCCCCGTACATGCTGGCCGTGCCGCCGACGGAAACGACGATGAGGAAATAGACCATGAACTTGAGCGGGAAGGTGGGGTCGAGGCCGAGGATTTCAGCGCCCAGCGCGCCGCCGAGGCCGGCCAGCCCCGAGCCGACCGCGAAGGTGACGGCGAAGACCGTGTTGACCTTGATGCCGACGCCGCGCGCCACCCGGCGGTTGTCCACCGAGGCGCGAAGCTGGCTGCCGAAGCGGGTGCGGCTGTTGATGAGCTGGAGGGCGATGGCGAGGATGCCGCAAACGACGATGAGGAAGGCGCGGTAGATGCCGATGCCGACCCCGGCGACCTCGACGCGCCCCTTGAGGAAATCGGGAAGCGCGAGGATCTGCTGCTGCGAGCCCATCAGGTAGTCGACGCCGGCCACGCTCATGAAGACGAGGCCGATGGAGAAGAGCACCTGGTCAAGTGGGCTCTTGTCGTACATCGGCTTGTAGAGCAGCCGTTCCAGCAGCGCGCCGACGAGCGCGGTGGCGATGAAGGCGAGCGGCAGCGTCGCAAGGAACGGCACGCCGAACCTGTTGGTCAGGATGACGGTGACATAGCCGCCGGCCATGGCGAAGGCGCCGTGCGCAAGGTTGATGAAGTTCATCAGGCCGAGCGTCACCGCCAATCCGCAGGACAGCACGAACAGCAGCATGCCGTAGGCCACTCCGTCGAACAAAAGGGTCAGCATGCTTCCTCCCGGGGCGGGCGTTTGCGGAACCGGCCGGATTTCCTGCCGGTCCGTGTGTGGAAACACCTTGTTCCCAACAGGCCCCCATTTCCATTTAGAAGTGGCCCGCTCCCAATAAGAAATGGCTATAATTGATTTCTGCCAAGAACGGTGGAGTGGTCGAAATATCCCAGCAAAAACAATAAGCCGCCGGCAATGCCGGCGGCTTCAGAGGTAAAGAGGATGTTGGCAGGCCCTGCCGTCAGAAGGGCAATCGCCCATGAAGACCCTCTCTGCCTGCCGGCATCTCCCCCACAAGGGGGGAGAACGCCAGAGGCTTGCTCTTCCTTCCCATTTTCCAGCAGAGGGTGCTGCAGTTTAAGTCCCTCCCCCTTGTGGGGAGGGATTTAGGGAGGGGTCTTCAATCCCTATGCGATTGCCCCGGCCGTCAGCGAGGGAAGACGAGCCCGTCGAACAGTTTTCGCGCCGTGCGGATATTGCCCGCGCCGCGGATCGTTCCGTCTTCGGCGATATCGAGGAAGACCTCCATCTCGCCGGTCGGATGCTCGATGCGGAAGCGACCGCCCTCCAGCTGCACCGCGACGGCGGCGGCCGGGCCTGCGGCAAGTCGGCTCGCGGTGGCGACGGTGATCGCGGCGAAGACACCGACCGAGGCATGGACGCGGTGCGGGATGAAGCTGCGCGTGGAGAGAACCCCGCCGGCCCGCGGCGGCGAAACGAGCGTCATCTTCGGCACCGAGGCTTCCTTCACGTCGCCGAGGTTCATCATCGGCCCGGCCTTGAGGCGGATCGCCTCGATCCGCGCCTTCAGCGCCGCGTCGACCTCCAGTTCCTCGCGCGTCTCCGTTCCCGAAAGGCCGAAATCGGCGGCGCGGAGGATGACGCAGGGCATGCCGTTGTCGATCAGCGTCGCCTCCACGCCGTCGATGACGTCGACCGGATTGCCGGTCGGCAGCAGCGCGCCGCACATGGAGCCGGCAATGCCGGAAAAGAGCAGCGGAACGGCGGCATGGGTGCCGGGGACGCCGGCGATGCCGGTCGAGCCGCTATAGCTGACGCGCCCGCCGGGCGTTGCGATCTTCGCCACCGCCACCTCGCCCGAATTGACCATGCGGATGCGCACCTCCGTCTCCTCGCCGGCCACCGGCACGAGGCCGCGCTCGATGGCGGCGGGGCCGACCGCGGCGAGGATATTGCCGCAGCCCTGCGCGCCGCTCACCAGCGCCTGGTCGACGAAGACCTGGAGGAAGAGATAGTCGACATCCGCATCCGGACGACTCGACGGCGAGAGCACCGCCACCTTCGAGGTCAAGGGGTCGGCCCCGCCGATGCCGTCGATCTGCCGGGGATCGGGCGAGCCCATGATGCGCAGGAGAAGGTCGTCGCGCGCGACTGGGTCGTCCGGAAGGTCCCCGGCGAGGAAATAGGCGCCCTTGGACGTGCCGCCGCGCATCCACAGGCACCGGATGCCGTCCTCAGACATATTTCAGCCCCTTGGCGGCCAATGTCTCGCGCATCCTGTAGATATCGAGGCCGAGTTCTCCGGCGGCAAGGCGCCTGCGCTTGGCCTCTTCGTTGGCAAGGCGCTCTTCGGCGGCGGCGAGCACCGCTTCGGCCTCCGCGCGCCGCACCACGACGACGCCGTCGTCGTCCGCCACGACGATGTCGCCCGCCTCGACAGAGGCGCCCGCGCAGACGATGGGCACGTTCACCGAGCCGAGCGTTTCCTTGACGGTGCCCTGCGCGGAAACGGCCTTGGACCAGACGGGAAAGCCCATCTCCGTCAGGTCGCGGATATCGCGCACGCCGGCATCGATGACGAGGCCGCGGCAGCCGCGCGCCATGGCGGACGTTGCGAGCAGGTCGCCGAAATAGCCGTTGTCGCAGGGGCTGGTCGGCGCCAGCACGAGGATATCGCCGTCCCTCAACTGCTCGATGGCGACGTGGATCATCCAGTTGTCGCCGGGCGGCGCAGAAATCGTCACCGCCGAGCCCGCCACCTGCGCGCCCGGATAGATTGGCCGCATATGGCTTTGCAACATACCCCTGCGGCCCTGCGCCTCGTGCACGGTGGCGACACCCGCGCGGGCGAGGCGGTCGATGGTGTCGGCGGCGGCGCGCTCGATGTTCTGGACGACGACCGGCATGTCAGTGCTCCCCGGACTTGACGGGCGGCGTTCCGTGCGTGTGGAACGTCTCGATGGTCTTCAACCCCCAGGCCTGCCCTTTCAGGCGCTCCTTCTGCGTCCAGACGACCGGCTCCCAGTCGGGCGCGAGGATGAGGCGCGCGCCGGAATTGGCGAGCTCCACCCGATTGCCGGCCGGCTCCCAGACATAGAGGAAGAAGGTGCCCTGGACGGCGTGCTTGTGCGGCCCCGTCTCGATATGCACGCCGTTCTGAAGGAAGATGTCTGCCGCGCGCAAAATATCCTCGCGCTGGTCGGTGGCGTAGGTGACGTGGTGCAGGCGGCCGTGGCCGCCGCCGTGCTCCTCGGTGCAGGCAAGGTCGTAGGTCTTGTTGTTGACGGTGAACCAGCAGCCGCCGAGCCGGCCGTTGTCGAGAAGGATCATCTCCGTCACGCGCGAGCCGAGGCAGGTTTCCATGAAGCGGCGGAATTCGGCGACGTCGTCGCAGAGCAGGTTCAGATGGTCGATGCGCCGGGGCGGCGCGCCCGTGAAGGCGCTCGCCGTGTTCTTCAGCGCCGGCACGTCCTCGCCGGAAGGCGCGTGGCGCACGGTGTCGTAATAGATCTCGAAGACATGGCCGAACGGGTCCTCGAAGCGGAAGGCGCGGCCGTGGCCGGGATCGCCCTCCACCCAGCCGAGGACCTTGTAGCCACTTGCCTCGATGGCCTTCACCCGCCGCTCCAGCGCCTGCGGCGAGGCGGCGCGATAGGCTATATGGCCAACGCCCGTCGTGTCGGCGCGGGTGAGCTTCAGCGAATGGTGCTCGTAGTCGTCCCAGGCGCGCAGATAGGCCGAGGTCCCGTCCATGCCGGACAGCTTGAGCCCGTAGACGCGGGTGAAGAAATCGAGGCTTTCCTCGAAACGGTCGGTCAGCATCTCGACATGGGCGAGATGGGCGATATCGAAGCAGGGTTCCATCATGTCCTCCCGGATGGGGGCCTCCTCAAAGCTCGTCGACGGTGCGCGGGAAGACGGCCTGGAAACCTTCCGCATATTTCGCCTTGCGCCCGCCGGACTGGCCGCCGGAATTGCGCATGAAATGGTTCGCGCGGTTCTCGGCGACGTTCCTGTAATAGGCCCATAGATGTTCCTGGCCTTCCATGCACTGGATGGCCGCCCATTTCTTCTCCCAGACCGGCGTGATGTCGAGGAAGACGTCCGGCTTCCAGCCCATCTGCTCCGTCTGGTGCGGCTCAAAGAGATAGAGCTGCGGCGCGCCGAGCACCTTCTGGCCGGGATTGTGCCCCCAGGCCTGCGCGATCATACGGGTCTCCAGCGCCACTTCGGTCGCATACATGTGGTCGGTGTTGTAGGGATCGTATTTCGAGTGGCTGAGCATGAACGACGGCTGGACCTTGCGGATCACCTCGACCAGCCGGAACTTGTCCGCGTCCGTCAGGCGCAGCGGATAGTCGCCGAGGTCGAAGGAGACGAGGTCGGCGACGCCGAGGGCTTCTGCGGCCCTTTCCGCCTCCGCCCGGCGCGCCGCCTTGACGCGCTCCAGCGTCATGTCCTTCTCCTTCCAGAGCTTGGCGGATTCGCCCCGCTCGCCGAAGGAAAGGCAGACGACCGTGACGTCATAGCCCTTTTCCGCATGGAGCGCGATCGCCCCGCCGCAGCGCCAGACGAAATCCGCCGCATGCGCGCTGATCACCAGCGCCGTCTTCCTGTCCGCCATGATCGTCTCCCTGGCCGCAATTCCTGCCTCCCGTTCTGGCGGCAATCGCCCGTCCCGACAATTCGGAAGAGCCGCACGGCCGATAAGAAAAGGCTATAACGACTGGCAAGCCCCACGGCCGCCCCCTTAGAATGCCCGGCGAAACGGCAGAACGCGGAGGAGCGGCATGGACAGGGCAAATCATCGGAAAATCGCGCTGATCGGCTTCGGCGAGGCCGGGCGCGCCTTCGCCTCCGGCTGGCTGCGCGGCGCGGGCGAGACCGTCTCCGCCTTCGATGTCAAGCTCGACGATCCGTCCGGCGCCGCCGCGATCCGCGCCGCCTGCGCGCAGTTCGGCGTCAATGCTTGCGATACGCCCGCGGAAGCGCTTTCCGGCGCGGACCGCGTGTTCAGCCTCGTAACGGCGGACCGTGCGGCGGAGACGGCAAGCGAGGCGGCAGCGGCCATCGACAGAGGCGCCCTCTTCTTCGACTGCAATTCCTGCTCGCCCGTCACCAAGATGGCGAGCGCCGAGGCGGTCGAGGCGGCGGGCGGGCGCTATGTCGACATCGCCGTGATGGCGCCGGTCCATCCCCAGCGCCACCTGACGCCGCTTCTCGTCTCGGGGCCGCATGCCGAACCCGCGCTTGCCGCGCTGGCGGCGCTCGGCATGCGCGCCAGGCCGGCCGGAAGCCGCGTCGGCGACGCCTCGGCGATCAAGATGCTGCGCTCGGTGATCGTCAAGGGGCTGGAGGCGCTGACGGCCGAGGCGATGCTGGCCGCCCGGCGGGCGGGCGTCGAGGAAGCCGTACTCGCCTCGCTGCAGGCCTCCGATCCCGGCATCGACTGGACACGGCGCACGTCCTACAACCTGGAGCGCATGATGGTGCACGGCGCGCGCCGCGCCGCCGAGATGCGGGAAGTGGCCAAGACCCTCAGCGACTACGGCCTTCCCGACCGGCTTGCGGCGGCCACGGCCGAATGGCAGGATGAGATCGCCGGCCTTCACCTTGCGGCCGGCGAAGACGACCTTCCCTCCCGCCTCGACCGGATCCTCGACAAGAGAGGCGCGTGAACCACCCCGCGGGAGCCTCCATGCGTTTCAACCTCCGGCACCTCCGGGTCTTCCTCGCCGTCGTCGAAACGCAGTCGGTCACGCGCGCCGCCGAGCGGTGCCATGTCTCGCAGCCCGCCGTCACGCAGGCCCTGTCGAAGATCGAGGCCACGGTGGGCGAGGCGCTCTTCACCCGCCGCCCGCACGGGCTCTTCGTCACTCCGCTCGGCGAGGTGCTGGTGACGCGCGTTCGCCGCGCCTTCTCCTATCTCGACCCGGCGATGGACGAGGTCGCCCCGCGCCTGAAGGTGACGGCGACCCTTTCCCAGCTGGAAGCGATGATCGCCGTGCGCGAGCGGGAAAACTATACGCTCGCCGCGCACCGCATGGGCCTTTCCCAGCCGACGGTGCATCGCGCGGTCTCCCAGCTCGAGCGGGAGGCCGGCCGGCCGCTCTTCGAGAAGACCGCCTACGGCATCATGGCGACCCGCGCCGCGCAGACGCTGGCGCAGGCCGCGCGCCTCGCCTTCGCCGAACTGGCGCAGGCGGAGGCCGACCTTGCCGAGGCGCGCTCCACCCAGGCGGGCCGGCTCGTCATCGGCTCGATGCCGCTCTCGCGCTCGCATATCCTGCCGGCGGCGATCGCCCGCTTCCGCAGGAAGCGTCCGCACCTGCCCATCCAGGTCTCGGAGGGCGCCTATCCGGCGCTGCTCGCCGGGCTCCGGCGCGGCGAGGTCGATTTCCTCATCGGGGCATTGCGCGAGCCCGCCCCCATCGCCGATGTCGAGGAATCCGTGCTCTTCCACGATACCGTCGTCATCGTCGCAGGAGAGGGCCATCCCCTCGTCGGGCGCCACGACATCACGCGGGAGGAGCTTGCCTCCTTCCCTTGGGTGGTCTCGCTGAAGGGCACGCCCATCCGCCAGCATTTCGACGCGCTGTTCGACGGCTGCGCCGGCCCGCCGAAGAGCATCGTCGAATCCGGCTCGCTCATCCTGATGCGCGAGCTGATTAGCGAGAGCGATTATCTCGGCTTCATCTCCGGCGGGCAGGCACGGGCGGAAATCGACCGGGCGCTCGTCCGCGCGCTCGATTTCGACCTCTCGCACACCCGCCGCCCGATCGGGCTGACGAAGCGGTCGGGCTGGCTGCCGACCGCCGCGCAGAAGGAATTTCTCGATATCCTCGCGGAGCTTGCCGCGGACGCACCCTGACGCGTCAGGAAAGCGTCGCGGGCAGGACGACGCCGAGCCGGCCGGCATCGCGCCCGAGCTTTTCCCAGGCGGCATCGCTGACCGGCACGCCCTTCTCCAGCGCCGCCCGGCGCTTGCTCGCCGCGCTGTCGCCGGGCATGCGCACGGGGCCTCTGTTCCACGGCGCCGGCGGATTGGCCCGGCAGGCCCCGGCGGTGAAATCCGCCTCGGCGGTAAAGGCATCGAGCCCGGCGAAGAAGGCCGGGTCCATGACCTGCAGAAAGGCGCTCTGGGCGAAGGCGCCGGCGGGCGTGCTCGCCCTGCCCTTGCCGGAAAGGCCCTGCCCCATGATGTCCACCATGAGGGCGAGGCCAAAACCCTTGTGGCCCTTGTCGACGCCGCCGAGCGGCATCATCGTGCCGCCGCGCTCGGTGATCTCGCGCGGCTCGTCGGTCGGCTCGCCCGCGGCGGTCAGCGCCCAGTCGCCCGGAAATTTCTCGCCGCGCTTGGCGAGCGTCTGCGTCATCGTCGTCGTGGTGATCGAGCACGAGACGTCGATGAGGATCGGATCGCCCGAGGTGGGATAGCCCGCCGCCATCGGGTTGGGCGTCAGGAGCGGCTTCGTGCCGCCATAGGGCGCGACGCGCGCGGCCCCCGGATTGGAAACGGAAAGCTGGACGATATAGCCGCGCTCGGTGACGCGGCGCATGAAAGCCGAAAGCGCGCAGGTGTGATGGCAGTTGCGGATGGCCGCCGCGACGATGCCGTGGTCGGCGACCCGCTCGCAGGCCTGGTCGAGAGCCCTGGTGAGCAGCCATGCCCCCGGCAGGAGGTTGCCGTCCCACACGAAGGTCGCGCCCCTGTCGGCCACCACGTCGTAGCTGCCGGTCCGCGCCATCGAGCCTTGCTCGATGGCTTCGAGATACCAGTGCAGGAGGCCGACGCCATGGGTCTCATGGCCGATCATGTCGCCCTCGACGAGGATTTCGGCCGTCGCCGCAGCCTTGTCGGCCTCCATGCCGACGCGGGCGAGCATGTGTTCGACGAAACCCGTCAGGGCGCGCTGGTCGATAAGGGGCATGGAAGGTTCTTTCTCTGTCGAAACGCGGGCCGGCCTGTGCCGGCCCGCGGATGGCCGCCTACTTGAACTTGATCTGGGCAAGCTGGAGTTCGGAGTTTGCCGCAATCGTCGGCTTGAAGTCCAGACGCGGCGAGACGCGGGTGAAGCCGACCATGTGGAACATCGGGATATCGGCGATGATCTCCTCGTTCACCTTGGCGAACAGCTCCTTCCACAGCTTGGTGCGCTCGTCGCCCGTCGCCGTCGTCGCCTTCTCGATGAGCGCGTCGACCGCCGGGTCGCGCACCATCGAATGGGCGCCGGTCGAGGCATATTTCACGAAGGCGGTGAAGACCGGATCGCCGGTGGCGTTGTCATGCTGCGACTGGGTCAGCGTCGGGCCGGAATCGGCAACGAAGGGCGCGACGAAGTAGTTGTTCCAGACCGACACGTCGTACATGTCGAGCTTCACGTTGAGGCCGACATCCTGGAGCATCGCCATGATGGCTTCCATCGCCTCGGTGGCGTTCGGATATTGCCCGTTACGGCCGATGATGCGGATCTGCGTGTCGACCGGCACGCCGTCGGCCTTGGCTTCCGCCACCAGCTTCCTGGCCTTGTCCGGATCGTAGGGCCAGACCGGGATATCGGCGTTGTAGCCGATGGTGGTCGGCACGACGAGCTGGGTCGCGATTTTCGCCTGTTCGGGGAAGAGCGTGCCGATCATGGCCTGCCGGTCGATCGCAAGGTTCATCGCCTCGCGGATGCGCCGGTCGTTGGTCGGTGCGATGCGCGTGTCGATGCGCAGCGACGTCGTTTCCGAGTTGGGATAGGCGAAGTCGGTTTCCTTGTTCGTCGCATCCTGGAGCGCGATGGAAGGCACGATGTCGGCTTCGCCCGCGCCGACCATGGCCGCCGCGACGGCACTGTCGGAGCGGAAGAGGTAGGTCGCCTTCTCGACGGCCGGCTGGTCGCCCCAATAGTCCGGGTTGCGCTTGAGGGTGATCGACTGGCCGACCTCCCAGTTGTCGAACGTGTAGGGACCCGTGCCGACCGGTTTGCGCGTGAACTCGTCGGCCGGCGTCGCCTCGGCCGATTCCACCGGCATGACGGTCATCAGCAGCGGCAGGATCGGCTGGGCTGGGTTGGTCGTGATGCGGATCGTGTGCGGATCGGGGCTTTCGAAGCTGAACTCGGTGCCGCCGAAATACTTGCCGCCGACCTCGCAGCTGAACTTGGCGTTCTTGTTGCGCTCGATGGTGAACTGCACGTCCTTGGCGGTGAATTCCTTGCCGTCGTGCCACTTCACGCCCGGCCGCAGCTTGAACTCCCAGGTGTCGGCGTCGATCTGCGACCATTCGGTGGCAAGGCGCGGCTTGAGCCCGCCGTTCACATAATCGAACTCGACGAGCATCTCGTTGACGTTCTCGGAGATGACGCGGCCGACGTCCTGTCGCGCGGCCATGCAGGGCTCGACGACGTCGACGGCCTCGGCAAGCACGATCGTCACGTCCTTGCCCTTGTCCTGCGCCATTGCGGGGATGGCGGAAAACGCCAGTGCGGTGGTGGAAAGGCAGAAAGCTGCCATGCGGAGTTTCATTTCGGTCTCCTCCCTTGCGTCCGTCTGGACGCCTCTTTCAGTGATGAAATCAGACCTTCGGGTCACGATGACGATCCGGATCAATTCCCCTCCGAATTGTGGATCATCTGATGTACATGAACACTAATATTCCAGTTTACCTCCTATTTCAAGCGGGGATGAGTCGGTTGGATTTCAGGAAACGCTCCAGAACCGCCTGCTGCTCGCGCGTCAGCGGCCAGGAAGCCGGCGGGCGCGTCGGGCCGCAATCGGTGCCCATGGCGGCGAGCGCCGCCTTGACGCCGGTGACATTGGTGCCGTTCAGCTCCATCGCCCGCACCGCCTCGAAGGGCGCCATGTCGGCGATGAGCGCGCGGGCGCCGGCATAGTCGCCGCCGTCGAGCGCGGCGAGGATGGCAAGCGAGCGTTCCGGCCAGACATTGATGAGGCCGGAGGTGAAGCCGCGCGCGCCGACGGCGTAGAGCGCAGGCGCCCACACCTCGGCAAGGCCGCCGACCCAGAGGATGGCCGGATCGCAGGCGGCGATGGCCTCGGCGAGCCGCATCGGGTTGGGCGTCGCCCATTTCACCCCGACGACGCCGGGCACGGCACAAAGCGCGGCGATGGCGGCCGTGCCGATGGCGTCGTTGCGCAGATAAAGCATGACCGGCAGCCCGTCCGCCGCCCCGGCCACCCGCGTCACATAGTCGACGACGACGCGCGGCGAGGCGAAGGGATCGGGCGGCTGATGGATCATCAGGCCCGCCGCACCCTCCCGCCGGGCCGCGCCGGCAAGGTGACAGGCCTCCTTCACCGAGCGCCCGACGCCGGCAAGGACCGGCGCGCGCCCGTCGACCAGCGCGCAGACCTCGCCGATCATCGCCTCGGCCTCGTCGACCGCCAGCGCGTAGAACTCGCCGGTATTGCCGTTGACCACCGGCACATGCAGGCCGGCGGCGAGCGCCCGGTCGAGGATCGGCCGCAGGCGCGCCGGCGCGATGCGGTCGCCCGCGTCGAACGGCGTCACCAGGATGCCGGAAATGCCGGCAAGCGCCTCTTTCAGCGGGGCCGGCGTCATTTAGTGGACTCGATGAGCTGCCGCATCATGTCGACCTCCTCCTCGGTGAGGTCGGTGAGCGGGGCGCGCACCGGGCCGGCCGCAAAGCCGCGCAGGCGAACGCCCGCCTTGACCGCCGAGACGGCATAGCCGGTCTTGCGGTCGCGGATGCGGGCGAAGGGATAGTAGAAGTCGCGCAGCATCTGTTCGCAGGTCGCATCGTCGCCGGCAAGGAAGGCGCCGTGGAACTTCAGAGCGGTCTCCGGCACGAAGTTGAACACCGCCGAGGAATAGGTCGGCATGCCCGCGCCGCGATAGGCCTGGGCGAAGAGCTCGTGCGTCGGCATGCCGCCGATATAGGAAAGGCGGTCGCCGAGCATCACCGTCACGCGGCGCACGGTGTCGATGTCGCCCGTGCCGTCCTTGAAGCCGATGAGGTTCGGGCATTCGTCGGCAAGTTTCGCAAGCTGGTCGGCGGAAACGCGGGCCTGGCCGCGGTTATAGACGATGACGGCCATGTTGGTCGCCTTGCAGACGGCGCGGATGCGCGCGGCGATGCCTTCCGGCGGGGCCTCGGTGAGGTAATGCGGCAGGAGCAGGATGCCGTCGCCGCCGGCCGCCTCGATCTCGCGCGCCATGTCGCAGGCGATGCGCGTGCCGTAGCCGCAGCCGGCAATGACCGGCGCGTCCTTCGAGACGGCCCGCGCCGTCCTGACGACCTCGACCACCTCGCCCGGCGTCAGCGAGAAGAGTTCGCCCGTGCCGCCGGCGACGATGAGGCCGGCGACCGGATAGGAGGAGAGCCATTCCAGATGCGCCGCGAAGGGCTTTGGCGAAAAGCGGTCTTCGGCGTCGAAGGGCGTCACCGGGAAGGACAGGAGCCCGTTGCGAATAATCTCGCGCAGGTCGGTGGGGGCGATCATGATGTTCTCCTCATTCGGTTGCGCCGGTCTGCGGATAAAAGAGCGGCGGGAAGATTCCGGTAGGCTGGGGAACCCGCGGCACGCGGGTCCTCACGGCCGGAACGCACGGCTCCGGCCCCAGGACTGTCTTTCTTTCGACTGTGCGCCCGGCCTAGCGGCCGTTCGCGGCCCGCCATTTCGCAAAGAGCGCGAGGTTGCTTTCGTCCGTCGCCGGATAGAGGCCGACGATGGTGTGGCCCGCCTTCACCCGCTCGACGACGAAGTCCTCGTAGGCGGTCATCTCCACGGCCTCGTCGGCGATCTCGTCGGCGATCTCCTGCGGGATGATAATGACGCTGTCGTCGTCGCCCACCACCACGTCGCCGGGAAAGACCGCGACGTCGCCGCAGCCGATCGGCACGTTGATGTCGATGGCCTCGTGCAGCGTCAGGTTCGTCGGGCTGGACGGGCGGTTGTGATAGGCGGGGATGTCGAGTTCGGCGATGGTCATGGAATCGCGGAAGCCGCCGTCGGTCACCACTCCCGCCCCGCCGCGCACCATGAGGCGCGTGATGAGGATATCGCCGGCGGAGGCCGCGCGCGGGTCCTTGCGGCTGTCCATGACGAGCACGGAGCCCTCGGGGCAGGTCTCGATCGCCACGCGCTGCGGGTGCTTGGCGTCACGGAAGACGGACATGGGATTGCGGTCCTCGCGCGCCGGCATGTAGCGCAGCGTGAAGGCGGGGCCGACCATATTGCGGCCCTTCGGCCGCACGGGGCGCACGTCCTGGATCGTCTGGTTCTTGAGGCCGCGCTTGTAGAGCGCCGAGCACAGGGTCGCGACGGAGACGCCCATCAGTTTTTCGCGGGTTTCGGGTTTCATGGTTCCTCCTCAATGGCCGAAGCTGCGGGTATCGACGGTCCAGTCGCGCGCCTTGCCCGTCAGCGAGCAGCCGAGGCCCGGACGCGGCGGCACGATCATGCGGCCGTCCCTGATCTCGAGCGCCTCGTTGAAGAGCGGCGCGAGCCAGTCGAAATGCTCCACCCAGGGCTCGTGCGCATAGGCGGCGGCCAGATGCAGGTGGATTTCCATGGCGAAATGCGGCGCGAGGCGCATGCGCTTGGCCTCGGCCTGCGTGCAGATGCGCAGGAACGGCGTGATGCCGCCGACGCGCGGCGCATCGGGCTGGATGAAATCCACCGCATCGGCCCGGATCAGCGCCATGTGCTCGTCGGCGCTGGCCAGCATCTCGCCGGTGGCGATCGGCGTTGCGAGCTCGCGGGCGAGCGCGGCATGGCCCTCGGCGTCGTAGGCGTCGAGCGGTTCCTCGATCCATTCGAGGTTCAGCGGCTCGACCAGCCGGCCGAAGCGCAGCGCCGTGGTGCGGTCCCATTGCTGGTTGGCGTCGACCATCAGCGGCGCGCGGCCGGCAAGATGGCCGGTGACCGCGTCGAGGCGCCTCAGGTCCTCCATGGGGTCGGGCTGGCCGACCTTGATCTTGATGCCGCCGATGCCGGCCGCAAGCGAGCGGTCGATGGCCGCGCAGATCTCCTCCACGCTGGACGACAGGAAGCCGCCCGAGGTGTTGTAGCAGGCGACGCTGTCGCGGTGCGCGCCGAGGAGTTTGGCGAGCGGCAGGCCGGCGCGCCTGGCCTTCAGGTCCCAGAGCGCGATGTCCATGGCGGCAATCGCCTGCGTGGCGATGCCCGAGCGGCCGACCGAGGCGCCCGCCCAGCAGAGCTTGTCCCAGAGCCGGGCGGTGTCGTTCGGGTCCTCGCCGAGGAGGTTTTCCGCGATCTCGCAGGCATGGGCATAGAGGCCCGGCCCGCCGGCGCGCTTGGAATAGCTGAAGCCGAGGCCTTCATGGCCGGCTTCCGAGACGATCTCGCAGAAGAGGAAGGCGACTTCGGTGAGCGGCTTCTGCCGGCCCGTCAGCACCTTGGCGTCGCTGATCGGCCGGGCGAGCGGCAGGTAGGCGAGCGACAGCTTGACGGAGCGGATGGCATCCAGCTTGGCCGGCCCCGCCGCGAAGCCGGCCTTGGGCGGCTGGGCGGGGATGACGCGGACATCGGGATTGAACATGGCCGGCCCCTCAGTTGATCGCCGGTTCCGGCGTCTTGCCGCCGAACTCGGTGCGCAGGAAATCGAAGTCGCAGCCCTTGTCGGCCTGCTCGATATGCTTGGTGAACATGAAGCCGTAGCCGCGCTCGTAGCGGGGCTCGGGCGCCTGCCAGGCCGCGCGGCGCGCCGCCAGCTCGTCCTCCGCCACCAGCATGTCGAGGCTGCGGGCGGGAATGTCGAGCTCGACGATGTCGCCGGTCTTCAAAAGGGCGAGCGGTCCGCCGACGAAGGCTTCCGGCGAGACATGCAGCACGCAGGCCCCGAAGCTGGTGCCGGACATGCGGGCATCGGAAATGCGCACCATGTCGCGAAGGCCGAGCTTCAAAAGCGCCTTGGGCATCGGGATCATGCCCCATTCCGGCATGCCGGGGCCGCCCTGCGGGCCGGCATTGCGCAGCACCAGAACCGTGTCGGGCGTCAGCGGATAATCGGGATCGTCGATGATCTTCTTCATCTCGGCATAGCTGTCGGCGACGAGCGCCGGGCCGCGATGGCGGTGGAACTTCGGGTCGCACGCCGCCGGCTTGATGACCGCGCCGTCGGGGGCGAGATTGCCCTTGAGGACGGCGAGCGAGCCTTCATGATAGACCGGGTTGGAGAGCGGCCGGATCACGTCGTCGTTCCAGACCTTGACGTCCTCCAGCCCTTCCACAAGGGGCCGGCCGGTGACGGTGATGGCGGTCGGGTCCAGCTTGTCGCCGAGCTGCTTCATCAGCGCGCGCAAGCCACCGGCATAGAAGAAGTCCTCCATCAGGTAGGTCGTGCCGGACGGGCGGATATTGGCGATCACCGGCGTGGTGCGGCCGATGCGGTCGAGATCGTCGAGTTCCAGCGCAATGCCGGCGCGGCGCGCCATGGCGATGAGATGGATGATCGCATTGGTCGAACAGCCCGTCGCCATGGCGACGGTGACCGCATTGTTGACGGCGGCCTCGGTGATGATCCTGTCGGGCGTCAGGTCTTCCCAGACCATCTCCACGACGCGCCGGCCGCAGGCGGCCGACATGCGCTGGTGGTTGGCGTCCGCCGCCGGGATCGACGAGGCGCCTGGCAGGGTCAGGCCCAGCGCCTCGGCGATGGCCGTCATGGTGGAGGCGGTGCCCATGGTCATGCAATGGCCGTAGCTGCGGGCGATCCCGCCCTCGATGCCCTGCCATTCCTCCTTGGAGATGGTGCCGGCGCGCCGCTCGTCCCAGTATTTGAAGCCGTCCGTGCCCGAGCCCAGCGTCTTGCCGGCATAGTTGCCGCGCAGCATGGGGCCGGCCGGAAGATAGACGAAGGGAATGCCCATCGAGACCGCGCCCATGACGAGGGCCGGCGTGGTCTTGTCGCAGCCGCCCATCAGTACCGCGCCGTCGATGGGGTGGGAGCGCAGCAGCTCCTCCGTCTCCATCGCCAGCATGTTGCGGTAGAGCATGGTCGTCGGCTTGACGAAATTCTCCGACAGCGAGAGCGCCGGCAGCTCCATGGGAAAGCCGCCCGACTGCAGGATGCCGCGCTTCACCCAGTCGACGCGCTCGCGGAAATGCATGTGGCAGGGCTGGGCGTCCGACCAGGTGTTGATGATCGCGATGATCGGCTTGCCCTGCCAGTCCTCCGGCGAATAGCCCATCTGCATCGTGCGCGAGCGGTGCCCGAACGACCGCTGGTCGTCCGGCATCATCCAGCGCGCGGAGCGCAATTCCTCGTAGGTCTTCCTCCCGGTCATTTCCGTCTCCTTTCGCGGCAGACCATTGCCGCGCCTCATCATCCATACTAATATTTCAGTTCGACAACTATATCAACACCTATATTTCTATTCTTGTGTATGAGCTGCGGCCCGGCTAACACTGAGCGAAAAGGATGCCTCCATGACCACATCGCTTGCCCAGACATTCGGCCTTGCACCCTCCGGCTACGCCGCCATTGCCGGCAGCACCGTGCAGCGGGTCTATGACGACCTGCGCAAGCGCATCATCACCATCCAGCTTCCGCCGGATACGACGCTCGCGCGCACCGAGCTGACGGAGACCTACGAGGTGAGCCAGACGCCGATCCGCGAGGCGATGCAGCTTTTGAAGCAGGAAGGGCTGGTGCGCATCTATCCGCAGTCGCGCACCGTCGTCACACGCATCGACGTGCCGCAGATCTACGAGGCGCATTTCCTGCGCGTGGCACTGGAGACGGAGGTGTGCCGGCGCCTGGCGCTGGAGCCGGAACCCTCGACGGTGACGCGGGCGCGCTCGATCATCAAGATGCAGGAGGCCGTCGCCGACGACCCCGACCAGCTCTCCATCTTCCAGGAGCTGGACGAACTGTTCCACCAGACGCTGTTCGCCGGCGTCAAGCGCAGCGGCCTGCACCAGCTCATCCGCGAGCGCTCCGGGCATCTGGAACGCATCCGCCGGCTGCACCTTCCCGAGAAGGGCAAGATCATCAACATCCTCGCCGGGCACCGCGCCATCGTCGACGCGATCGCGGAGGGCAACGAGGCTGCCGCCGTCGCCGCCATCCGCGATCATCTCAGCCGCACGGTCTCGAAGGTCGAGGACCTGCGTGCGGAATTCCCGCACTACTTCGCCTGAAGCCCGTCAGTTCACGGGCGTCAGCAGTGGCTTTCCGGCGAAGAAGGCCGCAAGGTTGTCGATGACGAGCTGGGCCATGCGGTCGCGCGTCTCCTCCGTGCCGCTGGCGTGGTGCGGATAGAGCACGACATTCTCGAGGGCGGCGAAGGCCGGGTCCGGGTTCGGCTCGTTGAGATAGACGTCGAGCCCCGCCGAGGCGATGCGCCCCTCCTGAAGGGCGCGGATCAGCGCCGGTTCGTCGATCACCGTGCCGCGCGAGATGTTGACGAGGCTGCCCTCCGGCCCGAGCGCGTCGAGCACGGCCGCCGAGATCAGCTTCTCGGTCTCCGCCCCGCCCGGCGTCGCGACGATGAGGATGTCCGCCCACGCGGCCAGCTTCACCGGATCGTCGAAATAGGTATAGTCGATGCCGGCCTTCTTCGAGCGGCCGTAGTAGCCGATCGTCAGCCCGACGGCCTCGCAGCGCCGCGCAATCGCAAGACCGATACGCCCCAGTCCGACGATGCCCGCCTTCTTGCCGGCCGCCGAGGTCGTCAGCGGCATCATGCCCTTGCGGCCCCAGTCGCCCGAGCGGACGTAGCGGTCGCCGACGACCAGCCGGCGGCGCGCCGCCAGCATCAGGAGCAGCGCCATGTCCGCCACGTCGTCGAGCAGCACGTCCGACGTGTTGGTCAGCGTGATGCCGCGCCGGGTCATCGCCGCAAGGTCCATCTGGTCGAAGCCGGCCGAGGAGCAGGCGGCGATCTTCAGCGCGGGCAGCTTGGCGAGGAACGCATCGTCGATCGCGACATGGCCGTTGACCACCATGGCCGTGCAGCGCGGGCCGACCTCGGCCAGCATCGCCTCGCGCGCCGCACCCTCCAGAAGGTCGAGGCGATGGACCGTATAGGCCGCCTCCAGCATCGCCATCTGGCGGGGCCGCAGGGGATAGACAACCAGAACATCGGGTTTCATGCTATTTCAAGTCCTTCCTCAAGGTTGCGGGCGGCCCGTCGGGCGGCCTGGATCTGCGGATCGGGATCGAGGCTCGCGGCGAGAAGCGCGCGGGTATAGGGATGGGCCGGCGCGTCGAAGATCTGCCGCACCGGTCCCTCCTCCACGATCTCCCCGCCTTTCATGACGACGACGCGGTCGGCGAAATCGCGCACCACCGGCAGGTCGTGCGCAATGAACAGATAGGACAGACCGAACTCCCGCCGCAAGCCGTCGAGAAGCGCGATGACCTGCGCCTGGATCGAAACGTCGAGGGCCGAGACGGCCTCGTCGCAGACGATCAGCTTCGGCTCCATGGCGAGCGCCCGGGCAATGGCGATGCGCTGGCGCTGGCCGCCGGAGAACTGGTGCGGATGCCGCGCCGCCATGTCCGGCTTGAGGCCCACCTTGACCAGCAGCTCGGCCACCCGCTCCTTCCACCGCGCCCGCGGCAGGATGCCGGGATGGATGGCCCAGGCCTCCGAGATAAGCTGGAAGACGGTCATGCGCGGATTGAGCGACTGCGTCGGGTCCTGGAACACCATCTGGAGGTCGCGGCGAAGGCCGAACAGCTCGCGCGGGCTCATCGCCAGGAGATCGCGGCCGCGGTAGAGCACCTTGCCGGAATCGGGATCGTCGAGGCGCAGGATGGCGCGCGCCAGCGTCGACTTGCCCGACCCGCTCTCGCCGACCACCGCCACCGTCTCGCCCGGCATGATGGAAAGGTCGACGCCCTTGAGGGCATGGAAGGCGCCGTAGGACTTGTGCAGGCCGGCCGCCCGAAGCAGCGGCTCGCCGTCGCGCGCCCGCTCCCCGGGCATCTCGCCCTTGCCGGGCGCCGCGTCGATCAGCTTCTTCGTATAGGGGTGCTGGGGGTTCCTGTAGACCTCGGCGGCATTGCCGGATTCGACGATGCGGCCGGCGTTCATCACCACCACGCGGTCGGCGATCTCGGCGACGACGCCGAGGTCGTGCGTGATGAGCAGGAGGCCCATGCCGGTCTCGCGCTGCAATTCCCCCAGAAGCTCCAGCACCTGCGCCTGCACCGTCACGTCGAGCGCCGTCGTCGGCTCGTCGGCGATGAGGATATCGGGCTTGCAGGCGAGCGCCATGGCGATCATCAGCCGCTGGCGCTGGCCGCCGGAGAACTGGAAGGGATATTTGTGCATCGCCGCCTCGGGCTGGGGAATGCCTACCCGCCTGAGGAGGTCGAGCGCGCGGGCCCGCGCCGCCTCGCGCGCGGTGCCGTGCGTCGTCATCATCTCGGCGATCTGCCAGCCGACCGTATAGACGGGGTTCAGATGGGCGAGCGGGTCCTGGAAGATCATGGCGATGCGCGCGCCGTTGATCGCCCGGCGCTCCTCGGCGCCCATCGCCAGCATGTCGCGGCCGTTGAAGAGGATCGTGCCGCCGGTGATCCTGCCCGGCGGCATGTCGATGAGGTTCATGATTGCCGAGGCGGAGACGGATTTTCCCGATCCGCTCTCGCCGAGGATCGCCAGCGTCTCGCCGCGGTCGAGGTGCCAGCTCACGTCCTGCACGGCCTTGACCGTGCCGGCGATGGTGTGGAACTCGACCGAGAGGTCGCGCACTTCGAGAAGGTGTTCAGCCATTTTTCCGGCCTCTCATTTCAAGGCGCCAGCGCTGCACCGGATCGAGCGCGATGCGCATCCAGTTCGACAGCAGGTTGAGCGACAGGGTTGTCAGGATGATCGCAAGGCCCGGCCAGAAGGAGAGCCACCAGGCATTGGTCAGGTACGGCCGGCCCTGGCTGACCATGAGGCCCCAGGTGATCTCCGGCGCCTGGATGCCGATGCCGAGGAAGGAGAGCGAGGATTCGGCCAGCATGACGAAGGCGAAGTCGAGCGTGGCGATCGTCACCAGCGTCGGCAGGATGACCGGCAGGATATGGCGGAAGACGATGCGCAGGTGCGAGGCGCCCATGACGGTGGCCGCCTGCACGAACATGCGCTCGCGCACCTCCAGCACCTCGGCGCGCGTGGTGCGCAGGTAGATCGGGATGCGCGTGATCGCCAGCACCAGCACGATATTGGCGACGGACGGCTCCAGCATGTAGAGCACGATCACGGCAAGCAGCAGCGAGGGGAAGGACATGATGACGTCGCCGAGCCGCATGATCCACTGGGCGGCCGGGCGCCGGCTGTAGCCGGCGACGAGCCCCAGCGCGCTGCCGACCACGGACGAGGCCGCGACGGCCCCCGCCGCGACGAGCATGGTGTTCTGCGCGGCGACGACGATGCGCGCCAGGAGCGGGCGGCCGAGCGCGTCGGCCCCCAGCACGTAGACCCAGCCGCGACTGATATCGAAGGGCGGCGCATTGCGCCCGCGCAGGTTCTGCTTGGTGGCCAGCGCATCGAGGAAATGCGGGCCGAAGAGCGCACAGAGCAGGACGAGGAGCAGGAAAAGCGCGGCGAGGAAGGCGAGCTTGTCGGCCCACAGCATGGAGAACCAGCGCGCCAGCGCCCCGCTCGGTTTACGCTCGGAAAGGATTTGCGTTTCTGTCATGGCCATCGCTCAATACCGGATGCGGGGATCGAGCAGCGCATAGGCGAGGTCGATCAGGAGGTTCATGATGAAGATCGCCAGCGCCGACACCATGATGACGGCGAGGACCACGGCGAAATCGCGCAGCAGGATGGAATCGATCATCAGCTTGCCGATGCCCGGAAAGCCGAAGACCGTCTCGACCACCACGGCGCCGTTGAGGATGGCGGCGGCCTGGTCGCCGATGACGGTGATGACCGGCAGCATGGCGTTGCGCAGGCCGTGGACGAAGATGATCGCCGGCGTGCGCACGCCCTTGGCCCGCGCCGTCTTGACATAGGCGGAGGAGAGCACCCCGATCATCGAGCCGCGCACCACCTGGAGGATGAGGCCGAAGGGCCGGATGAAAAGGACGCTGACGGGCAGGATCCAGTGCCAGGGCGTGCCCGTCCCGGAGGTCGGCAGCCAGTGGAGCTTGACCGCGAAGATGACGATCGCCACGATGGCCAGCCAGAAATCCGGCGCGGCGGCGCCGATGAGGGAGAAGAAGGTGGCGATGCGGTCGAAGACGCCGCCGACGCGGAAGGCGGCGAGCGAGCCGATGACGATCGCCGCCACCGTCACGCAGGTCATGGTGATGACCGCCAGCCGGAAGGTCCAGCCGAAGGCCTCCAGCACCACCTCCATGGCCGGCCGCGCCTGGCGCAGCGACTGGCCGAAATCGAGCCGGGCGAGATCGGCGACATAGCGGCCGAACTGCACGATCAGCGGATCGTTGAAGCCGTGCAGCTCGCGGAACTGCTCGCGCATCTCCGTGGACGCGTCGAGCGGCAGGTAGAGGTTCGTCGGGTCTCCCGTCAGCCTGGACAGGAAGAACACGAGCACCACGAGCCCGAGCAGCGAAACGCCGCTGGCAAGGGCCCGCTTGCTGATGAATGATTTCATGTCACTCCTCCCGAGTGAGAATTTCGTTGCACGGCATCGCCGGGATCGTGCCCGCAAGGCCGCCGTTCCGGCACTCCGAATCTTGCGGAGCGGGCGCGGACGAGCGGTCCGAACTCACCCTTCGAGTAATATATTAGTGCATCTAAGATTTTTGTGAACCTTTTTTTTGACTATCCTCAGCCGTCGTCCCCGAAGCGGCGCCGCCGCAGGCGCGCACCGCCGGCCGCGCCGAGCGTCGCAAGGAAGATCGTCGCCGCGCCGATCCACGTCGTCACCGGCGCCACTTCGCCGAAGAACAGGAAGGCCATGGCGGCGACGACGGGAAGGCGCAGGAAATCGAACGGCGCCAGGTAGGAGGCGCTCGCCATGGCGAAGGCGCGGGTGATGAGCGTCATGTTGAGCGCGCCGAGCACGCCCTGCAGGGCGAGCAGGCCGAGCTGCGCCGGTGTCGGCGCCACCCAGACCGGCACGGCGGCGAGAAGCCCCAGCCCCACCATGGCGATGAGGTTCCAGGCGACGAGCCGGTCCGTCGTGTCGTGCAGCGCCATGCGCCGCAGCATCAACTGGCTGATCGCCGTCAGGATCGCCCCGGCGAGCGCGAAGAGCAGCCACGGATCGAAGGTGCCCGCGCCCGGCCGCACGATGATCATGACGCCGACGAAGCCGATAAGCACGCCGCCGATGACGGAGGGCGCCACCTTCTCCTTGAGGAAGAGCCACGCCCCGAGCGTCAGGAAGATCGGCGTGGTGAAGTTGAGCGCCGTCGCATCCGCCAGCGGCGCATGGGCGAAGGCGACGAAGAGGGCGACGAGGGAGGCGAATTTCAGCGCCGCCCGCACGACATGCGCCGTCCGGTAGGGCGAGGCCGCAAGCTCGATCCGGCGCGCCATGAACGGCAGCACCGCGCAAAGGCCGAACAGAGCCCGGAAGAAGGCGATCGTGAAGGGATGCACCCCGCCGGCAAGCATGCGCACGATGACCGCGTCCAGCCCCGCCAGGATACTCGCGGCGACCATGATGAGGACGGCGGTTCCCGTCCTGCGGCCGGTAGCCGGCGCGCTCATCGGGCCCCACTCCGAACCGCCGTGGACAAGGAACAACAGGCCGTCATCGCTCACTCCTGACTTTCCGGCGGCAACGCTCGCGCACGGACAGCATCTTATACACTAAAATATTAGAATACGAATACGCAAATTCTGCTGTTTCACCGGCCATGGAGGACGGGAGGGATACGGGCGGAATCCCGCCTCACCGTTCGGCGTTCGACGCCTTGACGAAATCGATGAAGGCCCGCAGCGGCGCGGGCACGAGGCGGCGGCCGGGATAATAGAGGAAGGGGCCGGAAAAGCTCTGCCACCAGGGCTCCAGCACGGGGACGAGGGCGCCGCTTGCGAAATACGGCCGCAGCCAGTCCTCGAAGAGCGAGACGATGCCGGCCCCGCCGACGGCGGCGAGGATGCCGAGATCCGAGCCGCCGCCGGCCTGCACGACGAGGGAGGCCGGCGGATCGACCCGCACCAGCTCGCCGTCCCGCTCGAATTCCCACGGCATGGGCGGCCGGCCGGCAAAGCGCGAGCGGATGCAGGCATGGGCGAGCAGGTCCCGCGGATGCTCCGGCCGGCCGCGCGCGGCGAGGTAGGCGGCGGACGCGCCGCTGGCGAAGCGCTGCACGCGCGGGCCGATCGGCACAGCGATCATGTCCTGCTCCAGCCGCTCGTCGTAGCGGATGCCCGCATCGCAGCCGGCGGCGATGATATCGACGAAATTCTCCTCCGTGACGATTTCCAGCCGGATATCCGGATAGGCGGCCAGGAACGGCGGGACGACCTGCGGCAGCACCAGCCGCGCCGCGCTGACCGGCACGTTGAGCTTGAGGACGCCGGCCGGCCGGCCGCTGAGGTTCCGCGCATGCTCCAGCGCCGCGCCGATCTCGGAGAAGGCCGGTCCCGCCCGCTCCATCAGGGCACGCCCCGCCTCCGTCGGCACGACGCTGCGCGTGGTGCGGTTGAGGAGCCGCACGCCGAGCCGCGCCTCCAGCCGCCGCACGGCATCGCTGAGGGCCGACGAACTGCTGCGCGTCACGCGCGCCGCCTCCCGGAAGCCGCCCGCCGCGGCGACCGCGAGGAAGGCGCCGATATCGGCCATGTCCGCTTCGCCGTGCTTCATGCGGTCCTCCATCGATTGTCCGCTTTTGCGGACAGCCTGTACGGATTAACCTGCATTATCGAACAGGGCAATCGCGCCTATCTCCATGTCGTCCTGAAAACGGAGGCACATATGTCCAATCTCGAAAAATCCGGCACGTTCACGCTCGGCGGCTTCACGGTGAAGCGGCTCGGCTACGGCGCCATGCAGCTTGCCGGCAAGGGCGTCTTCGGCCCGCCGAAGGATCGCGCCGAGGCTATCGCCGTCCTGCGCGAGGCGGTGGAAAGCGGCGTCGACCATATCGACACCAGCGACTTCTACGGCCCGCACGTCACCAACCAGATCATCCGGGAAGCCCTGCACCCCTATGGGGACGACCTCGTCATCGTCACCAAGGTCGGCGCGGTGCGCGGGGCGGACGCCTCCTGGAACCCGGCCTTCTCGAAGGAGGCGCTGACGGCAGCCGTGCACGACAACCTGCGGAACCTCGGTCTCGACGTCCTCGACGTCGTCAACCTGCGCGCCATGTTCGACATGCACGGGCCGGCGGAAGGCTCGCTGGAAGAGCCGCTCTCGGTGCTCGCCGACCTGCAGCGCCAGGGCCTCATCCGGCATATCGGCCTTTCCAACGTCACCGCCCGGCAGATCGCCGACGGCCGGAAGATCACGCAGATCGCCTGCGTCCAGAACCAGTACAACCTCGCCCACCGCGGCGACGATGCGCTGATCGACGATCTGGCGAAGGACGGCACGGCCTATGTGCCCTTCTTCCCGCTCGGCGGCTTCTCGCCGCTGCAATCGGCAACGCTCTCGACCGTCGCCGCGGAACTGGAGGCAACGCCGATGCAGGTGGCGCTCGCCTGGCTTCTCCAGCGCGCGCCGAACATCCTGCTGATCCCCGGCACCTCGTCCCGCGCGCATCTGAGGGAAAACCTCGCGGCCGCCGATCTCGTGCTTCCACCCGATGCGCTGAAGGCGCTCGACGGCATGGCCGGCTGAGATACGCTTCTGGGGCGGGTCAGGCCCGCTCCAGAGCCACGGCGATGCCCTGCCCGACGCCGACGCACATGGTCGAGAACGCGCGCTTGCCGCCGGTGAGGCCGAGTTCCAGCGCCGCCGTGCCGGTGATGCGCGCGCCGGACATGCCGAGCGGGTGGCCGAGCGCGATGGCCCCGCCGTTCAGGTTGACATGGCCGGCATCGTCCGGAAGGCCGAGGGCGCGCAGCGTCGCGAGCCCCTGCGAGGCGAAGGCCTCGTTGAGCTCGACCACGTCGAAATCGGACGGCTTCAGGCCGAGGCGGGCGCACAGGCGCTCGGTCGCCGCGACCGGGCCGATGCCCATGATGCGCGGCGGCACGCCGGCCATCGCGCCGCCGAGAATGCGGGCGATGGGGGTGAGGCCGTACCTCCTCGCCGCAGCCTCGGAAGCGACGATGAGCGCCGCCGCGCCGTCGTTGACGCCGGACGCATTGCCCGCCGTCACCGTGCCGCCCTCCTTTTTGAAGGGCGTACCGAGTTTGGCGAGCGCTTCGATGGTCGTCGCGCGCGGATGCTCGTCCTTCTCGACCACGACCGGCTCGCCCTTCCTCTGCGGAATGGTGACGGGCGTGATCTCCCTCGCCAGCCGGCCGTTCGCCTGTGCCGCCGCGGCCTTCTCCTGCGAGCGGACGGCGAAAGCATCCTGATCCTCACGCGAGATGGAAAAATCCGCCGCGACGTTCTCGCCGGTCTCGGGCATGGAATCGACGCCATATTGCTTCTTCATGACGGGATTGACGAAGCGCCAGCCGATGGTGGTGTCGTAGATCTCGGCATTGCGCGAGAAGGCCGTCTCCGCCTTGGGCATGACGAAGGGCGCGCGGCTCATGCTTTCGACGCCGCCGGCAATGATCAGTTCCGCCTCGCCCGCCTTGATGGCCCGGGCGGCGGCGATGACGGCATCCATGCCGGACCCGCAGAGCCGGTTGATCGTCGTGCCGGAAACGGAGACGGGAAGGCCCGCCAGCAGCGCGGCCATGCGCGCGACATTGCGGTTGTCCTCGCCCGCCTGGTTGGCACAGCCGTAGACGACGTCGTCTACGGCCTCCCAGTCCACGCCGGCATTCCTTGCCATCAGCGCCTTCAGCGGAATGGCGCCGAGATCGTCGGCACGCACGGAGGAGAGCGAACCGCCGAAGCGGCCGATGGGCGTGCGGATATAGTCGCAGATATAGGCTTCGGACATGACGTTCCTCAGAGTTCCGGCACGACGAGATCGGCGACGGGGCCTTCGACATGCAGCTTCGCGCCCGTCATGGCTTGCAGCTCCTCAATCGTCATGCCCGGCAGTTTCTCACGCAGCACAAAGCGGCCATTGGCAACGTCGACGACGGCGTGGCTGGTATAGATACGGGTGATGCAGCCGACGCCGGTGAGCGGGAAGGTGCAGCGCTCGACGAGCTTGGGTTCGCCCTTCTTGGTGACGTGCTCGGTGATGACGACGACCTGCTTTGCACCGTGCACCAGGTCCATCGCCCCGCCGACGGCCGGCACGCCCTTGGAGCCGACGCGCCAGTTGGCAAGGTCGCCGTTTTCCGCGACCTGGTAGGCGCCGAGAATGGCGACGTCGAGATGGCCGCCGCGCACCATCGCAAAACTGTCGGCATGGTGGAAGAAGGCAGAACCCGGCTTCAGCGTCACGGCCTTCTTGCCGGCATTGATCAGGTCCCAGTCCTCCTCGCCTTCCGGCGGGGCCTCGCCGAAGTCGAGGATGCCGTTCTCCGTGTGGAAGATCGCCTCGCGGCCTTCCGGCTGGTAACGCGCGACCATTTCCGGGAAGCCGATGCCGAGGTTCACATAGGCACCATCGAAGATGTCCTGCGCCGCCCGCCAGGCGATCTGGGCGTTGGAAAGTTTTATGTCTTCGCGAGTGTCGATGGTCATGCGTAGGCCACTCCTGCGCGGATGAGGTCTTCTTCCTGCTTCGCGTCCGACACCTCGACCACATGGTCGACGAAGATGCCGGGGGTAACGACATGCTCGGGATCGATGCCGCCGGGTTGGACCAGCTTCGAGACCTGCACGATGGTCGTCGCCGCCGCCATGCACATCAGCGGATTGAAGTTGCGGGCGGCCTTGTTGTAGGCGAGGTTCCCGTGGGTGTCGCCGACATGCGCCTTGATCAGCGCGACATCCGCCTTCAGCCAGCGCTCCTGCACATACATGCGCCCGTCGAATTCGGCGACCGGCTTGCCCTCGGCCAGCTCCGTGCCGAAACTCGTCGGCGTGTAGAAGGCGGGAATGCCCGCCCCGCCGGCGCGGATGCGCTCGGCGAGCGTGCCCTGCGGCACAAGCTCAAGCTCGATCTTTCCGGCAAGGTATCTTTCCGTGAAGGCGCGCGGATCGGATGAGCGCGGGAAGGAGCAGATCATCTTCCTGACCATGCCGGCGTCGATCATCGCGGCGATACCGATGCGGCCGTTGCCGGCATTGTTGTTGATGACGGTGAGGTCCTTCGGCCCCCTGTCGATCAGCGCGTGGATCAGCTCGATCGGCGCGCCGGAGCCGCCGAAGCCGCCGATCATCACCGTCGCGCCGTCGCCGATGCCGGCAACCGCCTCCCTCAGGCTTGCGATGCTCTTGTCCATGCCCGGTCTCCTTTTCGGCACCCAGAGGTAAATCCGCAGGGCGCGGGCGGCAACCGGTTTGTGCGTTATTTGACTTTTGTTCATATATCGCACAAATTGAACAGCATAGTGACCACTCTCCCCTTCGGGGCCTGACCCGATCATGGCGGAGTGGGGGAAAGGAAAGCGATGCGCGAAACGGATTTCATCGGCGGCTTCGCCAAGGGGCTGAGGGTCATCGAGGCATTCGGCGAGGCCAGGCCCCGCCTCACCATCACCGACGTTTCCCACGATACCGGCCTCGACCGCGCCACCGCGCGGCGCTGCCTGCTGACGCTCGCCGAGCTCGGCTATGCCGCCTATGACGGAAAATTCTTCGAGCTGACGCCGAAAATCCTCAGGCTCGGCCATGCCTATCTCTCCGCGACGCCGCTTCCCCGCATCGTCCAGCCCTATCTCGACCAGCTTTCCGAAACGGTCGGGCAGAGCGCCTCCGTCTCCGTGCTCGACGGGGCGGAGATCGTCTATGTCGCGCGGGCGGCGCAAAAGCGGGTCATGTCGATCAACCTGATGCCCGGCTCGCGCCTGCCGGCCTATTGCGCCTCCATGGGCCGCGTGCTGCTGGCCGCCCTTCCCGAGGCCGAGGCGCGCGCCATCGTCGAGGCCTCCGACCGCCGGGCAAGCACGCCCTTCACGAAAACGGACCCCGAAACGCTGATGGAGGAGCTTTCCCATGTGCGCCGGCAGGGCTATGCCCTCACCGACCGGGAGCTGGATGTCGGCCTGCGCTCCATCGCCGTGCCGCTGGAAAACGCCCGCGGCCGCGTGGTGGCCGCCCTCAATATCGGCGCGCCGGCCGCCCACGCGGCGACGGAGGCCATGGTTGCGCGCTACCTGCCGGAAATGCGTGCGGTGCAGGCGGCGCTGCGCCTCCTCCTCGCCTGATCGATCCTTGACAGAAGCCAGGAGGCGACCCCACCTTTTGCGCTGCAACAGGAGGCCGCCATGAGCGACGACGAGACCAAGCTCACCCGCACCAAGCGCCAGTGGGCGGACCAGGGGAAATTCCTGACCGGCCGCAGCGCGCGGCCGGAAACCGACCGCCTGCCGCCCGGCCAGCACCTCGTCAGGGACTGGCCCGTGCTCGACCTCGGCCAGCAGCCGGTCATCCGCCCCGAAAGCTGGCGGCTCGACGTGAAGGGCGGCGCGGAAAACCCGGTCTCCCTCGGCTGGAGCGATTTCCTCGCCCTGCCGCAGAGCCATAGGCTCACCGACATCCATTGCGTGACCACCTGGTCGCGCTACGACAACCGCTGGGAAGGCGTCGCGACGCGCGACCTCCTCGATCTCGTCATGCCGCGGCCCGAGGCGCATTTCGTGATGCTGACGAGCTACGACGGCTATACGACCAACCTGCCGCTTGCCGATTTCGCCGCCGAAGACGCCCTCCTCGCCACCCATTGGGAGGGCAGGCCGCTTTCCGTCGAGCATGGCGGGCCGATGCGCCTCGTCGTACCGCACCTCTATTTCTGGAAGAGCGCCAAGTGGCTGACGCGCATCGACTTCCTGCCCGGCGACCAGGCCGGCTTCTGGGAGCGCAACGGCTATCACATGCGCGGCGACCCGTGGACGGAGGAGCGCTACTCCGCCGACTGAACGGCAAGCCGCGCCCGCTCGCAAAGCCGGAAGGCGCGCGGCGTCTTGCCCGTCTCGCGCAGGAAATAGCGCGAGAAATAGGCAGGATCGGCAAAGCCGAGGCGCAGGCCGATCTCCTGCGCGGCAAGGTCGGTGAAGACGAGCTCGCGCCTGGCCTCGTCGATCAGCTTGCGGCCGATATAGGCATGCGCCGTCATCCCCGTCGCCGCCTTGACGATGCGGTTGAGGTGGGTCGGCGAGACGCCGAGTTCCTGCGCGTAGAAGCCCGCCGGCTTCTGGCTGCGGAAATGCTGCTGGACGAGGCCGTTGAGGTGCTCCATCCGCCGCTCCGCCTCCCCCTCGCCCGCGCCGGGATTGTCGCGGGCCCATAGCCGCGCCGTCAGCGTCAGCACGGACACCAGATAGGCCTCCATCAGGTCCGTGCGCCCGCCGCGCCGGCCCGCCCATTCGCCGGCCAGCCGTTCGAGCATCGACAAGACGAAGGCGCCGTCCGCATCGAGGGGATCGAGGGCGGTGGTGCGCGGCGCCGCCGCAAAGCGCCCCGTGGCGCCGGCGAGGCGCAGATGCGAGGCGAGCAGGGTGAAGACGTGGCCGTCGATGTCCCGCGAGAAGCGGAAGCCGTGGCTCACCGCCGGCGGCACGGTGACGACCGTGGAGGGCTGGAGAGCAAGGCGTTCGCCGCCGAACAGCGCATCGCCCGACCCGGCGGAAATGTACAGGATCTGGAAGAAGCTCTCGTGCCGGTGCAGGCCGATCTCGTAGCGGTGCAGGCTGCTGCGCGACGGGATCGTTTCGCAGTGCAACCAGAAATCCGGGGTATTGCCGGTCCGCTCGCCGTAAAGCTCGTAGGTCGGGATTGCTCTCGTCATCTCGCCCCTCGGATTCGCGATGTTCGATTTGTACAAGCGGAAGACCGATCCGTCCATTGCCCCGCCCGGTCTTTCCCGCCGAGTATTTGTCAAATGCCAGTTTGAGGGAGGACATCATGCGCGTTCAGGTCGCCATCATCGGCTCGGGTCCGTCGGGCCTCCTGCTCGGCCAGTTGCTCGGCAATGCCGGCATCGAGACGATCATCCTCGAGCGCGCAAGCCGCGCGCATGTCCTCGGCCGCGTGCGGGCCGGCGTGCTGGAGGAAGGCACGGCCGGCCTGATGGACAGGGCCGGCGTCGGCGCGCGCATGCATGCCGAGGGCCTGCCGCATGACGGCTTCTCCCTCGCCTTCGACGGGCGCGACCACCGCATCGACCTTCTCGGCCTCACCGGCGGCAGGCGCGTGACGGTCTACGGCCAGACGGAGCTGACGCGCGACCTGATCGAAAAGCGCGAGGCGGACGGCCGCCCGACGGTCTACGAGGCGGCGAACGTAACGCCACAAGAATTCGACGGAGAAAACCCCTGCGTCACCTACGAGAAGGACGGCGTCACGCACCGCGTCAACTGCGATTTCATCGCCGGCTGCGACGGTTTCCACGGGGCGAGCCGCAAGGCCGTGCCGCAAAGCGCGATCCGCACTTTCGAGAAGGTCTATCCCTTCGGCTGGCTCGGCATCCTCGCCGACGTGCCGCCCGTCAGCCACGAACTGGTCTATGCCAACCACCCGCGCGGCTTCGCGCTCTGTTCCATGCGCTCGCCGACCCGCAGCCGCTACTACATCCAGTGCGCGCTCGACGAGAAGGTGGAGGCGTGGGAGGACGGCCGCTTCTGGGACGAGCTGCGCCGGCGCCTGCCCGCCCATCATGCCGAGGCGATGGTCACCGGCCCGAGCTTCGAGAAATCCATCGCGCCGCTGCGCTCCTTCGTCGCCGAGCCGATGCGCTTCGGCCGGCTCTTCCTTGTAGGCGACGCCGCCCATATCGTGCCGCCGACCGGCGCCAAGGGCCTGAACCTTGCGGCGAGCGACGTGCACTACCTCTTCGCCGGCCTGATGGAGCACTACGAGGACCGCTCGAATGCCGGCATCGCGGCCTATTCGGCCCGCGCGCTCGCCCGCGTCTGGAAGGCCGTGCGCTTTTCCTGGTGGATGACGACGATGTTGCACCGGTTTCCGGATACCGGCGATTTCGACCAGAAGATCCAGGAAGCCGAGCTCGACTACCTCACCCATTCGCGCGCCGCCGAAACGGTGCTGGCGGAGAACTATGTGGGCCTTGCCTACTAGGCGGCCGGCGACACCCTGCCGGCCACCTCGCGGATCGTCTGCATGAGGATGGAGAGCGGCATGGAGGGCACGGCGTCGGTGCGCATGGTCAGGCCCACCGGGCCCTTCGTCTCGCCCGTCTCGATCGGCAGCGCGGCGAGCTTTCCTTCCGCGATATCCGCCGCCACGACCCCTTCGGAAATGATCCAGATCGCATCGCTCTGGCGCACGAAGGCGCGGCCGAAGGCGTCGGAGACGGTCTCGATCTGGTTCGGCAGGCCAGCGACGCCGTTGGCGATGAGAAAACTGTCCACGAAGGGCCGGATGATCGAGCCGTGCGTCGGCATCAGCACCGGATAGGCGTCGAAGCCGGCGAAGGCCGCCCCGCCGAGCAGCGGATGGCCGGCCCGCACACAGAAGACGACCTTTTCCGAATAAAGATGTTCGAAGGAAAAACCCGTCATCTTCTCCGGCGCGGCAAGCCGCCCGACGACGAGGTCGAGGTCGCCGATGCGCAATTGTTCGAGCAGCACGGCGTTCTCGCCCGTGACGATCTTGATCCGCGCGCCCGTCTCCTCCTTGAGGAACAGCATCATGGCCTGCGGCATGATGCGGGTGGAGACGGTCGGCAGCGCACCGATGCGGATCGGCGGGGCATCGCCGGAGCGCGCCTGCGAGACCGAATCGAAGCCATGGCGCAGCGCCGCCAGCGCCGCGCCGGCGTGCTTCAGGAACACCTCGCCGTAGCGGGTGATCTTGATGCCGCGGCCCTCGCGCTCGAAGACGGCAACGCCGAGCACCTCCTCCAATTCGCGGATCGTCTTGGTCACCGCCGGCTGGCTGACATGCAGCAATCCTGCCGCCTTCATCACGCTTCTCTGGCGCGCCACCTCGACAAAGGTTTGCAGATGGCGAAACTTGATCCGGCTGTCGATCATGGATTTCCATAACCCTGTAGTTAACGAAACTGCATGAAATATCATTTTACCTAACCAGATCAAAGGATCAATCTCAGCGCACGGAGGAGAGAGACGTGCAATTCGCGACCGTGAACGACGTTATCCTGCATCACCAGCTGATCGGCGGACCGGCCGGCCGGCCGGTGATCGTGTTCGCCAACTCGCTCGGCACCGATTTCCGCATCTGGCGCGACGTCGTCGTGCGCCTTGCCGGCGATTTCCCGATCGTCACCTACGACAAGCGCGGCCACGGCCTCTCCGACCTCGGCCAGGTGCCCTATTCCATCGACGACCATGTGCTCGATCTTGCCGCCCTGCTCGACCGGCTGGACGTGAAGGACGCCGTCATCTGCGGCGTCTCCGTCGGCGGCATGATCGCGCAGGGGCTCGCCGCAAAGCGCCCGGACCTCGTGAAAGCCCTCGTCCTCTGCGACACGGCCCACAAGATCGGCACGGCCGAGATGTGGAACGCCCGTATCGAGGCCGTCGAGGCGAAGGGCATCGAGAGCCTTGCCGATGCCGTGCTGGAGCGCTGGTTCACCCCCGCCTTCCGCCGGCCGGAGAACGCCGCCTATCACGGCTACCGCAACATGCTGACCCGCCAGTCGGCGACCGGCTATGCCGCGACCTGCGCGGCGCTGCGCGACGCCGACCTCACCGAGACGACGAAGCGCATTGCCGTGCCGACGCTCTGCGTCGTCGGCGAGGAGGACGGCTCCACGCCGCCGGACCTCGTGCTCTCCATGGCAAGGCTCATCGCCGGCGCACGCTACGAGGTCGTCAAGGGCGCCGGGCACATTCCCAGCATCGAGCAGCCGGAAATCCTCGCCGAGATGATCCGCGCCTTCCTCGCCACCCTACCCGCCGGAGACGAACCGCATGGCTGACGCCCATACCTTTTCCGACCGCTACCGCCAGGGCATGGTGACCCGCCGCGCGGTGCTCGGCGACAGCCATGTCGACCGCGCCGCCGCCGCGGCCACCGCCTTCGACCAGCCGTTCCAGGAGCTGATCACCGAGGGCGCCTGGGGCACGGTCTGGTCGCGGCCCGGCTGGACGGTGCGCGAGCGCTCCATGGTGACGATCGCGCTGCTCGCCGCCCTCGGCCATGACGAGGAGGTGGCCATGCATGTGCGCGCGACGGCGAATACCGGCGCGAGCCGCGAGGACATCGCCGAGGCGCTGCTGCATGTGGCGATCTATGCCGGGGTGCCGGCGGCCAACCGGGCGATCAAGGTCGCCAAGCAGGTTTTCGAGGACATGGACGCCGAAAAGGCGGCCTGAGGCAGAGATGACAGACTTTTCCAACCGCAAGCCCGAGACGGGCGCCTTCTTCTCCCGCGACCGGCTCTGGCATCCGCCGGGGCTGACCCCCGGCTACAAGACCTCCGTGCTGCGCTCGCCGCAGAAGGCGCTGCTGTCGCTCGACGGCACGATTTCCGAGATCACCGGCCCGGTCTTCGGCCATTCCCTGCTGGGCGAGCTCGACAACGACCTCATCCACAATTTCGCGAAGCCCAGCGAAAGCGCCATCGGCGAGCGCATCATCGTGCACGGCCGCGTGCTCGACGAGCGGGCGCGGCCCGTGCCGGGCGTGCTGCTCGAATTCTGGCAGGCCAATGCCGGCGGGCGCTACCGCCACAAGAAGGAAAGCTATCTCGCCCCGCTCGACCCCAATTTCGGCGGTTGCGGGCGCACCATCACCGACGCGGACGGCTATTATGCCTTCCGCACCGTCAAGCCCGGTCCCTATCCCTGGCCGAACGGCGTCAACGACTGGCGCCCGGCGCATATCCACTTCTCCGTCTTCGGCCACGGCTTTGCCCAGCGGCTGATCACGCAGATGTACTTCGAGGGCGACCCGATGATCTGGAAATGTCCCATCGTCCAGACGATCCCGGACAAGGCGGCCGTCGAGCAGCTCGTCGCCGCACTCGACTGGGGCAACACCATCCCGATGGACGCGCGCGCCTACAAGTTCGACATCGTGCTGCGCGGGCGCCGCTCGACGCTCTTCGAGAACCGGATGGAGGGCAACTGATGGTGCAACCGCTCGGCTACCTCAAGGAAAGCCCCTCGCAGACGGCGGGGCCCTACGTCCATATCGGCCTGACGCCGAATTTTTCCGGCATGGGCGGGGTCTATGACGCCGATCTCGGCGCCGCGATGGTCAACGAGAAGACGCTCGGCCGGCGCATCACCGTCACGGGCCGCGTGCTGGATGGCACCGGCACGCCGCTGAAGGATGCGCTCGTCGAGATCTGGCAGGCGGACGCGGCCGGCCTCTACAACAGCCCCTCGGAACTGCGCGGCAGCGCCGACCCCAACTTCACCGGCTGGGGCCGCTGCGCAACTGACGGCATGACCGGCGAATACCGCTTCGAGACGGTCAAGCCCGGCCGCGTGCCCTTCAGGGACGGCCGCCCGATGGCGCCGCATATCTCGTTCTGGATCGTCGCGCGCGGCATCAATCTCGGCCTCAACACGCGGATGTATTTCGGCGACGAGGAGGCGGCCAACGCGGAAGACCCGATCCTCGCGCGCATCGAGCATCGCGTGCGCGTGCCGACGCTGATCGCGGCGGCGGACGGCGACAGCTATCGCTTCGACATTCACCTGCAGGGGGAAAAGGAGACGGTGTTCTTCGACATCTGAGGTGGCGTATAGTGCGCCCCGTTGCGCCCCGGAAAGCATGCCCATGACCGTCTCGCCCTTCGACCATCCCTACCTCTCCGGCCTTCTCGGCGACGAGGCGGTATCGGCGCTGTTTTCCGCCGCGGCCGAACTCGAAGCCATGCTGGCCTTCGAGGTGGCGCTGGCGAAGGCGGAAGCGGCCGGGGGCGTCATTCCGCCCGATGCGGCGCACGCCATCGAAAGCGCCGCCCACCGCTTCTCGCCCGACATCGCGAGCCTGCGCGCGGCAACCGCGCGCGACGGCGTCGTCGTGCCGGACCTCGCGCGCCAGCTTCGCGCCGCCGTCGGCGAGCCGCACGGCCGGCATGTGCATTTCGGCGCGACCAGCCAGGACGTCATCGACACCGGCCTGATGCTGCGCCTCGCCCGGGCGTTGCCCGTCCTCGAAGAACGCCTCGACAGCTTCGCCGGACAACTCGGCCGCCTTTCCGCCGATTTCGGCGCCCGCCCGATGACGGGCCGCACCCGCATGCAGCCGGCGATCCCGATCACCGTGGCCGACCGCATCGCCGCGTGGCGCCGGCCGCTGGTCCACCATGCCGACCGCCTGAGGACCTTCGCCCGGGAAAGCCTTGCCGTGCAGTTCGGCGGCGCGGCGGGTACGCTGGAAAAGCTGGGCGAAAAAGGGCCGGCCGTGCGCGCCGTGCTTGCCCGCGAGCTCGGCCTTGCCGATACGCCGCAATGGCACAGCCAGCGCGAGCGCATGCTGGAGCTCGCCGGGCTCCTCGCCGCCATTACCGGCAGCCTCGGCAAGGCCGGGCAGGACATCGCCCTGATGGCCGACCGCGGCGGCGAGATCGCGCTTGCCGGCGGCGGCACGTCCTCCGCCATGCCGCACAAGCAGAACCCCGTCGCGGCCGAGGTGCTGGTGACGCTCGCCCGCTTCAACGCCGCACAGCTCGGCGGGATGGCGCAGGCGACGGTGCACGAGCAGGAGCGCTCCGGCGCGGCCTGGACGCTGGAATGGCTGATCCTGCCGCAGATGGCGGTGGCCTGCGGGGCGGCGCTGCGCCTTGCCGGCGAACTCTTCTCCTCGGTCGAGAGGCTCGGCATGGACTAGCCTATTTTCATAATTTCTAAGTTATGAAATTGGCCGATTTTTTCATTTTACATCACCGTTTCATCTGGCAATCTGACAAAAGCTATTTTGGGACGGCTCGAACGTCGGCGGGAGGCCGGCCTTTCAGGGAGGAAAACATGAAGAAACTTGCATTCGCCGCGCTGGCGGCCGCCCTCATGGGCGGCGTCGCCCACGCCGATACGATCAAGGTCGGCGTCATCGGGCCGTTCTCCGGTCCCTTCGCGCTCCAGGGCAAGAACTTCAAGGCGGGCATCGACGCCTATATGGCGCTGAACGGCAACACGGTCGGCGGCGACACGGTCGAGGTGATCTACCGCGACGTGCCGACGGCCGATCCGGCGCAGTCCAAGGCCCTGTCGCAGGAACTCGTCGTCAAGGAAGGCGTGCAATACCTCGCCGGCTTCTACTTCACGCCGGACGCCATGGCCGCGACGCCGCTTCTCGAGCAGGCGAACGTGCCCATGGTGGTGATGAACGCCGCGACCTCGGCCATCGTCACCAAGAGCCCCTATGTGGTGCGCACCTCCTTCACCACCTGGCAGACCTCGACGCCGATCGCCAAGGTCGCCTTCGACCGCGGAGTGAAGAAGGTCATCTCGGTGGTCAGCGACTACGGGCCGGGCATCGACGCGGAAGCCGCCTTCAAGGCCGGCTTCGAGAAGGCGGGCGGCGAGGTCGTCGAGGCGATCCGCATGCCGCTCCAGACCAACGACTTCTCGCCGATCATGCAGCGCATCAAGGATTCGGGCGCCGAAGGGGTCTTCGCCTTCCTGCCCTCCGGCCCGACGACCCTCGGCTTCGTCAAGGCCTTCAACGAGAACGGCCTGAAGGATGCCGGCATCCAGTTCTTCGCCCCCGGCGACCTCACGCAGGAATCCGACCTGCCGGCGCTCGGCGAGGCAGCGCTCGGCCTGACCACCACCTTCCACTACGCCGTCTCGCACGATTCGCCGGAGAACAAGAAGTTCGTGGAAGCCGCCGGCAAGGCGATCGGCAATCCCGCCGAACTCTCCTTCCCCGCGGTCGGCGCCTATGACGGCATGCATGTCATCTACAAGATGATCGAGGCGACGGGCGGCAAGCAGGATGCGGCCAAGGCCGTCGAGGCCGTCAAGGGCCTTTCCTGGGAAAGCCCGCGCGGCCCCGTGACCATCGACCCGCAAACGCGCCATATCACACAGAACATTTATCTGCGCGAAGTGGCCAAGGCGGCGGACGGGACCTACTACAACAAGGAAATCCAGACCTTCGAGAAGCAGGGCGACCCGGGGCTGGAAGCGGCGAAGTAAGGATGGCTCTGCGGGTGAAGCCTTGCCCCTCACCCTAACCCTCTCCCCGCAAGCGGGGAGAGGGGACTTGCCCCACGCAATGTTGTAGCTGGGAAAACGGTGCGGCATATCTCCTTCGCCCCGCTTGCGGGGAGAAGGTGGCCGGCAGGCCGGATGAGGGGCAGGCACCGGCTGCCTTGCCGACAAACAGGACAGGTACATGCAAACGATCCTCAGCATCGGTGTCGATGCCCTTGCCTATGGCATGGTGCTCTTCGTCATCTCCATCGGCCTTTCGGTGACGATGGGGTTGATGCGGGTCGTCAACCTGGCGCATGGCGCCTTCGCGATGATCGGCGGCTACATCGCCTCCTATGCGGCGCGCGACCTCGGGCTTGCCTATGCGCTCGCCGTGATCCTCGCCGTCGCCGGCACCATCCTCATCGCCATTCCCATCGAGCGCTTCCTCTACCGGCGCATCTACGGCCAGCCGGAGCTGACGCAAGTGCTGATGACCATCGGCATCACCTTCTGCGTCATCGGCATCGCCAACTACGTCTTCGGCCCGACGCTGAAGACCATCCCGACGCCGGACGCGCTGCGCGAGCCCGTCAGCCTCGGCTTCCGCACCGTCTCGGCCCATAGGCTCTTCGTCATCGGCTGCGGCGCCGCCGTGGCGCTCGGCCTCTGGTACTTCATCGAGCGCACCGCCTTCGGCGTGAAGCTGCGCGCGGCGGTCGACAATGCGGCGATGGCCGCGGCGCTCGGCGTGAAAACCCAGATCGTCTATGCCGTCAGCTTCGCCGTCGCCGTCGGCCTTGCCGCCTTCGGGGGCGTGGTCGGCGCAGAGCTGCTGCCGATCGAGCCCTATTATGCGCTGCGCTACATGGTGACCTTCCTCGTCGTCGTCTCGGTCGGCGGGGCGGGCTCCATTCCGGGCGCGCTCGCCGCCTGCCTCCTCCTCGGCGCCATCGACACGACAGGACGCTACCTCATGCCGGAATTCGGCGAATTCTTCTTCTACCTCGCGGTCATCACCATCGTCTGGCTCTTCCCGCGCGGCCTTGCCGGAAGGGCGAAGTAATGGCGCTGACCACCAATTCCGGCGCGGCCTCCCTCACCGGCGGGCGGTTGACGCGTGACGCCATCGACGTCCTCGCCATCCTCGCCGTCGCCGTCCTCGGCTATTTCCTCTTCCCCAACAACCTGGCGCTGCTCACCCGCATCACCGCCATCGCGCTGCTCGTGCTCTCGCTCGACCTCGTCACCGGCTATTGCGGCGTGGCGACGCTCGGCCATGCCGCGCTCTTCGGCGCGGGAGCCTATGGCGCGGGCATCGCGGCCGCCCATTTCGGCATCACCGATCCCATCGCCATGCTCGCCGCCGGCATCCTCGCCGGGGCGCTCGCCGGCCTCGTTTCCGGCGTGGTCGTGCTGCGCGCCCACGGCCTGCCACAGCTCGTGCTCTCCATCGCCATCATCCACCTCGCGCACGAGGCGGCCAACAAGGCTTCCGGCTGGACCGGCGGCAGCGACGGGCTCGCCGGCATCACGCCGGACGCCCTCCTGGGCCACTGGCAATTCGATCTCTGGGGCCGCACGGCCTATGTCTTCGGCATCGTCCTTCTCGTCCTCGCTTTCGTCATCCTGCGCCAGATCGTCCGCTCGCCCTTCGGCATGCTGTGCCGCGGCATCAGGCAGGATCCGGTGCGCATCCGCGCCATGGGCGGCTCGGTGCACGGCACGCTGGTGAAGATGTATGCCATCTCCGGCGCCGTCGCGGGGGCCGGCGGGGCGCTCAACGCCATCTCCACCCAGGTCGTCGGCCTCGACAGCCTTTCCTTCACGCTCTCGGCCGAGGCGCTGGTCATGCTCGTGCTCGGCGGCACAGGCTCGCTCTACGGCGCGCTGATCGGCACGGCCGCCTTCATGTGGTTCGAGGATGTCGTTTCCGCCGCCAACCCGTTCCACTGGCTCACCATCGTCGGCGCGCTGCTGATCGCCGTCGTGCTCTTCGCGCCGAAGGGCCTCTACGGCTCGCTCGCCGCCTTTTTCGAACGCCGCGGAAGGAAAGCTCCATGAGCGCGATCTTCGACGTCCGCAACCTCAAGAAGACGTTCGGCGGCCTTGCCGTCACCAACGACGTCTCGCTCGCCATGGCGCCCGGCGACCGGGTGGCGCTGATCGGCCCGAACGGCGCGGGCAAGACCACCTTCGTGAACCTCGTCACCGGCAATCTCCTGCCCGATTCCGGCAGCGTGACGCTCGCCGGGGAAGACGTGACGCGCCTCGGCCCGACCCCGCGCGTGCGGCGCGGCCTCGTTCGCTCCTTCCAGGTCACGCGCCTCTTTTCCGAGATGACGCCGGAGGAGCATGTGGCGCTCGCCATCCTCCAGCGCGAGGGGCGCTCCGGCGGCATGTTCTCCAGCCACCGCGCCATGCCGGCGGTGATGGACGAAACGCATGCGCTGCTGTCGCGGCTCGGCATCGCCCATCTTGCCCGCCACCCGGTCAGCGAGATCGCCTACGGCCAGCAGCGCCTGCTGGAACTGGCGCTGGCACTCGCCCTGAAGCCCCGGGTGCTGCTGCTCGACGAGCCGGCCGCCGGCGTGCCGCAGAGCGATACCGCGCGCATCGAGCAGGCGATCGCCGACCTTCCCGCCGACCTTGCCGTGCTGATGATCGAGCACGACATGGACCTCGTCTTCCGTTTCGCCAAACGCGTCGTCGTGCTGGCGGCGGGCGAGATCATCTTCGACGGATCACCGGATGCCGTCACGCAGGACGCCCGCGTCCGCCAGGCCTATCTCGGGAGCTATGCCGATGCCCGCAGCGTCGCTTGACATCTCCGGCCTCTCGGCCGGCTACGGCCCGACGCGGGTGCTGGAGGACATTTCCTTTTCCGCGCCCGCCGGCCGCCGGCTTGCCGTGCTCGGCCGCAACGGCATGGGCAAGTCGACCCTCCTTGCCACGCTCGCCGGCCAGACGAAACGCTATGGCGGGGAAATCCGCCTCGGCGGCGCGGCCATCGAAGGGATCGACAGCGCGGCGCGCGCCCTCAGGGGCCTCGGCTATGTGCCGCAATCGCGCGACGTCTTTCCGACGCTGACCGTCGAGGAGAACCTCTTCGTCGGCCTCAAGGGCCGGCCGCGCGCGGCCATCGAGGAAGCCTACGCCATGTTCCCGCGCCTCAAGGAGCGGCGGAAGAACCTCGGCTCGCAGCTTTCCGGCGGCGAGCAGCAGATGCTGACGACGGCGCGCACCATCCTGGGCCGGCCCTCCGTGCTGCTGCTCGACGAGCCGCTGGAAGGGCTCGCCCCCGTCATCTGCGAGGAGCTGATGGCCGCCTTCGGCACGCTCGCCGCATCCGGCGACATGACGATCCTGCTCGTCGAGCAGCGCATCCAGAGCGCACTCGATTTCGCCGACGAGGTGATCGTCCTCGAACGCGGCCGCATCGCCTGGACGGGCACGCCCGCCGCGCTTGCCGCCGACCAGCATGCGGTAGAGACGCTGCTCGGCGTCGGCGGGCTGCACTGATCCGTTCTAGAAGGCGTCCGGCCGGATATCGACGGTATCCTGAAGGCGCACGAGCTCGAAATCGCTGATCAGGACATCGACGCGCACCTGCCACGGGCCGGCGAGCGGCAGGACGACATCCGCCGCCCGCCAACTCCCGTCCGTCTGCAATTCGGCCTTCCGGCGCATCGGCTCGATGCCGGCCTCGGGGTTGGAGAAGACGAACGCCACTTCCTTGGCGGCGAGCGGGGCGAAGTCGGCCGCCAGGATGACGGCGGAGACGTCGACCGGGCCGGCATGGCCGGGCGTCACGGTGACCTCCGCCATCGCCTTGTCGGAATGGATATGCACCGAGGCGGGCTCGGCGGCCGCAACGGCGAGCGCGCGCGGCGGCGGCGTGAAGCGCCATGCCGCCGCGACGGCGAAGATGGCAAGGACGATCAGGCTCTCGACGGCAACGGCCCGGCAGAGCCGGCGGACCGCCCTCGCCTCCCCGCTCGCGGCCGGCCCCGTGAGCATCCAGCGATTGACGGCGACGAGGGCGGCGAGGAGGACCAGCAGGGCGATCTTCGCCAGAAGCACATTGCCGTAGGCCGTCGAAAGGAGGGCGGCCGGCGTTCCGACCTGGATGACGGCGAGCACGACGCCCGCCGCGGCCAGAAGGCCGACGCAGAGCGGGATGAGCCGGGAGAACCGGCCGAGCGCCATCCGGCCGGCATCCCCGTCCCGCCGCAGCGCGGAAGCGAGCGGCAGGAGCGCGCCGACCCACATCGCGATCGTCACCGCATGGATAAAGACGGCCGGCCGCGTCAGCCATTGCGGGGACGCCGCGCTCGCATGGCCGCTCAGCGCCAGAGCGCCGCTTCCCAGAACGAGGCCGGCAAGAGAGGCCCAGCGGCGCACCGCCGCCTGCCGCGCGCGCGCCGCGAGGATCGCGAGGCAGAAGGCCGCGAAGAGCGCCGCGACGGTCGCCCCGAAGCTCGTCGCAAGGCCGGCCTTCCATGCCGCCGGATCGACAAGGCCGGAAAGCGGCGTGCCGAGGGCATCGAGCCCCTGGAGGCCGAGGGACAGGACGGTGGCGAGAAGGCCGAGCGGCAGCGCCGCCCTGACCGGCCAGGGCGCCGTGCCGGGCATCAGCCAGCTGACGGCGAAAATACCGCCGATCCCGAAGAACAGGCCGGCATAGAGCGCCGTCCGGGCGAGCCACAGCGCGGCGCGCACGGGCCAGTCGACCGCCTCCGCGCCGGCCTGCGGCGTGTTGCCCGGCGCGCCGATGGAGAAGACCGCCGACCCGCCGACGGGGTGCCCGTCCTCGGAGACGACGCGCCAGGTCAGCACATGGGTTCCCGTTCCGAGCCCCTCCGGGGGCGTGATCTCCAGCGTGCTGTCGCGAAGGACGAAGCGGTCGAGCACCCTCACCTGCCCGTCCGGCAGCACGAGCTTCAGCACCAGCGGCGAGACCGGCTCGCTGAAGGAGAGCGAGAGGCGCTGCGGCGGCGCATCCACGACCGCACCGTCCGCGGGCACAACGCCCGTCAGCGCGGCATGCGCCAGCGCGGCGGATGCCAGACAGCACCACAGAATGCCAGTCAGAAAGGCCAGGATGGCGGATCGATGAGGATTGCGGTTCCGCACGAACGTTCCCCGAATGAAAGAAGGCCGAAGAAGGAAAGGCCGGCGCGCCGGGCGCCGGCCTGACGGACCTCAATGGCCGCCGGTCGCCTCGAGCAGCTTCACGCCGGGCGCGGGAAGCTCCAGGTCGTCGGTCGACTGGCCTTCGGCCGGAAGCTCGATCCAGCGCTCGGCCGCGCCGTCCGCGCATTCCTGCACGACCGGGAAATAGAGCGTGTCGCCCGCCTTCAGGTCCTTGGTCAGATAGACCCGCAGGACGAATTCGTCATATTCGTCGTCGGCAAGGCTGCCGCCGCTCCAGACGATCTCCTTCACGCCTTCGCCGACCGGCGTGCCGTAATAGTCATAGGACTTGGCATAGGCGCCCTTGACCTTTTCCAGCGTCCAGCCGGCCTTGGGCTGCGGCTTGGCCGCGATCGCGCCCTCGGGAATCTGCACGCGCAGCGTGGTGGTGGGCTTGCCTTCGCAGCCGTGCGGCACCTGCAGGACCGCCCGGTAGGTCGACCCGACGGGCGCCTCCTTCAGCTGCAGGGAAACGTGGGCGAAGGCGGCACCCGTGCCGAGCGCGAGGGCGGCGACGGTTGCAAGGGTTCTTTTCAGCATTGTCGATCTCCGATGAGCCGGCCATCCTGCCGGCGGAATCCGGTTGGGAAAAACGGTCGCGCAATCGTAAGGCATACGGCGGCGCTCTGTCTGCGGTCTTGCGATCAGGCAGTTGCGGGAGGTCCGCGCGGATGGCCGGGAAGATCGTCGTGCGCAGGTCCTACGGGATCGGCATGGCCGTCGACCATCCGCTGCGAGGGCTGGGCGAGCGGATTGAACAGGATCGCGGCCGTGCGGTCGGTCGGAACGAAATTGGCCGCCATGGCGCAGGCCAGCGTGCAGCAATCGTGCCCGAGCCTGTCGTCCCCGCCGGGGGCGGGCACCTCCTGCTGCTGCGCCATATGCGTGATGCAGAGCGGATTGCCGAACGCATCGAGCGCCGAGGGCGTAGCGGCCGCAGCAAGCGCAAGCGTGCCGAAGAACGCCTGCAACGCCATCAGGACGGCGACGGCAAAGGCCACCTTTCCAATCCCGCGCTGTTGCATCTTCTTCGCCATGAAACCCTCTCGCAGCAAGGCTTACCAAGCAAGGCGCGGCCTGAACAGCCCTCCCCTCCCGGCCCAATTGTCGCATCGCGCCGATGCCCCGGCCCCGGCCTCATTCATGCCCGTATCGAAAAGCTCCTGTTCCGTTTCGCGAAGGATAATTTAAGCGAAACCTAACCATATCCCGCCTTTCATGGGGCCAACTCCATCCACGGCAGGCCCTTCCATGCGCAACATCCCGGTTATCGGCAAGTTCCTTGTCATCCTCTGTGTCTTCGGCCTCTTCGTGGCCGGCGTGACGGCCTTCAGCACGTCGCGCATCTCCTTCATCGATACGTCCTATTCGGCGCTGCTGAACCAGGATTCCAAGGCGACGCTGATGCTGGCGCGCGCCAGCCGCAGCCTCGTGTCCATGCGCTCGGCCATCGCCGACATCCTGATCGCGCGCGATGCCAAGGGCAAGGAAGCGGCAAACGCCGACATGAAGCTCAGCGAAGGCTTCTTCACCGGCCAGATGGATGCGGCCATCGCCGCCGCGCCGGGCAACGCGCGCATCGAAGCCATCAGGACGGCGGCCTTCGCCGCGCTGAACACCAATTGCGGCACGCTGATCGCCGACGCCAGCGCCGCGCTCGACGAAGCGGCCATCGCCCGCACGCAGGCCGATTTCGTCGCCGCCTGCATGCCGGCCTTCACGGCCGTGATCGCCGACATCACCGACGAGATCGGCAAGATCACCGCCGCCACGGAATCCCACCATGCCGCCCTCAGGGAAACCGTGCGCAGCACCGTCGTGACGACGATCCTTGCCGTAGTGATCGGCCTTCTCGTCATGCTGGCCGCCGGCTTCCTGGCCGCCCGCGCCTGGATCGCCCGGCCGCTGAACGGCCTTTCGGCGACCATGACCACGCTGGCCGGCGGCGATCTCGACATCGCCATCGCCGGAACGGACCGCCGCGACGAGGTGGGCGGCATGGCCCGCGCCGTGCAGGTCTTCAAGGACAACGGCCTGCGCGCCCGCGCCCTCGAAGCCTCCTCGCAGGCCGACCGCACGGCGGCCGAGGCCGAGCGCGCGCGCCACGAGGAGGCCGACCGCGCCCGCACCGCCGCCATGGCCGAGGCGACCGGCGGCCTTGCCGAAGGCTTGAAGCGCGTAGCCGGCGGCGACCTCGCCGTCGAGCTGACGCAGGCCTTCTCGCCCGAGTTCGAAAGCCTGCGGCAGGATTTCAATGCCGCCGTCGGCCAGCTCCGCAGCACCTTGCAGGACGTCTTGCAGGCGACGGGCGCCATCGACGGCGGCTCGCGCGAGTTGAGCCAGGCGGCCAACGACCTGTCGCGCCGCACGGAGCAGCAGGCCGCCGCGCTCGAAGAGACCGCCGCCGCCCTCGACGAGATCACCGCCAACGTCTCCCAGTCCTCCAGGCGCGCCGAGGAGGCCCGCAGCAAGGCGCTGGAAGCCAACGGCTCGGCCCATCATTCCTCCCGGGTCGTCTCGGATGCCGTCGCCGCCATGCAGCGCATCGAGGCCTCCTCCAGCCAGATCTCCAACATCATCGGCGTCATCGACGAGATCGCCTTCCAGACGAACCTTCTGGCGCTGAACGCCGGTGTCGAGGCTGCCCGCGCGGGCGATGCCGGCAAGGGCTTCGCCGTCGTCGCGCAGGAGGTGCGCGAGCTTGCCCAGCGCTCGGCACAGGCGGCCAAGGAGATCAAGGAACTCATCCGCAACTCGGCCGGCGAGGTCGAAGGGGGCGTGCGCCTCGTGACCGAGACCGGCGAGGCGCTGAAGGTGATCGGCCAGCACGTCAACGACATCAATACCCAGCTCGACGCCATCGCCACCTCTGCGCGCGAGCAGTCGGTCGGCCTTGCCGAGGTCAATGCCGCCGTCAACCAGATGGACCAGACGACGCAGCAGAACGCCGCCATGGTCGAGCAGTCGACGGCCGCAAGCACGGCGCTGGCGGCGGAAGCCGACAGGCTGCGCCAGCTCGTCGGGCGGTTCCAGGTCGGCGCGGCAGCAGCGACGGTCCCGCCCGTCAGGACGGCGAATGCCGCCTCGCCCCGTGTCGCCTCGCCGGCGCGGCGGATGATCGGCAAGCTGGCCACCGCCTTCGGCGGCGCGGCTCCGGCCGTGGAAGCCGGCTGGGACGAGTTCTGAAACCGGACACGGCTTGCGCCGGACCGTCCGGCGCAAGCCTTACCGCCAGGACAACTGGTCCTTCGGCAGCCGCCCGCCCGGGTCGACGACCGCCACCCGATGCGGCCGGTCGGGGCCCCAGTCCCAGAGCACGAGATTGCGGTCTTCGCTTTCCGCCCCCGGCGCGAAGCTCGGGACGAGGATGCCGGCGATGCCCTTCGCCCGCAGCCGGTCGTGGATGGACCAGGAGGCCGGCCGCTCCCCCTCGCTGAGGGCCAACGCCCAGGCGCAGGCCATGTCCTCGAAGGCAATGCCGAAGGCCGCCCGCCCCGCCTCGCTCGCAAGGTCGGCGATATCCTCGCAATCCACCTCGTAGGCACAGAGAACGCAGGGGTCGATCCGGTGCGCGAAGCCCTGGTTGGCCTCCTTCACCGCCGTCATGATGCCAAGGGCGAGATAGAGCGCGGGAACGGATTTCGGATTGAACCGCGCGCCCCGGATCGCCGCACCCTCACCGGAGGTAGGCTTGAAGGACCAGCGCGGATCGTGCGCCCGGTAGCAGGTTCCGGTGAACCTCAAGCAAAACCGCCGAGCGCCATGTGGTCGAGATAGTCGCGCACGGCGGCGGCCTTGCCGTCCTTCACCAGCGCCTCGGCCGTGCGCCCGCCGAAGGCGGGAAGCGGCTGGGCCCGGTACCAGGCCATGGCCTGCTCCTTGCCGCCCGCCCAGTCGGTGACGCGGCTGATGATCTCCAGCATTTCGCGCAGGCGCCCCTGGGTCTTGGCCGTGCGGCTGCGCTCGGCCCTGTAGAGCGTCTCGCGGGCGAGCCCCGCCGTCTCGGCAAGCTGCGTCTTGGACATGCCGAAGCCGTCCGCGAGCGCATTGACGGCGATCCGGCCGGACCGGTCCATGTAGGACAGGATCAGCGGCCCGTTCTCCACCGCAACCTTCAAGGCCCCTGCCATCGCTCACCTCGCCATATATATTGTCCGTTTTTCATGACGGAATATAAGGCAAAAACCCGGAGATTTCAATCGCCGGGGGTTCGCACGGTCAGATGGCCCGCGTGATGCCGCCGTCGACGCGGATATTCTGCCCCGTGATATAGGCCGCACCGTCGGAGGCGAGGAAGGAGATCGTCGCGGCGATCTCCTCGCTGGTGCCGTAGCGCTTCATCGGCACGCCCTCGCGCCGCTCCTCGGTCGCCGGCAGGCTGTCGATCCAGCCCGGCAGCACGTTGTTCATGCGGATATTGTCGGCCGCATAGGTATCGGCGAAGATCTTGGTGAAGGCGGCAAGGCCCGCGCGCGCGACCGCCGAGGTCGGGAACATCGAACTCGGCTCGAAGGCCCAGGCGGTCGAGATGTTGATGATGGTGCCGGACTTCTGCTTCTGCATGACCGGCGTGACGAGGCGCGTCGGGCGCACGGCATTGAGGAAATAGACGTCGACGCCCGCGTGCCAGTCCTCGTCCGTCAGGTCGAGGATCGGCTTGCGCGGGCCGTGGCCGGCGCTGTTGACGAGCACGTCGATGCGGCCCCAGCGCTCCAGCGCGCCGTCGACGAGGCGCTTCAGGTCGTCGTTCGACTGGTTGGAGCCGGTGACGCCGAAGCCGCCGGTCTCGGCGGCCAGCGCCTCGCCCTTGCCGGAGGAGGAAAGGACGGCGATCCTGAAGCCGTCCGCCGCCAGCCGCCGCGCCGCCGCCGCGCCCATGCCGCTGCCGCCCGCGGTGATCAATGCGACCTTTTCAACTGCCATGGAATGTCCCTTTCACTGTCTTGTGGCTGGCGCCATTGTGGCACGGCGGCCCCCGCCCCGGCCAAGCGGAAATGCACGCTTCCCCCCGTTAAAAATGGCCAGATACCATTGGCCGGCGTTGCCGTTTCGGCAACAATCTGCCGTTTCGGTCATAATCCGGAATATTTTTGAAAATTTTAGCCTGATATGGCTGAAATATTCTTGACATAATTCCGTTTCGGAAACTTACTGGCTTCATCGAGGCTGAAATGGAACCGCCGCATGAGCCAGCGCTACATCGTCGACGACCTGGACCGCGAGATCATCCGTTATCTTTCGGAGGACGGGCGCCTTTCGGCGGCCGAGATCGCCGGGCGGATCGGCAGCGTCTCGGAACGCACGATCCGCAACCGCATCGCCGGGCTGCTGCAGGCCAAGATGATCGTGATCGGCGCCATTCCCGATCCCGTCGCGCTCGGGCGCGACGTGCAGGTGGAGCTTTTGATCGAGGTCGAGCCGGGCAAGCTGGAGGACGTCGCCATCCAGCTCGGCGAGTATGAAGAGATCGGCTATCTCGCCGCCACCAGCGGCACGGCGAACCTCAGCGCCTCGCTCTTCGTCGCCGACCACGCGGCGCTTCTCGAATTCATCGACCAGGAACTGGGCAAGCTGCCGGGCGTCAGGCGCGTGACGAGCTCGGTGGTCCTCCGGCTCTACAAGGTATTCGGCACGAGGACGACCGCGATCAGCCGCGGCGCGGACCTCGGCGGCAAGAAGAAAGGGTAACCCATGCTTCGCATCGGGGTTGATGTGGGCGGAACCAACACGGACGCGGCGCTGCTGCGCGGCACCGAGGTTCTGGCGACGGTGAAGTCCTCGACCACGGCGGACGTGACCTCGGGCGTCAGTGCGGCCATCCGCACCGTGCTGGCCGAGGCGGCCGTCGCCGCCGGCGCGGTCGACGCCGTCATGATCGGCACCACGCATTTCCTCAATGCCGTCGTCGAGGGCCGGCATCTCGAGAAGGTCGGGATCCTCCGCCTGTGCGGCGCATCGACCCGCTCGCTGCCGCCGATGATCGACTGGCCGGAGACGCTGCGCCCCATCGTGGACGGCGGCGCGGCGCTGGTCGGCGGCGGCGTCAATTACGACGGCTCTGAGATCGCCCCGCTCGACGGCGATGCGATCCGCGCAGCCTGCCGCGACTGGCACGCGCGCGGCATCTCCGCCGTCGCCATCTGCTCCGTCTTCGCGCTGGTCGACCCGCGCATGGAGAACGAGGCGGCCGCGATCGTCGCGGAAGAGATGCCGGGCGCGGCGATCAGCCTGTCGCACCGCATCGGCCGCACCGGCCTCTTGCCGCGCGAGAGCGCGACGATCCTCAATGCGAGCCTCCACACGCTCGGCCGCGAGACCGTCGGCGCCTTCCGCTCGGCGTTTTCCGCGCTCGGCCTCGACTGCCCGCTCTACCTCACGCAGAACGACGGCACGCTGATGGCCGCCGAGTTCGCCGAGCGCTACCCGGTCTTCACCATCGCCTCCGGCCCGACCAACTCCATGCGGGGCGCGGCCTTCCTCACCGGACTTTCCGATGCGGCGGTCATCGATATCGGCGGCACGACCACCGATATCGGCATGCTGGTCGCCGGCTTCCCGCGCACGCGCAGCGAAGGCGCGATGATCGGCGGCGTGCCGACGAACTTCCGCGTGCCGGACGTCTATTCCTTCGGCCTCGGCGGCGGCAGCATCGTGCGCCCCGGCGACAGGCCCACGGTCGGCCCGGATTCGGTCGGCTTCCGCCTGCCGGAAAAGGCGCTCACCTTCGGCGGCGATACCTTGACAGCGACCGACATCGCCGTTGCCGCCGGCCTCGTCGACCTCGGCGACCGCGCCCGCCTTTCCCACATCACGCCCGACTTCGCCCGAAAGATGCTGGCGCAGATGAAGGCCAGCATCGAGACGGTGCTGGACCGCATGAAGCCGAGCGCGGAGCCGATCCCGGCCATCCTCGTCGGCGGCGGCTCGGTGCTCGTCGACGGGCTGCTGGAGGGCACCACCGTCTCGCTGAAGCCGGAGCATTTCGGCTCGGCCAACGCCATCGGCGCGGCTATCGCGCAGGTCTCCGGCGAGGTCGACAGCGTCGTCTCGCTGGAAGGCACGACGCGCGAGATCGCGCTGGAATCCGTCGTCGCCGAGGCCCGCGCGCGCGCCGTCGAGGCGGGCGCTGCCGCCGAGACGGTCACGCTCGCCGAAATCGAGGAAACGCCGCTCGCCTACCTGCCCGGCAATGCCGTGCGCGTCGCGGCGAAAGTCATCGGGGAACTCAGGGCATGAAATACTGGACGCTCACCGAAGCGGATATCGACCGCATCGCCGTCGGCTGCGGCATTCTCGGCACCGGCGGCGGCGGCAGCACCTATCACGGCTCGCTGCGCGCCAAGGCGCTTTTGCGCGAAGGCAAGCGCATCCGCATGGTGCGCCCGGCCGACATGGACCCGGACGCGCAGATCATCGGCATCGGCGGCATCGGCGCACCGACCGTCGGCGTGGAAAAGATCGCCGAGGGCGGCGAGGGCGTGCGGCTGATGCACGCGCTCGAACGCCATCTCGGCCGCAAGGTCGATGCCCTGCTCGGCGACGAGGTGGGTGGGGGTAACGGCATCGCGCCGATGCTGACGGCCGCCATGGTCGACCTGCCGGTGGTGGATGCCGACGGCATGGGCCGCGCCTTCCCGGAAGTGCAGATGACGACCTTCTTCATCCACGGCCAAGCCGTGCAGCCGGCGGCGCTCGCCGATGCGGACGGCAACGTCCTGATCGTCACCGAGGCGACGACGCCGAAGATGCTGGAAAAGCTGCTGCGCGCCAGCACGATCGCCATGGGCTGCACGGCGCTGATGACGACGGCCCCCATGTCCGGCGATTTCGTGCGCCGCTTCGGCGTGCCGCACACGACGAGCCAGGCCTGGAGCCTCGGCAATGCCGTGCTGAACGCCCGCGCCGCCAAGGAAGACCCGGTCGAGGCGATCCTGAAGCAGTCCGGCGGCGTCCGGCTGATGCGCGGCAAGGTGACGGACATCGCCCGTCGCGTCGCCGCCGGCTTCAACCGCGGCACGCTGACCGTCGCCGGCCTCGACGAGGATGCCGGCCGCTCGATCGCCATCGAGATCCAGAACGAATATCTCATCGCGCGCGAGGGCGAGAGGATCGTCACCATGGTGCCGGACCTCATCTGCATCGTGGATTCGGAGACCGGCCGCGCCATCGGCACGGAAGAGCTGCGCTACGGCCTGCGCATCGACGTGCTCTCCATGCCCGCGCCGGTGCTGCTGCGCAGCGAGATCGCGCTCGAATCCGTCGGCCCGCGGGCCTTCGGCTACGATTTCGACTTCGTGCCGATGGGCGTGTCCGCCGACGCGCCCGCCGTGCCGCAATACGAAGAAGACGCCTGACCGTCCGACCCCAGCCAACCTCCAAGGGAGACCGACATGAACCGCCGCAATTTCCTGAAGACGACTGCCCTTGCCGCACTCGCGGCCACCACCGCACGCTGGAATTTCGCCATGGCGCAAGGCAGCGGCATCTTCACCCTCGCCTGCCCGACCAGCTTCCCCGACCTCGACCCGGCCACGTCCTTCTCCAACGACGGCGCGGTGCTCGCCAATGTCTACGAGAGCCTTGCCCGCTACATTCCGGCGAGCGAGACGAGCGAGGCGAAGATCGAACCGCTGCTCGCCGCTTCCTGGGAGGTGAGCGAGGACGGCAAGACCTGGACCTTCACGCTGCGCGACGGCGTGAAGTTCCACGACGGCAGCCCGCTGACCTCGCAAGCCGTCAAGGGCTCCATCGAGCGCACGCGCAAGATCGGCGGCGGCGCCTCCTTCATCTGGGGGCCGGTCGCCTCCATCGAGACGCCGGAACCGCTGAAGGTCGTCTTCACGCTCTCCGAGCCGCAGCCGCTCGACCTCATCGCCTCGGCCGGCTTTGCCGCCTGGATCTATGCGCCCTCCTCGCTCGACAAGGACAATGCCTGGTTCAACGCCGGCAACGACGCGGGCACCGGCCCGTTCAAAATCTCGCGCTACGAGCCCGGCCAGCGCGCCGTGCTGGAGCGTGCGGAAGGCTATTGGGGCGAGGTGCCGGAAGGCGCCTTCCAGACTGTCTCCTTCGAGATCGTCGAGGACGCGACGCTCGCCCAGAACATGATCGAAAGCGGCCAGGCCGACTGGACCTACAGCCTGCCCTACGAGAACCTCGAAGCGCTGAAGTCCAATCCGGACCTCAACGTCGTGGTCAATCCCTCCTTCGAGACGCTGTTCGGCCTCTACAACGTCAAGCGCGCGCCGCTCGACAGGCCGAAGGTCCGCCAGGCGCTGTCGCTCGCCTTCCCCTATGACGACGTGATCGCCGCCGGCACCAGCGGCTTCGGCACGCGCGCCAAGGGCGTCGTGCCGGCCGGCATCTGGGGCCACGACGCCGACGCGCCCATCCCGAAGACCGACCTCGAGGCCGCCAAGGCGCTGCTGGCCGAGGAAGGCATCGAGCCGGGCCTCGAACTCACCATGACCTATTCCACCTCGCAGGCGCTCGAAGCCGTCGCCGGCGAACTCTGGAAGGCGAACCTCGAAACGCTCGGCATCACGCTGACGCTCCAGCCCATGGCCTGGGAAGCCCAGTGGCAGCTCGGCAAGTCCGACCCCAAGGCCGCGCAGGACATCTTCGTCATGTTCTGGTGGCCGACCTTCGTGACGCCCTACGACTATCTCTTCAACCTGTTCCACAGCGAGGAGAAGCCAAACTTCAACCTCGGCTACTATTCGAACCCCGAGGTCGATGCGAAGATCGACGAGGCGGCCAAGCTCTCCGGCACCGACCGCGCCCGCGCCGAGGCCCTCTTCATCGAGGCGCAGCGCACGATCATCGAGGATGCGGCCGCCATCTTCATGCTGGACCAGCCCAACATCCATGTGGTCCGCTCGGACGTGAAGGGCTACGCCGACAACCCGGCCTACGGCCACGTCGCCTTCGTCAACGAACTGAGCCGTTAAGGCTCCCGGCGGTCCGATGGAACTTCTCCGCTATGTCCTGCGTCGCATGATCCTTTCCGCCTTCGTGGTGGTGGGCGTGACCTTTCTGGTCTTCATCGTGGCGCAGGTGGTTCCCTCGGACCCGGCCGCCCTCTATGCCGGCCCGCGCCCGACGGCCGAGCAGATCGAGAAGGCGCGCCAGGAGCTCAACCTCGACGCGCCGTTGCCGGCCCGCTTCGCCACCTTCGTCGCGGCCATGGCCTCCGGCGATTTCGGCATCTCCTACAAGTCGCGCCGGCTGATCGCCGAGGACCTGCGGGCCTATCTTCCCGCGACGCTGGAGCTTGCGGTCTTCTCCACCGGCCTTGCGCTCCTCATCGGCATACCGCTCGGCGTCGTCGCGGCCGCGCGGCAGGGCCGCTGGCCGGACAGGCTCGGCAGCCTCGGCTCCATCGCCGCCGTCGCCATGCCGACCTTCTTCCTCGCCATGCTGCTGCAGCTCGTCTTCGCGCAATGGCTCGGCATCCTGCCGCTTTCGGGGCGCCTGTCGCGCGAGATATCGATCGCCGCGCCGCTGCCCGTCGTCACCAACTTCGCCATGATCGACGCGCTGCTCGCGGGGCGGCTCGACGCTTTCGTCGACGCGGTGAAGCACCTCATCCTGCCGGCGCTCACGCTCGCCTCCTATCCGGCCGGCGTCGCCATGCGGCTGACGCGCTCGGCGATGATCGAGATCCTCGAGCGCCGCCATGTGGTGGCCGCCCGCGCGCTCGGCCTTTCCGAGCCGCGCATCCTCTTCGGCCACGCGCTGCCGAACGCCATGGGACCGGCGCTGACGGTGATCGGCCTTTCCTTCGCCTATGCGCTGACCGGCGCGGTGCTGGTGGAGATCATCTTCGCCTGGCCGGGCCTCGGACGCTACGTCTCCGAAGCGATCCTCGCCAAGGACTTCCCGGTCATCGCCGCCGTCACCATGGTCGTGACGATCTGCTACGTCGCGATGAACCTCCTCATCGACATCGCCCAGGCGCTGGTCGATCCGCGAGTGGCGCTGTCATGACGAAGCTCGTCCACCGCCTCGGCTGGCCCGGCACCCTCGCCCTCGGCATCGTCGTGCTCTTCGTCCTCGTCGCGGTCCTCGCGCCGTGGGTCGCGCCCTATCCGGCGCAGGGCGCCGGCGCACCGAACGTCATCGCCAAGCTCCGGCCGCCATCGGCGGAGTACCTACTCGGCACGGACCATCTCGGCCGCGACATCCTCAGCCGCATCATCTACGGCACCCGCGTCTCGCTGACGAACGGCGTCCTCATCGTCGCCTTCTCGCTGCTCATCGGCCTGCCGGTCGGCCTTGCCGCCGGCTATTTCGGCGGCTGGGTGGACGAGGCGCTGATGCGCGGCACGGACGTCTTCCTCGCCTTCCCCGCGCTGCTGCTCGCCGTGCTGATGGCCGCCGCCCTCGGGCCGGGCTTCCTCAACAGCATCATCGCCGTCGCCGTGACCTGGTGGCCCTGGTACGCCCGCCTTGCCCGCGCGGAGGTGCTGGTGCTGCGCGGACAGCCCTATGTGGAGGCCGCGCGCCTTGCCGGCGTCTCGCATCCGCGCATCATCCTGCGCCACATCCTGCCGGCGACCGGCCGGCCGCTCACCGTGCAGGCCGCGCTCGACGTCGGCCCGGCGCTGCTGACGGCCGCCGCCCTCTCCTTCCTCGGCCTCGGCGTGCTGCCGCCGATCGCCGACTGGGGCCAGATGGTCGATGCGGGGCGCAAGTTCTTCCCGGCGCGCTGGTGGTATTCGGCCATGCCCGGCCTGACGATCTTCATCGTGGCGCTTGCCTTCTCGGTGCTGGGCGACGCGCTGCGCGAGCGCAAGGGAGGTGCCGCCCGTGCCTCTCATTGATATCCGCGACCTATCCGTCTCCATCCCGACGCCGGACGGCGACGTCCATGCCGTGCGCTCGGTCAGCCTCGAAATCGAGCGCGGCGAGATCCACGGCGTCATCGGCGAATCGGGCTGCGGCAAGACCATGACCGGCATGGCGGTGCTCGGCCTCGTGCCGAAGGGCGCACGCATTGCCGCCGAACGCTTCCATTTCGACGGCGAGGACCTGCGCGAGAAAGCAGGGAGCCTGCGCGGCCGGCGCATCGGCCTCATCTCGCAGGACCCCGCCGCCGCGCTCAACCCCGTTCTCTCCATCGCCCGGCAGATGGACGACGTGATCCGCGCCCACCGCGACCTTGCCCGCAAGGCGCGCCGCGCGGAGGCGGCCTCGCTCCTTGCCGCGACCGGCCTTCCCGATCCCGAACGGGTGCTGAAGAGCTATCCGCACCAGCTTTCCGGCGGCATGCAGCAGCGCGTCGTCATCGCGCAGGCACTGGCGACCGGCGCCGATTTCCTCATCGCCGACGAACCGACCACCGCGCTCGACGTCTCCGTCGGCGCGCAGGTGCTGGCGCTCCTGCGCCGGCTCGTTTCGGAACGCGGCCTCACCGTGCTGATGATCACCCACGACATGGACGTGATCGCCGAGGCCTGCGACCGGGCGACGGTGCTCTATGCCGGCCGCGCGGTGGAGACCGGTCCCGTCGAGGCGGTGCTGAACCGTCCCGGCCATCCCTATACGCGCGCGCTGCTCGCCGCCCTTCCCGATGCCGCCCCGCACGGCGCGCGCCTTGCCGCCATCGAGGGCTCCATTCCGCCGCCGCGCTCTTCTATCGCCGGCTGCGCCTTCGCCCCGCGCTGCCCGCAGGCCATGTCCGTCTGCGCCGTCCTGCCGCCGCCGGAGCGCGTGCGCGGCGCCCATCGCTGGCTCTGTCACCTGCCGGAGGATGCGGCATGAGCGCGGCCCCGATGCTCGACGTCGACGATCTCGTCATCCGCTACCGCGCCGGCCTCTTCGCCCCGCGCCCGAAGCCGGCCGTCAACGGCGCGCGCTTTCGCCTCGCCCGGGGCGAAACCCTCGGCATCGTCGGGGAAAGCGGCTCGGGCAAGACCAGCCTGCTGCGCGCCATCCTCAGGCTCCTGCCGGTCGAAAGCGGCGCGATCCGCCTCGACGGCGAGGACTGGCTGGCGCTGAAGGGCGATGCGCTGCGCCGCGCGCGCCAGAAGATCGGCGTCGTCTCGCAGAACCCGTTCCTGTCGCTGAGCCCGCGCCTCACCATCGCCGAGATCATCGCAGAACCCATGCTGGCGCAGGGCGAACGGCAGGGGCCGGCGATGCGCGAGAAGATCGCCGGGCTTCTCGCCGATTGCGGCCTGCCGGCCGATTTCCTCGACCGCCGCGCGCGCGAGCTTTCCGGCGGGCAGGCCCAGCGCGTCGCCATCGCCCGCGCGCTCTCGCTGGAACCCGGCCTCCTGATCCTCGACGAGCCGACCTCCGCCCTCGACGTCTCCGTGCAGGCGCAGATCCTCAATCTCCTCGCCGACCTCAAGGAGAGCCGCGGCCTGTCGATGCTCTTCGTCACGCATAACCTGAAGGTCGTCGCGCATATCTCCGACACGCTCCTCGTCATGCGCCGCGGCGATGTCGTCGAGTTCGGCCGGACGGAAGAGGTGATCCACGCGCCCGCCGAGGACTATACCCGCGAGCTCCTGTCCTTCGGGCGCAAGTAGCCCGCTGTCACCATGACAAGAATGGACGTTCCCAAGGGTGGGGCGCCCTTTTATGTATCGGTCGTCCCATCAGCCGAAAGTCCGCCCATGACCTCCATCGAAATGATCGTCGCCGCCCGCGCCCGCCTGCGCGGCGAGGTGCGCCGCACGCCGCTCCTCTCCTCGCCCTTCCTCGACGAGATGGCCGGACGGCGGGTGCTCGTAAAGGCGGAATGCCTGCAGCATACGGGCTCGTTCAAGTTCCGCGGCGGCTGGTCTGCCGTCTCCGGCCTTGCGCCCGAGGTCCGCAAGCGCGGCGTGATCGCCTTCTCTTCTGGGAACCATGCGCAGGGCGTCGCGCTCGCGGCCCTTCGCCATGACGTTCCCTCCGTCATCGTCATGCCGTCCGATGCGCCCCGGCTGAAGATCGACAACACCCGCGCCCTCGGCGCCGAGGTCGTCCTCTACGACCGCGCGACGGAGGACCGCGACGCGATCGGCGCGCGGATCGCCGGGGAACGCGGGCTCACGCTCATCAGGCCCTTCGACGACGCCCTCGTCATCGCCGGCCAGGGCACGGTCGGGCTGGAGCTTGCGGAACAGGCGGAGGAGGAAGGCGTGCAGGCGGCGGAGGTGCTGGTGCCCTGCGGCGGCGGCGGGTTGAGCGCTGGCATCGCGCTCGCACTCGAAGCCAGCGCACCAAGCCTGACGCTGCGCACCTGCGAGCCGGAAGGGTTCGACGACACGGCGCGCTCGCTGGCGGCCGGCACGGTCGTGCGCAATGCCGCGCTGTCGGGCTCGATCTGCGACGCCATCGTCACGCCGGAGCCGGGCAGGATCACCTTCCCGATCCTGACGCGGCTTGCCGGTGCGGGCATCGCCGTCTCCGACGAGGAGGCCCTTCGCGCCATGGCGCTCGCCTTCAAGCGGCTGAAGATCGTCGTCGAGCCCGGCGGGGCGGTGGCGCTCGCCGCCGCGCTCTTCCACGGCGAGACGCTGGAGAGCGACACGGTCATCGCCGTCGCTTCCGGCGGCAATGTCGATACGGATGCCTTCACGGCGGTGCTCCGGCGCTTCGGCTGACGCCCATCGCCGGACGCAAGGCGCGCCGGCGCCGGGGCTATTCGTCCCGGTCGCGCACCTTTGAGGCTTCCTTCCTGTCGGTCCGGCCCGCCGGGATCGACGTGGTCGTCACGGAAACGGGGTCCGACCCCGGGAAGGTCTCCTTCAGCCCCTCGTCGAGGTCGCTTTTCGCAGGCTTGCGGCGCTGCTCCTTCCGGAGGGATTCCACGGCGGGGGAAGAATGATGGCTGTTCAAAGCGTGTCTCCTTCTGTTTGCCGCACAACAGCCGGGCGCTCCCTTTTGTTCCCGCACGCCTGCCGGCTTTACAGCCCCCGCAATTAAGGATATCAAATATCCACAAGGATAAACGGCATCCTTAATCAAGGAGACGGACATGGCCCAGCGCCTCAACTACGCACAGCAATCGCCGGACCTCTTCAAGAAGATGTCCGAACTCAGCATGGCGCTGCAGGGCAGCGTCATCGAGCAGAAGACCCGCGACCTCGTGACCGTCCGCGCCTCGCAGCTCAACGGCTGTGCCTTCTGCCTGGACATGCATGTCAAGGAAGCGAAGATCCACGGCGAGCGCGAGCTGCGCCTCCATCACGTCGCCATCTGGCGCGAATCGTCCCTCTTCAACGCGCGCGAGCGCGCCGCCCTCGCCTGGACCGAGACCCTGACGAAACTGCCCGAGGACGGCGTTCCCGACGCGCTTTACGCGCATGTGCGCGAGCAGTTCTCCGAGAAGGAGATTTCCGACCTCACCTTCTCGGTGATGACCATCAACGCCTGGAACCGTGTCGCCATCGCCTTCCGCTCGGAGCCCGGCTCGGCCGACGCCGTCTACGGCCTCGACAAGGCCGGGCTCGACTGAGCCCCGCCGCCGGCCGCCCTCAGCCGGCCCGCTTCATGATCCATTCGATGGTGCTCTGCCGGAGCGGACCGGGAATATCCTTTTCCAGCGTATCGAGCAGCGCGGCGAGCGTGACGGCGCGCAGCCGCGCGCGCCACGCCTCGTCCGCATCCCACATGACGCGGGCGATGGCACAGGGGCCCGTCTCGCAATAGCCTTCCGGCCGGCAGGGATTGTTGGCGCGGATATTGTTGCAGACGAAGAAGCGCTCCCTGCCCTCCACCGCCTCGACCACGTCGAGGAAGGTGATCCTCGCGGGCGAGCGGGAGAGCCGGTAGCCGCCGCCCGGCCCCAGCGTCGAATCCACCAGCCCCGCCTGCGAAAGGCTTTGCAGCGCCTTGGAGAGATATTCCTTCGGCAGCCCGTGGAACTCGGCGAGCGCCTTGGTGGAAAGGTAGCGGCCGTCCGGAAGTCCGGCGAGAATGGCGCAACAGTGCAGCGCCCATTCGACTTGGCTCTTGAGGATCATTCAACCTTGCCCACCCAATAAGGATAAATAATATCCGTATTGAAAAGCCCTGTAAACGGACAATTCCCCGTTACCGGACCGCCAGCCGGCCCCAAGGGCCGAAAAGAGGCGTGACGCGGCTTGATTATCTTGATACCTGCCCATCTCACCTCCTGTGCGCAATGCGCAACAATTGCAATCGGACCCACGCAAATGGATGAGACACCCCGTGTGAACGGACCCGCGGCGACGGCCTTCGCCCTGTCGGACCCGGAGAAGAACGTCATCATAGGCGGCGTCCTCCTGTCCATGCTGCTGGCCGCGCTCGACCAGACCATCGTGGCGCCCGCCATGCCCACCATCGGCAGGGCGCTCGGCCATGCCGACTACCTGCCGTGGGTCGTCACGGGCTATCTTCTCACCGCGACCGCCATGGCGCCGCTCTACGGCAAGATATCGGACGTCTACGGGCGGCGGCCGACGATCTTCGCCGCCATCATCATCTTCCTCGTCGGCTCGCTGGTCAGCGCGATGGCGCCGAACATGCTGACGCTCATCATCGGCCGCGCGGTGCAGGGCCTTGGCGGCGGCGGGCTGTTCGCGCTGTCGCAGACGGTGATCGGCGACCTCGTTCCCCCGCGCGAGCGGGCGCGCTATGCGGCGTGGATTTCCGGCACATGGGCGGTGGCGAGCGTCGCCGGGCCGCTGCTCGGCGGCACCTTCGCCGAACATCTCCACTGGTCGCTGATCTTCTGGATCAACATCCCGCTGGGGCTTGCGGCGCTGGCGATCATCAACAACCCGCTGAAGAAGCTGCCGGTCGTCGCCCGCTCGCACAGCATCGACGGCGCGGGCGCCGCCCTGCTGGTGACCGCCACCGCGCTCCTGCTGCTCGCCCTCAACTGGGGCGGCAGCCGCTATGCGTGGCTTTCGCCCGTCATCCTCGGCCTGCTCGGCTGCTCGCTCGTCTTCTGGGCTCTCCTCGCCCTCAGGCTGCGCCATGCCGCCGAGCCGCTGATCTCGCTCGAGGTGCTCGGCAATCCCATCGTGCGCTACGGCACGCTCGCCATGTTCATGGGCCAGACCGCCGGCGTCGGCCTCTCGGTCTACATTCCCGTCTACGGGCAGTCGTTCCACGGGCTTTCGGCGGGCAGTTCCGGCTTCGTCATGATCGGCCTCCTGCTCGGCACCGTGTTCGGCGCGACGACCAGCGGACGGACGATCCCGCGCCTCGTCCACTACAGGCGGCTGGCCGTGGCCGGCGGCGTCTTCAGCGTCCTTTGCCTCATCGCGCTGGCCTTCCTCTCCGGGCGGACGTCGCTGTTCTCGCTGGAACTCCTGATCTTCGGCACGGGCTTCGGCTCGGGCATGACCTTCCCGGTCGCCACCGTCTCGGTCCAGAACGCCGTCGACCAGGCCCATCTCGGCGTCGCCACCGGTGCGCTGACCTTCCTGCGCTCGCTCGGTGGGGCACTTGGCGTGGCGCTGCTCGGCGCCATCGCGCTCGGCAACGGCCTGCCGCTCGGCGGCGAGCACCTGGCGGCCGCCACCGTCGACGCCGGCGCCGCGTCGGCAACGGCCTTCACCTATATCTTCATCGCCTGCGCCGCGTCCACGGCGGTAGCGCTCGTGCTCTTCCGGCTCATGCCGGAAAAGCCGCTGCGCGGGCGCGAAACGGAGATCGCGACGATCATGGAGTGACGCGGCGTCACTCCATGACGGCGCTGTGGTCCATCGCCGGGGCAGCCTTCGGCTTGCGCAGCAGGAGGACGAGCGGCATGACGGCGATCGACATCAGCATCAGCAGCTTGAAATCGTCCATATAGGCGATGATCGTCGATTGCAGCGTGATGACCTCGTTGAGCGCGGCGCGCCCGGCCGCCGTCAGCGGGCTGAGGCCCTGCGCGGCCGCCGCGTCGAAGGCGCGGTTGAACGGCGTCACATAGGCGGCGATGGATTCGTGGTTGCTCTGCGTGTTCTCGACGATCAACGCCGTCACCACGGAGATGCCGACGGAGGAGCCGATGTTGCGCGACAGGTTGTAGAGGCCCGTGCCGTCTCCGCGCATATGGGCGGGCAGGGTCGAGAAGGCCATCGTCGTCAGCGGCACGAAGAGGAAGCCGAGCCCGGCCCCCTGGATGAAGCCGACCGATACGATCGTCCACTGCGAGATGTCCGGCGTCCAGCTCGTCATGTCGTACATCGCCCAGGCCGTGAGCCCGAGGCCGAGCGTCAGCAGCCAGCGCGAATCGACCTTGCCGATCAGCCGCCCGACGATGAACATGCACAGCATCGTGCCGAGGCCGCGCGGGCCCATGACGATGCCCGCCGTGATCACCGGATAGCCCATCAGCGTCTGCAGATAGGGCGTCATCAGCGCCAGCGAGGCCAGGTAGGTGATGCCGATGACGAAGATGAAGACCATGCAGATGGCAAAATTCTGGTCGAGGAAGAGCCTCGGATTGACGAAGGACTTCTCGCTCGTCAGCGTGTGCACCGTCAGCAGGTAGAAGGCCGCCGCGCAGACGACCGCCTCAATCATGATCTCGCCCGAGGCGAACCAGTCGAGCTGCTCACCGCGGTCGAGAAAGAGTTGCAGCGCCGCGATGAACAGGCTCATCAGGGCAAAGCCGAGCCAGTCGAGCTTGGCCAGCACGTCCCGCGTCGTCTCGCTGACGAAGACGACGATGCCCATGAAGGCGAGCGCGCCGATCGGCACGTTGATGTAGAAGACCCAGCGCCAGCTGATGTTGTCGGTCAGCCAGCCGCCGAGGACCGGGCCGAGGACCGGGCCGACCATGACCGAGACGCCGAACAGCGCCATGGCCGAGCCGCGTTCCTCCACGGTGTAGATATCGAGCAGGATGCTCTGCGACAGCGGCACGAGCGAGGCGCCGAACAGGCCCTGCAACAGGCGGAAGGCGACGATCTGGTTCAGCGACTGCGCAAGGCCGCACAGCACCGATGCGCCGACGAAGCCGGCGATCGCCGTCAGGAGCACCCGCTTGCGGCCGAACTTCGCGGCAAGGAAGCCGGAGGGCGGCGTCATGATCGCCGCCGCCACGATATAGGAGGTCAGGACCCAGTTGATCTGGTCCGCCGAGGCCGAGACGCTGCCCTGGATATAGGGCAGCGCGACATTGGCGATGGTCGTGTCCAGCGCCTGCATGATGACGGCAAGGATGACGCAGGCGGTGATGGCGCCGCGATTGGCGACCGTCACCGCCGGGGAGGCGGCGGAACTAGCCATGCGTCTTGCCGGTGAAGCGATCCACGAGGGACTGGACGGAATCCGGCAGGCCGCGGGCATGGCCGGTGTCGACGTCGACGACGGTGCTCATGCCGACCCGGAGCGGCGGCTTGCCCTCCGGATCCTCGATGCTGACGCGCATGGGGATGCGCTGGACGACCTTGACCCAGTTGCCGGTGGTGTTCTGCGCCGGCAGCAGCGAGAAGGACGAGCCCGAGGCCGGGCTGATGCTCTCGACCTTGCCCTTCCAGGTGACGCCCGGATAGGCGTCGACGGAGATCGTCGCCTCCTGGCCGGGCTTCACATAGGTCAGTTCCGTCTCCTTCGGGCTCGCGGCGATCCACAGGCGATGGGTCGAGACCAGCGAGAAGGCCTGCTGCGAGGACTGGAGGTAGGAGCCGACCTGCAGGGCGCTGACATTGGTGACGACGCCGTCGAAGGGCGCGCGCACCACGGTATGGTCGAGTTCGCGCTCGGCGTTGTCGACATTGGACTTGGCCTGGAGGTAGAGCGGGTTCTCCTCGACCGGCTGGTCGGCGTCGCCGCCGAGCTGGGCGAGGGTCGCCGCCGCTTCCGCCTTGCTCACCGCCACCTTCTGCCGTGCGGCGTCGAGATCGTGCTTGGCCTCGTCATAGGCCGAGCGGGCCGCCCCGCCGTTCGTCACGAGGTTCTGCTGGCGGTCGAACTGCGCCTGGTAGTAGGGCAGGTCCGCCTCGGCCTGGGTGATCTCGGCCAGCGACTGGCGGTAGCTGGCCTTCAGGTTCTCGATCTGGTTGCGCTGGATGCCGAGCTGCGCCCTTGCGCCGTCCAGCGTGATGCGGAAGGCGTCGGGCCGCAGGTTGAAGAGCACCTGCCCGGCCTTGACCGTCTCGTTCTCGTGCACGTCGATCCGCTCGACGATGCCGGAGACGTCCGTGGCGATGCCCACCATGTCCGCCTGGATATAGGCATTGTCGGTCGACATGACCTGCCCGCCGGTGACGTAGTAGTACCCGCCGACGACAAGGGCGACCGGCAGCAGGGCGAACAGCAGCGGGCGCGCATGCGAGCGGCGGCGGCGGCGCTCGGCGCCGATGGAGGCGGCCTCGGCGACGGCGGCGGACGAAAGGGGCGTGGGCGCCTCGGCGACGGTTTCCCGTGCATCGAGGGCTTCGCCCGGCCCGGCATTGGTCTCGTCATCGGAAATGACACGGAAAGTGGGTTTGTCAGTCATGCTTTCGCTCTTGTTCGGCAATGGGGGACTCGCACGCCAGCACGAGGTTGTTCCTGATTTCTGTGAGAACGGCGAACGTCTCTTCGAGCCGTTCCGCCGCGATGTCCTTCAAGGCTTCGGCCCGCGTCGCGTCGGCCAGGTCATGGATCTCGTCGAGCAGCGGCCGCACGGCCTCACACAGATAGAGAAGCCAGATGCGCCGGTCGGTCGGGTGGCGGCGGCGCTCGATGAAGCCGCGCTCGCCGAGCTTGTCGAGAACGCGCACAAGCGTGATCGGCTCGATTTCCAGGAGTTCCGCCAGCCCGCCCTGGTGAATGCCCTCGTTCTTCGACAGATAGGCCAGCGTGCGCCATTGCACGCGGGTGAGGCCGAGGCTCTGCGCCCGTTGCTCGAAACGCTTGCGCACCAGGCGTCCGATATCGGCCAGAAGGGAGAGGGATGGCGGAGAACTCATAGACGCGATTATTATTAGTATCCTAATTATATGTCCGTCTACCACATATCGCCGGGCCGCGCAATATGGCCGGCGCCGTTTCGTGCATCGCCATCGCGCCGCCGTCCGGCCCTCACCTGCGATTAACGATTTCAGGACAAGATGAGCTCCGTGCGGAAAGCCGCGTAACAGGTCGGGAACGAATATGGGAAATACGGCGGATGACCTGGAGCCGGGTGCCACCGGGTCCGGTGACGAGCTGGCGTTAGCCCCGCAGTCAGCGCTCTATTCCTTGCTGAAGCGCCTGCGCGCCGCGCTGACGAGCCCCTTCGACGCGCGGGCGATCCGCCAATTGCACCGGCAGATCGAGCACCAGGCCACGCTGATCCGCGGGGTCGAGGCGGCGCTGGCGGGTGCCGAGATCTTCGAGCGCGCCTCCATGGCCGCGCGCATGGGCACCTGGCAATGCGACTTGCCCCGCGAGCAACTGACATGGAGCAGCACGACCTACGACCTGTTCGGCCTGCCGCGCAATTGCGGCATCGTGCGCAGCGATATCCTGAAGAGCTATTCGGAAGAATCGCTGGCCCGCCTGCAAAGGGTGCGCGGGGGCGCCATCGAGGCGGGAGAGGGTTTCCGGCTCGACGCCGAGATCAGGAGCCCGCAATTCGGATCGCGCTGGATCCGGATTTCCGCCACGATCGAACGCCGCAACGGCGAGCCGGTCCGCCTCTTCGGCATCAAGCAGGACATCACCGAGGAGAAGAAGATCTTCGAGCATATGCGCCATCTCGCCGAGCACGACGTGATGACCGGCCTTGCCAACCGCACGCAGTTCCAGGTGCGGCTCGCCCATGTCTGCCAATCGGGCGGCGCCTTGATGCTCGTCGACCTCGACGCGTTCAAGGAGATCAACGACACGCTCGGCCATGCCTTCGGCGACGCATGCCTCGTCGAGTTCACCCGGCGGCTTTCGGCCACATGCCAGTGCGCCGACCTGATCGCCCGGATCGGCGGGGACGAGTTCGCCGTCCTCTTCGGGCCGTCCGTCGGCCGGCAGGCAATCGAGCGCATCGCGCAGCGCCTCGTCGGGGCGACCGCGGCGCCGATGCACCATGCCGGGCGCACCTTCGCCGTCAGCGCCTCCATCGGCTTCGCGCTTGCCGGGCAGGAAACGCCCACCGCCCTCTTCACGCGGGCCGACCTTGCGCTCTACGCGGCAAAGGCCGCCGGCGGCAACACCTTCTCCGGTTCCGGCTCCAGCGCCGGCTGACCGCCGGCGCTACTGCGCGGCGGCGGCAAGGCAGCCGTCGACGATCCCCCTGATCTCCGCGCGGCAGGAGCCGCAATTGGTTCCGGCGTTCAGCGCCTTGCCGATCGCCTCGACGCTGTGGCACCCCTCCCGCACCGCCGCGACGATCTGGTTGACGCCGACGCTAAAGCAGGCGCAGACGGTGGCGCCGGGGTCCGGCTTGTCCGCCCCCGGCCGCCCGGCGACAAGCGCGAAACGCCTGCGCGGGTCGGCATGGTCGGCGGCAAGCTGCCCGATCGCCCAGTTGCGGGCAACGGCGACCGGCTCGCGCGCCAGGAAGAACGCCGCCAGAAGCCGCCCGCCGTCGAAGAAGGCAAGACGGATATCGCCCGTCTGCGCATCGGCATAGCCGAGCGGCTCGACATCACCGGGAATGGCGAAGACGCGGCGGCACCAGCCCGCCCAGTCCTGCGGCGGGTCGGTGAAGGCCGTTTCCAGCCGCCAGCCGCCCTCGGCCTTCGCCATGGCCCAGTAGGCGGCGTCGGGGGCGACGGGCTTTTCACGCGAGACGGCGAAGCCGTAATGCGCCGCCTTGAACCGCCGCGCGCGGACGGCGACGTTCTTGGAAGCCGGCTGGCCGGAGACCGGGTCCGTGACAGCCGGCACGACGGCATCGATGCGCGCCTTCGCGGCGAACTGGCCGTTCCAGTGCATGGGGGCGAAAATGCTGCCGCGCGCCTGCCGCGCCGTGATGAGCGCGCGCACCACCGCGCTGCCCTGCGGGCTTTCGATCTCGACGAGGCCGGCATTGCCGACGCCGATCTCCATCGCATCGCGCGGGTGCAGCTCGGCGAAGGGTTCGGCGATATGCGCGGCAAGGCGGGCGCTTTTTCCCGTGCGCGTCATGGTGTGCCACTGGTCGCGGATGCGGCCCGTGTTCAGCGTGAAGGGGTAATCGGCATCGGTGCGGTCGGCCTGCACCGGCGCGACGGCGACGAACCGGGCCTTTCCGTCGGCATGGTAGAAGCCGCCGTCGGCGAAGAAGCGGCGGTCCGCGCGCGCCTGCCCGGCCGGCTGGGGCCACTGGAAGGGAGCAAGGGCGCCGTAGGCGGCCTCCGTGAGGCCGGCATGGGCGCCGATGTCGAAATCCCGGCCGCCGGCATTCTCGAAGGCCGACAGCGCCGCATGCTCGCGGAAGATCTCGGCCGGCGCCTCGTAGGCGAAGGCTTCTGCAAACCCCATGCGGCGGGCGACCTCGGCCATCTGCCACCAGTCCGCCCGCGCCTCGCCCGGCGCGGCGAGGAAGGCGCGCTGGCGGGAAATGCGGCGCTCGGAATTGGTGACCGTGCCGCTCTTCTCCCCCCAGCCGAGCGAGGGCAGCAGCACATGGGCGTGGCGCGTGGTGTCCGTCTCGTGAAGCATGTCGGAGACGACGACGAAGGGACAGGCCCGCAGCGCCGCCGCGACGGCATCGGCATCCGGCATGGAGACGACGGGATTGGTCGCCATGATCCAGAGCGCCTTGATGCGCCCCTCCCCCACCGCCCGGAAGAGGTCGACGGCCTTGAGGCCGGGCTTGTGCGCGATGGCCGGCGCGCGCCAGAAGCGCCGCACGCGGTCGCGGTCCCCGGCGCTCTCCAGCGCCATATGGCCGGCGAGCATGTTGGCAAGTCCGCCCACCTCGCGCCCGCCCATGGCATTCGGCTGGCCGGTCAGCGAGAAGGGCCCCATGCCCGGCCGGCCGATACGGCCGGTGGCAAGGTGGCAATTGAGGATCGCGTTCACCTTGTCCGTGCCCGAGGACGACTGGTTGACGCCCTGGCTGTAGCAGGTGACGACCTTCTCCGTCGCCGCAAACAGGCGGTAGAATTCGCGCAGCTGCATGGCCGGAAGGCCGGTTCGCTCCAGCACCTCCACGAAGGAGAGGCTGCCGGCCGCCGCGAAGGCTTCGGCAAAGCCGGACGTATGCGCCGCGACATAGTTCTGGTCGACCGCATTGCCGGCGACCAGATGCGAGAACAGGCCGGCAAAGAGCGCCACGTCCCCGTCGGGACGGATGGCGAGGTGAAGGTCGGCGATGTCCGCCGTCATGGTGCGGCGCGGATCGATGACGACGACCTTCATGCCGGGCCGCGCGGCCTTGGCGGCGGCAAGGCGCTGGTAGAGCACGGGATGGCACCAGGCGAGGTTCGAGCCGGCAAGGACGACGAGGTCCGCCAGCTCCAGGTCCTCGTAGGTGCCCGGCACCGTATCGGCGCCGAAGGCGCGGCGGTGCCCGGCGACGGAGGAGGACATGCACAGCCGCGAATTGGTGTCGATATTGGCCGAGCCGACAAAGCCCTTCATCAGCTTGTTGGCGACGTAGTAATCCTCCGTCAGCAACTGGCCGGAGACGTAGAAGGCGACGGAATCCGGCCCGTGTTCGGCGATGGCGGCCGCGAATTTTCCGGCGACGAGGTCGAGCGCCTCGTCCCAGGAGGCCCGTCGGCCGCCGATCTCGGGATGGAGGACACGGCCGTCGAGATCGACCGTCTCGGCGAGCGCCGATCCCTTCGAGCAGAGCCGGCCGTAATTCGACGGATGGTCGGGATCGCCCCTGACGGAAACGGCCCCGTCCTGTGCCACCCTCGCGATCACCCCGCAGCCGACGCCGCAATAGGGGCAGGTGGTTTTCGTCTCAACGGGCATGGGCAACTCCCGTCAGGGGCGGGAGACGGCGTGCCCCGATACCCCCCTCTGCCCTGCCGGGCATCTCCCCCTCAAGGGGGGAGATCGGATGGAGCACTGTTTCGCCTATCGTCGACGTCGAGTTCGGGCGATGCCATTTCGTCTTGCCGATCTCCCCCCTTGAGGGGGAGATGCCCGGCAGGGCAGAGGGGGGTGTTTTTGCCTGCATCGGCTTCTACTCCGCCGCCATCATCAGGCTTTCGAGCGCGATGAAGAGCGCTCCGTCCTCGTTGCGGAGGGGAATGGTCTTCACCGCCCCTTCGTCCGCGCCGAGCGCCTTGCCGGTTTCCAGCGAGATGACCCAGTTGTGCAGCGGGCAGGTGACGGCCTTGGCGTGGACGATGCCCTGCGAGAGCGGCCCGCCCTTGTGCGGGCAATGGTCCTCGATAGCGAAGGCCTCGTTCTGCCCCGTGCGGAAGACGGCGATCTTGCCCTGCGGGGTCTTCACGCAGCGCGCGCCGCGCAGCGGAATGTCGGCGATGTTGCCGATGGCGATCCAGTTCGTGTCCATGGCTTTACTCCGCGGCCTGACCGTAGCCGATGGTCGCCATCGGCCGGAATTCATGCTTGTCCTTGCCGGAGACGCGCTCCGACCAGGGATCGACCTGGGCGAACGTCTGGGAGAAGACGAAACGGTCGAAATAGGCCTTCCGCTTGTCCGCATCGCCCATGATCTGGCGGCGGATCTCCTCGAGGCCGACGCGTTTCGCCCATTTGTAGATGCGCTCGAGATAGCGCGCCTGCTCGCGGTACATCTGCGTCAGCGCCACGATATGCTCCAGCGCCTCGTCCTCGGTCTTCACGAGGCCGAGCACTTCCGTGCCCTTGATGTCGAGGCCGGCCGCGCCGGCGAAATGGATCTCAAAGCCGGAATCGACGCAGACGACGCCGATATCCTTGCAGGTCGCCTCCGCGCAGTTGCGCGGACAACCGGAGACCGCCATCTTCAGCTTGGCCGGCGTCCACGAGCCCCACATGAACTTCTCGATGCGGATGCCGAGCCCGGTGGAATCCTGCGTGCCGAAGCGGCACCAGTCGGAGCCGACGCACGTTTTCACCGTGCGCAGCCCCTTGGCATAGGCCTGCCCCGAGACGAAGCCGGCCTTGCCGAGGTCGGCCCAGACGGCCGGCAGGTCCTCCTTCTCGATGCCGAGCAGGTCGATGCGCTGGCCGCCCGTCACCTTCACCAGCGGAATTTCGAACCTGTCGACGACATCGGCGATGGCGCGCAGCTCGGAGGAATTGGTGACGCCGCCCCACATGCGCGGCACGACGGAATAGGTGCCGTCCTTCTGGATATTGGCGTGGACGCGCTCGTTGATGAAGCGCGACTGGTAGTCGTCGGCATATTCGTCGGGCCAGTCGCAGACGAGGTAGTAGTTGAGCGCCGGCCGACATTTGGCGCAGCCGCAGGAGGTCTTCCACTGAAGCTCCTGCATGACGGCCGGAATGGTCTTCAGCTTCTTCGCCTTGATCAGGCGGCGCACGTCGTCATGGCCGAGATCGGTGCAGCCGCAAACCGGCTGCACGGCGGCGGGATTGTAGGTATCGCCCAGCGTCAGCGTCATCAGCTGCTCGACGAGGCCGGTGCAGGAGCCGCAGGAGGCGGACGCCTTGGTATGGGCGCGCACGTCGTCGAGCGAGGTCAGCCCCTTTTCCGTGATCGCCGAGACGATCCTGCCCTTGCACACGCCGTTGCAGCCGCAGATCTCCGCATCATCCGGCAAGGCTGCAACGGCCGCCATAGGGTCCAGCGGAGCGCCCCCCTGGTAGGCCTGGCCGAAGATCAGCGTCTCGCGCATCTCGGAGATGTCGGTCGCCTTCTTCTTGAGGTCGTTGAACCACGCCCCGTCGGCGGTCTCGCCGTAGAGCACCGTGCCGATGATGCGGTTGTCCTTCAGCACCAGCCGCTTGTAGACGCCGGCCGAGGCATCGCGCAGCACGATCTCCTCGCGGTCGTCGCCATCGGCGAAATCGCCGAGCGAGAAGAGCTCGATCCCCGTCACCTTCAGCTTGGTCGGCGTATCGGAATGCACGAAGGCGGCCGAGCGGTCGCCGGCAAGATGGGCGGCGGCGACACGCGCCATCTCGTAGAGCGGGGCGACGAGGCCGTAGACCATGCCGCCCACTTCCGCGCATTCGCCGAGCGCCCAGATATTGCCGTCCGAGGTCTGCATGCCGTGGTCGACGACGATGCCGCGGTTGACGGCAAGGCCCGCCTCCTTCGCAAGGCCGACGCTGGGGCGGATGCCGACGGCCATCACGACCAGCGTTGCCGGGATCACGCGGCCGTCCTCCAGCTCGATGCCCTCGACCCTGCCGTTGCCGACGATGGCCTTGGTGTTGGCCTTGCAGACGACCTTGATGCCGCGCCCTTCCAGCTCCTTCTGCAGGAGATAGCCGGCGGCGGGGTCGAGCTGGCGGTCCATGAGGGTGGGCATGACGTGGAGTACGGTGACGTCCATGCCGCGGCCGGCAAGGCCGGCGGCGGCTTCCAGGCCGAGCAGGCCCCCGCCGATCACCACCGCCTTCTCGCGCGACTGGGCGGCAAGCAGCATGGCCTGCACGTCGTCGAGGTCGCGATAGGTGATGACGCCGGGCAGGTTGTTGCCGGGCACGGGCAGGATGAAGGGCACGGAGCCGGTGGCGATGACCAGCCTGTCGTAGCTCTCCGTCACGCCATGGTCGGAGGTGACGGTCTTCGCGTCGCGGTCGATGGCGACGATGCGGTGGCCCTTGTAGAGCGTGATGCCGTGCTTGATGTACCAGCCGTCGCCGTGGATGATGATCTCTTCGTAGTCCTTCTCGCCGGACAGCACCGGCGAGAGCATGATGCGGTCGTAGTTGACGCGCGGCTCGGCGTTGAAGATGGTCACCTGGTACCGGCCGGGCGCCTTTTCCAGCAGATGTTCCAGCATGCGGCCCGGCGCCATGCCGTTGCCGATGATGACGAGTTTCTCGGTCATGATGGTTCCTTACGATTACGCAGCGACGGCGGAGACGGAGGCGCGCGCCGTGCGGCGGATGGACAGGTGCATCCACAGGAGGAGCGCGACGACGATGGCGAAGAGCAGGATGAAACAGCTGGACCACAGGCCGGTCGCATCCTTGAGGAGGCCGAAGGCGATGGGCAGGACGAAGCCGCCGAGCCCGCCCACCATGCCGACGATGCCGCCGACCGCGCCCACGCTTTCCGGGTAGTAGCTGGGGATGTGCTTGTAGACGGCCGCCTTGCCGAGGCTCATGACGAAGCCGAGCACGAAGACGACGAGGATGAAGAGGGCGGGCGGAAGGGCGGCCGGCAGCGCCAGCACGAAGGTTGCCGCCGCCGAGACGGCGAACATGCCGTAAAGCACGCTGCGCGCGCCCTTGCGGTCCGAGAGCACGCCGCCGAGGGCGCGGAAGATGCTGCCGGGAATGGAATAGGCGGCGGCGATCTCGCCGGCCGTGACGATGTCGAAGCCATAGACGCCGACGAGGTAGCGCGGCAGCCAGAGCGACAGCGCGACGAAGCCGCCGAAGGCGAAGAAATAGTAGAGCGAGAAGCGCCAGACCCGCGCATCGCCGAGCGGGGCGAATTCCTCGCGCAGGCTGCGGCGGGGCGCGGCGCCGGCGCGGCGGTCGCGGAAGGCGGGATCGTCGGTCGTCGTGAACCAGAAGAGGAAGGCCGCCGCGATCAGCGCCGCCGCCCAGAGCTGCGCCACCATCTGCCAGCCGGCGGCGACGAGCACGACGGGCGCGAGGAACTTCGTCAGCGCCGCCCCGACATTGCCCGCGCCGAAGATGCCGAGCACCGTGCCCTGCCTTTCCGGCGGGAAGAACGGCGAGACATAGGCGACGCCCACGGCGAAGGTGCCGCCGGCAAGCCCGATGCCGAGGCCGGCGAGCAGCATCTGGGGATAGGTCGTGGCGTGGGACAGCAGCAGGGTCGCAAGCGCCGAAGCCAGCATGGTCAGCGTATAGACGAGGCGCCCGCCATAGCGGTTCGTCCAGATGCCGAGCACCAGGCGCACCAGCGAGCCGGTGAGGATCGGCGTGCCGACGAGCAGGCCGAACTCGGCCTCGCTCAGGGCGAGGTCCTCCTTGATGCGGATGCCGATGATCGCGAAGATCGTCCAGACGGCGAAACAGATGGTGAAGGCGAAGGTGGACATCCACAGGGCGACGGCGGGTGCGTGCGCGGGGACAGGCTGCTTGATCTCGGACATGGCTTCTCCGTGGCCCGACAAGGTCGTGCCGCTCCATCTTGAGGGTGAAAAACGAAAAGCCGCTGGCCAGGGCCACGCGAAACGGTCGGTCCGGTTCGCAGGATCCTGATCAGCGGCTTTGCTGGTGGCGCCCGCCATTGGACGCCGATATCGTGGCCCGAAGGCCTACAGAAAGAAAAGCAACCGGCGTGCCAGTTTCAACAAACTATTGATTCATATGGAATTGTTTCGGAAGGCGCGGAACCGGCATCGCTCCGGCAAGGCATGCGCGATGTCATTTTTTGTGCAACGCGCAAAAAATAGGCGCTATCGGGACTGCGCCGCAATATAGTCGTCGACGGCATCCGGGTCGAACCGCCCGCCGTCGAAGAAGCCGTCGGGTCCGAGCGTCAGCGCGCCCGACGAGCCGACCGGCATCTCGGCGGTCAGGGCTCCCTCGACCTTGGAACTTGCCGACGGCATGGCGATGCCGAGCCCCTTCAGCGCGGCGCGGTAAAGGTCCGGCCGGTAGGTTTGCCCGGCGATCCGCTGGTGCTCCGGCGTATGGGCGACCTGGCCCCAGCGCACCATCTGCGTGTAGAACCACAGGGCATGGCTCTTCCAGGGGAAGGTCGCGGCCTTGGCGTTCGGGACGAAGAAATCCCCGACGGAACGCACGATGCCGCCGCCGACCGCCAGTTCCCCCTTGAGCGCCGGCAGCAGAAGGCCGGCCGCGCGCCCGACATAGGCGGGATCGGCCAGAAGCCGGGCGAGTTCCTCATGGTTTTCCGGTTTCCCGCACCACAGGGAAGCGTTGTAGAGCGCGGCAAGCAGCGCCGCCAGCGCCTCCGGATGGCTTTCCGCCCAGCGTGCGTTAACGCCGAGCACCTTTTCCGGGCTCGATTTCCAGATGGCGGCCTTGACGGTGGCAAGATGCGCGCCGCGGTTCAGGACGCCGAACGTGTTCCACGGCTCGCCCGCGCAATAACCGTCGATATCGCCCCCGGCGAGCGCATCGCCCATGTCGGGCGGCGGCAGCACGACGATCTCGATGTCCCGGTCGGGATGGATGCCGCTTGCCGCCAGCCAGTAGCGCAGCTCGTAATTGTGCCCCGAATAGGGATGGACGACGGCAAAGCGCAGCGGCCTGCCGGGCCGCGCCGCGATGACCCGGCGCAGGGCCTCGCCGTTCACGCGCGCATCGAGGTCGGCGGTCGCCCCCTCCTCCGCCATCGCCTGCCAGAGGGCCGGCGAAACGGTGACCGCATTGCCGCCGAGGCCGAGCGCCATCGGCACCACCATCTGCCGCGCCGGCGCGGTCAGGCCGAGATTGCAGGCGATCGGCATGGGCCCGAGGATATGGGCGACATCGAACTGGCGGACCGCCAGCCGGTCGCGGATGCTGGCCCAGGACCGCTCGCGCACCAGCGCAAGGTCGAGGGACTGCGCGGCGGCGAACCCCTTCTGCCTTGCGACGACGAGAAGCGCGCTGTCGAGCAGCGGAACGAAGCCGGCGGTGATGGCGTATCGCATCGTCACTCCTTCGCTCCCGGGTCGAGCAGGCTCGCCGCCGTGACGAGGCTCTGCGCGATCTCGACGATCTTGCGGTTCTGGTTCATCGCCGTGCGGCGCAGGAGCGCATAGGCCTCCTCCTCCGAAAGCCCGCGCGAGCGCATCAAAAGCCCCTTGGCCCGGTCGATCACCTTGCGGTTCTCCAGCTCGCCGCGCGTTTCCTCCAGCTCCCGGTTGAGGCGGGAAAAGGCGTTGAAGCGGCTGATCGCCATCTTCAGGATGGGCCGCACCCGCTCCTGCCTCAGCCCGTCGACGATATAGGCCGAGACGCCCGCCTCCACCGCCGCCTCGATGGAAGCCTCATCGGACTTGTCGACGAACATGGCGATGGGGCGCTGCACGGCGCGCGAAAGCTGGAAGATGCTCTCCAGCATGTCCCGGTTGGGGTTTTCGAGGTCGATGACGATCACGTCGGGATTGAGCTCGGCGATGCGCCGCGCAAGGCCCTGCATCTCGTCGATGACGGTGACGCGGTCGTATCCGGCGTCGCGCAGGCCCTCCTCGATGATGGCCGCGCGGATCCTGTTTTCGTCGATGACCAGTACGTTCAATCCGCTCGGCTTCATTGCGTGGCCGTATCGTCCTTGCTGCCCGGCAGGCTGGGTCCGCCCCTGACATGCGGCATGACGGAGCCGAAATCAAGCGGCACCGGGCGGGACATGGATCGAGGGGAGCGATCCTTGCGCCGCGCCGGACCGCCTTGACAGACCTTCCGATCCGATCCTATCTGGAGGCGATGGTTCCCCAAGGCAAAGCCGAGGGGATTAATAGGGAACACGGTGAGGACGACCCGAACGGGGCCGAGACCGTGGCTGCCCCCGCAACTGTGAGCGGTGAGGCCTTGTCATCCATGCCACTGGTCCAACGACCGGGAAGGCCGACAAGTCCTTCGACCCGCGAGCCAGGAGACCTGCCGTCATCTGACACAGCAACCGGACGGGGTGTGCCGGCAAGCGTTGTGACGCCTTCCCGCATCTTCCCGCGGCGGCCGATCATCCTTCGCCAAGCCTCGTCCCGCCGAAGGATGACATGACGAAGACGCGCCCCGACTATGCCATCGTCGTTTGCAGCCGATGCGGCTGCGCCGCGGGCCTCGACCTTCAGGCGCGCCTTGCCCCGCACATGCCGGCCGGCGGCTTCCACGTCGAGCCGGCGGCCTGTCTTGCCGGCTGCGCGCGGCCGCTCGCCGTCGCCTTCACCGCGCCCGCGAAGGCCACGTACCTGTTCGGCGACATCGACCCGGCAAGCGACGTCGAGGCGCTGCTGGCCTTCGGCCGCCAGTACCGCGGCCTTGCGGACGGCTGGTGCAACGAGGGCGAGCGCCCGGCCGGCCTGCGCGGCAAGACGCTCGCCCGCATTCCGCATGTCGCGGGGCCGATGCGATGACCGGCGCCCTCCTTTCCGCGCCCCTCCTTTCGGCGCAAGGCCTCGGCTACCGCACCCCGTCGGGCAACCGCCTGCTCGACGGCATCACGCTCGACGTCGCGGCCGGCGAGCGCCTTGCCATCGTCGGCCCGAACGGCGCGGGCAAGACGACGCTTTTGCGCATGCTGGCCGGCACGCTGCGGCCGACCGCCGGCACGGTCCGTCTCTTCGGCACGCCGCTCTCGGCGATGCGGCCCGTCGAGCGGGCGCGGCGCGTGGCCGTCGTCGGCCAGACGGACCAGCCCGACCAGCGCATTTCCGTCCGCGACTACGTGACGCTCGGCCGCATCCCGCACACGGCGCGCCGGGCGGGCGCCGAGGAGGCCGCCATCGTCGGGCATGCCCTCGGCCGGACGGACCTCGCCGCCCTTGCCGGGCGCGAGATGGGCTCGCTCTCCGGCGGCGAGCGGCAGCGGGCGCAGATCGCCCGGGCGCTGGCCCAGGAACCGCGCATCCTCTTCCTCGACGAGCCGACGAACCATCTCGACCCGCACGCCCGGGGCGCGCTTCTCGCGCTGGTGGCCGACCTTCGCCTCACCGTCGTTTCGGTCCTGCACGACCTCCACCTCGTCTCCGGCTTCGCCACGCGGGTCGCCGTGCTCCGGCAGGGCGCGCTCGTCGCCTGCGGCCCGGTGGAAGAAACCCTCGACCGGCGCGTGGTGCGCGATGTCTTCGGCATCGACCTGCTGCGCCTGCCCCATCCGCACGAGGATCGCCAGATCACCGTCTTCGACATCCCCCTCACCCGCAGCACCGGAGCCTCTTCATGAAACGCCTGATCCTCGCCTCCCTTCTGTCGCTCGCCGCCTCCGCCGCCTTCGCCTTTCCCGTCACGGTCGACAGTTGCGGCACGCCGGTGACCTTCGAGGCCGCGCCGAAGCGGGCGGTCATCCACGACATCAACATGGCCAAGATGGCCTTCGCGCTCGGGCTCCAGCCGTCCATCGTCGGCGTGACGGGCATCACCGGCTGGTACAAGACCGACGACACGTTCAGACAAGAACAGGGCGCGATCCCCGAGCTCGCCCCGAAATATCCGACGATGGAGAACCTCGTCGCCGCCGATCCCGACTTCTTCTTCGCCGGCTGGTACTACGGCATGAAGCCGGGCGGCGAGGTGACGCCCGACACGCTCGCCGAGCACGGCATCAAGACGCTGGTTCTGACGGAAAGCTGCGTCCATCTCGACAAGACCCGCCCGGCCGCCTCGATGGACCTTCTCTATACGGATATCGAAAAGCTCGGGAAGATCTTCGGCAAGGAGAGCGAGGCGGAAAAGCTCGTCGCCGGCTGGAAGGCGCAGCTCGCCGATATCCGGGCGAAGATCGGCGAGCAGGACGGCACGCGCGTCTTCCTCTACGATTCGGGCAGCGACAAGCCGTTCACCGCGGGCAAATACGCTATCACCACGGCGATGATCTCGGCGGCCGGCGGCAGGAACATCATGGACGACATGGAGACGAGCTGGGGCAACACGGACTGGGAGACGGTCGCCGCGCGCAATCCGCAATTCCTCGTCCTGCTCGACTACCAGGACGGCGGCGGCTACGAAAAGCTGCTCGATTTCCTCAAGGCGCATCCCGCCATGAAGGAGACGGACGCGGTGAAGAACGAGCGCTTCGTGGCGCTGCGCTACGAGGAGCTGACGCCCGGCCCCGACAACATCGCGGCCATCGACAAGATCGCCAGGGCCCTCCACCCGGAAGCCTTCTGAGCGTGCGGCATCGTTTCGGCATCGCCGTGGCGGCGGCTCTGCTGGCCGTCGCGGCGCTGGCGGCGGCCTCCGTCGTCTACGGCTCGACCGTCATCCCGTTCGGGGACGTCGCCGCATCGCTCGCCCGCGCGCTCGGGCTTGCGCCCGGCAATGCCGGGCCGATCGACCGGATCGTCGTGGACCTGCGCGCGCCGCGGGCGATCCTCGCCATTGCGGTCGGCGCGGGGCTCGGCGTCATCGGCCTTCTCCTGCAGACCGTCACCCGCAACGACCTTGCCGACCCGTTCCTGTTCGGCCTTTCGGCGGGGGCGGCTGCGGGCGCGGTCGCGGTCATCACCCGGATCGGCGACCGCATCGGCGTCTTCACGCTGCCGCTCGCCGCCTTTGCCGGCGGCATGTGCGCAACCGCCGTCGTCCTCGTCCTCATCCGCCGCACGCAGGGCTACGGGCCGGAACGCCTGATCCTTGCCGGCCTTGCCGTGTCGTTCCTCTTCACGGCACTCACCAACTACCTCGTCTTTTCCGGCGACCAGCGCGCCGCCCATTCCGTGCTGTTCTGGTCGATGGGGGGCCTCGGGCTTGCAAGCTGGCGCAATATCGGCATCGGCATTGCCGGCGCGGCCCTCGTCCTTGGCTATGCGCTTTTCCGTCACCGGCAGCTCGACGCGCTGCTGGGCGGGGAGGAGACGGCCGAAAGCCTCGGCGTTCCGGTGGCGCGCCTGCGCACAGCGACCTTTCTCGTCGCCAGCTTCGCGACGGCGCTTCTCGTGTCCATCGCCGGCGTCATCGGCTTCATCGGCCTGATGATCCCGCATGTCGCGCGGCCCCTCGCCGGCCCGCTGCACGGGCGCCTTGCGATCGTCTGCGCGCTCTTCGGCGCCATCCTGCTGCTTTCCAGCGATCTCATCGCCCGCACCTTGCTGCCGCCGCAGGAACTGCCGGTCGGCGTGGTGACCAGCTCCATCGGCGCGCTCTTCGTCGTGACCATCCTGCTGCGGCAGAAGGGGCGCATCTAGCCGGGCGCGGCTTTCGCGGTCGTGTCGCGCACCACCAGGGGGCCGTCGACCTTGATGGTCATGGCGCGCGTCTGCTTGCCGTGGATCGCCATGTCGATGAGGATTTCGGCCGCCCTCTGGCCCATCTCGTAGTTCGGCAGGACGAGGGTGGAGAGCGGCGGATGGGTGTAGCGGGCAAGTTCCTGGTCGTCGTAGCCCATGACGGAGACATCCTGCGGCACGCGCAGCCCCTTTTCCTGCGCCGCCTCCATGACGCCGATCGCCATCAGGTCGTTGCCGCAGAAGATCGCCGTCGGCGGGTTGTCCATGGAGAGCAGCTCCAGCCCCGCCTCGTAGCCGCGCAGCGGCAGCCAGTCGCCGTCCCGCACCAGGCTTTCGTCGAAGGCGATGTCGGCGGTGGCGAGCGCCTGCTTGTAGCCCTTGAGGCGGTCCATCGCCGCGTCCATCCACGGCTCGCCGTTGATGAAGCCGATGCGCCTGTGGCCGAGCGCCGTCAGGTGCGCCGTCGCGGCGAAACCGCCGGCGACCTCCCCCGGCACGACGGCGACGTGCTGGCGCGGCTCGGCATAGCAGTTGAGCAGCACCGTCGGGACGGAGTCCAGCTCCGGCGGCACCTGCACCTTGCGGGTGAAGATGGTGGCATAGACGACGCCGACGATCGACGGATCGCGCAGCACCGAGCGCAGCACCGCCCGCTCGAGGTCCGGATTGGAACGGGTCGCGTGGGCGGACACCAGCAATCCCTGCTCGAAGGCATGGTCGCGGATGCCGTCGAGGCTGACGACCGGATGGGGGCTGGTGGAAATCTCGTCGACGATGAAGGCGATCGTGTCCTTCTCGACGGCGGGGGCGGCGGCGGCCGGGCCGCGCGTCGCCGGTAATTTATAACCTATCTTATGAGCAGCCTCGCGCACTTTCAGCTGCGTTTCCGGCGAGATGCGCGAACCGGACATCTCGTTGAGCACCAGCGAGACGCTGGACTGGGACACGCCGGCAATGCGCGCCACATCCGTCATTGTCGGGCGCCCGCCGCCCTCTTTGTCCGCATTCCGCCCGTTGCCTCTGGCCATGTCTCGCTCCTCGCCCTGCGGCGTGCTTCGCACCGCACGGAGTTTTTTGCAAGTGCTCATAATTTTAGCCCTTGACTGCTAATATTATTAGCGCAAGATTTGCACATGTGAAGCACGAATTTGCTCACGTCCGGTGGAGGAGCACCGGCCAGAACCTGGGAGGAGAACCCGCTCATGACCATGATTTCCCGTCGTACCTTCATGCTCGCGGCAACGGCCGTCGGCGCGCTTGCCATGTCCGGCGTCGCGATCGCCGAGGTGCCGAAGCTCGAACAGAAGGACACCTACAAGGTCGGCTTCGCGCAGACCGAATCCAACAACCCCTGGCGCATCGCCCAGACGAACAGCATGAAGGCGGAAGCCGAAAAGCTCGGCTACCAGCTCGTCTACACGGATGCCGCCGGCTCGGCCGCCAAGCAGGTCGCCGACGTCAACTCGATGATCGCCCAGGGCGTCGACGTCATCTTCCTGTCGCCCCGCGAGGAAAAGCCGCTGATCCCCGCCGTCATGGCCGCCAAGAAGGCGGGCATCCCGGTCATCCTGCTCGACCGCTCGGTCGATCCGTCGCTGGCCAAGCCGGGCGAGGACTATCTCACCTTCATCGGTTCCGACTTCATCCAGGAAGGAAAGCGCATCGCCGAATGGCTGGTGAAGAACGCCAACGGCAAGTCGAAGATCATCGAGCTGGAAGGCACCACCGGCGCCTCGCCCGCCAATGACCGCAAGAAGGGCTTCGATGACACCATCCAGGCCGCCGGCGGCTTCGAGATCGTCGCCTCGCAGACCGGCGACTTCGCCCGCGACAAGGGCCGCCAGGTGGCCGAGGCCCTGCTCCAGGCGCATCCGGACGCCGACATCATCTACGCCCACAACGACGAAATGGCGATGGGCGCCATCGCCGCGCTGGAAGCGGCCGGCAAGGTGCCGGGTAAGGATGTGCTGGTGCTGTCCATCGACGGCGGCAAGGAAGCCGTGCAGGCGGTGGTCGACGGCAAGATCGCCGCGGTCGTGGAGTGCAACCCGCGCTTCGGGCCCAAGGCCTTCGAGACCATGCAGCGCTACGCCAAGGGCGAGACGATCGACCCGATGATCATCAACGACGACAAGTTCTACGACGCCTCCAACGCGGCCGCCGAACTCGACGGCGCCTACTGATCCCATCTCCCAAGCCTGTTGCGGCCGGGGCGGCACCACCGTCTCGGCCGCTTTTTGAACGGACCTGACCGCAGGCCCGTTCCGGTGTAGTTTCATGAGGGCCGTCCTTGAGGGCGGATGGAGGAGGACCCCATGCTTCTGTCCATGCAGGGAATTTCCAAGGCGTTCGCCGGCGTCTCGGCGCTGAAGTCCGTCTCGCTGGAGGTCGAGCCCGGCGAGGTCATGGCGCTGGTCGGCCAGAACGGCGCGGGCAAGTCGACGCTCATCAAGATCCTCACCGGCGTCTACCGCCGCGACGAGGGCAGCATCGCCTTCGACAGCAGGGACGTCGACTTCTCGATGCCCGCCGAGGCGCAGGCCGCCGGCATCGCCACGATCTACCAGGAAATCAACCTCGCTCCGCAGCGCTCGGTGGCCGAGAACATCTATCTCTCGCGCGAGCCGCGGCGCTTCGGCCTTCTCGATCATGCCGCCATGCGGCGCGGCGCCGAGGCGGTGCTGGCGACCTTCAATCTTTCCATCGACGTCGACCGGCCCGTCGCGCATTTCGATGCCGCGACCCGGCAGATGGTGGCGATCGCCCGCGCCGTCACGCAGAAGGCCCGCCTCGTCATCATGGACGAGCCCACCTCCTCGCTCGACGAGCGCGAAGTCGCCGTGCTCTTCGAGACGATCCGCACGCTGAAGCGCTCCGGCGTCGCCGTCATCTTCATCGGCCACCGGCTGGACGAGCTCTACGCGATCTGCGACCGCGTGACGATCATGCGCGACGGCCAGACCGTGGCGAAGAGCCCCATGGCCGACATGCCCAAGATGGCGCTGGTGCGCCACATGCTCGGCAAGGAGCTGGCCGCCTTCCAGGCGATGGCGCCCGACAAGGACGCGCCCGAGCGCCCCGTGCGCCTTTCCGTCGAAAACGCGGGGGCCGGCGTGCGCGTGCGCGACGTCAGCCTCAGCGTGCGCGAGGGCGAAATCTCCGGCCTTGCCGGCCTCCTCGGCTCCGGCCGCACCGAGACCGCGCGCCTTGTCTTCGGCGCCGACCGCATGGAGCACGGCAAAATCCGCATGGAGGGCCGGGAACGGGCCTACCGCGAACCGGCGGACGCCATCGCCGACGGCATCGGCCTCGTCTCCGAGGATCGCAAGATCGACGGCATCGTGCCGGACATGAGCATCCGCGAGAACATGACGCTCGCCCTCCTGCCGAAGCTCAAGAAGGCCGGCATCGTCGACCGCGCCCGGCAGGACGAGATCGTCACCCGCTACATCCGCGCGCTCGGCGTCAAATGCGCCTCGCCCGACCAGCCGATCAGGGAGCTTTCCGGCGGCAACCAGCAGAAGGTGCTGCTCGCCCGCTGGCTGGCGACGGACCCGCGCGTCCTCATCGTCGACGAGCCGACGCGCGGCATCGACATCGGCGCCAAGTCGGAGATCCTGAAGCTCCTGCGCAGCCTCGCCGACGAGGGCCTGAGCGTGCTGATGATCTCCTCGGAACTGGAAGAACTGCTCAGCGCTGCCGACCGGGTGACCGTGCTCAGCGACGGCACCTCGGTCGCGACCCTGCCGCGCAGGGACCTGAGCGAAGCCGCCCTCCTTGCGGCCATGGCCCATCAGGCAGCCCCATCAGGTGAACAGGCATGACGACGATCGAGACCCCTGCCCCGCAGTCCCCCGGCGCACTTTCCTCCGGCAGCCGCCTCTTCGCGCTGGCCGGCCGCTACGGCACCTTCGCCGCCTTCCTGGCGCTCATCGCCTTCAACGTGGCCGTCACGCCGAACTTCCTGTCCTGGCAGACGCTGAACGTGAACCTCACGCAGGTCGCCACCATCGTCATCGTGGCGACCGGCATGACGCTGGTGATCGCCACCGGCGGCATCGACCTTTCCGTCGGGTCCTTGATGGCGATCGCCGGGGCGCTCGCGCCGATGATCTTCATGGGGAACCTCTGGCCGGTGGAGACCATGGGCCTTGCCGTGGCCCTCGCGCTCGTCCTGCCCGTCGTCGTCGCCGGCCTCTTCGGGCTCTTCAACGGGCTGCTCGTCACGCGCTTTTCCATCCAGCCGATCATCGCGACGCTGGTGCTCTTCATCGCCGGGCGCGGCATCGCGCAGGTCATGACCAACGGCAACCTGCAGGTCTTCAAGAACGAGGGCTTCCAGTTCATCGCCATGGGACGCATCGCCGGCATTCCCGCGCAGGTCGTGCTGATGATCGTGATCGCCGCGCTTGCCTTCGCCCTCGTGCGCTACACCGTCATCGGCCGGCAGATCATCGCCGTCGGCGGCAACGAGAAGGCCGCGCGCCTCACCGGCATCCCGGTCCGGCGCGTCAAGCTCTTCGTCTACATGGTGAGCGGCGCGCTGTCGGGCCTTGCCGGCCTCGTCGTCGTGGCGCGCAATTCGGCCAGCGACGCCAACCTCGTCGGCCTCGGCATGGAGCTCGACGCCATCGCGGCCGTCGCCGTCGGCGGCACGCTGCTGACGGGCGGGCGGGCCAACATCGTCGGCACCGTGCTCGGCGCCTTCGTCATCCAGCTCGTGCGCTACACGCTGCTTGCCAACGGCGTGCCGGATGCGGCCGCCCTCATCGTCAAGGCGGGGCTGATCGTCCTTGCCGTCTTCATCCAGCAGCGCGCCGACAAGCATTGAGGGCATCCGCCATGCACACGCTTCTTCGCCCCTTCGCCATCAAGTCCTCCGGCGACCTCGCCCGGCTCGGCGTCATCCTCGCCCTTTCCGGCCTCATCCTCTTCGGGGCGCTGCGCTACGACCATTTCCTGTCGCCCTTCAACATCCTCTCGTTCCTGCGCTACAATTCCATGTTCGCGCTGATCGCGCTCGGCATGGCCTTCGTCATCATTACCGGCGGCATCGACCTTTCGGTCGGCGGCACGGCGGCGATGGCGAGCGTGGTGGCCGCGCTCTTCTCTCCCGTCCACTGGGCGGCCGGCCTTCTCGGCGGCATGGCGGCGGGCTTTGCCGTGGGCGCGCTCAATGCCTTCGTCATCACGAAGATGCGCATCCAGCCCTTCATCGCCACCCTCGCCACCATGCTCGCCGCCTACGGCACGGGCCTGCTGCTGGCAGACAACCAGTCGGTCTCCGTCTCCTACGACACGGGCTTCACCGTGATCGGCCAGGACGATTTCCTCGGCTTTCCGATTCCCGCCTGGATCGCGCTCGCCGCCTATGTGCTCGGCTGGCTCGTCCTCGAAAAGCTGCCGGCCGGCCGTCATGTGCTCGCCATCGGCGACGGCGAGGCGACGGCCGGGCTGATGGGCCTCAAGGTCGAGCGCACGCTGGCCGCCGTCTACCTCGCCTCCGGCACGCTCGCCGGCCTTGCCGGCGTCATCCTCGCCGCGCAGTTCGGCGCCGGCCAGCCGACCGAGGGCGTGGGCTGGGAACTCTTCGCCATCGCCTCCGTGGTGGTGGGCGGCACGCTGCTGACGGGCGGCTCGGGCTCGGTCGGCGCCACGCTTGCCGGCGCGCTGCTGCTCGCCATGGTCTTCAACATCCTCAACTTCGAGAACGGCCTCGGCTGGATCTCGCTCTCGGCCTACTGGCAGTCCGTCATCCGCGGCGCCTTCCTGCTCGTCGTCGTCATCCTGCAGGCCAAGCTGATGACGCGGCACGGCCGGCAGGAATGAGACGTGCCGGCTGGACAGCCGGCACGCGTTGGTCTATTTCTCATACCATGAAACGCCTCCTGAAGAAGTCGGTCCTCATCACCGGCGGGGCCAAGGGCGCCGGTGCGGCAAGCGCGACGCTGTTTGCCGAGGAAGGCGCGCGCGTGATGATCGCCGACCGCGACAGGGCCGCGGCCGAGGCGCTGATCGCCCGGCTGTCGGCCCGCAATCTCGACGTGCGCTTCGTCGAGGCCGACGTTTCCCGGCCGGACGAGGCGGAGGCCGCCTATAGCGCGGCGCGCGCGGCGTTCGGCCAGGTCGACATCCTGTTCAACCATGCCGGCATCATCATCGTGAAACCGTTCCTCGAATGCACGCTTTCGGAATGGGACGAGCTGATGGACAACAACGCCAAGTCCGCCTTCCTGATGTCGCGCCTCGTGCTGCCGGAAATGCTGGAGCGGGGCAAGGGCGTGCTGATCTTCACCTCCACGACGGGCGTGCGCGCGGCCACCCATCTCGAAGCGCTCTATTGCGCCTCGAAATCGGCCATGCACCAGCTTGCGCGGGCATTGGCGGTCGAGTATCGGGACCAGGGCATCCGGTCCAACCTGATCTGCCCGAGTTTCGTCCGCACCCAGCACGGTGAACATGAGATCGAGCAGCTGCGCAGCTACGGGGTCTTCGCCTCGGAGAACGACGTCAACGCCATGCAGGGCCGCATCTGCGAGCCCGAGGAAGTGGCGGAAGTCGCGCTGTTCCTCGCCTCGGACGCGTCGAGCTTCGTCAACGGCGCGGAACTCTTCGTCGACAACACGTTCACGGCGGTGTGACCTGTGCTCTGGGGCCTGAGACCTGTCGAGCCGCAGGCGGCGCACGGACTTGCGGTCGACCTGCTGCGCCGGCAGATCCATTCCGGCCTCCTGCTGCCTGCCGAGCGCCTGCCGGCCGAACGCCAGCTCTCCGACAAGTTCGGCATCAGCCGCGTGACGCTGCGCGAGGCGCTGCGGGTGCTCGAGACCAACCAGTACATCACCGTGCGCCGCGGCGCCCAGGGCGGGGCCTTCGTCACCGACGAGGACCGGCTGACCCAGCTTGCCCGCCGCCGCATGTCGCGCGCGCCGGCCGCCGCCATGCGCGTCGTCGAGTTCCTGACCGTCAACCAGCTTGCCGCCGCGCGCCTCGCCGCCGCGCGGCGCGGGGCGGCCGACCTCAAGCGCCTGCGCCAGGCGACCGACATGATGCACGCCGCCCTCACCGCGCCGCAGCGCAAGCAGGCCGAGGCGCTGTTCCTGCTCGCCCTCGGCGATGCCTCGCAGAACCCGCTGCTCGCCCGCGCCATCGAGGACGGGCTTGCCGAACTGTTCCTTCCCTTCGAAGGCGCCCTGCCGGACGGCTCTGCCGCCGAGGCCCTGAAATCCTTCGAGACTCTGCTCGCCGCGCTGGAAGGCGAGGATGCCGGGGCAAGCGAGGCCGCCATGGCCGGGCTGCACGGCCTTCTCTGGGCCGCGATCCGCCGGATGACCCGCACAGCCGCTTAAATTTCAACGAGGTCTAAATAGACGCTTGACAAGTGCGCCGCAATTCATTGGTATTAAGTCCATACCAATGATCCATTCGGGAGGAGCGCATGAACATCGCGTCGAAGGTCGGGGGGAGAGCGGCGGCCACGGGCCGGCTCGACGGGAAGACGGCGATCGTCACCGGGGGCGCGAACGGCATGGGCCGCGCCGCAGCCCGCATGTTCGCCGAAGCCGGCGCGCGCGTTGCGATCTTCGATATCCAGGCCGCGGCCGGCGAGGAGGCAGCCGCCGAAATCCAGGCGAGCGGCGGCGAGGCGGTGTTCCTCAAGACCGACGTGACGGACGCGGCCGCCGTGCGCGCATCGTTCGCCGCCGTGGTCGAGAAATGGGGGCGCGTCGACACGCTGTTCAGCCATGCCGGCACGATCATCGTCAAGCCGCTGCACGAAAGCACCGATGCGGACTACGACCGTCTGATGGACATCAACGTCCGCTCGGCCTTCCTCGTCTGCCGCGAGGCCGTCTCGCACATGCTGGAAAACGGCGGCGGGTCGATCGTCATCACCTCCTCCATCGGCGGGGAGAAGGGTTTCGCGCTCGAAAGCCTCTACTGCATGACCAAGGGCGCGGTTCTCCAGCTCGCCCGCTCCATCGCCATCGAGTATCGCGACCGCGGCATCCGCGCCAACGCCGTCTGCCCCGGCTTCGTCAAGACGGCGCACGGCCTGCGCGAGATCGTCGAGCTCGACGGGCTCGGCCAGAACTGGAACGAGGCGGACCTTCATTCCGTGCAGGGCCGGCTCTGCGAGCCGGAAGAAGTGGCCGCCGCCGCCCTCTGGCTCGCCTCGGACGACGCCAGCTTCGTCAACGGGCAGGCGCTCTACGTCGACAACGGCTGGTACGCCAAGGGTTGAACAGCAATCAACGAAGGGGAATGACCATGAAACGACTGATCGCATCCGCAATACTCGCGCTCGGCCTCGGCGCCGCCGCGCCCGCCGCCGCCTTCGAGCCGGAATCCACCGACACGATCAAGCTGATGGTGGCCGACTGGTCCTCCATGCTGATCGACACGGAGATCCTCAACATCATCCTGTCGACCTACGGCTACAGCGTCGAGACGGTCGTGGCCGACGACAGCGCGCGCTATCCGGGCTTCGAGACGGGCGACCTGACGATCGCGCTGGAAACCTGGCAGACGACGCAGGACAAGCCCTTCACCACGTCGCTCGCCACCGGCAAGATCCTCGACATGGGCGAGCTCGGCCCCCACGCGAAGGAAGAGTGGTGGTATCCGGACTACATGGCGGAGAAGTGCCCTGGCCTTCCCGACTGGAAGGCGCTGAAGAATTGCGCCGAAGCCTTCTCCGCGCCGGAAACCGCGCCCAAGGGCCGCTATCTCGGCGCGCCCGTCAGCTGGGGCGGCTTCGACGAGGAGCGCGTGAAGGCGCTGGACCTGCCCTTCGAGGTCGTCCATGCCGGCACGGAGGCCGCCATGTTCGCCGAGCTGCAATCGGCCTACGAGCGCAAGGCGCCGATCATCCTGTGGGTCTACCAGCCGCATTGGGTGCCCTCGGTCTTCAAGGGCTCCTTCGTCCAGTTCCCGCCCTACGAGGAGGCCTGCTACACCGATCCCTCCTGGGGCGAGAACAAGACGGCGACCCACGACTGCGGCAAGCCGGAAGGCTGGATCAAGAAGATGGCCTGGGCCGACGGCGAGAAGAAGTGGCCCTGCGCCTACGACATCGTGCGCAAGTTCACGATGGACGGCAAGGAACTGGGCGACCTCGTCTACGAGGTCGACGTGAAGGGCCGCACCGTCAACGAGGTCGCCATGGAATGGGCGAAGAACAACGAAGCCAAGTGGCGCTCCTGGGCGGCCTGCGCGCAATAACGGGACGACGGGGCTGTCGCACAGGCGACCCGGCTCCTCACCCTGACCCTCTCCCCGCAGGCGGGGAGAGGGGACCTGCCTCACGAAACGCCCGTTGATCGGGAAAACCGACGCGGCATATCCCCTTCGCCCCGCTTGCGGGGAGAAGGTGGCCGGCAGGCCGGATGTGGGGCCTGCCGTCCCTGCGAGACAACGCCGACCCTGGGGGGATAGAATGGCGGAAACATCCACGGCAGCGGACCGGCACCGCCTCTGGCCGGTCGCGGCGCTCTCGCTTGCAGCGATCGCCGTTCTCACGGCCAGCCTGCTGATGCCGGCATCGCTTGCCCGTCTCTCCGACCAGGCGATCGTGCCGCTTTCCGACTGGGTCGGCGCCGGCATGAACTGGTTCGCGCGCGAGGCCTCCATCTTCGGCGTGAAGATCGCCGACATCACCCGGGCGCTGGCAGCGGCCGCGCAACTGCCGATCGACTGGCTGAAATTCGTGCTGGCCGACGGCTGGGTCAAGGGCGCGGGCTTCAACAAGGTGCACCTCGCCCCGCCGCTGAGCTGGCTCGGCGTCGTCCTCACCGCCGCCCTTCTCGGCTACCGGCTTTCCGGGCGCGGCCTCGGCGTGCTCACGCTGCTGGCCGGCGCCTATCTCGTCTTCTTCGGCCTGTGGGGCTCGGCCATGACGACACTCGCCTCGGTCGTCATCTGCGTTCTGGCCGCCCTCGTGCTGGGGCTCGCCATCGGCATCTGGGCCTATCGCTCCACCCGCGCGGAAGCCTGGCTGCGGGCGATCATGAACGTCATGCAGACCGTACCGATCTTCTCCTACCTGCTGCCGACGCTGCTGCTCTTCGGCTACGGCCCGAGCGCCGCGCTCTTCGCCACCGTGGTCTATGCCCTGCCGCCCATGGTGCATGCCACGGTGCTGGCGCTGCGCTCCGTGCCGTCCGAAACGCTCGAGCTTGCCCGTATGACCGGGTGCAGCCGGGCGCAGACGCTGTGGAAGGTGGAGCTGCCGGTGGCGACGCCCCGCCTCGCCATCGGCCTCAACCAGGTGGTGATGATGACGCTCAACATGGTGATCATCGCCTCGATGATCGGCGCGGGCGGCCTCGGCTACGACGTGCTCCGGGCGCTGCGCCGGCTCGATTTCGGCGCCGGCTTCGAGGCGGGCATGGGCATCGTCGCGCTCGCCGTGGTGCTCGACCGGCTGACGCAGGCCGCCGCGCACAACCAGTCGACCGGGCGGCAGGGGCTTTGGAGCCGGCGCGACACGCTGGCCGCCGTCCTGCTGCTCCTCGTGCCGACCCTCATAAGCTTCGCCTTGCCAGCGCTCTCGGCCTGGCCGGACGGCTGGAAGCTGACCACCGCCCCCTTCTGGAACGGCGCCGTCAGCCTGATCAACCAGAATTTCTACGGGCCGCTGGAAGCGATCCGCACCGCCATGCTGCTCGACGTGATGAACCCGCTGCGCGACCTCCTGCAGGCGGCGCCGTGGAGCATCGTCCTCGCCCTCCTCGCCCTTGTGGGCTATGCGCTGGGCGGGCTTCGCACCGCGCTCACGGTCGCGGCCCTGCTCGTCTTCGTGCTGGTGACGGGCTACTGGCAGGCCGCCATGGCCTCGGTCTACCTGACGGTCCTTTCCGTCGCGCTGGCGCTCGCCATCGGCCTGCCCTTCGGCATCTGGGTTTCCGGCCATCCGCGGCTGCACCATCCCGTGCAGCTCGCGCTGGACACGCTGCAGACCCTGCCCACCCTCGTCTACCTGCTGCCGGCCGTCATGCTCTTCCGCAACGGCGACTTCTCCGCGCTCATCGCCATCGTCTCCTATGCCGTCGCCCCGGCCGTGCGCTACGGCATGGCCGGCATGGCGCATGTGCCGTCCGAGCGCATCGAGGCGGCGCTGATGTCGGGCTGCACGCCCTGGCAATCCTTCCGCTTCGTGCGCCTGCCCGCCGCCCTGCCGACGCTCATCCTCGGCATCAACCAGACGGTGATGATGGCGCTGTCGATGCTGGTCATCGCCGCCCTCGTCGGCACGCGCGAGCTCGGGCAGGAGGTCTACACCTCGCTTGCCCGCGGCGAGACGGGGCCCGGCATCGTGGCGGGCCTGTGCGTCGCCGCCATCGCCCTCGTCGCCGATACATTGCTGAAATCCGGCGCGCAGCGCGCCGCAAGACACGAAGGAGAGGCCCATGTCTGACGCCGGAGCCGGCCGGGACGCGCCCGCCGCGATCGATGCCAAGGGAATCTGGAAGGTGTTCGGCCGCGACGCCGGCGCCTTCACCCGCCTGCCGCCCGAGGCCCGCACGCCCGAGGCGCTCGCCGCCGCCGGCCTCGTCGGCGCGGTACAGGACGCGACGTTCCGCATCGACCGCGGCGAGGTCTTCGCCATCATGGGCCTTTCGGGCTCGGGGAAATCCACGCTCCTGCGGTGTCTCACCCGCCTCATCGAGCCGTCGGCCGGCGAGGTCGCCTTCAACGGGCGCGATATCCTGAAGCTCGGCGACAGGGAGCTGGTGGACCTTCGCCGCCAGCGCATGGGCATGGTGTTCCAGCACTTCGCGCTCCTGCCCAACCGAACCGTCGTCGGCAACATCGCCTTCCCGCTCGAAGTACAGGGCATGGCGCGCGCCAAGGCCGAGGCGCGCGCCATGGAGCTGATCGAGACCGTGGGCCTCAAAGGCCGCGAGACGCGCTTTCCCGCCCAGCTGTCGGGCGGGCAGCAGCAGCGCGTCGGCATTGCCCGCTCGCTCACCACCAATCCCGAATTCTGGTTCCTCGACGAGCCCTTCTCCGCGCTCGACCCGCTGATCCGCGCCGATCTCCAGGCCGAGGTGCTGCGCCTCCAGCGCACGCAGACGCGCACCGTCGTCTTCGTCACCCACGACCTCGACGAGGCCATCCGCCTTGCCGACCGGATCGCCATCATGGAAGCGGGCCGCATCATCCAGATCGGCACGCCGGAGGACCTGGTGACGCAGCCGGCGACCGACTACGTGCGCCGCTTCGTCGCCAAGGTGCCGCCCGCCCGCGTCGTGCGTGTCGGCTCGCTCATGACCCCGGAGAGCGGCCCGTCGACCGCGGGCATCGACGCCAACGCGACGATCGCCGACATCGCCCCGCAGCTCGTCGCCGCCGAGGGGCGCCTTCCCGTTCTCGACGGCAGCCGGCAGGTCGGCTGGCTCGACCGCACGGCGGCGCTGGCCACGCTCGCGGCAAGGATCTAGCACCCCGGCCGCACGGCCTTTCACGGCCTCCCGTGTCGTGCCCCTGGCACACCCTTGTCCGGGCGCGAAAATATGATAATTTAAGTCACCTTAATTCTTCCGCCGACCCTGCCCCGGCGGAAGACCACCCCCAGCCATATCCGAACGGGAGCGACCTCAGGCGGTGACCTATCTGCACTCGATGACCTGCCATACGGAGGGCATCAAGGTCCTTGCGCCGGTGAAATGGCGCAGCCTCGACGGCCTCGTCGGCGTCTTCTGGGATGCGGAGGGCCAGCCGGGCGCCAAGGGCTACTATCTTTCGCCCGACCCGCGCATCGTGATCTTCTTCAACGACGTGTCGCCCTTCATCCGCATGACCAACCGCGAAGGCGGGATGGGAGGCCATGCGCGCCCGATGACGCGGGCGATCTACGTGCCGCCCGGCGTGCCGCTGTGGACAGGCTTCACCGCGGCGCACCGCTTTTCGCACCTGGACCTGCATGTGCACGGGGACCGGCTCCTGCGCTTCCTCACCCCTTCGGTCGGCGCATCGGCCGCGCTTGCGGCACAGCGCCGGCCCGTCGAGCTGCAGGAGGCCGGGGCGGTCGAGACGCTGGCCGGGCTGCTCGTCGACGAGGTCGCGACCCCGACGCGGCACGCGGCCTACGCGGAAAGCCTCGTGGCGGGCATCGTCACGGGCCTGCTCGACATTCCCGAGCACGGCAGCGAGCCATCCAACGGCAGGCTGACCCAGGCGCAGATGAACAGGCTGGCCGCCCGCCTCGATGCCTGCGGCGGGCGTCCCCTCAGCGTCGCCGACATGGCCGGCACCGTCGGCCTTTCCGAAAGCTGGTTCGCCAACGTCTTCAAGCAGACCACCGGCAAGACCCCGCTGCAATGGCAGCTCGCAAGGCGCATCGACCTCGCGCAGGCGCTGCTGATCGAAAACGAGCTGACCATCGCCGACATCGCCGCCCAGCTCGGCTTTTCCGACCAGGCGCATCTCACCAGGGCCTTCCGCCAGGTCGTCGGCGGAACGCCGGCCGCCTGGCGGCGGACGCGGCAGCCCCGCTGAGGGCCGGCGCCCCGCCCGGAACGCTCCGGGCGGGACTGGTTGCGTTCACCAGGTCTGGCGCAGGGTCGCGTAGATCGCGCGGCCCGGATTGTAGTAGTAGGCCCCGCCGTCGTCGTTGGCGATGTGCTTCTCGTCGAACAGGTTGCTGACGTTGAGCTGGAACGTCGTGTTCTCCTGGATCTTGTAGGTGAAGGCGGCGTCGAAGACGATCGCCGGGTCCGACTTGCGGGTATTGGCGTTGTCGAAATAGTACGAACCCGTATAGCGCGCGCCGAGCCCGAAGGTCATGTCGCCGCGGCGCCCGTCGCCTTCCAGCGTGTAGGTGCCCCAGATCGAAGCCAGATGCTCGGGCACCTGCGCGAAGCTGTTGCCGTTGTAGCCGCTGGCATTGCCGGGCTCGTCGATCCTGGAATCGATGTAGGAATAGGCGGCGATCAGGTTGATGTCGTTCGTCATCTCGACCTTGGCTTCGAGGTCGAAGCCGCGATGCCGGATCTTCTCGATCGTCGCCGGCAGGTATACCGGCGCCTCGTAGGTCGTGATGTTCTCCATCGTCAGGTCGTAGACGGAAGCGGTGATCAGGGCCGGGAAGGCATCCGGCGCGTATTTCAGCCCGATTTCGTACTGCGTGCCGACCGTCGGCTCGTTGCCGGCGCTCGGCGGCGCGACGGATTCGGCATAGCTGGCATAGGCGGCAAGCTCGTCGGTGATCTTGTAGCTCAGGCCGAGGCGCTTGGTGAGCTCGCTATAGTCGCCGCCGGCGGTGGCGGCCGTCAGCAGGTTCGTTTCCGCAAGGTCGAGCCAGTCGTTGCGCAGCCCGACGCTCGCGGTCAGCCTGTCGGAGAACACCAGGTCCTGCTGGAGATAGAGCGCCTTGGTCTTCTGCTCGTTCCGCGTGCTGTCATACAGGAACAGGGAGCCGGGCGCGCCCGAATAGACCGTGTTCACCCAGTCTATGCCGGGCGCCGCGCTGTAGTACAGGTTGCCCTGCGTTTCGGTCCTGTTGTACTCGACCCCGGCCAGCGTGCGGCTTTCCACCGCATCGAAATTCGCCTCGTAGAGCAGGTGCGCATCGACGATGAACTGCTCGGTGGACTTCTGGCTGGCGAAGAAATAGCGGTCGGCCGTCGTGTCCGTCGTATCGGCCGCACCCAGCGCATCCCACAGGTAGACATAGCCGAACCCGCCGTCGGACTTGCTGTAGCGCATGTTGGAACTGAAGGTCAGGCCGTTGCCGAAGTCATGGTCGAACAGGACGCTGTAGGTGTTCCGGTTCGTCGTGTCGTGGTTGAAGTCCGGCTCGCCGAAGAAGGCGTCCCGGGCAAGGTCCGTGCCGCGCGGATGGCCGCCGCCGCTCGGCGTGCCGTCCCGGTCGAGATGGTCGAAGGTGAAGGTCAGGCTGGTGGCGTCGGTGGGCCGCCAGGTCAGGCCGCCGAGGATGAAGTTCTCGTCGTCGCGGGAATGGTCGTATTCGGCATCCGACCGCTGGAACTTGCCGGTGAGGCGGTAGGACAGCGTGTCGTCCGCGGTGATGTTGTCGCCGAAGTCGAAGCCCGTCTCCTTGTGCGCGAAGGACCCGCCGGTGCCGTAGACCTCGCCGAAGCGCCCGCTCTTCGGGGTCTTGGTGACGTAGTTCACCGAGCCGCCGGGATCGGAGACGCCGAAGCCCGTGGAATTGGCGCCCTTCAGCACTTCGAGGCGCTCGAAGGCATAGGGCTCCTCGAGAACGCCGCTCCAGGTGCGGCCGACCACCAGCCCGTCGCGATAGGTGAAGGGCGTGAAGCCGCGGATCTTGAAATAGTCGTAGCGGTCGTCCGAGCCGTAATAATCCGTGACGACGCCGGCCGTATACTGAACCGCCTGTTCAACGCTCGTCACGCCGCGCTCCTGGAGCTCCCTGGCGGTGACGACGGAGACCGTGGCGGGCGTCTCGAGGATATCGCCCGGCATCTTGCCGACAGCGGTGGTCTTTCTGGCCACGATCGTCTTCGAATCGTCGTCCGCGCCCGCGCCGTTCCCGTCGACGGTGATCGTCTCCAGCACGGTGGCAGGCCCCCTGTTCGCCTCGTCCTGGGCGCGCAGGGAGGCCGGCGCCAGGGCAACGAGCGCCGAGCATCCCAGAAGAAGCGCATTCCTGTAACCGATGAAGGATTGCCTGCCGATGCTGCCTGTCTTTTCGATATGCATTGTTCCGTTCCGAAAGCCGGTGTTGCCATTGCCGCCCTCCGGCGGGCAGAGCCCGCGCGCCGGAAGTCCAGCCCGGACATCCACACCCTTCCGCGCCGCCGGCCTTTCGGCCCGGCTGGCGGCAACGATATGCAATGTCCCTTGAGACGCCAATAACTTGAGAAAATTTCTCCGGTATTGTAGAATCCTGCGGTTTTGTACAAACCCACGGAAACTTCATCGCTGCCGCGGGCGGACGCCGGCATCCGCCTTGACGGCGCCGGCTGAACCTGAAACGAAAACTCCACTTTAAATACCCTGGAAGATTTCGCCAATGCCGCGGTTGCTCCGCTTTCCCCTGGCCCTCCTTGCCGCCTGCCTGTGGATCGCCGCATCCGCCGGCTCCTGCCTCGCGCAGGAAACCCGCTATCCCATCGTCATCGAGCATGCCTTCGGCACGACGGTCATTCCGAAGAAGCCCGTGCGCGTGGCGACCGTCGCCTGGGCGAACCACGAGGTGCCGCTGGCGCTCGGCGTGGTGCCGGTCGGCTTTGCCGCCGCCAATTTCGGCGACGACGACGGCGACGGGCTGCTGCCATGGGTCGCCGAGAAGCTGAAGGAACTGGGCGGGGAAAAGCCCGTCCTCTTCGACGAGGGCGACGGCATCGATTTCGAGGCGGTTGCCGCCACGAAGCCGGACGTCATCCTCGCCGCCTATTCCGGCCTCAGCCGGTCGGACTACGAGACGCTGAGCCAGATCGCCCCGGTCGTCGCCTATCCGCAATCGCCCTGGTCGACCGACTGGCGCGAGATGATCCGCCTCAACAGCGCGGGGATCGGCATGGCCGCCGAGGGCGAGGCGCTGATTTCCCGCATCGAGAAGGAGATCGCCGGGACGGTCGCGGGCTATCCGGTCCTCAAGGGCAAGTCGGCGATCTTCGTCACCCATCTCGACGTGACGAACCTCAGCACCGTCAACTTCTACACGGCCAACGACACGCGCGTGAAATTCTTCGCCGACCTCGGCCTCGCCTCGCCGAAGAGCGTGCTGGAGGCGACGAAGCCGGGCCAGTTCGCCGCAAGCGTCAGCGCCGAGAAGGTCGATGCCTTCGACGACGTCGACATCGTCGTCGCCTATGGCGGCGTGCCGCTCCTCGATGCGGTGAAGGCCGACCTGCTCCTCTCGCGCATGCCTGCCGTCGGCAAGGACGCCCTCGTCATGCTCGGCCGCGACCCGACGGGCACCGCCGCCAATCCGACGCCGCTCTCCATCTCGTGGGTGCTGAAGGACTATGTCGCGCTGCTGGCCGAAGCCGCCGGGAAGGCGAAATGACGGCCTTCGCCACGGCATCGAGCCTGCGCGGCCTCTGGCTGCTGATGACGGCGGCCACGCTCGTGGTGCTGGCCGCACTGTCGGTGGCCATCGGCACGCGGGATGTCGGCCTCGACGATATCGTTTCCGCCCTTGCCGGCCGGGTCGAAACGATCGGCGAGGCCGCCGTCGCCATGCGCATCCCCCGCACGGTGCTGGCGCTGCTGGCCGGCGGCGCCCTCGGCCTTGCCGGAGCGATCATGCAGGGCGTGACGCGCAATCCGCTCGCCGACCCCGGCATCCTCGGCGTCAACATGGGCGCCTCGCTCGCCGTCGTGGTCGGCGTCGCCTGGTTCGACATGGCCTCGGCCTATGCCTATATCTTCACGGCCATCTTCGGCGCCGGGGCCGCCGCCGTCTTCGTCTACGGCATCGGCTCGATGGGGCGCGGCGGGGCGACGCCGCTGAAGCTCGCCCTTGCGGGAGCGGCCACCTCCATCGCCTTCTCCTCGCTGGTCATCGCCGTGGTGCTGCCGCGCGCCGACATTGCCGGCGGCATCCGCGCCTGGCAGATCGGCGGCGTCGGCGGGGCGACCTTCGAGCGGATCGGCCCGGTGCTGCCGTTCCTTGCCGCCGGCTTCGTCCTTGCGCTCCCCTGCGCCCGCAAGCTGAACGCGCTGGCGCTCGGCGACGAGCTCGCCGCAGGCCTCGGCGAGAACGTCGCCGTCACCCGTGCGCTTGCCGCCCTCGCCGCGATCCTCCTGTGCGGCGCGACGACGGCGGTGTGCGGGCCCATCGGCTTCCTCGGCCTCGTCGTGCCGCATCTCTGCCGGCTGCTCGCCGGCAACGACCACCGCTGGCTGCTGCCCTTTTCCGCCCTTGCCGGGGCCGGCCTGCTGACCCTCGCCGATATCGCCGGGCGCATCGTCGCAAGGCCGGCCGAGCTCGACGTCGGCATCGTGACGGCGCTCGTCGGCGCGCCGGTCTTCATCTGGATCGTCCGGCGCCAGCGGGTGCGCGACCTATGACCCTGCCCGCATCCCTTGCCGAGCGCGTTACCGGGAGCCGCCAACGCCGCGCGCGCCGGCACGCCCGCATCACCGGCCTTCTCCTTGCCCTCATCGCCGCAGCCTTCGTGCTGACCCTGCTTCTCGGCCAGTCCTTCACCCCGCCGCGCGACATCCTTCGCACGCTGCTGGGCGAGGACGTGCCGGGCGTCGCCTTCACGGTCGGCCAGCTCCGCCTGCCGCGCGCCGTCCTCGCGGTCCTTGCCGGCCTCAGCTTCGGCCTCGGCGGCGTCGCCTTCCAGATCATGCTGCGCAATCCGCTCGCAAGCCCCGACATCATCGGCATCAGCTGGGGCGCGAGCGCCGCCGCCGTCTTCGCCATCGTCGTGCTCGGCCTCAAGGGTCCCTCGGTCTCGATCCTCGCCGTCGCCGCCGGCCTCGGCGTGGCCCTCCTCGTCTACGGCCTTTCCTTCCGCAACGGCGTTGCCGGCACGCGGCTCATCCTCGTCGGCATCGGCGTTTCGGCCATGCTGGAAAGCGTCATCGCCTATATCCTCTCCACCGCCCCGGCCTGGACCCTGCAGGAGGCGCTGCGCTGGCTGACCGGCAGCGTCAACGGCGCGCAGCTCGGCGAGACGCTGCCGCTGCTGGCCGCCCTTGCCGTCTTCGGCGGGCTGCTTCTTTCGCGCGGGCGCGATCTTGAAACGCTGAGGCTCGGCGACGACACGGCCGCCGCGCTCGGCGTATCGGTCGGGCGTACGCGCGTGCTCGTCATCGTCGCCGCCGTCGGCCTCATCGCCAGCGCCACCGCCATATCCGGGCCCATAGCCTTCGTCGCCTTCCTCTCCGGCCCCATCGCCGCCCGCGTCGTCGGCAACAACGGATCGCTTCTCATTCCCGCAGCGCTGGTCGGCGCGGTGCTCGTGCTCGTCGGCGACTATTGCGGCCAGTTCCTGCTGCCGAGCCGCTATCCCGTCGGCGTCGTCACCGGGGCGCTCGGCGCCCCATACCTCATATTCCTGATCGTGCGGGTCAACCGGTCCGGAGGTTCGCTATGAAACCCCATACCCTCATCGCCGACGGGCTTTCGGCCGGCTATGGCGAGGCGACCGTCCTCGACGGGCTCGACCTTGCCATCCCGCCCGGGAAGATCACCGTCATCGTCGGCGCCAATGCCTGCGGCAAGTCCACGCTGCTGCGCACGCTCTCCCGGCTCCTGCCGGCGCGCAAGGGCACGGTGCTGCTCGACGGCAAGTCGATCCATAACCTGCCCTCACGGGCGCTGGCGCGCACGCTGGGCCTGCTGCCCCAGTCGCCCATCGCGCCGGAAGGCATCGCCGTTTCCGACCTCGTCAGCCGCGGGCGGCATCCGCACCAGGGCATCTTCTCGCGCTGGCGGCGCGAGGACGACGAGGCGGTCGCGGCGGCGCTGGCGGCGACGAAGACGGAGGACCTTGCCGACCGGCCGGTCGACGAGCTTTCCGGCGGCCAGCGCCAGCGGGTCTGGATCGCCATGGCGCTCGCCCAGGAGACGGACCTCCTCCTGCTCGACGAGCCGACGACCTTCCTCGACATCAGCCACCAGATCGAGGTCCTCGACCTCCTCACCGACCTCAACCAGACGCGCGGCACCACCGTCGTCATGGTGCTGCACGACCTCAACCTTGCCGCCCGCTACGCCGACCACCTCGTCGCCATGGCGAACGGGCGCCTGCATGCCGCGGGCCCCCCGGAGGCCGTGCTGACGGAGGACAACGTGCGGCAGGTCTTCGGCCTTCAAAGCCGCATCGTCACCGATCCCACCTCGGGCCGTCCCACCATGCTGCCCATCGGCCGGCACCGCATGCTCGCGCAGGACCGGCCCACCCCGAACGAGGCCCCATCATGACCGCCGCCCTCGACTTCAAGCTCTCCGGCATCGCCCTGCCGGCAAACGCCGCGCACATGCTCGACGAGGTCTGCGAGCACTTCACCGAGCACGCCGAGGTGCGGCGCGACGGAAATGCCGTGCTGCTGAAAAGCGAGGCGGGGACCGCGCATATGCGCATCGATGCGGAACGCCTCCTGATCGAGCTTGCCTGCCCGAGCGAGGAGGCGCTGCAGATGAGCCGCACGATGCTCGCCGAGCACCTGTTCTACTTCGCCGGGGACGATCCCTTCGAGCTGACATGGTCGAAGCCCGCCCCGCGGGCGCGGGTCGCCAACCTCCATGAGGTGACGGTCGTTTCGGCCGGGGACGTGACGCCGCACATGCGCCGGGTGATCGTCGCCTGCGCCGACGTCACGCCCTTCGTCGGCGGCGACATGCATGTGCGCCTGCTTGTGCCGCCGAAGGGCCGCCCGCCGGTCTGGCCGGGGCTGCGCGACGACGGGCGCATCGCCTGGCCGGAAGGCGAGGACGAACTGCTGGTGCGCATCTACACGATCCGCGCCGTCGATACCGCGCGGAAGGAGCTGTGGATCGATTTCCTGCAGCATCCGCTCCCGGGGGTCGCAACGCCCGGCGCCGATTTCGCGCGGGATGCCCGGCCCGGCGACAGGGTCGCCCTCGTCGGCCCCGGCGGCGGCGGCCTGCCGCAGGCCGAACGCATCCTCTTCGTCGGGGACGAGAGCGCCCTGCCTGCCATCGCCCGCATCGCCGCCGAAGTGCCGGCGCAAACGCGCCTGACCGCGATCGTCGAGGTCGAGGACGCGGCGGAGGAGCAGCCGCTTCCCACGGCCGGCACGCTGGAGGTGCGCTGGCTACACCGCAAGACCTATCCGCCCGGCGCCCGCAACGGGCTTGCGGAGGCGGCCATCGAGGCCCTCGGCACCATCGACGAGGACACGTTCGTCTGGGTCGCCTGCGAGCGGGAGGACATCCGCCTCGTCCGCGCCGCCCTGAAGGATCGCGGGCACGACCGCAAGCGCATGTATGTCGCCTGGTACTGGGAGCGCAGCAGGCAGGCATAGGCCTGGACCCGTCGCCTAGAGCTGGTGCAGCACGAACGGCTTCCCGTCGATCGTCTCGACACGGGCGCGCAGGCCGAAGACGGCCTCCAGCATGTCGGGGGTGAGGATGTCGCAAGGAGCGCCGTCGGCAAGGATTCGCCCGCCCTTCATGGCGACGATCCGGTCGGCATGGGCGCTCGCCTGGTTGATGTCGTGCAGAACGATAACGACGGTCTTGCCGTTCTCGTCGGCGGCAGCGCGCAGCGCGCGCATCAGCTCGCGGGCATAGTACATGTCGAGATTGTTCAGCGGCTCGTCGAGCAGCAGGTAGTCGGTGCCCTGCGCGAACGTCATGGCGACGAGGGCGCGCTGGCGCTGGCCGCCCGACAGCGTCTCGATGAAGCGCCCGGCAAGGTCGGCAAGGTCGAAGCGCGCAAGCGCCGCATCGATGACGGCATGGTCCGCCGCCGAAAGACGCCCGCGGCCATGCGGGAAACGGCCGAAACCGACGAGTTCGCGCACGGTAAGGCGGCTTGCCACCGTCGTATCCTGCCGGAGGATCGCGACCACCCTTGCAAGCTGCCGGCCCGGTGTGGTGCCCACCGGCAGGCCGTCGATCTCGATCGTGCCCGCCTGGAGCGGCTGCAGGCGCGCGACGAGCGAGAGCAGCGTCGATTTTCCCGCGCCGTTCGGCCCGACCAGCGCCACGACGCCGCCCTTCTCGATCGTCAGCGTGATGTCGCTGAGGATCGGCGCCGCGCGGTGGCGGAAGGAGACGTTTTCGATGCGGATCATGAGCGGCTCCCGAGGACCAGCAGCAGAAGGAAGACGAGCCCCCCGAAGAACTCGATGACGACGCCGAGCGCCGTCGCGCTGCCGAAGCCGTGCTGGAACAGCGTCTGCCCGCCGACGAGGACGGTGATGCCCGTCAGCGCGGCGGCCGGCAGCAAAGTGCCGTGGCGGCGGGTTCCGGCGATGCGTTCGGCGAGCGCCGCCACCAGCAGGCCGAAGAAGGCGACCGGCCCCACTAGCGCGGTGGAGACGGCGACGAGCGCGGAGACCAGCAGCAGAAGGCCCGTGACGGTCGCCGCCCAGTTCACCCCGAGGCCGGTCGCCGCATCCGGCCCGAGCGAGACGACGTCGAGCACATGCCGCGCCCGCCAGGCAAGAATCGCGGCAAGGATCGTGACGACGGCGGCGAAAGCGAGGAGATCGGTGCGCACGGCGTTGAAATTGGCAAAGCTCGCCGTCTGCGCCACGGCGAAATCGTTGGGATCGATCAGGCGGGCGAGCAGCGAATAGAGGCTGCGGAAGAGGACGCCGAAGACGACGCCCGCCAGCAGCATCAGCCCCATGTCGAGCCGGCGCTTCAGCATGGGCAGGAGCAGCCCCGAGGCGAGCGCCATCAGGACCAGCACCTCCACGGCGAATTTCACCTGCGGGTCGAGGCTCACATAGCCGGCGCCGCCGAGCAGGAAGACCATCAGCATCTGGCCGAAGAGATAGAGCGCATCGAGCCCCATGACCGAGGGCGTGAGGATGCGGTTTCCGGTGACGGTCTGGAAGATCACCGTGGAGATGGCGATGGCGAGGCCCACCTGCGCCAGCGCGGCGAGCTTGAGAAGGCGCAGCTCCAGCACGAAGGCGATGTTACCCCTGAGCCCGATAAGCAGGAACGCCAAGGCCGAAAGCAGCGCGGCGGCGGCAAGGGCGAGAAGGCGGCGGTCAGCCATGGCCGCCCCGCCGGAAGAGCAGCCAGAGGAAGATCGCCCCGCCCGCAACGCCCATCACCGTGCCGACCGGGATCTCGTAAGGATAGCGGATGAGGCGGCCGGCGATGTCGCAGGCGAGCACCAGCCCCGCTCCGCCCGCCGCGACCCAGCCGAGCGTGCCGCGCACATTGTCGCCCATCAGCCGCGAGACGATGTTCGGCACGGCGAGCCCGACGAAGGGGATCATGCCGACGACCACGACCGAGAGCGCGGTGATGACGGAGACGATGACGAGGCCGACCTGCATCATGCGGGCATAGTCGATGCCGAGCCCGATGCTCGCCTCGCGGCCGAGCGCCATGATGGTCAGCCGGTCGGCGACGAGGAAGGCGGCGGCGACCATCAGCGCGGCGATCCACAGGAGTTCGTAGCGCCCGCGCAGCACGCCGGAAAAGTCGCCGTTCGTCCAGACCGAGAGGAATTGCAGGAGATCGGCCTGCCAGGCGGCATAGGTGGCCGCCGCGCCGATGACGCCGCCGTAGACGATGCCGAAGAGCGGCACGAGATAGGGTTGGGCGGGCGGCAGGCGCTGCGCGGTCGCGAGGAACACCGACGTGCCGGCAAGCGCCGCGCCGGCGGCGAGGAGCGTTTTGACGGGCAGGCTCGCGGCGGGGAAAAGCAGCGTGACGAGGAGGATGCCGAGTTCCGCGCTCTGCGCCGTGCCGGCCGTCGCCGGCTCGACGAAGCGGTTGCGCGAGAGCGTCTGCATGATGAGGCCGGCGATCGCCAGCCCCGCGCCGCTGAGGATGGCGGCGAGCGTGCGCGGCAGGCGGCTGACGAGGAGGAGTTGCAGGGCGTCGGGGTCGGACAGCACCTTACCGGGCGGCAGCGGACTGACGCCGACGGCAAGGCTCACGGCGAAAAGCGCCGCGAGACCGAGGCCCGCAGCGATCTTCGCCCGCCAGGATGACTTGGAAAGGGCAGCGGTCATTTCGCGGCGGCGAAGGCCTCCGTGATCGCCGAAAGCACGCGTTCGAGCGACTGCACGCCGCCGGCCGAGATGTAGAAGTCCGGCGCCGGCAGGTAGACGACCTGCCCCTTCTTCCAGGCCGTGGTCTCGGCCACCAGCTCGTTGTCGAGCGTGACCTTCGCGGCCTGCTCGTTGGAACCGACGGCGGCGGCGCGGTCGAGCACCAGCAGCCAGTCGGGATTGGCCTGGCGGATGAACTCGAAGGAGACCGCCTCGCCATGGGTCGCCGATTCGATATCGGCGATGGCCGGCGCAAGGCCGAGCGCCGCATGCACCCAGCCGAAGCGCGAGCCGGGGCCGTAGGTGGAGACCTTCGGCCCGTTGGTCATGACGATGAGCGCATTGCCCTTGCCGGCAACGGCTGCCTTCGCCGCGGCGAGCTTCGCATCCAGATCGGCGGCAATGGCATCCGCCTCGGCTTGCTTGCCGAAGAGGGCGCCGTAGGAGGCGAGCCGCTGCCTGGCCTGGGCAAAGAGATCGTCGCCGTCGATGGTCATGTCGATGGTCTGCGCGACCTGCGCGACGACATCGGCCCTCGCCGCCGAGCGGGCGCCGACGATGACGAGGTCGGGCGCAAGCGCGCTCAGGGCCTCGAGGTCCGGCTCGAACAGCGTGCCGATTTCCGTCGCGCCCTCCTTCAGCGGCTCCAGTTCCGGCACGTAGAGCTTGTCGGGCACGCCGGCCGGGTGGATGCCGAGGCGGGAGAGCGTGTCGATCGCGGCGACGTCATAGACGGCGACGGTCTTCGGCATCGCCTCGACGGCAACTGTGCCGCGCGCCGTCACGACATCCACGGCGCCGGCGGGGAAAGCGAAGAGAAGGGCGGCGGCAAGCGCCGCGAGCGGGCGGAAATCTTTCATGGGTTCACCTTCGATGCTGAAATGCTCAGGCGGCCCTGTCCTGCCGCTGCCAGTCGAGCGCCGCCATGTTCTCGCGGAAGGCGAAGCGGACGAGATGCGATTCGACGATCGACTGCACCTGCGCCAGCCCCTCCTCGTCGCCGGCGCGGGCGAGCATGCGCAGGCCCGTCTCATCCGCGTCCAGCACGGCGTAGCCGCGGCCGAACTGACATTCGCCATGGCTTTCCGAATAGCTGACCTCGATCTTGTGGGCGAAGTGCTTGCACAGTTGCACCAGATATTTGGGGCCGCTTGCGGTCGTCAGGACAGCGGTGGATTCGAGCATGGCCTTTCCTTCTTCCGGACGGGCGGCAGCTTCGCCGCGCCGTAAAATATAACTCTTCTAGTCATGTTTTCTTCGCAAGGAAAGCCGGCCCTACGGCCGGTCTCCGCCGAAGAGCGCGATCAGCCCGTCCGATATCACCCCCTGCCAGACCAGATAATCGTGGCCGCCGGCATAGTCGCGATAGGTGACGGGAATGCCCTTGGCCTCCAGCACGTCGCGCAGGTGCCGGCTGGTCTCCAGGATGCCGGCCGTGCCCTCTCCGCCGGTTTCGAAGAGGCCTGCGGAGAGGAAGACGCGCAGCGGCAGCGCCGGGCCGGCGGCGACCTGCCCCGCGACATATTCGCTGCGGTCCTCCGGCGTGCCCGGCGGGCTCCACCAGAAGGAGCCCGACATGGAGAGCGCATTGCCGAACACCTCCGGGTGGCGCATGGCGACCGTCACGGCGGCAAGCCCGCCATAGCTCGATCCGGCCAGCACCGTGCGCGCGGTCGGCACCGCGAGGCCGGTTTCCTTCACGACGAAAGGATAGAGCTCCTTCGCCATGAAATCCGCAAAGACCGGATTGGCCGGCAGTTCGCGCGCCCGCGCCTCACGGTCGGGATTGGCGATGAAGACCGCCACGACCGGCGGCACCGCACCGGCGGCGATCATGTTGTCGAGGATGCGCGGCACCGGCACGCGCTCCAGATACTGGTCCGCATCGAAGACGAAGAGCAGGACCGTCCGTTCGTCCGCGGGGTCGAAGCCGGCCGGACGGTAGATCGCGATGTCCCGCCGGTTGCCGAGCGCGGCACTCTCGATGGAAAGGCGCTCCAGCGTACCCGCGGGGCTGCCGTTTTCGGCAAGCCAGGGCTGCGGCGGCGCGCCGGCAAGCTCCAGCACGGAATCCTGGTTGTAGGCATCGAGCGCATCGGCCGGCCACGGATGGCGGTTGAGCGGATCGGCCTTCGCCGTCGCGAGGATGGCGACGCGCCGGTCCCGCGCGGTGCCCGGCACGTCGGGCACGTCGAAGGCGAGCTGGTAGGAAAGCCGCGTGCCGTCCGGCACCTCGAAGCTCCTGAACCATATGTCGGACGCGCCGAGCCGCCGCAATTCCTCATGGTCGCCGCTCGGCGCGCCGAAGAGGCGGATGTTGCGCTTAGCGCGCCGGCCGAGGAAGGTGACGATCCTGTGCCCTTCCCGCCCGTCCTCGACGAGCGGCGTGCCCTTTGCCGCCACCATGGACCAGAAGGCGTCCGTCGACCGGCCGGCGGCAAGAGCGGCGGCCATGTCGGCAATCGCCGGGCTGAGATAATCCGGCGGCGGCGCAAGCTGGTCGGCGGCAGCCACCTTGCGCTCGATCGCCAGCGCATAGGTGCCGGGCTCCTGTGCGCTCACCACCAGCCGCCCGTCCGGCCGCTCCGCCACGAACTGGAAGTCGGAAACGCCCCCCGCGCCTTCGGCAAGGCGGCGCAGGTGCCGGCCTTCCGCATCGACGAGGTCGAGGTCGAACCGGCCCGCCGTCACGCGCAGCCGGCCCTTGAGGTAATCGCCGGCGGAGGCTTGCGGATCGAAGGCCTGCCGCGTCCCGGCGGCCGTGGCCGCGCCCTGCGTCTCGCCGCTTGCGGCAAGCGGCAAGGCCTGCGGCGTCTCCGCCGCAGGCACGGGTGTCATCGAAAGGCCCATGGCGAGAAGCCCGAGCCCGATGATCCTCAACCTCACCATTGCTTCTTCAGCGTCGCGACGATGCTGCGGCCTTCGCCGTAGAAGCAGGCGTAGGCGTTGGCGCAGGAGGCCACGTAGCGCTCGTCACCGATGTTCTTGACGTTGACCTGGAGCGAGAGCCCGGCGAGATCCGGGTTCTTCACGCCGAAATCGTAGGACGCCATGGCGTCGAACAGCGTCACCGCGCCGACCTTGAACGTGTTGGCGCCGTCGCCCCAGCTCGTGCCGATGTAGCGCAGGCCCCCGCCGATGGTCAGCCCTTCCAGCGCGCCGGAATCGGCCGTGTAGGTCGCCCAGAGCGAGGCCTGGTGCTGCGGGATGCGCGAGGGCATCTTGCCGACCTCGTTGGCCGTGACCGACTCCTTCACGACGGAGTCGATGTAGCTGTAGCTTGCAAGCAGGGCGACGTTGTTCGTGACTTCGGCCCGGGCGGAGAACTCCACGCCGCGATTGTGGATCTTGCCGGTCTGGTAATAGGTCGGGCCGGGCCACACCATGCCGATGACGTCGTTCTGCGTCAGGTCGTAGTAGGCGGCCGTCAGCAGCAGGCCGGTGCCTTCCGGCGCATACTTGACGCCGACCTCGAACTGATCGGCGGTCGTCGGCTTGAAGGCGGGCTTGCCGGCCGGGGCCATGTACAGCGTCGGCTCGAAGGACGTCGCATAGCTGACATAGGGCGCGATACCGTTGTCGAAGGCGTAGAGCGCACCGGCGCGCCAGGTCAGGGCACCTTCGTCATAGGACTGGTCGTTGGTGCCGAGAAGGTCGTCGATCTCGGTCTGCGCCCGGTCGTAGCGCAGGCCCGCCAGGAGGTTCAGCCCGCCGATCTCCACCTGGTCCTGAAGGTAGACGCCGGCCTGCCGCGCCGTCGTGTCGGAAAGCTCGCTCGGCGCCAGCACGGTGGAGCTGAAATTGTACGTGCCGTATTGCGGATTGGTCAGGTCGATGGTGGGCGCGGCGGCCGAGCCCCACTCGTAGTCCCGCTTGCGATAGCGGAAGTCCACGCCGCCGAGCAGCGTGTGCTCGGCCGCCCCCGTCGAGAATTTCGCCTCGAGCTGGTTGTCCAGCGTGAACTGGCCCCAGTTGTCCGTGCCGCCGCGCGCGCTGCGGTTGAGGATCGTGTCGTTGCCGGTCACGGGATCGGGCGACAGCCAGCCGTAGACCAGCGTATGCTGCAGCCAGTCGACATGGTGGTAGCGCGCGTTCTGGCGGAAGGTCAGGTTGTCGTTGAACTCGTGCTTGAACTCGTAGCCGATCCACGCCTGCGTGCGCTCGGAGCGCTCGAAGCCCGGATCGGAGACGAAGAAGTCGCGCGGCACGAAGCCGAAGCCGGGGATCGGCGTGACGGTGCCGGCCGCATCGAGGAAGTTGCGGTAGCCGGCATCCGGCTCGTACTGGTATCCGCCGAGGACCGTCAGCGACGTGCCCTCGTCCGGCGACCAGGTGACGGACGGCGCGACGGCGAAGGACTTCTGCTTGGCGAAATCCTCCTGGAGGTTGCGCGACAGGCCCGTGGCGGCGAGGCGATAGGCGAAATCCTCGTCGATCACGTCGCTGATGTCGAAGCCGCCGGAGACATAGCCGTCCGTGCCGAGGGAAAGCTCCACTTCCCGCAGCGGCGCGCCGGTCGGCTTCTTGCTGACCATGTTGACGATGCCGCCGGGATTGGCCTGCCCGTAGAGCACGGAGGCGGGGCCCGAGATCAGCTCGACGCGCTCCAGGAGATAGGGGTCTATCTTCGCATAGGAGAGATCGCCGCCGAGGAAGAGGCCGTCGAGATATTTCGGCACGTAGGAGAAGCCGCGCACGAAGATTTCGTCGCGCAGGTTGGAGGCGCCGCGATATTCCGTGAAGACGCCCGGCGTGTAGCGCAGCGCCTCGGCGACGGACTGGGCGTGCTGGTCCTCCATCTGCTCCTTCGAGACGACGGAGACGGTCTGCGGCGTCCTGGCGATCGGCGTGTCGGTCTTGGTGCCGGCAAGGCTCTTCTTCGCGACGTAGCCGCCGACCGGGCCGTCACCCCTCTCCTCGCCGCCGCCCTCGACGACCACCGCTTCCAGCGCGGTGCTGCCGTCGGCCGCCTTCTTCTCCTGCGCAGCGGCCGCGTTCAGCGTCAGAATGCTCGCTGCGGCCAGAAGCATGATGCGATGCCGACCGACAGACGGCGAAAAAGTGCCCCACATTTTCCCAAACCCATACACACGAAGGCCGGCACGGCGGCCGGCGATTAAACTTGATTAACGTAGTCAACTATGCCAGTAGCTTGGTTCGGCTGTCGACCGCAAAGACTTTCGCGCAGGCTTCAGAAAACTTCGCGCAGGCGGCAGCCGGATCATGTCGGCGGGGCGGGCGATGCGAGAGGGCGGCGTCTTGAACATCAGGATCAAACCGGAAATTCCCCAGCACCTTTTCGTGGGCGCGATGGACGGCCCGGCAAGCTGCACGCCGGACGACAACCTCTACGACGTCTGGCCGAAGTTCTTGCTGATGGTGCTGCTGCAGGGCCAGCAGCATTTCGTGATGGACGGGGAGCATTTCCGCATCGAGGCGGGCGACGAGGCCCGTCCGGAGCCGGTCGTCTTCCTGCTGAACGTCGCGCACGGCTGCCAGCTCCAGTTCGTCAACGAGAGCACCACGCCGCTGCGCAAGGTGATGATCTCCGCGCCGCAGCCGTGGATCGACCGCCTCATCCGCTCGCAGCCGACGAGCATGCCCAAGCTGAGGGCCTTCTTCTCCCGGCACCTTGCCACCTTCCGCTTCGCGCCGAACCGGCACCTCATCCAGACCGCCGAGCATATCCTCAAGCCGCCGGTGGCGATGGCGGGCGAACTCCTGACGCTCAATCGCAACGCCCATGCCTTCGACATCCTGTGCCAGGCCTGCTCGGTGCTGGTGGAAGCGGACAGGGCCGCGCCGAACCAGCCGACGGCCGGAAGCCGCCGCCAGAGCGAGAAGGTGCGCGACTATATCCTCGCCCATGTCTGCGAGGACCTGACGCTGGAGCGCATCGCGCGGGCGGTGGGCATCAGCACCTCCTCCATCCAGCGTCACTTCAAGGAGCGCTTCGGCATCGCCGTGTCGGACTTCATCCGGCAGGAGCGGCTGGAGACGGCGCGCGTCGCGCTGGAGCGGGACGGCATCCCGATCTCCCAGGCCGCCTATCTCGCCGGCTACCGCAATCCCTCCAGCTTCACCACGGCCTTCAAGAAAGCCTATGGCGTCACCCCCAAGCACCGCCGGGCCTGAACGCCCTTCACCGCATCCGCCGCGGTCACGCCAAGCCGGGCATCCCTGTACCGGCATGGCGAAGACGCCCCTTGTGCGCGAAGGGGTTGAGCGGCATCGTCGACGAGCGGCAACCCATGGCAAATGGTGGGGCCCGGCGCTTCCTCCCAGGACAGGATTCCAACATGGTCTTCCAGCTTCCCGACAATCCGGCCCGTTCCGATGTGCTCGCGGCACGCCCCACGCTCTGGATCAATCCCCGCTATCGCGACGACGCGATCGGGGATGCCTCGCTTCCCGTGCGGTCGTCGGATGTGGACGAGGCGCATGCGAACTGGCGGCGGCTGGCACCCCTGCTCGAGACCTGCTTTCCCGAATTAAAGCCCGCCAGGGGCGAAATCCGCTCGGATCTCGTGCTGCTCGAGGGAATACGCGGCGCACTCGGCTATGACGGGGCCGATTTCGGCACCATTTTCGTCAAGGCGGACAACGCCCTTCCGGTCGCCGGCTCGATCAAGGCACGGGGCGGCGTCTACGAGGTCTTCCTCTTCGCCGAGCAGCTGGCGATACGGCAGGGCCTCCTGAAGGCGGGGGAGGATATCCGCCGCCTTGCAGGGCCGGATGCGAAGGCCTTCTTCTCCAGCTACACCGTCGCCGTCGGCAGCACCGGCAATCTCGGGCTCAGCGTGGGGATCGCGTCCCGCGCCCTCGGCTTCAATGCGACGGTCCATATGTCCTGCGACGCCAAGCCCTGGAAGGTGGAGAGGCTGCGGCAGCTCGGGGTGGACGTCGTCAGGCACGCCGCCGACTACACGACCGCGGTGGAGAATGCCCGCACCGCGGCCGAGGGCGATCCGGCAATCTATTTCGTCGACGACGAGCAGTCGCGGCACCTTTTCCTCGGCTACAGCGTCGCGGCGCTGGAGCTTGCCGGGCAGCTTCGGGCCGAAGGCATCGCGGTCGACGCCGAGCACCCCCTGTTCCTCTACCTGCCCTGCGGCATCGGCGGCGCGCCGGGCGGCGTCGCCTACGGCGCGAAGAAGGTCTTCGGGAACGATGTGCACTGCTTCTTCGTGGAGCCCGTGCAATCGCCCTGCGCCCTCGTTCATCTGATGAGCGGTTCCGAGGAGCTCGTCTGCGTCTATGACGTCGGCCTCACGAACCGGACGGAGGCGGACGGCATGGCCGTCGCCCGCATGTCCGCCTTTGTCGCCACCGTCATGCGGCAAATGCTGGCCGGCGCCTTCACCGTCGACGACGCATCGCTGTTCCGGTGGCTCCTGAAGGCGCATGAGAGCCAGGACCTGCGCCTCGAACCGTCGGCCGCCGCCGGCTTCGCCGGTCCGGGCTTCATCGTCCGGCATCCTCGGGGCAAGGAATTCCGCGACCGGCAGCGGATCGGCGGCAACCTCGCCAATGCGACGCACATCATCTGGACGACTGGCGGATCGCTTGTGCCGGAGGAACAGTTCCAGGGGTTCCTTCACATGGCGAGAGACATGGAAGCCACCGGGGCCTGAGCGGCCGGGCCCGGACAGCGGAGACGAGGAAAGGAAAGGCAAACGACGCCCTCTCGCAAAAAAGAGTGTCGCTTGTCCCGGACTCGTGCAAGAACGGCGTCTTCATGGCAGGTCCCGCGAAGGGCCTGCCGCGGTCCAGCGCAAACCGAAAACCCGGAATGGCCGATCTATATCGCAAATCGAAACTGCTCCGGCGCTCCCGTGTCTTCTGGGGGTCCTTCTCGCTCTGGCGCCCGCGCCTCGTCTTCTGGTGCGGGGCGATCGCCACCGGCGTGATCAGCGTCGGCTTCGCAAAGCTCGCCGACCTTGCCCAGCGCGGCTTCGCGCATGTGACGACGGCCACGGAATGGAGCTTCCTGCTGCCGCTTCTCCTCACCCCGGCCGGCTTTGCGCTGTCGGCCTACCTGGCCGCCCGGTTCTTCCCCAATTCCCAGGGCAGCGGCATCCCGCAAGCCATCGCCGCGCGGCACCTGAAGGACGACGAGGACCGCAGCAGGCTGCTGTCCCTGCGCGTCGCCTTCGGCAAGATCATGCTGACCGTGCTCGGTCTTCTTTCGGGCGCGTCCATCGGGCGCGAGGGGCCGACGGTCCAGGTCGGGGCCTCCATCATGCTCGCCGTCGCCCGCTTCGGCGGCATGGCGCAGGCGCGCGGCCTCATCCTGGCCGGCTCCGCCGCCGGCATCGCCGCCGCCTTCAACACGCCGCTCGCCGGCATCGTCTTCGCCATCGAGGAGATGAGCCGCACCTACGAGGCGCGCGCCAACGGCTTCGTGCTCGCCGCCGTCATCCTGTCCGGCCTCGCCGCGCTCGGCATCTCGGGCAGCTACCAGTATTTCGGCTCCACGTCGGTCGCCCCGGCCGACCTGCGCGACTGGTGCCTCGTCCTCGTCTGCGGCGTCGGCGGGGGCGCGCTCGGCGCGGCCTTCAGCGGCCTTGCGCTCCATTTCGGCCAGCGCATCCGCCGCTGGGCCCAGCCCGCGCCGGTAAAGCGCATGGTGCTGTTCGCGCTTGCCTGCGGGCTCGCCATCGCCGTCATCGGCATCGTTTCGGGCGGGCGGACCTTCGGCACGGGCTATGCCGAAGCCAGGAGCGCCGTGCAGGGCGAGGCCCTTCCGCTCCTCTTCTTCGCGGAGAAGTTCGCCGCGGGCTTCCTTTCCATGCTGTCCGGCATACCGGGCGGCATCTTCGCCCCGTCGCTTTCCGTCGGCGCAGGCCTCGGCAGCACGGCCGGCGCGCTGCTCGGCACCAGCGTCGCGCTCGCCGCCGTGCTCGGCATGGCCGGCTATTTCGCCGGCGTCGTGCAGGCCCCGATGACCGCCTTCGTCATCATCCTCGAAATGACCGGCGACCACGACGCCGTCATCCCGCTGATGGCCGTTTCCATGCTCGGTTATCTCACGTCCCGCATCCTGTCGCGCGAGCCGCTCTACCACGGCCTCTCGCGCGTCTTCATCGCCGCGGCGATCCGCGCGCGGCGCGCGGCGGAGAAGGGCGCGCCGTAGCCCGCCCCTACGCGGTCCTGCGATAGGGCTGGCCGTGCGCCATGCTGCCCGCCATCTGGCGGAGCGAGGCCACGGCGTCGGTTTCGTTGCCGAGCTGGAACTGGGCGACGAGTTCCCTCAGCTTGGCCGCCTCGTTGGCGAGCGTTGCGGAGGCGGCGTTCGATTCCTCGACCATCGCCGCGTTCTGCTGCGTCGTCTGGTCCATGGCGTTGACCGCCTGATTGACTTCCGAAAGGCCCGTCGACTGTTCCTTGGCCGAGATGACGATCGCGTCCATATGCGTGTTCATCTCGGCGATGAACCCGCCGATGGTCCTCAGCGCGTCGCCGACCTGGCGCACGAGCTCGACGCCGCCGGAAACCTGGTTCGTCGAGTTCTGGATGAGCTGCTTGATCTCCTTGGCCGCATTGGCCGAGCGCTGGGCAAGCTCGCGCACTTCCTGCGCGACGACCGCAAAGCCCTTGCCGGCATCCCCTGCACGGGCGGCCTCGACGCCGGCATTGAGCGCCAGCAGGTTCGTCTGGAAAGCGATCTCGTCGATCACGCCGATGATGTTGGAGATCTGCTGGGCGCTGTCCTCGATCTTGCGCATCGCGTCCTCGGCCTTCGAGACGACCTCGGACGATTCCGCCGCCGACACGTTGGCGCGGCTGGCGACGCCGCGGGCCTCCTCCGTGCGCTTGGTCGAGTTGACGACGTTCGACGTGATCTCCTCGACGGCGGCGGCGGTCTCCTCGAGCGAGGCGGCCTGCTGCTCGGTACGGCGCGACAGGTCGTCGGCGCCGGCCGCGATCTCGCGGGTGCCCGATTCCATGGCGGAGATGCTGCCGGCGATGGCCGAGAGCGTCGAGCCGAGCTGGGCGACCGAGCGGTTGAAGTCGTGGCGCAGCGCCTCGAAATCCGGTGCGAAGGCTTCGTCGAGCTGGAAGGAGAGGTCGCCGGAGGCAAGGCGCTGCAGGCCGTCGGCAAGGCCCGACGTCGCGATCCGCAGCCGCTCGGCGGCTTCCGTCTCGGCGCGCTCCTGGGCGGCAAGGCGGTCGGCCTCGGCGCGGCGGCGGTTCTCCTCGGCCTCGGCCTCGAGCCGGCGGTTGGCAAGCGCCGATTCCTTGAAGACCTCCGTTGTCGCGGCGATGCGGCCGATCTCGTCGGTGCCGACATAGACGGTCGGCACGTCGAGGTCGCCCTTGGCAAGGCGCTGCATGGTGCCGGCAAGCTGCATCAGCGGGCGGGCGGCATAAAGATGGTTGAGTATCCCGAGCACCACGGCGACGACCGCGACGAGGATGGGCACGATCAGGCTGATCGTCTCGACCGAGGAGAGCGCGGCCTGCTGGTTGGCCGAGGCGACTTCGGCGCGCTTCTGCAGGTCGCCGACCAGGGCCGCCAGCTTGCCGTTGAAGTCGCTGAGGCGGGCGGCGCCTTCGCCGGTCGCCTCGATGGCGCGGGCAAGCTCCACCGTCATCGGGTCGCGCATCAGGACGATCTGGCGGTTGACGAACTCGTCACGCCAGGCGGCGGCGACCGCCGCGGTCTCCTTGAGGGCCGCCACCTGGTCCGGCGCCGGGCCGGCGAATTCCGCCGCAAGCTCGCTCGCCTTGGTGTCGATCTTGGCGCTCTCGCTCTCGTAGAGCGAGACATAGTCGCGATTGCCGGTCAGGAGGAAGTTCTTGTAGGCGAGATCGGCTTCCGAGACGGCAGCCGACAGGTGGCCCGTATCGTCGATCAGGGCGCCGATGGAAAGATTGGCCTCGACCAGCTGCGTTGCCGTGGTCGAGCGCATGTAGATCAGGCCGCAGGCGGCGGTCGCGATGATCGTGAGCGTCGCGAAGGCGGCAAAGCCCTTCAGGCTGACGGAGATATGGTTCAACAGGGACATGTCTATGCTCCTCGACACCCTCTCGCCACGGTCCGGCCTTGGGTGGATCTGGTTATTTCAGGCCCGCGGGCCGCTCACGCGCCGGCGTCCGCGCGCCGGGCGAGTTCCGTCAGGTTGAGTTCGACCGTCGCCGCGCCGATGGACTTGCCCGCGGTATCGGTCACGGTGAAGTTCACCTGCCCGCGCCAGACCTTCATCTCGTCGTCGAATTCCGGCTCGTCGATGAAGACGGCGTCGGGGCCGACGTCGTAGGTCTTCTGGAACTTGGCCTCGTCGCCCTGCCAGAAATCGCTGGTGATGGAGCTCTGGCCGACGTTGAGGCCGTTCTGGTCCATGATGAAGATCTCGGCATAAAGGCCGAGCGAGCGCCCCTGCATGCGCGACAGATAGGTGGACAGCGGGTTGGAGAGGGTCGCGGCGATCAGCGGCTTGTCCTCGCTCTCGCGCTCCTTGACCCATTGCTGGTCGAGTGCCTCGATCTTCGACGGATCGAGCTTGGTCAGCCGCTTGTTCTGGGTGTCGATCGAGACCCGGACGATGTCGCTCTCGATCCACGTCCGCATCTGCTTGATGACCTCGGGCGTGACGAGTTTCTGCATGTCGGGTTTTGCAGGTTCGGCCGCGGCGACGGCGCCCGAAAGCGCAAGGGCACTGGCGGCGGTGAGAAGCAGTCGGCCAAGCAGCATGGAAATCTCCTTATGGTATGACTTAAGTGCAGGCAGAGCGCTTTAGGAACAGTTAACGCTAATCCACAAAATTACGGAGAGCAGCTTGACTTTCATCAATCCAGTTCCGGCAAAACCCCGAAAAACGATGGAGAATCGCGGAACTTAACGTGCCTGCGCGCGTTGTCGGCGATTGGTATCGAGGGGCGGCAATGAATGGCATGAAGACAACGGCGCTTGCCTGCGAGGACAAGTACAAGGTGCTGGTCGACGCGATCACCGACTATGCGATCTACATGCTCGATCCCGAGGGCAATATCGTCAGCTGGAACGCCGGGGCGAGCCGCTTCAAGGGCTATGCGGCCGAGGAGGTCGTCGGCACGCACTTTTCGCGCTTCTACCTGCCGGCCGACCGCGACAGCGGCCTTCCGGCCCGCGCGCTGGAGCAGGCGGCACGGGAAGGCCGGTTCGAGGGGGAAGGCTGGAGCGTGCGCAAGGACGGGTCCGAATTCTGGGCGCATATCGTCATCGACCCGATCCGCGACCGCAACGACGCCCTCATCGGTTTCGCCAAGATCACGCGGGACCTCACCGAGAGCAAGCACGCCGAGGAACGCCTCCGCAAGGCCGAGCAGCAGTTCCGCCTTCTCGTGCAGGGGGTGACGGACTACGCGCTCTACATGATGGACGCCGACGGCAACATCTCAAGCTGGAATGCCGGCGCCGAGCGCATCAAGGGGTATCTGGCGGACGAGGTCATCGGCCAGCACTTCTCGCGCTTCTTTCCCGAGCAGGACAGGCTCGACGGCCTGCCCGCCCGCGCCCTGGAGACCGCCCGCCGGGAAGGCCGGTACGAATCCGAAGGCTGGCGGGTGCGCAAGGACGGCACGCGCTTCTGGGCCAATGCCATCATCGACGCCATCCGCAACGACGGCGGGGACCTGATCGGCTTTGCCAAGATCACCCGCGACATAACGGAAAAGCGCGCGGCGCAGGAAGGGCTGGAACGGGCGAAGGAAGACCTCTTCCAGGCGCAGAAGATGGAAGCGCTCGGCCAGTTGACCGGCGGCGTCGCCCACGACTTCAACAATCTCCTGATGGCGATACAGGCAAGCCTGGAACTGCTGGAGCGGCGCGTCAGCCTCACCGCCGAGGCCCGCTCGCTCGTCGACAACGCCCTTCAGGCGGCGCAGCGCGGCGCCTCCCTCACGCAGCGGCTGCTGGCCTTCTCGCGCCGGCAGGAGCTCAATCCGGAGCCCGTCGACCTGCACACGCTCGTTCACGGCATGACCGACATGCTGCAGCGCTCGCTCGGCCCCACCGTCGTCATCGAGACGGACGTTCCGCACGACCTGCCGCCGGTCCGCACCGATCCGAACCAGATGACCAATGCGCTGATAAACCTTGCGATCAACGGGCGGGACGCCATGCCGGAAGGCGGGCGCCTCGCCATCGGCGCGCGGCTGGAAACGGAGGCGGCGCGCCATCACCCGGACCTGGAGGACGGCCCCCACCTGTGTCTCCATGTGAAGGACGAGGGCCATGGCATGGACCCGCAGACCCTCAGGAACGCGCCTTCGCCCTTCTTCACGACGAAAGGCATCGGAAAGGGCACGGGGCTCGGGCTTTCCACGGTGCAGGGCCTGATGGCCCAGTCGCGCGGCAAGCTCGTGCTGCATTCGCAGCCGGGCAGCGGCACGACCGCGGAACTCTGGCTCCCGGTCGCCGAGGCCGGGCAGGCGGGCCTCGGCGGCGCGGCGGACGAGGCCCCGCCCCCGCCGGACACGCATGCCCTGTCTGTCGTCGCCGTCGACGACGATCCGCTCGTCCTGATGAACACGGTGATGATGCTGGAGGACCTGGGCCACACCGTCTTCGAGGCGGGGTCGGCGGCAAAGGCCCTCGCCTTCCTGGCCGACAATCCCGTGGACCTCGTCGTCACCGACCAGGCCATGCCCATAATGACCGGCTCGCAGCTCGCCGACATCGTCCGCGAGCGCTGGCCGCACATTCCCATCATCCTCGCCACCGGCTATTCCGAGCTGCCGCCCGAGGCGCGCGCGGACCTGCTGCGCCTGTCCAAGCCGTTCGGCGAGCGCCAGCTCGAGGACGCCGTCCGCCGCGCCATGACAGGCGCACGCGCGGCGACGGCCTGACGGACGGCGACGACGTCCCGAAAACGCGAACGCCTCCGCATGATCGTCCAGGGATCGTGCGGAGGCGTTCGCGCATGGAGCCGTGCGTCAGCAGCGGTCGATGTAGCGACGGCCATAGCGGTCGCGATAGTAGCATTGGCCGGGCTGGTCCTCGACGCTGCCGATCAGCGCGCCGGCCACGCCGCCGACAGCCGCGCCGACGGCTGCGCCGCGCACATTGCCGGTCGCAACACCGCCCACGACCGCACCCGTGGCGGCACCGATCCCGGCACCACGCTCGGTCGCCGTGCAGGCGGCCAGCGAAAGACCCATGCAGGCGATAAGGATCATCTTCTTCATTGCATCCTCCCGTTTCAATCCTTTCCTAACCCGCATGGCCGGCGGAAGTTCCGCCAAAGGCGGCCGGGGCGCCGTTTTTCCGCATTGGAGACGACCGCGATGCCGGGTTCTCGAAGTCGCCGAGGCATTGCCCATATCGATGGGGCCGGAGTCCCGTTGAAAGGAGGAATTCGATGCTGGCCGACATATTCTTCGCAACGCCCCTGCATGTATGCCTGTCCGGCGGACTGGTCCGCACCTTCGACAGCGTCAACGCCACCCTCGATTTTCTGCAGAACGAATGGCCGCTGCGGCGCGGCGAACGCTACAGGCGCGCCTGACCGCAACCGCCGCCCGGCCGGTCCGGGCGGCGCCCCCGGCTATTCCGTCGCATCCCGGGGAAGATGGCTGTCGACGCCGCGCGCCAGAAGCCCCCCGGCACGCACGCCGCGAACGCCCTTCACCCGGCGCAGAAAGCCGATGAGGTGGAGACGATCCTCCTCGCTGTCGACCGCGCCGTCGAGTTCGGCGACGCCGTCGCGGACGGCAAGGTCGAGCGTTGCCGGATCGATCCGTCCGTCCTCCTCCAACGCGTCCAGGATGCGCGCCTCCAGATCGTCGTCGGCGATGGCGTCCACGGTATCTTCCGCAAAGGGCAGCGGCGCGCCCCCGGTCTTGCGCAGGGCAGGGTCGGACGCGATAGCGATGCCGTCATTGCCGGCCTGGTCCAGGCTCGCGCCGCGCGTTCCGTAGGGCGCGTTCTGCCCGGCCCGGCGCGTGTCGCCGCCATCCGGATAGGGCCAGCCGTCTCGGGTATCCCGCTCCCCGTAGTCTCGAAAATCCTCTTCGCGAGAGGCCTGCTTGCGGTCGGTCATCGTCCTGCTCCCATCGTTCGGTGCTGCGGTGATCAGACAGCGTCAATCCTTCGGGCCCGGCCATTGTTCCTGCGGCGTCAGCACGAAAGGAAGGGAGCGATCCTGCGCAGCTCCGCAACGAACCGCTCCCGCTCCTGCCGCGCATCGGGGCGGCCGCGGCTGCGCAAAAGGGCGGAGGGATGGATGGTGATCAGCACGGGCAGGCCGTCCTGCGTCTCGACGATACGCCCGCGATCGGCCGTGACGGCATAGCGCTTGCCCAGCACCGCGAAGGTGGCCGTCGCGCCGAGCGTGACGAGCAGGGCCGGCCTGATCCGCGCGATCTCGCCGCCCAGCCACCACGCGCAGCGCCGGACCTCGCCGGCATTGGGCTTTTCATGGATGCGCCGCTTTCCGAGCGGCTTGAACTTGAAATGCTTCACCGCATTGGTGAGGTAGCAGTCCGGCCGGTCGATGCCGGCCTCCTCCAGGCAGCCGTCGAGGAACCGCCCCGCCGGCCCGACGAACGGCCGGCCGGACAGGTCTTCCCGGTCGCCGGGCTGCTCGCCGACCAGAAGGACCCTCGCCCGCCGCTCCCCTTCGCCGAAAACGACCTGCGTTGCGTCGCGGTAGAGGTCGCACCGCCGGCACGCCGCCGCGGCCGCCCGCATCTCCTCGAGCGTGCCGTCGGCATGGTCCTGAAATGCGGGAGCGGCCCCGCTTGCCTTTTCCGGCATGATCGCCAACCCGGTTGCCATGTCTGGCCTCCAACCGCTCCGCCCGCGCATTGTTCCCGCCGCCCACCCCGGAACATTGCCCAGCATGGCGGGTTCCTGACCGGCAAGACGCCTGCGGCGTTGCCAAGGATGAAAGGCCCGAGGATGAAGGGGTTGAGAGACAACGGCCTGACGATCGTGCTGGTGGCCGCGACGGCGGCAAGCCTCATCGGCATGTCGATGACGGGGCTTGCCGTCTACAACGGGGAACTGGCGCAACATCATCGGCCCGCCGTATCCTTTGCCGCCTATCTCGCAAGCGGCCACTTCCTCTCCGCCCTGTTCGAGAACTGGGAAAGCGAGTTCCTGCAGATGTCGGCCTATGTCGTGCTGACGGCCTTTTTCTTCCAGCGCGGCTCGGCCGAATCGAAGGACCCCGACGCGGCGGCGGGAGACGACGGGGACCCGGCGGCCCATGCCGGCGATCCCGGCGCTCCCCTGCCCGTCCGCCTCGGCGGCCTGCCGGCCAGGCTCTACGCCTATTCGCTCGGCATCGCGCTTTTCGCCTTCTTCCTCATGAGCTTCACGCTGCATCTGCAGCACAGCGCCACCGCAGCGGCGGTCGAGGCGATGAACCACGGCCAGCCCGCGCCGACGATCCTCCAGCATGCGGCAAGCGCCGAATTCTGGTTCGAATCCTTCCAGAACTGGCAATCCGAATTCCTGTCCACGGCCGTCCTCGTGGTCCTCTCGATCTTCCTGCGCTTCCGCGGCTCGCCGGAATCCAAGCCCGTCGCCGCTCCCCATTCGAGGACGGGAGGCTAGCCTCCCTCACGGCCGGCCCGCGCCGTCGCGCATCGCCAGCGCATTTTCGATGGCCGCGCCGGAGGCCGTGTTGTCGAAGACGCACCAGCTTCCCGCGGCAAGGCACTCGCCGAAAAAGCGGATCTGCGCGTCGCTGTAACTGGAATGGTAGATTTGCGGCGCGCCGTGCAGCCGGACGTATTTCGGCGCGTCTTGGAACGTGGAGACGGGCCAGACCAGCGCGGGATCGGCCAGCACGCGCTCGACGGCATGGCGCTGCAGGACCGCTTCGGCCGCCGGCGAGGCCCAGCTTTTGTGGCGGGGCTCGATCACGAGGGTGCCTGCAAAGGCGCCGCGCATGGCCTCGAAAGCCTTTTCGGCCTCCGCCGCACCGAACCCGAGGCTCGGCGGCAACTGGCACAGCAGGGGACCGAGCTTGCCGCCGAGCCCGGAAATCTCCTCCATGAAGGCATCGAACCGGCCGGCGATATCGCGCAGCCGCGCCTCGTGCGTGATCTCGCGCGGTATCTTCACCGCAAAGCGGAACCGGTCCGGCACCGCCTCCGCCCAGCGCTCGAAGGTCGCCGGACGGTGATGGCGATAGAAGGTCGAGTTGACCTCCACGCCGTCGAACACCGCGGCGTAGCGTTCGAGGCCGCTTCCCGTTTCCGGAAACCTATGGGCGACGGGTTTCGGGATCGACCATGCCGCCGTTGCGATGACCGGCATTTTCCTCGCCCTCCTCGAGGCCGTGAATCTCCAGATCCGCGCAGAGCGGCAGGTGGTCCGACGCCCGGCGGGCGAGCGGCGTGTCGTGCACGAAGGTTTTGCGGACGCGAACGCCGTCGCCGACCAGGATATGGTCGATGCGCAGGAGAGGAAGGCGCGAAGGGAAGGTCGCGCCCGGCCTTCCGCCCGCCTCGACCTGCGTGTCCCTCAGGCGGCGGGCGAGCAGGCGGTAGCAGGCGGAGCGGGAGACGGCGTTGAGGTCCCCGGCCAGCACGATACGCGCATTGTCCGGCATCGGCGCCCCGAGCCAGCCCGGCCCGATCAGCGTCTCGGCCTGCCGCACCCGCTCGCCGCCGGAAAGGCCGAGATGCGTGACGAAGACCTGGAGCAGCGCGCCATCCACCGGCACCTCCACCCACAGCGCGCCGCGCGGCTCGCCGCGCGAGGGCAGCGCCCCGGCCTTGACGAGGCGCGTCGGCAGGGCCGTCAGCAGCGCGTCGCCATACCGCTCCTCTTCGAGGTGCAGCGCCGGATGGAAATGCGAGACCATGTCGAGATGGGCGGCGATCGCCTGCGCCTGGTCGATGCCGCCGCTGCGCGCCCGCGCGACGTCCACCTCCTGCAACGCGACGATGTCGGCCTCGCATTCGGCGATCACCGCGGCGATGCGGGCGGGATCGAGCTTGCGGTCCGTACCGAAGCAACCGTGCACATTGTATGTCGCGATCCGCAGCCGCTTCGCCATGCCTTCCTCTCGTTTCCCGCACGCCTCGGGAACACGAAAAGCCCCGTTTTCGTTCCGCCCCCGCACAATGGAAAGAAGGACATATGAAACGGACTTACATCCTGCGCGCGCTGGTCGCCCTGGCCATTGCCGGCGGCGGCTGGGCGATCTACCGGACGCTCGGCCAATATTCCTGGGAGGATGTCCGCAACTCCCTCGCCGCCATTCCCGCCACGCAATTCGCCCTCGCGCTCGTCTTTTCGGCCGCCTCCTATCTCTGCCTCACGGGCTTCGATTTCCTGGCGCTCCGCTATGTCGGCAAACGGCTTTCCTATCCGCGCGCGGCGCTCGCCTCCTTCACCAGCCTTTCCATCGGCCACACCGTCGGCGTTGCCGCGCTCAGCAGCGGCGCGGTGCGCTATCGCTTCTACTCGCGCTGGGGCCTCAATACCGGCGAGATCGCCAAGCTGATCGTCTTCTGCGGGGTGACGGTGGGCCTCGGGCTGGTCACGCTCGCCGGCCTCTGCCTCCTCCTGCTTCCCGGCACCGCCGGAAAGATCGCCGGGCTCGGGACGGCGGCTTCCGTCGCCCTTGCCGCCGCCTGCCTCATGGTCCCGGCGCTTTATCTCGTCCTCACAGCCTTCCTGCGCGGCGACGTGGCGATACGAAGCTGGCGCTTCTGCCTGCCCACGCCGCGCCTTGCCGCCTTGCAGATCGCGCTCGGGACGGTCAACTTCGCCTTCGTCGCCGCCTGCCTGCACCAGCTCGTGAACGCGCAGGCCGGCTATATGGAGACGACGGCCGCCTATGTGGTCGGCAACCTGACGGCGCTCGTCAGCCATGTGCCGGGCGGGCTCGGCGTGCTGGAGGCGACGATCGGCTTCCTGCTCGGAGGCTCGGCCTCCATCGGCGCGCTGATCGCCTTCCGCATCGTCTATTTCTTCATTCCGCTGCCGCTGGGGCTGGTCCTGCTGCTCGCCAGCGAGGTCTTGCCCGCCTCGAACGCGGCGCCCGGCCTCGGCAGGAATCCGAGCTGACGGCGCAGGAAGGCCCGCCCCGCCGCAAGCCAGGCGGAAAGCGGCCACCACGGGCGGAGCGGATCGATGATCCCCGTTCCCATGACCGGGGCCACGGCGCCCCTGCCCGCCGCATCCGGAAATGGGCGCAGTCCGCGCCGGCGCGTGTTGAACGCGTCGATCGTCCGGCCGAGCGCTCCTTGCGCGCGGACCGCCGCGCCGAAGGCTTGCGGGTCCGCATCCAGGTGCTCGGCCAGCAGCCGGTCGCGGACGGCGAGGATGGCGCGGCGCTCCGCCCCCGTCCGCGCCTCGACCGCAACGTCGAGCTCGGTATCGAGGCCCTCGCTGCGCTGGTTGAGGTTGGAGGAGCCGATGCGCAGGAAGGCGTCGTCGACGATCACCAGCTTCGAATGGATAATGATCTCCTGCTCCATGCCGTCGGGCTTCGGCACGACGGGGTAGAAAGCGCGCATGCGCCCGTGCCGGTCGCACTGGCCGAGGCGGCGGACGAACCTGTCGCGGTTCGCGCCGAGCACGAGCCGCTCGACCGTGCCGTGCGAACTCAGCGTGGAGACCACCACGACCTCCGGCCCGTCCGGCTCGGCAAGCCTTTCGCACAGCACGTCGCACACGCGCCGGGACGCGAAATACTGGTTTTCGATATAGATGTGCCGGCGCGCCGCCCGCAGCGCCGCAACGGTGAGGTCCATCGCCTCCGTCACGGCGGGGCGGCCGCGGATCGCCGGTTCCGTGCGCGTGAAGGCGACCTCGACGCCGCTCATGTCCGGCGTCCCGCCTTCAAGGCGTATGCCGGCCGGCGCCTCAAGCCCGGGCACGGTCTCGTCTGTGGCGAACAGCCAGCGCCGGCGCGCGATCTCGCCCGCAAGCCGCGCGGCGTCTCCCTCCAGCGCCACCTGCATGTCGTGCACCGGCTGGTAGAGCCCGCCGGAGGGGAGCCTTCGGCGCCCGTCGCCGACCTGGTGGTCGCGCGTATCCCAGCGCTTGGCGGTGAGGTCGATGCCGCCGACAAAGGCGACCTCGTCGTCCACCACGACGAACTTCTGGTGGTGCGAGCCGCGGAGCGGATGGCGGCTGTCGAAGGCGAGCACGATGCGCGGATGGGAGGACCAGCGCCGCTTGCGGAACATCTTCAGCGACTTGCCGGAATAGACCGGCCCCATCGCCCAGACGATCACGCGGACCGTCAGCTCCGGCCGCGCCTCCACCAGCTTCAGGAGAAAGGCGCCGAGCGTCGGGGACTGCGGCGCGCCGGGCCGCATCGCAATATCCGGGTTGAAGTCCCAGCCGACGATCCACACCTGCCGGCGCGCCTGCGGCAGGACCTCCTCCAGCGCCCGGAAATAGGCCTCGCCGTCGACAAGCACGTCCAGCCGGCGGGCGCGCGCCGTGCGCCAGGCATTGTCGCCGGCCCGGATGATCGGGGAATGCGGGGCCTTGTCCGCACCGTGGAGCGGGAACGCATCTTTTCGCACTATCTGCCGCCTGTCTCATGAATTGCCCATGCTGCGCGCAATTCCCGGCGGCGGTTTTGGTTCCCGCCCGGCGCGGGGAGCGGGAACATTCGAGGCCCAGGGGCATTGCTTGCCCATCGATGCGGGAGAACGGGCGTGGCGCCGAGAGCGAACTGGAAAGGTTTCCTGAAAGTGGGCGAACTGGTGTGCCCGGTCGCGCTCCATACCGCCGCCTCGACCGGCGAGCGCATCGCCTTCCACATGCTCAACCGCAACACCGGCCACCGGCTGCGCCGGGAATTCGTCGACAGCGAGACGGGAAAGGCGGTCGAGCGCGAGGACCAGGTGAAGGGATACGAGGCCGGCGAGAACGACTATATCGCGCTCGACCCGGAAGAGGTCGCCGCTGCAGTGCCGCAGAGCGACAAGACGATGGAGATCGAGGCCTTCATCGCCTGCACGGAGATCGACGACCTCTATTTCGACAAGCCCTATTATCTTGTCCCGTCCGACCGGCACGGCGCAGAAGCCTTCGCCCTGATCCGCGAGGGCATGAAGGCGGGGAAGGTGGCGGCGCTCGCCGAGACGGTGCTTTTCCGCCGCGTGCGCACCCTCCTCATCCGCCCGCACGGCGCGGGCCTTCTCGCCACCACGCTCAACTACGACTACGAGGTACGCCCGGCCGAGGAAGCCTTCTCGGAAATCCCCGCCATCAAGGTCGAGGGCGAAATGCTGGAGCTGGCCGAGCATATCATCCGCACGAAGAGCGGCCGCTTCGATCCGAAGACCTTCGACGACCGTTACGACGCGGCGCTCGCCGAGGTGGTGAAGGCGAAGATCGAGGGCCGGAAGATCAGGCCCGCCAAGCCGAAGACCGAGGGCAAGGTCATCGACCTCATGGAGGCCCTGCGCCAGAGCGCCGGCCAGAGCACGCAGAAGCGGAAGAAACCGGCAAAGCCCGCGAAGAAGGCGGCGGCGAGCCGGCGGAAGGCAGGGTGAGCATGGCGACGCTCGACGTCTACCGGCGGAAGCGCGATTTCAAGTCCACCTCCGAGCCGCGCGGCAGGAAGGCCCGCAAGGGCGGCCACAGCTTCGTCGTCCAGAAGCACGACGCGACGCGGCTGCACTACGATTTCCGCCTCGAGATGGACGGCGTCCTCAAAAGCTGGGCGGTGACGCGCGGCCCGAGCCTCGTGCCGGGCGAGAAGCGGCTGGCCGTGCATGTGGAGGACCATCCCCTCGCCTATGGCGACTTCGAGGGCACGATCCCCAAGGGCGAATACGGCGGCGGCACCGTCATCGTCTGGGACCGCGGCACCTGGGAGCCGATCGGCGACCCGCGGAAAGCCTATGCCAAGGGGCACCTCGAATTCACGCTCGACGGCGAGAAGCTGCACGGCCGCTGGCATCTCGTGCGCATGCACGGCAAGCCCGGCGAAAAGCGCGAGAACTGGCTGCTGATCAAGGGCGACGACGAATTCGCGCGGCCGGACGGAGAGGACGACCTGCTCGACGAGCGGCCGGAATCGGTGAAGACCGGGCGCGGGATCGCCGACGTCGCCGGGGAAGAACCCGGCTGGTCCTCGAAGACCGGCCGCATCCGCAAAACAAGGAAAAAAGCCGAAGCGAGGATGCAAGAGCCGGCGGTAGAGGCGCCCGATCCCTCGGGGCTGAAGGGCGCGCGCAACGCGAAGCTGCCGGCCTTCCTGCCGCCGACGCTGGCAATGCTTGCCGCCGCGCCGCCGGCCGGCGACCGCTGGCTGCACGAGATCAAGTTCGACGGCTACCGGCTACAGGCGCGCATCGAGGCGGGCCGGGTCCGGCTTTTGACCCGCAGCGGGCTAGACTGGACGAAGAAGTTCGGCAAGGCCGTGGTCGCCGATCTTGCCGCCCTGCCGGTCGGCACGGCGCTGATCGACGGCGAGCTGGTGGTGGAGACCGGCGCAGGCGCATCCGACTTCTCCGCCCTCCAGGCCGATCTCAGCGCGGGGCGGGGCGACCGCTTCCTCTTCTACGTCTTCGACCTTCTCCATCTCGACGGCTACGACCTGACCCGCCTGCCGCTGGAAGGGCGCAAGGCCCTCCTCGAAAAGCTGGTGCCGGGAACGGACGGCACCCTGCGCTACAGCGGCCATTTCGACGAGAACGGCGCGCTGGTGCTGCGCCATGCCTGCCGCCTCAGCCTGGAAGGCGTCGTCTCCAAGCTGCGCGACGCGCCCTACCGCGAAGGCCGCAGCAAGAGCTGGGTGAAATCGAAATGCTCGGCCCGGCAGGAATTCGTCATCGGCGGCTATGCGCCCTCCACCGTCTCGCGGCAGGCGATCGGCTCGCTGCTGCTCGGCGTCTACCGGGACGGCAGGCTGGAGCCGGTCGGCCGGGTCGGCACCGGCTTCAGCGCGCCCGTCGCCGCCGATCTCTTCCGGCGCCTTTCCCGCATGCGCACGCAGGAAAGCCCTTTCGGCCGGAAGCTGACCGCCGAGGAGGCGCGCCAGGCCCGCTACGTGCGGCCGGAGCTGGTGGCGGAGGTGGAATTCCGCGCCTGGACGGCCGACGGGCATTTGCGCCATGCTTCGTTCCGCGGCTTGCGGGAAGACAAGCCGGCCCCGGAGGTCGTCGCCGAAATGCCGAAACCGAAGAAAGCACCCACGGCCGAAAAGCCGCCGCGCCGCACCGTGCGCCTCACCCATCCGGACCGGGTCTACTGGCCCGGCGAGGGCGTCACCAAGGAGGGGCTGGCGGACTACTATACCGAAGTCTGGCGCAGGATCGCCCCGCATATCGTCGGCCGGCCGCTCGCCCTCCTGCGCGCGCCCGGCGGCATCGACGGCCAGACCTTCTTCCAGAAGCACGCCTGGAAGGGCATCAACACCCATATCGCCGAGGTGCGCGACCCGGCGGACAAGGAGGGCGAGCCCTATGTCGCGATCACGGATTTCGACGGGCTGATGGGCCTCGTGCAGGCGGGGGTGCTGGAAATCCATCCCTGGGGCTCGACGCTTGCCGACTGGGAGCGGCCGGACCGCATCGTCATGGACCTCGACCCGGGCGAAGGGGTCGCCTGGCAGGCGGTCGTCGATGCGGCGGAGGAGACGCGGCGCCGCCTCGAGGCGGCCGGGCTCACCGCCTTCGTGAAGACCTCCGGCGGCAAGGGGCTGCATGTCTGCGCGCCCCTGAAGCCGGCGGCGCGCTGGCCGGCGGTCAAGGCCTTCTGCAAGGCGATCGCCGACGCCATGGCGAAGGACAGCCCCGACAAATACGTCTCGACGATCACCAAGTCGAAGCGGCGGGGCAAGATCCTCATCGACTACCTGCGCAACCAGCGCGGCCAGACGGCGGTGGCGCCCTATTCCACCCGCGCCCGGCCGGGCGCGGCCGTTTCCATGCCGCTTGCCTGGAGCGAGCTCAGCGCCGATATCGGTCCGGCCTATTTCACCGTGGAGAACACGCCGACGCGCCTCCATGCGCTTGCGGGCGATCCCTGGGAGGATTTCGTCAAGGCGGCAGCGCCGCTGAAGGCCGGGGGCTGACTACCTTTTCCCGCCTTCCGCCTTGATGCTCCGGCGCAGCGCATCCATGATGTTGACGACATTGCCCGAGGAGGGCGGCGGCGCCTTGGCTTTCGCGGGGCGCTTGCGGCCCTTCTTCTTCGCCGCGATGATGTCGAGCAGCCGGTCCTGCACCGGATCGTCCGCCATCTTCGGGTCCCAGTCCTTCGTGCGTTCCTCGATGAGCGTCCTGACCAGCGCCAGGGCCCTTTTCTCCGGCTTTTCTTCCCCGAGGCCCGCGAAATAGTCCTTCTCCTCGCGCACCTCGTCGCCGTAGCGCAGCGTCCACAGCACGATGCCCCTGCCGCGCGGCTCCAGCATCACCGCCCGTTCGCGGCGATAGAGCACCAGCCTCGAAATGCCAACCGTGCCGGTCGCGGCCATGGCCTCGCGGATGACGGAGAACGCCTCCTCGCCAACCGTATCGTTCGGCACCAGGTAATGCGGGGAATCGTACCAGATCCACTCGATGGATTCGCGCGGCACGAAGGTCTCGATGTCGAGGGTGCGGGTGCTTTCCAGCGCCACCGCCTCGATCTCCTCGTCCTCCAGCATGACGTAGTCGTCCTCGCCGCGCGGATAGCCCTTCACCTCGTCGTCCTCGTCCACCGCCTTGCCGGTGACGGCGTCGACATAGCGGCTGACGACCGGATTGCCCGTCCTGCCGTTGAGCGTGCGGAAGCGGACCTTGTCCTCCTGCGAGATGGCCGGCGACATGGCCACCGGGCAGGTGACCAGCGAGAGCTTGAGATAGCCCTTCCAGAACGCGCGCGGCGCCATCACTCGCCCCCCTTCACGGTGCCGGTAAGGGGCAGGTGCCTCGACAGGGCGAAGCGCTCGGCGAATTCGATGTCCTCGCGCGTGACGACGGGAATGGGATCGGACAGGATGGCGAGCAGCGTCTCGCGCGAGATCGAATCCTCCTCCAGCACCTCCATGAGGGCGCCGCGCGTCTCGCGCTCGGCGCGCAGCAGCGCGGCCAGCGCCAGGATCAGCCGGTCCTTGTCGTCCATGGTTTCCTCCGCAACACGCCGTTTTCCTCCCTAATGCGGTATTGCGCGCGGAGTTCCGGAAATGCCGGACGGATGCCGGTGGAGGGCGCGTCCTCGCGGACGACAAGCCGGTCAGGAAATCTGGCCGAGGAACAGCTTGAGGCGCTCGTTCTTCGGATTGCCGAAGAATTCGTCGGGGGCGCCCACTTCGAGGATCTCGCCCCGGTCCATGAAGATGACCCGGTCGGCGACCTGCCGGGCGAAGCCCATCTCGTGGGTCACGCACAGCATCGTCATCCCCTCCCCGGCAAGGTCGATCATCGTGTCGAGCACTTCCTTGACCATTTCCGGGTCGAGCGCGGAGGTCGGTTCGTCGAACAGCATGATCATCGGGTTCATGCACAGGGCGCGGGCGATGGCCACGCGCTGCTGCTGGCCGCCGGAAAGCTGGGCCGGATACTTGTCGGCCTGCTCGGGGATGTGGACCCGTTCGAGGAACTTGCGGGCCGTCTTCTCGGCCTCGGCCTTGGGGATGCCGCGCACCTTCATGGGCGCAAGGGTGCAGTTCTCCAGCACCGTCATGTGCGGAAAGAGGTTGAACTGCTGGAAGACCATGCCGGTCTCCTGCCGGATGATGTCGACATTCTTGCCGCCGGCGACGAGGTCGTGGCCATCGACGACGATCCGCCCCTTCTGGATCGTCTCCAGCTGGTTGATGCAGCGGATCAGCGTGGACTTGCCCGAACCGGACGGGCCGCAGATGACGATCCGCTCGCCCCGGTTGACGGAGAGATCGACGTTTCTGAGGGCATGGTACTCGCCGTACCACTTGTTGACGCCTTCCATCCGGACGGCGACATCGGAGGTTCCCGCCATGTTCGCTGCCGATGCGCTTGCCGTGACTGTGCTCATGCCGGGAACTCCCTTTTCGATGTCAGATCAGTTCTTGGCTTCCTTGACGAAATCCGGAAGCGGCGAACCGAGCCACTTCTCATGGATCGCCTCCAGGCGGCCGTCTGCCATCAGCTTGGTGATGAAGGCGTTGAGCGCGGCCTGGAGCTCGGTCGATCCCTTGCGGATGGCGATGCCCTGGAGCTGCTGGTTGAAGACGAACTTCTGCTCGTACTTGCCGGGCGCGGCCTTCTCGATCTGCGCGGCCACGACGTTGGAAAGGCCCATCAGCTCGACCTGGCCGGACAGCAGGGCCTGGACGGCGCTCGCGTCGTCGTCGAAGCGCTGGATCGTCGTGCCTTCGGGGGCGATCTTGGTGAGCGCCGTGTCCTGGGTGGAGGCGCGCGCGACGGCGACGGTCTTGCCGGCAAGGTCGGCGGCATCCGTCACCTTGACGTCCTTGCTGCCGAACACGCCGATCGAGATGCCGGCATAGGGCTGCGAATAGTCGATGGTCTTCTTGCGCTCCTCGGTGATGCCGAGGCCGGCGATCAGCAGGTCCACCTGGTTGCTCTGGAGGTAGGGGATGCGGTTCGGGCCGCTGACGGGCACGATCTCGACCTTGACGCCCCATTCCTCGCCGAGCAGCTTGGCGACGTCGGCGTCATAGCCGTCCGGCTCGTTGTTGGCGTTCATCAGGCCGAAGGGCGGGAAGTCGACGAGCATGCCGACCTTCACGGTTCCCGCCTGCTTGATGCTCTCGACGGTCTGCGCCGTCGCGGGCGAGCCCATCGTTCCCATGAGAAGGCCCGCGCCGAGCGCGGCCATCATTGTGCGTCTTGAAAGTTTCATGCTCCTACCCTTTCTGTTGCGCCGGAATGCCTCCCTCCGGCCTGGGACCCATCAGCGCGCCAGCGCCCGGGAAAACTTGCGCTCCATCCGCCCCGCCAGCAGCGACAACGGCCAGCACAGCACGAAGTAGACCGCCGCGACCGTCGAGAAGACGAGGAAGGGACTGAATGTGGCGTTGTTGATGATCTGTCCCTGCCGGGTCAGCTCGGTGAAGCCGATGATGGCGGCCAGCGACGTGCCCTTGATGAGCTGCACGAGGAAGCCGACCGTCGGGGCGACCGCGACCTTGGCGGCCTGCGGCAGGATCACGTAGCGCATGCGGTTGAAGTAGCGCAGGCCGAGCGCCGTCGCGGCCTCCCGCTGCCCGGAGGGCACCGCCTCGATGCAACCGCGCCAGATTTCGCCGAGGAAGGCGCTGGCATGCAGCGTGAAGGCGATGGCCGCCGCGATCCACGGATTGATGCCGAAGCCCATGATCGTCAGGCCGAAGAACACCAGGAACAGCTGCATGAGCAGCGGCGTGCCCTGGAAGACGCGGATGAAGCCCTTGGCAATCGCGCGCGGCCATTTCGTATCGGACACGCGCACCAGCACGATGAACAGGCCGCCGATGCCGCCGCCGGCAAACGCGATGAGGGACAGCGCGATCGTCCATTTCGCGGCGAGCACGATGAGCCAGAATTCGGCGAAGCCGAAAGGTCTGATGAGTGGCATGGTCGGTCCTCCCCTAGCGGCTCAGCGGATACTTGAAGGCCGCCTTCTCGATGGCGGCGAAGACCGCCGAGAAGCCGACGGACATCACGAGATAGATGAGGGTCACGACGATGTAGACCTCGAAGCTCGCGAAGGTCGCCGACTGCAGGTCGTTGCCGGCGGCCGCAAGGTCGTCGGCCGAGATGGCGGAGACCACGCTCGACGTCAGCATGAGGTAGATGAACTGGCTGGTCAGCGCGGGATAGACCGTGCGCAGCGCCGGCTTCATGACGATGTAGCGGAAGATCTGCAGCCTGGAGAGGCCGAGCGCCGTGCCCGCCTCGACCTGGCCCTTGTTGATGGATTCGATGCCGGCACGGATGATCTCCGTGCCGTAGGCGCCGAAATTGACGACCAGCGCAAGCAGCGCCGCCCCGTTCGGCGTCAGCCGCAGCCCCAGCGAGGGCAGGCCGAAGAAGATGAAGAAGATCTGCACGAGGAAAGGCGTGTTGCGGATGACCTCGACATAGGTGTTGACCAGCCAGCGCAGCGGCGCGATCCCCGACGTCTTGGCGGCCGCGCACAGGATGGAGACGATCAATCCGAGGATCATCGCCCCGCAGGACAGCCGGATCGTCAGCCAGGCGCCGACCAGAAGCAGATCGATCGACTCGAAAACGGGCGCGAAGTTAAAGGCGTACACAACTGACCTCCCATTCAAATTGCGTGGCGCGTTCGCCAAAGACTATGACGCGATCCCCGCTCGCGCCATAGGCGGCCGCAAGGTTCTTCATGCCCTGCGCCGCAAGGCGGACACGGCCGCCGCACCCGCCCGGCCCGCCGGCCGGTTTCCGCCCGTCGCGGCTTCGGTCTCCGGCAGGTTCGCATGCGGGTTCATCGCGGTCCTCCTCGCTTGTGGATGAGGCTAATAATTTGGATCGTTCCATATTTCAAGCGAAAAATTAGCGGCATCTCAAGACATACAAAGCCCGCCCAAGTGGAAAGCATATAGAACAGCGCTGGCAATACGGGCGTTTCCGCCCGTTTTCCGCAGGCTGCCATGCCGAGACCACGGACGTGAAATCCACTTGACAGATTTGGAACGTTTCGATTAGGCTACCTCCAACATTCACGAGGACCCCGGTGAAGGGAGGCGACAATGACGAAACCGCGCGTGACTGTCGTTGACGTCGCCAAGGCGGCCGGCGTGTCGAAATCCACGGTATCGCTCGTGCTCCAGGGCTCGCCCCTCGTCAACGAGGGGACGCGCGCGAAGGTGAGCGCCGCCATGCGCGAGCTCGGCTACGTCTACAACCGCGGCGCGGCCAACCTGCGGCAGGCCAATGCGAAGTCCGGCATCATCGGCGTCGTGGTGAACGACCTGACGAACGGCTTCTTCGCGGAACTCGCCGTCGGCGTGGACATGGTCGTCCAGTCGGCGGGCTTCGTGCAGTTCCTCTCCAACACGAGCGAGAGCATCGACCGGCAGCGCGAGGTCATCGCCTCCATGCGCGAGCACGGCATTTCGGGCCTGATCGTCTCGCCGGCGCGCGGGACGGACGCGGCGGATTTCAAGCCGCTCGTCGCCGCCGGCATTCCGGTGGTCGTGATGGTGCGCAACGCGCCCGGCGCGAAGGTCTCGACGGTCATCGCCGACAATCGCGGCGGGACGGCCGCCTCGGTCACCCATCTGGCCTCGCTCGGGCACCGCCGCATCGCCTTCCTCGGGGGCTTTCCCGATACCGCCGTCTTCGACGAGCGCCTGTCCGGCTATCGCGAGGGACTTGCCGCCGCCGGCCTCGACTTCGCGCCGGAGCTGGTCGTCCCGTCCGTGCCCTCGCGCGCCGGCGGCGCCGATGCGATCGGCCGGGCGCTCGCCATATCCGAGGTGCCGACCGGCGCCGTCTGCTTCAACGACGCCGTCGCCTTCGGCGCCTGCGACGGCCTGCGCGCGCGCGGCAAGGAGCCGGGGCGGGACTTCGCCGTCGTCGGCTTCGACGACGTGATCGAGGCCAAGACGGCCGTGCCGGCGCTGACGACCGTGTCGGTCGACCCGCAGGGCTTCGGCCGGCGCGCCGCCCAGTTGCTCCTCAAGCAGATCAATGCCGGGCGGGCGGAGCCTGAGAACGTCATCACCGCCGTCCGGCTCGTCATCCGTGAGAGCTGCGGGGCGAACGGAAAGCACCTGCAGCGGAAAACGGCGTGAGCGCGGCATCCCGCGCGGCTGGCCGGATGGAGCCGAAATCGATCGTTTGCCGCGGCCGGGCGCAGGCCATGCCGCGGCTGGATACCTGAACCTGAACTCTGGACCACGACCTTGAGCAAGAAGATCTCCCCGGCCGAAGCGGCCGCTCTCATTCCCGACGGCGCCATCGTTTCCGTCTCCTCCTCGTCCGGCCTCGGCTGCCCCGACCTGACGCTGAAGGCCATCGGCGAGCGCTTCGAGGAGACAGGCCATCCGCGCGCCATCACGACGCTGCACCCCATCGCGGCCGGCGACATGAGCGGCATCAAGGGCATCGACTACATCGCCAGGAAGGGGCTGCTCGCCAAGGTGCTGGCCGGCTCCTATCCCTCCGGCCCCTCGTCTTCCGAGCCGCCGCTGATCTGGCAGATGATCACCGGCAACGAGATTCCGGCCTACAACATCCCCTCGGGCGTGATGTTCGACATGCACCGCGAGGCCGCCGCCAAGCGCCCCGGCGTCATCACCAAGATCGGCCTGGACACCTTCGTCGACCCGACCCGCCAGGGCTGCGCCATGAACGACAGGGCCGCGGCGGAGCCCATCGTGGAGAGGATCCGCTTCGACGGCGAGGACTGGCTCTATTTCAGGGCCATCGCCCCCGACATCGCCATCATCCGCGCCACGACGGCCGATGAGCACGGCAACCTGACCTACGAGCACGAGGGCGCCACGCTCGGCGGCCTCGACCAGGCGCTCGCCGCGCGCAACAACGGCGGCATCGTCATCGCCCAGGTCAAGCGCATCACCAAGCAGGGCACGCTGAAGCCCCATGACGTGCGCGTGCCCGGCATGCTGGTCGACTACATCGTGGTCGATCCCGACCAGAAGCAGACGACGCAGACGCTCTACGATCCCGCGATCTCCGGCGAGATCTTCCGTCCGCTCGACAGTTTCCGCGTGCCCGAATTCAACATCCAGAAGGTCATCGCCCGCCGCGTGGCGCAGGAGCTTTCCGCCGGAAGCTGCGTCAACCTCGGCTTCGGCATCTCCGCCAACGTGCCGCGCATCCTCATGGAGGAGGGCCTGCACGGGGCGGTGACATGGGTGATCGAGCAGGGCGCCGTCGGCGGCGTGCCGCTGCTCGACTTCGCCTTCGGCTGCGCCTCCAATGCCGACGCCTTCATGCCCTCGCCCTACCAGTTCACCTATTTCCAGGGCGCGGGTTTCGATGCCTCGCTGCTCTCCTTCCTGGAGATCGGCCGGGACGGCTCGGTGAACGTGTCGAAGCTCGCCTTCCGGCCGCATGTGACGGCGGGCTGCGGCGGCTTCGTCGACATCACCGCGCGGGCGAAGAAGATCGTCTTCTCCGGCATGTTCAATGCCGGCGCGAAGCTCGCCGTCGAGGACGGCAAGCTCGTCATCGACAAGGAAGGCAAGCTGAAGAAGCTCGTCAACGCGGTCGATCACGTCACCTTCTCCGGCCCCCGCGCCGTCGAGCAGGGACAGAACATCACCTATGTCACCGAGCGCTGTGTGATGAAGCTGACGCCCGAGGGCATCGTGCTCACCGAGATCGCGCCGGGCATCGACCTCAGGACGCATATCCTCGACCAGTCGGAATTCCCGCTGATCGTCTCGCCCGGCCTCAGGGAAATGGACGCGCGGCTGTTCCACCCGCAGGCCATCGGCCTATCGCTCGGGCGCAAGGCGGCCCGCACGACGGAGGGCGCGGCCCATGTCTAGCGGAACCGTGAAGATCGCCGTCGAGGGCCATGTCGCGATCCTGACCGTGGCCCGGCCGGAAAAGCTGAACGCGCTCGACCTCGACATGCTCAAGGCGCTCGCCGAGGCGGCGGACGCGGTCGAGGCCGATCCCGCCGTGCGCGCGGCGGTGCTGACCGGCGAGGGCAAGGGCTTTTCCGCCGGCGGCGACATCCGCGCCTGGGGCGGCATGGAGCCGCAGGAATTCGGCCATGCCTGGGTGCGCCACGGCCACCGCGTCTTCGAACGGCTGGCCACGCTCAGGATGCCGCTGATCGCGGCGCTGAACGGGCACGCGCTCGGCGGCGGGCTGGAGCTTGCCGGCGTCGCCGACATCCGCATCGCCGAGGAGCATATCCGGATCGGCCTGCCGGAAACGGGGCTCGGCATGGTGCCCGGCTGGTCGGGCACCCAGCGCCTCGTCAAGCGCTTCGGCGCGCAGGTCGTGCGCCGCATGGCGCTCGGCGGCGAGATTTTCTCGGCCGCGGAAGCGCAGGCCCTCGGCCTCGTCGACCGCGTTGTGGCGACCGGCGGCGCGGTCGAGGCCGCGAAGGAATACGCCGGGCGCGTCGCGGCCCGGGGGCCGGCCGCGGTCGAGATCGTCAAGCTCATGCTCGCCTCGGCCAGCGGCGAGGACAACGGGGCCGCCGTCGAGGCGCTCGGCTCGATCCTCGCCGCCAAGACCGGGGACCTGAAGGAGGGCGTCGCCTCCTTCACCGGCAAGCGCCCCGCGCAGTTCAAGGGAGAATGGTGATGTCGGTCCTGATCAACCCCCGGGCGCTCGATCACGGCGCCCGCGATTTCAAGCTCCTGATCGACGGCAAATGGGAAACGGGATCGGCCGATCCGATCGAACGCGTCGCGCCGAGCCACGGCGTCGTGGTCAGCCGCTTTTCCGCCGGCAGCAGGGCCGACGCCGAGCGCGCCATCGCCGCCGCCCGCAGGGCCTTCGATCACGGCCCCTGGCCGCGCATGACCGCGTCCGAACGCTCCGCCGTCCTGCTGAAAGCCGCCGATCTCATCGCCGCAAGGGCGGAGGAGCTGGCCTTCCTCGACGCCATCGAGGCGGGCAAGCCGATCAGCCAGGTGCGCGGCGAGATCGCCGGCTCCGTCGATATCTGGCGCTATGCGGCGGCGCTTGCCCGCGACCTGCACGGCGAGAGCTACAACACGCTCGGCGACGGCACGCTCGGCGTCGTGCTGCGCGAGGCCGTCGGCGTCGTCTCCATCATCACGCCCTGGAACTTCCCTTTCCTGATCGTCGGCCAGAAGCTGCCCTTCGCGCTTGCCGCCGGCTGCACCGCCGTCGTCAAGCCGTCGGAACTGACCTCGGGCTCGACCGTCGTGCTCGGCAAGATACTGCTGGAGGCCGGCGTGCCGGACGGCGTGGTCAACATCGTCACCGGCACGGGGCCGGAAGTGGGCAGCGTCATGACGTCCCACCCGGACGTCGACATGGTCTCCTTCACCGGATCGACGGGCGTGGGCAGGCTCACCATGGGCAACGCCGCGCAGACACTCAAGAAGGTCTCGCTGGAGCTCGGCGGCAAGAACCCGCAGATCGTCTTCCCCGACGCCGACCTCGACGCCTTCGTCGACGCCGCCGTCTTCGGCGCCTATTTCAACGCCGGCGAATGCTGCAACGCCGGCTCGCGCCTCATCCTGCACAGGGACATCGCCGCCGGCGTCGTCAAGCGCGTGGCGGCCCTTGCCGGGCATGTGAAGGTCGGCGATCCGCTGGACCCGCAAACGCAGGTCGGCGCGATCATCTCGCCGCAGCATCTCGACAAGATCGCCGGCTACATCGCGGGCGCGACGCGGCGCGGCGCGGCAATCGCCCATGGCGGCGGCCCGCTCGACCTCGGCATGGGGCAGTTCATGGCCCCGACCATCATCGAGGGCGTCACGCCCGGCATGGAGATCGCCCGCGAGGAGGTGTTCGGCCCGGTCCTGTCCGTGCTGACCTTCGAGACGACGGCGCAGGCTATCGAGATCGCCAATTCCATCGACTACGGCCTGTCGGCCGGCGTGTGGAGCCGCGATTTCGACACCTGCCTGACCGTCGGCCGCAGGGTGCGCGCCGGCACGGTCTGGATGAACACCTTCATGGACGGCGCCTCGGAGCTGCCCTTCGGCGGCTACAAGCAGTCCGGCCTCGGCCGCGAGCTCGGCCGCCACGCCGTCGAGGACTACACCGAGACGAAGACGCTCAACATGCATATCGGCGGGCGCACGGGCTGGTGGATGCCCGAGGCCGCGCGCCGGGGCTGATGATGGAATTCGGCGCGCGAACGGTTCGCGCGCCGCCAACATGACTTGCAACTGGGAGGAATTGATATGGGCAAGTTTCTGGCAGGTACGGCCTTGGCCGTTTTTGCGATGGGCATGGGCGGTTTTTCCGCGCGTGCAGCGGAGAACGTTGAGGTGCTGCACTGGTGGACGTCAGGCGGGGAGGCAGCGGCGCTGGACGTTTTGAAGAAGGACCTGGAGAGCAAGGGCATCACCTGGACGGACATGCCGGTTGCCGGCGGGGGCGGCACGGAGGCGATGACGGTGCTGCGCGCGCGGGTGA